>Ga0134124_10000012_pt1 | contig 367694 bp, 311 predicted proteins | sample KB304_FD_96880 | JGI IMG/M metagenome (GOLD analysis project Ga0134124, IMG submission 96880) | Terrestrial soil microbial communities without Nitrogen fertilizer from Kellogg Biological Station, Michigan, USA - KB3-0-4 | ecosystem: Environmental > Terrestrial > Soil > Unclassified ...
GGAGATGGTGATGCCCGGGGACAACGTGAACCTGGAAGTGGAGCTGATCGCGCCGATCGCGATGGAAAAGGGCGTGCGCTTCGCCATCCGTGAGGGTGGCCGCACCGTCGGCGCCGGCACCGTTACCGACATCGTTAAGTAAGCGCGGCAAAGGGACAGGTCACATGGTCAACGAGAAGATCCGCATTCGCCTCAAAGCGTTCGACTACCGCATCCTGGATACGTCGACGCACGAGATCGTGGACACCGCGCGCCGCACCGGCGCGCGGGTGGTGGGACCGATCCCGCTGCCGACCCACATCTCGCGGTACACGGTCAACCGCTCGCCGCACGTCGACAAGAAGTCGCGCGAGCAGTTCGAGATCCGCACGCACAAGCGGCTCCTCGACATCTTCGAGCCGACCAGCCAGACGGTCGACGCCCTGATGAAGCTGGAGCTCCCGGCCGGCGTGGACGTCGAGATCAAGGCTTTCGGAAAGTAAGGGGCCTGCTATGGAAGGCATTCTGGGACGCAAGCTGGGGATGACCCAGATCTACGCCGATGACGGGACAGTGGTCCCGGTCACGGTGATCAAGGCGGGGCCCTGCCTCGTGGTGCAGCGCAAGACGGTCGAGACGGACGGCTACGAAGCCATCCAGATCGGTCTCGTCGAAGAGCGCCCGGTCAAGAAGGTGACGCAGCCGCAGGGCGGCCACTTCAAGAAGGCCGGGGTGGCGCCGGTGCGCCGGCTGGCCGAGCTGCCGGTCGCGGGCGCCGACGAAGCCAAGGCCGGAGACGAGGTCAAGGCCTCGATCTTCGCCGAGAAGGAGTGGGTGGACGTCATCGGCACGAGCAAGGGCAAAGGCTACCAGGGCGTCATGAAGCGCCACGGCTTTGCCGGCGGCCGGGCGTCCCACGGCTCCATGTTCCACCGCGCTCCGGGTTCCATCGGCTCGTCGGCATACCCATCGCGGGTGTTCCCCGGCATGCGTGCCGGCGGCCGGATGGGCGGCGAGAAGGTGACCGTGAAGAACCTCCAGATCGTGAAGGTCGACGCGGAGCAGAACCTGATCTACGTGCGGGGCGCCGTGCCGGGTCCCAAGAGCGGGTACCTGACCATCCGCAGGGCCAAGCGGGGCTAAGTGGAGATAGAACGTCCATGAAGATCGCAGTCAAGAATTTCGACAACAAGCAGCTTCGGGAGATCGATCTTCCCGATACGGTGTTCGGCTACCCGCTCAACCTGCACCTGATCCACGAGGCGGTCCAGGCCTACCTGGCCGGCCTGCGCAGCGGGACGCACAAGGTGAAGCACCGCGGCGAGGTCTCCGGATCCGGCAGGAAGCTCTGGCGGCAGAAGGGGACCGGACGGGCCCGGACGGGCGACATCCGCAACCCGAAGTGGCGGGGCGGCGGGACGGTGCACGGCCCGGTGCCGCGCAGCTACGAGAAGCATCTGTCGGTGCGGGAGAAGAAGAACGCCCTGCGGTCCGCGCTGTCGCAGAAGGCGGCCGACAACCAGATCATCGTCCTCGAGAGCCTGGACCTCAACAACCACCGCACCCAAGAGCTGCTGGCGCGGTTGGGAGTCCTGGGGATCGACGGCAAGGCGCTCCTGGTGGACAGCGTCGACAATCACAACCTGACGCTGGCGGCGCGCAACGAGCCGCGGCTGAAGACGGTGGACGCCCTGGCGGTCAACGTCTACGACGTGGTGGATCGCTCCTTCGTCGTGGTCAGTGAGGGTGCGCTCGGCCGCCTGGTGGAGGTGCTGGCGAAATGAAGACCCAGGAGATCATCCGCCGTCCGCTGATCACCGAGAAGTCGACGGTGTTGCGCGACGAAAAGAACATCATCGCCTTCGAGGTCCATCGCGACGCGAACCGGATCGAGGTGAAGCGCGCCGTCGAGGCCCAGTTCAAGGTCAAGGTCGCCGATGTGCGCATCCTCCGGATTCACGGCAAGGTACGCCGCCAGGGGAAATTCGTCGGCCGCCGTCCGGACTGGAAGAAAGCCTACGTACGCCTGGTCGAGGGCGAAAAGCAGATCGAGTTCTTCGAGGGGATGTAGAACGATGCCGACCAAGCAAAGAAAACCGACGAACGCGGGGAGCCGGTTCCAGACTCACCTGACGTTCGATGAGATCACCCGGACCGAGCCGCACAAGGCGCTCACCGAGGGGAAGAGCTCGTCCGGCGGACGCAACAACAAGGGCCACCTGACGTCCTGGTGGCGCGGCGGCGGACACAAGCGCCGGTATCGCGTCATCGACTTCAAGCGGGAGAAGCACGGGGTGCCGGCCAAGGTGGCGAGCATCGAGTACGATCCCAACCGGTCGGCGCGCATCGCGCTGCTGCACTATGCCGACGGCGAGAAGCGGTACATCCTCTGGCCGGACGGCCTGGCCGTCGGCGCCGAGGTGATGTCCGGCGAGAACGCCGAGGTCAACCTCGGGAACGCTTTGCCGCTCCGCAAGATCCCGCTCGGTACGGTGATCCACAACATCGAGCTCAAGATCGGCAAGGGCGGACAGATGGTGCGCAGCGCCGGCGGTGCCGCGCAGCTCATGGCGCGCGAAGGCGGCTGGGCGCAGGTCAAGCTCCCCTCGGGCGAGGTGCGGCGGGTGCACATCGAGTGCTACGCCACGATCGGCCAGGTGGGCAATCTGGAGCACGAAAACGTCTCCATCGGCAAGGCCGGCCGTAACCGTTGGCTCGGCTGGCGCTCGCACAACCGCGGCGTCACCATGAACCCGGTGGACCATCCGATGGGCGGCGGCGAGGGCCGGACTTCCGGCGGCCGCCATCCGACGACCCCCTGGGGCGTACCGACCAAGGGTTACAAGACTCGCAACAACAAGCGCACGGACAACATGATCGTCCGTGGCCGCAAACAGAAGTAGGGACCGGAGACAGACATGGCGCGTTCGCTCAAGAAGGGTTATTTCATCGATGATCACCTCGCCGTCAAAGTCGCGGCGATGAACGATCGCGGTGAGAGGCGCGTGATCAAGACCTGGTCGCGGCGCTCGACGATCATCCCCGAGATGGTGGGTCATACGATCGCGGTACACAACGGCAACAAGTTCATCCCGGTCTACGTCAGCGAGAACATGGTCGGGCACAAGCTGGGTGAATTCGCGATGACCCGGACGTTCCGTGGGCACAGCGGCAAGAAGGTTGAGAAGGGCGCGAAGCCCCGCTGATTGCGGCTCGGGCTCAGGGAGATTGGAACGATGGAATCAACAGCGCGGCTTCGATACTTGCAAGGCTCGCCGCAGAAAGTGCGGCTGGTCGCCGACCTCATCCGTGGCAAAGCGGTGCAGGAAGCGGTGAACATCCTCGACGTCACCAAGAAGGCGGCGGCGCGGCACGTGCAGAAGTGCCTCAAGTCGGCGATCGCCAACGCGGAGAACCGAGAGGACCATGTCGACGTGGACCGGCTCTACGTGAAGGAGATCTTCGTGGACCCCGGGCCGATGCTCAAGCGGATTCAGCCGGCGCCGATGGGCCGGGCGTTCCGGGTGCTCAAGCGGCAGAGCCACATCACGATCAAGCTCGACACCCGCAAGGGTGAGTAGGAGAGGATACGAACGTGGGTCAGAAAACACACCCGTACGGGTTCCGGCTCGTCTACAACAAGACCTGGCACTCCCGCTGGTACGCTGAGGCCAAGTACGCCGACACCCTGCACGACGACCTGAAGCTCCGCACTCATCTCAAGGAGCGGCTGGCGCATGCGGGCGTCTCCGAGGTCGACATCGAGCGCGCGGCCGACAAGCTGCGGGTGACGATCTACACGTCGCGCCCGGGGATCATCATCGGCCGCCGCGGTGCGGAGGTGGACAAGCTGCGCGACGATCTCCAGAAGGAGATGGGGCGCGAGGTCCACATCAACATCCAGGAGATCCAGCGGCCGGAGCTCGATGCCCAGCTCGTGGCGCAATCGATCGCCGGCCAGCTCGAGCGGCGCGTCTCCTTCCGGCGGGCGATGAAGAAGGCCATGGAATCGGCTTTCCGCTTCGGCGCCAAGGGCGTGAAGATCATGGTCGCCGGCCGCTTGGGCGGCGCCGAGATCGCGCGCTCCGAGTGGTACCAGGAGGGCCGTCTGCCGCTCCACACGCTGAAGGCGGACATCGACTACGGGCTGGCGGAGGCGCGGACCACCTACGGTGTCATCGGGGTCAAGGTCTGGGTCTACAAGGGCGATCTCCTGAAGGAAAAGAGCCGCCGCGCATCCGCGTAGGCCGGAGGATTGACGACCATGTTGATGCCGAAGAAGGTTAAATACAGAAAGCAACAGCGCGGCCGGCGCCGTGGTGTGTCGAAGGGCGGGACCTACATCGCCTTCGGCGACTACGCCCTGCAAGCGCTCGAGCCGGCCTGGGTGACGGCGCGGCAGATCGAAGCTGCCCGTATCGCGATCTCACGTCATGTGAAGCGCGGCGGCAAGCTCTGGATCCGCGTCTTCCCGGACAAGCCGATCACCAAGAAGCCGCTCGAAACCCGGATGGGCAAGGGCAAAGGTCCACCCGAGGAGTGGGTCGCCGTCGTGCGGCCGGCCCGCATCCTCTACGAGCTGGAAGGGGTTCCCGCGGACATCGCCGAAGAGGCGATGCGTCTGGCGGCCCACAAGCTCGGGATCAAGACCCGGTTCATCACCCGCCACGAAGAGCTGAGGTGAGCAAGAGATGAAAGCGTCGCAATTTCGTGATCAGACGACGGAGGAGCTGCGGGAGCGGGAGCGGGAGCTGTCGGAACAGCTTTTCGCGCTGCGCCTGCAGAAGGTGACCGGACAGCTCGAGAAGCCGGCCCGCGTGCGCGAGGTGCGCAGGGATCTGGCGCGGGTGATGACCGTCCTGCGCGAGAAGCGCGGTTAGGTCGAGCAGGAGCGATGACTATGGCCACATCCCAAAATAAGGCGGAGACGCCGGAGACTACTGCCCCCCAAGCTGCCACCACCGCCGACCGCGGACGCCAGCAGGTCAAGGTCGCGCGGGTGGTGAGCAACAAGATGGACAAGACGGTCGTCGTCACGGTGGAGAGCACCTCGACGCACCGCCTCTACCATCGGTACATGAAGAAGACGTCGAAGTTCGCCGCGCACGATGAGCAGAACCAGTGCAAGATCGGCGATGAAGTGGAGATCGTCTCCAGCCGGCCGCTTTCCCGGACGAAGCGTTGGCGGGTCCGCCGCATCATCAAGCGGGCTGAGTAGAGGTAGCCGATGATCCAGATGGGAACGATTCTCGACGTTGCGGACAATTCAGGCGCGAAGAAGATCGCCTGCATTCACTTGCGAGGCGGGTCGGCAGGGCAGTATGGACACCTGGGCGACGTCATCACCGCGTCAGTGAAAGAGGCATCGCCGGACGGCACGGTCAAGAAGGGCCAGGTGGTGAAGGCCGTGATCGTGCGCACCGTGAAGGAGCAGCGGCGCAAGGACGGGAGCTACATCCGTTTCGACACCAACTCCGCGGTGCTGGTCAACGACGCGAACGAGCCGATCGGCACGCGCGTGTTCGGACCGGTGGCGCGCGAGCTGCGCGAGAAGCGGTTCATGAAGATCGTCTCGCTGGCGCCGGAGGTCATCTGAGATGAACAAGCTGAAAGTGAAGAAGAACGATCAGGTGCTGGTCACCGCCGGCAAGGACCGTGGTGCCCGTGGACGGGTGCTGCGGGTGCTGGCGAGCGACGGCAAGGCGGTTGTCGAGCGGGTGAACATGATCAAGCGGCACACCCGTCCGAACCCGAACAAGGGGATCCAGGGAGGCATCCTGGAGCGCGAGGCGCCGATCCAGATCTCCAACCTGCGGGTCATCTGCCCGGAGTGCGGTAAACCCTCACGGCTCGGACGCAAACGGTTGGATGACGGCCGCGGCGTCCGGATGTGCAAAAGCTGCGACGCCACCTTTAGTTGAGGTCGACACGGTTATGGCTGACAAGGCAAAGAAGAATGAATCGAAGGGGAGCGGCAAAGCTTCCAAGGCGGCGGCGAAGCCGGCGGACTCCGGTGACGCGAGGCCGACCCCTGAAGGCTATGTGCCGCGCCTCAAGCAGCGCTACCGTGAGGAGGTCATGCCACGGCTCCAGAAGGAGTTCAGCATTACCAACGTCATGGCCGTGCCGCGGATCGAGAAGATTTCCCTGAACATGGGGATGGGCGAAGCGGTCCAGAACATCAAGATCCTCGACGATGCGCTCGAGGAGCTGACGGCGCTCGCCGGCCAGAAGCCGGCCATCACGCGAGCCCAGAAGTCCATCGCCGCGTTCAAGCTGCGCGCCGGGATGCCGATCGGCTGCCGCGTGACGTTGCGCGGGAACCGGATGTGGGAATTCCTGGATCGCCTGTTGTCGATCGCCCTGCCGCGCGTGCGCGACTTCCGGGGTGTTTCGACCAAGAGCTTTGACGGTCGCGGCAACTACACCCTGGGCATCCGCGACCACCTGATCTTCCCGGAAATCGACTACAACAAGGTCGAACGCCCCAAGGGCATGAACATCACGATCGTGACGACGGCCGGCAACGACGAGCGCGCACAGTATCTTCTGCGCGAGCTCGGCATGCCGTTCCAGCGCTAGGAGGGCGTTCCGTGGCGACTACTGCGAAGATCGCGAAAACGAAAAAGAAGCTGAAGTTCGAGGTCCGGCAGCGGAACCGTTGTAGACTGTGCGGCCGCCCGCGCGGTTACTACCGCCAGTTCGGACTGTGCCGGATCCACCTGCGGCAACTGGCGCTGCAGGGCTACCTGCCCGGCGTGATCAAGGCGAGTTGGTGAGCCGGCCGGTGAGCCGAGGCAATAGGAGAGAGCACGCATGAGCATGACCGACCCCATCGCGGATCTGTTGACTCGGATCCGCAACGCGCACCTGGCCAAACACGACCGGCTGGACGTGCCTGTCTCCAAGCTCAAGCTGGAGATCTGCAAGCTCCTCAAAGAGGAGGGGTTCATCAAGAACTTCCGGGTGGTCGAAGGCAGCGGCCCGACGGCGACCCTGCGTGTCTTCCTGCGCTACAGCGCGGAGGGCATGCCGGTGATCAACTATCTCGAGCGCGTCAGCAAGCCGGGGCGCCGGGTGTACAAGGGGGCCGACGAGATCAAGCCGGTGCGCAACGGTCTCGGCCTGGGCATCGTTTCGACGTCCCAGGGTCTAATGACCGATACCCAGGCCCGGGAGCGCCGCGTCGGTGGCGAGCTCCTCTGCGAAATCTGGTAGGAGAGAGGCGATGTCGCGGATAGGAAAGATGCCGATCCAGGTCCCCAGCGGGACCCAAGTGGAAATCAAGGAAGGGCGGTTCACCGCCCAGGGCCCGAAGGGCAAGGTCGAGCAGTCGTTGTTCGACGGCTTCCCGGTCGAGATGAACGGGAACGTCGTGACGATCGCACGCCAGGGCGACTCCGGACCGGAGCGCTCGAAGCACGGCCTGCTGCGGGCGCTGCTGGCGAACGCCGTGCAGGGTGCGTCGGCCGGCTTCTCCAAACAGCTCGACATCGTCGGTGTCGGCTACCGGGCCGAGGTCAAGGGCACGTTCGTGCAGTTCGCCCTCGGCTACTCGCACCCGGTGATCTACAACATCCCCGAGGGGATCAAGATCGAGATCGACAAGACCAACCGGATCACCATCTCCGGAGCCGACCGGCAGCAGGTCGGCCAGGTGGCGGCGGAGATCCGGAACCTGCGCCGGCCCGACCCTTACAAGGGCAAGGGGATCAAGTACACCAAAGAGGTGCTGCGCCTGAAGGCCGGCAAGGCTGGCGGCAAGTAAGGGGCTTGTATGACGGAGCACGTCACGAAGAGAATGAAACAGAAGCGGGAACGCCGCGAGCGGTCCCATATGCGCATCCGGCAACGGGTTCGCGGCAACGGCGCGCGGCCGCGCCTGTCGGTCTTCAAGAGCCTGCGGTACATCTCCGTGCAGCTCATCGACGACGAGCAGGGGAACACCGTGGCGCAAGCCAGCTCGGCCGATCCGGAGATCCGGCAGCAGCTCACCGGCTCCTTGAGCAACAAGGCGGCGGCGAAGCTGGTGGGCGAGACCATTGCGACCCGGGCGAAGGCCAAAGGGATCGAGAAGGTGGTCTTCGATCGCGGCGGCTACGTCTATCACGGCAATGTGAAGACGCTGGCCGATGCGGCCCGCGAAAAGGGTCTGCAATTCTGAGCGGTATCTGAGGCATAGGGAAGGAGAACAGCTTGGCCAGGGACTTTGAGCGCGAAAGCGAATTTTTCGAGCAGGTCGTTCACATCAACCGGGTGACCAAGGTGGTCAAGGGGGGCAAGAACTTTTCGTTCTCCGCCCTGGTGGTGATCGGCGACGGCAACGGCCGCGTCGGCTATGGCGCCGGCAAAGCGAAGGAGGTGCCGGTTGCGATCCGCAAAGGCATCGAGATCGCCAAGCGGAACATGGTGCAGGTTCCCCTCAAGGGGACCAGCATCCCGCACGAGGCGCTGGGCATTTTTGGCTCGGGCCGCGTGTTGTTGAAGCCTGCCTCCGAGGGCACCGGTGTGATCGCCGGCGGACCCGTCCGCGCGGTGGTGGAGACGGCCGGAATCCAGGACATCCTGACCAAGTCGCTGGGCTCGACCAATCCCCACAACGTGGTGAAGGCGACGTTCAAAGCCCTGCTCAGCCTGCGCGACGAGCAGGAGGTTCTGCGCGACCGCGGCTTGCACGAGCGCGCCGACGCACTGGCCTCCGCGGCGCCTGCGGCTGCGGCGAAACCGTCGGCGAAGCCGCATGCCGCTCCGGCAGTGGCTCCGACACCGTCGGCACCGCCTGCATCGTCGGCACCGGCGGCTGCGAGCGTCCCGCCCGCCGCCGAGACGACCGGCGCTTGAGTCGCTGAACGCGAGAGCGGAGGATTTTGAGATGGCTGACAAGGAAGCAAAGAAGATAAAGATCCGCCAGGTGCGGAGCTCCATCGGCACCCGCCGGGAGCACCGCGAGGTCCTTCGGGGCCTCGGCCTGCGCAGAATCCGCCACGTGGTCGAGCGGGAAGATACGCCCTCGGTCCGCGGCATGGTGGCCAAAGTCCAGTACCTGCTGGAGATCGTCGAGGGGTGATGATGAAGCTGCATGAGCTGTCCCCGGCTGAGGGGAGCAAGCACTCACGGAAGCGGGTGGGTCGCGGTCCCGGCTCGGGTCTCGGCAAGACCGCCGGACGCGGTGAGAAGGGCCAGAAGTCGCGCACCGGGTACAGTGGCCGGCCGGGCTTCGAAGGCGGCCAGATGCCGCTCGTCCGCCGCGTGCCCAAGCGCGGTTTCACCAACATCTTCAAGACCGAGTACGCCGTGATCAACGTCGGCGACCTCGCGGAGCTCGCCGAGCACGAGAGCGACGTGACGCCCGAGGTCCTGGTCCGCCACGGCCTCGTCCGGGCGAAGCGTCTGGTCAAGGTGCTCGGCGAAGGCGAGATCGGCAAGGCGCTGCGCATCCAGGCGAACAAGTTCAGCAAGTCGGCCCGCACCAAGATCGAGGCGGCGGGCGGGACCTGCGAGGAGCTCAAGGCGTGATCCTAGAAAGCTTCCGCAACGTCTTTGCGATCCCCGACCTGCGCAAGCGGGTCCTGTTCACCTTCGGGCTGCTGGCGGTGTACCGCATCGGGTGTCACATCCCGACGCCGGGCATCGATCCGGACGCTTTGCTCGAGTTCATGAAGGTGGCGCAGCAGGGGTTCCTCGGGTTCGTCAACACCTTTACCGGCGGCAGCTTGCAGAAGATCGCGGTGTTCGCGTTGGGCATCATGCCCTACATCACCGCGTCGATCATTCTGCAGCTTCTGACGGTGGTGTGGCCGTACCTGGAGAAACTGTCCAAAGAAGGGGAGCTGGGACGCCGCAAGATCACGCAGTACACGCGCTACGGCACCGTGGCCATCTCGATCATCCAGGGAACGGGCATCGCCCTCTTCCTGGAGAGCGTGACGACGCCGGGCGGAGCCTCCCTGGTGCCGCACCCCGGCTGGGGGTTCCGTGCCATGACGGTCCTCACGCTGACCACCGGCACGGCCTTCGTCATGTGGCTCGGTGAGCAGATCAGCGAACGCGGGATCGGCAACGGGATCTCATTGATCATCTTCGCCGGCATCGTGGTCGGGCTCGTCCCCGCCGTCGGCCGCACCATCGACAGCGTCCAGCGCGGCAACCTGAACATCCTCACGGTGCTCCTGCTGCTCGTCTTCATGGTCGTGGTCGTCGCCTTCATCGTCTACATGGAGCGGGCGCAACGGCGCATCCCGGTGCAGTACGCGAAGCGTGTCGTGGGGCGCAAGATCTACGGCGGCCAGAGCACCTACCTGCCGCTGCGGGTCAACTCGGGAGGCGTCATCCCGGTCATCTTCGCGAGCTCCGTGGTCACCGTGCCGACGGTCATCTCGGGGATGATCAAGAACCCCTGGGTGACGACGCTCGCCGGCTATGTCGGCTACGGGCAGCCGCTCTACTACCTGCTCCAGGTGATCACGATCGTCTTCTTCTCCTACTTCTACATCTCGATCATCTTCAACCCGACCGACCTCGCCGAGAACATGCGGAAGTACGGCGGATTCATCCCCGGCATCCGGCCCGGTAAGCGGACCTCGGAGTACATCGACCGCATCCTCACCCGTCTGACCCTGGTCGGCTCGCTGTACCTGGCGGCCGTGACGGTGCTCCCCGAGTTCCTGCTCACCGGCTTCCACGTCGCCGGTCTGCCGTGGCTCGGTCCGCGCATCGCCGGTGCCTTCCCGGACTGGTTCACGCAGGGCCTGGGGATCAACTTCTACTTCGGCGGTACGTCGCTCCTCATCGTGGTCGGCGTCGCGATGGACACGATCCAACAGATCGAGAGCCAGCTCGTGATGCGCAACTACGAGGGGTTCATGAAGCGGGGACGCATCCGTGGCCGGCGCAGCTGAAACGGTCCGGCCTCTGAAGGTCGTTCTGCTCGGGCCACCGGGCGCGGGCAAGGGAACCCAGGCCCAGCTCCTGGCGGCCCGTCTCGGCGTGCCGGCGATCTCGACCGGTGACATGCTGCGCGAAGCCGTGGCGGCCGGGAGCGATCTCGGCAAGCGGGTCGAGGGGATCATGGCGGCGGGCGGCTTGGTCGACGACGCGCTGATGGCCGAGGTGGTGCGCGACCGGCTGGCCAAGGCGGACGCCCGCGAGGGGTTTCTCCTCGACGGCTATCCGCGGACGTCGCCGCAGGCGAAGACGCTCGAAGGCATCCTCGTGGATGCCGGCCAGCGGCTCGACGCGGTGGTGATGGTGGACGTTCCGGTGGACGAGCTCGTGCGGCGGTCGCTGCTGCGCGGGCGGGCGGACGACAGCGAAGAGGTGATTCGCGAGCGTCAGCGGGTGTATCGGGAGAAAACCGAGCCCCTGATCGGTTATTATAGAGAGCGCGGTCTGCTGCGCGAGATCGACGGGCATCAGCCTGTCGAGACGGTGACCGCTCACGTGTTCGCTGCGCTTGGAGTTGCTTGATGGTCCTCAAGACTCCGGGCGAAATCGAGCTGATGGATGAGGCGAACCGGATCGTCCACAAGGTGTTGGACGAGGTCGGCCAGCGCATCGTTCCCGGGGCGACGCCGCGGGAGCTCGACAGGCTTGCGGAGTCGGTCATCCGCGGCGCGGGAGGTGTCCCGGCGTTCCTGAAGTACCGGGGCTATCCGGCGACGCTGTGCATCTCGGTCGACGACGTCATCGTGCACGGGATTCCCGGCGACGTGCCTCTCCGGCAGGGGAGCATCGTGGGGATCGACTGCGGCGTTCTGTACAAGGGCTACTTCGGCGACGCCGCCCGCACCTTCGCGGTGGGGGAGGTCTCCGAGGAGGCCAAGCGTCTGCTGGCAGTGACGGAGGAAGCCCTGCGGCGCGCGGTCGCGCAGGTGCGGCCGGGTGGGCGTCTGGGGGACATCGGATACGCCGTGCAGCGGTACGCCGAGAGCAACGGCTTCTCGGTGGTGCGGGAGTTTTCGGGACACGGCATCGGGACCTCGTTGCACGAGGAGCCGCAGATTCCCAACTACGGCGCTCCGGGGAAGGGGACGAAGCTGCGTCCGGGCATGGTCCTGGCGATCGAGCCGATGGTGAACGCCGGGAGCAAGGGAGTGCGTATGGATCCCGACGGCTGGACGGCGCGGACCGAGGACGGTTCGCTGTCGGCCCATTTCGAGTTTTCGGTCGCGGTGACCCCCTCGGGGTCCCGGGTGCTGGGCACGGACCGTTTCTGACTTGAGGAGAGGAAGGGCGTTTGTCCAAGAAAGAAGAGCCGATCGAGGCCGAGGCGACAGTCGTCGAGCCGCTCCCCAACGCGATGTTCCGGGTGGAGCTCGACAACAAGCACCAGGTGCTGGCGCACATCTCCGGGAAGATGCGGAAGCACTTCATTCGTATCCTCCCCGGCGACCGTGTGCTGGTGGAGCTCTCGCCATACGATCTCAAGAGGGGCCGCATTGTCTACCGTCTGAAGTAGACGGACGGCGCGAAAGGAAATTTTGGTCATGAAAGTACGTTCATCGGTGAAGCGGATCTGCCCGAAGTGCAAAGTCGTCCGCCGCAAGGGCGTCGTGCGGGTGATTTGCGAGAACCCCAAACACAAGCAGCGTCAGGGATAGGAAGCGCTCTATGGCACGTATCGCAGGGGTGGATCTGCCGCAAAACAAACAGGTCTGGATCGGTCTGACCTACATCTATGGCATCGGCCGGTCGCGGGCGCAGGACATCTGCGCCAAGTCCGAGGTGCCCGAGGTGACGAAGGTCCGGGACCTGACTGAAGACGAGGCCCGGCGCCTCCGCAAGGTCATCCAGGACGAGGGACGGGTGGAGGGCGACCTGCGCAAGGAGGTCAGCCAGAACATCAAGCGCCTGATGGAAATCGGGTGCTACCGCGGCGTCCGTCACCGCAAGGGGCTGCCCGTCCGCGGCCAGCGGACGCAGACCAACTCGCGCACGCGCAAGGGGCCGCGCCGCGGCGCCGTCGCGGGCAAGAAGAAGGCGACCAAGAAGTAGGCGTCAGGGGAGCTAGCAGATGGCGAAAGCGGAGAAGAAGGAGCGCAAGGGCGCCAAGAAGAAGGAGAAGCGCAACGTGCCGCACGGCGTGGTGCACATCCAGGCGACCTTCAACAACACCATCGTGTCGATCTCGGACCCGGAGGGCAACCTGCTCTCGTGGTCGTCCGCGGGCCGGATCGGCTTCAAGGGCTCGCGCAAGGGCACTCCCTTCGCGGCCCAGGTGGCGGCGCAGAACGCTGGCAACAGCGCGAAAGACGCCGGCATGCGGTCGGTGGACGTGCTGGTCAAGGGCCCGGGGGCCGGCCGCGAGTCGGCCGTGCGTGCCTTGCAGGCCGCCGGCATCGAGGTCAAGTCGATCAAGGACGTGACCCCCATCCCGCACAACGGTTGCCGGCCGCGCAAGCGGCGCCGCGTTTGAGACGAGACAGCGTTTTGATCAAGAGACCGCCGAGCCTGTCCCGGGTGTACCGGGACGGCTCGTCAGGCGTCTTCCCGAGTTGAAGTCCCCGTAGCCTCGGGGAGAGGACGTCCAGTCAAGGAGAGGACAAGTGGCCAGATATACAGGACCTGTCTGCCGGCTCTGCCGCCGGGAGAAGATGAAGCTGTTCCTGAAGGGCGATCGTTGCTTCAAGGAGAAGTGCGCGGTCGAACGTCGCAACTTCCCCCCCGGCCAGCACGGCACGCGCCGCGGCCGCCGCACGCTGGGCTACGGCCTGCAGCTCCGTGAGAAGCAGAAGGTGAAGCGGATCTATGGCGTGCTCGAAGCGCAGTTCCGCACCTACTTCCAGGAAGCGGACCGGCGCAAGGGCATCACCGGCGAGAACCTGCTGGTGCAGCTCGAGCGGCGCCTGGACAACGTGACCTACAGCCTGGGCTTTGCTTCGTCCCGCGCACAGGCACGGCAGTTCGTCCGCCACGGCCATGTGACGGTCGACGGGCGCAAGATCACGGTCCCCTCGTATCAGGTCAAGGCGGGACAGACGGTAGCGGTCAAGGAGGCCAGCCGGAAGAACCCGTTCGTGCGGTCCAGCGTTGAGACCGCCCGGGGACGCGGAGTCCCGGATTGGTTGGAGCTGGACGCCGAAAACGTGACCGGCAAGGTGCTGCGCCTGCCGGCTCGCGAGGACATCAAGCTGCCGATCCAGGAGCAGTTGATCGTCGAGCTCTACAGCCGCTGATCGGCGCGAGACCCAGGAAGGAGTCGCTATGCTTTGGAAGGGATTTCAGCGTCCCAAGCGCATTGAGATCGATAGAGAGACATTGACCACGACGTACGGCCGCTTCACCGCGCAGCCGTTCGAGCGGGGATTCGCGACGACGATCGGCAACGCCCTCCGGCGCTGCCTCCTGTCGTCGATCGAAGGGGCGGCGATCACCGCCGTTCACATCGAGGGGGTGCTGCACGAATTTTCCTCGATCCCCGGCGTGGTCGAGGACGTGACCGACATCATCCTCAACCTGAAGCAGGTGCCGTTGCGTCTGCACACCGAGGAGCCCAAGGTGCTGTCCATCGACGTCACCGGCCCGGGCGCGGTGACGGCGGGGCAGATGAGCGAGGACCCGCAGATCGAGATCTACGATCCGACGGTCCACATCGCCACCCCGAACGAGGGGGGGCGGCTGAAGCTCCAGGCGCAGGTGAAGCGTGGCCGCGGCTACGTCTCCGCCGACCGCAACTTCGACGAGTCGATGGGGATCGGCTGGATTCCGGTCGATTCGGCCCACAGCCCGGTGCGGCGCGTCAACTACCGCGTCGAGGCTGCCCGTCTCGGCCAGACCACGGACTACGAGCGGCTGATCCTCGAGGTGTGGACCAACGGAACGGTCAGCCCCGAAGAGGCGGTCTCGCTGGCCGCGATGCTGCTCAAGGATCACCTCGGTATCTTCATCCAGACCGAAGAGAGCCTCCGTCACGACGGCGGCGAGCTCGGCCGGGAGGAGCTCGCGGGGCTCGACGCTCTGCTGGCCAAGAACATCGACGAGCTCGACCTTTCGGTCCGCTCGGCCAACTCGCTTAAGAACGCCAACATCCACACACTCCGCGACCTGGTGCGCCGTTCCGAGAAGGACATGCTGGAGACCAAGAACTTCGGCAAGAAGTCCCTCGAGGAGGTGCAGGAGGTCCTGGACAAGTTGGGCCTCTCCCTCGGCATGGACGTGCCGGAGCGGCCCGGAGCCGGGGCTTCGGCCTAAGGAGAGGATTTCATGCGTCACAATATGAGAGGTAGGAAGCTGGGACGGACGTCTTCCCATCGGGAAGCCCTGTTCCGCAACCAGCTCCAGTCGCTGGTCGACAAGGAGCGGATCATCACCACGCTCCCGAAGGCCAAGGAGCTGCGCCCGATCGCCGAGCGCGTGATCACCCGCGGCAAGCACGGCACGGTCCACGACCGGCGCTGGGTGCTCCGCTGGGTGCTCACGCGGGATCTCGTCAAGAAGGTGTTCGACGACATCGCGCCGCGTTTCACCGAGCGGCCGGGCGGCTATCTGCGCATCGTCAAGCTCGGACCCAGGCAGGGAGACGGTGCTGAGATGGCCGTTCTCGAGCTGGTCGAGCGCGAGTCGGTGGCGCCGGCCGAGGCTCCCAAGGAGACGACCGCCAAGGCTCCGAAGAAGGAAGCCAAGGAGAAGACTCCCAAGGAGAAGGCTCCCAAGAAGGAAGTCAAGAAGGACGCCAAGAAGGCTGCTCCTCCCAAGGAGCACAAGCAGAAGGAAGGCGGCCAGAAGTCCCGCACTCCGCGCAAAGCCGTTTGAGCTTTTCTTCTCGCTGAACACTCCACGGCCGGTGCGGTTCTCTGCACCGGCCGTTTCATTTCGTGCGGCATGGACCTCGAAAAACCACCGCATCGCTCGCGTCTCGGGCGCAATGTCGTCGCCCTCGCCGTCGTCAGCTTCCTGACCGATGTGTCGAGCGAGATGACCTACCCGCTGCTGCCGGTCTTTTTACAGACCGTTCTCGGCGCGAGCGCCACGACGGTTGGAGCGATCGAGGGGGCGGCGGAGTCCACGGCGGCGCTGCTCAAGCTGTTCAGCGGCTGGCTGTCGGACCGGGCGAGCCGCCGCAAACCTTTGGTGCTCGCAGGCTATGGTCTCGCTTCGGCGGTCCGCCCCCTGATCGGCTTTGCCCAGTCCGCGTTCCAGGTGTTTGCCGTCCGGATGTCCGACCGGGTCGGGAAGGGGATTCGGACCTCGCCCCGCGATGCTTTGATCGCCGACTCCGTAGATCCGTCGATCCGCGGCCGCGCCTTCGGTTTTCATCGCGCGGCGGACAACGCCGGAGCCTTCGTCGGGCCGCTCGTGGCATTCGCCCTGCTGCGCTGGGGGCGCATCGATCTGCGGCATGTCTTTCTGTGGACCGCCGTGCCCGGAGCGCTGGCCGTGGCCGCTCTCCTGCTTGGAGTGCGGGAAGGGGCGCGCGAGCTGCCACCGAAGCGTCAAGCTGGCAGCCTCGATCTGCGGGTTCCTTTGGGGAAGCGATTCTGGGCCTTTCTCGGTGTCCTCCTCTTCTTCACCCTCGGAAATTCCACCGACGCGTTCCTCCTGCTCCGCGCCACCAACCTGGGTGTCTCGCCGGTTCTCATCCCGATCCTCTGGGCGATGCTGAGCCTGGTGAAGGCGGCGGCCAGCATGCCTGGAGGAGCGCTTTCCGACCGGATCGGCCGCAAGCCGCTGCTGGTCGCCGGCTGGCTGGTCTACGCGGCTGTCTATTTCGGCTTGGCGCAGGCCCGGGTGTCCTGGCACGCGTGGGCGCTGTTCGCCGTCTACGGTCTCTACTTCGGATTGACCGAAGGCGTTGAGAAGGCGCTCGTCGCCGACCTGGTTCCGGCGGAGCGCCGGGGAGCCGCCTTCGGCTGGTACAACCTGGCGCTGGGACTGGGGGCCCTGCCCGCTTCGCTGATCTTCGGCGCTCTCTGGGATGGTGCGGGCCCCAGGGCGGCTTTCGTCTTCGGCGCGTCGATGGCGCTCGTGGCGGCTCTCGGGATCGCCATCGTGGCACCGGCTCAGGAGCCTCCCGCTTTGCGGGCGATCAGGCCGTAGCCCAGGGCCTTGGCTTCCTGCTGCACCGACGCCAGGCGTGCCTGGCCTTCCGCGGTGTGCCCATGCTCCATCTCCAGCCGCGCGAGAGCGAGGCGCGCTTCAAGCTGCAGATCGAGGAGGCCGGCCTGGGAGGCGCGGGCGGCGACCGCTTGCAGAGCCTGCTCCGAGCTCGCGTCGCGCCGCAGGCTCGCGACGCGGAGCTGGACCGTGAGGCGGGCTTGCAGGTCCTGCTCGTTGCCGGCCAGCGCACCGGCGCGATCGATCGCGTCGCGGGCCGCCGCGGTGCTCCCCTGCGCCGCCCACGCGAGGGCGGCCGTGGACAGGGCCACCGCCTGCCCGGCCGTGGCTCCCTGGCGGCCGAGCTCGTCGGCCGCGCTCCGGGCGAGCTCCAGGGCGTGGCTGGCATCCCCTGATTCGAGGAGCACCGACGCGAGGGCCGCCTCGCTCTCTGCCGTCGTGGCTCTCTCCCCCAGCTCGCGCCGGAGGTCCAGGGCGGCCTGGTGACGCTGGCGCGTCTCGTCGAGATGTCCCTGGCGGACGAGGACTTCGCCGAGCCCGAAGAGAGCGTACGCCGAAGCGCTCCTGTTGCCGGTTTCGCGGCTGAGGGCCAGGGAGCCCTGGAAGCTCTTCTGCGCCGCGGTGAGCTCTCCCTGCGCGACGAGGACGGTGCCGAGATTGGTGAGGGAAGCCACCTCGCCGATCTTCTGGCCGATCTCTCGCCGGATGCGCAGCGACTCCTCGTGCTTCTTACGGGATTCCGCGAGATCGCCGCGTTTGCGCAGCACGACGCCCAGGTTGTCCAGCGCATACGCCTCGCCGCTCTTGTCCCCCTGCTCGCGGCGGATGGCCAGAGACTGTTCGAAGAGCTTGCCGGCATCACCCAGGTCGCCGCGGCGCAGCAGCACGCCGGCCAGGTTGTTGAGGGCGTAGGCTTCGCCGCCGCGGCTCCCGACCTCGCGCGAGATGGTCAGCACCTCCTGATAGAGCTGGCGGGCGTGCTCGAGGTCGCCCTGGCTCTTCAGGACCACCGCGATGTTGTTGAGGGCGCCGGCCTCGCCACCCCGGTTGCCGATCTCGCGGTAGGTGGTGAGGGCTTCCTCATAGAGCTTGGCGGCGGCCGGTAGATCGCCGCGGTCGAAGAGGACGTTGGCCGCATGCGTGAGCGCCTCGGCGACGCCGGCGCGGTCGCCGGCCGCGGCATAGAGCCGCCGCCCCTCCTCGCAGGTATCGAGCGCTTTTTGCGCCGCCCCGAGATTGCGCTGGGCGCGGCATTCGAGGAGACGGGCCTGCGCCACCATCAGCGGAGCGCCGTGGGCCTGCGCCTTGACGGCGGCGCGGGAAGCGGCCTCCTGCTGGTGCTTGAAATCGGACTTGGCCCCGGCCGCCGCGGCTTCCGCCAGATCGATGCGGGTGTCCTGGTTCGACGGCGCCGGCAGGGAGCGCAGCGCGGTCGTCGTGGCCAGCGCCTCGTCGATGCGGCCGGCCGCGGTCTGGGTGGTGGCCAGGCGCAGCCCATAGTCGAGGTTGTCGGGGAAGAGCGACCAGAGGTTCCAGTAGAGCTCGGCCGCATGGCTCCAATCCTGGATGGTTTCCAGGTAGCGCCCCTGGATGAGCAGCCGCTCCTCTTGCGGCAGGCCGGCCGCGAGATCGTTGGCCGCCTTCGCTTCGTCGCGCGCCTTGCCGTCGTAGCCCAGGGCGGACAACGCGGCGGAGAGGCCGGAATGCGCCAGCGCGTTGTTGGGATCGGCGGACACGGCCCGGGCCAGCAGGTCGCGGGCGCCGACGGGATCGAAGGAGCGCAGCTTGCTGACCCCCTCGGAGTAGAGGCGCGTCGCCTCGGTGTTCGCCGGCAGGGCGGCGCGGATCTCTTTCGTCTCCCCCTCCTCGTCGACCTTCAGCTCGCGGCGCAGCCGCTTGCCCACCCGCGACACGAGGTCGAAGAGCTGGACCTCGGAGCCGGTCTCCGCCACGGTGGCGGTGGTCTCTCCCCGGGAGGCGTCCTGAAGGCGGAGGTCGAGGCGGATCTGCCGTCCGGACGGCCCGTCGATAGTGGTGTAGGAGCCCAGGACCACCGCGTCGGTGCCGAGCTGCGCGCGCAAACGCGCCAGGGTGTCCCGCGCCAGGCTGTCGACGTTGCCGAGGCCGAGCTCCAGCTTGGTCCGCGCGACGTTCTCGCCGGCGATGATGCGCAGCTTGCCGCCGGCTCCCAGCTCGGTCGAGAGCATCTCCGCCAGGCCGCCCGAAAGCCATTCGGTGCCCGGCGTTCCGGAGAGGTTCTTGAATCCGAGGATGGCCACCGCCCGCCGCGGTGTAATCCGTTCCGTGAGCTGGGCGAGCCGCTGCTCAGGCTCCATCTGCCGCGTGCGCCATTGGCTGTAGCGCAGCCAGCCGACACCCAGCGACGCGAGGACGAGCGCGGCGAGAAACACGGTCTGGGCCGCGCGCCGTTGCCAGAATGGCCGCTGGTTCGCGGGCCGGCCGGCTCGGGATCGCGGCACGGGAGCCGAAAGAGAAGCTTGGACCGAGGCCTGCGCCGGACGGCGGCTTTCGGGCTGCGCGTCGCGGCAGATCGCCTCGATCGCGGCGGGCGCCGTGCTGTAGCGCGCCGCCGGCTCGCGGGCGAGGCAGCGGAGAATCGCCGTCTCCCAGCGCTGGTCCAGCCCCGGGACATGGAGCCGTGGCGAGGCGGGCGTCTGTTGCAGCCGCTTGACGGCGGTGGAGAGTGCCGTATCGCCGATGAATGGGACGGTGCCGGTCAGCATCTCGTAGAGGACGATGCCGAACGCGTAGATGTCGACCGCCGGCGTGATCTCCTTCCCCTCGACCTGCTCGGGGGCCAGATAGGCGGGTGTGCCGACGACGCCGGCCGCGGTGAGCGCGAGCCCCTGTTGATCTTCGCTCCCGCTCTCCAGGCGGGCGAGGCCGAAATCGGTGACCACGGCGCGCAGGGAGCCGCGCCCTTCCACCAGCATGACGTTCCCCGGTTTGAGATCGCGGTGCACGATGCCGGCCTGATGCGCCGCGTGCAGCGCGTCGGCGACCTGGCGGGCGATCGGCAGCGCCTCGTCCGGCGCCAGGGGACCTTTCCGCCGGAGCCGTTCGGCGAGGGTCTCGCCGAGCAGAAGCTCCATGGTCAGGAAGATGACGCCGGAGCCCGCGTCGCCGTCCGGACGGTGGTGGGAGACGTCGAAGATCCGGCAGGCGTTTGGATGGGTGACCTTCCGCGCGAGCTGGATCTCCCGTTTGAAACGCTCGACGGCGACAGTGTCACCGGCCACCTCGGGGCGCACGGTCTTGAGAGCGACCCTCTCCCGCAGCTCGAGGTCGTCCGCCTCATAGACCTCGCCCATGCCGCCGCGGGCGATGAAGCGAGCCACCCGGTAGCGCTCTGCGATCACGTCTCCCGCCTTGAAGGTCGGCTCCTCCGCCCGCGGCCGGGAGGGCGCGAGGGTGGTGAGGCCGCCGCGGCTCGGCAGGGGACTGGTCGCCTCGTCGGAGCCGGTCCGCTGTGCCGGCACCGGCATGCCGATCAGCGTCGGCGGCTCACCGGGGAGCGAGTGCTGGGTCGCCTCGGCGGTTCCCGGCCGCCGCACGGCGAAGACCATCTGGCAGGCGTAGCACTGGATGCGCAGTCGTGCCGGCATGTCCGGGGAGAGGGCGAAGCGCAGCTTCTGGCCACATCCCGGGCAGGTGACGGTGAACGACGAGGCGGTGGCCGTGGGCTGGCTCATGATGGAAACGGCGGCACAGGCCGTGCTTCTCCAGGATCAAGTAAGGATCGACTCCACATTCTATCCGAAGTGCGCTTGCCCGGCGTGGGCGGCTTCTGTCAGGATGACGCCCGCGCCGATCGGCGGCATCCCAACCAAGGAGCTCGAACGCGATGCAGACGATGCAGAGGACATGGCCTTTTCATTGGACCCGGTGGATTTTCTCGCTGCTCGCCTGCTGCTGTCTGGCGGCTCCCCTGCGCGCTGCCGCCGACGAGTCGATCACCCCGGCGCCGCCGCGCGCGGAAGGGGAAGGTCCCTACGACCGCCTGATCCTCCGCGGTGTCACGGTCATCGACGGCACCGGCGCGCCGCCCATGGGGCCGGTGGACGTGGTCATCCAGAAGAACCGCATCGCCGACATCGTGCCGGTGGGCAGCCCGGGCCTGCCGATCGATCCGGAAGGCCGTCCGAAAGCCGGGCCGGGAGACAAGGAGATGGACCTCCAGGGCATGTACGTGCTGCCCGGGTTCATCGACATGCACGGCCACATCGGCGGCAAGGAGCAGGGCACGCCGGCCGAATACGTCTTCAAGCTGTGGATGGGGCACGGCATCACCACGGTGCGCGACCCCGGCAGCGGCAACGGGCTCACCTGGGTGCTCGACGAGAAGGCGAAGAGCGCCAGGAACGAGATCACGGCGCCGCGCCTCCAGGCCTATGTCTTCTTCGGCCAGGGGTGGGACAAGCCGGTGACCACCGCCGATCAGGCGCGCAAGTGGGTGGACGAGGTCGCGGCCCAGGGTGCCAACGGCGTCAAGTTCTTCGGCAATCCGCCGGAGATCATGAAAGCGGCCCTCGAAGAGACCAAGAAGAAGGGGATTCGCTCCGCCTGCCATCACTCCCAGCTTTACGTGGCGCGCGACAACGCGCTCACCTCGGCGCGCTGGGGGCTGACCAGCATGGAGCACTGGTACGGTCTGCCGGAGGCCCTGTTCACCGACCGCACGATCCAGGAATACCCGACGAGCTACAACTATGGGGACGAGTCGCACCGCTTCGGCGAGGCCGGCCGCCTCTGGCGCCAGGCCGCGCCGCGCGGCTCCGAGCGCTGGAACCAGGTGATCGACGAGATGATCAAGCTCGACTTCACCATCGATCCGACGCTCACCATCTACGAGGCGAGCCGCGACCTGATGCGGGCGCGCCGGGCGGAATGGCACGAGGAGTACACCCTGCCGTCGCTGTGGGATTTCTACAGCCCCAGCCGCAAGTCGCACGGCTCCTACTGGTACCACTGGACGACGCAGGACGAAGCGGACTGGAAGCAGAACTATCGCATCTGGATGTCGTTCCTCGACGACTACAAGAACCGCGGCGGGCGGGTGACGACCGGCTCGGACAGCGGTTACATCTACAAGCTCTATGGCTTCGACTACATCCGCGAGTTCGAGCTGCTCCAGGAGGCCGGCTTCCATCCGCTGGAGGTGGTCCGCTCCGCCACCCTGTACGGCGCGCAGGCCCTTGGCCTCGACAAGGAGATCGGCTCGGTGGAGCCGGGGAAGCTCGCCGACCTGGTGGTCGTGGCGGAGAACCCACTCGACGACTTCAAGGTGCTCTACGGCACGGGTACGATCCGGGTGACCGCCGACAACAAGGTGGTGCGCACCACCGGCATCCGCTACACGATCAAGGACGGCATCGTCTACGACGCCAAGAAGCTGCTGGCCGATGTGCGGAAGATGGTTCGCGAGGCCAAGGACAAGGCGGGCCGGCCGGTTCTGTTGCAGCCGGGGGTGAGCCCGGCGCCCTAACTACCGGGAGGGCCTCACTGGTAGGCCATCTCCGGATAGAGCAGGCGGAGGGCCAGGAGCTGGAAAGGCTCATAGACGGGCCGGAAGACCTGCCAGGCCACCACCAGCCCCAGGAGCGAGAACATCGGCTGGTGCAGAAAGGCGTGATACCGCCGGGCCATCTCGTCGCTCATGAACATCGGCAGGACCGCGCTGCCGTCGAGCGGCGGCAGGGGCAGCAGGTTGAAGAGGAAGAGGATGAGGTTGAGGGAGAAGAGGATCGACAGCGGCACCACGATGCTTTCGGCCCAGGGCACGGAGGCGGCGGTCATCTCGGTGAATTGAATGGTGTCCGGAGCGTGGAACACACCGCCGGCCATGCCCAGCCGGATCAGCAGGCCGGCGATCAGGACGAGGATCAGGTTGCCCGCCGGGCCGGCGAGGGCCATCACCGCGGCCCGCCGCGGGTAGCGGTGGGCCCAGGAGGGATCGTACGGCGCGCTGGCCCAGCCCATCATCCAGCCGCGGGTGGCGAAGGTGAGCAGCGGCACGAGGATCATCCCGACCGGCTCGCGCCGGATGTGCGGCCAGGGATTCAACGTCACCTGGCCGCCCTCGTACGCGGTGGAATCGCCCAATCTGTAGGCGGCGAACGCATGGCCGGCTTCGTGGAGCGTGGTCGAAAAGAGGAACACCACGAACCAGGTGAAACCCAGGACGATCTGATCGGCGGACACGAGACGTTCAGGCGCGACTGAGGTACTTGTTCTCGCGTGTGTCGATCAGGATCTTGGTCCCGGGCTCGATGAACGGCGGTACCTGGACCACCAGCCCGGTCTCCATCTTGGCCGGTTTGTAGGAGGCGCTCGCGGTGGCGCCCTTCATGCTCGGCTCCGTGTCCACGACCTCGAGGCTCACCGTGTTGGGGAGCTCGATGCCCACCGGCCGCTCGTCATAGAAGTCGACCGAGATGACGGTGTTGGGGAGCAGATAGAGCATCGTGTCCCCGAGGGTCTCATCGTCCAGAGAGACCTGCTCATAGGTCTCCTGATTCATGAAGTGATGTCCTGAGGGATCGGAGTAGAGATACTCCATCTGGTGCGTTTCGAGGATCGCCCGCTCCACCTTTTCGGTGGAGCCGAAGCGATGCTCGAAGCTGTTGCCGGAGCGCAGGTTGCGCATCTTGGCCTGGACGAAGCCACGCCAGTTGCCTGGCGTGACGTGGTGGACGTTCATCACACGGCAGATCTCCCCTTCGAAGAGGATGCACATGCCGGAGCGCATTTGAGTGGCTTGAATCAAGGTTTCATTCTCCCGTCAAAAATCTGGTCCGGCGGATGTGGGCTTACTCATGCTCCTCCTGCCGGTGTTTCTGGTACTCGGCGATGAGCTTCTCCTGCACCGGTCGCGGGACCTCTTCGTAGTGCGAGAACTCCATGTGGAAGGTCGACCGGCCCTGGGTCATGGCGCGCAGGATGCGGGCGTATTCGAGCATCTCGGACATCGGCACCAGGGCCTGGATGATCTGGTTGCCGTTGACCGCGTCCATGCCCTGCGGCCGGCCGCGCCGGTGCGAGAGGTCGCCCATGATGTCGCCGGTGAACTCCTCGGTGGTGGTGACTTCCACCTTCATGACCGGCTCGAGGATCGTCGGCTTGGCGTTCTGCATCGCGTCCTTGAACGCCAGCGAGCCGGCGATCTTGAACGCCATTTCCGAGGAGTCGACGTCGTGGTACTGCCCGTCGAGCAGTCGCACCTGGAAGTCGACCATCGGATAGCCGGCGAGGAAACCGCGCCGCCGGGCCTCCTGGATCCCCTTCTCGACCGCGGGCCGGAAGTTGTGCGGGATCGCGCCGCCGAAGATCTCGTCGCGGAACGAGAAGTCCTCCCCGCGCGGCAGCGGCTCGACCTTGATCCGGCAGTCGGCGAACTGGCCGCGCCCGCCGGTCTGCTTCTTGTGCCGGCCATGGCCGTCGGCGGGCCGCAGGATGGTCTCGCGGTAGGGCACCTTGGGCGGATGGAGGATGACCTCCACGTGGAACCGGTGCTTGAGCTTGGAGACCGCGATCTCGATGTGGGTCTGGCCGGTGCCCGAAAGCAGGTGCTCGTGCGTCTCGGGGTCGCGCCCCGCGTGCAGCGTCGGGTCTTCGTCCATGAGCCGGGCGAGGGCGTCGCCGATCTTCTCTTCGTCTCCCTTCGACTTCGGCTCGACGGCGAAGGCCATGGCCGGCTCGGGAAGGGTGATCCAGGAGAGCTTGAGCGGGCGCTCCTTGGCGCACAGCGTATCGCCGGTCGCCGTCATCTTGAGCTTGGCGACGCCGCCGATGTCGCCGGCGATCAGCTTCGGAACATGGGTGCCCTGCTTGCCCTGGAGCTCCAGCAGATGTCCCAGCCGCTCGGGCTCCTCGGCACGCGAGTTGTAGACCGTCGTATCGGAGGAGAGGGTGCCGGAGAGGACGCGCAGGATGGAGATCTTGCCGGTGAACGGATCGGACAGGGTCTTGAACACCAGCGCGGCCGAGACCCCTGCAGGGTCGGCCGTAACCGCGATCTCCTCGCCGCCCAGGTTGCGACCCGGGAAGGCTGCGCTTTCGACCGGAGAGGGGAGGACGGCGAGGAAGCTGTCCAGGAGCGCCGCGGAGCCGATGCCGTGCGCGCCGGAGGAGACGGTGAGCGGAAAGATCTGGCGTTTCGCCACCGCCCGCCGCAGGCCCGACTCGAGGTCTTCCTGCGCCAGGTTGCCGCTCTCGAAGAAGCCTTCCATAAGCTTGTCGTCCGTCTCGGCGACCGCTTCGACGAGCTGGCCGCGAAGCTCGGCGACGCGGTCGGCGAGACCGGCGGGAATCTCCACCGGCTCGGCCTTGCCGTTGCCGTCGCGGGTGAATCGCCAGGCCTTCTGGCGCACCAGGTCGACGACACCCTCGAAGCCGGCTTCGCTGCCGATGGGGACCTGGATGGGCAGCACCAGGCGGCCGAAGCGCTTGTGCAGCCCGTCGAGAGCGCGGTCGAAGTCCGCCCGCTCACGGTCCATCTTGGTCAGAATGACCATCACCGGCAGGCCGATCTCTTCCGCGAAGCCCCACACACGCTCCGTGTTGACCTCCACTCCCGCGACGCCGTTGATCGCCAGGAGGAGGGCGTCGGCCGCCCGCATGCCGGCCTTGGCTTCGGTCAGGAAGATGCCGTATCCGGGGCAGTCGATGAGGTTGATCTTGTGCTGTTGCCACGGCACGAAGCAGGCGGCGAGCCCGATCGAAATGCCGCGTTCGGTCTCCTCATGGTCGAAGTCGGTGATGGTGTTTCCATCTTCCACCCGAGTGAACCGGGTGGTGACTCCGCCCGTGTACAAGAGAGCGCTCACGAGCGTGGTCTTACCGGTATCGTTGTGGCCTGCAACAGCAATGTTGCGGATCTTGTCCGGGCTATCCACCTGCATCGTTCCAGCCTCCTTCAAAGGACACTAGTCGAGGCGCGACAATATACCATGAAGCAGCCATGAAGCAGGACGACGGGTTTGACTCCGGAAGGCCGGCGGCCCTAGAATCTTCAAGGTTCCCCATGCTGCCTCTGACACCGACCAAACTCGGCCGCTACGAAATCGTCGACGAGATCGGCAAGGGTGCGATGGGCGTGGTCTACCTCGCCCGCGACCCCCTGATCGGCCGGCTGGTTGCGCTCAAGACGTTCCGCAGCGGCTATTCGGTGCGCGACCAGGAGATGGACCAGTTCCGCGCCCGCTTCATCCGCGAGGCGCAGAGCGCCGGCATCCTCAGCCATGCCAACATCGTCACCGTTCACGACGTGGTGGAGGAGAGTGAGGACGGCGGCGCCTTCATCGCCATGGAGTACGTGCGGGGGACGAACCTCAAGGCGCTCCTCCAGGGCGACCAGCCGCTGTCGCTGCCGTTCGTGGTGGACGTCATCGCCCAGGTGGCCGACGCTCTCGACTATGCGCACTCCCGCGGCGTCATCCATCGCGACGTCAAGCCGGCGAACATCCTGATCACGGCCGACAACCGGGTCAAGATCACCGATTTCGGCATCGCCCGGATCATCGACGCCTCGAACCTGACCCAGGAAGGGCAGCTCCTGGGCACGCCGAACTACATGGCCCCGGAGCAGATCCAGGGCAAGGAAGTGGACCACCGGGCCGACCACTTCGCTCTCGGCGTGGTGCTCTACGAGATGCTGACGCGCCACAAACCGTTCCAGGGCGAGAACCTGACGGTGGTCAGCCACCGCATCGTCTACGACCATTTCACGCCGCCCCGCGAGTACCTCCGCGAGATGCCGCTCGGCATCGAGCCGATCCTCGACAAGGCGCTGGAGAAAGATCCCACCCGCCGCTATCAGCGGGCGAAGGAGATGGTGGACGACCTCCGCCGGGTGGCGGGAGCGCTCTCGGGGTCGGACCTCAACGAGACGCAGAGCCTGTCGATGATGGCGCCGGCGCTGACGCCGCCGCCCAATTTCCCGAAGCTGCCGGCATCGCCAGATGCCACCGGCTCGACCGGGTCCCTCGGGACGCGCTCCGGGCCGCCCCCCCTGCCGCCACCGTCTCCAATGTCGCCAATGTCGCCGATCGCGCCGATCGGGACACTGCCTCCGCCACCGGCCGCGGCCGCCGCGGCCCCTCCGGCGAAGGCCGCCAAGCCGCCGGCTCCGCCGCGCTCCGGCCCGCTCGTCTCCCCGCGCCGCGTCGCCATCGCCGGCGGCGCGGCGGTGCTCCTCCTTCTGCTCGCCCGCGGCGGCGGCTTCCTCTGGTTGGCGCGGACGACGCCGGCGGTCGGGCGGAGCGCGCAGGAGGACGCCGACCATGCCCGCTTCATCACCCTGGTCCAGATGGGTTCCCAGTTGCTGCGCAGCGGCGATCAGACGGGGGCGGCGAACGCCTACCGCGAGGCCGAGCGGCTCGCGCCCAAGCCTGAGAAGATCCGCCGCCTGCGCCTGGCCGCCGAGCAGAAGGCCAATGAGCAGGGGCGTCTCGTTGGAGTCGAGCAGCAGAAGGCGGCCTATCTCCTGTCGTCGCAACAGTCGATCGAGGCCCGCCGCTGGGACGACGCCGTCACCGCCGCGACCTCCGGACTCGCCCTCGATCCGGCCGACGCCAACCTGCAGAAAGCTCTCGCCGATGCCCAGACCGGCCAGACCCGCGCCCGCGAGCGCGCCCTGGCCGCCGCCAGATCGCCGAAGAAAGGGCAGCCGGAGATCGTGGCGACCCAGCCGGTGGCGCCGCCGACCCAGACTCCGCGCGAGAGCCGCCCGGCGGAGCCGGTTTCTCGCGAGGCCACGCTCCACATGACGTTCGAGTCCGAGCTGTCCGGCGCGACCGTCATCGTGTACGTCGGCGCGACCAAGGTCTGGCAGGCGTCCATCGCCGACCGTGGCGGTTTCCTGCGTCGCAACAAGGGCGGCGGCAACGCGGACAAGACGGTCCAGGTGTCGGCGGGGAACATCGAGCTGAAGGTCTACGTCACGGCACCCGGACAGGCCGCCCGCGTGAAGACATACTCCGGCAACTTCCCCGGCGGCGGGAGCCGGACGCTGGTGATCCGCCTTCCTGAGTCGAAAGAGCCGTCGGTCGATCTTCGGTAGGCTGCGGTCGCCTCAGGCTCCGCCCGATGAGACCGAAGAGACCGTCACCGGCCCCAGGCCTTCGAGCTGCGGCACCAGGGTGTCCGCGGGACCGACCGCGATCACGGCGATGTGGTCCGGATGGAGGTGCTTGCGGGCCGCCTCACGGAGCTCCTCGCGGGACAGCGCGGTCAGGCGTTCCTGGTAGGTATCGTAATAATCGCTGGGCAATCCGTAGATGGACAACGTTTCCAGGCGCTTCGCGAAGTCGTTGATGGTCTGGAAGGTGTACGGAAAGACGCCGAGGATGTAGCTGCGCGTCTCGTCGATCTCCTCCGGCTCCACCAGGTCTTCGCAGATCCGCCGGATCTCGTGCAGCACCTCACGGGCGGCGGCGCCGGCCGATTCGGTGGAGACCGCCGCGTCGACGATGAAGGGGCCGGGCTGCAGCCGTGCCACGAAGCGCGTCGAGGCGCCGTAGGTGTAGCCGTGGCGCTCGCGGAGGTTCATGTTGATGCGGCTGGTGAACTTGCCGCCGAGCAGGGAGTTGAGCAGGATCAGGGGGATGTAGTCGGGGTCGCGGCGGGCCACGCCGGGATGGCCGAGCCGGAGCTCGGTCTGGGTGGCGCCGGGGCGGTCCACGACGTGGATCGCGATGCCGTCGAGCGGCACGGGCCGGACCACCGGCGCCGGCGGCGCTTCGGCGCTCTCATGGCCGAACACCGCCTCGGCCTCGCGCAGGATCTCCTCGGGGTCGAGGTCGCCGACCGCGATGAACGCCGCGCCGCGCAGGGTGTAGAAGCGCCGGTAGAAATCGACCAGCGACTCGCGGTCCAGGGAGGGGACGGTCTCGGCGGTGCCGATCAACGGATTGGCGTACGCGGTCCCCTGATAGACGACGCGGTAGAGCATCTCGTCGGCGAGGGTGGAGGGGTCCTGGCTGCGGCGCAGGATCTCCCCCAGCCGCTGCTTGCTGAGCCGCTCGATCTCCTTCTCCGGAAAGGTCGGCTCGCCGATCACCTCGGCGAGCAGGTCGATCCCCTCCCGCAGATGGCTGGACAGCAGCCCGGTCCCGAGGTAGCCCTCGTCCCAGTCGGCGCCGGTGGCGAGGTAGCCGCCGAGGCGCTCGACATCCGCGGCGATCTCCATCGCGCCCCGCCGGCGCGTCCCCTCGTCGATCGCCGACGCGGTCAGGGTGGCCAGCCCGAGCTTTCCGGCCGGGTCGTGCTCGCCGCCGGCCGGGAGCATCATCTCCAGGCTGATCAGAGGGACTCCGGGCTGGCGGGCGGCCAGGACCTCCAGCCCGTTGGCCAGCCGCCGGCGCAGGAACGGCGGGAAGTGGAACGGCCGGATCTTCCCTGCCGCCGGCGGTGTGGAGCGGTCGACGAGCGCGGCGGTCATGGGCGGGCTCCCTCGGCAGTGTTTGAGACGGTCGAGACGTCCGAGACGTCCGAGACCTTCGGCACCACCCAGACCACCACCCGTTCCGACGGCGTGCAGTAGCGGGCGGCGACGTCTCTCAGATCCTCGGCGGAGACCTCCTCATAGCGCTCGGCCTCGGCGGCGACACCGGCCGGATCGTCAAAGAAGGTGGTGAACTGCGAGAACTGGTCGGCCCGGTTCTCCAGCTTCTGCATCGAGCTGAAGTGCTCGGTGAGCATCCGGTTGCGCGCCCGCTCCAGGTCGGCGGCGGCGGGCAGCGCCGAGGCGGCCTCCGCCATGTGGTCGAGGAGGGCGCGCTCGATCTCTTCCGCGCCGACCCCCGGACGGGCGGTCGCGATCATCATGAAGGTCGCCACCGACTCGTAGGGGCTGATGTAGACCCCCACCTCCTGGGCGATCTGCCGGTCGTAGATCAGATCCTGGTAGAGCCGGCTCGACTTGCCGCCGGTGAGCACCGAGGAGAGCAGGTCGGCCGCATACCACTCGTGCTGCCCGTAGGCGGGGCCGCGGAACGCGACGTAGACCCGCGGCAGGTGCACGTCGCTCTCCAGCACCGCCCGCTGCTCGCCACCCAGCGTCACCTGGGGCACGATGACGGGCGGCACCGGCGGCCCCGCGGGGATGTCGCCGAACCAGGCCTCCACCTTGCGCAGCGCGTCGTCGGGATCGAAATCGCCGGCCAGGGTGAGCACCGCGTTGTTCGGTGTGTAATAGGTGCGGAAAAAGCTCCGCACCTCCTCCAGCGTCGCGGCGGCGATGTCCTCCATGTAGCCGATCACCGGCCAGTGGTAGGGGTGGGCGCCCGGATAGAGCAGCTCGTGGACCCGCTCGCCGGCCCGGCCGTAGGGCTGGTTGTCCACCCGCTGCCGGCGCTCGTTCATCACCACGTCGCGCTGGTTGTCGAGGTTCTCCTGGGTGATCGCCGGCAGCAGGAAGCCCATGCGGTCGGACTCCAGCCAGAGCCCGAGCTCGAGGTGCGCCGAGGGGAGGATCTCGTAATAGTTCGTCCGGTCGTACCAGGTCGAGCCGTTGGTGATGCCGCCGACCTGCTGCACGAAGCGGAAATGGTCGTGGGTCGGGATATGCTGGCTGCCCTGGAAGAGCATGTGCTCGAACAGATGGGCGAAGCCGGTGCGGCCTGGCTTCTCATTCTTGGAGCCGACGTGATACCACAGGTTGACCGCCACCAGCGGCAGGGAGGTGTCGCGGTGGAGGATGACCCGCAGGCCGTTGGCGAGGGAGTGGCGCTGGAACCGGAGGTCGAGATTCGATGTCGCGGAAAGGCTCATGGGTGTCGATGCTGCGGAAGGCGGTCAGAGACGCTCGCGTATTTAAGGCATTGGCGTCGGTGCGAGATCGCAGCATAGTGACCGCCGTCACAGGGTGTCAAGGATGACACGCCGCGATCCGGCCAGCACGGCGGAGCGCGGAGCGGACACCATCCACTGGGCGTTCGACGAATACCAGCACCGTCTGCGCGCCATCACCCACCGGGTGAAGGAGCGTTTCGAGCGCTGCGACTGGATCGGCACCCGGCTCGACACGGTCGAGCGTCTCGCGCTCTACCCGCGCAGCATCCAGAGGACCTTCACCACCCTGGACGACTATCTCGGCGCGCGGATCTCCGACCGTGAGCTGTGGGCGGACATGAAGGAGGCCTTCACCCGCGCGACCCTCGGCCGCGACGACTTCGAGCTCGCCGAGACCTATTTCAACTCGTTGACCCGCCGGGTGTTTCCGCACGTCGGGGTCGATCCGGCCATCGACTACGGCGAGGGCGACTTCCCGCTTCCCTACAAAGGCTGGGAGATGGCGGACGCCCGGATGTACACGGTGCGCCAGATCGACGCTCCGGTGGTGCGCAAGGTGCTGGAGGACGCCGGCTTCCGGACCGCGTTCCGCGATCTCGACAAGGACGCGCGCCTCGCGGCTGGGCACATCGAGCGCGGCCTGCGGGAGAGTCTCAGCTTCGGGGGCAGTGCCGGCGTCGAAGCGTTCGACGTCCTGCGCCCGATCTTCTTCCGCAACAAAGGCGCCTATGTGATCGGGCGCGCGCGGCGCGGCGCGGCGGTCCTGCCCATCGTGATGGCGATCCTCAACGACGAGGCCGGGCTCTGGGTGGACGCCGTCCTGGCGAGCGAGGACGAGGTCAGCATCCTGTTCAGCTTCGCCCGCTGGTACTTCCACATCGACGTCGAGAGCCCGCGCGGCGTGATCGGTTTCCTGACCTCGATCCTGCCGCGCAAGCGCATCTCCGAGCTGTACCTCTCCCTCGGCTTCGAGAAGCACGGCAAGACCGAGCTGTACCGCGACCTGATGCGCCACATCGCCCGCTCCGAGGAGCGGTTCGAGGTCGCGCCGGGACAGCGCGGCCTGGTGATGGAGGTGTTCACCCTCCCCTCCTACGAGTTCGTGTTCAAGGTGATCAAGGACTACTTCCCGCCGTCCAAGCTGACCACCCGGGAGCAGGTCATGGAGCGCTACCGCTCGGTGCTGCTCCACGACCGCGTCGGCCGCCTGATCGGCTTCCAGGAGTTCGAGCACCTGACGTTTCCGCGCGTCCGCTTCTCGGACGACCTGTTGCAGCGCCTCCTCGCGGTGGCCGGGCGGACCGTCGTGCTGGAAGACGACCGGGTCGTCCTCCGTCATCTCTACGTCGAGCGCCGAGTGGTCCCCCTCGATCTCTACATCCGCGAGGCTTCACGCGAGGACGCGCGGGCAGCGGTGGTCAACTGGGGGACGGCCTTGAAGGATCTCGCCGCGGCGAACATTTTCCCCGGCGACGTCCTGCTCAAGAACTTCGGTGTCACCAGGCATGGACGCGTTGTCTCGTACGATTACGACGAGCTCCGCCTGCTGACCGACTGCCGGTTCCTCCGCCTGCCGCAAGCGCACACCGAAGAGGAGGAAATGGCTTCCGAGCCGTGGTTCTCGGTCGGGGAGGACGATATCTTTCCCGCCGAGCTGCGCACCTTCCTGGGGCTCGAGGGCGATCTTCGCGCCGCCTTCCTGCGCGAGCACTCGGACCTCTTCGACGTCGAGCTCTGGCACCGCCTCCAGGAGCGCATCCGCCGCGGCGAGGTCATCGACTTCTTCCCCTATGGCAAAGGGCGGCGGCTCCGCCCCGGCTGGAGACGCCAGGATTGACCACGCCCGCCCGAGGAGAGCTCGAACAGATGATCCGCAGGCTGGCCCCTGAGCTCGCGCGCCTCTTCCGCCAGTACGAGGCGTCCGAAGGCACCGCCCGGCAGGTGCTGGGCGAGGCGCTGGCCGGCTTCTCGCACAAGTGGGCACGGATCACCAACCGCGAACGCTGGTTGCTACGCGCCGTGGAGAAAGCCCTGCGGGAGCCGCGGGTGCTCTCACCGGCAGACAGGATAGAATGAGATCATGGATGACTGGTACCGCGTGACATTCGTCTCTGAAGACGCAGGCTTGATCCCGAGGATGCAGGAAGAATTCATGGAGCTCCTGCAACACGTGGACGCACGGCCGGGGATGGCGCTCATCGGCAAGCGCGACTCCGAGTTCCCCCGCCAGTTCTTTTTCACTCCGGCCTGTTTTCCTGATGCCCTGCCTCTCGTGCGCAAGTATGGCGGCCTGCGTTGCGACCTGCCCGAAAACGCGTCGGAGCTCGCGAGCTTCGGCGGCGACCAGACGGCGATGGACCTCTATTTCGGTCCCAACCGGACGAATTGAACCGCGGGCAACCGAGGGAATGGACAAGCCGCGGGACCAGCGAGACCGGTCCCGCGGCCAAAGAGGCCGGCCGGATCAGAGCGCTCCGGCCAACTGGGGCATCTCGTCGGAGACGAAGCTCCAGTCGGCGCCCGCCTTGCGCTCCTGCTCGAGCAGCTCGCGGCGGGCGGTTTCCGGCGGCACGACGAGGATGCTGCACGGCGATTGGCGGAGAACTTTCTCCGCCACGCTGCCGATGAGCACCCTTTCGAGCCCGCTCCGGCCTTGCGGCCCCAAGATCACCAGATCGGGGCGCCGTTCGTCGATCTCACCGAGGATCTGCTCCACCGTCCGCCCGGCGCGCACCTTGCGCGTCGTGGTCGCGATCTGCTCCGGCAGATTGCGGGCGACGAAGAGCTGGAGCTCCTCGACCGCGAAGCGGGCGATCTGGTCGGGGTTGAAGTGGATCGAGCTTTCGCCCGGGCTGAGCACGAACAGCACCTCGGCGACCGGCGGCCTGCCGCCGAGCTCGCCGAGCAGCGCCAGGCCGTAGCGCAACGCCGCCGCGGAGCCGGCCGAGAAGTCGACCGGCACGAGCACCTGATGCGGCGGGAACGGCGACGCGGAGCGTACGAGGAGCACCGGGCAGGCGACCTTGCGGATCACCCGGTCGGCGGTCGAGCCGAGGCCGAGCGGATGGTGATGACCCGCCTCGGAGGCTCCGATCACGATGAGGTCGGCGTGCACTGTCTCGGCGAGCTCTTCGATGACCCTGTAGGGCAAGCCCAGCTCGATGCGTCCCCGCCCGCCGCGTCCGCCATCATAGAGGCCGAGGGCGGTGCGCTGCCCCTGCGCCGCCAGTTGATCCTGGAGGGTTTCGACCTCCGCCGCCAGCCAGGCCTCCTGGCCGACCGGGCTTGTGCCCGACAGCGGTCCGAACGCCGTCAGAGGCGGACAGACATGGACCAGATGCGCGGTGGCACCGCTCGTCGCGGCGAGAGAGAGGCCGGCTTTGACGACGGCGTCGCTCCCTTCGGAGAGGGTGGTGCCGATCAGGATGTTGCGCAGCGTCTTCGACATGGCGGGCCTCCCATTGGGTGGTGACGATGCCGGTTCGCGGCTCATCGTCTCCTCCAGCCTAGGAGTCTCGGGACAGCCGAACGACGGTCCGCGGGGTGGCGCCGTGCGCGCCGCGGGGTGGGCCGGGGTAGGATGTGCTCCGGAGGAGATTGCATGAACGGTTTGCGAGCCAGATTCGTCGTCGGAGGAGCCGTCCTCGCTCTGTCGGTCCTGGGGGGATCCGGATGCCGGTCGGCGCACCAGACGCCCAGGCCGGTGGTTCCCGGGGGTCCCGCGACCGCCGCGCCCACCGCGTCCGCCGCGGCCCAGAAGACGGAGGAGGCGCAGAAGGCGATCCTCGACCGCGACAACGAGAAGATCCGGGCGATGGTCGAGGCGGACGCCAAGGCGCTGAACGAGATCCTGCGCGACGACCTGCTCTATATCCACTCCAGCGCTCCACTGGACAACAAGGAGCGGGTCATCGAGGAGATCACCAGCGGCCTGCTGAAGTACAAGGCCATCGACATGTCCGAGGTGAGCGTGCGCGTCTACGGCGATACCGGGGTCCTGGTCGGCCGCGCGATCCTGAAGGTCAGTACCAAGGGCAAGGCGATGGAGATCCCGGTGCGCCTGACCGAGGTGTGGGTGCGCACCAGCGGTGTGTGGCAACTCGCCTCCTGGCAGGCGACCCGGATTCCCTGATCGATCCTACCCGTCCCCGTGACCACCAACACCCGCCACGGCGAACGCGATGAGCGTCTCGTCCGCGGCCCGGAAGCGGCGGACCATCCGGTCTTCGACGCCGTGCGGGTCGGGCTCGACCCGGCAGGCTTCGATCTCCTCCGGCGAAGAGCCCTGAAAACAGAGACGGCAGGGCGGCAGCGCGGAGTCGCCGATCTGCACCGGCGGGCCGAAGGTGCGGCAGGAGAGCGGCCGGTGCGCGTAGAGGTCGCAGCAGCCGGTCTCCGGATCGAGCACCGGGCAGGGGAGTCCGGCGTGGCGTGCGAAGTAGGCGTCCGCCTCGTCGTCCTCATCGTTGTCAGGAAAGTCTGGTGCGAGGATCGGAAGCTGTCGGCGCGCCCGCGTGACGACCGCCGCCGACCGATCGGGATCGCGGGCCGCCAGCTCGTCCAGGCCACGGCGCAGCCGCGCGGCGTCGAGGCCGTTAATCGGGAACGGTCCGTGGCAGCACTCGGTGCATCCCGGCCGGCAGGCCAGCCGGTCTCCGGCACGCGCCGCCGCCTCGTCCATCGCCTCGCTGATGACTGCCAGAAGCCGTTGGTCGGCGCGCTCCATCTTTCTCCGCATCGAGAGCGAGGGTACCATTCCGTCGCATGGCCCTGAACGCGCTCGGACACCTGTGGACCATCGGACCGCGTCTCCGCCACGCGGTGCGCCCTGTCTCCTGCCCGGAGCCGCGCCTTTGGGAGACCACGGTCGAGGATCCGCAGGTCGGGCCGGTCCTGCTCAGCGGCCTGCTGCGGGAGGTGCCGGGCGCTGAGGAGCTGGTCGTGCTCGTCCATGGATTGGGCGGCTCGACGGAAAGCCACTACATGCCGCGCGGCGCCGCGGCGGTGGAGGCCGCCGGTCTGTCGTGTCTGCGGCTCAATCTGCGCGGCGCGGATCCGCGGAGCGGCGACTATTACCACGCCGGCCTGACCGCCGATCTGCACGCCGCCCTGGCGAGCCCGGAGCTCCAGCGGTATCACCGGCTCTATGTTCTGGGCTACTCCCTCGGCGGCCACGTCACCCTGCGGCTCGCCACCGAGCCGGCCGATCCTCGCCTGGCCGCGGTGGCCGCCATCTGCGCGCCGGTCGATCTCGCCCGCTCGCAGCGCGAGATCGACGCGCCCCTGGTGTGGGTGTACCGCCGCTATCTGCTGCGCAACCTGGGGCGGCTGTACGCCGCCGTGGCCGCCCGCCGTCCGGTGCCGTTCCCGGTCGAGCGTCTGGGTGAGATCCGCACCTTCCGCACCTGGGACGACCGCATCGTCGCGCCGCGCCACGGGTTCGCCGATGCCGCCGACTACTACGCCCGCGAAAGCGTGGCGCCGCGGCTCGGCGCTCTGCGCATCCCCGCCCTGCTGCTCAACTCGGAGAACGATCCGATGGTCCCCGCCCGCTCGGTGCGGCCGGCCCTGGAGGGCGCTTCGCCGCTCCTCACGGTCGCCTGGCTGCCCGGAGGAGGCCACGTCGCTTTTCCCCGCGGCATGACGGCTGGATTGGACGGTGACGCAGATCAGAAGGGGATCGACGCGCAGGTGATCGCCTGGCTGCGCTTGGCTGCGATTAGCGCGGTCGAATGATCTGAGATGACTGAAGCCCGCAGGGTGCGCGAAGACACCCCGCGGGTTGTGCCAGGTTTTTCCTGCCTACTGTCCCGTCCAGGCCGTCTGGAGAGTCACCTGAACGTCGGGACCCACCAGGACGTCCTTGCCGATAAAGGAGCCGCGGGCCTGGGTGCGGTCTGCCAGCCAGAGAGTGCCGTTGGGCGCGTAGATGTTGGCGGTCAGGACGTTGTCCGTCCCGATCTCCACGGCCTTCGGCGTCTCGGTGATGCCGCCGCCCGTGCCATTGATCCCGCCGATGTAGAAGACGATGCCGGCCGCGGTGACCGAGGCGCCGGAGGCCGGCCCGATGGTGGTGGTCCCCAGCGTCTTGAAGGTCTGCTGCACGCGGACCGTCGAAGCCGCCGAGAAGAGGAGCTTGGCCTGGATGTCCGACGTCCGGATGGAGCGGAAGTGGTAGATGCCGCCGGTGAAGGTGACGGTCGCCTTCCGCCCGATGATCAGGTCGCGGTAGGTGCCCGGCGCAAGCGTCCGGGTGCCGTTGTTGGAGACGCTGACGTCGGTGGTGTTGGGCGTCGCGCCGAGGAAGGCGGGCAGGGTGGTGAAGACGGGCAGGGTCAGCGATGAGGTCTGCTGCCCGCTGACCGCCCCGGCGTTGGTGAGCTGATTGAAGAAGACGTCGCTCGCCACGGTGGTGCCGGCGGCGATGGTGAGAGAGTCGGCGTCGAGGTCCCAGCCGGACGGAGTGGTGACGGTGCCGGCTAGACTGAGCTCCGTACCGTTCAAGAACGGTCCGGCCCCGGCCTGATTGACCACCACGTCGCCCGAGAGCACATCGGCGCCGGTCTGGATCCAGGCGCTGTTGGTGGCGAGAACCGCCACCCGTTCCAACGCGTCCTTGACGGTCACCGTGACCGTGCCGGTCGAGACGGTACCGCCGTCGCCGACGGTATACGTGAATGAATCGATCCCGTTGAAGTTCGCGGCCGGCGTGTAGGTCACCGACGAGGCCGTGAACGCCGCGGTCCCGTGGGCCGGCGTCGAGACGCCGGTCACCGTGAGCGCGCTCCCCTCGACGTCGCTGTCGTTGGCCAGCACGGAAACCGTCACCGCGACCCCTTCCCGCGTCGTGGCACTGTCGTTGGCCGCGATTGGCGAATCGTTGACGGCGGTCACCGTGGCCGAGACCGTCGCAGTGGCGATTCCGCCGTGTCCGTCGCTGATCGAGTAGGTGAAGGAGTCGGCGCCGTTGTAGTTGGCGGCCGGAGTGTAGGTGGCGTTGGTCGCGGTGAAGCTCGCCGATCCATGCGCCGGCTGGGTGACGGCTGTGACGGCCAGGCTGTCGCCGTCGAGATCCGAATCGTTGCCGAGGACGTTGACCGTCGCCGCGGTGTCTTCGGCGGTGGTTGTGCTGTCACCGGCCGCGACCGGCGGATCGTTGACGGCGGTCACCGTGACGCTGACGGTTGCGTTTGCCATCCCACCGTTGCCGTCACTGATCGAATAGGTGAATGAATCCGCTCCGTTGTAGTTGGCGGCTGGGGTGTAGGTGGCGTTGGTCGCCGTGAAGCCTGCCAATCCATGGGACGGCTGGGTGACTGCCGTGACGGTCAGGTTGTTGCCTTCGATATCTGAATCATTGCTGAGGACGTTGACCGTCACCGCAGTGTCTTCGGCGGTCGTCGCATTGTCGCCGGCCGCGACCGGCGGATCGTTGACGGCGGTCACCGTAACACTGACGGTCGCGGAGGCTGTTCCGCCGTGTCCGTCACTGATCGAATACGTGAAGGAATCCGGTCCGTTGTAGTTGGCGGCCGGGGTGTAGGTGGCGTTCGTGCTCGTGAAGGTTGCCGATCCGTGAGTCGGCTGGGTGACGGCTGTGACGGTCAGGCTGTCGCCATCGAGATCCGAGTCGTTGGTCAGGACGTTGACCGTCACCGCGGTGTCCTCGGCGGTGGTTGTGCTGTCGGCGGTGGCAGCCGGCGGATCGTTGACGGCGGTCACTGTGACACTGACGGTCGCGGTTGCCGTCCCGCCGTTGCCGTCACTGATCGAATAGGTAAATGAATCGGGCCCGTTGTAATTGGCAGCCGGCGTATAGGTGGCATTGGTCGCCGTGAAGCTTGTCGATCCATGGGCGGGCTGGGTGACGGCCGTGACGGTCAGGCTGTTACCTTCGATGTCTGAATCATTGCTGAGGACGTTGACCGTCACCGCCGTGTCCTCGGCGGTCGTCGCACTGTCGGCGCCAGCGGTCGGCGGATCGTTGACGGCGGTTACCGTGACGCTGACGGTTGCGGTTGCCGTCCTGCCGTTGCCATCGCTGATCGAATACGTGAATGAATCCGGTCCGTTGTAGTTGGCGGCCGGAGTGTAGGTGACGTTGGTGGCTGTGAAGGTGGTCGACCCGTGCGCCGGCTGAGTGACGGCCGTGACGGTGAGACCGTCGCCGTCCAGATCGGTATCGTTGGAGAGGACGGCGACCGTCGCCGCCGTGTCTTCGGCGGTCGTGATGCTGTCGTTGGCCGCGGCCGGCGGGTCGTTGACGGCTGTCACGGTGATGTTGACCGTTCCCGTGGCCGCTCCGCCATGCCCGTCGATGATCGAATAGATAAATGTATCGGTGCCGTTGTAGTTCGGTATCGGAGTGTAGGTCACTGTGGACGTGGTGAAGCTCACCGTGCCATGGGACGGCGCGCCGACTCCGTTGACGGTCAGGGTGTCGCCTTCGGCGTCCGTGTCGTTGCCGATCACGTTGATGGTAACCGGCGTGTCCTCCGCCGTCGTCGCCGTATCGGTGACCGCGACCGGCCAGTCGTTGACCGCGGTGACCGTGATCGATACCGTCGCGGTGGCGGTTCCGCCGTGTCCGTCGCTGATCGAATACGTGAACGAATCCGGCCCGTTGGAGTTGGCGGCCGGCGTGTAGGTCACGTTGGTGGCCGTGAAGGTCGCCGATCCATGGGCCGGCTGGGTGACCGCCGTGATGGTCAGGGTGTCGCCGTCGAGATCCGAATCATTGGTCAGCACGTTGATGGTGACCGGGGTGTCCTCGGTCGTCGTGGCGCTGTTGTTACCGGCGACCGGCAGATCGTTCACCGCCGTGATGGTGAGAAAGACGACAGCGGTCGCCGTCCGGCCCGTGCTGTCGGTCACCCGGTAGGTGAACGAGTCTGTGCCGCTGATGTTGGCGTTGGGCGTGTACGTGAAGGAGTGGTCCGCGTTGTGGACGACCGTGCCTTTCGTCGGGCTGGTGGCCGCCGCGGTCGTCAGGGCGGTGTCGCCGTCCGGATCGGAGTCGTTGGCGAGCACGTTGATGGTGACCGGCGTGTCCTCCAGCGTCGTCGCCGAATCGGAACCCGCGGCCGGCGGGTCCGGCTGCGCGTTGATCGTCACGTTGACCTGCCCGACCGCGCTGCCGCCGCGGCCGTCAGAGACCGTGTAGGTGAGGGAATCCGTGCCGTTGTAGTTGAGCTGCGGCGTGTAGCGGACGGAGGGGCTGGATCCGTTGAAGAACACTGCCGTGCCGTGGGCGCCCTGCGTGATCGCGGTGATGGTGAGCGTGTCGAATTCGATGTCGCGGTCGTTGCTGAGGACAGGGATGGAGACCTGCGTGTCCTCGTTCGTCGTGGCCTGGTCGTTGACCGCGACCGGCGGATCGTTGACCGGCGTGATGGTGACGCGGATGGTGGCGGCCGCCGAGCCGCCATGGCCGTCGCCCATGCCGTAGTTGAAGTTGACGACGCCGCTGAAGTCGGCCGTCGGGGTGAAGGTGATGCTCCCGTTGGCGTTCCACGTCATGGTGCCGCCGAGCGGCGTGGCCACGGACAGGAGGACCAGCGTGTCGCCGTCCGCGTCGGTGTCGTTGGCGAGAGCGTTGAACGTCACCGGCGTGTCCTCGAGGGTGGTGATGAAGTCGTTCACCGCGACCGGCGGATCGTTGACCGGCGTGACCGTGACCGACACCGAGGCGGTGGACGTCGGCGCGTTCACCCAGGAGTGGCCGGTGGTGTAGGTGAACGAGTCCGGGCCGTTGTAGTTGGCCTGCGGCGTGTAGTAGAGGAGGCCGCTCGACTGCCACCAGATCGACCCGTGGGCCGGTTGGCTGACGGACTTGAGGATGATCCCCGTTCCGTCGGGGTCGACGTCGTTGTCCAGGACGCCGATGTAGACGGGCGTGTCCTCCGCCATCGTCACGCTGTCGTCCTGGGTGACCGGCGCGTCGTCCACTCCCTGGACGTGGATGTCGACGACCGCTTCGGCGGCCCGGCCGCTGGTGTTCTGCACCGTGTAGTGGAATTGGTCGTAGCCGTAGAAGTTCGGTGCCGGGGTGTAGATGATCAGATTGCCGGAGAGCACGGCCGTGCCGTGGAGGGGCTGGATTGGAATTCCGATCACCGTGAGCGGAGTACCGTCCGGCGAGCCGTCGTTGGCGAGGACCGGGATCGAAACGGTGCCGTCTTCGATCATCTCGACCGCGTCGTTCTGCGGCAGTGGCGGCCCGTTGACCATCACCGCCTGATCGACGGCGTCGACGGTGTAGAGACCAAGAGCGAAGGCCCGGATCGTCTCGCCGGTGACGGTGTCGAGCCAGCCGCCCCGCGGAGTGCCGGTCCAAGTGTGTATGGACCCCTCGAAGACACCGGTGTTGCTGCCGGTCTCATAAAGCGCCAGGTACTCCTGGTCGCCGGTGGTCAGGGAGGAGAGGAGAACGGTAAACGTGTCGGCCCAGGTGGGATTCGGGGCGTACCCCTCCGCCTCCACCCGCACGCGGACCAGGTCCCCGACCGCGTACTGGGAGACGTCGTTGCCCGCGGCATCGAGGAAGTGGACCCGGGCGGCGGCCACGTTCGCGGTCGCTTCGTTGGCACCCGCGCTCACCACCACCCGGTCGAGGTCCTGGCGGTTCGTCGACCAGGTGGCGAGGGTGCCGTCGCCGGGTGTGCCCGCGGGTGCCGCCGAGAGTTGGACCTCGGCGCTGAAGATGCCGGTGTCCGGGCCGGTTTCGAGGAGCTGGACGGTCTCCGTGTCCCGGATGGTGCCGCCGACCTCCTTGGAGACCAGAGTTGCGGTCAGGGTGTCGAGGCCGTAGGGGCTGAGGTTGGCGGCCGGCGAGGAGGCGCGGATGCGCGCCTTCGAGCGCTCCCAGACCGTGTCGGTCACCTGGCCCTGGCGGTCGACGAAAGCGATGGCGTTCGATCCGGTGAGGATGCTGGCCGTGGTGGCGGAGAGCCCGAGATAGTTCGGATGGACGGCGGTCAGCGTTCCGCCTTCGTCGATCTGGAGCACGCCGTCACCGGGCACCGCCGGCCCGGCGGCGGTGGGCAGGGTGGCGCGGAAGACCATGTTTTCCGAATACCCGCCGACGACATAGAGGTAGAGGCTCTCCGTGTCGCCGCCGGGTTGGGCGGTCAGCGTGACCTGCATGGCGGCGTTGCTGAAGTCCTTCCCTTCGAGGATGAGGGTCGAGCCGAGCGGGACGCGGCTGAGCGGCTGTGCCTGCGCATCGAGGAAGCGCAGAGTCGAGGGGACCACCTGGACGGAGGCCTGCGGGCAGGGCGGGACGATGCACGAGGCCATCACCCGCACGGTGTCGAAGCGGAGCGGCGGACCGGGGTCCTCGATCACCGCCAGGTTGAGCGAGTCCGGGGTCTGCGACGGGAGCTTGGGCTCCACGTAAATCTGGCCGCGGAAATTTCCCGGATTGGACCAGTCCGGATCGAGGTACACCGTCTTCTGGTCGCCGCGAATGTCCGAGGTGGCGACTGCCGCATTCCACCCCTGGTTGGCCGAAGCGGGGTCGTTGACCTTGACGTAGAGCTGGGAGAGCTGGAGGATCTGGGTCACCGGCTGGCCGTTCGCGTCCACCAGTTGGATGGTGACCGCCTGATCCGAATAGACCCGCATCTGGGCGCCGGTCAACGTCGCGTAGTTCGCGTCCTGGTGCTGAAAGCCGACCGTGTCGCCCGGCCGGACCGCCTTGACACCGTCCTGCGAGGATGCGAGCGCGGTCGATGAAATCTGGAGCAGTGCCTCGAAGATTCCGCTGCTGCCGCCCGTCTCGGTCAGGGTGACGTCCTCGTCGTCCGCGTACCCACTCACCGGCGACGACGCGCGGAGGATCGTGGTGTCCGCCCCTGGGCTCGTGTCGGCGTTGAAGTCTCGCACCCGCAGGAGCACCGTGCCGTTCTGCGGCAGATAGGAGAGTGGGCCACCCTGGGTGTCGAGGATCTCGACGACCGCGCCGAGCGTGGTCGCGGTCGCGGTCACGATGCCGGTCGCGGTGCCATATTCCGCCGTCACCGTGTCCCATGTCGGTGCATAGGTGCCCGAACGGGTGGTGTAGAGGATGCCGCTCGAGTTGCCCCAGATGCCGAGCTGGATCGAGCCCGTGAACGCGCCGGTGGCAGGGCCGGTCTCGGTCAGGTACAAGTCCTCGATGTCCTGGCCGAGCAGAGATCGGAGAGCGACGTGAACCATCTCGATGGCGTTCGGGTCGAGATCAGCCCCGGCATCGGTCACCCGCAGGTAGGCCCGTGACCCCTCGAGCAGAGTGGTCACCGGCTGACCCGAAGCATCCTCAATGACGATGGTCTGCCCGAGCGCGGAGCCGGCTCCGGCAACAAGAAAGACAAAAAAACTCCACAACAGCAATAGCCGTTGTCTGTGCATGGCCATCCTCCCCCGGGAAAACCGGGAACATGTCTACAGCTTCAGGAATGAGAGTGCTTCCGTTCCGCGAGATACGGACACGGGGAGGAAAAGTTGCGAGCCGAGGCTATCCGACGGCGCCGTGGAAGAGCTCGGCGAGCCGCTCGATGCCGTCCACCACACGGGGACCGGGACGGCTGAAGCAGCCGTTGGCGTCGACCGGATGGACGCGGCCGGTCCGCACGGCTCGCAGACGCTGCCAGATGGAGCCGTTCTCCGAATCCGCCGCGAGCGCCATCTGCGCCTGGGCGCCCGCCTCGTCGAAGCCGCACGGCATGACGATGATGACATCAGGATCGGCCGCTTCGACCTGCTCCCAGGTCAGCCGCCGGGAGGAGTCGCCGGCGCTCGCGATGACGTCGTCGCCGCCGGCCGCCGCGATCATCTCGGGAATCCAGTGGCCGCCGGCAAAGGGTGGATCGAGCCATTCGAGAGCCAGAACGCGTGGCCGCGGCCGGCCCGCCGCCCGCGCGCGGACCGCCGCCAGGCGGTCCTCCAGGTCCCGGAGGAGAGCGCCGGCCTCCGCCTGCCGTCCGATCGCCGTGCCCACCTTCTCGACGTCCGCAAAGACGTCGATCAAGGTCTTCGGATCGAGCGACAGCACCTCCGGGCAGCGGGGGAGCGGGCGCACCGCGCCGTCCACCTGCTCCGTGCTGACCGCGCAGACCGGGCAGAGCTGCTGCGTCACCACGAGATCGGGAGCGATCTCGGCGATCCGCGCCTCGTCGAGCGTATAGAGGCTGAGCCCGTTGCCCACCTGGGCGGAGACCGCCTGATCGATCTCCGCGGCGCTCATCCCCGGCGTCAGCGCGCTGCCGGTGAGGATCGCCCGCTGCCGCGCCTCGGCCGGCCAGTCGCACTCATGGCTGACCCCGAGCACCTGATCGCCGGCGCCGAGAGCGAACAGGATTTCCGTGCCGTTGGGAACGAGAGAGATGATCCGCATCAGAAAATCCTACCGCGGCCGGGCATCCGCCAGATCGAACACCGTGTAGTCCGTCGTATTGAAGACATAGCGTGCGCCCGGAGTGGTCAGGAGCTGCTCGCCCAGGCGCAGATAGGCCGGCTGGTTCGGGACCGTGACCCACCGCGCGCCGAACTGGTCGCGGATCGCCCGCGCCGGCGAGGCATGGCGCCCATCGACGATCTTCACGTAGGTGGCGAACAGGCTCGGATTCTTCACATAGAAGAAGGTCGGATCGAGGACGACCAGCGATTGGAGCTGCGGCGCGGAGTAGAAGAGCGGGGCCGAATCCCCCCATTGCGCCGTGAACACGCGCTCGCCCTCTTTGCCGTTCTCGCCCAGCCACTGCGCCATGGCCTGCGGCGGCGACGAGACGCCGAAGGCCTGCTTCTGGAGAGACGACCAGGTCCAGTAGCTCCCGAGGATGATGGCGAGGCCGGCGAGGAACGGCCCGGCCTTCTTGAACAGCGGCGGAGCTCCCTGCGCGCGCCTCTCGGTGAGCACCAGCGCCAGGGCGAGGATGGCGAGCGGCGCGCCGAGCTCGAAGAAACGGCGGAGGAAGAAGGTGCCGGCGATCAGAAAGGCGAACGCGGCGACCGCAGAGGTGAGCGTGGCCCGGGTGCGCAGCCGCGGATTGAACAGGAGCAGGGCCGCCACGAGCGCCGGGGCGATGAACGCCGGCCATTGATCGAGCAGGATCGACAGATCCGGAGGCGTCAGCTCGACGCCGATCTGCGAGCGCAGCGCTTCATTGCCGGCGGCGGTGGACTGGAACGGCACGATGAAGTTCTGGATCCAGAACAGGCGGAAGTTCTCCGGCACGTTGGGATGAATGAGCTGTCCCGCCAGCCATCCGCCCGCGGCGGCGGCGGCCGGCTGCCAGGCGAGCCGGCGCTCGGCCGGAATGCGGGAGAGGAAGCCCGCCACACCCCAGAGGATGGCGAAGACAATGGCGATCCAGCCGCCGGTGTGAGCGAGGCCCGCCAGCGCGCAGACCGGCGCCAGCACCTTCCACGACACCTCCGCGGCGAGCAGGCCGATCACCAGGAGCGCGAAGCCGATCAGCCAGATGTGCGGCCGGCACATGTCGGCCCGCAGCGCGAACATGGTGCCCAGCCCGGCGAGAGCGAACACGAACCAGGGAGCCCGCGGCACGGCGAGCTTCCAGAGCACGAACGCGAAGCTGGCGAGCAGAAAGATCTGGCCGAGCGCGACGCCGATCAGCCCGGCCCGTTCGAGCGGCAGGCGGGCGAAAGGCATCAGGAGGATGTGGAACAGCGGCTCTTTGTCGGCGAAGTGGTCGAAGAAGATCGAGAACGGCGTCCACCGGAACGACGTGATCCGGAAGTCCGTCCGCATCAGCCGGGCGAGCCCGAGGTGGTAGTACTCGTCATACGACCACGGCTTCGGCGCCACGCTGCGGGCCGCCAGATAGAACAGGAGCACCGCCGCGGCCGCGGCCACGAGGCCGGCCATCCGTCGGATCGGGGATTCAGCCACGGGAGCCGCGGCGGCTACCGGAACGGGCGCGGGACGGGAGACTGGAGGGCGCTTACGCTTGGCCATAGAAGTTCTGCCCACTCGCCAAGATCTTGACTCCCAGAGGCGTGACGCGGTAACGCTGTGCCGAGCTGCGGGGCTTGCTGGGGATCGTCATTTCAATGACTCCTGCTTCGAGAGCCGGCAGAAGGTAGACTTTACGGAAGTGACCAAGGTGTTTAAGGCCGAGCGAGTCCTGGATTTCTTGGCGTGTCATCTCGCCAGCCGTAACGGCGAGTAGCCTGCCGACTTCCCCGGTGACTTGGTCGGTAGCTTGGTCGGTGACTTGGACGGTAGCTTGGTCGGTGATCGCTGTTGGCCGCGTTTTCAGAGGCCTGAAGGAGGCGGCGAAAAAGCCGTCCGACCTGAACACGGGAGCCGGGCTGCCGTGCAGCTCAGCTTCCTCCCGCATGCGTCGGATGCCCGTTCCAGCCTTCTCGATGAAGGAGATCCTGTGCAGGAGGTCGGCGATCAGGGGATTGCGGCGTACGCTCCGGGTTCCCAACTCCGAAGCGCGAAGCCCGGGAGGCAGGCCGCCGGGATTACTGATCTCGATCCGGTCCTCGGCAATCTCCACAAAGACGTTGGCTCCTTCAACAAACCAGTCGCGGTGCATGACCGCGTTGGTGACCGCCTCGCGTAAAGCCTTCATGGGATATTCCGGAACGTTCTCGCGGCTGAGCCCCTCGATGCGGTAGGCGGTCCGAGTGTTGCGCTCGATAAAACGCAGGCTGTCCTCGATGTCTGAAGCAATACCACTGGCGAAGTCCTTGCGGTCCAGGACATGCACCCGGTCTGTGCCCTTGAAGAGAATACAAGTAACGTAAGCCTGGCTGAAAAAGTGGCGAGGATCCTTCGCGAAGAACAGGACCCCGGCATTCCGGAAAAGGAGCTTGCCGCGCGAGCGTTCGGCCGCCTCGATGTTCACCAGGATGTCCTCGACCGGTCCGCGAACAGTGATGCCGCTCCGGTCGAGCCAGGCTTCGAGCTTGGCATGGTCAAAATCTTGGGGGTAACGGAACCGGGGGCAGAGGCTCAGGTCGAAACGGACAGCGCCCTGTTTCCGGAAGAAGTCGCGAATCTCTTCACGGGACAGCTTTTGAGTGACGGCTCCCTGCCGCCAGAAGAATCCGTCACTGCACTGCACCGGCTTGGCGTCGCTTTCTCTGACGGTGACGACCGTGACGTTGTCCAGCCGGTCGACCAGAACCTTGACGGGCGGGTCACAGTTGCGGGCAATGTCCTGGAGGCGGGCGCGCAATTCGTTGGAGTCTTTGATCCCCACGACCGTGCCGTCGTCGCGGACCCCGAGCAGAATCCTGCCGCCCAGTGTGTTGGCAAGGGCCGACAGCTCGCGGGCAAAGGAGGCGGAAAGGGCCTCTTTGTACTCGATCATCGTGCCTTCGCCCTCGCGGAGCATGATCTCAAGATCTGCCGGTTTCATGGTCGCCTCTTCCCGGTCGATCGCTTACGCTTGGCCATAACGGCCGCTGACTCTAGCATTGCGGATCATGGAACCGACGTCCCGCTTCGTTCGCGTCTTCCGTCTCCTCCCTCTGATCCTCCTCATCAGCCTGTCCGGTGGCGCCGCGAGCCCGGCGGCGCCTCCAGCCTCGGGAGGTCCGCGGATCGTCGTCCTCGGCACCGTGCAGGACGGCGGCATGCCGCAGACCGGCTGCGACTGCGTCCACTGCTCCGCGGCGCGGAAGAATCCGGGCCTCGCGCGGCATGTGGCCAGCCTGGCGATTCACCATCCGGCCACCGGCCACGTCTATCTGGTCGACGCCACGCCCGACCTGCCGGCGCAGATCGAGACGATCCACACCTTCCGCCGGCATCCGGAGGGGAAGACCGACCGCGCGCCGGTCGACGGCGTTCTGCTCACCCACGCCCACATCGGCCATTATCTCGGCCTCGCCCATTTCGGGTTCGAGAGCCTGAATACGAAAGAGATCCCCGCCTGGGTCTCCCCCCGCATGGCGGAGTATCTGCGGACCAACGGCCCCTGGAGCCAACTCGTCCGGCTGCAGAACATCGTGCTGCGCGAATTCCAGCCGGGCACACCGTTCGCGCTCGAAGAGGGGATCTCGGTGACGCCGATCCAGGTACCGCACCGGGATGAGTACACCGACACCATGGCGTTCGTGATCCGAGGACCTCGCGAAAGCGTCCTCTACGTGCCGGACACCGACTCCTGGAGCGCCTGGCCGAAGCCGGTGCTTCAGGTGCTGGCTGAGGAAAAGATCACCATCGCACTCGTCGACGCCACCTTCTATTCGCCGGACGAATTGCCGGACCGCGACGTCACCAAAATCAAGCACCCGCTCATCACCGACTCGATGGACCTCTTCGAACCGCTCGTCAAAGCCGGCAAGCTCAGGGTCTACTTCACCCACCTGAACCACTCGAATCCGGCCCTCGACAAGGAAGGGCCGGCACGGAAGGCGATCGAGGCGCGTGGGTTCCGGGTGCTGGACGAACGGGAGGAGCTCGGGCTGTAGGGTGCTTGTACGCCCGTCCGCTTGACTTGTACACCCGTCCCTCTCACTTGATCGGGCGTCCGCCTGCTTGATCGGGCGTCCGCCTGATTTGATCGCCCGTCCCTCTCACTTGGTCGGGCGTCCGTCTGACTTGATCGCCCGTCCCTCTCATTTGATCGGGCGTCCGCCTGACTTGATCGCCCGTCCCTCTCACTTGATCGGGCGTCCGCCTGACTTGATCGCCCGTCCCGGAGCGCGAGCGATCCTCCCGGCTTGGAGCCAGGAGGATCGAAGTGACTCAACCAGAACGTACCTATTCTCCTTCTCGACCTCTAGCCGACGGCCACCGGCTCCTCGGCTTCGACGTTGATCCTCTCGGAAAGCTGGGTGAGCTTCTTGTCGGCGTCGCCTTCCTCGTCCAGGGTCGTCTGCAGGAGCTTCATGGCCTCCCGGTCGCCGAGGAGTTGGGCGTAGGTGCGGACGGTGCCATAGCCGGCCATCTCGTAGTGCTCGACGTGCTGGGCGGCGGAGATGATCGCGGCGTCGAGCACTTCGGGAGCCATGTCCTCCTCCAGGATCTCCTTGCCGTCGGCGATGACGCCTTCCATGCCTTTGCACTTCTTGCCGGTTCCCTTCTTGCCGAGCTTCTCGAAGATCTGGTCGAGCCGGGCGAGTTGTTCCTTGGTGATGTCCAGGTGCTCCTGGAGAGCGGCTTTCAGATCCGGGCTCGAAGCCGCCTTGATCATTTTGGGGAGCGCCTGGATGATCTGGCGCTCGGCGCTGTGCAGGTCCCGCAGCTCTTCCACATAGAGCTTCTGTAGGCTGTCGATCTTCATGATGTCCCCCCTGGGAAGAGAGGCTAAATCGCCTCTGCAAGGGACGTTACGCAAGCCTGATGCCAGATCTGCGGAACCTGAGTTTCGAATCTTGAAAACTACTTGCTCGGCTGCGCCTTCTCGGCCGGGATGAACTCCTCATAGATCGCCTGGCGCAGCAGCTTCGGTGGCAGCGTGCCCTGGGCGAGCAGGAAGTCGTGGTATTTGCGGCGGTCGAACTTGGGGCCGAGGATGCGCTCGACTTCGGCGCGCAGCTCCATCAGGCGGCAGTAGCCGGTGAAGTAGGAGGTCGCCTGGCCGGGGCCGAGGAAGGTGTAGCGCTGGACTTCCTGGAGGGCCAACCCTTCGGAGAGCCCGACGTCGTCGCGCAGCACGCGCATCGCCTCCTCGCGCGTCACCGTCCCGCGTTGGAGGCTGGGATCGAGGATCGCGCGGGCGGCGCGGGCGAGCCGGCTCTGCAGCGCGGCGAGCTGGCCGTCGAGCGGCAGGTAGGGCTTCACCTCGGCCTCGGCGTAGAGCGCCCAACCTTCGACGTTGACGCTGTTCTCGGCGAAGATCGCCCGTGCCTTCGAGACCCCGTTTTCGACCAGCGACGCGAACTGCAGATCGTGTCCGGGCCGTCCTTCATGAGCGGTCACCGGCCAGGAGAAGGCGTCGTAGGTGAAGTCGTCGAGCGCCAGCTTGCTCTGTCCCTGCTTGCCCGGAATGCGCAGCGGCAGGATGAACTCGCCCATCTCTCCCGTATTGCCGATCAGCCGCGGCGGCTGCATGTGCGGCGCCGGCTGGGTGACGCTCTCGGCTTCGCTCGCGAGGCGGAACTTCATCGGCCGGTCGGGCAGGCTGACGATCTTTTCGCGCCGGATGATCTCTTCGAGTGCCTGGATGCGCTTCTGGAAGAAGGGAAGGATCGCCTCGCCGGTGATCTGCTGCTTCTTCAACTCGCGGAGCACGCCCCGGTAGTCCGTCACCGTCAGGCCCTTCTCCTGCGCCACCCGCGGCGCCAGCGCCTCCATCTCGTTCTGGATCTCGCGGAACGCCACCTCGGCGCGGCCCACGAGCTCGTCGACCGGCATGTCGACGCCAAACTGCTCCAGACTGAAGGCGTAGATCTCGGGCGGCAGCCGGAAGTCGGGGCGGGCGCGCGGCAGGATCTCCCGGCGGACGAAGTCGTCATAGCCCGCGAGCTGCGCCTTGAGCTTGGCGTACGGCTCTTCGTATCCCTTGATGCCGTACTTCTTGAACAGCTCCTCGATGCCGGCCACGACCGTCGCGTTGTTCGCCAGGTCGCGCTCGACCTCGTCCTTGAAAGGGCCGGCCAGGCCCGGCTGCTTGAGCTGCGCACGGACATAGTCCTCGGCCAGGGTTGCGACCGGCGTATAGCCGGGAGCGGTCCCGGCATATTTCTTGAGCCGCACCAGGGCGGCCGGCCGGCGCGCCGGCTCCACCTGATCGTCGAGCAGGGACTGGATGGCGCCGAACATCGTCTGCGAGAGATTGAAATACGACAGGGTGTACTTGCGGCCGAGCTCCGAGCCCTTGAGGCTGGCGTCCAGGGAGTCGATGAGGATCTGGAGATCCTGCTTCACCGGGGGATCGGTCTCGGTGGCGAGACGCTTGGCCAGCTCCGCGCGAACGGCTCGGGTCGCCGCTTCGGAGCGCTCCTCGAACCCCGGCTTGAGGTCGAAGATCTCCTCGTCCAGCCCCTTGATGCCGAGACTCGCGGCGGCTTCCGGACTCTGGCGCGCCAGCAACTCGAGGACCACCTGGGTGTTCTGGTCGCTCTTCGCCACCCAGGCGGGCGGCGCCTTGGGCGGCGTCTTCTGGGCGGTGGCCGGGCCGCCGGCGAACACGAAGAGGACGATCGCGGACGCGGCGCAGAGATTCCGGCGCCAGCTCGAAACGACATGGCTCATCGACAGTCTCCTGACAGGAAAGTGGAGCAGGGTCACGAGGAGAGACTCTCAGGAGAGGGGCCTTCTTGGCAATCCTCGGCGCCTTCACCAATTCTTCACCCTCGCTTCAGCCTGCTTTCATCGGCCCCCGGAATCGTGGAGCGATAACGGGAGACGCAGGACCTACCGAGGAGACGTCTATGCAGCGACTGTTCTTACTTGTGGCCGCCACTCTTGTTTTGGGATCCCTCCCGTCTTCCGCCGCGCCGCCGGATCTCCAGCCGCCGGATCTCGCGGACGGGCTCGCCGTGAGCCCGGCGGCGGCGGTGCGGCTCGACGCCGTGCGGCTGGCGTCGATCCGGCAGAAGGTGGAGGACGGCACCTTCCAGCGCATCACCAGCGTGGTCGTCGCGGTGGACGGCAAGCTGGTCTACGAGGGATATTTCAACGGTGCCGAGCGCGAGACGCAGCACGACATCCGGTCGGCGAGCAAGACGGTGACCAGCCTGCTGATCGGGCAGGCCATCGCCCGCGGTGCGATCCACGGCGTCGGCGCGAAGGTCTTCGATTTCTTCCCCGAGCGGCGGAGCGCCGTCAAGAACCCCGACCCGCGCAAGCTCCAGGTGACGATCGAGGACCTGCTCACCATGAGCTCGCTGTTCGAATGCGACGACAACAACGAGTTTTCATCCGGCAACGAGGAGCGGATGTATGTCACGGAGGACTGGCTCGGCTTCTTCCTCGACCTGCCGATCAAGGGTTTTGCGCCCTGGGTCACCAAGCCGAAGGATTCGCCCTATGGCCGCAGCTTCTCCTACTGCACGGCCGGCGTCTTCACCCTCGGCGCCGTGCTGGAAAAGGCGACGCGGCGGCCGGTGCCGGACTTCGCCCGCGAGGTGCTGTTCGCGCCGCTCGGCATCGAAAAAGTCGGCTGGGCGGTCTCGCCGCTGGGGCAGGTGCAGACGGGCGGCGGCGCGCGGTTCCGCAGCCGCGATCTCGCCAAGCTCGGGCTTCTCTGCCTGGACGGCGGGCGGTGGCAGGGGAAGCAGGTGATTCCGGCGGATTGGATCGCCGCCTCGACAGCCGCGCACGTCCAGGCGGCAGAGGACAACACCTACGGCTATCTATGGTGGCGGCGGGACTTCAAGGTGGACGGCCGGACCTACCCGTCCTTTTACATGTCGGGCAACGGTGGCAACAAGGTCGTCGTGGTGCCGTCGGCGAAGCTGGTGGCGGTGATCACCAGCACGAACTACAACTCGCGCGGGATGCACGAGCAGACCGACAAGCTGTTGACGGATTACATCCTGGCGGCGCTGCCGGCGAGCAGCGACGGAGGGAGCCAGGCGGCGCCCGCAACGCGCTGACGCTCGGCGGCGACCAGACGGCGGATCCGTTCGATGCGGCCGATGAAGGCTGGCTCCTTGCGCAGGCCGGCGAGCATCGGGTCGAGGAGGAGCCAGCCCGCGTCGCGGTCGCCGAGATCGATGGCGGTGTCGAGGGCGTGGAGAGCGGCTGCATCGTCTCCGAAGCCTGCGGCGAGGAGCGCTTCGGCGAGCGCTCCGCCGGGCCATTCATCTCCCTCGGCACGCCCCTGGCGCAGACCGGCAAGCGCTTCGCGGTAGCGCGTTGTCAGGTCGCGCCGGTCCAGAAGAAGGAGGCGGATCTCCGCTTCCGAGAACCCGGGCGCGATGGCCAGAGCCTCTTCATAGAGGGACTTGGCTCGCTTCTCGTCGCCGGCGAGGAGGGCGACGTCGCCGCGGATCGCGGCCAGCTCCGGCCGGCGGATACCGCGCCGGATCGCCTGCGCGGCGATCTCATCCGCCTCCCGCGGCCGGCCTTGCGACAGGCGCATGCGGGCGTACCCCGCGGCGGCGAAAACGTTGTCCGGGCGCAGCTCCAGGGCGCGCTCGAACCAGACGGCCGCAGCCTGATCGTAGCCCAGGGCCGCGAGTGTCGCGCCCATCTGGACTTCGAGATAGATGGGGGTCTCGCCTTTCCCCTGAGCGGCCCGCAGGTTGGTTTCGAGCGCCTCGGCGAGGTGCCCCTGGACCTGCAACAGATTCGCTGCGCTGGCGAGCGCGGCGGCCGGCTCGGGTTCGAGATCCGCGGCGCGCAGATAGCCGGCGAGCGCCTTGCTCACCTGGCCCTTGCTGTCGAAGGCCAGGGCCAGCGCATGATGCGCCAGGCCGAGGCGCGGATCGTGGGTGAGAGCGCGCTCCGCCAGCTCCTCCGCCTGCTCGCTCTCGGTGCCGTGACGGTTGAACTTCGTCGCCCTTTGGCCGTAGGCGAGACTCAGGCCGGCGAGGGCTTGCGCATTGTCCGGCTCGCGATGCAGAACGCGCTGGTAGAGCTCGATCGCCAGCTCGTTGTTCGGCTCCTGATGCCGCCGCAGGTAAGAGCCGGCGCGCTCCAGCAGCTCCTGGACGCTCGGCGCGGGGCTCGCGGCGAGATTCGCGGCGTCCGGATCGCTCCGATGGCTGCGGCCGTGGAGGAGGACGACGAAGAGAGTGATTCCGAGCGCCACCAGCGCCGCGACCACCGTTGCAAAGACCACAGGGGCGGTTCGTCGGAGCCGCGGCGGCGGCGGGAGAGGCCGCGCCTCGGGCTCCGCAAGAGCCGTCACATCGGCGGCGAGTTGATAACCGCGGCCGCGCACCGCCCGCACATAGCGTGGATTCTTCGCGTCGTCGCCCAGGGCTCGCCGCAGCAGGGCGACCCGTTGGGTGAGGGTTTCATCGGAGACCGCGATGCCGGCCCACACGGCAGTGATGAGATCGTCCGCCGCCACCACCGACGGCGCGCGCCGCGCCAGGGCGACGAGCAGGTCGAAGGAGAGCCCCGGAAGCGGCACTTGCTGCGCCGGCACTCCGCGCGTCACCGCCACGGCGTCCACGTCGACGATGAGGTCGGCGATCCGATAGCGCTCCCGAGGCATGATCCGAGGATACCCGATCCGGGTGAAACTCACTCTGCGCCGTGGCCGTAGATGCGGAGGAGGAGGTCCACCGGATGAAGATCATCGCCCTGTCGCTTTTTGGCCTTTCCCTGTCGGCACTTGCCGTCGCCGCGCCTGCTCCGCCGCGGCGCCTCGCGCTCGGACCCTGTGCTTCTTCGGGCTTGCCGGCGGAGGCCCGCTGCGGCACCTATGAGGTCTTCGAAAACCGCGCGGCGCGGAGCGGACGGAAGATTCCGCTCCGCGTGGCCGTTCTGCCGGCGACAGGGCCGGACCGGCTGCCCGATCCCATCCTCTACTTCGCGGGCGGCCCGGGCGACGGGTCCATCGCGGAGGGCGGCTTCACCGCCCAGGCGCTCTCGCAGCTCCGCGCGCGGCGTGATTTTCTGTTCGTCGATTTCCGCGGCACCGGCGAGTCGGCGGGCCTGTTCTGCCCGGAGCTCCAAGGCGCGGAGGGCTTGCAGGGCTTCCTGGACGATTTCCTCCCGACGGCCAAGGTGCGGGCCTGCCGGGACCGTCTGAAGCAGACGGCCGATCTGTCGCAATACACCACCGGCAACGCGATCGACGACGTGGACGAGATCCGCGCCGCCCTCGGTTACGGCAAGGCCAACATCATGGGTGGCTCCTACGGCACGCGGGCCGTCCTGATCTATCTGCGCCGCCACCCCGACCACGTGCGCACCGCCACGATGCTCGGCGTGGTGCCGCCCTTCGACCGCTCGCCGCTCTTCTTCGCCCGCAGCACGCAGAACGCGCTGGACGGCCTCGTTGCCACCTGCGCGGCCGACAAGGGCTGCGCCGAAGCGTTCCCCAAGCTCAAGGAGGAGATCGCGGCGGTGCTCGACCGGGCGGCCCGCGAGCCGGTGAGCGTCGAGCTGACCGACGCGCAGACCGCGAAGCCGTTCACCGTCAAGTTGGCGCGCAACGGCGTGGCGCAGACGTTGCGCTACATGCTCTACGTCCCGGCGGCGTCCGCCCAGCTTCCATTCGCCGTGCATCGCGCGGCGCAGGGGGACTTCAAGCCGCTGGCCGAGTCGGCCCGGACCTTCGGTGGCAACGCCACCTCGCTCGCCGACGGCTTCTTCCTCTCGGTCACCTGCGCCGAGGACGTTGCCTTTGTGAAGGAAGCCGAGATCCCGGCCGCGGTGGCCGGCACGTTCCTGGGCGACTTCCGCATCCGCGGGCAGCAGGCCGCCTGCGAAGGGTGGCCGATCGCGCACCTGGACGAGACGTTTCTGGCGCCCGTGGTTGCCGACGTGCCGAGCCTCCTCGTCTCCGGCCAGCTCGATCCGGTCACTCCGGCGAGCGATGGCGCGGCGGTGGCCGGGTCGCTGCGCCACAGCCGGCATGTGGTGGTGCCCGGCGGCGGCCACAGCCTGAACGGGATGACAGGGCAGGAATGCCTTTTCGGCCTGATGGGAAAGCTGATCGAGAGCGGCTCGGTGGACGGTCTGGACACTTCCTGTGTGGCGAAGATGCAGCGGCCGCCGTTCGAGGTGAGCGCGGGCGAGCCGGAGATCCAGCTCAGCCGCGCCGAGCTGGCGCCGCTGGTGGGGACCTATGAGGCGGCGAAGGATGGGGTGACGATCCAGGTGGAGATGGTGGAAGACCGCCTGCGAGCGACTCTGGCCGGCGAGTCGGCCCTCCTCGTGCCCGTCTCGCCGGTGCGGTTCCGGCTGGAAGGGGTGCCGCCGGGAGTCGCCCTGACCTTCGAGCGGAAGGACGGGCCGGCCGGCTCGTTGACGGTGAGCCGGCCGGGACGGCCCGATTTGATTGCGGTACGGAAGCCGTAGGCCGAAATCAGAAACCGGCTACGGGCAGGTCGCGAAGGCGTAGACGTCCGTCACTGCCGGAGCTGGCGGACCCGCATAGTTGAAGTAGATCTTCTGGGTGCCGGTGTGGTAGTCGTAGACCTCCATCCGGTAGAACACGTTGGTCGTCGCCGCGGAGAAGATCCAATAGGCGCTGGTGAGCCCACAGCCGTCGATGGCCTTGACCATCACCTCCCAGTTGTCGGCGGCGAAGAACCAGAAGAGGCCCGAGCCGGGATTCGCGACCGGCACGACCTGGGCTGTGCCTTCAGGATTGTTTTGCAGTCCGGTGCGGTACTTGGCCTTGACCAGGAATCGGTTGAGGAGGCAGAGCGCGGTGCTCGAAGCGGCGGGCGCGCAGCTCGGGCCAGTCCCGTTGAAGCCATACCCGGCGCCGCCGTGCAGCGTGCCGTTGTGTCCGCCGGCTGGGTCGTTGGCGTTGTTGTTGAGCGGCCAGAGCGCCACCAGGCCGGAGGTAGAGCCGGTGAGACCGCTCATGCTGGCGCGGATCTGCGCCAGGGTGCGGGCGACGTTCCACAGGCGCACCTCGTCGATCGTGCCGGTCGGCGTGTGGGCATAGCTCGGGTCGCTGCCGATCTGCAGATTGGCGGAGCTTGCCGGGAGCGGTCCCGTTTCGTTGTGCGTCTGGACGAGCTCGCCGTTGATGTAGTGGCGCCGCTGCACTCCGTCATACACCACTGCGATGTGGTTCCATTCACCCGGATTGATGACTCCGCCGTCGAGCAGCGAGCTGGTGCCTTTGATGTAGGAGCGCAGCGTCGTGCCGCAGATTCCGACCCACCACGACTGCGTGAAGCTCTTGCCGATGATGCTGCTGCAACCGCCTGAATCGGTCAGATTGACCCACGCCTCGATGGTGATGGCGCCGGTCGGGTTGAGAGCGGGGCTGCTGGGCACTTCCACATAGCCCAGGGTCGGGCCGGTGAGCAGGAGGAAGCTCCCGAACGGTTGCGCGCCGGCGGCGGCAGGGAGCAGGAGGACGGCGAGGACGGCAAGGCCCGCGAGTTGGAGAAGGAAGCGGCGTCGAGGGGCGTGCTCTGTGCTCATCAGGATCTCCTTTGGTCTGTTGGCGGAGCGATCCATGCTCAGATGTCTATATATTATCCCGAGGTTCGGCCTTTGCTGGGCTCCACTCCGGTTAGGCTGCGGCGCAAACGAAACGTTACGGCGGCGTCTTCATGCGACCCAATCGACCACGTCGCCGAGGGTGATGGCGCCTCCCTCCAGGATTTCGGCACAGGCGCCGCCGCGCCAATCGGGCCGTAGCGCTTCCTGAAGTCCGGGGCAGGCTTCGTCCATCTGATAGCACGGGTTGCACTCGGTCCAGATGCGCAGGCGGCAGGGACCGATCCGCAGAACCCGCCCACGGCTCCGCGCGAGAGGCAACCCGCTGACCATGAGGTTCGCCCGCCGCGTCGACGGCGGCAGCTCGGCGCCGAGGCCGGTCGGCAGCCGGCTGCCCAGATCGGCGAGAGCCTCGGTCCAGCGCTCCTCCTCGATCAGCACCACCTGGCGCCGTCCGCCCTGGTTGGCATTGCCGGCGAGACCCCGGCCGGCGACCAGCACGCCGGTCAGGGCCGGGTCCATCGGACCGCCCTTCGCCCGCTTCACCCAGATGGCGCGCAGGTGGCCGGCCGCTTCTTGGGTGCTCACTTCTTCGGAGCCGCCGCGACGACCGGGTCCGGAGAGGTGAAGACCGAATCCGGCAGCGTGTCGAAGACCGCGAGATCCGCCAACGGCAGCGTGCGCTCGGCGCCCACTTGCGACCGGCCTGGCGCGAGCATGATCTTGCCGACCTTCTGCCAGCCCTGCCACAGCCAGACCGTGGGAGCGGCGTCGCGCGGCTGGTCCTGGAGGAGGTAGGCCCAGCGGTCCATCAGATGGGTGTCGTGGTTGATGTACGCCCAGTACTGGTCGCCCGGGGTCAGGCCGACCTTGCCGAAGGTGAGGTGGAGCTTGTCGTAGGTCTTGCCGTCGATCTGCTCCGTGCCGGCGGACTCGAGATTCACCCCCGGGTCCTTCATCTTGTACGGCATCAGCAGCCAGTACGTGTCGTTCACCCAGGCGCCATAGCCCCGTTCGAGCCACGTCTTGAGCTCGTCTCCCTCGACCTTCTTGCCGTCCAGCCAGGCCTGGCCTTCATGGGTGTTGATGTTCTCCAGCACGACGTACTTCTTGCCGTCCTGCGTGGTCCCTTCGAGCCGGTGGCGGCCGGTCCACTTGTCCCAATGATGGGTGCGGCGACCGGCGAAGGTGAAACGAAGGTAGTGGGTGCCGTCCCAGGCCTGCTTGCCGCCCAGCGCGGTCATCACCTGGTCGGCGATTGCGGCGGCTTTGGGATCCTGGCCATGGCCGATCTGCGGTGCCAGGAGAAGGGCGGAGAACAACAGCGAGCTGGTGATCAGGGCGGCGCTACTGGTCGTTCGCAGTTTTCGCGGCATGGGCGGATCTCCTTGCGGATGGTGGGTGCGACGCCGACCGATCGTATTCGCTTCCCGGCGCGGTTACAATCCAAGCCGGGACCCGCGCGCAGGGACAGACGGCCGCGGACACGGGTCCCTCACCTGTGAGGAGCCTTCCATGAGCGCACACGCATCCGGTCCGACCAACCGCCTCGCCGGCGAGAGCAGTCCTTATCTCTTACTGCACAAGAACAATCCCGTCGACTGGTATCCCTGGGGTGAGGAGGCGCTGGAGAAGGCGCGGCGGGAAGACAAGCCGATCTTTCTCTCGGTGGGGTATTCGACCTGCTACTGGTGCCACGTCATGGAGCGGGAGTCGTTTTCGAATGCCGCCATCGCGGAACAGATGGGGCGCGATTTCGTGTGCATCAAGGTGGATCGCGAGGAGCGGCCGGATCTCGATGAGATCTACATGGCCGCGACCCAGATCCTCACCGGCCAGGGGGGCTGGCCGAATTCGGTCTTCCTGACTCCCTCGCTCAAGCCGTTCTACGCCGGCACCTACTTTCCGCCGGAGGACCGCTATGGCCGGCCCGGCTTCGGCGCCGTCCTGAACGGGCTCTCCGAGGCCTGGCACGCCCGGCGGTCGGACGTCGAGGCGCAGTCGGAGGAGATGGAGACGGCCATGCGCCGCTTCCTGGAGGAGCGGGCGGTGCCCGCGGCGAGGACGCCGAACCCGGTGCTGGCGGAGAAGGGGCTGGGCTCCCTCTCCCGCCGCTTCGATCCGGAGTGGGGCGGCTTCGGCGGCGCTCCCAAGTTCCCGACGCCATCCAATCTCTACTTTTGTCTGGAGATGGCCGGCGATCATCCGCAGGCCGGCGAGATGCTCGCCGCGACGCTCGACCAGATGGCCCGCGGCGGCATCTACGATCAGCTCGCCGGCGGTTTCCACCGCTATGCGACCGACCGCGAGTGGAAGATCCCGCACTTCGAGAAGATGCTGTACGACAACGGCTTCCTGCTGGAGATCTACGCCAAGGAGCATGCGCGCACCGGAGACGCCCAGGCGGCGCGCATCGTCCGCGAGACCGCGGGCTGGGTGGCGCGCGAGATGACCTCGCCCGAGGGGGCGTTCTACAGCGCCGTCGACGCCGAGACCCACGGCCACGAGGGGGCCTACTACGTCTGGACGCGCGAGGAGATCACCGCCGCGCTGGGCGAGGAGGACGCGGCCTTCCTGGCACCGATCCTCGGCTTTGCCGGTCCGCCCTTCTTCGAGGGGAGCCACTACGTGCTGCACCTCCCCGAGCGGCTGGAGGAGTTGGCCGCCCAGCGCCGCATGCCGGTCGAAGAGCTGCTGCGCGAGGTGGACGCCCTCAAGGCGAAGCTGCTGGAGGCGCGTTCCCGGCGCGACCGGCCGCTCACCGACGACAAGATCCTGGCGGATTGGAACGGCATGCTGATCCGCGGCCTCGCGGTCGCCGGCGCGCTCCTCGGCGAGCCGTCTTTCGTGGAGCGCGCGGCCCGCGCGGCGGACTTCGTGCTGACCCGGATGCGCGCCGAGGGCGTCCTGCTGCACTCCTGGCGGCAGGGGCAGGGGAAGATCACGGCCTACTTGAGCGACTACGCCTTCCTGGTCAGCGGCCTCCTCGCCCTTCACCGCGCGCAGGGCGACGGGCGATGGTTGCAGGCCGCCGTGGATCTGACCCGGGAGCAGAGCGCGCGTCTGGGCGATCCGGCGGGCGGCTTTTTCGTCGCGGCGGAAAGCCCGGACCTCCTCTTCCGCAGCAAGGAGGTCTTCGACGGCGCGACGCCGTCCGGCAACGCCGTCGCGGCCCTCAATCTTCTCGAGCTGGCGGCGCGCACCGGCGACGCGGAATGGCTCACCGCGGCCCGCGCTTCGCTCAGGGCGTTCGCGACCCTGGTCGAGACCCACACCGACGCGGTGCGCATGCTGATCCTCGCCGTCCGGCGCTACCACGAGCTGGCCGAAGCGGGGACCGCCGCGGACCACGCCGACGAGCAGGCCGCGCAGGAGCGGAGCGCCGATCCGCCGGGCGCCCACCTGCTGGAGGACGCGGCGGAGGCGGTGGTCACCCCGGTGTTTCATCTCGATCCTGCGGCCGTGGATGGCTGGCACGCGTTCCGCTTGTTGGTGACCGTCAATCAAGGCTGGCACATCCAGGCGAATCCCGCGGCCGCCGAGTACCTGATGCCGACCACCGTCCGTCCCGACGGCGCGGAGATCCGCAACCTCCGCTATCCGCCCGGAGCCGCGGTCAGCACGACGTTCTCCGACGAGCCGCTCGCCGTCTATGGCGGCACGGTCGAGATCACCGGCGAGATCGGAGCCCTCACGCCCGAGGCCCGTCTCCATCTGACCTACCAGCCCTGCGACAACGCACGCTGCCTGCCCGAGGTGACGGTGGAGGTGGTGGTGTTGCCATTGTGAGCGGCCGAGGTGGAGGACGTGAGGGCGGTTCCGCCGTTTCGACGGCCGCGGGTCTATAATCTACTCCCGAGCATGCTCAACCCACACCGTTTTTCCCGCTTCTCCCGGTTTTCCCGCCATGGCACCCGCCGCCGGGCCGCTGCCGTGGCCCTCGCTCTGTCCGGTCTCTCGCTGGTCCTGCCGCTCTTTGCCGCCGCCGCGCCGCGGCAGGGCGCGGGCGAGGTGGTTCTCGCCCGGGTGGATTCGGTCATCCATCCGGTGTCGGCGGAGTTCATCCGCGATGCGATCGCGGAGGGGGAGCGGTCCGGAGCGGCGGCGGTGATCATCGAGCTGAGCACGCCCGGTGGCTTGATGAGCTCGACGCGGGAGATCACCACGGCGATGCTCGGCTCGCGGACGCCGGTGGTCGTCTGGGTCGGCCCCGATGGCGCGCAGTGCGCTTCGGCGGGATTCTTCATCCTCATGGCGTCGGACGTGGCGGCGATGGCCCCCAACTCCAATACTGGAGCCGCGCATCCGGTGGGCGGCAAGGGCGAGGACATCGAGGGGACGCTCGGCAAGAAAATCGAAGAGGACTCCGCGGCCAATATCCGGGCGCTCGCCGCCCGCAACGGCCGCAACGTCGATCTGGCGCAGGCGGCGGTGTTGAAGAGCCAGTCGTTCACCGCCCGGGAGGCGCTGCAGCAGAAGCTCGTCGAGATCGTCTCCCCCAGCGTGCCCGAGCTGCTCAAGGCCCTCGACGGCCGCACCATCCGGCGGGGGAACGCGATGGAGACGCTGCACACCGCCGGCGCCTCGATCCACGAGATCGAGATGTCATCGATGCGCCGCTTCCTCGCCACCCTGGCCACTCCGGACGTCGCGTACATTCTCCTCACCCTGGGCGGCCTCGGGCTGACCTTCGAGCTGATGAGCCCGGGCGCCGTGCTGCCGGGAGTGGTCGGCGGGATCTGCATCATCCTGGCGTTCTTCGCCCTCTCCGTGCTGCCGGTCAACACCGCGGGCCTCGCCCTGATCCTCCTGGCGCTGCTGTTTTTCATCGCCGAGATCAAGGTGGTGAGCCACGGCGTGCTGGCGACCGGGGGCATCATCTCGCTGGTGATCGGATCCCTCATGCTGTTCAAGACGCCCGATGCCGCGCTGCGGGTGAGCTTGAGCCTCGTGATCGGTCTCACGGCGCTTGCGGCCTGTATCGTCGGGTTGCTGTTGTTCCTCGCCATCCGGGCGCAACGCATGCCGGTGAGCACCGGACGAGAAGGACTGTTGCAGGAGCTGGGCATCGCGCGCACCGCACTCGCGCCGCGTGGCAAGGTGCTCATCCATGGTGAAATCTGGGACGCCGTGGCGGACGAGAGCGTGGCCGCCGGCGAGGCTGTCGAAGTGGTGGGTGTGCGGAATCTGACCCTGGCGGTGCGTCCGCACGGCCGGGATGACACAGTCAAACAGACGGCCTGAAGGAGGCGTCCATGGAATACGCGATCCCCATCTTCTTCATCGTGGTCATCGCCATCATCGTGTCGCGGTGGATCAACATCCTCAAGGAGTACGAGCGGGCCGTCACCTTCTGGCTCGGCCGCGTCTCCAGGCACCCCAAGGGGCCGGGCCTGGTGTTCATCTTCTGGCCCTTCGAGACGATGGTGAAGGTCTCCCTGCGGACCCTGGTGGCGCCGGTGCAGCCGCAGGACGTCATCACGCGAGACAACGTGTCGGTCAAGGTAAGCGCGGTCCTCTACTTCCGCGTCGTCGAGCCGGCGAAGGCGGTGGTCGAGGTGGAGAACTTCCTCTACGCCACCCAGCAGCTCGCCCAGACCACCCTGCGCTCAATCCTCGGTCAGGCCGACCTCGATGAGCTGCTCTCCCAGCGCGACAAGCTGAACGCGCAGCTCCAGGAGATCATCGACACCCACACCGAGCCGTGGGGCATCAAGGTGTCGATGGTCGAGGTCAAGGACGTCGACCTGCCGCAGGAGATGCAGCGCGCCATGGCGAAGCAGGCCGAGGCGGAGCGCGAAAAGCGCGCTAAGATCATCCACGCCTCGGGCGAGCTCGAGGCCTCGGCCAAGCTGGCCGAAGCCGCGGTCGTCATGTCCGAAAACCCGGTGACGCTGCAGCTCCGGTACATGCAGACCCTGACCGAGATCTCGGCGGAGAAGAATTCGACGATCATCTTCCCCCTGCCGATCGAGCTCATGCGGGCGTTTCTCGGCAAGCAGCCGTAAAAGAGCATGGAAGGACATCGGTGAGCGGAGCAGCCAACGACGTGTCGAATTCTCATGAGCCCAGCTACTACGAGATCGCCCTGACCAACCGTCAGGTGATCGTCGCTTTCGTCCTTCTTCTCCTCTGTCTGATCGCCGCCTTCTTCTCGGGTGTCTGGATCGGCCGCGAGAGCGGCGCCCGCCTGGCGGCGGAGCAGATGGTGCGCAACGCGCCGCCGCCTGAGGAGAAGAAGGAAGGGCAGAACCTCGAAGAGCTGCAGTTCTTCGATCAGAACAAAAAAGGGAAGGGGGGCAAGGCCGCCGCCGATACGCGGCAGCCCGAGCCCGCTCCGGCGCCAGCGCCTCCGGCCGCCGCGCAGAGCACCGCGCAGGTGACCCAGGCGACCCCGCCGAAGACGGCGGCGGGAACCGACCCCACGCTGGGCAACGATCTCGGGGAAGACACCGAGGCCGCTCCGCGTGGTCCCAAGCCGACGCCGGCCATGCCGCCGCCGTCGCCAACGCCAGCCAAGCATCAGAAGCCCACGCCGGTGCCCACTCCGGCGAAGGCCGGCACGCCGGCGCCGGAGAAGGTCGCCCAGGCGAAGCCCGCGGCGGAGACGCCCGCGGCCAGTGCTCCGAGCGCCGCGAAGACGCCGAAGAAAACCGCGGAGGCTGCCGCCGAGCCGGCGCATGCGGCCGGCCAGGTGGTGATCCAGGTCTTCTCCTCGGCGGAGAAGGATCAGGCGGTGCGCATCCGCGATCGCCTGGTGGGTGGCGGTCAGAGTGCCTATCTGTCGCCGGTCGAAGTGGCCGGCCGCACCATGTACCGGGTGCGCATCGGTCCGTTCAACTCCCGTGACCAGGCCCAGAAGGTGGCCGAGCAGGTCCGCAAAGGCTACAAGCTGGACACCTGGGTGACCGAGTGAGCCGACCGTGAGGCGCGCTTTGCCGCCCTGTACCCCGCTTTGCATCCGATGAAACCGCTCATCTTCCGGATTCTCTTCGCCGTGATGGGCGGTGCGATCTGGGCGGTCCATTTCGGACGTTCACCGCTCGATGTGTCCTGCTGGGTCGCGTTGTCGCCGCTGCTGCTGCTCCTCTCCTTCCCGCATTCCGGCCGGCTCGCCTTCATCCATGGCTTCGTGGGCTGGATGGTCGCCCTGTCGTGGATTCCCCAGACGCTCGTCACCTTCGGCAAGCTCCCGCTGGCCGGCGCGATTCCGCTGACCGGTCTCCTGGCGGCGTTTCTCGCCGGATACCAGGCTGTGTTCGGCTGGCTGGGCGGCAAGATCTGGCGGCGGTGGCCGGTGGCGCGGCTGGTCCTGCTCCCGGCTCTCTGGGTGGCTCTGGAGTGGCTCCGGACCTATGTCTTCGGCGGCTTCCCCTGGAATCTGGCGGCCTACGCCTGGGTGGACGTCCCCGGCGCGCTGCCGCTCGCGGCGTGGATCGGCCCCTACGGCGTCTCGTTCCTGGTCGTCCTGACCAGCGCGGGAGCGGCGGCGTCGATCGAGCGGCGGCGCTGGCAGCCGGCGGTCCTCTGCTTCCTGGTCGCCCTGCTCCTCCTTCCGATGGCCGGGCGCTGGAGCCAGCGCCGCTCCGAGGCCGAGATCGCCGCGGCGCGCGACATCGAGAGCCGGGGTGTGTCGGTGCGGCTGCTCCAGCCGAACATCGCGAACCTGGTGGCCTATGACGCCGTTGCCGTGTTGCAGAACTATCAGAAGGTCATCGAGCTGTCGAATGCCAATTGTGAGCCGGGATCCCTGGTCGTCTGGCCGGAGAGCGCCGCCTGGCCGTTTCTCTATCACGACCGGGAGGACGACCACCGGCTTGAAAAGGACGTGCGGGCGATGACCGAGCGCGGCTGCTCGGTTCTCTTGAACTCGTCCGAGAAGATGGGCGACTCCTATTACAACTCGGCGTTCCTCGTCTCACCCGGTGGAGTCGTCAAGCGCTACGACAAGCGCCATCTGGTGCCGTTCGGCGAGTACGTCCCCTTTCGCGGTCTCTTCTGGTTCGTCGACAAGCTGGCGCGCGAGGCCGGGGAGTTCCGGCCGGCGGACCAGACGGTGCTGCTCCCCTGGGGCCGCGACCAAATCGGCATGGCGATCTGCTACGAGGTCGTCTTCCCCGACGAAGTGGCGGCGCTGACCCGCCGCGGCGCCACCCTCCTGGCGACGGTCACCAACGATGCCTGGTACGGCGACACCTGGGCGCCGTGGCAACACTTCCGCGCCGCCCGCTTCCGCGCCGCCGAGAACCGCCGCACCCTCCTGCGCGCCGCCATCACCGGCGTCTCCGGGCTGATCGATCCCGACGGCTCCGTGCGCTACCAGATCGGCGTCTTCCAGGACGGAGTCATCCGCGGCCGGGTGGTGGGGGAGACGGGGCTGACGCCCTACGTCCGGGCCCCCTGGCTGGTGCCGCTCCTGTGCACACTGCTGGCGCTGGGCGGGGTGGCCGGCCTGTATCTCCGCAGGACCCCCCGGGAATAGAACCCCCGCCTGTTGCGGTATAGTTCCGGCGGAGGAGAACGCCCATGATCGCGTCTGACGTCCAGCAACGAATCGATACGCTCGCCGAGCAACTGACCAACCTTCGGGGGTATCTTTGAGGAAGCCGGCCTCGAAGAGCAGATGTCGGACATCGACCGGCAGATGCAGCAGGACGGCTTCTGGGACAACCCCGCGCAGAACGCCACCATCATGCAGCAACGCCGCGCTCTCGAGCGGCGCCTGCAAACCCTGAACAGGCTCCGCTCCGACGCCGAAGAGCTCGCCGTCTGGCGCGAGCTGCTGGAAGAAGGTGTGGCCGACGCGGACATGGACAAGTTCCTCGACCGGCTCACCGCGGATCTCACCAAGCTGGAGCTGGAGCTCAAGCTCGCCGGTCCGGACGACGACAAGAACGCCATCCTCGCCATCCATCCCGGCGCCGGCGGCACCGAGTCGCAGGACTGGGCCGAGATGCTCCTCCGCATGTACCTGCGCTGGGCCGAGCAGCACGGCTACGAGGTCGAGCTGATGGAGCGGCAGGACGGCGAGGAAGCGGGCATCAAGAGCGCCACCTTCGCGGTGCGCGGTGAGAACGCCTACGGCTATCTGAACTGCGAAGCCGGCGTCCACCGCCTGGTGCGCATCAGCCCGTTCGACTTCCAGGCGCGGCGCCACACCTCCTTCGCCTCGGTCGACGTCTACCCCGAGGTCGACGACACGGTGGAGATCGAGGTCAACGACAAGGACCTGCGGGTCGACACCTACCGTTCCTCCGGCGCCGGTGGGCAGCACGTCAACAAGACCGAATCGGCGGTCCGCCTGACCCACATCCCCAGCGGCATCGTGGTCGCCTGCCAGAACGAGCGGAGCCAGATCAAGAACCGGGCGATGGCGATGAAGATCCTGCGCTCCCGCCTCTACGACCGGGAGATGCAGAAGCGCGCCGCCGAGCAGGCCGAGCGCGAGGGGAAGAAGAAAGACAACTCCTGGGGGAGCCAGATCCGCAGCTACGTCCTCCACCCCTACCGCCTGGTCAAGGACCACCGCACCGGCGCCGAGGTCGGCGACGCCAGCCGCGTGCTCGACGGCAACCTCGACCCGTTCATCGAAGCCTGGCTGAAGGGGCAGATGGCGGTGCCGGGCAAAGACGATCTGGTGGTTTGAGTGGGCCCTCGGGGGGCGGCCGGTTGGAAGGTCCGATGATCCGCATCGACTACGTCTCGCCGCTGCCCCCGGTCCGCTCCGGGATCTCCGACTACAGCGTCGACCTGCTGCCGCATCTCGCAGCACGCGCCGACGTCCGTCTGATCCATCTGCCCGGCCAGCCGGTGGCTCCGGAGGTCGCGGCGCGTTGGCCTCTGGTGGAATCGGCGGAGACCGGTCACGATCCTGAGGGCGCCAGGGTTCCTCTCTACCAGATGGGCAACAACCGCTATCACGACGGCGTGGTCGATCTGGCGATGCGGCTGCCGGGCGTGCTCACGCTGCACGACGTGGTGCTGCATCATCTCCTGCTCGACGTCACCCTCGGCCGCGGCCTGTTCTATCCGTATGTGGACCGGTTGACCCAGGATCATGGTTGGGTGGGCCAGGCCACCGCGGTGATCAAGCGCTGGGGGGCGTACGGCCACGCGGCGGTGTTCGCGCTGCCGGCGCACCGCACCCTGCTGCGCCGGCAGCGCGGTGTTCTCGTGCACAGCCGCTGGGCGGCGGAGGTGATCGCCGAGGAAGATCCGGCCATCCGGGTGCGCGCGATCGACATGGGCATCCCGCTGCCGCCGCCGGCCGACCGGGAGGCCGGGATGCGTCTGCGGCAGCGTTTCGGACTACCCGAGGACGCGCCGGTGCTCGGCTCGTTCGGCTTCCAGACGCCGATCAAACGGACCGCCGCGGTCGTCCGCGCGCTGGCGGCGCCGGGGCTCGAACGGGTCCACCTGCTCGTGGTCGGCGAGGTGTCGCCCGCGGTCGATCTCGAAGGCGAAGCGCGGCGGGCCGGGGTGGCTGACCGGGTGCATCTCACCGACTTCCTTCCTTATGAAGACTTCGAGGCGTCGATCGCGGCGGTCGATCTCTGTCTCAACCTCCGCTATCCGACCGCCGGTGAGACCTCGGCCTCCCTGCTGCGGGTGATGGCCCTCGGCCGCCCGGCCATCGTCTCGGACTACGCCCAGTTCGCCGATCTGCCGGAGACCGTGGCGCTCCGCGTGCCGCTGGGAGACGAGGGCACGGACGATGAGCACGATGAGGACAGTGAGGCGGCCGCCCTGGCGTCGCGTTTGCGCGAGCTGCTGGCGCATCCGGAACGGCTGCGCACCATGGGCGCCGCGGCGCGCGAGCACGTGCGCACCCGGCACGATCCGGAGCGGGCGGCGGAGGCGGTGATCGCGGCGGTGCGGGAATGGCGGGAGCTGCCTCCGCCGGCCGACCTGGCGGCTTCACCAGACACCCCGCCGGACATCCCGCCGCCGTCGAGCCTGGCCTGGGGCAGGCTCGACGGCGAGATGGACGTCGCCGGCGCCGAGCTGCCGTGGCCGGAGGGCGAGCGTCGCACGCTCCGCATCCGCCTGCGCAACCGCGGCTTCGCCCGCTGGCTGGCGGGGGAGCGGGGGCCGGGCGGCGTCGCGGTGGTCGTCAAGCTGTTCGTGGACGGCGAGGACATCCTGGCGCACCGCCGTTGGCTCGCCCTGCCGCGCGATCTGGCGCCGGGCGAAGAAGCCGTCTTCGAGACCGACGTCCGCCGGCCGCCGGGGCCTCCCGGCTGCGCGCACCTGTGGATCGAGCCCCACCTGTTCGGCGGTCTTGGGATCTCGAAGTATGGTGGACCGCGCTGGGAGCAGTATCTTTGAGATGTTTGAGACGTGTGAACGTATGAAAAAACCGCTCGCGTTGGTCGGTTGGATCGTCCTCGGCGCCCTGCTCCTCGCCACGCTGGTCACCGCCGTGCGCTTCGACCGCACCGGCCGGCCGTCGCTGGTCGGCGACGAAGCCACCTACGCCATGCAGGCCGCGAGCCTCGCCTGGGATTTCGACCTGCACTATTCGCGCGCCGACTTCGACCGCTTCACGGCGCAGTGGGGTGGACCGCCGGACGGCCTGATCCTGCAGAGCCATGACAACGGCGCCCATCTCACCTACGGCAAGCCGTTCCTCTACGCCCTGGCCATCGCGCCGTTCGTGCGTTTCGCTCCGGTCAACGGCGGCCTGATCGCCAACGCGCTCTTTCTGGCCGCGGCGGCGATCCTCTCCGCCTGGTCGCTCCAGCGCCGCATCGGCAACGCCGCGCCGCTCTGGGTGGCGGTCGCAGTCTTCGCTTCGGTTTCCTTCGCCTACACCTTCTGGGTCCACGCCGACATCTTCCTGCTGGCCACGACCGCCGCCGGTCTCGCGCTGGTCTACTGGGGACCGCCGGCTGACGAAGAAGAAAAGGGCGGAAAGAAGAAGCCGCTGCCCGAGATCTGGGGAGACGAACTCGACGGGCAATCACTGCGCTTCGAGATCCTCCGCTGGATTCTGGCCGGCGTTCTGCTCACCGTCGCGGGTGCCTTCCGCCCGTGCTACCTCGCCCTGCTGCTGCCCGCCGCGCTGGCTGCCTTTTCGTCAGGACGATCGTCAAAGCGCCGCTGGAAAATGCTGGGGAGTCTTCTCGGCAGCGCCTGCGCGCTCCTGCTGGTCACCTCCCTCGTGCAGTGGTCGGCGGGCGGCGACTGGAGCGGCTATGGCGGCGAGCGCCAAGGGTTCTATCCGCGCACCGGCTATCCGGAGGTCGACTTCCCGGCCAGCCAGTGGAACGCCTCCATCCAGAAGTGGGGGAACACCGCCTGGCTCCAGGAAGGCGGGATCGAGCCGAGCTTCAATTCCAAGCTCCTGGGCTGGAACACGGTCTACTTCTTCGTCGGCCGCAACGTCGGCGTGCTCCCCTACTTCCTGCCGCTCCTCCTCGGCTTCCTCGCCTGGCGCGGCGGCGGCAAGCAACGGGGCCGGTGGACGCTTCCGCTGGCGGTGGGAGCGGCGATGCTCTCCATCCTGCTCATCCGGCCGTTCAACTTCTACGGCGGCGGCGGCGCCATTGCGGACCGCTACTTCTTGCCTCTCTATCCAGCCTTCTGGTTCCTGGCCGCGCGGCCGCTCCGGGCGGTGACCGGCGTGCTCGCCGCGGCGCTGATCACCGCCGGCGCCGCGCCGTTCCTGCTGCCGTTGTGGTCCCACCCCACCGCCTTTCCCGTCGGCGAGGACGGCCGCTACGCCCACGTCTCCGCCTTCGCGCACAAGTGGCTCCCCTATGAGACGACCCAGAGCCACATCCCCGGCGGCCAGGACGTGGGGATGAACGGCATCTGGCTCAAGATGCTCAACCACAACGTCTACCGCACGAGCGAGACGAGCCTCCGCCTGGTGGGCGACAAACAGGGCGAGATCCTCCTCGGCAGCCCGCGGCCCCTGGAGCGCGTCTACTGCGAGCTCGGCCCCGAGGCGCCGGTGAAGCTCGAAGCCGGCACGCTCGACCTCCGCCCCGCCCTCCTGCGCCCCGACGGCTCGATCACTTTCGACGTGCCGCTCGGAGAGCCGCGGGCGATTCATCCGATGTGGTGGACCAAGGACAACTACTACCTCTACGAGCTGCGCCTGCGCCTGCCCGGCATGCCCCCGGTTCCGGTCAGCCTGCAGATCGAGCCTGTCCAGGATCTGATCAAAAAACATTGAGGCCAAAGAATTGAGGATGGACCTGAGGATGGAACCGAACAGACCGCCGCAGCCGGAGCGCAGAAGTTGGATCACCGAAGTGCGGGACCGCCTGGCCTCGCCGCCGCCGCGGCGTCTGCTGCCGAGCGACCTGCGGCAAGCCGCCGTGCTGGTGCCGATCTACGTCGACGCGGGAGAGCTGTGGACCGTCCTCACCAAGCGGGCGGACAACCTGCCGAGCCATCGCGGCCAGGTCGCCTTCGCGGGCGGCGGCCGCGAATTCAAGGAAGACCCCTGGGCCGCCGCCACCCGCGAGGCGCACGAAGAGATCGGTCTGAATCCGGCGACGGTGCTCGAGCTCGGAGCGCTCGACGAAGAAGAGAGCCCGGCCGGCTTCCGGGTCATCCCCTGCGTCGGCGCCATCCCCTTCTCCTTCAAGGCCGAGCCGAACGCCGCCGAGATCGCCGAAGTCTTCAGTCTGCCCCTCTCCGCCTTCGCCGACCCCAAGCTGGTGGAAGAGCGGCCGGTCAACTTCGACGGCGTCGTGCGCGACCTGCGCATCTACCACATCGGCCGCCGCCAGATCTGGGGTCTCACCGCCCGCATCCTCCAGAACCTGCTGATCCGGCTGGGGATGGAGAGCGGCGACGTGAGCTAGATCGGTGAGGTAGAGCGGCGTGCAAGCCATCCTCTTCGCCGGTATTCAGGCAACCGGCAAGTCGTCGTTCTACCGCGAGCGCTTCTTCCGCACGCACGTCCGGATCAACCTCGACATGCTGCGGACCCGGCACCGCGAGCGCGTCCTCCTGCGCGCCTGTCTCGAAGCCTTGCAGCCGTTCGTGGTGGACAACACAAATCTCACGCGGCGCGAGCGGGCCGTCTACATCGAACCCGCGCGGGCGGCCGGCTTCGAGGTCGTTGGCTACTACTTTCAGTCGAAGGTGGACGACGCGATTGTGCGCAACGCCGGGCGCCTGCCGGCGGAACAGATCCCGGAGCGAGGCATCCGCGGCGCCTCCTCCCAGTTGCAGATCCCCGGCCTGGACGAGGGCTTTCAAAAACTCTATTACGTCGCCATCGCCCCCGGCGGTGGCTTCCTGGTCGAGGAGTGGCGCGATGAAGTTTGATGACCTCGATGCGCGGATGCGGGTCTATGAGACGGCGCAAGACCAGATCATCCCACGCGGGATCTTTCCCATCGTCCGCCTCGACGGCCGAGGCTTCACCCGCCTGACCAAGGAAATCCTGGACCTGGAAGCCCCCTTCGACAGCCGCTTCAGCGACTTCATGGCGACCACGGTCGAGCACCTCATGGAGTGCGGCTTCCGGGTCCTCTACGGCTACTCCCAGAGCGACGAGATCTCTCTTCTTCTCGATCCAGAAGAGACAGCTTTCGGCCGCAAGATGCGCAAATACAACTCCATCCTCGCCGGTGAGGCGAGCGCCCGCCTGTCGCTCCTGCTCGGCCAGGTGGCCTGTTTCGACAGCCGCGTCTGCCAGCTCACCTCGCCCAACCTGGTGGAGGACTACTTCCGCTGGCGGCAGGAGGATGCCCGGCGCAACGCCTTGGGCGCGTACTGCTACTGGCAGCAGCGAAAGCTGGGAATCTCCGCCACGGCCGCGACGAAAAAGCTGGACGGGATGTCCATCGCCGCGAAGCTCGCCTTCCTCGCGGACCTCGGCATCGACTTCGAGCAGCTCCCCGCCTGGCAGAGACACGGCCTCGGCGTCTACTGGGAGACCTACGAGAAGGAAGGGCGGAACCCGCGCACAGGAGAGAGCGTTCCCGCTCTACGCCAGCGGCTGCGCCGGGACGTCGAGCTTCCACTCGGCAAGGACTACGGCCGCTTCGTCCTCGCCTTCCTCGATCGGTCCGTTTGAGAGCGCCAGCGAGCCGTTGGAGGCGTCCGACGAGCCGTTTGAGACCTCCAACGAGCGGTTTGGCGGCTCCAACGAGCCGTGGGGCGCCTCCAACGAGCCGTTGGGCACATCCAACGAGCAGGTACGGCCGGCTACCGAGCCGTTGGAGCTGTCCAACGAGTTGTTGCGACGCCACACCGAGTGAGGGGACCGTTCCAACGAGCCGTTGGAGGCTTCCCCTGTTCGTTGCCGCGGCCCAACGGCTCGTGGGAGGACTCTACCGGCTCGCTCGTACCCTCACTCCCGGCCCCTCTCCGGCTCCAAACGGCCAAGAAAGGGGTCGAGGGTGAGGGCGCGACTACCAGTACGCGCCGGAGGGCTTCTCCGTCCATTCGGGTGGACGAGCGCGGGTGGCGGGGAGATCTTTGAAATCTGACGGACGGACAGGCAGGCACCTCTTCGTCCGGATTCCTTCCACTCCCCTGATTTGGCATGTCATCGCCGGCCTGAAAAGCTGTAGGCTGGTACAGAGGCGGACGTCAAAGGTGCCTGCCTGTCGACCGCCTTGGCTCCCGGAGGGGAAATCAGCTTGGCGAAGGATCAGGGCTGGGCAAGAGCGAATCAACGCTGGCTCCCGGTGGCACTCTTGGTTGCCATTGTGTACCCCGCTGTCGGCATCGCATTCTCTGAGCTTGACCAACTCTCCGGACCGGCTCCGATCCGCATCTGGCGGCTGGCAGCCTGGCTCGCCAGTGCTGTAGCGTTCGGCGCGCACCTCGCCTACGAGCATCTTCGGTTGCGTACGTCACCTCTTCGAGCGGCATTTCACGTCTCGCTCGCGGTGGCGATCGGCGCCTTCGCTCTCGCCGTTTGGGTGAACCTCCGTGGACACTGGCTGGGCACGAGCCAACAGAGTCCCCTCGCGCCCTTGGCACTCGTCTTGTTCCCGCTGGTTACCGGTGGCCCCGCGTTCCTCGTCTCCCTTGCCACCATGGCCATCCTGGGCCGCGTGCCTGCGGTCAATCCGAGAACAGGTCGCGGAGGAACGCCTTGCGCGGGTTCTGCGGATCGACGACCACGGTGACTTCGTCGCGGGAGACCAGGCGGAGGACGGCCACATTCTCGTGGACGGCAATTCCTCCCTTGTACTCCTCTCCCTGGACGAAGTAGCTGAATTCGATGCGCCCGCGGCCACGAAAGAAGTTGGCGGAGAGGATGGTGCCGGGAACTTCGACGGCGCGTGTGAAGAGGCGCTGCATGGAGGTCACGCGCCAAAGGAGAAGGGGCACACCGATCGCCGTCGAGACGAGTGTCATGCGCAGGAAGAGCGGGGCATCCGTGACGTCTGTTCCGTGCCGGATGAGATGGAGCCCGAAGACCCCGGTGGCGGTGTACAGGACGGCTCCGATCACCGGGAAGAGGATCGCCAGGAACGCGAGGTAGTCCGTCTTGAGGATCTGGAAGGCGGTCGGGCGGACGGTCGTCGGCTTCAGGTCGACAGCCGATTCGGCGTGTCCCCCTGTGGCGAGGTCGGCACCGCAGCGCCGGCACGCGACGTCGTTGCTGAAGGCGACGAGCCCACACTGGGAACATTTCCGCGTGCTCATGGAAGGTCTTTCTCAGGATGGCCCGCCCTCGCCGACGTCTTCACGTCGCCAGGGACCTCCATCAGCCCTTCTTCGGTGCCGGGGCGCCCGCAGCGCTCACGCGCGTCGCCAGCTTGGAGCTGTTGGCGCCTTCGGTATATTCGACCGTCACCAGGAGCCCGGGATCGAGCGACTTAACCTCGTATTTGGTGGTCGGCATGAGAAAGAAGGTGACGTCGCCCGTGTCGGTCTTCAGGAGCAGGGACGAGGCGTTCCAGGTAACCACCCTGCCGGTGAGGGCCGGACCGGCTGTCGCGGCTTCGGCGGGCTTCGCCTCCGGCGCTCCTTCTTCAGCCGCGAGCACGCGCAAGGCGATGACGAAGTCGCCGATCTTCCGGCGGTATTCGACCGTCACCTTGACGCCTTCCTTGATGGACACCTCGCGCTTCGTATCGGAGCTGACGGCGACCTTCTGGATCTTCCCCTCGGCGGTCTTGAGCTCGATCCGGTCGCTGACCGAGCGCGTCACCGTACCGGTGATGCGCGAGGTGTTTCCCGACGGCTTCTGAGCACCGGCGTCCTGGGCAGAGACGGCGCCGGTCGCCAGGACCAGGAGCACGGCCGAGAGAAGAATCGTTTGACAGTTCCGCATGGGAAGCTCCCTTTCCGAGAGGCGCAACGAGGGCCAGAGGACGACGCTGTGTCCGCGCAGTCTACCCGAGGTTTCAGGGGACTGAACACCTGGCGGGGGAGAGAGGCTTCGATGAGATACTTGGCGACCTGGCGGACGGCTCTGGCAGGAAGGCCGACCTCGAAGCGATCGTCCGTACGTGGATCCGGTACGTCTGAGGTGGCGAGTGCGGCTGCTATCCTAACCCCCGTGACAGACACCCCCGCCACCCGCATCCGCTCCTGCAACCCGGCGCCGGTGCGCCCGGAGGGCGAGTACGTCCTCTATTGGATGATCGCGTTCCGGCGCCTGGGGTGGAACTTCGCGCTGGAGCATGCCGCCGGGCGGGCTCGCGCGCTCGGCCGGCCGTTGGTGATCCTGGAGCCTCTGCGGTGCGGCTACCGGTGGGCGAGCGACCGTTTCCATCGCTTCGTTCTCGACGGCATGGCTGAGCATGCGCGGCGGCTGGCGGGCTCGGAGGTTCTCTATCATCCGTATGTGGAGCCGGCACCAGGGGCGGGCTCGGGGCTGCTCGCGGCTCTCGCGGCCCGGGCCTGCATGGTGGTGACGGACGACTCGCCGGCCTTCCACTACCCGCGGATGATCGCCGCGGCGGCCGAACGGCTTGAGCGGGTGCCGGTCCTCCTGGAGGCGGTGGATTCGAACGGCCTGTTGCCTCTGAGGGCGGCTGAGCGGACGTTCGTCACCGCCTATGACTTCCGCCGCACGTTGCAGAAGCTCCTGCCGCGGCATCTCGGGGAGATGCCGGCCGAAGATCCGCTGGCCGCGCCGCTGCCGCGGCGCCTCGCAGGTCTTCCGGTGGACATCCTCAATCGCTGGCCGGCGGCGTTTCCGGGTCTTCTCGCCGGCGAGGCTGGCTCTCTCGGTGCCCTGCCGATCGATCATTCCGTCGGAGTGGTTCCGGTCCAGGGTGGCGAGAGCGCGGCGGCGGAGATGCTCGATCGATTTCTGGACGAGCGGCTCGCCGCGTATGGAGATGGGCGCAACAATCTGGGCGGGCCAGACGAGGACGTCACCAGCGGCCTCTCTCCGTATCTCCACTTCGGCCACATCGCGACGCATCAGGTCTTCGCAGCGGTCGCGTCCCGCGAGCGGTGGACTCCCGAGCGGCTGGCGGCGAAGTCGAACGGCGCTCGCGAGGGGTGGTGGGGGATGAGCGCGGCGGCGGAGAAGTTCCTCGATGAGCTGGTGACGTGGCGCGAGGTGGGGTACAACCGGGCCGCGCTGAGCGACGACTCCGAGGAGTACGAGTCGCTGCCGGAGTGGGCGCGGGCGACGCTTGCGAAGCATGCGGGCGATCCGCGGGATGAGCTGTACGATCTGGCGGCCTTCGAGAAGGCCGCGACGCACGACGAGCTGTGGAACGCGGCGCAGCGCCAACTCGTCGAGTCCGGCCGGATGCACAACTACCTGCGGATGTTGTGGGGGAAGAAGATCCTCCACTGGTCGGCGAGCCCGCGGGAGGCGCTGGCGATCATGATCGAGCTCAACAACAAGTATGCTCTGGACGGCCGCGACCCCAATTCGGCGAGCGGCATCTTCTGGTGCCTCGGCCGCTATGACCGTCCGTGGCCTCCCGAGCGGCCCGTCTTCGGCTCGATCCGCTACATGAGCAGCGAGAGCACCCGCCGCAAGCTCAAGGTCGGCGGCTATCTCGAGCGCTGGTCGCCACGGCGTCAAACGGCCCAACGGCAACTCTCCCTTCTGTGATCCGGAGCCCCCCGATGAGATTCTTCCGAGCCCTGGCCCCCGTCCTGACGTCCTGTCTGCTGCTGTCCGCCTGTGCCTCGGCGCCGTCCAAGCCGCACTACTCCCCGGGCTCGCTCGCTGCGCACATCGAGGAGATCTCGCTGCGCAACAACCTGGCCACGGTGGCGGTGGTCTACCAGCACCTCGGCACGGGAGCCACCTATGCGCGCGAGGAGACCGAAGCCTTCCACGCCGCGAGCACGATGAAGATCCCGGTGATGATGGCCCTTTTCGCCGCCGTCGAGTACGGCTCGATGCGCCTCGACCAGCCGATTCCGGTGCGCAACGAGTTCCAGAGCATCGTCGACGGCAGCACCTATACGCTGGAGGCGAAGGAGGACGGCGATCCGGAGCTGTACCAGGCGGTGGGGAGCACGCGGACGCTCGAAGAGCTGATCCGGCACATGATCACCCGCAGCTCGAACCTGGCCACCAACCTGCTGATCGAGAAGATCGGCGCCTCGAACGTCACCGACCTGATGCGCCGGCTGGGCGCGCTCGACATGCACATCCTCCGCGGCGTCGAGGACGACAAGGCGTTCAAGGCGGGGCTGAACAACCGGGTCACCGCCAAGGACCTCGCGATCGCCCTGCGCGCGATCGTCCCCGGCGCCGGGGAGTCGCCGTTCACGGCGGCGTCGCGGGCGAAGATGATCGAGATCCTCAAGGCGCAGGAGTTCAACGAGAAGATCCCCGCCGGTCTTCCCAAGGGGACGCCGGTGGCGCACAAGACGGGCGACATCACCGGCGTCCATCACGACGCGGCGATCGTCTTCCCGCCCGGCAAGGATCCCTACATCCTGGTCGTGCTGACCGCCGGCCTCGCGGACGAGAACGCGGCCAACCGGATCATCGCCGAGATCTCGCAGACCGTCTGGGACATCCGCGAGCGCGAAGGGCGGCCGGTGGGGAAGAAGCCGGAGCCGCGGGAGCGGGACGGTCACTGAGACCCGTGGTGCGGTCCTTGCGATAGACTAACCGCGGCCTGAGCATTCCAGGGCCTCGAATGGAGGAACAGCCCCGCATATGGCAACGATTGAACGCATCACCAACTGGCTGGGTAGCGAGGCGGAGAGCCTCCTGTCGTATACCGTCAAGGGCATCCCGAAGGAGCGGCTCCTGCTGCCGAGCGGCGACCACGTCTCCAAGGCGTGGGGCGGGTCGGACCGCAAGCCGGCGGTGCTGGTGAACCTGCAGCGGCTCTATGGCACCGGCCGCCTGGGAAACACCGGCTATGTCTCCATCCTGCCGGTGGACCAGGGTGTCGAGCATTCCGCCGCCGCGTCGTTCGCTCCCAATCTGGATTACATGGCGCCGGAGAACATCGTCGAGCTGGCGCTGGAGGCGGAGTGCAACGCCGTGGCGTCCACCATGGGCGTCCTCGGCGCGGTGTCCCGCCAGTTTGCGCACCGCATACCGTTCATCGCCAAGATCAACCACAACGAGCTGCTGACCTATCCCAACAAGTTTTCCCAGATCCTGTTCGGCCATGTGCAGCAGGCGTGGGAGATGGGCGCCGCGGCGGTGGGCGCCACGGTCTACTTCGGCAGCGAGGACTCGGACCGCGAGATCGTCGAGATCTCCGAGGCGTTCCAGCACGCCCACGAGCTCGGCCTCGCGACGGTGCTCTGGGCCTACACGCGGAACGACGCGTTCAAGAAGGACGGCGTCGACTACCACACCTCCGCGGACCTGACCGGCCAGGCCAACCACCTCGCGGCCACCATGCAGGCCGACATCGTGAAGCAGAAGCAGGCGACCAACAACGGCGGCTTCAACGCGGTCAAATTCGGCAAGACGAGCCCCAGAATCTATGGTGAGCTGGTGGCCGACCATCCGATCGACTGGACCCGCTGGCAGGTGGTGAACTGCTACATGGGCCGCGCCTCGATGATCAACTCGGGAGGCGAATCGAAGGGCGCGGACGACCTCGCGCAGGCCGTGCGCACCGCGGTGATCAACAAGCGCGCCGGCGGCGCCGGCCTGATCTCCGGCCGCAAGGCGTTCCAGCGCCCGCGCGCGGAAGGCGTCGAGCTGCTGCGCGCCATCCAGGACGTCTACCTCTGCGACGAGGTGACGATCGCGTGATCCTCGTGCTCCTGGCGGCCGGATGTCTCCTGGCCGCCAAGCCGCCTCTCCCGCCGCTGGAGGGCGAGGCCGGGATCATCTACACCGAGGACCTCGTCTTCTCGCTCACCGCGCCGGCGGGTTGGGTGCTGGACAACCACTCCGGCTCCCAGCAGGGCCTGCCGGCCGTTCTGTATCCGCGCGGCTCGTCCTGGAAACAGGCCTCGACGGTGATGTACCCCACCAGCGACCGCAAGCCGGCGTCCGAGCATCCGCTCCAGGACGTCATCGCGGAGACCCTCGATCAATATCGCGCCGCCTCCCCCGGCTTGCGGGTCGAGAGCCTCGCTCCGGCGCCGACCGGGGACGCGCGCACGGCGGAGGTGCGCAAGCTCTCCGGCCAGGCGCAGGGGAACGTCGAGGCGATCGCCTTCATCGAAGAGGCCGACCGCGCCGTGATCCTCGTCCTCTCCGCCCGCTCCGAGAGCGACTACGCGACGGCGCTGCCCGCCTTCCTCCAACTCGTCGGCTCGTACAGCTACCTCTCCGACAAGGTCCTCCTGCCGCCGAGGCAGTAATATCCCGCTTTTCTGGTCTCTGACTTCTCTTTGACCGTTTCTTGACGGTTCCGAGACCTCTCCGCCCGCGGTGCCGGGCAGCATGGGGTCAGGCCGCGGAAGGCGCCGCGGCCGGATTCGACAACCCTGAGAGGAGAGAGAGCCATGAAAACGTTCCATCCGATCGTGTGGACCGCCCTGAGCGCCGCCGCCCTGGTGGCCATCACCCTGCCCGCCCACGCGGGCGTCACCATCGACCGCGCGTCACCGTCCATTGGTGCCTGCGGCGCGCCGGTGAATCCGGCGACCATCTTCAGCCAGGTGGCGCCGGCCGCCGGGTGTCCGGTGGCCGAGGTGTTCGCCGCCTCGTATGGCCTGGTGCCGGCCGACAACGTCGACGGCCTGTCGGCCAACACCCCCACTTCGCCGGGCGCCGACTACGTCTGGATCTTCTCCGGCGACCGCGCTGCCCTGGGGCAGCCGGGCACGCCGTACCGTGGCGAGGCGGTGAACAACCAGGCCGCTTCCGATCTGTGGCGCACCGGAGCGGTGCCGAGCAACAACCCGGCCGCGGTCGTCGCGGCGGCCTGCGGTGCTCCGGCCCTGATCGCGCCACCCGCGCCGGTGCAGGTCCGTTTGCAGACCGACTACCGCCTCCAGCCCTTCCTCGGCTCGGGCATGTTTTTCGCCGGCATGCAGGACAACATCGACGACTTCGATCTCGACGACTTCGATCCCACCGGCGACCGCGTCCATGACGTCGGCATCTATTTCAGCCTCGACGCGGCCAGCCCCTCCCTGGGCGGCGGCTCCGGCGCCGACCTCTTCTTCGCCCCGCCGGGCGTCGGCTGGATCCCGTTCTCGATCGCAGCGAACATCGGCCTCGCTCCCGCCGACAACATCGACGCCCTGGTGATGTGGGACCGCGCCGCCATCGGTGTAATGGACCCGAAAATGGACGTCGCCGTCTTTTCCCTGGCTCCGGGCTCGCCCGCGCTGGCCGGTCCGGACGGGGTGATGGGCACGGCGGACGACTTCTCCCCGGGTGATCTTTTCGTCACCGACTTCGCCGGTTACTTCTGCCTCTACACCCGGCCGCCGCAGCTCGGCATGCGGCCGCAGGACAACATCGACGGCCTCGACGCCGTCGCCATCCCCGACTGATCCAACCAGATCGAGGGACATGCGGCCGGGGGGTATCTCGCGAGACTCCCCGGCCGCGGTACAATGACGGCGCTGCCCGATCGCCATTGAGAGCCGATGACCTTCCTGCTTGCGTTCCTCCTGAGCTTCGGGCCCGCCCTCGCCTGTGCCACCCTCGTCTACTGGCTGGACCGCTATGAGAAAGAGCCGGCCGTCCTGGTCGGCGCCGTGTTCGGCTGGGGCGCTGTCGTGGCCATCGCCGGAGCGCTCCTGGCCCAGCTCGCCCTGGAAGGAGCGACGGCGCTCGCCACCGGCTCGAAGCAAGCCGCCGACCTCGCCGGCACGACGCTGTTCGCCCCCATCACCGAAGAGACTCTCAAGGGGATCGCCGTCCTGGTGGTCTTCGTCCTCGTGCGCCATGAGCTGGACTCGGTGCTCGACGGCATCGTCTACGCGTCGGTGACGGCGCTCGGCTTCGCGGCGACGGAGGACTTCTTCTATCTTCTCGGCGCGGGTATGGACCGCGGCGTGCACGGTCTCCTCGGCCTTTTCGTCCTGCGGGTCGTGCTGGGAATCTGGGACCATCCGTTCTACACCTCGTTCATCGGCATCGGCCTCGCCGTCTCGCGGCTCAGCAAATCCACGCCGGTCCGCTGGCTGGCGCCGCCGGCCGGCTGGGCCGCCGCGCTCGGCTTCCACGCGCTGCACAACACCCTGGCCAGCCTGTCAGAGAAGACGCCAGCGCTCGGCGCGGTCATGTTCTTCCTGGACTGGAGCGGCTGGCTGCTGATGAGCCTGCTGATCCTGGTCTCGATCCGCCGCGAGGCGCGGCTGGTGGGAACCCATCTCGCCGAGGAGGTGGAGCACGGGCGCCTCACCCTGTCGCAGTACCGCACCGCGGTGTCGCGCCTGGGCCGTTCGGAAGCCTGCCTGCGCGCCGTCGCCCGCGGCCGCCTGCGGGTGACCAGCCGGTTCTATCAGGTCTGCGGCGAGCTGGCCCACAAGAAAGAACAGCTCGCCAGCCTGGGAGATGAAGGCTGCAACACCGCCCTCGTCGAGCAGCTCCGAGCCGAGCTGGCCGGCCTCTCGGGGCAGGCGGTTGGATAGAATCCAGCCTTCTTTGGGAGACTTCCTCATGAGCGACAAGCCGGAGACGGGCACGATCGGGTGGACGGATCTGACGGTCCAGAATGCCGAGGAGCTGCGGGATTTCTACCAGGCGGTGGTGGGCTGGCGGCCGGAGGCCCTGGACATGGGCGGCCACAGCGATTTCACCATGCACGCGCCGGAAACGGGCAAAATGGTCGCCGGTGTCTGCCACGCCCTGGGCGAAAACGCCGGCCTGCCGCCGGTATGGCTCATCTACATCTACGTGGACGACCTCGACGCCAGCATCGCTCACTGCATCGAGCGCGGCGGCCAGATCGTCGCCGCTCCGCGAGGGATGGGAAGCTCTGGACGCTTCTGCATCATCCGCGATCCGGCCGGGGCGGTGTCGGCGCTGTTCGAGGCGGCGAAGGGGTAGGGGAGTCGATCTGCTTTTCCAAGGCTTGGAGGACCTCCTCTCTATTGAGAAGCTCACCACGTAGTGCCTGGTCAAGACCAAGCTGAATGAGACGCTGCACTTGGGCCAATGTCTGGTGCGACGTTTCCATTTTCTGTCCCCCTGAGTGATCCGGATTTCTGACGGCAGCTCTTCAAAGTCATCCTGCGGGGAGCCTTGGCGACCCAAAGGATCTGGGGGCAGGAAAGGTCCGCCCGCCCAGATCCTTCCGGCTCGCAGGGCTCGCCCTCAGGATGACAGCGCTTGACCGTCTTCATCCTGCTTGAGCCGGAAGCGGCCCTGGGCGTTTCTTTCACCCGATATACCCCAACGCCTTGAGGTGCTTGCGGCGGACCTCCAGCTCTTCGGGTGTCATGCCGTGCGGATCGTCGTCGCCGTCGTCTCCCTCCTGGGCGCGGGCGAGGTCGAGGGGGGTGACGATCATCGGCTGGTCCCAGAAGGCGAAACGGTCGGCTTTGCGCGCCGTGGGCTCCTTGCCTCCGTCGACCTCGACGCAAAGCTCGACGGCCTGGCCGGCGTAGGCGTCGAGCGGGATGGCCCGCTCGCGCCAGGACGGCCCGTCGAGCCCGACGGTGTCGCCGAGAAGCTCGATCTTCTCGCCGGCGGCGGACCCGTCGCGGTGCAGGCGCACGGTGAACCGCGGCGGCCGGTCCGCGCGGCCGGCGGCGCGGAGACGGTCGCGGTCGATGCCGTAGCCGATCTGGAGCCGGGCGGCGGCGGGCAGCAACAGGTCGCGGCAGTCGTTCTCTTCCTTGAGCACGCCGCGCTTCTCGCCGTCGACGACCGCCTCGGCCCGCGAGCCCTGGCGGGCGAACTTGTAGGCTTCCGGGTCGACGTAGCGGTAGCCTGCGGGCGGCGTGATGGTTTGCGGCGTCTGGGCGGCCAGGCGGGCGAGCTGTGGGCTGAAATCGGCGGCGACGCGCAGAGCGCGTCCCGGCTCGTAGGGCGGCACCCACTGCCAGACGATCCTGCCGTCGCGCGTCAGCTCGAACACCCGGCCGCCGCGCGTCGACGTCACCAGCAGATTGCCGTTGGGCAGCTCCTGTTGGGTGCCGGCCGTCGGGCAGAAGAAGCCGGGGGATTTGTAGCGCCAGACGACGGACCCCTGGCGCGGATCGATCTCCAGCAGCTCGCTCTGGCGGTCGCTCCAGAAGCTGCCGCGCCGGTTGTTGAAAAGGTGGATCATGCCCGGAGCCGGGAGCCCGGGACCGTTCATCAACGCCTCGTGCTGGAGGTCGAGGTCCTCCGTATACGACCAGACGACGTCGCCGCTCTGCCGGTCGATGATGAAGATGGTGTCGAGATTGCGTGCCGAGATCAGCAGATTGCCCGGCCGGAAGCGCTGGTCTCCGGCGGCGTGCCAGGGGTTTTCCGGCAGCTCCTGGAGCGAGTTGACGTGGGTGATCTCGTTCGGATGCGACGGCTTCTCGGGGAGCAGCTTGCCGAGGCGCTCGATCGCCTTCCAGGTCCACACCACCTTGCCCGCGCGGTCGACCTCGAGCAGGGTGTCGGCGGTCTCGCCGTCGCGCAGCACCAGCACCAGCGTGTCGCCGTTGGCGAGGCGGATGATGTCGTGGTGAGGGATCGCGTCGCCGGTGTTGAAGCTCCACGTCCGCCGCCCCTCCCAGTCGTACTGCACCACCTCGCGGCCGAACGCGAGACCGAGGATCGAGCCGTCGGGGAGCAGGCGGACGCGCGACTTGATCTTCACCTCCGGCCAGCGGTGCACCGGCCGCCCGTTCATGTCGAGGAGCACCGGCATGCGGCCGCGGTGGAGGGTCAGCGTGTAGCCGTTCCAGGCGAGCTTGGAATCGTAGACCGTGACCCAGCGCGGATCGATCGGCCGCGGACCGTCGCCGGCCGCGGTGGCCGCTTCGGGTTGTGGCGCACGATGGCCGCAGCCGAGAGTGAAGAGGACGAGGATCGACGTTATGATCTTGAGCCGGCGCATAGAACGAGCGCATGGTACCGCGGTTCATGTCTCGCTCGCCGCTCCGGAGCGCACCTCTCACCACCAGCTACAATGGAGGTCACGATGAAGAAGACCCGTGAAACCAAGAACCGCATCCTGGGCCGCCGCCTCGCGCGCGAGCTGCCGAACGAGGAGCTCGCCCGGATGTCCGGCACTCTGACCGAGGCCGGTGTCTGGACCTACACGCTGCTCTATCCGTCCGATCCGGGCGGCCCGAACTGGGACGGCGGCGGCGGCGGACCGATCTACGCCTAGCCGGCTCGCCGGCCCGTGATGCCCCGCTATCTGATTCCCACCGAGCCGCGCGACCTGCACGCGATCGAGGTTGCGCTCGCGCTCGAAGCCCGCGGCGCCGAGCCCGTCCTCTGGCTCGGCGCCGACTTTCCGACTCTCCTGGCGGGTTCGATCGACATCCGCGCTGGCCGTGCCGGCTGGGAGCTGCGCGGCGCCGGCCTGGGGTCCGCCCATCCGCCGTTCGACGGCGTCTGGATGCGTCGGCCGACGCCACCGGTCCTGCCCGCCGACCTGCATCCGGCGGACCGCCCGGTCGCCGAGCGCGAGACTCGCGAATTCGTCTCCGGCCTCTATCACCTCGCCGCCCCCGAGGCGTTCTGGGTCAACCCGCTGGCGAGCCGTGGCCGCGCCGAATGCAAGGCCGTGCAGCTCGCGGAGGCCGCTCGCCTCGGCTTCACCGTGCCGCCGACGCTCCTGTCGAACGATCCCGAGCGCATCCGCGGCTTCCTCGCCGAATTCCGCGGCCGGGCGATCTACAAGCCGTTCTACCCCGCCGGCTGGGAAGGAGAGGACGCCACCGCGGTCCTCGGCACCTCGGAGATCGAGGCCGAGGATCTGCCGCCCGACGAGATCCTCCGCGCGACGCCGGGCATTTTCCAGGTGCGGGTGGAGAAGGCGTACGAGCTGCGGGTCACCGCCTTCGGCCGCTTCCTCGCCGCGGCGCGGATCGATTCGCAGTCGGTCCCCGAGGCGCGCATCGACTCGCGCGCGGCCGGACCGCGGATGAAGATCGAGCCGGCCGAGCTGCCGCCGTCCGTCGAGCAGCGCTGCTTCGAGCTGATGGACCGGCTGGGCATCGTCTTCGGCTGTTTCGACTTCGCGGTCACCCCGGACGGCGAGCACGTCTTCTTCGAGGTCAATCCGGCCGGCCAGTTCCTCTGGGTCGAAGAGTCCTGCCCCGAGATCCGCCTCCTCGCCCCCTTCGTCGACTTCCTCCTCGCCCGCCGCCGCGACTTCCGCTGGCACCCGGAGCCCGCGGCCCTCCGCCACTCCGACCTCGTCGGACCCGCCTTCGAGCGGATGAAAGATCTCGCCGCCGCCCACGTCGAGCCGCCGCAGGTGTTCGTGGGCCGGGAGTGAATCCCAGGATAGAATCTCCCTCCGGTTCAGCAACTTCGCTGAGTCTCTTCTCCCTGGGAGGCACGATGCAATCTCTACGGCTGTGTGGACTTCTCGGTGTCCTCCTTGCGCTCACGCCGGACCTCGCCACGGCGGCTGAGCCTCCTTCTCCGGCGCAGGCCGCTCCGCCGGCACAGACAGAGACGTCCGCGGAGGTCCTGAAGCGTGCCAACGAGCTTCTCGTCACGAACAAGTTCTCCGAGGCGGAGGAGGAGTTCCATCGTGCGGAAACCCTGGCGGGAGGGCAGTGCGGAGAGTGCGCGCTCGGGGTGGCGACGGTGCGCGCATCCGAAGGAAAGTGGGAGGAGTCGGCGGATCTGATCCAGCGCGCGCTGCCTCAGTTGACCTCTCCGGCCGTCCTCTCCCGGGCGTACAACCAGCTCGGCATGGCCTATGTGAAGAAGGGCGGCGCCGAGAACCTCGCCAAGGCCGAGGAGGCGATGCGGAGCGCCGCCGACTATGGCGGCGCCTGGGGGAACATCGCGCACGTCAACCTGGCGCAGGTGCTGTTCCTCGAACGGCGCTGGGCCGACGCGGTGCCGGCCGCCCGGGAGGCGCTGGCGAAGACGGCGGCCGATCCGGAGATGTCCAAGGCGGCGCGGATCATCCTCTGCCAGGCGCGCTCGTATCTGCCGGACGAGCTTCCGGCGAGCGCTGAGGGCGGTACGGACGCCATGAAGGCCGGCGGCGAGGTGTCCCATCCCGAGAAGCTCGCCGGTGTTCCACCGGCCTACACCGAGGAGGCGCGGGCCGCGAAGATCCGCGGCGTCGTCATCGTCGAGAGCATCATCGACGCCGAGGGGTGCGTGCGCAAGGCGAGGGTGATCCAGGGGTTGCCCAACGGGCTCTCCGCGGCCGCCCTCGAAGCGATGCGCCTCTGGGTGTTCTCGCCGGCCCGTTTTCAGGACAAGCCGGTGCCCGTCTTCTACAACCTGAGCGTCAACTTCCAGATCTCGGTCAATCCGAACCCGCCCAATCCTGCCTCGGTCACCCCCGCTCCGGTCAAACCGCCGGCTCACCGATAGAGAAACCGCAGCGCCTTCGGCAGCCGCCGGCGCCAGCTCGCCTCGTTGTGGCCTCCTTTGGCGTCGGGCCGCCAGAGGAGGCGGTCGGCGCCCCAGCCGCGGCTTTTGAGATCCTCGGCCAGGGCGGCGGCGAGCGGCAGCATGCGGCCTTTGTCCTCGCGGCCTCCCATGTCCAGATAGATGCGCGACAGCGGCGGGATGGGCTGCGCCTGGAGATCCGCGAAAATGGCCCGGTCCGCCAGCCAGATCGACGGTGACATCGCCAGCGCGCCGCCGAAGGAGTGGGGATGGTGGAAGTGGGCCCACAGCGCCGCGAGGCCGCCCATCGACGAGCCTCCGGCGACGGCGCCGACCGGACCTTCCTTGAGCCGGAGCGCGGCGCCCAGGATCGGCATCAGGCTGCCGGTGATCCAGTCGACGAAGAGGGAGATCTGGCCGGCCGTCTCTTCCCAGTCGAAGGGACAGAGCTCCCGGATCCGCTCCACGCCGCCGTGGTCGATGCCGACGATCACCGGCGCCGGCCGGCCGTGCCGTGCCAGCCGTTCGACGGCTTCGTGGAGGTGCCAGCCGCCGGAGAACGAGCCTTCGTCGCCGAAGATGTTCTGCGCGTCGAACATCCAGAGGCCGAAGTTGCCCCCCTCCTGATCCGGGGTGTAACCGCGCGGCAGGTAGATGCGCAGGTGGCGCGGATTGAACCCGGGGACCGCGAACGGTCCGAGGACGTTGACCTCTCCGGTCCGCAGGCCAGCGAGCAGGCCGGGGAGTGCTTCCTCGACGGTGGGGAGGGGCGGCGGGCTCGCCGGCATCTCCTCCTGCACGAAGGTATGTTCAATTTCATGCTCAGCCGCGGTCAATTCCGCCAGCGAAGTCTGCACGTCGTTCACGGTCTTCCTTTCTGATGGAACGCGTCCTTCACCACGACGCCTCCCTGCATCACGAATCCCACGTTCTCTAAAGCCTTGACGTCCCGCAGCGGATCGCCGGCGACCGCGATCAGGTCGGCGTACTTGCCGCGCGAGATACTACCAACGCGGTCCGTCCAGCCGAGCAGATCGGCGGCGCGGATCGTCGCCGCCTGGAGGATGGCGAGCGGCGTCAGGCCGGCTTCGGCGTAGGCGCTGAAGATGTCCGCCGCGGCCTGGCCGCGGGTCTTGCCCGGCACCGCATAGTAATTGTCGGAGCCGGCGGCGATCGGAACGCCCAGCTTGACGGCGCGCTCCAGCCGGCCGCGGTTGCCGCCGACGCTCAATGCCACCGCCCCCTGGTGCAGGCGCTCCTGGACCCAGCTCTGGGCGTCGCTCTGCGGAATGGGCAGGTAGTGGTCCAGCGGGTGGTCGGTGGGCACCAGGAAGATCTTCTTCCGCGCCATCAGCTTCAGCTCGTCGTCGGTCACCGTGTAGGCGTGCTCGATCGAGTCGACGCCCGCCTCGACGGCGGTGCGCACGGCGTCGGCGGTGGTGGCGTGGGCGGCCACCTTCCGCCGGTGCCTGTGCGCTTCGGCGACGATGGCTTTCACCTCGTCCGGAGAGAGGTTGGAGTTGGCGTCGACGATGATCTTGATCACGTCCGCGCCGTCGACGATCGCCCGCCGCACCGCCTGCCGTGCCTCGTCCGCGCCGGAGACCTCGGCGTACTCCCGTTCCACCCAGGCGCGGTTCTTGTCGTCCGGCGGATCGACCTGGCCGCCGGGGGGAGCGATGGCGCGCGTCGAGACGACCATCCGCGGGCCGGTGACCTTGCCGGCGCGGATGGCGTTGCGCAGCGCCACGTCGTTCGTCCCGCCGGAATTGCCGAGGTCGCGCACGGTGGTGAAGCCGGCGAGCAGCTCCTCGCGCGCCATCGCCGCTCCCACCGCCTGTCTCTGCTCCGGCGCCATGGCGATGAACAAGCGATCGTTGTCGTGATCATCGTGTCCGGGATCGTAATTGCTGAGCAGATGGGTGTGCGCATCGATCAGCCCCGGCAGTACGGTCTCCCGCCGCAAGTCGATCACTTTCGCGCCCTTCGGAATCGTCACCCGGGTTCCCACGGCGATGATCCGGTCGCCCTGGATCAGCACGACGGCGCCGGTCAGCACCTTCCCGGTTTCGACGTCGATCAGCCGGCCGCAGCGGACGGCGGTGACCGCCGGTGCGCCGCCGCGATGAGGGCCGGCCGGGCCGGCCGCGCCGGTGGCGAGGCAGAGAAAAAACAGGGCGAGAGCGAGACGTTGCACGAGGCGGGGCATTATGCACGGAGCATACCCGCGGTTCCGATTCCGCGCGCGGGCGTCCTGGGATATGCTCACCGCCCGGATTTCCCCTCGGATTTTTCCTGGAGGCCCCAGGTCCATGAGCGACGGCCCGACGACGACTTTTGCCCGCCGCCTGACGCTGTTCGACGCCACGATGATCGTGATCAGCGGGATCATCGGGTCGGGGATTTTCATCAATCCTTATGTCGTCGCGCAGGCGGTGAGAACACCGTTCCTCATCATTGCCGTCTGGGTCGCCGGAGGGGTGATTGCGCTCATGGGCGCGTTCATCTTCGCCGAGCTCAGCACGGTGATGCCCAAGGTCGGCGGGCAGTACGCGTTCTTTCGCGAAGCGTTCCATCCCATGGCGGCCTTCCTGCATGGCTGGGCGCTGCTGCTCATCGTGCAGTCTGGCGCTACGGCGGCGGTCGCGTTGGCCTTCACGGAGTACCTCGGGCGCCTCGTGCCGTTGCCGCCGGGGAGCGGACCGTGGATCGCCGCCGGCACGCTGCTCTTCCTCGCCGCGTTCCATGCCCTGGGGATCAAGCCCGGAGCCGTGTTGATCAATCTGATCACCTTTGCCAAGACGCTGGCGCTCGCCGCGCTGATCTTCGGCGCTTTCTTCCTCACCCGCCACTCCGGCCTCACCCTGCATCCGTTGGCGCCTCCAGGGCTCAATGGATTGCCGCTCCTGTCCGCTTTTTTCGCCGGCCTGGTGCCGGTGATGTTTGCCTACGGCGGCTGGCAAAGTCTCAATTACGTATCCGAAGAGGTTCGTAATCCACAACGAAACCTGCCACGCGCCATTCTTATCGGTGTGTTCTGTGTAATTGCAGTCTACGTGAGCGCCAACGTCGCCTTTGTGCACGTTCTTTCCGCCCCGGTGCTGGCGGCGACGAAGACTCCCGCGGCGGACGTGGCGTCGCAACTGATGGGAGAGATGGGCGCGCGCGGGATCAGCCTGTTGATCGTCATTTCGACGTTCGGATTTCTCAATCTATCGCTGCTTGCCGCGCCGCGCGTCTACTACGCGATGGGTGCGGACGGCGTCTTCTTCAAGTCGCTCGGCCGCCTTTCGCCGCGGTTCCGGGCGCCGACGGCGGCGATTCTCTTGCAGGGAGCGCTGGCCGCGCTCTATGCCATGAGACGCTACGACCGCCTGCTGAGCTATGCGGTGTTCGCCGACTGGGTGTTTTTCGCGGCGTCGGGGATCGCCCTGCTCGTCTTCCGCCGCAAATTGCCGGACGCGCCGCGGCCGGTGCCCGTTCCGGGCTATCCTTGGGTGCCGATCCTGTTCTCCCTGGCGGGGGCCGGCATCGTCTTCAACATCTTCTTCACCGACACGCGCAACGCGCTCATCGGCACGGCGATCTTCGCGCTCGGCGTTCCCGTCTTCCTGATCTGGCGCGCGTTCGGCCGGAGGAAAGATCCCCGATGAAGGGCAGTATCTACATGCGCTGGGCCAAGGAACACGCCGCGGCCCGGTTCAATCTTGCCAACAGTGGTCTGCTCGCCTGCACGCTGGCCGACCTCGAATGGGACCCCGCGGACTTGAAGATCAACGGGCCGAACGGGGACGGCTATGGACCTCTCCTGGAGGCCATCGGCGCCCTCTATGAGGTGGATCCGGCGCGGATCGTGCCGGCGGCGGGGACGTCGGGGGCGAACTTCCTCGCTTTCGCTGCCCTCGTCGAGCCGGGCGACCATGTGCTCGTCGAGCAGCCCACCTACGAGCCGATCCTCGCCGCGCTCAAGTTCTGCGGCGCCCGGGTGCGGCGCTTCGCCCGCCGTTTCGAGCAGGGTTGGCGGGTGGATCTCGACAACGTCTACCACGCGCTCAACGAGAAGGTGAAGCTGGTCGTCCTCACCAGCCCGCACAACCCGAGCGGCGTGCTGATCGATCCGGAAGAGGTGCAGGAGGTCGGCCGCCTCGCCGCGGCGTGGGGCGCCCTGGTGCTGGTCGACGAGGTCTACCGCGACGTCTGGTTCGACGAGGCGCCGCCCTCCCACGTCCATCTCGGTCCCAACTTCCTGGCCACCAACAGCCTGACCAAGAGCTATGGATTGAGCGGCCTGCGCTGCGGCTGGGTGCTCTGCCCGACGGTCGAGATCGCCGACCGCCTGCGCCACACCAACGATTTCATGGGAGCGGTCGGCTCGATGCCCAGCGACACCCTGGCGCTCGCCGCGGTGCGGCAGATCCCGCGCCTCGCCGCGCGCAGCCGGGAGATCCTCGATCCGAACATCGAGCTGGTCCACGCCTTCCTGGCCGAGCACGCCGACCACCTCGAGTGCGTGGTGCCCCGGCGCTCCATGATGGTCTTCCCCCGCCTGCGCAAAGAGAAGGACAGCGAGCCGCTGCACGACTGGCTGCGCAGGAAGGAGACCTCCATGGTGCCGGGCAAGTTCTTCGAGGCGCCCGCCCACTTCCGGCTCGGCTTCGCGGTGTATTCTCCCGAGGTCGCGCAGGGTTTGAAGTTCCTTTCGCAGGGACTCAAACGGCGGCGATAGAAACTTTCCCGCGGGATTCCGCGTACAGGACGGGCATGATACTACCGAGGTCGTTCCCTATCGTCCTCCTGCTTGCATGTGGAGTGATTCCGGCGGCTCTCCGGGCTGACCAGCCGCCGCTGTCCCAGGAAGCTCCCACCGAGATCCACATCAGCCGCGCCCAGGGCGAGATCCATGTCGACGGAGACCTGAGCGATCCGGGGTGGCAGAGCGCCGCGCGGATCGACAACTTCTACGAGACCTCTCCCGGCGACAACGTCCCCGCCGAGGCGGCCACCACCGCCTGGCTGACCTACGACGACCACTATTTCTACGCGGCGTTCGAGTTCATGGAGCCGGACATGCGGGGGTTGCGGACGGCGTTCGGCGACCACGACAACATCTCGGGCAACTCCCACGACTACGGCGGCGTGATCCTGGACACCCGGAACGACGGCAAGTCGGCGGTGCTGCTGCTGGTCAACCCGTACAACACCCAATACGACGCCATCACCAACGACGCGAGCAACGAGGACTCCTCCCTCGACCTCTACTGGGACTCGGCGACCCGCCTCGGCAAAGACCGCTGGTTCCTGGAGATGCGCGTCCCCCTATCGTCGCTGCGCTACGGCAAGGGCGATCCGCAGACCTGGGGCATCCTGATCTACCGCAACCGGCCGCGGCAGTTCCGCCAGCAGAACTTCAACGTCAAGCTGCCGCGCGGCTCGAACTGCTTCATCTGCCACGAGGCGAAGATCACCGGCCTCTCCGGCCTGCCCAGCGGCAACCATTACATCGTGGCCCCCTACGGCACCGTCCGCCGCTCCGCCACGCCGGAAAGCGGGCTCGGCTCGCGGCTCTCCGACGGCCCGGTGAAGTGGGACGGCGGCGTCGACGCCAAGTGGACTCCCAACGCCAACACCGCGATCGACCTCACGCTGAACCCCGACTTCTCGCAGATCGAGTCGGACGTGCCGCAGATCGCCACCAACCAGCGCTTCGCGCTCTTCTATCCCGAGAAGCGGCCGTTCTTCCTGGAAGGGCTGGACCTGTTCTCGACGCCGATGCAGGCGGTCTACACCCGCACCATCACCGCGCCGCGCTGGGGAGCCCGGGCGACCGGCGAAGCGGCCGGCAACCTCTACACCTTCCTGGTGACCGGCGACCGCGGCGGCGGCAGCACGATCATCCCCGGGCCGCAGTTCTCGCGCTTCGCGCCGCAGGACTTCGCCTCCACGGTGGTCGTCGGCCGCACCCGCTACGACCTGGGGAGCTCCTTCGTCAGCTTCCTGGTCACTGGCCGCGAGATCGAAGGCGGCGGCTTCAACCGCGTCGCCGGCCCGGACTTCCGCTGGCGGCTCTCCGGCCACGACATCGTCACCGGCCAGTTCCTGCTGAGCGAAAGCCGGACTCCGGACCGCCCCGAGCTCGATCCGGAGTGGGATGGGCGGCGCCTCAGCTCCCACGCCGCGTCGTTGGATTGGAACCACACCACGCGGACGGTCGACTGGTTCACGCACTACCAGGACATCGGCGACGAGTTCCGCGCCGACGCCGGCTTCCTGCCGCAGGTGGGTATCCACGACGCGCGGGTCGGCGCGGGATACACCTTCTATCCGGCGCATGGGATCTTCAGCACCGTCCACCCCTTCTTCTCCATCCGCGACATCACCGCCAGCCGCGGCGGCGACCTCCTGAACCGCCGTATCAATCCGGGGGTCGAGATGCACGGCGCCTGGAACAGCTACACCGACCTCGAATACCGCTCCGAGCGGATCCGTGCGGGCAACCGGGAGATCCCCAACGACTCCTGGTATCTGGTCGTCCAGATGACCCCCTCCCGCACCCTGGCCCAGATCAACGTGACGCTCACCACCGGCGACGCGGTGGACTACGACAACTCCCGTCCCGGCCGCGGCACCACCGCGACTCTCACCGCGATCGTGCGTCCGCAGGATCACCTCGAGCTGCGCTTCGACGGCAGCCGCGCCACCGTCGACGTGGATCCGGAAAACGGTGCGCCGCGCGGACGTCTGTTCACCGCCCAGGTGGCCCGCCTCAAGGCGACCTGGACCTTCTCCTCGCGTTCCTTCCTCCGCCTCATCGGCGAACGGGACCAGGTGGACCGCGACCCCGGCCTCTACACCTTCGCCGTGCCGCCGCGCGACGACGCCTTCTCCGGCTCGGCCCTCTTCGCCTACAAGCTGAACTGGCAGACCGTGTTCTTCCTCGGCTACGGCGACGAACGGACCCTGGAGGAGAGAACTGACCGCTTGCAGCGCTCCGGCCGCGAGCTGTTCCTCAAGGTGTCGTACGCGTTTCAGCACTGAGACGGCAGAACGATAGAATCCCCGGGTATGAGCGTCGAAGATCAGCTTCAACCCGGGGAGGAGATCCTCTATCGGGCCCAGACCACCCGCATCTCACTGGTCCCCCGCATCGCCTTGACCGCCCTCGCGGCTGCGGGCGCGCTGATCGCCTGGCGCGCGGGCAACTCGCATACCAGCATGGTGCCACTGGCCGTGGCCCTGGCGGCGATCGGGATCGTCCTCGGCATCTGGACCCTCTGGCGCCTGCTCCTGCTGCGCTCGAACGAGTACATCGTGACAACCCACAGGATGATCCAGCAGACCGGCCTCCTCACCAAGCGCTCGATCGACGTCCGGCTGGACAAGATCAACAACGTCGAGCACCGCCAGACCCTCTGGGGCCGGCTCCTCGGCTTCGGAGATCTGGAGATCGACACCGCGAGCGACACCGGCCGCGCCCTCTTCCCGAACATCGGCCACCCGCTCCAATTCAAGCGCGCCGTCCTCGCCGCCGTCGAGGACTACCGTGGCCGCACCTTCCGGCCGGTCGTCATGCCGCCGCCGCCCGTCCAGGCCGCGCCGGTCCCCCCCGCGCCGTCAGCGCCGGCCATTCCGCCCGCCGAGCGCATCCGGCAGCTTAAAAAACTGCTGGACGAAGGACTGATCTCGCCACAGGAGTTCGAAGCCAAGCGGCGCCAGGCGCTGGACGAGATGTAGGGGCCGTGGAACCCGCAGTGTGCGCGGCGCCGGACCGTCCGCGAGCCGCGGACGAATGGACGCCGGCCGCGCCGAAGCGTCTGTGAGTGGCAGGCTCCTCGGCGACAGCCGCGGCGAACCGTCCGCGAGCGGCGGAATCCGGCGCGTGGGTCACAACGACGCGTTCGCGAGCCGCAAATCTCTGGAGGCGAGACACGCCGGACCGTTCGCGAGCCGCTCACGCCGGTTGGTGAGCCGCTCGCAACCGTTCGTTTGCCGCTCATCACCAGTCATGAGCCGCTCGCGAGCGTTCCGTTGTGTCTCTTCAACGTCGGCGAGCGGCTCGCCGATGCTCACGAGCCGCTCACGCCGCGGTCGTTGTGACTCACGTCGCGGGATTTGCCGCTCCCGTCGCGGTGTTTGTGACTCGCGGCACCGTCCTGTCCGCTCCGTTGTGTCTCGTCGTGGTCCGCGCCGGTTCCGTTGTGTCTCGCGAGACGCTACGGGCGGCGCCTCTCCGGAGCGCCGTAGCTCCTCGACGCTCCGCCGTGTCTCCGGCCTTCACCGGACCGGCTGCCGAGCCTTCAGGCGCTCTCGGAATCCGGATGGGCGAGCTTGCGGAACCGGGCCGGAGTGCGCCCATGGCTCAGGCTCTCGATCTTGATCCAACCGTCGGCGCGGAGCTCCTCCAGAGAGCGGAAGAGCGTCGCTCGTTTGGGCGTGAACCCGAGAGCGGCGGTGACGTCGTTCTTGTCGAAAACCTCGGGGATCTGGTCCCACTTCTGCTGGATAGCAGACAGTACCGACCACCCCACCACCCGGTTGCCGGCGCCGGCCGCGCCCGCGGGAGTCCTCGCCGCCGCGCCCGCCGACAGACCGGCGACCGGCAGCCGCTCCGCTCTCGGCGGAGCCGGCATCAGGGAGACCTCGGCCTGCATCCGCCAGACCGTCTCAAACGCCCGCAGCTTCACCCGGTGGGCCTCCTGCAGGAGCTCAATATCGGCGCGAAGCTGTTCCTCCAGCCGCGCCCGCAACGCCTCGAAGTGATTGGTGGTATTCATGAGCGGGGAAGGTTAGTGTCTCATCGGGCGGGCGTCAAGAGACGCGGGATGTGAGATACGGGATGCGGGACACGAAGAGAGCCGGCCATCTGAGCTAGACTCGTGGGAAGATTCGACAACTCGCCATGGGACTTTTCTCACGCAAGGTTGAGGTCACGCTGATCGACGATCGCTCGGGCGCCGTCATGGCGGTGACCCGCCTCAAGCCGGATGCTCTGCCGGCGTCGTTCTTCACGAGTACGACGATGCATCTCGGCGATGCGAATTGGTCGGTGGTGTCCGCGGCTCCGATGACGCGGGCGGAGTATACGAAGGCGGGCAAGCTGGTACTGCGCCTGCGGCCGGTTGAGCTCATCGATCCGAAAGAGCTTCTGTTCTCGTTGCCCACGATCTGCGATCAGCTTCCCGCGTCCGATGGGGCCGAAGCCGACGGAACGGAGGTCGCGCTTCGGGACGACGACTGGCGGCAGTTTGAGCTGGTCTCCGAGACTCTCCTCCCGATCCTTGAAACCGAAATCAACGCCGTTTGGGCGATCCATCAGTCCGCGAGGGTAGGGGTTGGATTTCAGAAGGTTCACGTGCGCAGCGGGCTCCCGCAGCCGATCGATGACAAGACGGTTCCTTTTGCGGATGTACAGAGGCTCGCCGGAGAGCGGCTGTGTCTCCCGCTCCGTTTTGACGGCGCGGGACGGCGCGTCACCGATGGATTCGCGTTTCACCTCGACGAGCAGCATGTTCTCTACGGCGTACGCTCCGGTGCGACCGTGGAGATCCTGGGATTCTACCCGTGCCCCCCTCCTGGAATGGCCGGTCTCGAGGATCTCGCTGCCCGATGTGGGCTGCTGGCCGTCGACTGGTGCCGCTGCGTGGCCGCCCGTCCCGGCGAGGCGTCGTTCACGTCGTTGCTGGTAGAAGACCTGTAAGCAGTTCCCTCTCCTCCTTGTCTTCCGGGCCATAGTCGGTCTGGCGGCTGAGCCTGCTGTGGCCCTTGTCGAGGAATTCTAGTTCCCGGTCCGTCGAACAGGTTGAAGCTCGTCGGACTGTGAGCCGGTACCCACGACGAAGGAGGGAGCCATGGCAGCGCCACGTTTTACCCGGCGTCTCGATCCCAACGCCCGGTCAGCGGATGCGGACAAGAACCAGCTTCACCCCTTCGACAGGACACGCGGCGACGGCCGACTCACCCTGCTGGAGTTGGTCGGCCAGGAAGAGATCGACGCGGTCGTGCAATCCCAGAGCATTGAGTTCGTTGCGGCAGGCGACACGGGCAAGGGGATCAATTCGAGCCAGTCGGATGTCGCGGACGCCATGGCACGCGATTTCCAACCAGAAAATCCGGCGACCGGCCCTACGTTCTTCCTGAATCTCGGGGACATCATTTATGGACCCGACAAGAAGAGCAACTATGCCAATAAGTTCTATCGGCCGAACATGTCCTGGCTGCGGCCCGCACCCGGCGTTCAGGGAATCATCCTGGGCATCCCGGGCAATCACGACGGGGAGGTCCGCGACCCGCACGACGAGCCAAGCCTTGCCGCCTTCCTGGAAAATTTCTGCCAGCCAGCCGGTCATCATGCGCCAATGGCGGCGAGCTTTGGTGCGGCGATGCCGAATCAACCGGGGCCGTACTGGTGGTTGAGCGCACCCTTTCTCGATCTGATCGGACTGTATTCCAATGCCGCCGAAGACTTTGGCGTTCTGGGCGTGGATGACCAGGACACGAAACAGCAGGACTGGTTGCGGGAGACCCTGACCGCGATCGGCCAGAGTCGTCAGCACGGGACGCGGAACGCCCTGGTCATTGCGACCCATCATCCTCCCTACAACCAGGGACTTGCCGATACCGGGACCGGCCATGCCGGCAGCCCTGTGATGCTCGCGCAGATTGACGCTGCCTGCCGGAGCGCCGGCGTCTGGCCGGATCTTTTCCTCTCGGGCCACTCCCATCAATATCAGCGGTATATGCGCACCATCGAGACCGCTCAGGGATCGCGGGTGATTCCCTATCTGATTGCCGGCACGGGAGGAATCGGCTCCCAGCCGGTTCCTCCGAATGTCGGCAGATTCGACGCGACAGGGACGGTCCATTACGAAAATGCATTGGGGAGTACAGGCGAGCACAACCCTGTCTTTGGGTATCTTCGCGTTCGTGCCAGCAAGTCCACCGTGCAGGCGACGTTCGTCCAGACGCTCGCCGACCACCGGAAGGATTTCGAGACAGTCGCCATCCGCCTGGACTCCGGCCAGCGTACCGGTCCGGAATTCAGTTGACAGGAAAAACTCGACTTCAGCAGCATGCGAAGGCGCTGCGGGCAAGCCCGGACCACCCGGATCTTGAGCCGGGGTTGAGTTATAGGAACGCTCCTGATCGCCGGTGTATGATCCTCCCAACGTTCAAAGGAGGGGGTCGATCATGAAGAAGAAGAGCCTCAAGAAGCTGACGCTCAACCGTGAAACCGTGCGGCACCTGGTGGAGACGCGCCTGGAGAAGGTTCAGGCAGGGGGCAAGGTCGCGGAGTGGTCCAGCCCGCCGCAGTGCGATACAGCTTGCACCTCGCAGACTCTGTCCTGCACTCTCTGAGCATCTCAACAGATTCGGCAAGTCCGGGTCGAAAAGGGGGCGTCGATGAGCGCGAAGTCGATTCTCGCTGGTTCTCTGTGCTTGGCCTTGGCGGCCTGCGCGAGCACGCCGCCGCCTCAGAAGGCGGAGAAGGTGGAGACGCAGCCAGCCCCGGCGGCGCACGAGCCGGCGGTCGTATTGATGGCGGAGCAGGCCGGGGAGGAGCTCAAGGCGGAGGTCGGAGGCACGATCCTCAAGGTCGACAAGGTTCCGGATGCGGTCGGCGGCAATCACCCGAGCGTCACGCAAGAGCTCAAGTATTTCGGCTTAACTGCAACGGGCCGCATCAAGCTGCAGATCCTTTCGAATGATCCCGCGGCGTCCGGTCCCGTGGACTTTGAACAGGATCCGGCGGCGGCGTATACCCTGGAGAACCTCAAGGTGGAGTTCATCGAGGCTCAGCCTTCCTGGGTCCGCTACAGAATCTCCCCAGCGGCTGGCTGAGGTGCACGAAGCCTAGCGCTTCCGCGTGACGAGTCTCGCGGATCTGACCTCGGCGCTCCCGGCTCACCGTCTCCCTCGGAAACCGCTCTGGAGGACCACCCCGACGGCTTGCTCGACATCCAGGTCCTTGGCACCGTCCACCGCGGCGCGTGCCACTGGAACGACAAGGCGAAGGACCCCTGCCCAAAAGGGAAATAGTTTCGATCCCACCTCCCGGGGTAGGCGCTTCCAGCCTCGGGAGGATGCTCTGAGCCACCCCCGGGGGTCTGGGGCGGCGTTCGGCGATCCGGCACAGTCAGCCGGAGGCGCTTTTTGGCGCCCTCTTTCACAACCCCCGAAAAGATTTTCGGCAAGGAGCGAGCCATGGCAACGATTGAATTGGAAGTCCCCATTTCTCAAGACATCTCAATCCCGAAGGGGCTTACCATGAAGGCCCTCGTGTATCACGGCCCCGGCCATCGCGCCTGGGAGGAGAAGCCGCGGCCCACGATCCGTGAGGCCGGCGACGCGATCGTACGGATCACGACGTCGACGATCTGTGGCACCGACCTTCACATCATGAAGGGGGACGTCCCCACGGTGACCGACGGCCGGATTCTCGGTCATGAAGGGATCGGCATCATCGAGGAGGCCGGAACGGGGGTCGCCGACTTCCGCAAGGGGGACAAGGTCCTGATCTCCTGCATTACGTCGTGCGGCAAATGTGATTTCTGCCGCAAGAGCATGTATTCACACTGCCTGAAGGGTGGCTGGATCCTGGGCAACAAGATCGATGGAACGCAGGCCGAATTCGTTCGCATCCCGTATGCCGACACCAGCCTCTACCACATCCCCGAGAGCGCCGATGAAGAGGCCCTGGTCATGCTGAGCGACATTCTTCCGACCGGCTTCGAGTGCGGTGTGCTGAATGGTCAGGTGAAGCCCGGCGACACGGTGGCGATCGTCGGCGCCGGCCCGGTCGGACTGGCTGCGCTGCTCACCGCCCAGTTCTATTCGCCGGCCGTTCTCATCATGATCGATCTGGACGACAACCGGCTGAAGGTGGCCAAGGAGTTTGGCGCGACAGAGGTGGTGAACAGCTCCGACGGCAAAGCGGTGGAGCGGGTGATGGAGCTGACCGGAGGCGCCGGCGTCGACGTGTCGATCGAAGCGGTCGGCGTTCCCGCCACGTTCGACATCTGTCAGGAAATTGTCGGCGCCGGCGGCCGTCTCGCCAACATCGGCGTTCACGGCAAGCCGGTGGAGCTGCACATCGAGAAGCTGTGGGACCGCAACATCGCCCTGACGACACGGCTGGTCGACACGACGACCACGCCGATGCTGCTCAAGGTCGTGCAGTCCGGCAAGATCCAGCCCGGCAAGCTGGCGACGCACCGGTTCGCGCTGAACAACATCATGAAGGCCTACGACACCTTCGGCAACGCCGCCAAGGAAGGTGCCCTCAAGGTGATCCTCAAAGGCTGAGAGCGGCAGGCGGGGGAGTGAATCCGGACCTTCCCCCACCCAGGGCGGCCACACGGGGTGCCTGACGGCATCCTGTGGACCGCCCCTACGACTGCAAAAACAAATCTTGGCTGGGCGGAAGGGCCGAAGGCCCGGGCTTCCTCAGCCCAGGGCAACGCCCTGGGTCGGGAGGGCGGTCTGCGTTGGCAACGAGGGGTGCTACCATGGAGCGGTAATGCCCCGTAACCCTCCTTCCGGCGGAGCCGCCGTCTCCTCTTTGATCGACCTGATCGACGAGATCCGCGGGGAGGCGAAGACCGGCAAGCAACTCATTCATGCCGCCTATCTGCCGGGGAGCGAGGCGCGGTGGGGAGAGCTCGATCCGCCGCTGCCGGAGCCGCTGATGGGGGCGATCCGGCGGCATGGGGTCGAGCAGCTCTGGAGCCATCAGACCGAGGGGATCGCGGCGACCCAGCTCCTGGAAGAACTAGAAGAAGAAGAGAGCGACGGGCTCTTCGCTCGCCGTAGACTGCAGCGCGGATCAACCTGCGCGGCACCGGCAAGTCGTAAGCGATCCTCTCCGGCCTCTCTTCTACCTCGGCGTCGGCGCCCAGCGCCGGCCAAAAGGGCTTATGCGAGTGCGCTCCACTCGCGGATCCCGCCTCAAGGCTAACTGCCAGCGAGTCCAACAACGCTTCACTGCGGAGCCGCTAGACAAGGTACGTGGTCCTTGTCTTCCCGGGTGGAGTTGTTGTAGCATCGCTTGGTAAGCTGAGTAAAAGTCAGGGCATCGATATATTTGCATCAGACGTGGGAGATCGTTTGCGATCGTTCCCTACTGACCGGTCCGGGGGCTCTCGATGAGTTATAAAATTGGGAATTCGCTGCTGTGCCCGTCTTTCGTCATCAGGACGATATTCCTAGTGAACGTTTTGGTATGGTTAATAGGATCGTCTGCCGCCGCCGCCGCGGGGCTCGTTGCGGGACCGTATGGTTCCACCTATGACTTCGAGCTGCTGACCGGTGAGCATGCTTCCGGTCAAAATAACTTATATCGTTATAGCACCGGCTCCGGCAGCTTCACCCTCCATTTTGATGGCAGCCCTGAGTCACTCCCGTCATACTGCTGTGGTCTAAATACGACGCCATTGGTTACCGAGTCGTTCACCTCCAACGGGGACGGCACTTCGACTGTCGAGATCATCGCCACCTCACCCAACGGCAGCGACCTGTACCCGAGCGGGCTGACAGGAACCGGAAATGTGCTTCTGACCGACGCGGCGCTGCGGATCGGTTACTTCTCCGGCAGCACTCCCCTGACTTGGAATCCACCCCACACCGTCCTGTCTGCAACAGTCGATATGCGGAGCAGCGAGGGCTCGATTATCGGCGGCCCCACGGATCTCGATCCAGCTACCTTTTTCGGAGCTCCGGGGTCGTGGGACGGCAATATTGCAGTGATATTCCATGACTTGGCAGGGAGGAATGTCAATCGTGTGGACTTGAGGATCGTGGTCCCCAGCCCAGCGTCAACTGCGCCATGCGAGCCAGGGGCCGATCATCTTTGTCTTAACTCGAGCCGATTCAGAGTGGAAGCCACATGGAAAAAAGCAACTGGTGAAACAGGTTCGGGTCACGCTGTCGGTTTAACTGCCGACACAGGTTATTTCTGGTTTTTCTCTGACAGTAACGTAGAGGCCGTGATCAAAGTCCTCGACGCCTGTTCGCTCAACGGCAGTTTCTGGGTCTTTGCGGCAGGACTGACCAATGTCCAAACCACGATCACAGTCACCGACAGCCTCACCAACACTATGAGGGTTTATACCAACCCACTAAACACACCCTTCCAGCCGATCCAGGATACTTCTGCTTTTTCAACCTGTGGCGCGCAGTCGGCTACCAACAACCAGATGGTGACGTTCGGAGTTGCTCCGCCAATGCCGGCTAAATCGATCAGCACCCAGTCGGATCTTCTCCTCCGCGGCGGAAGATTTCTAGTGCATACTGTTTGGACGAAGCCTACGGGAGAAACGGGTGTAGGTACGGGAGTGGCTCTTACAAGTGATACAGGGTACTTCTGGTTCTTTTCCGGAAGTAACGTCGAGCTTATCATCAAAGTACTCGATGGGTGTGCGCTTAATCGGCGCAATTGGATTTTCGCCGGCGGGTTGACCAATGTCAAGGTCGTTGTGACAGTTACCGATACACTCACGGGAGACATAGAATCGTTCACCAACCCGCAGGGAAAGGCGTTTGTCCCGATTCAGAGCACGCAAACGGACCTCATTTCAACCACATGTCTGCCAAGGTGCGCTGGGCAAAGCTTCCCGTCGGCGACGATCAAGCAGGCCGTCGACAAAGCGATCGCTGGCCTCAAAGATCCCTTTGGCGACGACTTTGGCCGAGTGATGGCTCGCATCAGCGATCAACTTCTGTGCGGCATACTCGATGAATCTGCAGCCTCACCTGGTAAATCAAGGGGGCGACTGCCCGGAGGCTCAGTGATTTTGCCTGAGACTGCTCCGATCTATGACGGCAATGTTGACTATTGCGGCAAAGGGGACAGCACCAACTCGTGGCTCGTCGCGCCTACAGGTGACAGCTGCGTCAACCGCGCTTGTCATGACCATGACTTATGCTATCAGCATTCCTGTGTTGCCACGCAGTGCTATTTCTCTCCGCACTCCTTTGAAGCCTCTCACTGCGATTCTGGGCTAATCTCTGCGTGCCTAAATTGCCAATTGGGTTTCGTTGATCGTATCGTGTGCATACTCGTTGACGAGATCCCGGTATTCCAATCGTTTAATCCCTTCTGTTCAGGGGCCCCTTGCGCGGATGGCCAGGTTTGCAATCAAGCAAGCGGTCAGTGCGAGGGTGGGAATTGCCAGTATTCCTTGGATGAGTCGAGTCACTTTTTCGAGGCTGGCAGCGGGATTGGGGACGTCTTTGTAACGGAAACGGCTAACCCTGACTGCACGTGGACGGCGGTGAGCTCTGATAATTGGATTCGAGTTCTCCCGCCGAGTAGTCAAACGACTAGTGTTCCGATCACCTATGTGGTGGCGGCAAACCCCGACAGCGAGGCGCGCGCAGGGGCAATTTCCATTGCAAATATGACACTCAGCGTGACACAGGCAGGCTCAGGCTCATGCTCATACTCGCTGAATGCAACGGGCGAGCCCTTCGAATCGGGTGGCGGACCAGGTTCCGTTGACGTCACCACGCCCAGTGGGTGCCAGTGGACCGCAGTGAGCAACAATAACTGGATCAAAATTACGTCAGGCAACAGTGGGACCGGCAATGGCGCGGTTGACTATTCGGTCGACGCGAACCCGGATGCGAGCCCGCGAAATGGGACACTGACTATCGCAGGCTTGACGTTCACCATTACCGAAGATGGGTTACCAGATCCTTGCAACACGCAACAGTTCAGCGGCGGCGACACGCCGGAGACGCACGCCGTCGCGATGGGGAGAAGTGCGGGCACCTTTATTTTTGATTACAGCACTTACAGTATCCCCGATCAGATGGTAGTGCTTTATGAGGGGAAAACCCTCTTCGACACTGGCTGCGTCGGTGAGTCCAATTCGGTGACGCTGAGCTACTCAGGGCATTCTACGGTGGTAACTGTGGAGGTGACGCCAAACTGCAGCGGACCAACAAGTGGCACCGAGTGGGACTTCACAGTAGAGTGCCCGACATCGGGTCAGGCGGCAGGTTCTGGACGAAGGGCGAAGCGAGCGGGGAATTCTCCTGAGAGCCATCACAGGCGAGGCGATTCGTAGCCTCATCGAGAGCGGTCGTGCTCGCTAGGCCGTGGTCGCCGTCGGGTGCTACCATGGAGCGGTAATGCCCCGTAACCCTCCTTCCGGCGGAGCCGCCGTCTCCTCTTTGATCGACCTGATCGACGAGATCCGCGGGGAGGCGAAGACCGGCAAGCAACTCGTCCATGCCGCCTATCTGCCGGGGAGCGAGGCGCGGTGGGGGGAGCTCGATCCGCCTCTGCCGGAGCCGCTGATGGGGGCGATCCGGCGGCATGGGGTGGAGCAGCTCTGGAGCCATCAGACCGAGGGGATCGCGGCGGCGCGGCGCGGCGAGGACGTGCTGATCACGACCCCCACGGCGTCGGGCAAGTCGCTGGTCTTCCAGGCGCCGGTGCTGGAGGAGGCGCTCCGCGGCGGCCCGGGGCACGGCCTGTTCCTCTTTCCGCTCAAGGCGTTGGGACAGGATCAGCGCGCCAAGTTTTGCCGGCTGGCGGCCGAGGCGGGGCTGGATCCGGACAGCGCCGGGTGCGAGATCTACGACGGCGACACGCCGCAGGCGAAGCGCGAGGCGATCCGCAAGCAGTTCCCGCGCGTCATCGTCTCCAATCCGGACATGCTTCACATGGGCATCCTCGGCCATTGGACCGGCTGGGGACCGTTCCTCGCCGATCTGCGCTGGATCGTGCTCGACGAGCTGCACACCTACCGCGGCATCTTCGGCAGCCACTTCCATCACGTCTTGCAGCGCCTGCTCCGGCTCTGCCATTCCGTGGGAGCGAACCCGACGATCATCGCGTCGTCGGCGACCGCGGCGAACGCTCCCGAGTTCGCGGCGGCGCTGACCGGCCGGACGTTCCACTGGATCGGCGAGTCCGGCGCGCCGCGCGAGGGGCGCCATCTTCTTCTCTTCCGGCCGACGGCGAGTCCGTACACCCTGGCGCTCCAGCTCTTCGTGCGCTGCCTCAACGCGGGGCTCAAGACGATCGTCTTCACCAAGGCGCGGCGGATCACCGAGCTGCTCTATTCATGGCTGCGCCGGGAGGAGCCATCGCTCGCCGCGCGGGTGGCGAGCTACCGCGCCGGTTTCCTCCCCGAGGAGCGGCGGCGGATCGAGGCGTCGCTCTTCGCCGGCACGCTCGACGGGGTGATCTCGACCTCGGCGCTGGAGATGGGGATCGACGTCGGCGGGCTCGACGCCTGCATCCTGGTGGGCTATCCCGGCAGCATGATGGCCACCTGGCAGCGCTCGGGCCGGGTGGGCCGGGCGGGGAAGGAGTCGCTGACCGCGCTCGTGGCGTTGCCGGACGCGCTCGACCAGTTCTTCCTCGATCATCCCGAGCAGTTCCTGGAGCGCCCGTGCGAGCGGCTGGTCGTCGATCCGGTCAACGATCCGGTGTCACGCGCGCATCTGATCTGCGCCGCGGCCGAGATGCCGCTCAGCCGGGTGACCGATCAGACGTATCTGGATCGGCACACCGGCCGGGTGGATTCGCTGCTGCGCGGCGGCCATCTGTTGGAAGAGGAAGAGAGCGGCGAGCTGTATTCGCTCCGCCGCCGGCCGCAGCGCGGGGTCAACCTGCGCGGCACCGGGATGTCCTATGCGATCCTCGCCGGCCGCGCGGTGATCGGCACGGTCGACGGCGTGCGCGCGCTCCACGAGTGCCATCCGGGGGCGATCTACCTGCACGCCGGCCGGCAATATCTGATCCACGAGCTGAACAGCGAGGAGAAGAAGGTGATCGCGGAGGCGGTGGAGGTGGACTACTTCACCTCGCCGCTGACCGAGAAGGAGACCGCGGTCCTGGAGGTGCTGGAGACGCGGACGGACGGACCGCTCTCCGCCTGGCTCGGCCGGCTCAAGGTGACCGAGCGGGTGATTGGCTACGAGCGCAAGCGCATCCACGGCCAGGAGTCGATCGATCAGCATCCGCTGGATTTCCCGCCGGTCGAGTTCGAGACGGTGGGGCTCTGGTGGGCGGCGCCGCGGGTGGTGGAGGAGACGCTGCGCAAAGAGGGCGAGCACTTCATGGGCTCGCTCCATGCGTCCGAGCACGCGGCCATCTCGCTCTTCCCGCTCCTCGCGCTCTGCGACCGCAACGACATCGGCGGCATCTCCTACTCCATCCATCCGCAGGTGGGGTGCGGTGCGGTGTTCGTCTACGACGGGCATCCCGGCGGTGTCGGGATCGCGGCCAAGGGCTTCGAGAACCTGCCCGACCTGCTCGGCCGGGTGCGCCTGCTCATCGAGGGGTGCCCGTGCGAGGACGGCTGCCCGTCGTGCATCCAGTCGCCGAAGTGCGGCAACGGCAACCGGCCGCTCCACAAGGCCGGCGCGGCGCGGGTGCTGCGGCTTCTGCTCGGTCTGGAGGAAGCGGCGGCGGCGTGGGATACGGAGCCGATCGAGATCCGGTTCGATGTGGAGGAGGCAGTGGAGGAGGGGAAGGAGGTCGCGGCGTCCGCTGTGGAGAGCGCCACGGCGTCGCTCTGGGCTCCACTTCCCGATGCTCATCTCCTGCCCGCGGTCCTGCCGGAGGAGATCGCTCCGGCGCCGGCCGTCCGACCTCCGCGCGCCAGGCCCCGGCCGGCGCGGCCGGTGCGGTCCGCGCACACCGTGCTGTTCGACATCGAGACGCTACGCTCGGCGGCGGACGTGGGAGGGTGGAACAACGCGCACCGGATGGGCGTCGCGGTCGGCGTCGTCTGTCATCTCGAAGAGGGGCGGTTCGAGGTGTTTCCGGAGACCGCTGTGCGCGCGCTGTGCGACTCCCTGCGCGCCGCGGAGCTGGTCATCGGCTTCAACATCCGGCGCTTCGACTATCAGGTCCTGGCCGGCTACACCGGCGAGGACTATGCGCGGCTCGTCCCCACGCTCGATCTTCTCGACGACGTGACCCACCGCCTGGGCTTTCGCGTCGGCATGGGGCATCTGGCCCAGGAGACCCTGGGGCTGGGCAAATCCGCCGACGGGCTGCAAAGCCTGGAGTGGGTGAAGCAGGGGCGCCTCGACCTGGTCGAGGAGTACTGCCGGCGCGACGTGGAGATCCTCCGCGATCTCTATCTGCACGGCCGCCGCGAGGGCTTCCTCTTCTACCGCGACCGCAAGCGCGACCTCCGGCTCAAGCTCCGCGTCGACTGGTAGGGGAGCGCGCCCGCTCCTATTTGAGCAGAGAGGCGGCGCGGTCGGCGACGAGGCGGAAGCCCTTGTCGCCGGCGTCGCGGCGGAGCGCTTCGAGGAGGATCTGCCCCGTCCTGTGGTCGCCGGAGCGCAGCTCGAGCTGGCCGAGGGCGAGGGTGGCGTCCAGGCGCTGGAGCCACAAGCCGAGGGAGCGCGCCTCGTTGCGCGCGGCGGAGAGCAGCCTCCGCGCTTCGTCGATCTGGCCATTCTCGGCGGCGACCCGGCCGGCGGCGATGCTCACCGCCAGGCGGGCCCAGCGGTTCTCGCTCGTCTGGGTCAGGTCGACCGCCGCGCGCAGCGCCTGACGGGCGGAATCGATCTGCTTCAGGCTCTGGAGCGCGCGGGCCTGAATCGCCCGGGCCTGGGCTTCCAGGCTGCTCTGCTGCAGAGTGTGGAACTGCTCGGCAGCCCAGTGGGCGTGAGGCTCCGCGGCGGCGGCGTCGCCTTCTTCGAGAGCGAGCTCGGCGATGCCCAGGCGGGTGATGGCCAGGTCGGAGAGATCGCGGCTCTGCTCTCGGAGCGCCAGCGCCTCGGCGTGACTCTTGTGCGCCGCCTGAAGGTTGCCCTGAATCATCTGGAGGACGGCGAGCCCGGCCGAGCTGTCCCCCTTCAGGTTCTTGAGACCGGTCGCCTTGGCCATCTCGGCGATCTCATGGAAGGAAGCCTGCGCTCCGGCGAGATCCCCCTGGTCGATCTGGACGTTGCCGAGATGAAACAGCGCGAAGCCGGTCCCCCGGCTGTGGCCGATCTCCCGCAGCATGCGCAACGCCGTCTCGGCGTGCTGGCGCGCCTCGGCCAGGTGGCCCTGATCGCGCAGGATGGCGGACAGGTTGACATGAGCGGCGCCTTCGCCCTCGGTCGAGCCGATGGCACGGAAGCTCGCGAGGATCTCGTTGAAGTGGCCCACCGCGTCGGTCAGGTCGCCTTCCGACTGTTCCAGGCTGGCGACCGCGGTGAGCGCGAAGTTGCGCTCCATGCGGTCGTTGATCTCCGTGGAGATCTGCACGGCGTTGTTCAGGTGCCGCTTGGCGTCCGCGAGGTCGCCGAGGAGGGCGGCGATGTGGCCGAGGTGCCGCTCGACCCGCAGGAGGCCGCGCTGGTTTCCGGTCTCGCGATGGATGGCGAGCGCTTTCTCGTCCAGACGCCGGGCGTTGGCGAGGTCGCCCTGATCCTTGAGCAGGCTCGCGGTGTCGAAGAGCGATTCGGCGATGCCTGCCTGGTCTCCGACGGCGGTAAAGATCTTTTCCGCCTCCTGGACGCTGGCGAGGGCCTCGGAATGCTTCCCCTGCACTCGCGCGACGGAGGCCTGGATCTGGAGGCCCTTCGCCAGCAGGAGGCGGGCGTCGAGCGTTTTGGCGCGCTGGATGATCTGGGTGGCGAGCGCTTGCTGGCGGCGGAAATCGGAGAGGGCGCCGGCGGCGTCGGCTTCGGTGAGGTCGAGGCGCGGATCGGTGGAGAGAGGGGGCGGCAGCTTGCGCAGGGTGGCCAGGGTCGCCAGGGCATCCTTGGGCTGGCCGGCGAAGATCTGGGTGCGCGCCAGGCGCAGCCCGTGCTCGGGATCGTCGGGGAAGAAGGTCCACAGGGACTTGTAGATCTCCACCGCCTTGGGCCAGTTCTTGCGGGTCTCCTCGTGCAGGCCCTCCACCAGGAGGCGGTCCTCGCGGGTGAGGGAGCTGTCGAGCGCGAGCGCCCGCGCGGACTCCTCCTCGGCCTTGGTGTCGTAGCCGAGGCTGCTCCAGGCCATCGCCAGGCTGGCGTGGGCGAGCGGGAACGAGGGCTCCGCCGCGGTGGCTTTCAGCAACTGGTCGCGGGCGGTCAGCGTGTCCAGCGTGCGCAGGCGCGCCAGCCCCTCGGCGTAGTAGCGGGCCGCTTCGTGGCCGGTCGGGAACGAAGCGCGGGCGAGGACCGACTGCTCGTGCGGCACGTCGCCGCTGCCGAGGTCCTGGCGCAGCTCCTGCCCAAGGTCCGAGACCAGCTCGAAGAGCTCGGCCTCGGTCCGCGTGCGGGTCGCCACCGCCAGGGTCTCTCCGGTCGCGGTGTCCTGCAGGCGCAGATCGACGCGCACCTTGCCGCCCGCCTGATCGCCCAGGTCGAGGAAGGAGCCGACCAGCACCACGTCGCAGCCGAGGACGGCGCGGATCCGCGACAGGGCGTTCGGGGGGAGGTTCTCCGAGTCTCCGAGGTTCAGGTCCATGCGGGCGCGGGCCACCGCATCGCCGGAGATCGTCTGCAGCTTCTCGCCGACGCCGAGCTCGACGGTGAACATCTCAGCCAGGGCGGTCGACATCCAGCCCGCCTCCTTCCGCCCCGAGAGGTTGCGGAATCCCAGCACCGCCACCGACCGGCGGGGCGAGGCGGCCGAGGCGGTCCGGGCCGCCGGCGGATTGGCGGTGGAGTGCGGGCCGGACCGCAGGAACAGGAGGCTGAGAGCGAGGAGCGTGAGGCCGGCGGCGAGCCCGGCGAGCGTGGGGAGCGAGGGGAGCGTGGGGCGGCGGGTGTACACCGGTGCCGGCGTGCTCGGCGGTATCTGCGGCATCTGCGGCATGGGAAACGCCGCCCTCTCCGCGGTGGTCATCGCCTCGAGATCCGGCGCCGGCTCGCCGGGGAACGCGGCTTCCGGAGGGAGAGGCGGCGGCTCGCTGCGCCGCACTTCCGCCACGAAGCTGTATCCCCGGCCAGGGACCGTCACGATGAAACGGTGGTCGCCGGCTCCTTCCCCCAGCGCCTTGCGCAGGCGGAAGACGTTCTGGGTGAGAGTGGCCTCGGTGATGAAGGTGTCCGGCCAGACCAACTGGATGAGGGTGTCCTTTTCGACCACCTCGCCCTGCCGCTCGACCAGTGCCAGGAGGGTCGAAAAAGCCTTCGGCGTCAGCGCAACAGGATCCTCCTCGCACAGGAGGACCCGTTTCACCGGGTCGAGGCGGAAGGGGCCGAAGTCGTATAAGACCTTTTCTTGCCTGGACATACGCCCCAGTAAGAAATTTTCAGAAGATTTAATCGGCTCATTGAGGACAAGCGCTTGGGTCATCGAGTACCTTGTGCTCAACACAGCGGAACGGTCGCGACGTTGTACAGCGAGACAGCCCGCGAGACCGGAGACAGCACACCGATCCGGTGGCCGGGTGATCCACCCACCCCTGCGCCTGCCTCGCACCGTTTCGCGCTAAGTGTAGCTTACGGGAGCTTACCCCGATCTTTTGTTTTGTTTTTGTTTCGGAGGGAGAACTTGGTAGGGGGCGGGAGGCCCAGAGGGAGGAATCCCTCTGGGCCTTCTGTTGTCCGCTGTGGAAGAATCCACCGGATGCGACCCCTCGCCAGTCCCTTCGCCTCCGGTCTCGCCCTCGTTCTGTGCCTCTCCCTGTCCTCCTGTGCCGGGTTCGGCCGAGCGGTCGAGAAGCCGCGCGTCCGCGTCCTCGGCGTGGAGGTGACCCACGTGTCGCTGGAATCCGCCGACCTGATCTTCGACCTCGAGGTGGAGAACCACAACCGCTTCTCGTTCGTCCTCGAAACTGTGGAGTACCGGGTGCGTATCAACGACGAGCCGCTCCTGGACGGACGGCAGGACCTGCGGGCGGAGATCGCCGCGCACGGCGCCAGCGCGGTGGAGCTGCCGGTGACGCTCCGCTTCACCGACATCGTTCGCGTCCTCCGCACTCTGAAGGGAGAGCGGCAGGCCGGGTACGATCTGGACGCCGTGCTGGGTTTCTCCATCCCGATCGTCGGCCGTCTCAGCATCCCGGTGCGCCAAAAGGGAGACGTCTCCCTGGATGCGTTCCGGATCCGTCTTTGAGCTTTCTGATGACTTCTCTCCTATGAGGCTGCCCCCATGCTCCAAATGCCCCGAACGTCTCTCCTGCATTTGACCGCCGCCCTGGCGCTGAGCCTTTCTGCGGCCGCCGCCATCGCCGCTCCCGCCGCTCCCACACCCTCCAGTGCCGAGATCCGTTACACCATCCTTCTCGCCGGCAACCATGCCGGCCAGGCGGTGACCACACCCGTCTCCGACCATGAGTGGCGCTTCACCTACTCGATCAACGACCGCGGCCGCGGCTCCAGCACCTCCAGCCACGCCGTCATGGACGAGAAGGGGGTGCCGCTGCTCATCGAGACCACCGGCGTCGACTATTTCAAGAACCCGGTCGACGAACGGTTCGAGCGCACCGGGATGAAGGCCACCTGGCGCAACGCGTCCGAGCATGGCGAGCGGACACTCACCGGTCCGGCCTTCTTCCTGACGCTCAACCGGTTGCCGCAGGAGACGGTGCTCCTCGCCCGCGCCCTCCTGCGATCGCCGGATCACCACATCGATCTGCTGCCCGACGGCCGCGGGGCGATCGAGGACCTGGGCGCTTTGACGGTGAAGGCCGGAGCGCAGACCGAAACCATCCATTGCTATGCCCTGAGCGGCTCGGGTTTCGAGCCCGACCTCCTCTGGCTCGACAGCCGGAACCAGTGGTTCGCCTCCTACAGCGGTTGGGAAAGCATCGTTCGTGAAGGCTGGGAAGGTGTCCTGCCGGAGATTGGCAAGGTCGAGGACGCGCGCAAGGCGGAACGCGCGAAAGCACAGGCCCAGCGCCTGGTCCGCCACCCGCAGGGCGCCCTGGTCTTCGTCCACGCCCGCCTTCTCGATCCGTCCCGTGGCCTTGTCCGGCCGGGCACGACCGTCGTGATCTCCGGCGACCGGATCACCGCGGTCGGCGACGACGGCCAGGTCGTGGTCCCCGCCGGCGCCGAGGTGGTGGACGCCCGCGGCAAGACGTTGATGCCGGGCCTGTGGGACATGCACGTCCATCTCGGCGCCATCCAAGGCCTGTTCCATCTGGCCGCCGGAGTGACCACGGTCCGCGACATGGCCAACGACACCGACTTCCTCCTCGACTTCCGCCGCCGGATCGATGCCGGCGAGGCGATCGGACCGCGCATCCTCCTGGCCGGCTTCATCGACGGTCCGGGGCCCTACGCCGGTCCGAGCAAAGTCCTGGTGGCCACGAAGGAGGAGGCCCTCAAGGCGGTCGATCGCTACAAGGAGCTCGGCTATGAGCAGGTCAAGCTCTACAGCTCGCTCGACCCCGCGCTGGTGCCGCCCATCATCGAGCGTGCCCATCATCTCGGGATGCGGGTCAGCGGCCACATCCCCAACGGCATGACCGCGGAGCAGGCGGTCCGCGAAGGTTTCGACGAGATCCAGCACGTCAACTTCCTCTTCCTGAACTTCCTCTCCGGCTTCGACACCCGGACGCCGAAGCGCTTCACCGAGCTGGGCGCGCACGCCGCCGAGCTCGATCTCGGCTCGGACAAGGTGAAGGCCTTCCTGGCGCTCCTCAAGGAGAAGGGAACGGTCAGCGATCCCACCGTCAACGCCTTCGAAGGGATGCTCATCGGCCGCGACGGGCAGCTCGATCCGGGCTTGGCCCCCATTGCCGACCGGCTGCCGCCGCAGGTGCGCCGCGAGCTCTTCGGCGGCGGGCTGCCGGTGCCGCCGGGGATGGATCAGCGCTACCGCGACTCCTTCCGTGCCCTGCTCGCCATGGTGAAGGCTCTCCACGACACCGGCATCCCCATCGTGGCCGGCACCGACTCCATGGCCGGCTTCGGTCTCCATCGCGAGCTGGAGCTGTACGGTCAGGCCGGCATCCCCAACCTCGACATCCTGCGCGCCGCGACCAGCGTTCCGGCGCACGTGATGAAGCGGGACAAGGACTTCGGGAGCATCGAGACCGGCAAGATGGCTGACGTCATCCTGGTGGACGGCCAGCCGGACCAGAAGATCAGCGACATCCGGCGCGTCGTCCTCACCGTCAAGGGGGGAGTGGTCTACGATCCGAAAGCCCTCTACTCCGAGGTCGGGGTGAAGCCGGTCGAGTGAGGGTCTTTCTGGCCGACCGCGGCGATGCGGCGCACCGGCTCGACCGGGTCCTGGTGCGCCGCCTGGCCGACATCCCGGGACTCTCGCGAACCAGCCTCCAGGGGTGGATCGCCGCCGGCCGCGTGCGGGTGAACGGCATCGTGGCCACCCGGCCGGCGGAGAGGCTGGCCCTGGGCGACGAAGTCTCGGTCGCCCTCCCGCCACCACCGCCCGCCCGGGCCCGGCCGGCGGCGGAGGAGATGCCGGTCACCATCCTCCATGAAGATGAATGGCTCCTCGCCGTGGCCAAGCCGCCCGGTCTGGTCGTCCATCCCACGCCCGGCCATCACAGCGGCACCCTCCTCAATGCCCTCCTCTGGCACATGAAAGAGGAAGGCGTCCGTCCGGGCCTGGTCAACCGTCTGGACAAGGGGACCTCGGGAGTCCTGCTGGCGGCGAAAACCGGCGAGATCCACGGCCGCCTCACCCGCGCGTTGCGGTCAAAGATCGCGGCGAAGGAGTATCTGGCGATCGTCTACGGCTGCCCGCGCCACGAGAAGGGGCGCATCGAGCACGCCCTCCTGCGCGACCCCGCGGACCGCAAGAAGATGACCACCTCGCGCACCGAAGGGCGCCCCAGCGTCACCCTCTACGAAATCGTCGCGACCTCAGGGAGTCTGACCCTCCTGCGCTGCCGTCTCCTCACCGGCAGGATGCACCAGATCCGCGTCCACCTCAGCGCCGAGGGACTCCCCCTGGTCGGCGATCCGCTCTACGGCGAGCCGCGCTGGAAGGGGATCGAAGATCCCACCCTCGCCGCCGCCTGCCGCGAGTTTCCGCGCCAGGCGCTCCACGCGCACCGGATCGTGTTGATTCATCCGGTGACCGGAGAGTTGTTAGAGGTGACGGCGCCGCTGCCGGAGGATCTGCGGGGGCTGCTGGCTCATTTGCCAATTGGCGCCGCCGAGATCACCGGAATCATCCACGGCACCACATAAGCCTGCAGGAAGACCAGCACACCCACCAGGCTGGCGAGCGCGATGCTGTGCCAGAAGACGTAGCGCAGGATCTCGCCCTCGTTGCCCTGCTGGCCGGTGGCGACGCCGGCCACCACGATGCTCTGGGCGTCGATCATCTTCCCCATGACGCCGCCGCTGCTGTTGGCCGCGCAGGCCAGGATGGGATTCAGCCCGAGCTTCTCGGCGCTGATCCGCTGGAGGCCCCCGAAGAGCACGTTCGACGAGGTGTCGCTGCCGGTGAGCGCCACCCCGAGCCAACCCAGGAGCGGCGAGAAGAAAGGGAAGAGCGCGCCGGTCGACGCAAAGGCGAGCCCCATGGTCGCGTCCAGGCCGGCGTAGCGGGTGGTGAATCCGAGGGCCAGCATGGCGGCGATGGTCAGGAGAGACCACTTCACCCGCAGGAACGTCCCGCCAAGGATCTTCAGGAGCTCGACGAACGAGAAACCGAGCAGGAGGCCGCTCAACAGTCCGGTCAGCAGGAGGCTCGTTCCGGTCGCCGAGAGCCAGTTGAAGGTGTAGACCGCGGCTTCCGGCGTCGGCTTCTTGACCACCGGCGCCGTCCGCACCACCGCCTTGTCGAGCCCGGGCACCGGGATGTTGACGACCGAGATGCCATGCAGGAAATTCTCGTGCCCCTCGGCACCGCCATTCAGGAATTCCTTGGAGACCGGGTAGCCCCAGACAAAGACGAAGGCGCAGAGGAGGAGCCACGGCACGAGGGCCTTGAACGCCGTCTTCGGAGCGTGCTCCGGCCGTGCCGCCGCTTCGGCCGCGCGCTCCTCGTCCGACTCGTGCTCGAAGCTCCAGGTCGTTTTCGGCTGCCAGAAGCGGAGGAGGACCAGCAGAGAAAGGATCGAGACGATCGAGCCGGCGATGTCGACCAGCGACGGGCCGAAATAGTTGCTGACGAAGAATTGGGTGATCCCGAAGGAGGCACCGGCCACGAGGCAGGCGGGCCACACCTCGCGGATCGCCTTCCGCCCGGACATCGCCCAGATCAGCCAGAAGGGGACGAGCACCGAGAAGAAGGGAAGCTGCCGGCCGACCGCGGCGGAGAGCGCCGATTCCGGGAGTCCGGTGACCTTGGCGAGCGTGATGATCGGAGTGCCGAGCGCGCCGTAAGCCACCGGCGCCGTATTGCCGAGGAGCGCGAGCCCCGCCGCCTGGAGGGGCCGGAAGCCGAGCCCGATGAGCATCGCGGCGCAGATGGCGACCGGCGTGCCGAAACCGGCCGCCCCCTCGATGAAGGCGCCGAAGCTGAAGCCAATCAGGAGGAGCTGGATGCGCCGGTCGCTCGCCAGGCCCGCGATCGTATGTTTCAGGACCTCGAAATCGCCCGATTTGACGGTGACGTCATAGAGAAAGATCGCGCCGAAGATGATCCAGCCGATCGGCAGCAGCCCGAACGCGGCGCCGTCCGCGGCGGCGGCGAACGCGAGCTGCGCCGGCATCCCGTAGACCAGGACAGCGATCGCGATCGCTGAAACGAGCCCCAGGAGCGCGGCCCAATGCGCTCGCACATGGAGGAAGGCGAGGAGCCCCAGAAGGACGACGACGGGAATGGCGGCGACGAGCGCCGAGCCGAGAATGCTGCCGTTGACGGGAGAGTACACCTGCGTCCAGGTCATCATCCTGTCCTCCTGAGCATCGATCTCTCGCGGAGACGATACCCGAATTCGGGATGGATGGGGCAGTGGAGCCCGCTCCGGCCGGTCAGGGCACCAGAATCACCTTCCCCGTCGTCCGCCGCCCTTCGAGCGCCCGGTGGGCTTCGACCGCCTCGGCGAGCGGCAGCTCCAGGCCGATGCGCAGCTTCAGCTTGCCGTCGCGGATCCAGCCGAGGACGTCACCGGCACGTTCCGCCAGCTCCTCCTGCGTCGTGATGTAGTGGAAGAGCGACGGGCGGGTGAGATAGAGGGAGCCCTTCAGATTGAGCACCCCCGGATCGAGCGGCGGGACCTTGCCGCTGGACTGGCCGAAGAGAACCATCGTGCCGCGCCGGGCGAGGGAGTCGAGGCTCTTGTCGAACGTCGTCTGGCCCACGCTGTCGTAGACCACCTGCACGCCCTGGCCGCCGGTGAGGCGCTTCACCTCGGCCGCGAAGTCTTTCTCCGTATAGAGGATGACCTCGTCGGCGCCGGCCCCGCGGGCGAGCTCGGCCTTCTCTTCGCTCGACGTGGTGGCGAGCACGCGGGCGCCCTTGAGCTTGGCGATCTGGCAGAGCAGCAGGCCGACGCCACCCGCCGCCGCGTGGATCAGACAGACATCGCCCGGTTTCAGCGGGAACGTCGAGACGGCGAGAAAGTGGGCCGTCATCCCCTGAAGCATCGCGGCGGCGCCGTCCTTCGCGCTCAGCCCGTCCGGCAGTCGCTCCAGCCGGTCGGCCGCGACGACGGCCTTCTCGGCGTAGGACCCGGGAACCCCTGCATACGCCACATGGTCGCCAGCGGCGAGACCGCTCACTCCGGCGCCCACCGCCTCGACAGTGCCCGCCGCCTCCTGGCCGGGTGTGAAGGGGAGAGATGGAACTTTGTAGAGGCCGGTCCGGTGATAGACGTCGATGAAGTTGACCCCGATCGCCTCGATGCGGACCAGCGCCTGGCCTTCGCCGGGCACCGGATCGGGAGTGTCTTCGAATTTGAGGACCTCAGGGCCGCCGATTTCGTGGATGCGGATGGCTTTCATGCGGGTATTTTGCCTCATCCCCGGAGCACGGTCACGGCATGACCGCGGTGCGGGGTTCTCGCCTCCTCAAAACGGGTGCGTTCCTCGATCGGCGGAGCCTCCGGACGGCGGTCGAAGATGGCCAGCACGCCGCGGTCGAGCCCGAGCTGATCCAGATAGCCTTCGAGCTGCTCGAGCCCCTTGGTCAGGGGATCGGATTTTCCGGGTGCCCAGACTTTCAGCTCGATGGCCTCGCGCTGCACCGCCCGTCCGCCGTCTGGAGTCTGATACGGCCAGCGGATGCACAGGTCGATGCGGCCGCGGCCGACGCCGACTTCCCGCTCGATCTGCCCTCCGCCGTTGACGACGCGCTGGAGATAGGCCATCAGGACGAGCTGAGGGGCGACCTCGTGATAGGGCATCCCGGCGGCGAGGACCTCGCCATGCTCGCGCCAGAAGGCGGCGAATTCGGTGAGGATCCGCCGCAGGTCGAGCCGGCCGTCCGCCGCCACGAAGCTCCGCGGATCGGCTTGGATGTTGCCTTCCACCGCGCCGGCAAGGACCCGCACGATCACTTCCCGATAGATTGGATTGGCAAGACGGATCGGATTGCCGGGCGCGATGAGACCAAGGTCACGGACGTATGTCACGTCATCGTCGTATGTGTCGGCGGCAATGATCTCGCCGGCGAGGATCGGCTGGATCACTCTCCGGACCCGCGGCTCCTGCAGGCGTTTCACCAGCGAATCGAGGTGCGTGGCGCGGGCCAGGATCAGCCCTTCGCGAGCCGATTCAACGTGCTCCCGGGTGATCGGCTCGGAGGGGGGCACCTCCATCTTCTCAATGATTTCACGGGCGAGAGCGTTGGTGAGCCAGGGTTGTCCAACGCCCAGCTTCCAGAGCTCGGTGAGCGCTTCCTCGGTGAAAATCTGTCCCGTTTCGGCGGTGTGTTGGTCGTAGAGGGCGCGAACCTCGGCAGCCGTGAAGTCGGGGAGGCGTGGCGAATCGACCTTGATGTTGAAGGGGCTCGACGTGCCCAGTCGATCCGGGTCGCCACCGCTCGCGACCTTGTAGTCCCGAACGTCGCGAAGACCGCAGAGGACGACGGACCAGGGGAATGAGAGCGGCCGCTCGGGAAAGCCGCCGCGAAGCTGCCGGAGGACCAGGCGGAGGCTTTCGCCGCGCAGCGCATCGATCTCGTCGAAGAAGAGCGCCAGCTTTCTGGGGCTCCGCCGCGCCCACTCCGATAGAGCCACGCGGAGGAGGCCCGCCGGCTCCGTGACCGGCCAGGGGTCCGGAGGGAGGAGCTCCGGCGGCAGCTCGATCCGTGCTCTCTCCCGGAGCTCGATCAGGATCGCCTGCTGCGCGCTGACGTAGTCGTCTCCGGCCGGCTCTCCCGTTTCACAACTGAAATGGAGAGCGGTGAAGGTCCCGTCGGCGGTCAGCGCCCGGGCGAGCGCGCGGAGGGTGGTCGTCTTGCCGCTCTGCCGGGGAGCGTGGAGGACGAAGTAATCCCCCTGCTCCACCAACCGCCGCGCTTCCGGCAGGCGCTCCAGCGGCGGGACCATGTAGTGCCGCGAGGGCTCGCAGGGACCGGTGGTGTTGAAGCGGCGCATGGCGTGAGCATAGCGCGAGAGACCAGGTCACCCCTGCGGGTGATACAGCGATCCTTCCGGCGGTTTCGGGCGTGCGGCGCCTTTCGTGGGGTGGGGGAGGATCTGCCGTAGATAGGGCTCGATGCCGCGGTTGGGGTCGTAGTTCTGGGGGTAGCCCAGGGAGACCTCCTCGAAGCGGACGCCGTCGCGGTAGTGGGTGGCGCGGATGTGGAGGTGGCCGTAGATGACCGCTTCGGCGCGGAAGCGGATGTGCCAGTCCTCGGTGAGGCGCGTGCCGCACCAGATCGAAAAGCGGGGGATGCGCGGCAGCACGGCGAGGTCCTGGCGCAATGGGAAATGGTTGATCAGGATCAGGGGCGCGCGGGCGGCCGCCTCCACCAGGCGCGGCTCGGCCGCGGCGACCCGGGCGGCGCACCACTCCTGCTTGGTGGGGTAGGGGTCGGAGTGCAGGAGCACCTCGTCGGAGCAGAGAAGGTTGTCCTCCGCCGCCCATTCGATGGCCCTCTCCGGAGGGATGTCGTCCGGCCGGAAGCTGTAGTCGTAGAGCAGGAAGAGCGGCGCGAGGAGGCAGCGCGACCCTTCCCCGGGCCACATCACGTAGGGGTCTTCGGGCGTCAGCACGCCGTACTCGCGGCAGATGGCCACTTGGCGCAGGTACTTCTGCTCGCCGCGGGAGTCGTCCGTCCGCGAGGGGATGGTCCACAGATCGTGGTTGCCCGGCACCCAGAGGACGCGGCCGAAGCGGCGGGCGAGGATGTTGAGAGCGTAGCGGAGATGCTCCTCCGTCTCGCCGACGTCGCCGGCCAGGATCAGCCAGTCGTAGGGGTGGGGGCGCAACGCCTCCAGGGCATGGCGTGTCACCTCGTAGCGGAGGTGGAGGTCCGCGATCGCGTAGAGCTTCATCGGGGAGGTCAGTTCACCGAGCCGTCGCCGGAAGGACCTTCAGGGGTTCCCATGCCGAGCAGCTCCTGCACCTCCGGCGAGAACGAGCCGCGCTCTTCCGGAGCGGCTTCCGTGGTCTCGCCGGGGAAGAGGAGGGCCTGGCGGATCGTCCCCTCTTCGGTGAGGCTCACCTCGGTCAGCGGATGGCGGATCGGCTCCACCGAATAGTCGGGATGATAGACGGCGCCGCCGCCGGTCGGGATGCCGAAGCCGCGGGCGTGCTCGCCGGCCTTGGGAAGGACCTGATGGAGGAACGTCCAGCCCGGCTCGTCGTGCGCGTCGATCACGAAGGGAACCAGGCGGAAGGTGTCGAACGTCCGCACCGCCCCGTCGGTTCCGGACCACCCCTTGAGACCGAGCTGTACCGAGCCGGCCGAGACGCCGATGAGCAGCGCGCCGTTGTAGTACCGCTCCACCAGCTTCTGCTGCAACCCGTTCTTCTGGAAGGCCTCCCAGCCGCGGTCGACGTCGCCGCCGGCGAGCAGGATGAGGTCGGCCTGCTCGAGAAACTCCTGGTCCTCGGCCGACGGCTCGGCCGGGAAGAGGCGGGTGGCGCGGATGCCCACGGTGTCCATGGCGGCGACGAAGAGCTCATAGAACTCCGGCGCGTCGCCGTTCGAAGCGCCGACATAGGCGGCGCGGATCTGCTTGCCCGGCTCTTCTTCGTCGATGAGCTTGTGGGCCCGTGTGAGGACAGACCCCTCCTCATCGTGCCAGAAGAGGAGCTGGCTGTCTGCCAACAGGAAGATGGGTTTGATCATAGATGCCATGGTCTTCATTCTAGCGGTTTGTGACAGCCGATTCAGCCCTTGTCATTCGGCATAACCGAGCGAGCGCAGCTTCTGGGCGCTCTCCCGGTCCGGCAGCGTGGCGGCGGCCAGGCGGTCCGAGAGGACGAGGCCGCGGCGCAGACCGGTGAGCCAGGCAAGCACCCGCTCCGACGGTGAGGAGCCGGCCGCCAGGTTGCGCCCCTCGTCCGGATCGGCGTTCACGTCGTAGACCGAGCGTTTGCCGTCGGCGAGGCGGACGACCTCCTTGCGCCCGGCGGGCCAGAGGAGCATGCCCACCTCCAGCAGCCCGCCGCGGCGCGCGCCCGCCGCCTCGTGCGCGGTGAGCACCGCCCCCTTGTGCGCCTGGAACCAGAGGACGCGCTCGCGCGGCGGCTCCGCCTCGCCGCGCAACACCGGCGTCCAGTCGAAGCCGTGGAAGGTCTCCGGCACCGGCAGGCCGGAGAGGCTGAGGAGCGTGGGCGCCACGTCGAGGCTCGACGCGGCGGCAGTCACCACGCCGGGGCGCAGGTGGCCGGGCCAGGCGATGCCGAGCGGGATGCGCAGCGTCTGCTCGGGCAGTGTGCGGCCGTGCCCCCACTCGCCATGCTCGCCCAGGCTCTCCCCGTGGTCGGCGGCGAAAACGACGATCGTGTCCGCGGGAAGCCCCGCCAGCAGCCGCCCGGCGTGCCGGTCGGCGAAGGCGACTTCGGTGTCGTAGCGGTCGCTCTTCGAGGCTGCGGATGCGGCGATCCCCAGCCGGTCGGCCTCGGCCTCATGCAGCAGGTAGGGCGCGTGCGGATCGGCGTAGTGCACCCAGAGAAGGAACGGCTTGCGGCTCGTCCGGTCGCCCTGTCTGAGATCGGCAAGCCAGGCGAGGGCGGCGTCGGTGAGGTCCTCGGCGTTCGCTTCCCCCTTGAACAGCCCGAGCCAGCGCTTGCGGGTGAGCACCTCGTGGTACTCCTGGAAATGGTCGCCCAAGCCGGAGAGCGAGCTGCGCAGAGTCCAGTTGCCGATGAACGCGGCCGTCGTATAGCCGCGCCGGCCGAGAAGGCGTGCCACCGACGGCGTCCCGTCGCGCAGGCGCAGACCGTTGCGCGTCGCGCCGTGCTCATGCGGATAGAGAGAGGTGAGCAGCGAGCAGAGCGACGGGCTGGTCAGCGGCTCCGGGGTCCGCGCCTGCGTGAAGCGGACGCCGGTGGCGAAAAGACGGTCGAGATTGGGCGTCGTCGGCCGGCGGTAGCCGTAGGCCGAGACCCGGTCCGTGCGCAGCGTGTCGATGGTGAGAATGACGATGTTCGGAAATCGCTGCTGCCCGGCGGTTGGTGGAGCCGCCCCCTGAACCCGCGCCGGAGACGCGGACAACAGCACGAGAAGAAGGATCGAAAAGGCCGCCGCAAACCCTCTGCTAAGCTTCGCTCCATGAGCGACGAAACCCAGGAGATCCGCCCCGAGCCCCACCCCGGACCCGTCTCCAACGCGGAAAAAGAGGCGTCGGCGCAAAGCGGCGAGCCGCCGCGCTGGGGCAAGGGCACCGAGCGGGCGGAAGACGGCCGGTTCCTCGAAGGTCCGCACACCCGCGCTCACGAATTCTCCCGCCTGCTGCGCATCGGCGCCGACTTCGTGCGCGGCTTCCGCGCCCTCCACTTCGTCGGTCCCTGCGTCACCGTCTTCGGCTCGGCCCGTTTCCCCGAGACCCACCGCTACTACGAGCTGGGCCGCGAAATGGGGCAGCACCTCGGCCGCGCCGGTTTCACCGTCCTCACCGGCGGCGGCCCCGGCATCATGGAAGCCGCCAACCGCGGCGCCCGGGACGTCAAGGCGAAATCGATCGGCCTCAACATCATCCTTCCCAAGGAGCAGAAGCCCAACCCCTATCTCGACCGCTGGGTCGAGTTCCGCTACTTCTTCGTCCGCAAGGTCATGCTGGTCAAGTACTCCTACGCCTTCGTGGTGCTGCCCGGCGGCTTCGGCACCATGGACGAGATCTTCGAGTGCGCCACCCTCATCCAGACCGGCAAGATCCGCAACTTCCCCCTCGTTCTCATGGGGACCGAGTTCTGGCAGCCGCTGCGCGATTTTCTCTCTCATCAGATGGTGTCCGAGAAGACGATTCTACCCACGGACGTGGACCGTATCCTGTTTACCGACTCGCCGCGCGAAGCCATGGACCGCATCATGAGCGCCGCGACCCAGGAGCTGGGCCTCGTCTGGGAGCCCAACCCGCACTGGTACCTCGGCGAGTCGCAAGTGCAAAAGGCAGGCCCCGAGGCGGAACGCGCACCGGGCGCATCGTAGCGAATCCGCGCCTAAACATTCCATGCGTAGCTGCGTATAATTCTCTGAGCCATCTGTCGGTGGACGGAGCCCGGCGACGGCTCCCCCCTGTGCCTTGACGAGCTTGGTGGGCGTTGGTGCCCATTGAGATCATGGAAGGAGAATCGACGCCATGAACAAGAAGCCGAAGAAGCTCAGCCTGCATCGTGAGACTGTGAAGAAGCTTCACGACAAGGATCTCCAGGAGGTCGTGGGGGCCACCAACCCCGATTGCAGCGCCACCAGGGTCTGTTCGGGGTGTTGCTCCCTCACCATCGTCTGCTCGACCTGCTGCATGTAGCTTCAACTTCCATGGGCCGGCGGGTTGCGTGGCTGCTCCAAGTGGCTCGCCGGCCGCTTTGCAAGGAGAGGTGAAGAGATGAGCAGTGCGACAGAGAGAGGTATCTGGCGCCCATTGCTCGCGGGAGACGCGGCGGCCGAGATCCGTGAGGCCGTCGGCGACATCGCGCGGAGCCTCGACCGGGAGGCCGCGGGATCGCAGGGGCCGTCGCTGCAAGGGCAGGCCGGGGTCGCCCTGCTCTTCGCCCACCTCCACACGGCGGAGCCGGAGGGGGGATACGGCGAGCAGGCCATGGAACGACTCGACGATGCGATCGGGGAGGTCGCGGCGAGAGAGCTGGCGGCACAGCTCTATCCCGGTTTCCCCGGGATCGCCTGGGCGACCGAGCACCTGCGCGGCAGGGTCTTCGACCTCGACGCGGACGACGAGGACCCGAACCTGGAGATCGACGCCGCGGTGCGGGAGCGCCTCGGTGTGTCGCCCTGGATGGCGGACTACGACCTCATCGTCGGCCTGGTCGGGCTCGGCGTCTACGCGCTCGAACGCCTGCCGCGGCCGGCCGCGGCGGAGTGCCTGTCGCTGCTGCTCGATCGCCTGGAGGAGACCTGCGAGAGGCGGCCGGAGGGCGTCACCTGGCTCACCCGGCCCGAGCTGCTCTGGAACGTGATCCGCGCGGGCTCGCCGGAAGGTCTCTACAACCTCGGGATGGCCCACGGCGTGCCGGGCGTGATCGCGCTGCTCGCCGAAATGTGCGGCGCCGGTGTGGCGGCCGAGCGGGCGCGGCCTCTCCTCGCCGGTGCGGTGTCCTGGCTGCTGGCCCAGAAGCGGGCCGGCGCCGATGCCGAAGAGGGTGGCTTCTTCTTCCCCGGCACTGTCGGTCCCGGGATACGGACCACCAACTCGCGCCTGGCGTGGTGCTATGGCGACGTCGGGATCGCCGCCGCCCTCTTCCTGGCCGGCCGCCTGGGAGGAGAGCCGGCCTGGGAGCGCGAGGCGGTGGAGGTCGCTCTCCTCGCGGCACGACGCCCCGATGAGCGGACGGGAGTCAACGACGCCGGGCTGTGCCACGGAGCGGCGGGCCTGGCGCACATCTTCAACCGCCTGTATCAGGCGAGCGGCGAGGAGGAGCTGGCGGACGCGGCGCGCGCCTGGTACAGGCGGACGCTCGGCTACCGCCGCCCAGGTGAGGGGCTCGGCGGTTTCCTGACCTGGGAGCCGAGGACCCCGGAGGCCGAATTCGAATGGCTCCTCAATCCCGGGTTCCTCAGCGGCTCGGCGGGAATCGGCCTCGCCCTGCTCGCGGCCGTGGAGCCGGCCGAGCCGATGTGGGACCGCCTCCTGCTGGTCTCGGTGCCGCCGCGGGTCTCGGTTCCCGCGTCCCGGGAGGCGGAGTCTTGAGCCGCGAGGCGACTCCCCCCAGTTTCCACGCCTGCCCGTTCTTCGTCGTCCGTACGCCCCTCCTCCCCTTCGACGAGCTGCTCGCCTGGAGCGCCGGCGCCGAAAGCCCGGGCGATGCAGCGGACGCGGAGACGCTCGCCGCCGGCCGCACCCGCTTGCGCGCCGGCCTGGCGGCGGTCATCGAGCGGCCCGCCGTGCGCGACGCCGTGTTCGTGGCCTCGCCGGACCTCTACGACAGCCTGGACCTCTGGCGGCGCGAGCCGGAGAGCAGGAAGGGGCAGCGCACCGAAAAGGCCCTCGTGCGCTACTTCCTGCGCATGGCCGGGCGGGCGACCCCCTTCGGCCTCTTCTCCGGCTGCGCCGTGGGGGACGTCGGCATGCGGACCCGCCTGGACGTCCCGGACCGTTCGTCCTATCGCCGCCACAGCCGTCTCGACATGGGCTATCTGTCGGCGCTCGCCCGGGAGCTCGAACGGGACCCCGCGCTGCGCGCCGATCTCCTCTTCCGCCCCAGCTCCAGCCTGTATCGTGCCGCGGGGCGCCTGCGCTACGCCGAAGGACGGATGCAGGACCGCCGCCGCTTCTACTTCCTGGTGGCGGTGGAGGACTCGCCCTATCTCGACGCCACCCTGTGCCGGGCCGAGAGCGGCGCGCGCCGGGCGGACCTCGCCGCCGCCCTGGTCGAGGAAGATCCGGACGGCGAGATCACGCGGGAGGAGGCGGAGGAGTACGTCGATTCCCTGATCGACGCCCAGATCCTGGTCTCCGACCTCTCTCCCCTCGTCACCGGCGCCGAGCCGATCCACGATCTGATCGCCACGCTCCGCCCGTGCGCCGCCGCGGCGCCGGTCGTCGAGCGGCTCGAACGGGTCCGCTCCGAGCTGGAGCGGATCGACGCCGGGGGGCCGGGCGCCGATCCGGAGAGCTATCGCGGCATCGCCCGCGTGCTCGCCGAGCTGCCCACCCCGGTCGAGCTGCCGCGCCTCTTCCAGGTCGACATGATCAAGCCGGGAGACGGCCTGGAGCTCGGCCCGGAGGTGGCCGGCGAGCTGGCGCGCGGCGTCGAGCTGATGTGCCGCTTGTCGCCACCGCTCGACAAGTCCGGTTTCGACCGCTTCCGCGCCGCCTTCCTGGAGCGCTATGGAGAAGGACGGGAGCTGCCTCTGGCCGAGGTGCTGGATGACGAGGTGGGGATCGGATTCGAGCGGGCGAGCGGCATCGGCGGCGAGCCGTCGCCGCTGCTCGAAGGTCTGGCGCCGCCGGCGGCGGGCGGTGGGAGCCAGATCTCCTGGGGGCCGCGCGAGGAGATCCTGCTGCGGAAGATCGAACGGGCGGCGGCCACCGGCGCCACCGAGATCCATCTCGACGCCGCGGACGTCGAGAAGATGGCTCCCCGCGAGGCGCAGACCTTGCCGGATTAGCTCGCGGCCCTCGCGACGCTCGCCGCCGCCACGCCGGAGGCCGCCGACCGCGGAGACTTCCGGCTCTCCTTCCACTACGCCGTCGGCCCCTCGGCGGCGCGGCTGTTCGGGCGCTTCTGCCATGGTGACGAGGCGCTGCGGCGGCGGGTGGACGAGCTGCTGCGGGGCGAAGAGCAGCTCGACCCCGACGCCGTCTATGCCGAGATCGTCCACCTCCCCGAAGGCAGACTCGGCAACATCCTCTGCCGGCCGGTGTTGCGGACGTACGAGATCCCCTATCTCGGCCGCTCCGGCGCGCCGGCCGACCGGTGCCTGCCGCTCTCCGACCTGTTCGTCACCGTGCGCGGCGACGAGATCCATCTGCGCTCGCGCCGCCTCGGCCGGCGGGTGGTGCCGCGGCTGACCTCCGCCCACAACTACCAGGACGCCAACCTGCGCATCTACCGCTTCCTGTGCAGACTGCAGAACCTTTCGGCCTTGCAGTACCTCGTGTGGAAGTGGGAGCCCCTGACCTCCTTCTCCTTCCTGCCGCGGGTGGTCAGCGGACGGCTGGTGCTCGCGCGTGCCCGCTGGCAGCTGCGCTCTCCGGAGATCGAGGCGCTCGCCAAGGCCTCCGGCGTGGAGCGCCTGCGCGCCGTCCACCGCTGGCGGGCCGAGCGCCGGCTGCCGCGCTTCGTCGCGTTCACCGAGTGGGACAACGAGCTGCCGGTCGATCTCGACAACCCCCTGGCCGTGGACAGCTTCCTCGACACCGTCCGCCAGCGGCCCGCCGTCGAGCTGCGCGAGCTGTTCCCAGAGCACGCCGAGCTGTGCGCCCGCGGCCCCGAAGGGCGGTTCGTGCACGAGATCCTCGTCCCCTTCGTCCGCAGCGTCCGCAGCGTCCCCGTCGTCGCTCAACCTGCCTCGATCTCGCCCCCGGTGGCCGTTTCCGCGGTGCGGCCGGCGCCCGCCGAGGCGCCGGCCGTCGTGACCCGCGCCTTTCCGCCGGGTTCGGAATGGCTCTACGCCAAGCTCTACACCGGCACCGCCACCGCCGACCGGCTGCTGCGCGAGCTGGTGTCGCCCCTGCGCGCCGAGAGCCTGCGCTCCGGAGCGGCCGGCCGCTGGTTCTTCATCCGCTACGGCGATCCCGAATGGCATCTGAGACTCCGCTTCCACGGTGCGCCGGAGCGACTCTTCGCCGAGCTGATGCCCCAGCTCACCGCCGCCGCCCAGGAGATGCTCGCCGACGGCCGCCTGGCGAAGCTCCAGCTCGACACCTACGACCGGGAGGTGGAGCGCTACGGCGGCCCGGCGGGGGTCGAAATCGCCGAGCGGCTTTTCCAGGCGGACAGCGAAGCCGTGCTGGAGATCGTCGAATCGATCGACGGCGACGAAGCGGCGGACGTCCGCTGGCGCCTCGCCCTGGCCGGAGTCGACCGCCTGCTCTCGGACCTCGGCTTCGACCTCGCGGCCAAGGGAGCGATCGGGGAGCGCCTCCGCGATCACACCGGCTATGCCCACGCGCTCGGCGAGCGCTTCCGCCGCGAGCGCCCACGTCTCGCGCCGCTCCTCGATCCCGCCCGCGACAACGAGGGGGACCTCGCCCCCGGGCTCGCCCTGCTGCGGCGCCGGTCGCAAACCCTGGCGCCCCTGGTCGCCGAGCTGCGCGCGCTGGAGAGCGAGGGGCGGCTCACCCGCTCCGTGGAAGAGTTGGCCGCGAGCTTCATCCACATGCACGTCAACCGCATGATCCGCGCCGGCGGCCCGGAGCACGAGCGGGTGATCTACGACTTCCTCGCCCGGCTGTACGAGTCGCGGCGGGTCCGCGAGCGCGCCGGCAGCACCGCCTGACCCTGCTCCCCCTCTCATCAGATGGTCGCCTACTGGTATCTTGGCGAGTCGGGGATGCAAAAAAGACGGACCCCGAGGCGTCTCGGGCGCCCACACGGTAGTCCAACCAGCGGTAGCAAGAAGGAGGCATCGAATGTTGAAAAAGAGTCTGCTCGTCCTCGCGGTCCTGGCCTTCGCCGGGCTCGCTCCCGCCGCGGACATGGCAACCACCGAGCATCCGGGAATCTTCACCCCCAAAGACGTGGCCTGGGGACCGGGACCGCCGTTCCTGCCGGCCGGCGTCAAGATCGCGGTGCTGTTGGGGGATCCCGGCAAGCCCGGACCTTTCGTGATCCGGCTTTCCATGCCCGCCGGCTACAAAATCCCGGCGCACAACCACCCCACGACCGAGAACGTCACCGTCATCTCCGGCGAGTTCCACGCGGGGATGGGAGACAAGCTCGATGCCACCAAGGGGAAGACCCTGCCGGCCGGCAGCTTTGCCTCCTTGCCAGCCCAGATGAACCACTTCGCCTGGGCGAAGGGGCACACCGTCGTCCAGGTCCACGGCGAAGGCCCGTTCGCCATCACCTACGTCAACCCCGCCGACGACCCGCGCACGCCGAAGCATTGATTCTCCGGACCTGACGAGATGGCCCCGCGCGCCGGCGGGGCCTTTCTGTCATCGCATCACGCGGCCTTCCCGTTTGTACTCGCGCAGCCATACCTCGCCGTGGCGAGCCTCCAAGAGGCGGGGGCCTGACTACTGCTGCTTCCCCCTTTTTTCGCCTTTGTCCCTCTCAGCGCCTGAGCAACACCTAGACTTATAGATGAGAAGCTACAACATCACACCAGGCACCCAGGATCTGACACGATTGCTGGCCCGCTGGAGCGAGGGAGACGGCGCCGCGCTGGCTGATTTGACGCCGCTGGTCTATGCCGAGCTGCACCGCCTGGCGGCGCGGGCGTTGGCGCGCGAGCGGCCGGATCACACGTTGCAGCCAACGGCCCTGGTGCACGAGGCGTTCCTGCGCCTCCAGGGCGGCCGGCCGGCGTCGTGCCGCGACCGGTTGCATTTCTTCACCCTGGCTTCGCGGCTGATGCGCCGCATTCTGGTCGACCATGCGCGCGCTCTCCACGCGGCGCGGCGGGGGGCCGGCGCGGTACGGCTCTCTCTGGAGAGATTGGAGACGATGGCCGAGCTGCCGGCGGGCGAGCCGCCGGCCGACCTCCTGGCGCTCGACGACGCGCTCGCGGAGCTGGCCATGGCCGACTCGCGGAAGGCCCAGGTCGTCGAGCTGCGCTTCTTCGGTGGCCTGTCGGTGGAGGAGACGGCGTCGGCCCTGGGCGTCTCGATGCCGACGGTGATCCTCGACACCCGGCTCGCGCGGGCGTTCCTGTTCGACCGCATGACGGCGGGGGCAGGGCGTGCCGGCTGAACGCTTCCGGCGGATCGAGGAGCTGTTCGGCGCCGTCGTCGGCTCATCGCCGGGGGAGCGCCCGATGATCCTCGCGAGGCTCGCCGCCGAGGCCCGGCACGATCCGACCCTGGTGGCCGAGGTCGAGCGCCTGCTCGACGCCGACGCCCGGGGCGGCCGGTTCCTCGAAGACGCGGTCGAGGCCGGCGCCGTCGCGGTGACAGTCACCGCCCGCGAGATCGGCCACCGTCTCGGACCCTACCGGCTGGTCCGCGAGCTGGGCCGCGGCGGCATGGGTGCGGTCTATCTCGCCGAGCGCGACGACCGGGAATTCGATCAGCGGGTCGCCATCAAGCTGCTCCATCCGGGTCTCGAAACGCCGGAGGTGGTGGCCCGTTTCCACACCGAGCGGCAGATCCTCGCCCGCCTCGCGCATCCGGCCATTGCCCGCCTGTTCGACGGCGGCACCAGCGCGGACGGCCGCCCCTATTTCGTCATGGAGCTGATCGAAGGGCGGCCGATCGACGTCCACTGCGACGCCGAGAGGCTGACGATCCGCGCGCGTCTGGCGCTCTGCCTGGAGGTGATCGCGGCGGTCCGCGAGGCGCACCGCAATCTCGTGGTCCATCGCGACTTGAAGCCGTCCAACGTGCTGGTCACCGCGGAGGGGCGGCCCAAGCTGCTCGACTTCGGCGTGGCGAAGATCCTGGAGCAGGAAGGAGCGGCGCGTCCGGAGGGGCAACCCGCGGACTTGACCGGCCCGGGCCGCGCCGGTCCGATGACGCTCGCCTACGCCGCGCCGGAGCAGATCCTCGGCCAGCCGGTGACCACCGCGACCGACGTCTACGCGCTCGGCGTCCTTCTCTATCGGTTGCTCACCGGCCGCCACCCCTATCCGGTGGAGGGCCGGCCGGCGCGCGAGGTCGAGCGTCTGATCCTGGAGCACCGGCCCGAGCGCCCGAGCGCGGTGGTCACGCAAGCCGGCCTGGCGCGGCAGCTTCGCGGCGATCTCGACACCATTCTTCTCGCCGCGCTGGCCAAGGAGCCGGCCGAGCGCTATGGCTCGGTCGAGCGGCTCGCCGCGGACATCGAGCTGCATCTCCAGGGCCGGCCCATCACCTTCCGGCCGACGCCGCTGCGCATCCGTTGTGCCAAGCTGGTCCGCCGGCATCGCTGGGGCGTCACCGCCGCGGCGGTGATCGCGAGTCTCGGTCTGTCGCTTGCCGGCAGCCTGGCCGTGCTCTCCGTGCGCACGGCCACCGAGCGTGACCGTGCCCGGCAGACGGCGTCACTGCTCGCCGAGCTGTTCGAGATCGCCGATCCCGGCGAGCGGCGCGGCAGCTCGATCACCGCGCGCGAGCTGCTCGACCAGGGCACCGACCGCGTGCTTCACCATCTCGACCGGCAGCCCGACACGCAGGGCACGCTGCTCGTGACCCTGGGCCGGCTGTACGGCCAGCTCGGCCTCTACGACCGCTCGGTGGAGGTCCTGCGCAAGAGCGTCGCCGTCGAGCGGCAGCGCGGGCAGCTCCATCCTGAATTGATCACCGCGTTACGCGAAGTCGGCCGTGCCCTGGCGGGTGGCGGCCGTTTTACCGAGGCCGAGCCGGTCTTCCGCGAAGTGCTCACGCTCTCGGAGCGGCTCTATCCGGCGGACCATCTGGAGGTCGCCGCCAGCCTCGGCAACTATGCGCTGGTGCAACACGACCTCGGCCACTATGCGGCAGCCGAGCCGCTCTACCGCCGCGCCGTCGAGCTGGAGCGCAAGAGCGGCATCGAAGCCGCCGGGCGCGGCGTGGCGCGCAACAACTGGACCCTGTTGTTGATCGATCTCGGCCGCTATGCCGAAGCCGAGGCGGTGAGCCGCGAGCTTCTCGCCGAGCAGGAAGCGGCTGCGCCCGCGCGCCCGGCCACCGTCGCCGATCTGCTCGAATACCAAGCCATGGCGCTCGAAGGGGCCGGCCGTCTCGACGAGGCCGAAGCGGTCGCCCGGCGCAGCCTGGAGATACGGGAGCGGGTTCTCGGCCCGGACGACCGCGACATCCCGCGCAGCCGCAACCTGCTCGGCGCCGTGCTGCGCGACCGCGGCCGCCGGGGAGAGTCCGAAGCCTTGCTGCGCCGCGCTCTCGCCGACCGCCGCCGGCTTCTCGGCCCGGGACACGCCGAAGTGGCGGTGAGCCTGGAAGACCTCGGCGACCTGCTCGTCCTCCAGGGCCGTTTTGCCGAGGCCATCGCCGCCTTCTCCGAAGCCGGGCAGATCATCGCAGCCACCTTCCCGGCCGACCACCCGACACTCGCCCGCCTCGCCGTCGGCCGGGCCGTCGCCGAAGCCCGCGCCTCCCACTGCGCCGCGGGGCTCGACACCCTGGCGAAGGAGCTCGCCAGGGTGCCGCCCCTGGAGCGCCGCGCCATGCGAGGGCGGCAGGTGCTGGCGGAATGCCGAGCCAGGTGAGGTCCTACGGCTCCTGTTGCTGCAACACCGTTCCCACGTCCGATCCCAGGAACATCGGTACCTGCCACTCGACCATCGGATCACCCACCGCCTCCATGCCCATCGCGGTGCCGGTCGTGCGGTCGAACCGGCCGCTGACGTTCGCGCCGGCATTGATCAGATTGACGATCGGGTCGACAAAGGTGAACGACGTATTGGCGAACGGCAGACCGGCGAACGTCTGCTGGCCGGCGAGGACGCCCGGCATGGTGAAGAAGCGGTGCCAGTACTGGTTGATGTTCGCGCTGGCCTGGTTCACGCCGTTGACGTAGCTGGGCCACCAGTTCGGGAAGTCATTGTTGCCGGCGGCCCGCAGGAACGGCGCGACCTTGCGGCTGTACGTCCCCGTCGTGGTCACCGCTCTGAAGCCGCGCCCCGGCTCGCCGCCGTTGGCACCGTCGAGCTCTTCTCCGTAGGCTTTATGGAACTGTGGGACCGGGTACGGTTGGGTCTGATGCTGGACTTCGCGCATCGTCCAGCCGATCAGTCCGGGCTGGCACGCCGTGATGCGGGCCCAGCCGGCGAAATTCTGGGGGATTTGCGGCGACGGCGGAGGCGGCACGGTGTTCGGAGTGATGCGCCAGACCGCGCCGGGACCCAGGGCCGGGATGGTGATCGGCGGAATCGCCGGCGCTCCGTTGCGCGTGAAGAATTCGACCGTGACCGGTCCGATGTTGTTGGCGGTCACGTTGGCGACCCCCATCATCGTCGTGACCGGCGGCGTCTGCGGCAGCAGGCCGGCGACGGACGTCTCGGTGTGCTCGCCGTTGAGCAGCCGCAGGGCCGGCGAGTTCTGCATCATGCCCGAGCCGGCGCGGAGCACCACGTTCGGATTCAAGTTGGCCGGCGCGCCGTTGCCGAGCACGTCGACCATGAGGAAGTCGCCCAGGATCGGGTTGCCGCTCGACGCCGCGGCGGTGAGGATGTCGAAGTTGAACGGCGCCGGATTGGTCAGATAGAACGGTTCGGCGGCCGCCCAGATGGAGGTATCGAGGAACATGCCGTAGGCCGGCAGGTTGACCGTCTGGCTGTTCAGCGTCGTGCCCGGCGAGATGATGTTGGTCACCGTCAACGTCGTCGGCGTCGGATTCGGGTTGACGACGCAGTTGAGCGGCAGGTTGCCGTTCAGGAAGTCTTCCTTGGCGTTGTTCGTCACCGGGAACGGGCCGGAATAGAGGACCGTGGCGAAATCCTGGCTCATCTGGAGTTGCTGCTCCATGCCTTCGCCGGGGTGGAGGTAGTCGGGATCGCTGGCGGTCACCCCGTTCGAGAGCTTCATCTTGCCGAAATGGTGGAACGTCGCGCCGACGATCGGATGGTCCGCGGTCACCTGCACCGAGCCGATGCCGGGGCCGAACTGGCGCAGCTCGATGGCGCCCTTCACGAACGTCTGCTCGGGCAGGAGCGTGACCGTGAAGGCATTCAAGGTCGTGCCGGCCGGATCTCGATAGGTGATCTTGGCGGTCACGGTCAGCGTCGGGCTCGGGTTGTTGACCACCACCATGCTCCGCCAGTCGGACATGTCCACCGGGGCCGTCTGGTTGGCGTCCGGGTTGAAGAAGACGCATGCGCCCCACTTCTCGAGCGCCTCGGCCCCCTGGAGGTTGGTGGAGGAGTGCATCCAGTGGTAGTCGTTGCTGTTCGTGGGATTGGTGAAGAGAGTGGGGTCCGCCCACTGATCCGCCGGCATCTGGGTGATTCCGGTCGGCAGGGGATCGGGAACACCGATGCAGGCGACAGGCACCGGATCCGGCGCCGGCTGGATCGCCGCCTCCGCGGCAGTGAGTCCGAGAATGGCAACGCCCGCGGCGGCGAGGGTACGAAGAATCGGCCTGCGAGAGCTCATGGTCGTGCTCCTTGTCCGAGGCGTGGCGCCAGTGCCCGCCTCAGTCAGGAACGCGGAAAAAAGGGGACGGAGAGATAACGGCGCTGCCGGATGGCCTGTCTGCGTGACAAGGGCCTCAGTCTTCGGGACGTGGGCCTCGGTTTGTGTGACGTGAACCTTGGTTTGCGCGGCGTGAACCTTCGTTTGCGTGGCGTGGACCTTGGTTTGTGTGACGTAAACCTTGGTTTGTGTGACGTAAACCTTGGTTTGAGTGGCGTAAACCTTGGTTTGAGCGGCCTAAACCTTCGTTTGTGTGACGTAAACCTTCGTTTGCGTGGCGTAAATCTCGGTTTACGTGGCATAAACCTTCGTTTGCGTGGCGCAAACTTTGGTTTGCGCGGCGTGGACCTCGGTCTGTGTGACGGGTACCGCGGTCTGCGTGATACGGACTTCGGTACTAGGGGAGGATGCGCAGGGCGGTGCAGACCCGGCTCAGGACGCGATCGAGCTCGAGGTGAGGCGGCACCTTGCAGACCTGGTATCCATCGCCGGAGCCGTTGGGCTCATAGGCGACCAAGCCGACGCCGTCCATCAACTGGCTGGCTGCGTCGGCGAAGAAGAGCGTGCGTTCGAAGTCCTTCCTGTCCACCACCCGGATGGCCAGGAAGAGGAACGCGCGCGGTTTGCTCTGGCGTAGCCAGCTCACCAGGTCGCTCGTCGGGCCTCCCCCCTGCCCGGCGTTGCGCGCCCATTCCGCCTTGAGGTCGATCGTCTTGAGGCCGGCCTCCTTGACGCGTTTGTCGAGATCGGAGCTTCCCGGTCGACCTCTTGGATTCTTCTGCCGGGGATTGCGGAGCGATTTCGGGGCGCCGGCTGCCTTGGTCTCAATCAGAATCTCGACGGTGCCTCGCTTCGGGTAGGAAGCGTCGAGGTTGTGCTTCGGGAAGATGAGGCCAGGCACCGAGCCGCGTCCATAGAGCTCTTTGCCGGAACAGTTCTCCAGGACGAGCGCGATCAGATCGGTGAAGAAGTCTCCCTTGCCGTTCTGGTTGTCCCCTTGATCGGCGAGCCCGGTCGCGAAGCCCTGGTCGAAGCCCCACATCGCGGCGAGGAACGCGTCCTCGACCTGGGGCCATCGCGACGGCTTCGCGGCGACCGCCCCTTCATACATCTGGAACAGAGGCAGGCAACCTGCGCTCTGCGCGACGCGGGGACTGGTCTTACGGGCCATGCGAGGCGGATGGAAGAGAGAGCTGGGGCCGTTGGTTGCGAGCCGGCTTCGCGCGTGCGCTACGTCGTTGATGCAACGCCGCCCGGGCGGACACCATCTCGCCGCGTGCGATGCCTTCTCCTTGGAAGAGGACGGCATCGACCGCGGCGAGCGCCTCGTCCAGGAAGCCGTCGCGGCCGTTGCGAAGAGCCGAGTCCACCTGGGGAGCCAGCTTGGCAAGGGCCTCCTTGTGCCGTGCGACCAGAGCCGCCGACGGAACGAGGATCCGGTCTGCCTCGCGTGGCTCCAGCTTCAGGACGCCTCCCCCATAGCTACGGCCGATCCGCTCGCACGACAGGAGCGTCGCGGAGTTGTAGAAGGCCACGACGAATGCTTTGCGTAGCGCCGCGGGAAGCCGCGGCAGGCGGATGGTCAGCAGCGTGTTCGACGAGACGACCTGGGCGCGGTTCAAGCAGAGGCGCGGCACCACGTCGCTCATATAGGTCAGGAAAGCATCGGGCGTGACCACCCCGGGCACGCGGAACCAGGGTGAGCGGACGCGGCACTTGTAGCGACCGTCGTAGCCGAGACCCTGCCCCCTGTCGATGTAGAGCTGCTCCGCCCGGGTGAGCCGTTCGCCGGGAGTCCACAGCAGGCACCGCTCTCCTTGCGCGCGGACTCGGGTGACGTCGGCCGTCGTGATCTGAAGGCCGGGGATCTGGCGGGCTCGGATCAGCGCCGGCTGGAGAGACGACTCGGGCAGATTCCAGTGAGCCGCTTCCTCGGCGGTGAGGACGAAGTACTCGTTGGCGCCGCTGACGAATCCGATGTTGGCTTTCCCGAGATCCTCGAGTGGACCCAGGAGTCCGCTGCTCTGGAGGTGGTCGAGGATGGCGGTTCCGGGGTGGTCCGTATACCCCGGAATCCACTTCCCGGGTTCGTCTCCCGGTGCGAAGACCTCGGCGCTTTCCAGGATCGCCTCGAGATCGATGAGATCCGCACAGGTTTCCAATTCGGTCAGGCCGAGACGGCTAGGCCCTTCCGCCTTGCCTGCCGCGAGGAGAAGAACGACCTCCTCCTGGACATCCGGAAAAACGGATTTGCGGAACGACACGACGTGAACGTCGGCGAACGACCGGCGCAGATGCTCGCGGAGCGGGGCGGCATATGTCGTATGGATGAGCTCGGCCGGCAGGATCAGCGCGAGGCGTCCACCTGGCCGGAGGAACGCGATGGCGTGCGCGACGAAGTGGGCCCACGACGAGGCGAGCCGGTTGAGCTGCACGCCGGCGCTCGCCGCCCGCTCCAGGGCTTCGCCCCGGGCACCGCCGGAGAACTCCTGATAGCGGATGTAGGGGGGGTTGCCAATGACCAGATCAACCAGATCAACCAGATCGACGCCTTCCGGTGGAGGAGACAGAGAGAAGAAGCTGGCGACCCGGACGTTGGCGAACGGCAGACCGGCTGCCGAGACGAGACGGTCCTGCGTGAACCGAGCGGCGTCAGGGTTGAGATCGACGCCGTGGAGGAGGGAGGCGGTGCGTTCCCGGGAGGCTCCCAGCCCGCGCAGCCGGCGCGCCGCGGCTTCCAGAAAGACCCCATCGCCGCAGGACGGATCGAGCACCGACTGATCGGCGCGAGTCAACGCCCACGCCACCATCGGCTCGACCAGAGACAGAGGCGAGTAGAACGCACCAAGGCCCTTGCGCTCGCGCCGTTCCACGGGGCTGCTGGTCACCATCGCGGCTAGCATGACACCTCCGGGCACCTCCGGCCAAGCGGGCCGGAAGTGGTGGCATGCTAGCACGGAGTCACCGCTGGATTACCGCCTCCACCCGATGAGCCTCCGTCAGGTCCGGAAGCTCGAACAGACCGGCCAGCCGCTGGACGACCGCTGCGGGCACCGGCGACTCTCGTTCCCTGTTGCGCTGCAGGATGCTGTCGAGCGGCGCGTCGAGGTAGACGATGCGGACCCAGGCGCCGTAGCCGAGGAAGAGGTCGATCAGCGGATCGCGCAGGCGGCGGGTCAGGTTGGTTGCGTTCCAGGCGAAGGGACGGCGGGCGCGGAGGTGGACGCGGGCCTGCTCTTTGGCGGCTCTCACGACGCCTCCCTGGGTCTCGGCCGGATCGATGTCCTGGTCGCGGCGGATGGCGTCGAGGGAGACGACGGGGAGGTCCGGATGAGTCTCCCGCAGCCAGGTGTCTTTGCCGGCTCCCGGCAGGCCGGAGAGGACGAGCACTTCTCCCCAGGTGTCGTCGTAGGCCGCGTAATCCGGGTCTTTCTGCGCATTGCGAAAGTAGCGGACACGGCTCTGCTCGTTGGGGAAATGGCGCGGCCGGTCCAGGCAGCCGTGCTCGCGGCAGGTGTCCCGGAAGAGATCGATGCGCTCCAGAAGGTCGGTCTGGTCGGCGCAGATCCGGCCGCGAGCGTCCGCCTCGGCCAGCAGGGCGACGCGGTCGAGACGTGCCCGGTAGCTCGCGGTGAAGAGGGCGCGGTCGATGTCCTCCCGTTCGAGAAACCAGAGCGGCAGGCCGTGCAGACGCACCAGGGCGGCGATCGTTTCGCGCACAGCGAAGGGCGTTTCGACGCCGAGCCCTTCGCCGGTCCACAGCCGCCGCCGTGCCATCACCTCGCCGGCGCGGGCATGGCCGCGGGATGAGATGTGGCCGTCGGGCTCGATCCGCGTGCAGTCCGGTTTGGCGATGTCGTGCAGCAGGGCGGAGGCGAACAGAACCGACCGCTCGGTGTCCGGCAAGGCGCGCCAGGCGGGCAGGGCCGCGAGCGCCTCGGCGACCAGGCGGGTGTGGATCAAGACGTTCCCTTCCGCGTGATGGACCGGGCTCTGCGGCACGCCGTCGAGCGGCCGCAGCCAGGGATGGGCGGAGAGGATCGCCTCCCAATCGACGCTCCAGGAAGGTGGCTCCGGGCAGCATGGGAAGGTCCAGGCAACGTCGGCGATATCGTCGATGTCGATCATCGATGGATCACCAATCACCAGAGCGAGACTCCGTCCCGCAGCCGGTTGGGGAGCAGGGGGCGGTCCATCCAATGCGATCCGGAATCGACGACCACCTGGAGAAAGCCGGGTCGGACGAATTTATAGCGCTCGGTCACCACGCCGCCGGTTTCCACTTTGATGTAGAGCCCTTCCATCAAACCGCTCGGATCCGACTCGCGGAGCGCCCGCTCGGCGTCGCACCCCTGGGCGAGAGCGGTTTCCTTCAGATGCTCGCAGTGATCCGGCGTGATGAACCAGGAGGGACCGACGAGCGCCTGGAGCGCCGCGAGAGACGGCACCGGTCCGCTGTGCAGGACTTTGACCGACGCGATGAAAGGAGAATCTTTCAGCATTTCCATCCGGCGCCCGGTCGACAGGAACTCGTTGCCGCGCGTGTCGTAGAGGTCGAACTCCATGAAGTAATTCGGCAGATCGTTGTAAAAGATCGTGTGCCGGGCGTAGCACCACTCGCCATAGGCCACATAGCGATCGCCGAGCAGTGCAAAGAGCTCATCGGTGTAGCGGCTCGCCCAGCCCTTGAAAAGATGAAATTGCCGCTCGCGGGCGCCCCCGGTCAGGAAGTGGCCGCGGCTCTGGAGCATCAACCGGCCGTGCGGAAAGCTGATACCGCAGTTCGCGCCGTCCATCTTCTCTTCGACCACGAGATGTTTGCCGGCCAGGTCGCTGAAGCGGACGACCGCGAGATCCTCGTCGCCGGTCTGCAATCCCGAGCCCTCGATATGAACGGTTCGAGGGTATTTGTGGATACGGTCCATCAGCGGCCCATTCTTGCGACGGCGAGGAGATGGCCGTGCACCGAATCGAAGGTGACCCGCGCCGCTCCGGCCGCCAGCAACAGCGGCTCCAGCATCGCGGTGCTGAACAGGTGGATGTGCTCCGGATTGTTGTCCGCGGCGTTGGGCACCGACAGCACGACGAAACGGCGCGCCACCCGGCAGACTTCGGCAAGAGCGCGGGAGGTGTCCGGGATGTGCTCCAACACCTCCAGCAGGGTGACGACGTCAAAGCTGTCATCGGCAAATCCCAGAGCCGTGACATCGCCGTGGAGAGCCGTCACCGAGGCCATGCCACCGTCATGGACGGCCTGGATGTCCGCCGCGCGGTAGTCCAGGCGGTCGAGAGCGGTCACCGGCAAACCGGGAAAGGCGTCGAGCAGAGGCCAGAGAAAGGCCCCGCGCCCGCTGCCGATGTCGAGCAGCTCCTCCGGCCCGAGACCTTTCAGAATACCGAGCACCTTGGCGACCCGCGCGAGCCCCATCGTGCGCTTGAATCGATGGAGCCGCAGCCCCTGCTCGCGGCCGAGCTGGAGGAGGCGGTCCAGGGGTGCCTCGTCGAGCGCGTCGAGCGGCATGCCAAACAGCTCCGGCGCGGCGGCCGCCGCGTCGAGAGGCGCGAGCTTCCCGCGGACATAGGCGGCGGCAAGGCGTGTGTAGAGGGGCGCGGATTCGTCGATCATCTTTGTGTGGCCCTCTCAAGATTCGAAAGTGAAGACATGTCAGCATGAGCATACTTCACTTGATGTACTTCCGTGGGTTCGAGGCGCGTCCTGTGCGCGTCGTAGTAGGATAGGTCAATCGAAAGCTCGCGCTTCGCCCGAGTGCTACTCCGCAAAGGAGAGGACATCCGTCATGCATAGAAGCTTCAGCCTGGCTCTTGCCTTGGCCCTCACGCAGCTTGCTTCTGCGTTGCCCTGTATGGCTCTGCTGGCTCAGGGAGACAGAGATGCTCTTCTGGCTCTTGACGCGGCCACCAACAAAGTTCTCAGCAGCTCAGGTGGCTGGAGCGGCCCACCGGGCACTGAGTGCTCAGGGACCTGGGTTGGTGTGCAATGCGGAGTGGTCCAAGGAGAGGAACGAGTGACGAAGCTGCTGCTGGGGCTGCACGAAGTGCCTTTGAGTCTCAAGGGCTCGTTACCATCAGAGATTGGAAACCTGACGGAGCTTGACCAATTTGAGCTGACCGACCAGGGTCTCTCGGGCGCGCTGCCCGCCAGTCTCGCACTGCTCACCAAAATGGTTCGCCTTGACTTCAGGCACAATCGGTTGAGCGGAAGCCTCCAGCCGTTCATCGGAATGAAACAGCTCAATTTCTTGAATCTGGAAGGCGACGCGATCAGTGGCCCTATCCCTGATGCGGTGGGACAGCTCACGAGCTTGACCAACCTCGAGCTCACAGGCAACGCGCTGAATGGCCCCATACCAGCATCGCTGGGCCAGCTCTCTCATCTTCAGAAGCTCTGGCTGGATGCGAACCAGCTCGAAGGCTCTATACCAGCCGAAATCGGAAGCCTGGGGGCCCTCCTTGAGCTCAGGCTCGGGGGGAACAATCTGGCCGGTCCTATTCCGGACTCGATCGGGAGCTTGCATTCGCTGACGTTGCTCCAGGTTGGCCTATGCCATCTGTCCGGGGCCTTGCCCAGCACTCTGGCGGACCTGAGCAGCCTGCAGGAGTTGAGTCTCGGAACGAACCGCCTCGGGGGCGAGTTGGGCAACGTCGCCTGGGAGAGACTCGGTCAGCTCCAGAGGGTTTTTCTGGACAACAACACTCTGGAGGGTGCCATCCCGCCCGAGCTTCTGCGAATCGCGGGCCTTTCGGACCTTCGTTTGCAGGGGAACAAGCTGAGAGGATCTGTGCCGCGGGATCTCTTGACGCAGCCGAATCTCGTCGGAATTGATCTCCGATGGAACGGTCTCCAGGCTGATTCCGACGTTGCCGCTCGGCTGGACAGCGTGTCCTCCGGCCAGTTCTCCCGGACCCAGACGCTCAGCCCCGTCGGTCTGTTTGTGACGGGCACCACCTCGGATGCCGCGTGCCTGTCGTGGAAGCCGGCCACGTTTCAGGATGTTTCTGGCGGCTATCAAGTGATCTATGGCCGAGCCGGCGAGCCGGAGGATACATTCCAGACCGCCGTCGTCACCGGCAAGGCAGTGGTCTATGCTGTGATCAGTGGGTTGCAGCCAGGGACCAACTATTCATTCCAGATCAAAACGTTCAGCGACCCCCACGCGGCGAATCAAAGCACGGTCACGAGTGATGCGAGTGCCCCGATTCTCGGCGAGACGGCGGCCGCGGGGGAGACAGGTCAGGTTCTCTTCACGGCGACGCCTCTGTCGGCCGCCGAGGGCCAGATCCTGCACGTCGGCGTGGCGCGGATTGGCGGAGTCAACGGGGCGCTGCGCGTGAGGCCGGTATTGACCGGGAGCGGCACCAATCCCGCAAACGTCGGGAGGGACATCTCGCTCATCACCCAGTCGTTGCAATGGGCCGATCAGGAGGGAGGTGAAAAGGATGTTCTCCTCTCTGTCGCAGCCGACAGCGCCGTTGAGCCAACGGAAACCGCTCAGCTCCAGTTGCAGGCATCCCAGCCCGGCGTGATCGGCGATCCAGGAGTCGCCACTCTGGAAGTGCTGGACCGAACAGTGGCCGGAACTGTCGATTCTCCGGTCGTTGCTACGACCGCGGATGGGCTCGAGCTCTCGGTCTGGACGGTCGTCGAGACCCGGGGGTCGAAGCGTGACGTCGTCGGGCGTTTTACCGCCGGCCTCACTCCGTCGGTATTTTCCTTGCAATTTATGATCGCCGGAACTGCTGATGTTGATGAGTACGACCCCGTGGTGCTCCCGCTGGAGCACACTTTTGTCGTCCTTTGGCTGGCTTCCGATCCGGATGGAAAACGCAGAATTGTAGGGCCTTGCGAGATGGACATCGAGTCAGGCCGTTGCTTGAGAAAAGTGAAATCCATCGTCCTCGATGCCTCGGTGACGGCGTTTTCCGCGGTCGCAGACGGCGCGACTTTTTGGCTCGCGTGGCGGGCTAGCTCAGGCATCCATCTCGCACGATTTGATCGCCAGGGGCGGGTGATCGGTCGGCGCGAGCTCGTCACCTCAGACCCCACCGCGGCGCAGCCGCGAATCGCCAGGTTTGGAGAGCGGGGTGTCTTCACGACGTGGACCGCCTTGGTCCCCCTGAATCCAGGCGATCTCACGACAGGACGGCCGGCACTGCAGGGGCGCAGCTTCGATCCAGCGACGGGATTCAAGCCTTCTCTGCCCGATCTTGCGGGCCCGGACGCTGTGGAGTTGCGCGATTTCAAGCTGGAGACGCGCCCCGATGGCGCTGCTCTGATTTCCTGGATCGGAGTCACCCTGGGGAGCTCGCCGTCAGGGCCGCTCCGTGTGGGACCTAATATCCACCTACGTCGCGTGGGGCTCTCGGGGACGCTCGAGGGAAGCGAAGTGGTGCTCGGTTGCCCACTTTGTGGTGACCTGATCCAGTCGCATTCAATCGTCGCCGACCCGGCCAGCGGCGACTGCGTTGCCACTTGGGTCTCGATACCTGGGCAGGGAGTCTCTGCCCCGGTGGTGCTTCGAGCCAAGCTTCGCAAGTGTGATGCGAGCCAAGGGGAAGTCCAGTTACACTTGGTGGGTTCGGCTTTTCGTGTTCGCAGTGTCGAGCTAGGCTCGGCCGGAGGCAATCTCCTGGTTTTGGGACAACGGACTTCAGCACCGTCCCTAGACCTCCGCTCCTACCGCTGTCATGGGGGAACGCTATGTCGGAATTGAACGGACCGAGCTCGGCTGAGCCGCCTGACGACAAGAAGGGGGAGAGCCTTCCAGGCGAGAATGAGCTTACGCCCGTCACCGAAGAGCGTGGGCCTGTACCCGCGGCGGAACAGTCTGCGGACGCACCTCGCCCGGACGAAGTAGAAATACTCGCCGAGGAGCCTGAGCCAGATGAGGAATCATCCCCTGTGGTGACGGAGCAGCCTCCGGCGCCACCGGTCCTGGTCGAGGAGGCAGTATCGTTTCTCGCCGCGTCATCTGTCCCCATGAACGATGTTGCATCGCCACCCCAAACGCCGCCTGGCTCAGAACAACCGACTACACATTCAGAGACAGAACCCTCATCGACCGCAGAGGAAGGGGCTCGACCTCCCGCGGAGCGATTCAAGAGACTATGCCGCTGGCTCAATGATGCGAACGGCCTGATAGGGTTGGCGAGCGGATTGATAGGGTTTGCAGGATTGACACTGGGGTTGTGTGGGCTCTGGCAGGTCAACAAACAACTCAAGCAAGCAAACGTAGCGCAATGCCTTGGAGTTTTTGACGCCCTAAGCCAACTAGATAAATCCTACGGCTATGGCTTCTGTTCTCTCTCGGATGACCCAGACGATGACTCGCGCCTAACCGAGGTCATCGAACCCGTCCTCCGGCGCGCTGAAGAATGTGATCCAGCGCTCTCCGATCAAAAAAGAACTTCTTTCTATCGGCATGTTCAAGAAGATCTTCACGATAAAAAGCCTGGGTGTGAGTCGATGGACAAGCCTGGCCCGGAGTCGGTCTGGCTTCGCCTCCACTGCCTACAGCGTCAGGTCGAAGATCAAAACCGGCCGGCCAAGGCGACAGACGCCGCCGTTTGGACAGAGTTGGCAGGAGAGTTCGCGGTGAGCGTGCCGAAGGCCTCGCAACCCATCAAGGGGCTGTTGGAGGACTGTGCAGCCATCTCCAGGGCACAAGCCTACCGAAGGCTGGCTGCGATCACCGGGCGGCCGGAAGCCACGAGCTATATGATGGCTGCGGCGAGTGCAATCAGAGAATCGGATGAAGTGTCTATTGCCCATTTTATTGCAGGGGGTCTTGCGGAGTACAAGCCATTAAAGAGCTCAGAGCGTAGGGCTTGGGTTGAAAAAGCCGAATTGGAGAAGGCGAACAGAATTCTCGAGAACCTGTTGGCTCAGGAGGACAAAGAGGGCGCCGCTATTCGGCAGCATATTTTGCAAGAATCGCATAGACAACTCTGGTTCACGAATATGGGCGTCGTCGTCGATCGCATGGCTCAAGCCAGATCCAAGAGTCGGAAACAAGAAGAAGGCTATCTTGCCTCGGTTCAGCGGCTGGAGAGTGGCTTGCGGAAAGCGAAACTGAAGGACGCCGGCGATTTTTTGTTCGCGCAGCGAGAAAGAATGAAGGACGATTGGTATCGGGAGACTGTGCTTGGCGCGAGCGTCGATTGCGAGAATGGTCCGGCCATTCATCGGCTGAGTGACGCATTGGCGCTGGAATCTATGCGAGTCATCTACGGCTGGTGGACGCAAGCAAAACCAAAAGGAGAAGAGTGGAAAGACCTGCAGGAAGAGAAAGCTCTCTGGCTCAATTGGTGGAGCCCGCAGAATGAGATTACGGCAACTCTTTGCGGCCTTGCGGCAGACTCGATCGATTCGGCTGAAGCGCAGAAACGATTTGATTATCTCCTGAAAGAAGTCCCGGGAAGCGGGGGACTCTGTTACTCCGCCAAGGCTAAGAGCGAGCTATGGACAGCAGGCGTGGCAAAGCTGCCTTGGCTCCAGGAGGAGACCAAGAAGAGGTGTGCCTCCTGAGCCGGGCCCTCTGAGGAGAGGAGGGCCCGGATGTCCGCCGTCCTGACGGCTCCCAACTCACCGCGGCTCGAACGTCCCCACCGCCCGCACCAGCGCTTCCGCGATGTTGGGCTCGGTGCCGGCGTGGCCCGCTTCGTCGATGATCCAGAGCTGCGACTTGGGCAGGAGCTGGTGCAGGTTCCAGGCGTATTTCGGCGGGCAGAGGACGTCGTAGCGGCCGTTGACCAGGACGGCGGGAATGTCCTTGAGCCTGCCGGCGTCGCGCAGGAGCTGGCCTTCCTCCAGGAAGCAGTCATGGGCCATGTAGTGGTTCTCGATGTGCGACAGGGCGTAGGGGTCGTTGGCGTCGAGATCCTTCCCGAGCTCCTCCTCGCTGGCAGTGAGGAAGGCGAGCTTGAATTCGTACATGGCCCAGGCGCGGGCTGCCTTTTTGCATACCTGCTCATCCGGGCTTTCGAGGAGAGCGAGGACGCGCTGTGGTCCGCTCTTGCCGGGGATCTCCGGCATCTGCGCCCAGAAGCTCGCGGCGACTTCCGGGAAGAACGCGGCGCCGACGCCGTCTTCGACGTAGATGCTGTCGATCTCAGTCCGGGTGGCGAGAAAGACGCCGCGCAGGATGAGGCCGGAGACGTGCTCAGGGTGCGCTTCGGCGTAGGCGAGGGCGAGGGTCGATCCCCAGGAGCCGCCGAGGAGGATGAAGGTGTCGAGCCCGAGATGGACCCGCAGCGCCTCGATGTCGCTCACCAGTGCCTGCGTCGTGTTCTCGCGCACCTCACCGAACGGCCGGCTGCGGCCGGCGCCGCGCTGATCGTGCAGGATGGCGCGGAACTTCCGCGGGTCGTAGTACCGCCGGGTCTGCGGCGAGCAGCCGTGGCCCGGCCCGCCATGCAGAAAGAGGAGGGGAATTCCGTCCGGGTTGCCCACCTGCTCGTAGTAGATCTCGTGCAGATCGCTGACCCGGAGGAGGCCGGAGTCGTAGGGTTCGATGTCGGGGAACAGTGGCATAGAGGAGTATCCTACCCGAACAGGTTGTCCCGGCCCCTCCCTTCAAGTGTTCTTCGCAATCGTGTCTGGCAGTATAAAAAGGACGGGAGAAGCTCCTCCAGAGGAGCAAGGAGAAAAACATCATGACGACCATGACCGCTGTCGAATTCGAGAAGGGCCAGGCTGTCCAAGTCTTCACCGACGACGAGTGGTGCAAGGGCGTCGTCGTCGACATCGACGAGAATCGCAGCCGCCCCTACCTGGTGAAGTTCAACGAGAACGGCGTCGGCGACGAATCCTGGTTCGGTCCGGCCTCCGTCCAGGCCCGCTGAGCGGCTGTCTTCATTCGTCTCTTCTGTAGAGACGAAATGCTCCTTGAGGCGAAGAAACGTGTGAGATTGGAGACGCGTTTTACGTCTTATAAGGGGCATGTTTGACATTCCGCACTCCACCGGGAGGCGCAGGAGCCGCCACGATCAGGTCTTCAAAGACCTGATCGGGGGCTTCCTCCCCGACTTTCTCACCCTTGTGGCGCCCGAGCCCGCCGGGCGCCTCGATCTGTCTCAATGGAAGCTCCTGGACAAGGAGACCTTCACCGACTGGCCCCGCGGCCGCCGGCGCGAGGTCGACCTTCTCGCCGGGCTGAAGTTCGCCGGCGGTGGGCGGCCCGCTCTGGTCCACGTCGAGATCGAGGCCCGCACCCGGCCGGACATGGGGTCCCGTCTCGAGCGCTACAACATGCAGATCCGGCTGCGGCACGGCCTGCCCGTCGTGCCGATCCTTCTCCGGCTGCGCGGCGGCCGGCCCGGCATCCATTTCGAGTCTGTCGCGGAGGTCGACTTCGGGCCTGAGCTCGTGCGCTTCAACTACTACTCCTTCGGCCTGGTGCGTTGCCGCGCCGAAGAGTACATGGCCAAGGACCAGCCGTTGGCCTGGGCGTTGGCCGCGTTGATGAGCCGGGGCTCCATGAGCCGCGCGGAGCACAAGATGGCCTGCCTGCGGCGCATTGCCTCCGCCCAGCTTGACGAGCTCCACAGCTTCCTGCTGGGCAATTGTGTCGAAACGTATTTACAATGTGAAGGTCGAGACGCCGAGGAGCTGGCAGCCCTCCAGGCGCGCGACAACGCGAAGGAGGTTCGAGCGATGAGATTGACCTGGGCAGACCAACTCAGGAAAGAAGGAGAGGAACAGGGCGGTCGGCAAATTCTTCTGGACCTGCTCGGGGCTCGCTTCGGGCCGCTCTCGGACGAAGTCAAACAGCGGGTGGAAGGAATTCACTCCGTCAAACGCTTGACCGAGATCGCCAAGCAGGTGCTCGTCGCTCATTCGCTGGAAGAGATGGGGCTCCGGTAGGGGACCTCCCGACCAGGGCTGTAAGATGCCGCGATGACGGCGCGGCGTACGTTTTTTTCGATCCTGGTTCTTGCCTTTCTCGCGGTGCGCCCGGCGGCGGCGCAGGTGCCGCAGCTCCTCGTCGAGGCGCCGGCGGCGTTGGAGCCGTTGGCGGCACGGATCCGGACGCTTCCCGCGGGACGGCTGGAGGATGCGGCGCGGCTGGCCGGGCTGTTCCGGGCGGGACCTCCGGTGCGGGTGATCCTGGCTCCGGAAGGTTCTGCGTTGGCCGCCTCGGCGCCGCCCTGGGTGTCCGGCTTCGCCGATCCGGCGGCGGGCGTGGTGGTGCTGATGCCGGCGCGGGCACCGTCGTATCCCGATTCATCTCTGGAAGATCTGCTGCGCCATGAGGTCGCCCACGTGCTCATCGGGCGGGCGGCCGGGGGCCGGCCGGTGCCGCGGTGGTTTCAGGAGGGGCTGGCGATGATCGCCGGGCAGTCGTGGGGGCTGGAGGACCGTTCGCGGCTCACCCTTGCGCTGTTCTCCGACCGCCGCGTTCCGCTCTCGGAGCTCGACAGCCACTTCTCCGGCGGCCAGGGGACGGTACAGCGTGCCTACACGGTGGCCGGGGCCTTCGTGCGCGACCTCATCCAGCGCCATGGGCCTCGGTCGACGGGATTGATCCTGGAGGGGCTCGCCGACGGCCTGCCGTTCGCCGAGGCGTACCGGCGGGCGACCGGGGAGGCGCTGGCCGACGCCGAGGACTCCTTCTGGGACCGCCAGACGTTCTGGTACCGCTGGGTGCCGTTCCTCACCAGCTCGGTGATCCTGTGGATCGGCATCACGATGCTCGCGCTGTGGGCGATGGCAAAGCGGCGGGCGCGCGACGCCGCGCAGCGCCGTGCGTGGGAGGCCGAGGAGGACGAACGGCTGGCTGCCGCGGTGGCGGCGCAGGCCCGGCTGCTGGTGCCTGCGCCACCGCTTCTGGATCCGGACGCTTCGGACGCCCCGGACGAGTGGGTCAACTAGTTGAAGTAGCCCACCACGTCGACCACCACGTTGGCCGTCCCCGTGGAGCCGTTCAGGATTCCGAAGGTGCCTGCGTTGTTCGTCGCCAGGCCGATGATGGCGTTGTTCGCGCGCACCGTCAGGGCCTGGAAGCTGACGTCCGTGGTGCCCATCGGGATGGCGTCGCCGGGGAACGTCGCCAGGTAGCCGGCGGTGGTCGGATTGACGGAGGTGATGTTGACCGCGATGGCCTTGGCGGTGCTCGGGATGCCGCAGTTGCCGGCGGCGGTGAAGGTGCGCTGCGCCATGATGCCGAGCGCCGGACCGCCGAACGGACCGTTGGCGTTGCGGGTGTCGAGCAGACGGCAGGGGCTGATGGTGTAGAAGTCGGACTGTGCCGGCGGCGGCGCGTAGAAGTAGCCGTTGGTCAGCGTGGCGCTCGAGGTGTCGGGATTGGTGACCACGACGTTGACCTTGCCGGCGGCGTGGGCCGGGGTGACCGCGGTGATCCTGGTTGCGCTGCTCACCACCACCGAGGTGGCGGCTGAGCCGCCGACGCTCACTGTGGCGCCGGCCACGAAGCTGTTGCCGGTGAGGGTGATCGCCGTGCCGCCGCTGGTCGTGCCACCGGCCGGGCTGATCGCGCTCACGCCGATCGGGGCGACGGCGGGGAAGATACAGGTGTTGACGGCGGCCTGGATGATCGGTTGGAGCCGGGCCACGGTCGTCGGGTGGAAGACCAGCGACGAGGTGCAGCCGCCGAGCAGGTGGCAGTAGCTCATCAGGGTGCCCTTGACGTTGGTCACGCCGTTGATGGTGCTCGCCGCCGGGCAGCTCTGCGCGCCGGCATAGCAGCCCTGGGCGGCTTCCCCGTTGTAGCAGGTGTCGATCGGCGGGTTGTAGCAGTGGGTGTGCGGCGAGCCGAAGTTGTGGCCGATCTCATGCCCCACCACCAGGACGTCGCCGAAGCTCGGCGACGTCCCGGAGAGGAAGACCTGGCTGAAGCTCACGCCGGTGAAGGTGCTGCACAGCGAGCTCGGCACCCAGGCGATGCCGGAGGCGCCGTTGCTGCTCCCCTTGCCGGAGAGCATCGCGACGACGGCGCGGGGGATGCCGGCGTTGGTGGTCGACCAGTAGTTCGACACCTCGTTGAGCTGGTTGGGGTTCGCGCCGCTGCCCGTCTGGGTCCAGGGGTCGTCGTTGAAGTGGTCGCCGTCGTTGCTGTTGCCGACGCGCAGGAAAGTGGTCCCCTGGACGAGCTGGATCAGCAGGTCGCGGTTGTACATGACGTCCATCTGCGCGATCAGGCTGGCGATGAAGTTGGTCGCGGTCGTGGTGTTGTCGCCGAACTTGTTGAACAGCAGCTCGTTGTCGGTGTCGACGGCGAGGATCGCGTTGTGCAGCGTGGTGATGGCGTTTCCGATCCCCCCGAAAATGTCCGAGGTCCCGGGCGCGCCGGCGGGAGGCTGCGGCTTCTGGCCGAGGAGGAACTCCAGCGGCGCGCCGCTCTGGCCGCAGGTCCACTCGGGGCGTTGCCCCGCCTGCTCCAGAAACACCTCGGGCGGCGCCACCAGGTATTGCAGGATGCCGGGGACGGCGACGCCGAGCTTGGAGCTGCCGAGCGGGTGGATCTCATGAGTGGCGCGCGAGGAGGCCGCGAAGCCGTCGAGCTGGGTGGTGTCCGGATCGACCGCCGCGAAGACGCGGAGGTCGGGATCGTTCTCGGCTTCGCCCCAGAGGAAGACGAGGCGCGAGCGCGGCACTTCGGTCGTCTTGCCGTTCTCCACCCGGTAGATCTTCGCGCCGGACGCATAGATCTCGTGACGGGTGAGCACCACGTCGGCCCGTTCGCCGGGGGCGACCGGCCAGCCGGCGACGCGGACGCTCTCCTCCGGCCCGGTGGCGAGCAGGCCGGGCGCCACGGCGTCGCCGAAGCGGACCACTTCAGCCCGGTTGGCCACCCCGGAGACCTCGATGAGGTGCCCCTGCGCGGCGGCGTCGACGCGGCGGGTATCAGATGAAAGAGATGAGAGGGAGGCGCCGGCAGCCGCGCAAAGAGGGGCGGCGAACAGGCACAAGAATGCAAGAGCCATCGCATGGCTGCGAGTACTGATCTCCATACACGGTTTCCTCCAGGCCAAGTCTGGAGGTGACAACGGATATGCACAAGGGTGTATTCCTCTCATTCATCGGCCGGTGTTTTTGGTCCTTCACGTCTCGCGCAATCTGGCTTAAACTGGCTGCGTTTCCGCGGAACCCGTGCGCGATCCGGCTACGACAGGGGTTTGGTAGGCGGCTGGAGGTATAGATGTCGACTCTGATGCGGGACATCCGGTTCAGCTTTCGCACGCTGAGCAAGAGTCCCGGATTCACCTTGGTGTCGGTACTGACGATGGCGCTGGGTATCGGAGCCTTGAGCTCGATCTTCAGTGTGGTCAACGCCGTGGTCTTGCGTGCGTTGCCGTATGAGGCGTCGGAGCGCCTGGTCCTGGTGGACGGCTACAGCCAGAAGGAGGAGTCGCAGCATCAGCCGCTGTCGTTTCCCGACCTGCGCGACATCGGCAAGCGCCAGCGCTCGTTCGAGAGCCTGGCGGCGCGCACCGACGCGCGGTCGTTCATCGTGCACGGCGACCAGGGGCCGGAGCTGGTCGACGGCGAGGTCGTCTCCTCGACCTACTTCACGCTGCTCGGAATGAAAGCCGACCTCGGCCACCTGTTCTCTCCGGAGGACGACGAGCCGCAGGGGGGCCACCGCGTCGTCCTGCTGAGCCACGACTACTGGCACAGCCATTTCGCCGGCGACCGCTCGGTCGTCGGGCGGCAGATGCTGATCGACGACGTCGCCTACACGGTGACCGGGGTGTTGCCGCCCAACTTCTCGGGGTTGACCGACCAGGCCAGGATCTGGCTGCCGCTCTCCACCGGCAACCTGCTCGGCAAGGGCTACGCGGACGATCGCGGCTTCCGCTGGCTGTACGCGGTGGGCCGGCTGAAGAAGGACGTCACCGTGAAGCAGGCGCGCCTCGATCTCGAGGGCATCGGCCACCGGCTGGAGGCGGAGAACCCGACCATCAATCGCACCATGCGCGAGCGGGTGACCCCGCTCGCCGACGTCTGGTTCGGGGAGCTGCGGCGCAACCTCCTGATGCTGATGGGAGGCGTCCTCCTGCTGTTGCTCATCGTCTGCGCCAACCTGGCGAACCTGCTGCTCGCCCGTTTCGTCGCGCGGCGGCGCGACCTGTCTCTGCGCATGGCCCTGGGGGCGCGGCGCGGCGGCCTGGTGCGGCAGATCCTCACCGAGAGCGTGATCCTCGCCCTCCTCGGCTGTGGCGCGGGCCTGCTGCTGTCGCGCTGGAGCACCGGCCTGCTGGTGCGTCTGAGCGGTATCCCGCTGCGCAGCTTCGTCAGCGTCGACATCGACCTCGTCGTGGTCTGCGTCGTGCTCGGGGTGTCGCTCCTCTCCGGCCTTCTGTTCGGGCTGGTTCCCGCCCTGGTGCTGTCGTCGAAGCTCCGCATCTACGAGATCTTCAACGAGGTGGGGCGGCGCGGCATGCAGGGGGAGTCCCACCACCGTTTCCAGAACGTGCTGATCATCGGCGAGGTGGCGGTCGCCCTGGTGATGCTGGTCTGCGCGGGCCTGATGACCAAGGGGTTCAGCCACCTGGTGAGCACAGATCTGGGGTTCCAGGACCAGAGCGTGCTGACGTTGCGCACCAGCCTCCGGGTCGACTCCTACAAAGAAGACGCGGCGGTGTGGAACCTGGTGACCCAGGCGCAGCAGAAGATCGGCGCCCTGCCGGGCGTGCGTTCGGTGGCCTTCGAGGGGCCGGGCGTGCCGGGGGACGACTGGAACGGGCACAATGCGCTCGGGATCTTCATCAGCCTGGAGGACCGGCCGGTGGAGGAGAACACCCTGCTGGTCGGTCTCCACTACGTCAGCCCGGGATACTTCCGGACTCTCGGCACGCCGCCGAACGTCGGCCGTGAATTCCTGCCGAGCGACACGCCGACCAGCCTGCAGGTCGCGGTCATCAACGAGGCCATGGCGCGCGACTTCTGGCCGGGGCAGAGCGTGGTCGGCAAGCGCCTGAAGCTCGGCAAGCGCAACGATCCGAAACACCCCAACAACGTCTGGCTGACCGTGGTGGGGATCGTGCGCGACATCCGCCACGACGGGTTCGTGGCGGACGGCCGGCCGGGGCACAACCTCTACGTCGACCTGCTGCAGAAAGTGCCGCGGCAGCCGCCGCAACTGGCGCTGCTGGTGAGCACCGCGGTCGCGCCGGGCGCGGTGGCGTCCGCGGTGCAGAAGGAGCTGCGCGCCATCGCGCCCAACCTGCCGGTCTATGACGTTGCTCCCCTGGGGGAGCGGATGGAGCGGCAGACGATCGGCCAGCGTTCGCTGGTGGTGATCATGACTCTCTTCGCCTGCTTCGCCCTGCTGCTCGCGGCGGTCGGGGTGTACGGCGTGGTCTCCTACTCCGTGGCCAACCGCACCCAGGAGATCGGCGTGCGGATGGCGCTCGGCGCCCAGCTCCGCGACGTGCTGCGGCTGGTGGTGGGGCAGGGGGGGAGGCTGGCCTTGATGGGAGTGGCTCTCGGGCTGCTCCTCGCATTGGTGGTGACGCCGGTGCTGACGAGCTGGCTCTACGGCGTCAGCCCACTCGACAAGGTGATCCTTTTCGGCATGTCGGTGCTCCTGTTGGGGGTTGCCATGGTGGCCAGCTACATACCCGCCCGGCGGGCTGCCAAGGTGGCGCCCTTTCAGGCCCTACGGCTGGATTAGCGGGTGCCGATGAGCCCTGACGACCGGGGCCGGCTTTCGCCTGGTGAGCGCGCCCTGTGGTCACTCCAGCGCCTCCACCCCGCGAGCGGAGCCTACAACCTTGCCGGCGCCTTCCGCGTCGCGGATCTCGATCCGGCGGCCCTGCGCCGCGCGCTGCTGCGGCTCGTCGCGCGCCACCCCGCCCTGCGCACCACCTATCCCGCGGCGGCGGACGGCGAGCCGTTCCGCTCTGTCCACGAGCCCCTGGAGCCCCTGGAGCCGGACATCGCGGAGGAAGACCTGGGGCCTGACCCCGGCGGCGCGGTCCTGCGGCGGCGCCTGGAGGCGGAGGCCGTGCGGCCGTTCGATCCCGCGGCCGGGCCGCTGTTGCGGGTGCGGATCTTCGCCGCGCCCGGCGCCGGCCGCGCGGTCCTCTTCGTCCTCCATCACCTCATCGCGGATTTCGCCTCCCTCGCCCTGGCGTTGCGTGAGTTGGGCTCCCTCTACGCCGAGGAGAAACGGGGCGAGGCGTCGCCGGAGGGTCCCCCTCCTCCCTGCTATGCCGACTGGGCGGCGGCTCTGGAGGAAGGGCTTGCCACGCCGCGGGCGGAGCACCTGCGGGAGCTCTGGCGGCAACGCCTCGCCGGTCCGCCGCCGGTCCTCGATCTGCCGGTGGACCGCCGCCGCCTCGCCGCGCCGGCGAGCGGCGCCGGCGACGCGCGGTCGGCGCGCCTGGGAACGGCGGCGACGGCGCGGCTCCTCGCCCTGGGCCGGGAGCGCGGCGCGACGCTCTTCGCGGTTCTCCTCGCCGGCTTCCAGCTCCTCCTGCACCGGCTCGCCGGGCAGGCGCCCGACGAGGTGTGGATCGGCGTGCCCACGGCCGGCCGCACCGCGGCGCGCTGGGCCGGCTGCATGGGCTACTTCGTCAATCCGGTGGTGATGCGTGGCCGGCCCGGAGCGGCGCCGTCGATCGGCGCCCTGGTGGCGGCGGCGCGGGACGAGTCGCGGAGCGCCCTGGCGCACCGCGACTGGCCGTTTCCCCTCCTCGCGGCGGACCTCCAGCCGGTGCGGGAGGCCGGGCTGCCGCCCCTCTTCCAGGCCATGCTCACGCTCCACCGCACGCGGCACGCGGAGGAGGAGGCGATGGCCCTCCTCGCTCTCGGGGAAGGCGGCGGGCGCGCCTGCCTGGGCGGCCTCTGCCTCGAAACTCTGCCGCTGCGCTTCCGCGCCGCCCAGCTCGAGCTGGCGCTGGCCGCGGCGGTGGTGGACGGCGAGCTGCGGCTGCGCCTGGCGGTCGACGCCGACCAGCTCGACGGCAGCACCGCCGCGCGCCTGCTCAGCCACCTGACCTCGCTGCTGGCGGCGGCGGGCGAGACCCCGGAGGCGGCGCCCGGGGACCTGTCTCTCTTCACCGCGGCCGAGCGCCACCAGCTCCTGGCGGAGTGGGGGGAGGGGCCGCCCGCCGCGGCCCCCGGACCGACCGTGCTCTCTCGCATCGCCGCCCGGGCGACGGAGGCGCCGGACGAGCCGGCGGTCCTCTTCGCCGGCCGGGTCGTGCGCACCCGGGGCGAGCTGGCGCGGCGCGCGGCCGGCCTCGCGGTGAAGCTGATGGGGCTCGGCGCCGGCCCCGGCACGGTCGTGGGGCTCTGCCTCGACCGCTCGCCGGAGCTGGTGGAGTCCGTCCTCGGCGTCCTCGCCAGCGGCGCCGCCTATCTCCCGCTGGATCCGGCCTATCCGCGCGCCTACCTGGCGCACGTGCTCGAAGATTCGGGAGTTCCCCTGGTGCTGACCCGGGCGGGTCTGCGCTCCACACTGCCGGAGACGCGCGGGCGGGTGTTCATCCTGCCGGTACTGCCCGAGCCCCCGACTCCGCCGGGGCTCCCCCCGAATCGGGCTGCGAGTCTGCCACCGAACCGGCCCGACTCTCCGGCCTACCTTCTCTACACATCCGGCTCCACCGGCAGGCCGAAGGGGATTCCGGTCCTTCACCGCAGCCTGAGCGCCTACCTGGAGTGGGTGCTCGCGGAGCCGCTGGCGGAGATCGAGGGCCTGCCGTTCGTCACCTCCCTCGGCTTCGACGCCTCCCTGAAACAGCTCTTCGCCCCGCTCCTGGCGGGATTTCCGGTGCGCCTGGTGGACGACGAGACGGCCCACCGGCCGGAGAAGCTGCTCGCCGAGCTGCGCGGTCCCGGCCGGCTGGCGCTCAACTGCATTCCGTCGCTGTGGCGGGAGATCCTCGACGCCCTGGAGGCGGCGCGCGGCGGCGCGGCGGCGCTGTCAGACATCGAGCCGCTGGGCCTGGTCCGCCTCCTGCTCGGCGGCGAGGGCTTCGACCGCGGCCTCCTGGAGCGCACCGTCCGCCTTCTGCCGGGAATCGAGGTGTGGAACCTCTACGGTCCCACCGAGGCCACCGCCAACGCCGCCGCGGCGCGTCTGGTGCCGGCTGCCGCGGCATCGGACGACGCCGGCCGGGGCATTTCGGCCGGGCGGCCGCTGCCGGGCGTCCGCCTGGTCGTCACCGACGTCCTCCTTCGTCCTCTCCCCGCCGGCGCCGCCGGCGAGCTGCTCCTCGGTGGCGGCGGCGTGGCGCCGGGGTACTGGCGGCGGCCGGAGCTGACCGCGGCGCGATTCGTCCCCGATCCGTTCTCCGGCCTGCCGGGGGAGCGCCTGTACCGCACCGGCGACCGTGCCCGCATCCGCGGTCTTGGAGCCAGTGGCGCCGTGGAGCTGCTGGGGCGGACCGACCTGCAGGTGAAGTTGCGCGGCCTGCGCATCGAGCCGCGCGAGATCGAAGCCGCTCTTCTGGCGCATCCCGAGGTGGCGGAGTGCGTGGCGGGAGCCGATGCCCGGGGCCGCCGTCTGATCGCCTGGGTCGTGCCGCGCCCGGCGAAGCGGGTGACCGACCCCGTGGGATGGACGGGAGCGTTGCGCCGCCACCTGGAGACCCGGCTGCCGGCGGCCATGGTGCCCGCGGCCTTCATCGTCCTCGATGCCCTGCCGCGCACCCCCACCGGCAAGGTGGACCGCGCCGCGCTCTCCTCCTCCTCCGCCTCGCCCGAGGCTGCCGCTCCCGCCGCCCCGAGCGGCGCCGGCTCCCTCCAGACCCCGGCCGAGGAAGTCCTCGCCGGCCTGTGGGCCGAGGTGCTGGGGGTCGCCGCGGTGGCGGCCGGCGACGACTTCTTCGCTCTCGGCGGCGACTCCCTCCTGGCGGCCCGCCTGCTCTCCTGGGTGCGCAACGCCTTCGGGGTGGACCTGCCGCTCTCCGCTCTCTTCGCCGCGCCCACCGTGGCCGGGCTCGCCGCCGCCGTGGCCGCGGCGCGGCAGGGCGCCCTGCATCGCGAGCCGGGCGTTCCGTCCATCTCCCCGACCGTCCCGATCGTCCCGATCGTTCCGATGGACCGCGACGGCCGCCTGTTCCTCTCCTTCGCGCAGGAACGCCTCTGGTTCATCGCCCAGTGGATGCCCGACAGCCCGGCCTACAACATCCCGGGCGCGGTCACTCTCGACGGCCCTCTCGACGTGCCCGCCCTGACCGCGGCGCTCGGCGAGATCGTCCGCCGCCACGAAGTCCTGCGCACGACCTATTCCGCGATCGCCGGCCTGCCGGTGCAGATGCTCCGCGCCGCCGCCGGAGTGCCGGTTCCCCTGGTGGATCTGGCGTCGCTCGGCGCTCCCGCCCGCGACGCGGCCGTCGCGGTCCTCTGCCGCGAGGAGGCGCGGCGGCCGTTCGATCTGGCCCGCGGTCCCGTGCTCCGCGCCTGCCTGCTTCGCCTCGCCGCGGCACGTCACATTCTCCTGGTGAGCCTCCACCACATCGCCGCCGACGGCTGGTCCATGGGGGTGCTCCTCGGCGAGCTTGCGGTGCTCTACCGGAGCTTTCAGGAGCGGCGGCCCTCGCCGCTGCCGCCGCTCGCGCTGCAGTACGCCGACTTTGCCGCCTGGCAGCGCCGGCGCGCCGAGGAGGGAGAGGAAGGGCAGGCTTCGCTGGCCTCAGACGTCGCCTGGTGGCGCGCCTTCCTGGCCGGCGCTCCGGCCGGCATCGACCTCCCCGCCGACCGGCCGCGTCCGGCCTGGTCGGTCCACCGCGGAGCGCTGGTGCCTTTCGCTCTTGATCCGGAGCGGACCGGCCGTCTGCGCACCGTCGCGCGGCACAGCGGCGCCACCCTCTTCATGATCCTGCTCGCCGCGTTCGAGGCCCTGCTGGCGCGCCTCTCCGGCGTCGCGGACCTGGTCGTCGGCGCGGCTGTCGATCAGCGCACACCCGAGGTCGAGGGGCTGATCGGCCTGTTCGTCAACCTCCTCGCCCTGCGCGGCGACCTCTCCGGCGATCCCACGTTCGCGGATCTCCTCGCCCGCACCCGCCGGGTGGCCCTCGATGCCCACGACCATCGCGATCTCCCTTTCGAACGTCTGGTCGCCGCGCTCGATCCGGTCCGCCACCCGGGGCGCAATCCGCTCTTCCAGGTGGCCTTCTCGCTGCAGAGCGCGCCGCTGCCGGAGGCGGTGCTCCCCGGCCTCACCCTGGAGCTGACCGAGCTTGAGACGGGAACCGCCCGCTTCGATCTCACGCTCCTGCTGCGCGAGGTCGCCGGAGGTGCTGGAGGCATCGCCGGCAACCTGGAGCACAGCGCCGATCTCTTCGACGCGGCGACGGTTGATCGCCTGCTCGCCGGGCTGGCCAACCTCCTCGCCGCGGTGGCGGAGGGCGGCGCGCTGGAGCTGCCGCTGTCGCGCCTCCCTCTCCTGGCCGCGGAGGAGAGGCGGCAGATCCTGGAGAGCTGGACCGGGAGCGCGGACCGGCGGCGCCGTGACGGGAGCCTCGGCGAGCTGTTCGCCCGCCAGGCGGCGCGCACCCCGCAAGCGGTCGCGCTGGTGGCGGACGAGGAGGAGATGAGCTACGGCGAGCTCGCCCGCCGGGCGCTCGGCGTCGCCGGCCGCCTGCGCGCGCTCGGCGCCGGCCCGGACGTGCCGGTGGCGCTCTGCCTGGAGCGTTCGCCGGAGCTGGTGGTGGGGATGCTCGGCATCGTCCTCGCCGGCGCCGCCTACGTGCCGCTCGACCTCGGGTATCCGTTGGAGCGGCTGGCTTTCATGCTCGAAGACAGCGGCGCGCGGATCGTGGTGACCCGGGGTGTCGGCCTGTCCTCCCTGAGCGCCGCTCTGGGCCGCCTGCTGGAGGCCCGCGGTCTGCGCATCGTCGATCTCGATGAGCCCATGAAATCGGAGAACCCGCCCGGGGTGGACGCTGACCCCGACAATCTCGCCTACATCGTCTTCACCTCGGGGTCGACCGGCAGGCCCAAGGGTGTCGCCGCCACCCACCGCGGTGTCACCCGCCTGGTGGTGGACCCCGGGTATGCCGATCTCGGCCCGGCGGAGACCATCCTCCAACTCGCGCCGGTCTCCTTCGACGCCTCGACGTTCGAAATCTGGGGCGCGCTCCTCAACGGCGGCCGCCTGGTCCTGCCGCCGCCGGGGCCGGTGGCCTTGCGCGAGCTGGCGGAGACCCTGCGCCGGCACGAGGTCTCCACCCTGTTCCTCACCACCGGCCTCTTCCACCAGATGATCGACGAAGAGGCGGCGAGCCTCGGCGGGCTGCGCCAGCTCCTGTTCGGCGGCGACACCGCCTCCACGACCCACGTCCGCCGCGCTCTCGACCTCCTCCCCGGCGTGCGCCTGATCCATGCCTACGGGCCGACCGAGGCGACGACCTTCGCCACCTGCCGGACGGTGACCCGGGCGGACGCCCGGCAGGCGGCGCTCTCCCTCGGGCGGCCGGTGCCGCGCACCAGCGCGTACATCCTCGACGCCGGCCTGGAGCCGGTGCCGGCCGGCGTGCCCGGCGAGCTGTGGCTGGGCGGCGACGGCCTCTCCCGCGGCTACCTGGGGCGGCCGGACCTGACGGCGGAGCGCTTCGTCCCCTCGCCGTTCGCGCGCGGCGAGGGAGCCGGGGAGCGCCTCTACCGCACCGGCGACCTGGCGCGCTGGCTGCCCGGCGGCGGCATCGGCTTCCTGGGCCGGATCGACCGGCAGGTGAAGATCCGCGGCTTCCGCGTCGAGCCGGCGGAGATCGAGGCGGCGCTGGAGAGGCACCCCGGGATCGCCGCCTGCGTGGTGCAGCCGCGCGGCGAGGCGGGAGACAAGCGCCTGATCGCCTGGATCGTGCCGGCCGGCGAGGCTTTGAATCCATGGGGGAGCGATGCCGAGCTCCTCGCCTGGTGCCGGGAGCGGTTGCCGCCGTTCCTCCTTCCTGCCGCTTTCGTGCGCCTCGCGTCTCTCCCCCTCGATCCGAACGGCAAGGTGGACCGCCGCGCCCTGCCGGAGCCCGAGCGCGCGCGCCACGCGGAGGGCTTCGTGGCGCCCCGCACGCCCGTGGAGGCGCAGGTCGCCGGCGTCTGGGCCGAGGTTCTCGGGCTCGACCGGGTCGGCGCCGAGGACGACTTCTTCGCCCTGGGCGGCCATTCTCTTCTCGCGACGCAGATCGTCTCCCGGCTGTCGCGCGACTTCGGTGTGGAGATCGGCTTGCGCGCGTTTTTCGAGGAGCCGACCGTCGCCGGGCTGGCGGCGGTGGTCACGCGCGAGCAGATCCGGCGGGGCGATCCCGAGCGGATGGCCCGCCTGCTGGCGCGGGTGCGGGACCTGTCGCCGGACGAGCTGGCGGAGCTGTTGCGGGAGGAGCGGAGTGAGCCCGGCCGATAGGACGGAGAATGCCTTGGCGGCGCTCGCCGCTCTGAGCCTGGAGCAGCGCGCCGTCCTCGAACGGCTGCTCGACCGCGAGCGGGCGGCGGCTGAAGGGAACGTCGGGGACGGTGGAGACGGGCAGGGCGCCGACCTGGCGCCGATCGCGCCGCGCGCCGACCGCGCAGCGTTCCCCCTCTCCTTCTCCCAGCAGCGTCTCTGGTTCCTCGATCAGCTCTCCCCCGGCGACGCGGCCTACAACATCCACGGCGCCGTCCGCCTGCGCGGCGCGCTCGCCATTGCCGCGCTGGCGCGGAGCCTGCGTGCCGTCGCCAGCCGCCACGAGGTGCTGCGCAGCCGGTTCGCCGCCGTCGAGGGGAGGCCGGAGCAGAGCCTGGCGCCCCCGGGCGGCCCGCCGCTGCCGGTCGTCGACCTGGAGGGGCTGAACGGTCTGAACGGGGGCCTGAACAATCAGCGGGCGGACCGCCGCGAGGCGGAGGTGCTGCGCCTCGCGCTGGAGGAAGCGCGGCGGCCGTTCGACCTCGCGCGCGGGCCGCTGTTGCGCACCGCGCTGCTCCGCCTGGACCGCGGCGAGTCCGTCCTCCTGGTCACCATGCACCACATCGTCTCCGACGGCTGGTCGGTGGGCGTCTTCATCCGCGAGCTGGCGGCGCTCTACGCCGGCTTCGCCGCGCCGCTCTCGACCGGCCTCGGGGTGCCGCTCCCCCCTCTGCCCCTCCAGTACGCCGACTTCGCGGCCTGGCAGCGGCAGCGGCTGGCGGGCGGCCGCCTGGCGCGCGAGGTCGAGCACTGGCGCTGCCGGCTCGCCGGGGTCGCCGAGCTGCGCCTGCCGGTGGAGCCTTCCCGGGCGCGTCCGGCCGGCAGCGTGCCGGTCGCCATCCCTGTCCGCCTCGCCGAGCGCCTCAAGGAGATCGCCCGCGGCTCCGGCGCCTCCCTGTTCATGATCCTGCTGGCGGCGTTCGAGGCCGTCCTCCTGCGCTGGAGCGGCCAGCGCGACTTCGCGGTCGGCACGCCGATCGCCAACCGCAACCGGCCCGAGATCGAAGGGCTCATCGGCTTCTTCGTCAACACCCTGGTGCTGCGCGCCAGCCTGGCGGGCGACCCGCCGTTCCATGCCCTCCTGGAGCGCGTCCGCGACGTTTGCCTCGACGCCTACGCGCACCAGGACCTGCCGTTCGAGAAATTGGTCGAGGAGCTGCAACCGGAGCGTCGCCTGGGGCGCAACCCGCTGTTTTCCGCCCTCCTCGCGCTCCAGAACGCGCCGCAGGTGCCTCTCGGGCTGCCCGGGCTCGCCCTCGATCTGATGCCGGTGCGCAACGGCACGGCACGGTTCGATCTCACGCTCGACCTGGCGGAGGGGGAGCACGGGATCGGCGGGTCTCTGGAGCACGGCCCGGCTGGTCTCTCCCCACTCGCGGCGCGGCGCATGGCGGGCCACTTCCTGGCTCTTCTCGAAGGAGTGGCGGCGAGCCCGGGCCGGCCGCTCTCCGAGCTGCCGCTTCTCACCGCGCCGGAGCGCCACCAGCTCCTGGTCGAATGGGCGGGAGCGGAGGAAGCCGTGCCGGAGGCCAGTTTCAGCGAGCTGTTCGCGGCGCAGGCCGCGCGCTCGGCGGCGGAGGTGGCGGTGGTGTGCGGCGGGGAGACATTGACTTATCGCGAGCTCGAACGTCGCTCCAACCAGCTCGCCCGGCACCTGCGGCGCCTCGGGGCCGGTCCCGAGGCGGTGGTCGCCATCGCGCTCGAACGCTCGCTGGAGATGGTGGTCGGGCTCTTCGGCATCCTCGGCTCGGGAGCCGCCTATCTGCCGATCGATCCGCAGATCGATCCTCACAAGCCGCGCGAGCGCCAGTCGTTCATGCTGGAGGATTGCGGCGCGGCCGTGCTGCTGACCCGGGAGGAATGGGCCGGCGCTTTCCGTCGTCCGGGCCTGCATGTCCTCTGCCTCGACAGCGACCCGCCGGCCTTCGCCGGCGAGCCGGAGACGGCGCCGCCGCGTCTGGGGGTTCCCGGCAACGCGCTCGCCTTCCTCTACACCTCCGGCTCGACCGGGCGGCCCAAGGCGACAGTGGTGGAGGAGCGCGGCTTCCTCAATCTCTGCCGCTGGTTTCGCGACGTCTGCGGTCTCGATGCGTCCACCCGCGCCCTGCTGGGCTTCACCTTCAGCTTCGACGCGGCGTTCAAGAACATCGTGGTGCCGCTCCTTGCCGGCGGCCGCCTGGTGCTGGCCAGGCCGGGGCCGTTCGACGCGGCCGAGGTGTGGGCGGCGATTCGCGATGAAGGGGTCACCTTTCTCAATACGACGCCGAGCCAGATGCTGCCGGTCCTCGCTCGCGCTGAAGGCGACGGCTTCGCCAGTCTCGCCAGTCTGGAAGGGCTGATCCTCGGCGGCGAGGCGGCGGCCTGGGAAGCGCTGCGACCCTGGCTGGCGAGCGGCCGGTGCCGGAGCACGCTGACCAACATGTACGGCCCGTCCGAGTGCTCGGACACCATCACCTCCCACCGCGTCGAGCCGGCGAAGATCGCCGCGGAGGCTCGGATGCCGGTCGGCCGGGCGGCCTCCAACGTGCGCCTGGCGGTGATGGACGCCGACCTCCAGCCGCTCCCCCTCGGCGTGCCCGGCGAGCTGTGCGCCGCCGGGATCTGCCTCGCCCGCGGCTACTTCGCGCGGCCGGAGCTGACCGCGGAGAAGTTCGTCCCCGATCCCTTCGCATCGGGAGGGGAACGGATGTACCGCACTGGCGACCTGGCCCGCTGGCTGCCGGACGGCAACCTGGAGCTCCTCGGGCGGCTGGACGACCAGGTCAAGATCCGCGGCATCCGCGTCGAGCCGGCGGAGGTGGAGGCGGCGCTCCAGGAGCATCCCGGGGTCCGCAACGCGGTGGTGCTCGCCCGGTCGGCACAGGCGGCCGACGGCTCCGGCGAGAAGCGCCTGGTCGCCTGGATCGTGCCGGAAGGAGCTCTTGCCACCCAGCCCTCATCCAGCGAGCTGCGCGACTACCTGAGCTGCCGCCTCCCCGAGGCGCTGCTCCCGTCGGCGTTCGTCCTCATGCCGGCCTTTCCGCTCAATCCGCGCGGCAAGCTCGACCGCGCCGCCCTGCCCGATCCCGGCCTGGAGACGGCCGCGCCGCCAAGCGCTCCCGGGCCGGAGAGTGATCCCGCCGAGGAGCTGATGGCCGCGCTCTTCGCGGAGGTCCTCGGCCGGCCGGCCGGCGTGCATGACAATTTCTTCCATCTCGGCGGCCACTCCCTGCTGGCGACCCGTCTCGTCTCCCGCGTCCGCGCGGCCTTCGGAGCGGAGATTCCGGTGCGGAGCCTGTTCGAGGCGCCCACGCCGGCGCGCCTGGCCGCCGCTGTGCGCGGCCTGGAATCGCCGCTCCCGGCGCTCCCACCTCTCCGCCGCCGCGCCGGCAACGGCCCCGCGCCGCTCTCCCTGGCGCAACAGCGCCTGTGGGTGCTCCACCAGCTCACTCCGGGTCTGGCGGCGTATCACGTGCCCGCCGCCCTGCGCCTGCGCGGCACGCTCCAGGCCGGCGCCCTGGCGCGGGCGCTGGCAGAGATCGTCAACCGGCACGCGGCGTTGCGCACCCATTTTCCCGTCACCCCGGAGACCGGCGGCGAGCCCGTGCAGGAGATCGATCCGCCGTCGCCCGTCTTTCTGCAGGCGCTGCCTGCGATCGACCTCTCGTCCCTGCCCGCGCCGCGCGCCGAGGAAGAGGCCCGGCGGGTGACCGGCGAGGAGGCCCGCCGGCCTTTCGACCTCGCACGGGGTCCGCTGCTGCGCCTCGGCCTGCTGCGCCTGGGAGCGGCGGACCACCTCCTCCTGATCACCGTGCAGCACCTGGTCAGCGACGGCTGGTCGGCGGGGATCTTCCTGCGCGAGCTGTCGCTCCTCTATGCCGCCTTCGCCGAAGGCCGCACCGCCGCGCTTCCCGAGCTGCCGGTGCAGTACGCGGATTACGCGGTCTGGCAGCGTGGCTGGCTGCGCGGCGAGGCCCTGGAAGCGCTCCTCCGCTACTGGCGGGAGCGTCTCGCCGGCGTGCCGCGGATCCTCGATCTGCCCACGGACCGCCCGCGGCCGCGCGAAGAGTCCCACGCCGCGGCCACCGTGCCCCTGCGGATCGCGCCGTCTCTGCTCGACGGCCTGCGCAGCCTCGGGCGAACGGCGAACGCGACGCTCTACATGGTTCTGCTGGCCGGCTTCCAGGCCGTTCTCGGACGTTGGGCCGGCGAGGAGTCGGTGAGCGTGGGCACCCCGGTGGCCGGGCGCGACCGCCTGGAGACGGAGGAGCTGATCGGGTTCTTCATCAACACGCTGGTGATCCACACCGATCTGGCGGGAACGCCGGCCGCTCCGGAGCTGATCGGACGGGTCCGCGAGGCGGTGCTCGGAGCGTTCGCCCATCAGCATCTCCCCTTCGAGAAGCTGGTGGAGGCGCTCAACCCGGAGCGCGATCCGCGCTGGTCGCCCCTGGTGCAGGTGATCTTCGCATTGCAGAACGTGCCGCAGGAGGAGCCCTGCCTCCCCGGTCTCCAGGTCGAGAGGCTGGAGAGCGATCCTGGAGCCGCCCAATTCGACCTCGCCGTCGCGCTGGTCGAGCGGCCTGCCGGTCTCGCTGATTTCGGGGTTGCCGGGTCCCTGCGCTATCGGACGGCGCTCTGGAACGGCACCACCATGCGGCGCCTGGCGGAAAGCTTCGAGGTCCTCCTGGCCGCCCTGGTGGAACAGCCCGGACGGCCGGTCGCCGAGCTGCCTCTGCTCAGCGCGGCGGCCCGGCACCAGGCCGTCCTGGAGTGGAGCGGGCTGGAGTGGAGCGGGCTGGAGGCGGCCGGGCCGGGCGAGAGCGAAAACACCACGCTGCCGGCCCTCGTCGCCGCGCAGGCGCTCCGCGTGCCGGACCGTCCGGCGGTCGTCCTCGACGGCGTTGTGCTCTCCTACGCGGAGCTCGACCGGCGGGCCGGCCGGGTGGCTCGCGCGCTGCGCCGGCTGGGCGTGGGCCCGGAGGTCCGCGTGGCGATCTGCCTGGAGCGTTCGCCGGATCTCATCGCCGCGATCCTCGGCGTCCTCAAGGCGGGCGGGGCCTACGTGCCGTTCGATCCCGCCGCTCCCCGCGAGCGCCTCGATCTCCTCCTGGAAGACGCTGCTCCGGCGGTGCTCCTCACCACCGAGGCCCTCGGCTGGTCTCCTCGGACCGCTCCGCCCTCCCCCGCGCTGCTGACGCTGGAGGAGGCCCTCGCGGCTTCCGCGACGATGGCCGCCGGACCGCCGCCGCCGGAGCTTCCGGCGCCCGATCAACTGGCCTACGTCATCTACACCTCGGGCTCGACCGGCCGGCCGAAGGGGACGCTCGTCCGCCATGGCGCTCTCGGCGCGTTCGCCCGCGGATTGCGCGCGGCGGTGGCCGAGCTGCGGTCTCCGCGGCCGCTGCGCCTCAGCCTCAACGCCCCCTTTGCCTTCGACGCCTCGCTGCAACAGATCGTGCAGCTCGCCGCCGGGCACACCCTCTGGATCGTCCCCGCGGAGGCCCGCCGGGACGGCGAGCACATGGCGGCGTATCTCCGCGCGGCCTGCCTCGACGGCATGGACTGCACGCCGAGCCAGCTCGAGCTCATCCTCGCCGCCATGGACTCCTCCGGGCGGCCGCCGCGCTTCATCCTGGTCGGCGGCGAGGCGATCCCGCCCGCTCTCTGGGAGCGCCTCGCGTCGCATCCACGCACCCGCTTCTACAACGTCTACGGACCCACGGAGTGCACGGTGGACGCCACCGCGCGCCTCATCGACGGCACCGGGGGGCCGGACATCGGCCGGCCCCTGGCGGGCTATCGGACCCACCTCCTGGATTTCGCCGGAATGCCGGTGCCTGCCGGCGCGCGGGGTGAGATCTGGATCGGCGGCGCCGCCCTGGCGCGCGGTTACTGGCAGCGGCCCGCTCTCACCGCCGACCGTTTCCGCCCCGATCCGTTCAGCGAAGAGCCCGGCGGCGCCCGCCTCTACCGCACCGGCGACCTCGGGCGCTGGCTGCCGGAGCGGGGGATCGAGTCGCTCGGCCGGGCCGACCAGCAGATCAAGGTGCGCGGTTTCCGCATCGAGCCCGGGGAGATCGAGGCGGCGCTCGGCGCTCATCCGCAGGTGGGGGAGGCGGCGGTCGGTCTGCGCCAGGGCACGGCAGGAGAGGCGCGGCTGGTGGCCTGGGTGACCCCCGCTTCGGCCGCCGCGGCCGCGGCGCCGGCCGCCCGGGAGCTGCGGCGCTGGCTCGCCGACCGTCTGCCGGAGGCCATGGTCCCCGCCGTGGTGGTCGTCCTCGACGCCCTGCCGCGCACTCCGAGCGGCAAGCTCGATCGCCGCGCCCTCCCCGATCCGCCGCGCGAGCGGGCCGCCCGGGAGACGAAAGCCCTGCCGGCGGGAGATCCGCTGCCGCGCCTCCTCGATCTCTGGCGCGAAGTCCTCGGGGTCCCCGAGGTCCACCCCGAGGACAGCCTTTTCGATCTCGGCGGCCATTCCCTCTCGGTCTCCCGCCTGGTCACCCGTATCGCGGAGGCGTTCGGCGTCCTCCTGCCGGCCCGCACCCTGTTCACCTCTCCGTCGCCGCTGGGCGCCGCGGAAGCGCTGCGGTCCGCCGGCCACGAGGTCGGCCGGCTGCCCCGCATCGTCCCCGTGCCGCGCGACCGGCCGCTTTCCCTCTCTTTCGCCCAACAGCGCCTCTGGGTGCTCCACCAGCTCACCCCCGGCCTGACCGCCTACCATCTCCCGGCGGCCCTGCGGCTGCGCGGCCCTCTCGACACCGCGGCGCTGGAGCAGGCCCTGGCGGAGATCGTCCACCGGCACGAGGTCCTCCGCACCCGGTTTCCGGTGCGGTCCTCCTGGAACGGGGAGGAGCCGGTGCAGGAGATCGATCCCGCCGGCACGGTGCCGCTGCTGGCGATCGACCTGACCGTCCTGCCGGAAGGCGGGCGCGAGGCGGAGGCCCGGTGCGTAGGAGCCCGCGAGAGCGTGCGGACCTTCGACCTGGCCGCCGGTCCGCTCCTGCGTCTGCGCCTTTTCCGGCTCGGCGCGGACGACCACATCCTCCTCCTGGTGATCCACCACCTGGTGAGCGACGGCTGGTCGGCGGCCATCTTCCTGCGCGAGCTCGCGGTGCTCTACGGGGCGTTCTCCCGCGCCGAGCCCTCGCCGCTGCCGGAGCTGCCGGTGCAGTACGCGGACTACTCCGTGGCGCAGCGGGAGTGGGAGATGGGGATTCTCACCCTCCAGCTCCGCTACTGGACGGAGCAGCTCGCGGGATCGCCGCAGCGGCTGGACCTGCCGACCGATTTCCCTCGCCCGGTCCTGGAGGACGACGCCGGCGCCGCAGTCCCCATCCATCTGGCGCCCGGGCTGGTGGACGGTTTGCGGGGGCTGGGCCGGGTGACGAAGACTCCCGCGGGGGAGGCGGCCACCCTGTACATGGTCCTCCTCGCCGCCTTCCAGGCTCTCCTCGCCCGCTACGCCGGCCGGGAGACAGTCAACGTCGGCACGCCGGTGGCGCGCCGCAGCCGCCAGGAGATCGAGAGTCTGATCGGTTTCTTCGTCAACACCCTCGTCCTGCGCGCCGACCTCGGCGACGCTTCCACCGGCGGAACGCTGGTGGGCCGCGTGCGGGATACCGTGCTGGACGCCTTCGCGCATCAGGACCTCCCCTTCGAGCGCCTCGTCGAAGCCCTCCACCCGGACCGCGACCCGCGCTGGACGCCGCTCTTCCAGGCCGTCTTCGCCCTGCACAACGTGCCGCGGGAGGAGCCGCACCTCGCCGGTCTGGAGGTCACCCGGCTCGATCTCGGCGGCCCCGAAGCCGTCCAGTTCGATCTGGTGGCCGCCGTGGTGGAAGAAGACGGCGGCGGCGCCCGCGGCAGTCTCGCCTACCGCACCGCCCTCTACGCCGAGGCGACCGTCCGCCGCCTTGCGGACCACTACCTCGCCCTCCTGGCTGCGCTGGTCGCCGACCCGGACCGCCCGGTGGCGGACCTGCCGATCCTGGGTGAGGCCGAGCGCTTCCAGATCGTCCACGAGTGGAGCGGCGTGCACGGCATCCAGCTTCTGGACGCCCGGCTCCAGCCGGTGCCGGCCGGCGCCCGCGGAGCGGTCTGGGCCGGCGGCGAGCCCACCGGATATTTCGCGCGCTGGTCCGCCGGTGGGCGTCTGGAGCCGCTCGCGCCGCCGTCGTCGCTCCTCCTGTCCGCCGAGCCGGAGCGGAGCGGTGCTCCTTGGGCCGAGCCGCCGCGCGATGCGCACGAAGAGCGCCTTCTGGCGCTGTTCCGGGACGTCCTGGGTGTTCCCGACGCCACGATCCACGACGACTTTTTCGAGCTGGGAGGGCACTCGATCGCCGCCTGGCGGCTCGCCTCACGGGTGCGCGACGTCTTCGGCGCCGCACTCCCGGTGCGTGAGATCTTCGCCGCGCCGACCGTGGCGGAGCTGGCCCCGCGCCTGAACGCGGCGCAGGGCGGAGGTCCCGCCGGGCTCCTGATCGCGCTCCAGCCGCGTGGCACCCGCCCGCCGTTCTTCTGCCTGCCACCGGGAGGAGGGGGCGTCTCCCCGTACCGCGACCTCGTGCTCCACCTCGGCGGCGACCGGCCGTTCCTCGCCCTCCGCGCGCCGGGCCTGGAGGAGGGGGAAGAGCCGCTGCGCGATCGCGGTGCCTTGGCCGGCGCCTACGCCGAGGCGATCCGCCACGCCCGGCCGGAGGGACCGTGGCACCTCGGAGGCTGGTCGTCCGGAGCGGTGCTGGCCTTCGAGGTGGCGCGCCGGCTGCGCGCCGCCGGAGGAGAGGTGGCCGCACTCGTTCTCATCGATCCGCCCGATCTGCCCATTCCGGCCGAGGAGCCGGACGACCTCGCCCTCCTCGCCGCCTTCGCCCGGGATCTGGACACCGCGGGCTTTGCGGGGGAGACCGCCGACCTCGACCGCCACCTGCGCGTCTTCCGCGCCACCGTCGAAGCACTGCGCGGCACCACCCAAGCACCGTGGAGCGGTCCCCTCACCCTCCTCGAAGCCGCCGAGCGCCCGGCGCCGGCTGCCGCTTGGCGCGCAATCGCGACGGCGGTCCACATCCTGCCCGGGAGCCACTCCACCATCCTCCAACCGCCCTTCGTGGACGAGCTGGCACGGCTCCTGCGCGAAGCGTTGTAGGGTGCGCGGAGATCGCCGAGCTGCGGATGCGCCGGTCCACGATCTTCTCCATCACCTCGGGCGTGAGCGGCCGGAACTGGATTCGGGCGTCGAGCCGGTTGCAGAGCTCTGTTCGCGCTCCAGCGGAGTCATCCTGAAGGCGAGCCTGCGAGCGGGAAGGATCTGGGAGGGCGGACCTTTCTTTCCTCCAGATCCTTTGAGCTCGCCGAGGCTCCGGAATGGCTACGAGTCGCGGAAGACGGTCTCAAGCCTCTCTGCTGTCACGGCGCGGTCGAGCCATTCCAGGAGAAGGTCGCTCTCGGCGCCCGCAATCCGCTTCTGGACTCCTCTGGGGAGAGCGCCGAACTTCTTCTCCAACAGGCGGACCAAAGCCCGAGCCTCTCCCTCTCTGCGGCCCTCGTTGCGGCCCTCTCTGCGACCCTTGCTGAGACCCTCGCTAAGGCCCTTCTGAAGGTTCTCCTCGGCGAGCTTCCGATTCCATTCATCGATTCGTTCGGCCAACATGGTTTCCATCTCCTCCAGGCTCATCCGTGCCGGGATCTCATCGTCGTCCATCCCCAGGCGGGGGAGGACGACTCCTTCCAGCAAGGCTTCGAAAGCATGCCGCAAGGACTCCTCTTCAGACCCCACGTGCTGCTTCACCCGCGAGACGCTGGCCATCATCTCGTCCCAGGCCGCGCTCCTCTCCAGCCGGAACAGGTCGGCAACCGGGCTGTCGCTCGCCTCCAGCAGGGCCAGCGGCACCTTTGCCGCATGAATCAAATAGTAGCGCAGCCGCGGCACATACCGCTCGGCCGAGAGGTCCAGACGCTCGATCAGATCGGCCAGCTCCAGGGTCACGCCCCAGGGTCCCTGTCCGTTGTAAATGACCACCGGAACGACGAGCGGCAGCTTGCCCGATTCCGGCAGGTGCCCTTCGGCGATCAGGGATTCCAAGAACAACCCCATGTACGTCATCAGGCGGACCGGCATGTAGCGGTCCGGCCGGGACTGGAATTCGAGCAGGATGTAGACGTAGACCGGTTCGTCGTTGTCCAGGCGCCGGAACTTCCAGATGACGTCGCTCTCGCGTTTCTTGCGGCCTCGGGAGGTGAACGAGCTGGGGACCTTCTCGGCCGAGGCCAAGTCGAGGCGGCTGACCCAGGCCTCGCCGAGGATCAGGCGCAGGAGGTCGCAGATCATCCGGACATGGGAAAAGAGCAGGCGGTAGCTGGAGTCGTATCGTCCCAAGAGCTTTTGTCCTTTTGGGCGAGCATAACAGTCTCCGGCTGTTTCGGGAAGATGAACGATGATGAGCTCGGCGGCTCACATCGACTTTTCACGCCGCAGCGTGGATGGAGAAGCCGTCTCCGTCCGCTTCGACGTCGACCACCGCCGTGCCGCCGTTCTGCAAGGTGCCGAACAGCAGCTCCTCGGTGAGCGGGCGCTTCACCGTGTCTTCGATGACCCGGGCCAGCGGGCGGGCGCCAAAGGCCGGATCGAACCCCTTCTCGGCGAGCCGCTGCCGCGCCGCCGGGGTGAGCTCGATGGTCACCTTCTTCTCGGCGAGAAGATCGCCGAGCTGGCGGATGAGCCGGTCCACGATCTTCTCCATCACCTCGGGCGTGAGCGGCCGGAACTGGATGCGGGCGTCGAGCCGGTTGCGGAACTCCGGGCTGAACAGCCGCTCCATCGCCTTCTCCCCCTCGCCGGCGCGGCTGCCCGAGATGTCCCCGAAGCCCAGGCCGCGCTGCGCGATCTCGCGCGCTCCGACGTTCGACGTCATGAGCAGGATCACATGCCGGAAGTCCGCCTGCTTGCCATTGGTGTCGGTCAGCGTGCCGTGGTCCATCACCTGGAGGAGGATGTTGAACACGTCCTCGTGCGCCTTCTCGATCTCGTCGAGCAGGAGCACGGCGTGCGGGCTCTTCGACACCGCCTCGGTGAGCAGGCCGCCGCGGTCGTAGCCGACGTAGCCGGGAGGCGCTCCCACCAGGCGCGACACGCTGTGGCGCTCCATGTACTCACTCATGTCGAAGCGCAGGAAGGAGATGCCCAGCACCTCGGCGAGCTGTTTCGCCACCTCGGTCTTGCCGACGCCGGTCGGACCGGTGAGGAGGAAGGAGCCGACCGGCTTCTGCGGATCGCGCAAACCGGCACGCGCCACCTTGATCGCCGAGGACAGTCGCTCGATGGCTTCCTCCTGACCATAGACCACCGCCTTGAGCTCGCTCTCCAGGCGCTGGAGCTGCTCCTTCTCGCCCCCCTGCACCCGGCGGGGAGGGATCTGCGCCATCGTGGCCAGCACCGCTTCGATGTCGGTCAGCGTCACCTCCTCCTCGTCCCGCAGGGCCACCGCGGCGCCCGCTTCGTCCAGCAGGTCGATCGCCTTGTCCGGCAGCCGGCGGTCGCGGAGATAGCGCGACGCCATGTCCACAGCGCCCTGGATCGCCTCTTCGCTGTAGTGCACGCCGTGGTGCTCTTCGTACCTCTCGCGCAGCCCGTGGAAGATCTTCACCGTGTCTTCCACCGAGGTCTCGGCGATCTCCACCTTCTGGAAACGGCGAGCCAGGGCCTGATCGCGCTGGAAGGTCTGGCGGAACTCCTCCCAGGTGGTGGCGCCGATGCAGCGTAGCGATCCCTCCTGGAGGGCCGGTTTCAAGAGGTTCGAGGCGTCCATCGTGCCGTGCCCCGCGCTGCCGGCGCCGACCACGGTATGGATCTCGTCGATGAACAGGATCGGGCTCTCCTCGCTGGCGGCGAGCGCCGCCAGGGCGGCGAGGACCGCTTTCAGGCGGTTCTCGAAGTCGCCGCGGAAGCGGGTGCCGGCGAGGAGAGCGCCCAGGTCGAGGCGGAACACGCGCGCGTTGCGGAACGGCTCCGGCACCTCGCCCTGGGCGATGCGCAGGGCGAGGCCCTCGACCAGCGCCGTCTTGCCGACGCCGGGATCGCCGACGTAGATCGGGTTGTTCTTGCGCCGGCGTTGCAGGATGTGGAGCGTGCGTTGCAGCTCCTTCTCGCGGCCGATCAGCGGATCGATGGCGCCGCGCCGGGCCATCGCCGTCAGGTCCTGGGTGAAGCTCTTGAGCGCGTCTTCGCCCTTGGGCGCCCGCTCGATCTCCTCGTCGTCGTCGCCCCCTTCGTCGCCCGCCGGGGCCGGACCGCCCGGCACGGCGTGCAGCTTGGAGACGCCGTGCGCCAGATAGCTCACCACGTCGAGCCGCGTCACCCCTTCGGCCTCCAGCATGTCGACCGCGTACGATTCCGGCTCGTCATACATCGCCACCAGCAGATCGGAGCCGTTCACCTCGTCGCGGCCGGCCGCTTCGGCGCGCATGGCGGCGCGGTGGAGGGCGCGCTGGGCGCCGAGAGACAGGCGCGGCTTCACCTCGTCGTCGAGGTCGACGCTGTCCAGTGCCTCGGAGAAGTACTCCCGCAGGCGCTCCTGGAGCTGCCCCAGATCGGCTCCGGCGTGGCGCAGGACCTTGGACGCCTCGTCGTCGAACGTCAGGGCGTAGAGGATGTGCTCCAGCCCGGCGTACTCGTGACCGAGGCGCCCGGCCTCGTTCACCGCCACCGTGAGGGAGATCTGGAGATCGCGTGACAGCTTCATGATTCGTCTTTGTCCTCGGCGGGCACGGCTTCGAGCTTCAGGGGCATCTCATGCTCCCGGGCCTCGTCGGTCGCCTCGGCGACTTTCGTCTCCGCCACGTCTTTCGTATACACGCCCGCGACGCCGACTCCCCTGTGATGAACTTGCAGCATGATGTGGGTGGCTTCTGCGTCTGACTTCCGGAAGTGCTTGACGAGGATATGGACGACGAAGTCCATGCTCGTGAAGTCATCATTGTAGATCAGTACCTTCCAGCGTCGTGGGCGCTGTGTCTTCTTGCGCTCCGCGACGGCGAAATCGGTGTCGCTGCGGTCCTGCTCGGAGGGGCGTGCCATCGGAGTTGTTATTCCGGTGATTCCGGTGATTCCGGTGATTCCGGCGACCCCGGCGGCTTGGCCGGCGGGGTGCGTGGATTGGGGAACCGGCTCTCCGCCGGCCTTATTCCGAACAGCTCGCATTCGATGACGAGCACCGAGTTCGGCCCCAGGAGCTCACCGCGCCCAGCCTCGCCGAATGCGAGCGCCGGGGGGAGCCAGATCCGCCACTTGGCGCGCAACGGCATGAGCTGCACCGCCGTCGCGAACCCGTCGATGAGCTGGTCGGTGCGCACGGTGATCGGCGCTCCGGAGTCCATCACCGGCAGCTTCGTGCCGTCGGTCCGCGACCAGGTGAAGCTGATCGTCACCTTGTCGGTGGAGCTCGGCTTCGGTCCGTCCCCCGGATTCAGGATCTCGTACTGCAATCCCTTGAACGTGGTGAAGACACCCGGCCGCTTGGCATTGGCTGCCAGGAACGCCTCGCTCTCCTTCAGGTTCTTGGCCGCGAGCGCCTTCCGCTCGGCGTCGCTCAACGGCGGTTTGGCCGGTGTCGCGGCGGGTGCGGGAGGCGTCTGGGCGGTCTGGACGGGGGCAGCAGGGGCCAGGAAGAGAAGGACGGGAACGAAAGTGGCTCTCCAGAACATGCTCCTATCTTAGCGTGCTCCCGCCAGAACGGCCGGGGAGGCGGGAGCCTCCCCGGCGAGAGTGGCCTTTAGGGGTTGGTGCAGGCCACCAGATTGAAGGTGGTGCCGTTGGGCGTGATGCAGGTGTTGTCAGGGAAGCCGACGAAGTGGAAAAGCTGGTTCGTGTCGGAGCGCCGGCCCCAGGACGAGGTGCAGCCGGTCTGGAGCGAACCGAAGATGCCGGTCGCCTGGAACCCGCAGGGAATCAGGACGGCGGTGCCGGTGCAGAAAGCGCCCGACCACCCGCGGCAGAAGGTCAGGTCCTTGTTGACGGAGGACTTACAGCCATTCTGGAGAGCGGACTTGAGGTCGGCAGCGTTCAGGTCGGCGACGTTCGGGAGGTCCAGCTTGCCGTCGGGAACCAGCTCGACGTAGTTCTTGCGGGGAGGCTGGATGGTGAAGCCTTTTTCGCTCTGAGCCAGCACCGCGGTGGTTGAGACGAGGAACAGAGCCGCCGTCAGGACACAGGATGCGAGAATTTTCTTCATGATACACTTCTCCTGTTCGTAGTCGGTTTGATTTGAGGGTCGAGCCCAACTCGGCCCTCTCTTCTCCCTTGCGCGCGCAGGAGCCTTCGGCGTGCTGCAAGTGCCGAAGTAGTACAATGACATTTATAAGATGATTGATGTCAAGTAGTCTGAAGTGACAATGCTGCCGCCGTTGCCGCTCGGGTGCCCCTGAGGATCATGTAGCGACAAGGACTGCAGGATCTCCCGCTGCCGGCGTCCTGGTTACTCCTGCCGCACGTCGAGCACCGCACCGCCGGTGATCCGCAGCAGCTCGTCGGGTGTGATGCGGAAGACGGCGTGGGGCGTGCCGGCGGCAGCCCAGAGCTCTTTGTGGACGAGGAGGTCGCGGTCGATCACGATCTTGACCGGCGCGGCGTGGCCGACGGGGGGGACGCCGCCGATGGGGAAGCCGGTGATGCGCCGGACCGCGTCCGCGTCGGCGCGTCCGACCGGCTGGCCGAGGTGGGCTTCGAGCTTTTCCGGGGAGACCTGGTTGCGGCCCGAGGCGATCACCAGGACGGCGTCCTCGCCGGCGACGAAGACAAGACTTTTAGCGATCTGTGCGACCTTTGCGTCGAGAGCGGCGGCGGCTTCGGCGGCGGTGCGCGTGCTGGCCGCGAGCTCGCGGACCTCGGCGGAGGCGCCGAGCGCGGTGAGGGCGGATTGGACACGGTGAGCGTTGGGATGCATGGCCTGGGGATGCTACACCAAACCGTTCCCACTCCAGATTCGTTGCGGCGTTTTCTACAGGCAGGCCCACGATCTCTGATCGTGGACCGTGCCCTCATCGATCACCCTAAATAAGATTCAATAACTCAATGCATTCGAATGGCGATGAGGTCTCAGTCCCATTTCGGCCATTCACCTCCTGGACCCAGGACCACTGCCTCGGTTCCACGGAGCTTGCGCAACGCTGCGAACAGAGGGGTTTGCTGCGATACCAACGCTGCTTGGAAAGCGCGGATCGACATACTGATCTCCTTTCGTGAATGCTGTTTATTCTAGCATGGCAAGAGACCAGGGAAAAGAGATGCATGTGCGAATCCGCCAGGCTCTGCTCAGGAGGGAGCGAGCAGAGCGCTGACCCGCTCGGTGAGATGTCGCTCCGGCTCTTCCTGGGGCCGGCGCGGCGGCCGGCCGCTGCTCTGCTCCTGGCGATGGAGCCAGGCGGTGGACTCCCGCCAGAGGGTGTCGCGGAAGCGCTCGCGGAAGAAGCCGAAGTGTCCGATCTCACCGGCGCCGATGTCGGCGGGGGACAGGTGGCGGTGGGTGATGTCGGCGCCGCTGTAGGCGTCGAGGAGACTCTCGACGGCCGGCCGCGGCGCGTACGTGTCGTCCGTGAAGCTGTAGGCGAAGAGCGGACCGCGGAAGCGCGCGAAGCCGTCCTCCAGGCCATCTTCGAGCAGGTAGCGCGGCCGGCGGCCCCAGCGCGCCCACTCGCGGGCGACTCCGGCCGGAAGGTCTTCCTTGGTGCCGAAGGAGCCGGGCAGGTAGCCGAAGAGGCGGGTGATCACCGGCACGGCGTACCACTGCGCGGCGATCTTGTAGCGCGCGGGCACCGGCCAGTGCGCCCACCAGCCGCTCTGCGAGCCGACGGTGAGGAGGCCGCTGATCCGCCAGCTCGGCTCGGCGAGGCCGACGATCTGGCCGCCGGCGCTGTGGCCCACGACCAGCAGCTTCTGCGGCCGCAGGTGCAGACCGATCCAGTCGAGGACGCCTGCGAGATCGAGCTGTCCCCAGTCGCGCATCCGGGCGCGGAAGCCGGCGAGGCGCGCCGGCCGCGAACCGCCGATCCCGCGGTAGTCATAGGTCACCACGGCGAAGCCTTCGCCCGCGAGATGGCGGGCGTAGGAGTCGTAGTAGCCGCGTTTCACCGCCGTGGCCGAGTTGATCAGAACCACCGTCCCACGGCTGGGGCCGCCCGGCCCGGCCGCCGGCTCGTACAGCGTGGCCGCCAATTCGAAGCCGTCGAGCGCCGGGATGCGCAGAGTGGAGTCAATGTGACCGGAATCGATCTGCGTGTCCATGGTGGTCTCGGTCCTTTCGTTGGATCAGAGCCGTTCGAGGATGGTGGCGATCCCCTGACCGCCGCCGATGCAGAGCGTGATGAGAGCGGTGCCCAGGCCGCGCCGCTCGAGCTCGTCGAGGGCGGTGCCGAGGAGCATGGCGCCGGTGGCGCCCAGCGGATGGCCGAGGGCGATGGCGCCGCCGTTGACGTTGACCTTCTGCGGATCGATCCCCAGGTTGCGGATGGTCTGCAACGGGACCGCCGCGAACGCCTCGTTGATCTCCCAGAGATCGATGTCCGCGGCCTGCATGCCGGCCTGCGCCAGCGCCTTCCGCGACGCCGGAGTGGGCGCGGTCAACATGATCACCGGCTCGCTGCCTACGGTCGCCATGGCGCGGATGCGGGCGCGCGGCCGGACGCCGTGCGCCTTGACGTAGCTCTCCGACGCGAGCAGCACGGCCGCCGCGCCGTCCACCACGCCGCTCGAATTGCCGGCGGTGTGCACGTGATGGATGCGGTGCACCTGCGGATAGACCTTGAGCGCCACCTGGTCGAAGGTCTCGCCGTCCGGCCCGAGCGGCGCGGCGCCCTGCGCTTCAAACGCCGGCTTGAGCGACGCGAGCCCAGCCGCCGTCGTGTCCGGCCGCGGATACTCGTCGGCGAGGACGACCGTCCCGGTCTCCGGATCGCGCACCGGCACGAGGCTCTTCTGGAACCGCCCGTCGCGCTGCGCGGCGCCCGCCTTCTGTTGCGACTCCAGGGCGAAGGCGTCGATCTCCTCGCGCGAGAAGCCTTCCAGGGTCGCGATCAGATCGGCGCTGATCCCCTGCGGCACCTGGAAATACCGCCCGCGCAGGCGGACGTTGCCGCCGTCCTGGCCGGCGCCGTCGGAGCCGATCGGCTGGCGCGACATGCTCTCGACGCCGCCCGCCACGACCAGGCTCTGCACTCCGGCCATGACGCCGAGGGCGCCGAAGTTGACCGCCTGGAGACCCGAGCCGCAGAAGCGGTTCAGGCTGACGCCCGTCACCTCGATCGGCCAGCCGGCTGCGAGGATGGCGTTGCGGGCGATGTTCGCGCCCTGCTCACCCGCCTGGGAGACGCATCCGACGACCACGTCGTCGACCTCCGCGCGGTCGATGCCGGTGCGCTCGGCGAGCCCTTCGAGAGTCTGCGCCAGGAGCTCCTGGGGGTGAATGTTGGAAAGGGCGCCCTTGCCGGCCTTGCCGCGGCCGCGGGGCGTCCGGACAGCGTCGAGAATGTAGGCATCAGCCATGATGTATCTCCCGTACGAACGATCGTGCTCTTTTTGGATGGGTGCAAGGCTTCCTCGATGGATCCGCGCATCGCTTCAGACCCGGCAGGAAGCGAGCAGGCGCTCGAACGCGTTGCGTGCGCGCTCTTCGGACTTGGGATCGCGCAGCAACCGGTTGTGGTCGTGGTAGCCGAGGGTGACGGAATAGAAATCGAACGCAAACTGCTCGGGATCGAGGTCGGCGCGGAAATGCCCGGCTTCGATGGCGAGCCGGCAGGCCTTGGCGAGCGCGGCGACGCGCCCGCGATGGGCGAGGACGAGATAGTCGCGCTGCGGCCCCGGCCGGTCGTCGAGCTCGATGGAGGCGGCGATGAGCACGCAGCCGCCCGGCATCTCGGAGTTGTCCGCCCAGGCGAGCCAGTTGTTGAACAGGGCGCGGATGCGCGGCTCGCCGCGGGGAGCCGCCAGCGCGGGCCGGATGACGTTCTCCTGGAAGAGCGCCGCCGCGGTCTGCAGCACCTGGCACTGCAGCTCCTCCTTGGAGCCGAAGTGGGCGAAGAGGCCGCTCTTCGACAGCCCGAGCTCCGAGGACAGGGTGCCGATGGTCAACCCCTCCAGCCCGTCGCGGCTGGCGATGCGCACCGCCTGCTCCAGGATGCGGTCGCGGGTTTCGGCGCCCTTGCTCATGGCCCTGCTCATGAGGGCAATGGTACGAACGATCGTTCTATTTTGTCAAGGAGGTCATCGCTGCTGCGGGACCGCCGGCTGGCCCGCCGGCGGAGGCATCGGCGTCTGAACGGGGACGGGCATCCCCTCCAGCACCCGCACCTCGGTGATGAAGTATTCCGTCTCGCCGAAGCAGTCGGTGGGGAGCCCCTTGTGCTGCTCGTAGTGGATGGCCACCCGCTGGCCGATGGTCTTGTTGAGGACGCCGGCGATCTTGGGATCGCGCACCGAGAAGTTGAAGATCTGGGGCAGGGTGCCGGGCAGGTTGACCATGGCGAGCTCGCCCTCCCAGGTCTTACAGATCCAGCCACGGCGGGAGAACTTCTGCACGTAACCCGCCCGGTCGCCGTCGGAGTAGCTGAAGCGCAGGGCGACCCAGGCGAAGAGCGCGAACGCCGCCACGCCAAGAACGAACACGGCGAAGGTGAACAGAAGAAGCCGCGGGCCGATACGGCGACGGGCGGGTGTCGGGGTGGCGGGTCCGCTCACGGGCATGGAGATCTCCAGTCGAGGTCCCGCCCCGGCCATCGACAAAGGCGGGCGGAGACTCACGGATCATTCCACAGAATGGGCGACGGCGGGGGAGTGAATCTCGTGGTCGACGTGACCGGCGGCGCCCCTCGGGGCGCCGCCTGAGAGCTTGCGAGGAGAGGCTCAGTCTTCCTCACTGCCTGCTACTGTCTGCTGTTGACGGGCGCCTTCGTGGCGGTTCCGGTTCCTGTCGAGTCAGGGATAGGATCCGCCTGATTGCAGAGCTTGGTCGCCACACTGTCGATGTAATAGTGCGACCGCTCGACGAACACCGGGTTTCCCGGCGAGGACGTGGCCATGAAGATCTGAACGAGGTTATTGGCTCCGGGCCGGAGAATGTCGACCGGGCAGCACCAGGTGTAGTAGATGTTGTTGTCGTGCATGTCGCCGTTGCCGCCCCCGCCGTCTCCGCCCGACAGCCCGGCGACGCCTCCTGAGGTATAGGTCACCGGAGGATCGTAATCAAAGTGCTTCTGCAGCGGAATCCAGCCGGGCGGGGCGAAGCCGGCGCCTTCGTCTCCCTTGTTGCAGAACTGGCCGTTGACCTGCGCGCTGAACCAGTGGGCGTTGCCTTCGTGGGCATCTCCTGTGGTCGAGATCGTGACGAACAGGGTCCGCTCGGTGGCCGGCAGCAGGAAGGTCTTGGTATAGATGAGGCTGCCCGGAGGCCCCACGGACGAGGATTGCTCGGCTCCGAACCGGAACTCTGCCGCCCATCGACTGAGTGCCTGTGCGGACAAGGTGGCGGGGATCAGCAGCATCAACAGGGCTGCTGACAGAAGACCCGACAAGGAACGCAGCTTACCAGTCATCATCTTCTCCTTTCAGGACATTTCTCGCGAGAGCGAGGCTTCAAGGTCGCCTCAGAAAGGGAGCACAGCGGAGGAGGGAAGTGATTTCGTACCTTGCCCTCTAAAGAATAGAGTGCATGCCGTGGCACAGACGTGACAAAAATAGAGCATGAACATGCGTACCGCGCGGCGCCACGGCGGGGGAGTGACTCTCGTGGTCGACGTGACCGGCTGCTATCGGTAATTTGCTATAATTGCTCCATCCGTTCACGGCCAAAGCTTCTTCGAGAGGTGCATCTTTGTTCAGCCACCGGGTTCTTTCGTCCTTCCTGATCGTCCTGGGCTCTCTGATCGTGCCGGCCGCGGGCTCGCGGCTCGTGGCCCAGCCCACCGCGCCAACCGTCCGTACCCTCTCCGCGACGGAGCGGGTGATCACCCTCGAAGGCATTCCGGCGCGGACCGCGCAGGGGCCGGTGCACGCCACGCCGCCTCCGCCGCCGCCGGTGGACCTGGAGGAGAGCGAGGAGACGCAGCCGCCGGCGCCGGTGACCGTCGACCGGATCGTCATTCCGCCGGCCCGCGCCGCCGCGACGGCGAACGATTTCCTCAATGTGACCCAGGCGCCGGGCACGTTCACCATCGTCCGCGACTCGGCGCTGACGCCGCCCTCCGGCTTCAGCAGCAGCGTCAACGAGCCCAACATCGGCGGCCAGGGCGACGCCATCTTCACCACCCATAACTGGTATTCCGACGTCTCCACCAACAACGGCGCGTCGTACTCCTACATCAGCCCGTTCGACACCTTTCCGAACACGCCGGCCGACTTTTCTGCCGGCTTCTGCTGCGACCAGCGGGTGGTGCAGGATTCCAGCCGGAACCTGGTGTTCTGGTACCTGCAATACATCAGCACCGGCACGACGACCATCACCAACGGCGTTCGGATCGCGGTCGCCCACGGGCAGGCGGGCCTGGCGGCCAACTCCTGGCACTATTACGACTTCACGCCCGGCCAGTTCGGTCTGAGCGACAAGTGGTTCGACTTCCCGCACATGCAGGCGAGCGCCAATGATCTCTATTTCACCACCAACATCTTCACCGGCGCCGGCACGTTCTACGGGGCGCTGATCGTCCGCATGCCGCTGGCGCAGCTCGACGCCGGGAGTCCGCTCACCGTCAGCTCCTATCTCACCACCACCTTCGGCAGCATCATGGCGGTCCCCGGCTCGGCGGCGGAAGGCACGCGCCCCGGCCGCACGACGATGTACTTCGCGGCGGTCTTCAGCTCGAATTCTCTCAAGGTGCTGATCTGGCCGGAGGCCAACCCGGCCCCGACGGTGAGCGATGTCGGCGGGCTCGCCAGCTCGAACGTCTCCTCCTCCTTCGTCTGCACCGGGCCGGACGGCCTCAACCCCTGCACCCGCGCCAATTCGCGGGCGCAGACCGGCTGGATCACCGACACTGAGCTGGGGATCCTGTGGAGCTCGGCGCAGAACGGCGCCGCTCGGCCCTATCCCTACACCCGGGTGGCGATCCTCAACCCCTCGACGCTCGCGGTGATCTCCCAGCCCGACATCTACAGCGCGACCAGCGCCTGGCTCTACCCGGCGATTTCGGTGAATGAGCGCGGGCACCTGGGCGGCGTCATCGACAACCTGGGCGGCAACATCCTGCCCACCCTGCGCGCCCTGATCCGCGACGACCTGTCGCCCGATCCGGTCACCAGCGGCTGGGAGACCTACTCCGTCGCCACCAGCACCAACGGCACCTCGGGACGGTGGGGCGACTACAACGGCACCGTGGCGCACGAGAAGTATCCGCGCACCTGGCTCGCCGTCGGCCACGTGCAGAACGGCAACAGCGCCAACTCCGGCTCGCAGACCCACAATCTCTGGTTCGGCCGCGAGCGCGACACCTCGCCGGCTCTCTCCGTCGCCTTCGCGGGCAGCGGCGGCGGCACGGTGACCAGCAGCCCGGCCGGCATCAACTGCGGCGCCGCGTGCAGCGCGTCCTTCGCCCTGGGCACCCAGGTGACATTGACGCCCAGCGCCAATCCCCTCTCCCAGTTCACCGGCTGGAGCGGCGCCTGCGCGGGGACCGGCCCCTGCGTCGTCACCGTGGACGCCGCCAAGTCGGTGACCGCGACGTTCATCCTGCAGACCGTGACCAAGATCGGCACGGGGACCGGTACGGTGACCAGCAGCCCGGCCGGCATCAACTGCGGCGCGACGTGCAATGCGCTCTTCGGCGGCGGCACGCCGGTGACCCTGACCGCGGCGCCGGGGGCGGGCTCGCTCTTCCTCGGCTGGAGCGGCGCCTGCTCGGGCACCGCGAGCTGCCTGCTGACCATGGACGCCGCCAAGACGGCGACGGCCACCTTCAGCCCGGTCAGTGCCATGGACTTCTACACCGTGGCGCCGTGCCGCCTGCTGGACACGCGGGTCAACGGCTCCGGCGGGCCGCTCATTTCGGCCGTGCCGCGCCTGTTTCCGGGAGCGGGCACGTGCGGCGTCCCGGCGGATGCCGCGGCGATCGTGGTGAACCTCGCGGCGGTGGCGCCGGCGACTCCGGGGGTCGTGGGGTACGTCACCCTCTACCCGGGGAACGGCTCCGCGCCGGTCGCGAGCAGCATCAACTTCAGCGCCGGAGACGTCCGGTCGAACAACGCCGTGCTGCTGCTCTCGACGGATACGCTGGGCAAGCTCGGCGCCCAGTCGTTCGTCAGCAACGGCGGGGGAGTGGATGTGGTGATCGATGTGACCGGCTACTACAAGTAGCCGGCCGCGTTCCCGGCTTACCCGCGCCGCCGGATTCTGAACGCCGCCAGGGCCTGGGGCTCCTCGTTCGCGGGGAGCATCCCGGCCAGGCGGTGGACCGTCGGCGCCCAGCCCTTCTGGCCGGTCCACTTCTTGACGTCGATCGCGTCCGGATCGAGCGGCCCGGCGGTCAGGAAGGCGGCCAGGTCCGGGCGCCGTTTCCCCTGGGAGTCGACGGCCACCGCCTCGAAGCCGGGGCCGCGCTTGTAGAGCGCGAGCAGGCCGAAGACCTCGCTGTCCGGCGCGCCCCCCTTCCCCCTGGCCAGCGCGGTCACCTGGAAGAGCGCCACCCGGCCGCGTGTCCCCTCTTCGAGCTCGGTGAGGATCCCCTCGACCAGCGGGTGGCCGGTGGCGAAGAAATCGAGCGTCTCGCGCTCCACCGCCTCCTCGCGGTTGAAGGTGCCGAGCCAGCGCGAGCCGGGAGGCACGCCGGGCAGGCTCTCCACCAGCGCCTCATAGCCGAATTCGATCATCCAGGAGCCGTGCCCGCTCTGCGGATCGGTCTCGAAGCCGAACCGGTGGAGGGCGCGCATCACGACGTCCTCGTTGAGATCGTCCAGCCCCGGCGGCACGCGGGAGAGGATCTCCGGCGCCATCTCGGGCCGGTAGGGATCGCGGTGCAGCTCGTGGTACGCCGCCTGCTGCACCCGGCCGTGCGCCTCCTGGGCCTCCTCCAGCACGGCGGCGAAGACGGCGGGGTCGACGTCGCCCGCACCTTCAGCGATCGCCTCCCGCTCCACCGCCCGCGCCACGTGGCGCAGCTCGCGCTCGAGACCGCCCAGCGGCTCGGTGAACAGACCGACCTGCTCATAGAGCAGGGCGACGGCGCGGCCGAAGCCGGACGGCGGCCGGAAGTAGACGATCTCGGTCGGCAGCGTGCGGCCGATGCGGTCCAGGCGGCCGATGCGTTGCTCGACCACCGCCGGATTCCACGGCAGATCGAACAGCACGAGCCGGTGGCAGAACTGGAAGTTGCGCCCCTCGCCGCCGGCCTCGGTGGAGATCAGCAGCGCCGGCCCTTCGGGAAGACGGAACTGCGCGACTTCGATGTCCCGCCGCTCCGGGGCCAGGTCCTCATGGAAGAGCCCGGTCCGCGCCCGTCCCTGCCGTTCGATCTCCCCCTTGAGCCGTTCCAGCGTCTCGCGGTGCGCCACGAAGACCAGCGTCTTCTCGCCCGCCTGCTGCCAGCGGGCCGCCTGCTCGACCAGCCACCGCACGCGGGGATCGGCGCGCTCGGCCTCGCCGGCCAGGGCACGGTTCGGCTCGTCGTCTCTCTCCAGCACCGAGACCAGAGCGGCGGGGGAGGAGAGCGCACGCACCACGCGGTCCGCCTTGCGCTTCTCCTCCAGCGCATTGCCGGCCGGCAGCGCGCGCATCCGGTCCTCCAGACGGCGGAGGAGATCCCACCCCGCGCGCCATTCCGGCCCGTCCAGATCGACCGGCGCCGGCACCCGCGGCGGCAGGCCGCCGATGTCCGCCCGCCGCGTCGAGCTGGTGCACGGCGGCAAAGGCTCCCGGCGCCCGAGCCGCTCCTCGAACGCAGCGCCCTCAGGAAGCTCCTCCGGACGCAGGAGCTGCAAGAGACGGAAGAAGCCGTGCGCGTCGTCTTCGAGCGGCGTCGCGGTGAGCAGCAGGGTGTGCCGGCCGAGGGCGGCGATCGGCGCGATGGCGCGGTACGCCTCGTTGCCCGGATGCCCCGGCGGCCGGCGCAGGTGGTGCGCCTCGTCGACGACCAGCAGGTCGATTCCCGCTTCGACCGCCTGCTCGGTGAGCCGGCGCCGCGACGCCAGCATCTCCAGGCTGACGATCACCCGGCGGTGGACGTCGAACGGATTGAAGTCCGCTCCATGATCGTTGGCCACGTCGGTGAGGCGCTTGGCGTCGAGGAGGACGAACGCCTGGTGATACTTGCGCCACAGCTCGCCGAGCCATTGCAGGGTGAGCGTCTCGGGAGCCACGACCAGCGTGCGGTCGGCGCGGCCGGTGTGGAGGAGGCGGTTCATGATCAGGCACGCCTCCACCGTCTTGCCGAGGCCGACCTCGTCGGCGAGCAGCCAGCGCACCGGATCGCTGTGGCAGGCGCGCTCGGCGGCGTAGAGCTGGTGCGGGAAGAGCTGGATGCGCCCGCCGAGGAAGGAGCCGAGGCCGTCGGCCTGGCGCACGCGCAGCAATCGGAGGCCGTCCAGCCGGTTCGCGAAATCCTCATAGGCGTCGATCTTGCCGCGCGCCAGCCGTTCCAGCGGCGGCAGCTCCACCGGCAGCGGCCAGAGCTCCGTCGCCGCCACCGTGCGGCCGTCCTCCAGCCGGCACAGGCTGTTCTCGAAGTGCTCGACGACGACCGTCTCGCCGGTCGATTCGAGGCGCACCCGGCTGCCGGGACTGAGGCTCAGGGGAACGAGGGCGTCGGACTCGACGGCGAAGCCAAGGGTCTGATCGCTGTCGCGGAAATGGACCAGAACCTGGCGGCCGCGCACCTGGCGCACCTCACCGGGTCCGAGATCGGGATTGAAACGATGGCTGAGGCGGTCTCCGGTCTTCCACATAGAGGCGGGCATTGTACAGGTCCGAGATAGCCCTCACCCCCGTCCATGGGTTATTCTTTTTTTCTACTCTTGAATGCGCTGGAGATCGAGGATGGATGACGACCGGCCTGCTCAGGCCCCATTGGACCGCTGGGTGCCCCTGGTCTACGAAGAGCTGCGGGCGTTCGCGGGCAAGCTGCTGAGCGACAAGGCCGGCGGGGTCACGCTGCAGCCGACCAGCCTGGTGCACGAGGCCTACCTCCGCCTGCTCGACCAGCGGCGCGTCGACTGGCAGGACCGCCTGCACTTCTTCCGCATTGCCGCCCGGGTGATGCGGCGGATTCTGGTCGACCACTGCCGCGCCCGGGTCGCGCTCAAACGCGGCGGCGCGCAGGTGGCGATCGAGCTCGAGGAGGCTCTGGCGGTGACCCCGTCTCCGATCGACGTGCTCGCGGTCGACCGCCTGCTGACCGATCTCGAGGCCCTCGATCCGCAGCAGACCCGGATCGTGGAGCTGCGATTCTTCGCCGGCTTGACCGTCGAAGAGACCGCCGAGGCGCTGGGGATCTCGCAAGCCACGGTCAAGCGCGACTGGGCTCTCGCCAGGGCCTGGATGGCCAAGGAGCTCCGACCCGCGGAACGCGATGGACGCTGAGCGCTGGCAACGCATCAAGGACGTGTTCAGCACCGTCCTCGACCTGCCTCCGGATCTGCGAGCCCGCTGGCTGTCCGAGGCCACTCCCGAAGATCCTTCGCTGGCCGACGAGGTGCGCGGCCTGCTCGCCGCCTATGACGCCGGCGACCGTTTCGAAGGCGGGGCCCTGGCGGCGGCTCCCGAGCTCCAGCGCGAGCTGCGGACCGCCGTCGAAGGCGTGCGGATCGGGCCGTACCGCATCCTCTCCGAGCTCGGCCGGGGCGGCATGGGTGCGGTCTACCTCGCCGTCCGCGACGAGGAGGAATTCCCGCAGAAGGTCGCCCTCAAGCTGATCAAGCGGGGAATGGACACCGATCTCATCGTCCGCCGCTTCCTCCACGAGCGGCGCATCCTCGCCGGCCTCTCCCATCCGAACATCGCCCGCCTCTACGACGGCGGCACCACGCCGGACGGCCGGCCGTATTTCGTCATGGAGTATGTCGAGGGTCGGCCTCTCCACCGCTTCGTCGAGGAGGAGGGTCTCGGCGTCGAGGCGCGGTTGCGGCTGTTCCTGAAGATCTGCTCGGCCGTCCAGTTCGCCCATCAGAACCTGGTCGTCCACCGCGATCTGAAGCCCGCCAACATCCTGGTCGGCGCCGACGGCGAGCCGAAGCTGCTCGACTTCGGCATCGCCAAGCTGCTCGACCTCTCTTCCCTGGGCGAGCTGTCGGCGCTGACCGAGCTCGACCACCGCCCGATGACGCCCGACTACGCGAGCCCGGAGCAGGTGGAGGGAGGGGTGGTGACCACGGCGACCGACGTCTGGGGTCTCGGCATCCTGCTCTACGAGCTTCTGGTCGGCCGGACTCCTGCGGCGGTCGAGCGCCAGCTCGGTCCCGGATGGGCCGGCCGCCCGCCGAGCCAGGCAGCCCGCGCCCTCACCGGAGACCGCCGCCGGAGCCGCCGTCTCGCCGGGGACCTCGACACGATCGCCGGCAAGGCGCTGGAGCGCGATCCGCAGCGGCGCTACGGTACGGCGGCGGCCCTGGCCGAGGATCTCGAGCGGCATCTCGCGCAGCGGCCGGTCCGCGCCCGCCGCCCGACCGTCGCCTACCGGTTGGGGCGCGCCGTCGTGCGCCACAAGCTGGCTTCGGTGTTCGTCCTCTCGGTCGTCCTGCTCGCCGGCGCGCTGGGCTACCAGACGCTGGCGCTCGCCCGGCAGAACGAGCAGACCCGGCGGCAGAAGACGCGCGCCGAGGACCTCGCCGGCTTCCTGATCAACCTGTTCCGGATCGCCGATCCCGGAGAGAGCCGCGGCGAGGAGGTGACGGCGCGCGACATCCTCGCCGCGGCGGAACGCCGCCTGCTCCGCGAAGCCCCCGTGGAGCCCGCCTCGCGCTCCGATCTCCTGCGGGCGATCGGCGAGGTGCGCACCAACCTGGGGTTGTACGACGAGGCGAAGACCGCCCTCGACAAAGCCCTGGCGCTGCGCCCGGGAACCGACCCGGATTCGGAGCTCGACCGGGCCGACACCCTGACCAAGCTGGGCACGCTCGCCAGCGAGCGCGGCGACTATGGGTCGAGCCGCCGGTATTACGAGCGGGCGCTGGCGAGCAAACGGCGGCTGCGCCCCGCGGGAGACCGTTCGCTGGTGGAGGACCTGAACGGCCTGGGCCTCGCGGCGACGGAGACCGGAGACCTCGAGAAGGCAGCGGCCTTGCTCACCGAATCAGAAGCGATCAGCCGCCGCGCCGGCTCCCGCGGCCGCGAGGCCCTGGCGGTCAGTTGGAACAACCTCGGGAACCTCCACCTCAAGAAGCAGGCGTACGTCCAGGCCGAGAGCTATTTTCGGCAGGCGCTGGCTCTCGACGAGGAGGTCTTCGGGAAGAATCATCCGGAGACCGTCCGCGTCCAGAACAACCTGGCGATGGTCCTGCACCTGCGGGGCAATCCCCAGGCGGAAGACCTCTACAAGGATCTGCTCGCGCGACAACGCCGGCTGCTGGGTCCCGCCCACCTCCACCTCGCCATCACGCTCGGCAACCTGGCCGTCACCGAGCTCGACCAGGGGCACACGGCGGCGGCGGAAGCCTCCCTGCAGGAGGCGCAAGCCATCCGGCGGCAGATCCGCCTCCCTCCGGACCTCGACGAGGCCAACTCCCTGAACACCCTGGCGGGCATCCAGCTCGCGAAAGGGGACCTCGATGCGGCGGAGGCCAACTATCGCAGGAGCCTTGAGCTCTTCCGCCAACTGCGGGGCGCGCCCGTTGATCTCGCCAATGCCTTGCGCGGAGTCGCTCTCGTGCGCCAGAAGCGCGGCGACCTTCCCGGCGCGGAGAAACTGGTACGCGAGAGTCTCACTCTCCTGGCGGGCGTCCCCAACGCCGGCCTGGACATGGCCGGCTCGCACTACCTCCTCGCCGAGATTCTGAGAGCCCGGAACCGGCTGCGCGAAGCCGAGGCCAGCTATCGCCAGGCTCTCGCGCTGCAGCGCAAGATCCTGGGTCCCGGCCACCCCTACGTAGCCGCCGTCGAGCGCCGGCTCGCGAGCCTCCCTCCCCACTGAGCCGGTTTCCCTCTCTTTTCCGCGTTCTGATCGTTCCCTCTTTTCGAGGGAATGAGGAGAACCAATGAGATTCCGACCAAGCCTGTTTGTCTGTCTCTGTCTCTGTCTCGTCTCGAGACCGCTCGCGGCGGACCCCTTCCGCGCCGGCACGGTGTCTCTGCGCCTCTCCGCAGCTCCCGGCGCGCCGCTCCTGCAGCCCGGTGAGAACGTTGTGGCAAAGCTCTGCGCACTGCTCAAAGACGGCGGCGGCGGCTCGCCCTTCTGCCGCGCCACGGTCCTCAATGGATTCCCGCCGGTGCTCAACCTGACCCTGCCCCTGCCCTTCTTGCAGTTGGGCCTCCTCTCCGTCGAAACGAACGACGACGGGACCCTCCGCGCCGCTCTCTTCGCCCGAACCCTCTCCTGGAGCAATCCACGGCTGATCGAGACCCCCTGCGGCCGCTTCACCTGGTCCCTCCGGCTCGACCCGCGGGCGACCCAGCCCGTCTCGGAGGTGACGCTCCACCCGGGAGCCCGCGATGCCTCCCGGGGCACCGTCTCCGGCACGCTCCAGATGACCGCGCAGATCGGTTTCGAGAATGTCGAAACCCATCGACGTCTGATCCTTCCGATGTCGTTGCGCCTCCCGCTGCGCGGCTCCTGGGCCACGAGAGCAGACGCCACACGCACCAACGATCCGGACGCCAGCAATCTCCTGTTCTTCGCCGACCGTCCGGGGTGTGCCCGGCTGAGTCCCCTCACCGGCAAGGTCTGCCTGTCCCCCGTCCCGGAAGGAGCACAACAATGAGCACGATGCATCGGATTGCCTGCGTGGCCCTGGTGAGCGTGGGGCTCGGCACGCCAGCCCTGGGGGCCGCGCCGTTCGAGCGGGTTCACGGCGCGACCCTCAACTTCGAGCAGGCGCTCAAGGGCGCGGCGCCGGTTCAGGTCTGCCCCGGCGGCGGATACATCTCGGTCGGCTTCACCCATCGTCGAGGAGGCCGGACCGACTTCGACGTCTACGTCGTGCGCACCCCGGACCCGGGGGGGCTTCCGGGATGGGAGAGGACCTACGATCTGAACAACGCCCAAGGGGATGACATCGGCACCAGCATCCGGGAGATCCGGGTCAACCCGCAGAAAGGCTTCATCATCACCGGGACCACGCGCGCTCCCGGCCGTCCCGATCGCGACATCTTCCTCCTGAACATCGATTGCAACGGCAGCCTCGTGTGGGGCCAGATGCTGCGCACCCTGGACGATTTGACGGCGGCGCCGAGCGACGACGAGGCGCGCGACGTCATCGAGACCGCCACCGGAGCCCAGATGGGGGATCTCGTCGTCGCCGGCTCGAGCCGCCGCAGCGGGGCGCCGGATCCCGACGGCTATCTGATCCGGACCGATCGCAACGGCTCCATGCGCTGGAGCCGGCTCTATTCCGAGACCGTCGGAGGGGGAAATCCGCACTATTCCGAATGGTTCAACGCGGTCGCCGAGGCCCAGCCGGTCCCGGGACAGGGGGGCCTGGGCGACATCCTCGCGGTCGGAGGGCAAGAAGGTGCCTACGGCAACTGGCGCGACGGTCTCGCGATCCGGGTCTCCGGCGCGAACGGAGGGTTCACCGCGCCCCTCCACACCATGACGATCCACAACCTTCCGACCGACGGCCCGCTGGTCCGGACCACCGAGCTGTGGGCCGTCCGCGAGCTCCAGACCGGAGCGAATCAACTCAACCTTTTGATGGTCGGCACCAACGCGGCGTACCTCGGAACCAGCGAGGGGTACGCGGTGAAGACCGGTCCGAACCTGAACAACGTCCTGGCCGAGCGGCTGATCGGAGACGGCATCGCCGGCAGCGGCGACGAGGGGTTCACCGACGTCGTCGAGATCGCCAACCCCAGCAGCTATGCCGGACCGGGCCATCTGGCGGTCACCGGCTACGCGCCGTCCGGGGCCGGCCGCGACCTCATCCTGCTCGCCCTGGACGTCAATACGCTCCTGCCCATCCCGGGCACCGGCCGCCTGTTCGGGGACCACGGACCGGGAGACGAGTGGGGGACCGCGCTCTCCCAGGTCCTCGCCAATGCCGGATTCGGACGCAATGCGGGCTTCTATCTCAACGGCGTCAATGACAGCGATCCGGTCGGGGTCGGCGATCTCGAGGACATGTTCCTGGTCAAGACCGACCTCTTCGGATTTACCCCCTGCGCCACCTCCTGGTCGCCCTTACCCAGCCAGCCGGAGAACTGCCAGTGCTTTCCCGTCCCGCAGGCCGACAACCCTGGGACGTTGAACGTGCTCTTCCAAAGCCAGCCCCATCCGGAGAGCTGGGGCACCCTGATCTGCGAATAGGCGCGCACCGGCAAATGCATCGATCCAGCCTTGACGATTCCTGGCAGGAGCGTCTGTCCACCGAGACCCGTCCCCCGACGGGGCCTGGGGGGGCTGTCAGTGCCAGGATCCCTGCGCTGACGATCCTGGGGCATCCCGACGCTCGGCGGGTGGGCGAGCGGGTGGTCCTGCCGGAGCTCGCTGCGGGCCGGACGGTCCGGATCTCCAGGCTGGTGCCGGAGCTCGCTCATCCAGGAGCGACGGAACGGCGGCCGCTGGCGGTGGCGCACGTGAGCCGCCAGCCGCTCGAGATCGTGATGGCGGCCGGTGGGGGCATCCATCTGCTGCGCCGCGATGCGCCCACCCTCGTCGAGGTGGCGGGCGGGCTGGTCGGCGCGGAGCGGATCTTTACGGCGGCAGAGCTGGACGCCGGAATCGTCCTGACGCTGGCCAACCGGGTGGTCCTCCTGCTGCACCGCCTGATGCCCGAAAACCTGACCGGAGATCGGCGCGGCGGTCTCCCCGGCGGGTTGGCGGCCGATGGGGACGGTGGGTTGGTGGGGGAGAGCGACGCGATTCTGGAGCTGCGGAGGCAGATTGTTCGGGTGGCGGATCTGGACGTGCCGATTCTATTGCGGGGGGAGAGTGGGACGGGGAAGGAGGTGCTGGCGCGGGCCATTCACCAGGCCGGCTCGCGGCGCTCGGCTCCCTACCTGGCGCTCAACATGGCGGCCATCCCGGCGTCCTTGGCGGCGGCCGAGCTCTTCGGCGCGGCAAAGGGCGCTTTCACCGGCGCGGACCGCAAACGCCTGGGCGCTTTCCGCCGGGCGCATGGGGGCACTCTGTTCCTCGACGAGATCGGCGAGATGCCGGCGGAGCTCCAGCCGCTCCTGCTGCGCGCCCTCGAGAATGGCGAGATCCAGCCGGTCGGCGGCGAGGAGACGGTGCGCGTCGATGTGCGCATCCTCGCCGCCACGGACGCCAACCTGGAGTCGGCGATCGAGGCGGGCCGCTTCCGCCTGCCGCTTCTGCATCGCCTGAGCGGCTATGAGATCCGCCTGCCGCCTCTGCGCGAGCGCCGGGACGACATCGGACGCCTGTTCATCCATTTTCTCCGCCGGGAGCTGGCGGCTTGCGGAGAGGAAGACCGGCTCGCCGACCCCGGTCCGGAAGGCCGCCCCTGGCTCCCTGCCTTCCTGATGGCGCGGCTCGCGGCCAGCCCCTTGCCCGGCAATGTGCGGCAGCTCCGCAACATCGCCCGCCGGCTGGCGGTCAGCAGTCGCGGCGCCGCGGAGGCGCAGGCCGGTCCTGTGCTCGAAGCTCTGCTCCAGCCGTCGCGTGAGCCCATCGCGGAGCCGCCTGCCGGGGCTCGCCGGCGCCGGCAGGTCCGGCTCAACCGCAGCCCGGCGGAGGTCACCGACGGCGAGCTCGTGGCCGCGCTGCGGGCCAACCGCTGGGATCCGGGTGCGACGGCCCGCCAGCTTGGCATCTCCCGGCCGGGGCTCTATCCACTGATCGCCTCCTGCTCCCAAACCCGCAAGGCCTCGGATCTGGAGCGCTCGGAGATCGAGCAGGCCCTCGCCCGCAGCAACGGCCGGCTCGCCGAGTTGGTCGACCTGCTCGAAGTCTCCGAGGATGGGCTCAAGCGCCGGATGACGCAGCTCGGTCTGCGCTTTCAGGAGGGCTGACGAGCACGATCTCGAGGCCGCTGCGGACCTCGCCGCTGTGCAGATCGATCGCCAGGCTCTCCGGCGTTGCGGTGAGCCGCAGGCGGTCGAGCTGGTCGGGAGCGACGCGCAGGGTGTAGCGTCCAGGCCGGACTTTTTCGAAGAGATAGAAACCGTCGTACTGGCTCGTGACCTCCTGCGCGACGGCGCCGCTCGCGTCGAGGAGCTGGAGGCGGACGTTCGACGCTTCGCGCCGGCCGCCGGGACGGCGGAGGAGGACGGTGCCGTCGATCTCGCCGGTGGCCACGACGGGAAAGTCGGCGGTCCAGGCGGCTCCCGGGCGCGGCACGAGGCCGACTCCCTGCCGCACGGCGATCCAGCTCGGGTCGGTCAGCGACGCCTCCGCGAGCGACAGGCCGGCGTGGCCGTAGGGAGGGAGCCGGAGCCAGGCGGTTCCGTCCTCGCCGGTGGCGACGGCGAGCGGCCGGCCGTCGAGCTGGAAACGGATGCCGGGGAGGGGAGAGTCGCCCGGGCTGAAGCGGCCGTCGCCGTCCTGATCGAGAAACACCCGGGCGGAAACGGCGCCCTGGGACGCTCCGGCTTCCCCCTGCATGCGGAGCCGCCCGGTGCGCGGCTCACGCCCGAGGCTGCAGGCGATCGATGCGCCGGCCTGGAGGCGGCCGTCGCCGGACAGCCCGGCGGTGAGCCCGAGGCGGAGCTGCTGCCGCCGCCAGGCGAGCCCTCCGGAGATCCCGATCGCCTGTGTGCTCAGCTCCTGGGTCGCATTGAATTGGAGAGCGAGATCCTGCCGCAGGTCGACCTCCCCCGTCACCGCGAGAGCGGAGAGGGCGGGAGCGGGAGCGAGCTGATAGCCGAGGTTGCCGCGCAGTCCCAGCCGGCCGATCCGGGCGTTCAGCGCCAGATCGCCGCGGCCGGTGAGGGCGCCCTCGGTGTACGCCAGGTCCCAGCGGTTGCCGAGGAGGAGAGGGCCGAGGGTGAGGGCGAGCCCGGAAGCTGCCTCCAAGGTGAGCCTCTCCCGGCCCGCTCGCAGCTCCCGTGTCGCGGTCACGGTGAGCGGGAGCGGCGGCACGCTCGGCAGTCCGGGGAGGCGGATCTGCCCATCCAATTGCATCCGGCTGCGGCTCCGCAGGTCCCGGTCCGCGATCTCCTGGGTGCGGAGGCCGCGCAGCTCCGCGTGCTCCAGATGGAAATGCAGAGGGCCGATCCGGCCCGCGGCTTCGAGCCGGCCGGCCCAGCCATCTGAAAGATCGTGCAGCAGGTGAAAACGGCTGGTGATTCCGAGCACAGAGGTGCCGGCGCTCAGGCCGACCTCTTCGTGGCGGCCGTCGTCCAGCGTCAGGCTCGCGAGGCTGGCCCCCAACGCCAACGCGCGGGAGACGCCGTGCTCGATCGCGAAGGAGCCTGCCGTCTGGCCGGCGATCCCGAGACGATAGGCGGTCTCTCCCGCCGGGATCAGGCCCACAGGGACGAAAATCCGCTCCTCCTTCTCATGTTTCTGCCCCTGGGGGCCGTAGAACACCAGGCGCAGCACGTTGAGCCCGTCCTGCAGGCGCACGCCGGGAAATTCGTAGCGGCCGTTTTCGTCCACGGTCCGGGCGGCCAGCAGAGCGCCGCCGCGATAGAGCTCGACCTCCCAGCCCGGCAGATCGTCGCCCGCGAGAGCCCGGCGCTCCGGGCCGCCGCCGCCGGTGCCTCGGACGATCTCGAAGCCGCTCCCGGAGCGTCCGTGGGAGAGGAGCGGATCGAAGGCGACGCTCACATCGCCCACCCGCACCTCCGTGGCGCCGAGCGGTCCGAGCAGGCCTCCGCGCGGATCGCGGCGCTCCAGCGCGAGGCGGGGCGCGCCGCCGGCCACGGAGAGCCCGGCCGTCATCGCCAGCAGATCCCCCTGGGCCAGCAGCGACGGCCGCACCGCCAGGGAGCCGCCTTCGCCGCGGCCGAGAGAGACGCTGACCCCCGCGTCGAGAACCGGCCAGCTCAGCATCTGATACGGGTGCGGCTCCAGCGCGAAGCGCTCGTCCGCAGAGCCCGGCGCTCCCGGCGCGGGCTCTCCCATCCGGCGCCGGCGCTCCTCGCGGGCCCAGCGCTCCTGCACGGGGAGCGCCTCGCGCGGCGCGATCCGCAGGACGAGCGCCGCGCTGTCGAGGGTGAAGTCGATCGGCAGCCACGCGGAGAGGAGGCGGGAGTCCACCAGGAGCTCGCCCTCGGCGGAGCGGGCGAGTTGCGGCTCGAAGCGTCCGCTCCGCTCGCCGGCGGTCCAGGTCCGGGTCCCGAGATCGAGAGTGAGCCGCGGTCCCTCGGCGCGGACCGCTCCTTGGGCGCCGCTGGCCGCATCGATCGCGATCGGCATCTCGAGCGCTTCCACCAGGCTGCCGAGCGGCAGGAGCAAACCTCCGGGATGGGACCAGGCGGTCATACTGCTGATCAAGGGCCGCTCTCCCAGGCGGACCTCCAGGACCAGCAGCTCGTCTTCCGGAGGATCGGCCGCGGCCCGTGCCGGGGAGGCGGCTGGCAGGAAGGCCAGGAGGATCGCGGCGGCGGCGATTGCGCGCATGGCAGGTTTCCCCGTGGGATCTGCAAGTCAGGGGATCTCCAGCGCGGCCTCGGCGGTCACCTGGGCGCCTCCGCCGTCGTCCTCGGGCCGGGAAGCGAAGCGCAGCCGCAGGCGGCCTCCCGCCGGCGGCGTGCCCTCCGCGGTCAGGATCAGCCGCGGCTCGATGGCGGCGCGCTCCGCGTAGACGGCCATTCCCCGGCTCAAGCCGACCCGGCGCTCCGGGCCGCCGCCGTGGGGCTCGAAGGTGGCCGTCAGATCGCCGAAGACCGAGATGGGGCCTTCCCGCTCGACGCGGAACGACAGGCTCCGCGTCGCCGCATCGAAGGCCAGGCCGGACAGGTGGACCGCGGCGTGAAGGTCCTCCCCCTGGCGGACGATGACCGGAATCGAGACGGCGGGGAGAGCCACGATGCGGACGCCGAAGCCTTTACCCTCTCCCTGGGGCTCGACGTTGGACACGGCGTCTGCCGGTGGCAGGGCACGGCAGAGCAGGTGGGCGCGGTACTCGCCGGGCGCCAGCTCCGCGGGCGTCCGCAACAGGATGCGAACGGTCTGGAATGCACCCGGTGCCACCGTCACCTGGCGGGGCGAGTAGCGCAACAGCGGGATCGCCGACCAAACCGGAGGCTCCGGCCCTGGGGGGGCCTCCAGCCCGCCGGCGCCTGTCATGCGCTGATCGATCAGCTCGATGCGATAGGTGACAGGGAGCGCGCTCTGGTTGGCGAGGGTGACTTCGGCGTTGCGGGTCCGGCCGCCCAGGACGACCCGCTTGGGAAAGATGAGCGCGTTGTCCCTGGCAGCGAGCACGGAGGCCGGGACGGCGCCGAGCAGGAACAGCGAGCACAGGATCAAGCAGCGCATGGCATTTCCTCCTGAGACTGATTGAGATGTTTGGGATGAAGAGGAAGAATGCGCCGGGCGGCCCATGCCGCCCGGCGCCGGCCGGATCAGACGTAGCTGACCGTTACGGTGAACGAGCCGACGTAATCGCCGAGATCATTTTCGGGTTTGACCGTCAGTGTGCCGCCGACCTCGAGAAAGGCGCTGCCGTCGGGGAACATGTTGAACCGTCCGTTGTTGAGGATGGATGCGCCGCCGATCCCCTTGAAGACGGTGACGTCCAGGGCGTCCACCTTCATTTCCGTCGTGGACGTGCCGCCGGCCCCTTTCTTGATGAGAAACGAAGTGGGGACGGCCACCTGGATGAGCGCGCCGGGCTCGCCGCTGACGTCATATCCCGCGTCGTCCGCGCCGGAGCCGGGGAGGGGGAACACGCCGGCCGGATCGCTCGAGGTGATGGTGGGCGCGCTCCCCGCGTTCGTCGCGAGGACGATCGAGACGTCGCCGCTCATGTCGTTCTTGATCAGGGTGCCGAAATTGAGCGGTTCCTTGGTGACGATGCTGAGCGGCCGGATCAGGCGCGCCTTCGCAACGTTCGCGGCGCTGCTCGACGCGCCGGCGGCCCAGGAGGCGGCCGGGAGCAGGATCGCGCCGAGCGCGAAGGTGGCGGCGAGACGTGAGATCTGGTGGCGGCGATGGGCGTTCATGGTTCTTCTCCTTGCGAGCCGTTCGTCGGCTCTCGATGCGTCGTTCGGTTTCGCTTCCGGGGGATCGAGATCTCGGATCTGGAAGAGGGGCATCGCAACTCGCATGCCAGGCGAAAACCTTATGCAACGGGGAGAATTGCGCCGTGAAAACGGGCGTTCCGGGCTGTCAAGCTTGTCGAGCTTGTCAATCTTGTCGACGGCTTGTCGACGGCCGGGCTGTCAGCCTCAATCTGCCAACACTTCCGGTCCCATCGTCGCCACCACCAGCTTGCGCCACTCCAAACGCAGATCCGCCTCGGCGTCGTCCAGGTCGCTGAAGTCGTCGCTGCCGATCAGGGTGTTGGGAGGATTGAGCCGCGCCGGCCGCTCGCGGGCTTCCATCGCGGCCAGCTTCGGCACGATCGGATCGACGACGCGGCCGGGGAACGGCGCCTTCTGCATCACCAGGTCCTTGCCGGCGACCAGGATGGCGTTCACCAGCGGACCGCTCTCGCTGGAATCGACGAAGACTTTCGCCTCGCCGAACGCACCGGCCATCCCCGCCTCCAGCCGGCGGAGGCCGTCCGATTCGCCGTCCTGCCGGGTGACCCAGTTCACCAGCAGCCGGCCGCCGGGATTGAGATGGCGCTGCACGGCGTGGAGAGCCTCCCGGGTCACCAGATACCAGGGGACGTTCTCGCCGGCGAAGACATCCAGGAAGATCAGATCGTACGTTGCGCCGTCGCGATTATCGCGGTTGAGATAGGAGCGCGCGTCCTCGCGAATCACCCGCACGGAATCCGGCAGGCCGAACCAGCGCCGCGACGCCACCTCGATCCGCGGCTCGATCTCGGCCGCCGAGACAGCCAAGCCGCGCGACGCGAGCTCTTTGCCGAGCACGCCGCTGCCGAGACCGAGGAGGAGCGCGCTCCGCGCCTGCGGGTGGTAGCGCCAGGCGAGGTCGTTGAGATACGCCGAGAACTCATAGGCCGAGAGACCGGTCGCGAGATCCATGCCGCCCTGGGTGACGCCGTCGATCAGCAGCGCGCGATAGGCCGGCTGGTCCGGTCCCTCCGCCTCCAGCACCTGGATCAAGCCCACGCCGCTCTGCTGCCGGTGGACGACGCGGGCCGGCGTGCCGGCGAACAGCAATGTATCCGGCGGATGCGGCGCCAGGCCGAGGAGGAGCAGGGTGATCAAGGGAGCGACCGGCGCGGCAGCCTTCCGGCGCAGCGTCAGGCCCCACAGACCGCCGAGGCAGGCGAGCAGAACGCCGGTGCCCGCCAGTGCCAGCCGGAGCGGCAGGTGGGGGATGAGCACCAGCGCCGTCAGCCAGCCGCCCGCCAGGCCGCCGAGAGTGTTGACCAGGAAGAGCTGGCCCGCCGCCGAGCCCGCGCCGGACTGCAACGCGTCCAGCCGCGAGATGATCAGCGGGCTCACCGCGCCGAGGCATCCCAGCGGGACCCCGAACAGCAGCGCGGACGCGAGGAACGATCCGCCCGCGACCCCGAAGTGGGTCGCCGTGGCACCGAGGATGCTGTTGCGCAGGAACGGATAGAGGCCGAGCCAGCACCCCGCTCCCCAGAACACCGCCGGCAGCTTCCACGCCGCCGGCCGCCGGCTGAACCAGCCGCCCACTCCATAGCCCAGGGCCAGAAAGAGCAGGGTGGCGGTGATCTGCGCCGTCCACACGTGCAGCGACGAGCCGAAGTAGGGCGCCAGCGCCCGCGCTCCCGCAATCTCGACGATGAGGACGCTCAAGCCTTCCAGGAAGGCGGTGGCGAGCAGGGCTTTTTTCATGGACGGGGAGTGTAGCGTAGGAGCTGACCACCAAACCCGGGCCTTCCCACCATCCACCCCCGTCCGCCCCCTCCCCGACCCTCCCCCGCGCGTGCCGCCATCCCCCACCCCGAGCGGGAGAGGGCGCCCCCAACCCCAAAACAAAGCCTCCGGAGTCTCTGCTGTTTTTGGGGCTGCGTGGTGGCGCCCCTCTCCCGTTCGGGGTGGGGGGCGGTGGCACGCACGGGAGAGGGGATGGGGGAGAGGGCGGCTCGGCGGTCGACCCCGGTCCATCGCGCTTGTGTTTCAGTTTCTTTGCGCCTGCCATACTCTCCCCGCCATGGTCACCCTCCTCTGTCCGGTCCGCGGCTGCGGCGAGCCCCTCGCCCGCGGCGGCCGGGCATTTACCTGCCCGCGGGGACATGCCTTTGATCTCGCCCGCAGCGGATACTGCAACCTGCTCCAGCCGCAGGACCGCCGCTCGAAGGAGCCCGGCGATCCGAAGGAAGCCGTCCTTGCGAGGCGGCGGTTTCTGGACGCCGGGCACGGAGATCTCCTTCTCGGCGCTCTGCGGGAGATTGTCCCCGTCGATCCCTCCGTCCAGACTGTCCTCGATCTGGGCTGTGGCGAAGGCTTCTATCTGGGCACCCTTGCCGGAGAGCGGACGATCGAGGCGTACGGCCTCGACATCTCCACCGCCGCCATCGATCTCGCCGCCCGGCGCTATCCGGGCGTCTCCTGGCTGGTCGCCAACGCCGACCGCGCGCTGCCCTTCGCCGAGGCGTCTTTCGATCTCGTCCTCTCCCTTACCGCGCGGCGCAACGCGCCCGAGGTCCGGCGCGTCGTCCGGTCGGAGGGGCGCCTGATCGTGGCGGTCCCTGGCGAGGACGATCTCATCGAGGCGCGCGAGGCGGTGCTGGGGGAGGGGGTGGTGCGGAGCCGCGTCGACAGCGTCCTGGCGGATTTCGCGGACAGGTTCACCCTGGAGAGCCACCGCACCCTGAGCCGCCGCGAGCTGCTGGACGCCGATGCCATCCGCGACGCCCTCGCCGCCACCTACCGCGGCGCCCGCGAGAGCGAACGCCGCCGGCTCGACCAGCTCATGGCCATGGAGGTCACCCTGAGCTACGATCTCCTCCTCTTCCGGCCGCACCGCTGAAACGTTTTGAGACTTCGGGCCACTTGCCCATAGCGAAGTCTCTATATTTTGATCTCGGAGGAATGATGAGAACGTACCTCGAAGCCCGGAAGGACCGCCGCGCCTTCGTGCGCCGCGGAGTCGCTGTGATCTGTCTCGTGCTGGGCGGAGCCGCCGCTGCGGCTGCACAGACTGGAACCATGGAATTGGTGAATCCCAGAAGCTCCCTGGAAGATCAATTTGGGTCATCTCTCGCGGTGTCGGGTGATGGCGGCACGATCCTGGTCGGAGCGCCCACCGGAACCATCGGCGGGCTCCTCGACGTCGGCCGGGCCTACGTCTACTCCCGGCAGGGAGGCCCGGCCACGGCCGAGCTGTCGATTCCCGCCGCGCAGACCCCCAAAGCGGGAGACCGCTTCGGTTCGTCGGTGGCGCTGTCCGCGGACGGCACCGTGGCCCTGGTCGGTGCACAAGACCGCAACAATGGCCGCGGAGCCTTCGAAACTTTCGAGCTCCAGGGCGGCACCTGGACCTGGACCGGCGAGGTGGCCGGCACTGCCGCCAATGCGGCGCTCTTCGGCTCCGCCCTGGCCCTTTCGGCGGACGGCCTGACAGCCGTGGTCCTGGCGCCGAGCGAGTTCAGCATCAACTCCTATGCCGGGGCCGCCTACGTCTATACCCGCAGCCCGTCGGGACCGTGGACCCCGGCCGGCCATCTGACGGCGCTCCCCGCGGACCAGGGGAGCATGATCTCCATCGCCTTGTCGCGGGACAGCGGCACGATCGCCGCAGGGGTGCAGACAGGCTGTGGATTCGATTTCAATTGCGGCTCCGTGTACGTCTTTGACCGCGACGGCGGCGCCTGGACCCGGCAGGCGCACCTCACCGCTTCCGACCCGATCGGCGACATGAACTTCGGCCTCGCGATCTCCCTCTCGGCGGACGGCAGGACGGCCGCGTTCGGCACCTACTCCGGTTGGGGAGCCTACGTTTTCGAGCGGAGCGGATCGACCTGGACCGAGGTACAGAAAATCCGCTTCGAGGTCCCCGACTTCTCGGGCCAGCAGGTCGCCCTCTCCGAAGACGGCCAGAGTCTCGTGGTGGGCGCGGCATCCACCCAGCCGGGCACTGGCGAAATCGATCTCTTCACCCGCACCGCCACGGGCTGGGTCAAGCGGCTGACGATCCCGGACCTGGTGGACCAGCAGGGAGCTGCCTTCGGCAAGATTCTCGCCCTCTCCGGAGACGGCTCCGTCGCCGCCGTGACCGCCCCCTTCGCTGTGCGTCCAGGCGCCGGCAATTTCGGCAAGGCCTATGTCGTCGCGATCGCCGCGTCCGTTGTCGACACTCCCACCCTGGGAGTCCCCGGCCTCGCCGCTCTCGCCGTCCTCCTCGCCGCCGCCGGAGCCTTCGTCCTGCGCCGGCGGGCCCTCGCCAACCCAAGTGAGTGAGGTTTGTAACGAAGTGAGCTCGTCTTGTTACAAAACGACGTAAGCCTGCCGCATTCACTGCCCACCTTGCTACATGGCAAGGAAGCAGTGGTTGCGGCAGATCAAACCCTGATACCCGGCACCGCCGCAACGTAACAGCTCTTCAGAAGATCGCTGCAGCGCAGGTGGCATTCGTAACGACTCTCATCTATTTCGTTACCGAATTGCGGCGATTTGCTTCGCGATAGGGGTCAACTCGTTGCGCGTCAGCTCCGTCGTGCTTCAAGGCAGCGTTGTATTGTTACATTACCGTCTTGCGTCGCTACGGATTAAGGCTGACGCGTTACGAATTAGAGCTGGCGTGTAACGGATTGACTCTATCCCGTTACGCGGCAACCTTGCCGAGTGCCGTTGCTCTCTTGTGGAGAAACCCTGTGGGTTCACGTCGTTACAAAATACTCTGACGCTGTTTCATTGATCAGGGGCAATGGAGCAAGCCGAGAGAGCGTCGCAACGACTTGGCGGAAGCGCGCTGCCCGGTTCCGTTGACTCGAAGCGATGCTCATCTGCTCCGAGTCCCGGTCTGCTAATCTCATGACGCCGCTAGTCTGAAACGTCAAACGTCCGGGAGACCCAGGATGGTCCAGATCGCCTTTCTCACTCTGTTCCTGGGGTTGATCTCCGGGAAACAGGAGGTCGCCGTGGCAGTGCACGGGCCGGTCTCCGCGGTGGAGCTGTTGCTCGATGGCACCGCCGTGGCCCGTCTGGGCGGGCCGCCCTGGAGCACCCGCGTCGATCTCGGCCCTGATCTGGAGCCGCACGAGCTGATGGCGCGGGCTCTCGATGCCGAGGGACAGGAAATCGGGCGGACGCAGCAGCTCCTCAACCTTCCCCGGCCCCCGGCGGAGGTCAGCATCCTCCTGGAAGGCGGGTCCAAGGGCCGGCCGGCCGGAGCGCGCCTGACCTGGAACAATCCATCCTTCGCGAAGCCGACCGCCGTGAGTCTCCTCCTCGATGGCAATCCGCTTCCGTTGGACGGTCAGGCGCATTCGGTCTTGCCGGTCGTCGATCCGGGAGTGACGCACGTCCTGAGCGCGGAGGTCCGCTTTTCCCCTTCTCTGGTGGCGCGCCGGGCGGTGGGCTTCGGAGTCGGCTGGGGCGACGAGATCTCCACGGCGCTGACCGCCGTGCCGGTGCGCCTGCGGCCGGGCAGGAAGATGCCGGACGCTGTCGGCCTCCAGGGGTGGATTCTGGCCGCGGGAAAAGCGGTGCCCGTGGCGGCGGTCGATCGAGGTCCGGCGCAGCTCCTGGTCGTCCGCGACGAGAAGGTGCGGCGGCCTCTGCAACTGTATGGACAGTTGAGAGGAGACCTCGGCGGCGACCGCATGGATCCGCGCGTCCGTCTGGAGATGATCTTGAAGCAGAACGGCGAGATCAAGATCATCTGGCCGTATGCCCATGCGGTGGCCGGCGCAGGCGTGACCGCCGATCGGTTCAACTCCACTGAAAGCTTCACCGCAACGGACGGCGGCCTCCTCTGGCTCCTCGGCCTGCTCGTGCCGCAATCTCGCGAGGCGGAGCAACACCTGAGTGACGCAGTGGCCGTGGCGGGCCTCGAGGCCCTCGGCGGCCATGGTCCCCGTGCTGTCCTCCTGGTCGTCGGGGACAATCCGCAGGACCTCAGCGTGTACTCTCCGGGTAGCGTGGCTCACTACCTCGAATCGATCCATGTCCCCTTCATCGTCTGGTCCCAGAGAGGAACGAAGACTCCGGCCTCGACCGCCTGGGGCCGCGCCGAGGACGTCTCCTCCAAGCCCAAGCTGTTGGGGGCTTTCTCCCGTTTGGAAGACAACCTCGACACCCAGCGCATCGTTTGGATCGAGGGGAGCCACCTCCCGGGAGCCATCAGCCTGTCACCCGCGGCGGAGGCGGTGCTGGAGCTGGTGCGGTAGGGCTCGCGGGAGGGGGCATCCCCTCGAGGGTCGCCAACATGTCGCCGACCCCGCTCGCCATGCCGATGTCACTTCGAAGATGTTGAAATTAGCCGTCACTCGTGATAGGGATAGCGCGGTGGGACTCCAACCCGGGTCGGACCATCTGTAGTCCCCCTCCGCTGACCTTTGGACCGCTCCCTGAGGCGGCGGTGGGGGACTCTGACCGCACTGCGAAAGGAGTCTGTTCATGCGACATTTGCAGTCTCTTTTGGTGACCTTCACAGTAGCTTTCCTCCTCCACGCCGGGGCCGGCTGGGCGGCTCCAGTTACTCCACTCGCTCCAGCCAGGCCAGACAACACGCGCTGGCAGGAGACCATCGATGCGCGGGCCGCTTCGATCTTCATCCACAACCTGGATGGGCGTCCGGCGGGGGCCATCGTTGGTTCTCGGGCGGTCTCCCTGGGCGCCGGCGGGACGGTGGAGATTCCGCTGTCTGAGCTCGACAGCAGCGTTCTTCGGCTCCGCAGCACGGCTGGACTGCTGATCCTGCAGCCGTCTCAAGGCTTCGAGCCGGCCAGCCTGAAGACCGCGCCGTTGAGCGCCGACGGTGGGGGAGCCGGCGCTCACATCCGCACCGGCGTCACCGGCGCGGTCGAGGTCAGCGCGAAGGACCCGGAGGCGCGGGTCGAGGTGGCGGTCGATCTGCTGACGCCGCATACCCTGGTGCGGGTGCGGCAGCTCGATCTGCAAGGCCATGAGCTTGCGTCGGTGGTGGCCTCCGCGTCCAGGCCGACCCGCTGGCAGGCCCTGCTCGGCGCGGTGGCCGGCGCCTCGCGTGTCGAGGTGAAGACGCTACGCGGGGAATCCCAGGCGACCGCGGCCGCGGTCGTGCCTGGTGCGGGACGGGTGATCGCGCAGCGGACGCGGGTCGTTCCGCCGCCCAAGGCCGACAGCGGCGGGCTCGCGCAGTTCAGCCCGGAGATCAACTGGAGCGGCGACCTGTACTACAACATCACCGGCGGCCCGGCGAGCCTGTGCGGCGACCTTTATGTCTCCCGCAACTTCGGCTCCTACACGATGACCCCCAACTGGATCTGCACCAATGGCTCCGGCAATGCCACCGCGGGGCCGTGGAGCTACGCCAGCCAGTCCGGAGACGAAGAGGCGTTCGCCTACATCATCTGGTCGAACAGCCTGTCCACCAACACCGCCCACCACATCTGGGACAAGACCGATCCCACGGCGGCCATCACTTCCTCGAACGGCCCGCCGGCTCCGACCTCCTTCTCGGGCACCGCGAGCGATCCGAACTATGGCGCCGGCTTCGATTCGAGCTGGGCGCTCTGCTATACGAACTACTACGACAGCACCACCGACAACTACTGGGACCCCGGCACGAACCTCTACAGCGCGTCCCATTTCCCGGTCGTCGAGAGCTGCGCCCTGTCGGGCATGCCGTCGCGCTCGGTGACCTGGAGCGCGTCCCAGATCCCGCCGGGATACGCCCACATCACCCACCACTGCTATCTCTGGGGAGTCCAGGTGTTCGACGGCGGCCACTGGAGCAACATGCCGCTCCTCAACTTCTGCATCCCCTGAGCTGATCTGCCCCTGAAAAACGAAAGCCCCGGTCTCGGTCGGATGTCTCCGCCGGGACCGGGGCTCTCTCGAGGTCTGTGTCGGTGGCGAGAGTCCCCGGCTTTGTGGTGCGGAATGGGCGCCCCGGCGCGCCGCGGCCAAGATCTCGCACCTGAGATTTTGCAGGAGGACCTTCCTCAGGAGCGAGCTCATGGCCAAGATCGCTTTCATGCCTCACCCTCAAATCGGGCATATCAATCCGACCATCCGGCTGGCGAAAAAGCTCCAGCAGCAGGGGCATCAGGCGGAGTACCTGACCCTGGTCGACCTGGAGGGTTATCTGTCGTCCCAGGGGCTGGGGTTTGTTCCGATCCTTTCCAGGGAGATCCCCAAAGGCTCCCTGGCAGAGCAAGCGAGGCAGAAGCTCAACTCGGACACCATCTGGCGGATGCTGATGAAGGTTCCCTGGAACCCCTTTGACGGCGTCAGGGAGCAGCTCAAGAGGAGCCAGCCCGATCTGGTCCTGGTCGACATGGTCCTGCGGGACCTGGCTCTCGTCTTGATGCAGGACGGCATTCCCTGTGCGCTGATCGCGACGGACTTTGAGGGGGCCCGCTTCGATCTGATCAACACCCGGTACGATGCTGCCGACACATTGCCGGTCCTGGTCCTGTGTCCCCGTGAATTCGACTTTCCCGACGCGGTGAAACGGAAGGGCTGCCACTACATCGAGCCGTCGGTCGATCTGACCCGGCACGAACCCGGTCACTTCACCTGGGAGGGGATCGACGCGGACCGGCCGCTGATCTATTGCTCGCTGGGCAGCCACTGCGACGACTATCCGGAGAGCGAAGCGTTCTTCCGCGCCGTCTTCGAGGCCATGGCGGGTAAGCCGGACTGGCAGATGGTCGTGGCGCGAGGAAGCCATCATGCCGATCTCGTTGGGGGACAACAGGTTCCGCCCAACGTCCTGCTGGTCAACTGGGCGCCGCAGTTGGCGATTCTCGAGAAGGCCGCCATGGCGTTGACCCACGGTGGGCTGGGCACCCTCAAGGAATGCATCCTCTTCGGAGTCCCCATGATCGTCTTTCCCGGAAACTATGACCAGCCGAGGAATGCCGATCGGGTCGTCCATCACGGCTTGGGGCTACGGGGGACGCTCGGGCGGGTCTCCGCGCAGCAGATCCGTCAACTGATCGACGAGGTGGCGGCCAATCCTTCATTCAAGGAGCGGACCCGGCGCCTTGGGCAGACGTTCAGAGCCATCGAGGAGAGCGGCGTCGGAGCGCAGACCATCGAGAAGATCCTCGCCGGCGGGGCGCCCCACTAAAACGAAAGCCCCGGTCTCGGTCGGATGTCTCCGCCGGGACCGGGGCTCTCTCGAGGTCTGTGTCGGTGGCGATGGGTTACCCCCTTGCCGGGGAGCCCGTCCAGCGGCAAACAGACGCCTGGAGGGATCCCCTTACGGGGTCGCCACCTCCGTCAAACCGGGTCTTTGATGCACTGGACCACCTCCTTTCTAGGCGAGTCCCTGAAGGCAGGTCCCAAACCTGCCCAGCTCCGTGGGCCGCCCATTGCCTCGTGAGAGCCGCCGCGCCTTCCCCGAGGTTTCGGGGCGCGCGGAACTGAGACGAAAGAAAGTTTGGAGGATCACGGGCGGATTGTCAAACCCTTCCTGTGGTAGTGTTTGCCGTCGACTTACGCGAGCGCTGTACCTTCCTGGATGCTCAGGCCTCGACGCTCATGAAAGAAGACTACGTCCGCTGGTACACCCCCCACCTGGAGAGGGATCTCGAAATGCTCGTCTTCGGGCATGCCGGCGTCCCCGTCATCGCCTTCCCGACCTCGGCCGGGCGGTATTACCAGAGCAAGGAGTGCCGGCTCATCGACTCCGTGGCCCCGTTCATCGACGACGGCCGGATCAAGATCTACTGTCCCGATGGGATCGACGAGGAGAGCTGGAGCAACTATTGGGTGCCCCCTGCGGAGCGCGTCAAGGCCCATCTGGCCTGGGAGCGGGCGATTCTCGACCTGATCGACCGGGCCTGCGCGGAGACCGGCGCGTCCAAGGTGGCGGTCGCCGGATGCAGCTTCGGCGGCTATCATGCCGCCAACCTCGCCTTCCGGCATCCCGAGCGTGTCTCCTTCATGATCAGCATGGGCGGCGCCTTCGACATCCGGCAGCTCCTGCACGGCTACTATGATCAGGACTGCTACTTCAACAACCCGGTCGACTACCTGCCGGGCCTGGACGATCCCAAGCTCCTCGACCCGATCCGCAGCATGGGCATCGTGCTCAGCACGGGCGAGTGGGACATCTGCCGGGAGGCCAACCTGCGCCTCTCCGGCATCCTGGACCAGAAGGGGATCGCCCACTGGCTGGACGTGCGCCCCGGCGCCGTCCACGACTGGCCCGTCTGGCGGGAGACTTTTCCTCTCTACATTTCCAAGATCGTGAGGCTTTGAAGCGTGAAGAAAATCGGCATCCTTTTCGGCCAGGAAGACACCTTCCCGTGGGCGTTCATCGACCGGGTCAACGCCAAGAACGTCGCCGGCATCACCGCCGAGCCCGTCAAGATCGACAAGCTCATGCAGGGCGAGCCGTCCGGCTATGCGGTCATCATCGACCGCATCTCGCAGGACATCGAGTTCTACCGCGGCTATCTCAAGAACGCGGCCCTCAACGGCACCGCCGTCATCAACAACCCGTTCTGGTGGAGCGCGGACGAGAAGTTCTTCAACAACTGCCTCGCCACCAAGATCGGCGTCGCCGTCCCCAAGACCGTGCTGCTGCCCTCCAAGGAGCGGCCGAACGACACCAACGAGCGCTCGATGCGCAACCTCGCCTATCCGCTCGACTGGGAGGGGATCTTCGAGTACGTCGGCTTCCCGGCCTTCTTCAAGCCGTTCTCCGGCGGCGGCTGGAAGAACGTCTACCGGGTCACCAGCCCGGAGGACTTCTTCGAAAAGTACGCCGAGACCGGCCAGCTCGTCATGATGTTGCAGGAAGAGGTCGTCTTCAAGGAGTACTTCCGTTGCTACTCGATCGACTGCCGCGACGTGCGCATCATGCAGTACGACCCGCGACAGCCGCACCACGCGCGCTACGTGCGCAACGGTCCGGCGCTCGATCAGGCGCTGCTCGACCGCGTGCATGAGGACGTGCTCAAGCTCAACCGGGCTTTGGGCTATGACTTCAACACCGTCGAGTTCGCCGTCCGCGACGGTGTGCCGTACGCCATCGACTTCTGCAACCCGGCGCCGGACGCCGACGTCCACTCGATCGGCGAGGACAACTTCGCCTGGATCGTCGAGGCGGCGGCCGCGATGGCCATCCGCAAGGCGCAGGCGCACGTCGAAGGGCGCAACAACCTGACCTGGGGAGAGTTCGTCCGCACCTACGCGGCCGAAGTGAGATAGGACACCCGATAGGACGCCATGGCTGAAGCAAAGCTGTTCACGCTGGGGATCGAAGAAGAGTTCCAGCTCATCGACCCGACGACCCGCGCCCTGCGCTCCCACGTCCAGCAACTGCTGGAGGAGGGGCAGGCCATCCTCAAGGATGAGCTCAAGCCCGAGCTCCACCAGTCCGTCATCGAGGTGGGCACCCCGATCTGCGAGGACATCCAGCATGCGCGGGTCGAAGTGACACGGCTGCGCAGCCAGCTCGCCGCGCTCGCCAAGCGCAACGGCCTCCTCATCGCCTCGGCGGGGACCCACCCGTTCTCCCACTGGCAGGACCAGAAGATCACCGCCAACCCGCGCTACAAGGAGATCATCGAGGATCTGCAACAGGTGGCGCGGGCCAACCTGATCTTCGGCCTCCACGTCCACGTCGGCATCGACGATCGGGAAGTGGCGATCCACATCATGAACGCCGCCCGCTACTTCCTGCCGCACATCTTCGCGCTGTCCACCAACTCGCCCTTCTGGCAGGGGCGCAACACCGGCTTCAAGTCGTACCGCAGCAAGGTCTTCGACCGCTTCCCGCGGACCGGCATCCCGGACCACTTCAGCAGCCTCTCCGAGTATGACAACTACATCAAGCTGCTGATCAAGACGCGCTGCATCGACAACGGCAAGAAGATCTGGTGGGACATCCGCATGCACCCGTTCTTCAACACCCTCGAATTCCGCATCTGCGACGCGCAGATGCGGGTCGAGGAGACGCTCGCGCTCGCCGCGCTCTGCCAGGCGGTGACGGTCAAGCTGTACAAGCTGATCAAGAAGAACCTCGGCTTCCGTCTCTACCGCCGCCTGCTGCTGACCGAGAACAAGTGGCGCGCCGCGCGCTACGGCATCTCCGGCAAGCTGATCGACTTCGGCAAGCAGGAAGAGGTGGAGGAGACCTCGCTCATCCACGAGCTGCTCGAATTCATCGACGACGTGGTCGACGAGCTGGGCAGCCGGGAGGCGCTCTCCTACGTCGACGAGATCCTGCTCAATGGCACCGGTGCCGACCGCCAGCTCGAAGTGTGGAACCAGTCGAACGATCTGAAGGCCGTCGTCGACTACATCGTGGAAGAGACCCATCGCGGTCTGTCTCCCGCCTGAAGGATTCGAGCATGGACCGAGAGCAAAGACAGGCCTTCAACGCCGCCTGGAGCGAAGAGCGTCACCGCCAGATGCTGGGCGTCATCGAGCGCGAAGCCGGCTTTCCGCCCGACTTCCGGATCTGCGAGACCCCGCTCTTCCTCGACGCCGAGACCACCCGCGACTTCGTGCGCGCCGGCTGGGAGATCGCCCGCGCGGTCACCGATCCCGCCTACCTGGCGCAGAGCGACCGTTCCCTGCCGCCCGGCCTCAGCGTGCCGGGGCAGAACGCCCACACCACCTTCCTGCAGGTCGACTTCGCCCTCGCGCTCGACGAGAACGGCCGGACTGTGCCGCGCCTCATCGAGCTGCAGGGTTTCCCCTCGCTCTACGCCTTCCAGTGGCTCATCGAGCGCGCCTTCCGCGAGACCTACGGCATCTCCGAGCACCTGGCGCCCTACTTCGACGGCCTGGACGAAAAGACCTACCGCGACTGCCTGCGCGACGTCATCGTCGCCGACGCCGATCCGGAGACCGTCATCCTGCTCGAAGTCGACCCCGAGAAGCAGAAGACGCGCGTCGACTTCTCCTGCACCGAGCGGATCATCGGCGTCCCCACCGTCGGCCTCGCCGAGGTCATCGAGCGCGGCGACCGGCTCTACTACCACCGCGACGGCCGCGACGTGCCGATCACCCGCATCTACAACCGCGTGATCTTCGACGAGCTGGAGCGCAAGGGTCTGCCGCAGGGTCTCTTCCAGCGCGAGCACGAAGGCGTCGCCTGGGTCGGCCATCCGAACTGGTACTTCCGGATCAGCAAGTTCTCCCTGCCCTTCCTCAAGAGCCCGTACTCTCCGCCGGCCGCTTTTCTCAATGAATTCCTGTCCGATCTCAGGGAGCTGCCAGAGGACCTGGACAACTACGTCCTCAAGCCGCTCTTCTCCTTCGCCGGCCTGGGCGTGGAGCTGGGCCCGTCCGCGGAGCGCCTGCGCGGCATCCGCAATCCGCAGGACTTCATCCTCCAGCGCAAGGTCGAGTACGCCCCGGCCGTCGAGACCCCCGACATCCCCGCCAAGGCGGAAGTGCGCATGATGTTCGTCTGGGACGACAAGCTCCGCCTCATCAACAACCTGGTCCGCATGAGCAAGGGCCGGATGATGGGCGTCGACTTCAACAAAGACAAGACCTGGATCGGCGCCAGCCTGGCCTACCACCCCGCCGTCGAGTAGGGAGTCCTGCCCAGGCGCGAGCGCCCGAAGCGGGGAGAGCGCGCCCGGGAAACCGCTCCTCTGGGGAGCAAGGCTCCCAAATATATTTTCAAATTTTCGCACAAAAAGTGGTATCGTTGCTTCTTGGTGTTCTGCCACGGTCGCGGTGTTCTTCCTGGCATGCCAGTTGCGTAATATCTTCCGTAACAACTAGCGGCTCAGTATGGCAGCAAGAACCTGGAGCGACCTTCTTGGTCAGGCTCCCAAAGGGAGGTTTTCAGATGGCGGCAAAGAAGAAGTCCGAATCCGGTTCGGGAACCGAGTCCAGCTCGGGAGATGTCAAGCTGGGAGGAATTTTCCGCAGCCTCGGAGGCTTTGTGGACCTCCTCTCCAACCTCTCCAATCTGGCCGAGGAGAACGGCGGAACGTTCTCGCGCACCGGCGAGCTCGGCGACGACAAGAAGGGCGTCAAGGCGGTGTATGGCTTCTCGGTGAAGATGGGTGCCGGGGGCAAGCCGCTCGTCGAGCAGTTCGGCAACGTGAAGGACGTCGGCAACGGCGCGGTCGTCGAGGAGACCCGCGAGCCGCTGGTCGACGTCTTCGACGAGGGCGATCACCTGCTCGTGCTCGCGGAGCTCCCGGGTGTCGAAGCCGGCGACATCCACTACGAGATCGAGGACGACGTGCTGAGCCTGAGCGCGGCCCGGGGTGAGCGGAAGTACCAGAAAGAGGTCGTCCTGCCGGTGGCGGTGAACGCCAAGGGGGCGACGTCATCCCACCGCAACGGCATGTTCGAGCTCAACCTCCCGAAGGCCAAGGCAAAGGTCAAGAAAGCGGGATGAGGCGGTGGACGCGGTCGCTGAGGAGGGCAGGGTCTGGTACCTCTACGGTGTCATTCCCAACGGGCAGTGTCTGCCGGAAGACGCCGGGGGTGCGATCGAGGCGATCGTGCATTCGTCGCTCGCGGCACTGGTCGAGCCGGTCAGCGGCGAGGAGCTTTCTCCCGACCCCTCGGTAGCTCAGAAAGAGCTTCCCGAGTGGGTCGTCCGCCGGGCGCGCCGGCATGAAGCCGTGCTGGCGGACGCGGCGCGGCACGGAGCCGTGGTGCCCGCGCGCTTGTACACCTTGTTCAGCAATCCACAAGCCGTGAGGCTCTCCCTCGCCACACACGAGGAGAAGTTCCTGGCCGTGCTCGATCGCATCCGTGGCCGGGAGGAGTGGGGAGTCAAGCTGTTCTGCGCGGAGGATCAGTTGCGGGCCGCGCAGGCCGCGGACCCCCAGGCCCAGGCGCTGGAGGCCCTGCTCGCGGGCGCCAGCCCCGGGTACGCGTACGTGCTGGGCAAACAGCGGGATGCCCGGTTGGCTGCCGTCGCCGCGGCGCGCATCGAGGAGGCCGTCGGCGATGCGCTCGACGCGCTGGAGCCCGGGGCCGCCGACCTCCAGTCGTTGCCGCTGAGCGGAGTGAAGATGGTCTTGAACCTCGCGGCCCTCGTCGACCTGACCCGGCGGCCGGCCTTTCAATCCGCCGTCAAGCGGCTGGCGCGGCGCTGGCGGGGCGAGGGATTCACCTTTGAGGTCAGCGGCCCCTGGCCACCCTTCAGCTTCTGTCAGGGCGACGGGGAGTAGCCCCATGCCTCAGGCGACCAGCGGCCCGCTCCGGCTCTATGCCCTCGTTCCGGCCGCGGAAGTGCCCGCCCTGAAACCGCGGCGCGGGTTTTCTCTTCTGACCTGCGGACCTGCCGCCGCCGTTTTCGGTGCTCCACCGGACCCCGCCGATCCGACCGGCGCCGCCTTGTGGCACGACCGGATCGTCGGATTGGCGGTCGCCAAGTGCTCCTCGGTCGTCCCCTTCCGGCTCGGGACGGACTTCGCCTCCAAGGCCGAGCTTCGCGCCGCGATGAGCACCCATGCCCGGCACTTCGCCGGCGAGCTCGAGCGACTCCACGACCGGGTGGAGATGGGCCTCAAGATGAGGTTCCCTTCGACGGCTTCCGCGGGCGCTCTCCTTGCGCTCGGCGGCCTCCATCGGATCCATGCCCTGGCCCCGGAGCCCTCCGACCGATGCGAAAGCTTCAGCCTGGGTCTCGACGGAAGGATCTTCGCGGGCTGTTACCTGGTCGCCCGCGGCGCGGTTGCGGACTTCTGGGAAGCGATCCTGGAAATCCGCCGCGAGGCCCCGGAGCTGCCGGCGCTCGGCAGCGGCCCCTGGGCGCCCTATAGCTTTTGTGCCCCATCTCTATGAGAGGACTTGCCACAATGAGAGAACAGTGTATAGTTGGCGCGGAAACTCTGAAATATAACTCGGCGATTGCAGGCCCGCAGGGATGGGGCGCTGTCTCAGTGGTGAGCCACGGAAAGCCGGATACAACCATGAGCCCAGCTCTTCAGGCGACCTTGCTGGTCGTGCATCACGAAGCGAGTGTCTGCCAGTCCATGAAGGACCTCTTCGACGCCGAGGGCTACCAGGTGGTGTCCGCGACCACCAGCCTGCGGACTCTCGCCCTCGCGGCCGAGACACGGCCGGACATGATCCTTCTCGATTGTGTCATGCCCCATCTCGACGGCCTGGCGGTGCTCCGCGAGCTGCGGCAGGAAGGGCACCAGGGTTCCGTCATCGTCCTCGCCGCGGACGAGACGCTCAAGGCTGCGCGTGAGGCCATGAGCCTGGGCGCCTACGACTACATCATCGAGCCGATCAACAGAGATCTGCTGAAAACGATCATTCGAGAGGGTTTGGAGGACGGTGGCCAGGACGGTGGGAACTTTGCGTGCGCCCACTGATCTACGTCCCGATCATTCACTCGGAAGCGGATCTGGGAGGTGCGGCAGATGAGGTCCGGAAGCAATTCGAGCAGTTCCTGGGAGCTGGGGCGTGGACACACCGCTATGCCTCGGTCGAGGCCATGTGGGATGGGCTCCGTGCCAAGCTCCTGGCGCTGCCTCTGGAGTGGGCCGGCATCCGCCTGTACCAGGATGGGCTCCCCGTCTGCGGTTGGGAGCGCCAGATCGTGAGCGACCTGGCCGCCAAGGGGAGCCGCAACCACCAACTGGTCGCCGAGCTGATGGAACGTGGCGCCACGCTGATGGGTACCGAAGACCCCGCGCTCCTGGTCGAGGAATACCGCCGCTTCCAGCGCTTGACGCTGGCTGCGCAGCAGAACGAGCCCGATTCGGTCGCCGAAGAGCTCATCAGGCGCGGTGAGGAGCTCCTGCGCCAGCGCGACACCTTCATCGCGCAACGCATCGACACGACAGTCCAGGAGGGCGAGACCGGACTGCTCTTTCTTGGGCTGAGCCATGGTGTTGACGAGCTGCTCACCGGGAAGTTCGAGGTCCGACATTTGATTCACAGCTTGCCTTTCGGGACGAACCCGTGGCGCAGGCTCAAGGAGAGCCGTCATGACGGTAGCGAGCAAGGGTAAGGAGATCGCCGAACGCGAGACTGCGGAGGAGACCGCGTCGCTGCGGGTCGCGGAGGCGCTCGGCAAGGACATCGGACGCGGCATCGCCCGCCTCGATCCGCAAGAGCTGGCGCGGCTGGGCGCACAGGTGGGAGACATCCTTGCCATTGCCGGCGAACGGACGACCGTGGCCAAGGCGATGCCGACCTTCAGCGACTACCGCGGCAAAGAGGTCCTTCAGATCGACGGCGTGACGCGCGGCAATGCCAAGGTCAGCCTCGACCAGCGGGTGAAGGTCTCGAAGATCGCCAGCACCCCGGCGGCGAAGATCGTCATCCGCCCGACGGGCCCGCTGCCGGCCCAGCAGCGCGGTGACTCGCGGTATGTCTGCCGGCTCCTGGAAGGACTGCCGCTCCTCGCGGGAGACCAGGTGCGGGCCACGCTGTTCGCCTCGCGCCACCTGGACTACGAGGTCATCTCGACGCAGCCGAGAGGCTGCGTGGTCGTCCACGCGCAGACCCAGATCGTGGTCGAGGCGGAGGCGCAGAAGGGCACCAGCTCGTCGGGGATCACCTACGAAGAGGTCGGTGGCCTGCGCAAGGAGACGCGCCGCGTGCGGGAGATGATCGAGCTGCCGTTGCGCTACCCACAGTTGTTCGAGCGCCTCGGGATCGATGCCCCGAAGGGCGTCCTCCTGCATGGGCCACCCGGCACCGGCAAGACGCTGCTCGCCCGCGCCGTCGCCCACGAGACGGAAGCGGCGTTCATCTCGGTGAGCGGCCCTGAGGTGATCCACAAGTTCTACGGCGAGAGCGAGGCCAAGCTGCGCGGGATCTTCGAGCAGGCCAGGAAGAGCGCTCCCTGCATCATCTTCCTCGACGAGCTCGATGCCATCGCGCCCAAGCGCGAGAACGTGCAGGGCGAGGTGGAGAAGCGGGTCGTCGCCCAGCTCCTCGCCCTCATGGACGGCTTGGAATCGCGCGGGCAGGTCATCGTCATCGGTGCCACCAACCTGCCGAACCTGCTCGACCCGGCGCTGCGCCGTCCCGGCCGTTTCGACCGCGAGATCGAGATCGGCATCCCCGACGTGACGGCCCGCCGGGAGATCCTGGAGATCCATACCCGCGGCATGCCGCTCGAAGCGGACGTCGATCTCGCGAAGCTGGCCGCCGTCACCCACGGCTTCGTCGGCGCCGACCTCCAGGCGCTCTGCCGGGAAGCGGCGATGACGACTCTGCGCGGGGTGATTCCCGAGATCGATTTCGGCAAGGACGAGCTGCCTTACGATCTGCTCCTGTCGCTCACCGTGCCGATGGGCGATTTCCTTTCGGCGCTGGCCGAGGTCGAGCCGTCGGCGATCCGCGAGGTCTTCGTCGAGGTTCCCGACATCCCCTGGGAGGCGGTGGGGGGCCTCGCGGACATCAAACGCGAGCTTCGCGACGCCGTCGCCTGGCCGCTGGAGCACGGCGATCTGCTGCGCCATGCCGGCCTCCGTCCGGTCAAGGGCATCCTGCTCTACGGCACTCCCGGAACCGGCAAGACGCTGCTCGCCAAGGCCGCCGCCTCGCAGAGCGGGGTCAACTTCATCTCGGTCAAGGGCCCGGCGCTGCTCTCCATGTACGTCGGCGAGAGCGAGCGGGCCATCCGCGAGGTGTTCAAGAAGGCGCGCCAGGCCGCGCCCTGCATCCTCTTCTTCGATGAGATCGACGCTCTCGCGGCGACGCGCAGTGGCGACTCGGGCGACTCGGGAGTGGCGCGGCGCGTGATCAGCCAGTTGCTGACCGAGATGGACGGCATCGAGGTCCTCAAGGACATCCTTGTCATCGCCGCGACCAACCGCAAGGACATGCTGGATCCTGCGTTGCTGCGGCCGGGCCGCCTCGACCTCTTGCTCGAGCTCCCCTTGCCCGGCACTGCGGACCGCGAGGAGATCTTCGGCATCCACCTTCAGGGCAGGCCGCTGGCCGGCGACGTCGATGTCGCCGAGCTGGCACGGTCTGCCGAGGGGTTCTCCGGTGCCGAAATCGAGCGGGTGTGCCAGCGTGCCGCCTGGCTGGAGGTCCGCGATTTCATCGCCGCCGGCACGACGGACCTGTCCAGCTTCAAGCTGACGCGGGAGAAGCTGCTGGCCGCGATGCCGAAACCGGCTCAAGGCCGTCTCCCTGCGCCGCCAGGAGAGGGGAGGGCATGATCTGGGTCGCGTACCACGACGAGACCGAGCGCACACAGGCGCTGATCTCCATGACCCGGGTCTGTCGTGGGCTTGATGCGCGCCTCGCTTTCCTCAGCTCGGAGGGCGCCTGCGATGCGGCGCTCGCGGCGGTGCAGGAGACGGAGTCGTCGCTGCTGCCGCACCTGATCTTCCGCCCCGTGCTCTTCCCGGCGAAGGAGCCGCGGAGCCAGCAGGCCTGGGCGGACACGATCGAGGTCATCCGGGCGGCGCTGTTGGAGACCTCGGCTCTCGGCGGCCAGGTCGTGGCCTGGATCGAATCGCCTCTCTCGAGCAAGGGCGCCGCGCGGGCCAAGGGGCTCCGCGCCTATGACGAGATGGTGGCGGCGCTGGTGCAGAGCGGCGCCGTGATGGCCGTGCTCAGCGCCTTCCGGCTGGCGGACGTTTCGGCCCGCGCCCTGCTCGCCATTCTCGCCGGCCCGAGCTCTCTGATCAGCGCCCAGTTGACCGGGCCACGCTGCCCGCCGTGGCTCTTCTCCTCCAGTGGCTGGGACCTTTCGGCATCGGCAGGCATCCCGGCGCCCCACCACATCACCGATCCGATTTTTACCCCGATGTTCCAGGCCGAGAAGCTGATGGCCCTGGGGCAGTTGGGCGCCGGTGTCGCCCACGAGCTCGGGAATCCGCTCGCGATCATCAGCTCGAGCCTGCAATATCTCCATCGCCGCCTCGCCAGCACGCACGATCCCGCAAGCGACTTCACCATGACGGCGCTGCACAACGTCGAACGGATGCGCGGCCTGCTCAACAGCATGCTCGACTTCGCGGCGGTCAGGAAGCCACGCTACGAGCTCGTCGATCTCAAGGAGGTGATCTCCGAGGTCCTGCGTTTCACGGCACCGGAGTGCACCCAGCGCGGGGTGACTGTCGAGGTCACCTTCGATCCGTTTTTGCCCAAGGCCTGGGTGGATCCCGGCGGCGTCAAGCAGGTTGTCCTCAACCTGATCAAGAACGCCCTCGACGCTCTCGACGAGGGGGGCGGCCGCACGCTGCGCCTCCGCACCCGCGTCGGCGCCGACGAGACGGCGGTGATCGAAATTGAAAACGACGGCCCCGCCATTCCCTCCGATGTTGTATTTCGCCTGTTCGGACCTTTTTTTACGACCAAAGAGGGAGGCACGGGCCTCGGTCTCTACCTGTCGCGACAGATCGCTGAAGACCATGGTGGCCGGCTGGTGATCGACAATCTGCCGCAAGGCGCCCGCCTCATCCTGACGTTACCGCTGGCCCACAGAGAGGAATGAATCCGTGGCCCTGATTCTTATCGTTGACGATTGCCGGGAGCTGCGCGAGCTGGTTTCCCATCTATTTTGCGAGGCGGGCCATCGCGTCCAGTGTGCCAATACTGGAGAGGACGCGCTGCAAATGGTCGCCGAGCACCAACCGGATCTGGTTCTCCTCGACCTTCACCTCGATGGGATGGACGGCTTCGAGACCCTCCAGAGACTGCGCGCCGGTGCGGCGAGCCTGCCGATCGTGATGCTGACCGCCTTCGGCAATGTGCCGGCCGCCGTCCGGGCGATGAAGCTCGGGGCCACCGACTTCATCGCCAAGCCGTTCGACAATCAGGAGCTCATGAACACTGCCGAGACCCTCATCGCCATGCGCCGTGAGGCTCGCGGTGGGGCCTCCGGCCTGGTCGGCGAGAGCCCCGCCTTCCTCAAGTCGATCGACTTGGCGCTCCGGTTTGCCGTACCCGACATCAACATCCTGATTCTGGGCGAGACGGGGACCGGCAAGGAGCTCTTCGCCCACACGATCCACGGCGCGAGCAAGCGCAGGAACGGCCCGTTCGTCGCCGTCGACTGCTCGATGCTCGCCGAAAACCTGATCGAGAGCGAGCTGTTCGGGCATGAGAAGGGCGCTTTCACCGGCGCCTTCACCACCCGGATCGGCCGCTTCGAGCTGGCGCAGGGAGGCACTCTCTTTCTCGACGAGATCGGCAACCTGCCGGTGGAGTTCCAGGCCAAGCTCCTGCGGGTGTTGCAGGAGCGGTGCATGGAGCGGGTCGGCGGGCGCAAGAACATCCGGCTCGACGTGCGCGTGATCTCGGCGACCAACGTCAACCCGAAGAGCGCGATCCAGGCCGGGACTTTCCGCCAGGATCTCTACTACCGGCTGCAGGGAATGAGTATCTGTCTGTCGCCCCTGCGCGAGCGCGGTCACGACGTTCGCCTCCTCGCGGAGCATCTCCTGGAGCGCTTTGCCCACTCCTTCGGCTCGAACGTCAGGAGCTTTTCTCCCAGCGCCATGGCGGCGCTGGAGGGTTACGCCTGGCCGGGAAACGTTCGCGAGCTCGAGAACGTCGTCAAGTCGGCGGTGGTGATGGCGATCGACGAGGTGTGCCTCGAGCATCTGCCGGAAGAGATCCGCGACGCCGCGAGCCCGGGAGCGCCGGGAACGCCGGTGGGTTCCCTGTCGGAGACCGACGGCGGAGAGCGGCGCTTCAGGCTCGAGCTCGAAGTCGAGATCGGCGCCGCGGAGATCGACCTGAAGGCGCTGACCGCGCAAGCGGCCGAACTCGCCGAGCGGTCTCTCCTCCAGGAATTGTTGCGGCACGGCCGCATGAGCGGCTCACAAATGGCCAAGACTCTGGGTGTGGACCCCAAGACGCTGCGAGGCAAGCTGCGCAGGTATGGGCTGGACCCTCGATCGTTGGCCGATCACGAGCCTGCGGCAGTCGCGATCCATGGCGGCAGGTCGCAGCCGTGAGCGGCCGTCGCTGTCCTGACGAGCGCATAGCCCATCCGCGCTCGTTTCACCTCGGCTCCCGGAGCTGCACCGCGGGCCGCTGAGCGAATCACTCATGGAAAAACCACCAGCGGGACGGATCTTGGTCGTCGATGACCAGCCGAACATGTGCTGGGTCCTTTCGAAGCTCCTGACGGAGCGCGGACACGAAGTGCGAATCGCCTACAGCGGGCTGGAAGCTCTCGCGGCGGTCGCAAGTCTCTCGTGCCAGGTCGCGGTCGTGGATTTTCGTCTGCCGGACCTGGACGGTCTTGCGCTCATCGCCAAGCTGAGGGAGCGTTCGCCAGATCTCCTGGCGATCCTGATGACTTCCTACGGCAGCTCGTCCCTGCGGCAGCGGGCGCTGGGCGCGGAGCTGTTCGCCTACCTGGACAAGCCGTTCAGCAACGATCTCATGATCTCGACGATTGAGGACGCAGTCCGCGCGAGCGCCGCAGGCAGCGCTTCCCCCACACCGGGCAAGGCCGCCCGGACACGCTTTCCCGGCCGTACCCTCGATGTCCCGTAATATTGTTGTTAATGTTGGCTCATCTCTCTTGGTTTCAATGCGTTACGTTTTGGAAGGTCTGTCGCTGCCCCGCCTGGTCAAGTGGCATCGGCCTTGCTCCTTTCTATTGCAGGCCGCGGAAATGCGGCCGCTCAAGGGAGGTTAAAGACAATGGCAAAAGTCATGAATTCCACCGACTCGTCCAGCTTGGCCGAAGTGGTTGACCGGATCCTCGACAAAGGCATCGTGATCGACTTGTGGGCGAAGGTCTCGCTGGTCGGCATCGAGCTGCTTTCGATCGAAGCCCGCGTCGTGGTGGCCTCGGTAGAAACCTATCTGAAGTACGCTGAAGCGATCGGTCTGACCGCGGCGGCAGCCGCGCCCGCCGCGTAACGCGGCCGGTGTTTAGGGGGGCCTTTCCCCGGGGTGGTTCGTGCGAGTCCCCCCGGGGAGCTGTCCTGGTTTTCTGGATTCAGCAGGAGACGATCATGCCAACTCATTCCAACCATTTTACGGCCGGGGCGATGCACGCTCTCGGCACCGGGCTCGTGGCGGCTCGCCAGCGGCGCCAGGAGCTTCTCGTCCAGATCCGTATCGACACCAGGGCTCTGCTCGTGGCCGCACGCAGCAAACGCGGCGAGGACGAGGTCGAGCGCCGCAAGACTGCCTCCCGCGATGCCGACGCCCGCCGGCTCTTCACCAGCGAGCTCCGCTCCGAGGTCCACGCGCTCCGCAATCGCTTCAGGCTTGCCCGGCGCGACACGGTCATGAATCTGCAACACCTGGCCGTCGAGGTGAACGCTGCCCGTCAAGCGGTCCACGCTGCGCCGATCCGCAAGGCGGCAACGGCCCCGCGCCGCTCCGCGCAGCCGGTGGAACCGGTCGCCAAGACCAGAGCCCATGCTGCGGAGCCAGCCAACGGGAGCAAGAAGAAGGCGCATCCACAGAAGCGCCAACCGGAAGTAACTGCTCCGCCTTCGCGTCAAAAGCGGCAGGGAAAAGGGAGGTGAACGATGCAGACTCCGGGACGCTACGTCTACGGGATCGTCCGCGCCAGCGAAGACAAAGACTATGGCTGTATCGGCCTCGAGCATACAGACGGGCCGGAGCGGGTGTTCACCGTGCGGGTCCAGGCATGCGCCGCGGTGGTGAGCGAATATGAAGCGCAGGGGCCGGTCGTCCCGAGCCGCACGAACCTCGACCCCCATCACCGGGTCATCCGCGAGGTCATGAAGCAGACCACGATCATCCCCATGACATTCGGCCACGTCGCTCGCAACGAGGACGAAGTGGTCCAGATGCTGCGCCGCAATCGCGACGAGATCCGGCAGGAGCTCGACCGCCTGGACGGCAAGGTCGAGATGAGCCTCAAGGTCAACTGGGACGTCGATAACATTTTCGAGTATTTCCTGGCCGCGGACCAGGACCTCGCTGCCCGGCGCGATCAGATCTTCGGGCGTTCCCATGCGCCTTCGGAGGACGAGAAGATCGAGCTCGGGCGCAGGTTTGAGGAGCTCCTCAACCGCGAGCGCGAGAAGCAGACCTACCGGGTCGTCGAGGCTTTCCGCCCCTGCTGCAGAGATGTTGCGGTCAATTCGTTGAAGGACGAGAAATCCGTCATGGACCTCGCTTTCCTGGTGGACCGTGCGCGGACGCGAGACTTCGAGGAGCGGGTCAACCAGGTCGCCGGGACCTTCCCGGCCCAATACCTGTTCGATTATGGGGGGCCCTGGGCCCCGTTCAATTTCGCCGAGCTGGACCTGCAGACGGCGGATGGGTGAGGTGTTTATGAGCTTCGTGACCCTGCCGTTTCGTGGCCTCCTCCGCGTCTTCAAAGAGATTGCCACGCGGGCGGAGGAGGAGCTCGACGATGAGCGCCCGGCGATGGCTGAGCTGACGGACCTCTACCGGAAGCTGGAGGCCGGCACCGTCACGGAAGCCGAGTTCGAGCAGCGGGAGGCGCTGCTCGTCGAACGGCTGGGCGCGATCACAAAGCGAAAGGAGCGCAGGAATGTCCATCGCGCTCGTTAAACCGCGCCCCTCCCTGCGGTCGACGCAGCGTTCCTCGCTCCGCGCCACCTTTGCCTCCCGCCAACGGCATGTCAGCCTCTGTGAGACCCTGGACCGCGTTCTCAACAAAGGTGCGGTCATCGCCGGTGACATCGTCATTTCCGTCGCCGACATCGACCTGATCTATATCGGGCTGAGCCTTACCGTGACCTCGGTCGAGACCGTGCGCGTCCAGGCCCGCAAAGCCGAGGCCGAGGCGGAAGCCGTGCTCGAGGACATTGCCTGGTCGCGGCGCCGCGACGGGCAATGAGCACGGCAGGCGCCGCCTCCCGCAATGCGGGAAGGGCCACCCGGACACCGCTTCCCGACTCCGCTTCCAGATTCATCCAGTCATTTTTAAATAACCCTGACATGTCGCTCCGCTTCAATGTGTTACGGGTCCCCACGGCCTCTCGGCGCGGTCTTCCCGGGCGGTGGCATCAGCCTTGCTATTTACTATTGCAGACAGCAAAAATCTAGATGTAGAGAGGGGGTGAAAACAATGGCAAAAGTCATGAACTCAACCGACTCGTCCAGCTTGGCCGAAGTGGTTGACCGGATCCTCGACAAAGGCATCGTCATCGACCTGTGGGCGAAAGTTTCGCTGGTTGGTATTGAGCTGCTTTCGATCGAAGCTCGGATCGTCGTGGCCTCGGTAGAGACCTACCTGAAGTATGCAGAAGCGATCGGTCTGACCGCGGCAGCGGCCGCGCCGGCCGCGTAGTGGCTGGCGAGTAGGGGGGCCTTTCCCCGGGGTGGTTCGTGCGAGTCTCCCCGGGGACCTGTCCAGATTTTATGCTTTAACTGGAGACGATCATGTCAGACTATTGCAACAGTTTTACGGCCGAGGCGATGCGCGCCTTCGGAATCGGGCTCGCGGCGGCGCACCAGCAACGCCAGGAGCTCCTCGTCCAATCCCGCTCCCAGACCAAGGATCTGCTCACGGCTGCGCGCAGCAGGCGCAGTGAAGTCGAGGCCGAGCGCCGCAAGAGCGCCGCCGGCGAGGCGGACGCCCGCCGGCTCTTCACCAGCGAGCTGCGGTCCGAAGTCCACGCGCTGCGCAATCGCTTCGAGCTCGCCCGGCGCGACACCGTCACGGATCTGCAGCACCTGGCCACGGAGGTGCGCGCCGCCCGCGAAGCGGTCCGTGCCTGGCCCGGCAGAGCTGCGGCAACAACTCCACGGCATTCCCCGCGAGCGGCGGCCAAAGCCGGCGCCCACGCCACTGCGCCTTCCAACGGAAGCAAGGCGGAAGAGCGCCCGCGGCACCAGCCTGCAGAGAGCTCCTCACCGGAGTCCACCAGCAAGTCGGAAGGTCCGCCGTCGCGTCGGCGCCATGGCTAGTCGGCAGGCCGCCGGGAAAGATGATTCCGGCGGCAGGAGGAGAGTAATGAATGACGATGGGCAGGGTCTTACAGCAGTCGCGGAGGCTCCTATCTCCGCCAGTCTCGACCTCCAGGCGAGCGATGTTTTCGTTCTCTCGCCGCAGGTCCGGCGCTTGGCCGACCGGGCCCTTGCCTATCTCAAGGCGGGATACCCGGTCCACTTCTCCGGCCCCGCCGGCACAGGGAAGACGACGCTGGCCTTTCACGTGGCAGCGCTGCGTGGGAGGCCGGTCACTCTGATGCACGGTGACGACGAGCTCGGCTCCAGCGATCTCGTCGGCGGCGATTACGGATACCGGAAGAGCAAGCTCATCGACAACTTCATTCACTCGGTCGTCAAGACCGAGGAGACGATGAACACTCTCTGGGCGGACAACCGGCTGACGACGGCCTGCAAGTCCGGCGACACCCTGGTCTACGACGAATTCACCCGCTCCCGGCCCGAGGCCAACAACGCCCTCCTCTCGGTTCTGGAGGAGAGATTGCTGACCCTTCCGAAACGCCGGCAGCAAGGGGACGGTTTTCTCGAGGTGCATCCGGAGTTCCGCGCGATCTTCACCTCCAATCCGGAGGAATACGCGGGAGTCCACCGCACCCAGGATGCGTTGATGGATCGTTTGATCACGATCCGGGTCGACTATTACGACCGCGAGGCGGAGGTCGAGATCGCGCGGGTCAAATCCGGCCTTCCCCTCGCCCAGGCGGAAATGGTTGTCGATATCGTTCGTGACCTTCGCCTGGCCGGTGTGACCAAGCAAGGACCGAGCTTGCGCGCCTCGATCATGATCGCGCGGATCACGGCCCAGCAGGGAGCCGAGGTGCGCTACGGCGACCCGGTCTTTCCGGAAGTGTGCCGCGACGTCCTGGCCGGGCTGGCCTCGAAGGTCGTCCGCGATGGTGTCGACGACCTCCCGGGGATCGTCGACCAGATGGTCAACAAGCACCTCGACCGGGCTCGGCGAGCCCCGGGGGACGGCAGCAAGCTGCCGAAGGAGAAGCACAAATCATGAGCATTCGATCCAGAGGGGCCAAGGATGTCAAGACGCACTCCTCTGTTTTCGGCAGCGGAGCTCATTCCAACGAGCGGCACGTGCACCAGTTTCAATTGGCAGCGTTGGAGCTCGAACGCACCCGGCGCGACCGGGAGAAGCAGGCGGCCCTGCGGCGGCTTGCCGATCTCGAGACCCGGCTCCTGGAGATCGAGCTGCTCATGATCAAGCGCCGCGAAGCTCTCGGACTGGTCAGCGGTGACCAGCCGGACTCTGAACGGAAGGCAGCGCGGAAAGAGATCGGCGAGGCGCCGGCTGGGCCGCGCCGCGTCCTGCGCTATTAAGGAAGGGGGAGGAAATGAGAATCAAGCTGAACTGTCTTTCCTGCGGGCATCTCATGGAGCTCGGCGATGCCTACGAAGACTACCAGGGGGAAGTCCGCTGCTGGGGTTGCCACGCGACCATCGAGGTCAACCTGCACGAAGGCAAGCTCAAAAGTATGAAGCTGGGCAGCAGAAGCGAGGTCGCCGACCTCGTGGTTAAAACCTGAAGAAGAGAGGTGAGTGATGCAGACTCCTGGGCGCTACGTCTACGGAATCATCCGCACCACCGAGGACAGGAGCTACGGCCAGATCGGCCTCGAGCACAAAGGTGAACCAGGGCGGGTGTTCACAGTGCATGTGCGTTCCTGCGCCGCGGTGGTCAGCGAATACGGAGCGAAGGGGCAGGTCCTCCCTCTGCGCAAGAACCTCGACCCCCACCACCGGGTGATCCGGGAGGTCATGAAGCAGACCACGATCATCCCGATGACCTTCGGCCACGTCGCCAAGAACGAAGAAGAAGTGCTGCGGCTGCTGCGCCGCAACAGCGACGAGATCGCCCAGGAGCTCGACCGTCTGGACGGCAAGGTCGAGATGAGCCTCAAGGTCCAATGGGATGTTGACAACATTTTCGAGTACTTCGTGGAATCGGACCAGGACCTCGCCGCCTGGCGGGATCAGATCTTCGGGCGTTCCCATGCTCCTTCGCAGGCCGATAAGATCGAGCTCGGGCGGAGGTTTGAAGAGCTCCTCAAGCGCGAGCGCGAGAAGCAGACCGACCTGGTCGTCGAAGCGTTCCGCCCGTGTTGCAGCGAGTTCACGGTCAATCCGCTGAAGAACGAGAAGTCCGTCATGGACCTCGCGTTCCTGGTGGACCGCGAGCGGACCCAGGATTTCGAGGAGCGGGTCAACCAGATCGCGGGAACCTTCCCGGCCCAATATCTGTTCGATTACGGCGGCCCCTGGGCCCCGTTCAATTTCGCCGAGCTGGACTTGCAGACGGCGGCAGGATGAAAGCTGCACCGATGAAGTACGGCGAGGTCCGTGGCCGGCCCGAAGACCTGGCAATCTTCGCCGGCGCCGATCCAGAGCCGCAAGCCAGGCTGCCGCGCCGCATCGCTCTCGACCCGGAGAAGGTGGAGCGCGGCCTCGTCCAACTGGTCCTCTCGGTGATCGAGCTGCTCCGCCAGCTCCTCGAAAAACAGGCCTTGCGCCGGATCGCGGGAGGAGATCTCTCCTCCCATCAGGTCGAGCAGCTCGGAACGACACTGATGCGCCTGGAGCAAGAGATGGCCGGGCTCAAGGAGCACTTCCAACTCGACGACCTCAACCTTGACCTGGGGCCGTTGGGGAGCCTGCTCGACGATCCGGCTGAGCCGAGCTTCTTCGGCAGGAAAGAGGACATGAATTCATGAGCCGGTCACCCCAGAAAATGGTGCACGCGACCGAGACCAGCAATCTGGCCGACCTCCTCGAGAGGATTCTCGACAAGGGGATCGTCATCGCCGGAGACATCAAGATCAAGCTCGTCGACATCGAGCTGCTGACGATCCAGATCCGCCTCCTCATCGCGTCCGTCGACAAGGCGAAGGAGATGGGGCTGGACTTCTGGCTGCGCAACCCCGACTTCAGCTCTCAGTCAGAGCCCGCGCGCAACAAGGAGATCGACGAGCTGCGCCAGCGCATCGCCCTGCTCGAAAGCGAAAAGCCGCTCGCCGTGGCAGCAGTGTAGTTTTTGCTGTATGATGGCATGGCCGAAGTCTCAGATGGGTCCCTTCCGGAAGGAGGAGCACCGTGAAGCAGGTCCTGCTTGTCTTCGCTCTCGTCGTGGTAACCATGCAGTCCGCTCAAGCAACCCTCGTCGGCGTCACAGCGACCAACCTGGTGACGATCGACCCGACAAACGCTGGCAACGTTACCATCATCGGCCCGCACCACTTGCCAACCGGCACCGTCCCTTTCAACAGTCTGACCTACGATCCGGTAGCCCATAAAATTTATGGCATCGGGCTGGCTGATCATGGAGCGACGGACGACGAATACATTGTTGAATATAATTTGCAGACAGGTCAGGGAACCGTCCTGGCACAGGTGGGAACCAATCCGGTAACGCACTTTGAGGCGCTTGAGTACGATCACAGCCGAGGGTACTTGATTGCTTCCCGAACGGGTATTCCCAATCTGATCGACACAAGCGACCTTGTGCGCATGAATACGGACGGCACGACAGTCTTGTTGGCGTCAACAGGCTTGGATAACGACTTCGCGGTTTACGATTCGATTCGAGACATTTTTTACACTTCCGACTCCAACGGCGTCGGTACGCTCGTTCGAGCGGATCTCGGGACAGGCTCATCGTCAACCGTCGGCAACGTTCCGCATGAGATCGATGACGCAGCCTTCTCCAGTGATGGAGATGTTATTTATGGGTGCAGCGAAATCACAAACGGGAATTGTTATCGTCTCAGTCTGAATAATGGCGGCAGCCCTCTTCAGGCGACCTCGATCGGTCAGGTAGGGGGTGACCGGATCCTCGGGCTTGCCTTTGTGCCCGCCAGCGTTCCGGTGGTCACCGTGCCTGCGCTCACCGAGTGGGGGCTCCTTCTTCTCATTCTGGCGTTGGGGTGGGCAGGATGCTTGAAGGTACGGAGAGGCCTCCGAACCCAGGGATAAATCAGCGCTCCCAGGAAGAACGTCTCTCCTTCCATCTTTAGAAATTCTTTCGGACTTCCTCCGGACTTCTTTCGGCCGCGAGGCCCATGCTCTGAGCATGGTAGAGCATCCTCATTTCAGCCCAGGGCTGCGCGCCAAGCTGGTCCTCGGTTTCGTCGGTCTCCTGGCGATCCTGGTCGCCGTGGGCGTCGAGAGCATCTCCCTGCTGTCCGAGCTGGGTGGATCGATCGACGTCATCCTGCGCGAAAACTACGCGAGCGTCATCGCGTGCGAGCGGATGAAGGAGGCGCTGGAGCGGTTGGACAGCGGCGCTCTCTTCGCTCTCGCGGGGGAGGCGCAGCAGGGGCGCGCTCTGGCAGCCGAGCACCGCCCGCGGTTCGAGGCTGCGCTCCAAGCTGAGCTTCACAACATCACGCTGCCGGGCGAGGGGCCGCGAGCGGAGCGGCTGAAACAGCTCTATGACTCCTATGCGCCGGTGCTGGAGCGGGTGCTGGCGGCGGAGACTCCGGCGGCCGAGCGGCACGATCTCTACTTCACGAAGCTCTATCCGGTCCTCCAGCAGATCAAGTCGACCGCCGACGAGATCCTGCAGATGAATCAGCAGAACATGGTGGCGGCCAACGACCGCGCGCGGGCGATGGCGGCGGCGGCGAGCCGGCGGATGGCCGTGCTGCTCCTCGCCGGCACCGCGTTCGCGGGCCTGTGCGTGTTCTTCCTGTCGCGCGCCATCCTCGGTCCGCTGGAGCGCATGACCCGGGCGGCGCGGCAGATCGAGCGCGGCAATTTCGACCTCACGGTGCCGATCGCTTCGCACGACGAGATCGGGGAGCTGGCGTCGTCGTTCAACTCGATGGCCGCCGGCCTGCGCGAGCTGCGCGAGAGCGAGCAGGCGCGGCTGTTGCGCGGCGTGCGGACGGTACGGCAGGCGGTCGACGATCTCCCCGTGGCGGTGGCTGTGTTGTCGATGGACCGCACGGTGGAGATGGCGAATCGCGCCGCTTCCGAGCTGTTGGGTCTGCGGCCCGGCGAGCCGCTGCCCGCGGCCCACGCCGAGTGGCTGGGAGCGCTGCTGGACAATGTGGCGTCCGGCCGACCTGCGGCCGAGGCGGAGATCGGGCTGCCGAACGAGCGTTTTGTCCATCCTCACGCCGCCGTGTTGCGCGATCAGCACGACCGGCCGGAGGGCTTTGCCCTGGTGGTGGAGGAGGTGACCGGCCGCCGTTTCTCCGGTGCGGTTCACACTGGACTGCTGGAAAACGCGGCGCGCGACATCACAGAGGCGCTCTCGCCGGCGCAGCCGGAGCGCCTCGCCGCGATTTTGGCCAACCTGCTGGGGCTGGCGCGCCAGGAGGAGGCGCGCGGGCAGCTCCATCTCGCTCCGCTCCTCCCCGGCGATCTGATCGGTGCCGCGGCGCAACAGGTTTCGGCAGCCTATCGAGACAAGCAGGTGACTTTGATCACCGGAGTGGACTCCGGGGGCGCCCGCGTGCTCGCCGACCGGGAGAGCGTGGAGCTCGTCCTGTCGAGCCTGCTGCGCAACGCGCTCGCCCACACTCCGGAGAGCGGCATCGTGAAGGTGCGGGCCGAGCAAGGCGAGGGCCGGATTCGCTTCACCGTCTCCGACAACGGCCGCGGCATCCCCGCGGAGCATTGCGACAAGGTTTTCGATCCTTTCTATCAGGTGCCGGGGACCGAAGACCTGGGCGGAGCCGGCCTCGGGCTTGCCATCGCGCGGGACACGGTGCAGGCGCATGGCGGCGAAATCCATTGTGACAGCGAAGAGGGGCGTGGCGCGACGTTCTGGTTCACGCTTCTGATCTATTGATTCATTCGGACTTCCTGGAAAGACAGACCATGAGAACGAAAACCGCGGTACTCACCGCGATCATCGCGTTGGGATTGACCCGCGCTGCTTCGGCGACTCCCTCATCGACCCTCTGGACGCCCATGACGATCGACATCCAGCCCTATGGCGTCCTCCATCTGGGGGTCGACAACTACTTCACCGCCTTCCGGAAAGCGAAGGACGGCGCGGGCTCCTTCCCGACGGATGCCGGATTGACCGTGGGTATCCTGCCGTTCGATAAATTCCAGATGGAGGTCGGGGTCGATCTGCTCGAGTCGAGCGACGATCCCTTGTACTGGAACCTCAAGATGGGCAGTCCGGAGGGAGCCCTGTTCAGCGGCTCGCCCGCGCTCGAGGCCGGGATCTTCAACGCCGGGACGAAAAAGAACGTTACCGATTTCAACATCGTCTACGGGGTGGTCGGCAAGACGATCCCTGGCCTGGGCAGGCTCTCTGTGGGGCCCTACATCGGCAACTCGAAGACCCTGGTGGACGGGCAAGGGAAAAAAGAAAACAAGGGCGTCATGGCCGCATTCGACCGGGGTTTCATGCCGGTGAAAGGGCCTGACGGCGCGGAGTTCAACCGCCTCGTGTTCGCCGCCGACTACGCTTCGGGCAACAACGCGCTGGGAGCCGGGGGGCTGGGAATCTATTACTACTTCACCAAAGACATCAGCCTTCTTACCGGGCCGGTCTGGTTCAACGAGGAGGCGATCAACGGCAAATGGAAATGGACCATCCAGCTCGACATCAACATGCCCAAGGTCGGAAGGAAGGAATCATGATGGACCTCGCTTTCCTCGCCCTCATCCTCGGTTTCTTCTGGCTGACCTGGGGCTTCGTGCGCGCTTGCGACGCTCTCGGCTCCGGGCTCGAGCCCGCCTCCAAGGAGGCCAAGAAATGAACGGACTCTATGTGTTCGGCCTCCTCGTGACGCTGCTGTTGACCGTCTACCTGTTCGTGGCCCTGCTGAAACCGGAGCGTTTCTGATGACAACCAACGGAATCCTCCAGATCGCTCTCTACGTCCTGGTGCTGCTCGCCCTGGTCAAGCCCCTCGGCGCCTACATGGCGCGCGTGTACGAGGGCAAGCCGTTCGGCCTCGACCGGGTGCTCGGCCCGGTGGAGCGCGGGATCTACCGCCTGACCGGCGTGCGGGGTGACGAAGAGATGGACTGGAAGGTGTACACCCTCTGCGCCCTGCTGTTCAGCGTGGCGGGTGTGCTCTTTCTCTACGGGCTGCAGCGCCTCCAGGGGTGGCTGCCGCTCAATCCGCAGAAATTCGGCGCGGTTTCGCCGGACTCTTCGCTCAACACGGCGGCGAGCTTCGTGACCAACACCAACTGGCAGGGTTACGGCGGCGAGACCACGATGAGCTATCTGACGCAGATGGCGGGGCTCGCCGTGCAGAACTTCCTCTCGGCGGCGACCGGCATGGCCATCCTGGTCGCGTTCATCCGCGGCCTGGTGCGCCGGAGCTCGCAGACGATCGGCAACTTCTGGGTCGACCTGACGCGCACAACGCTTTACATCCTGTTGCCTCTGTCGCTGGTGTTCTCGCTGGTCCTGGTGTCGCAAGGGGTGGTGCAGACGTTGTCGCCCTATCAATCCGTGCCGTTCGTCCAGGCGACGGCTGATGGGGATGGCAAGCCGGTGACGCAGCAGATCGTGGCGCTTGGGCCTGTCGCGTCGCAGATGGCGATCAAGCACCTGGGGACGAACGGTGGCGGCTTTTTCAACGCCAACGCCGCGCACCCGTTCGAAAGCCCGACGCCGCTCACCGACTTTCTGCTCGTCCTCGCGCAGACGATGATCGCGGCAGCTCTCTGCTACATGTTTGGAAAAATGGTGGGCGACACCCGCCAGGGGTGGGCGATCCTCGCCGCGATGCTGCTCGTGCTCATCCCGTTCATCTTCTTCGGCTACTGGGCCGAGGCGGGAGGCAACCCGCGGCTCGCCGCGCTCGGCGTCGATCAGACGGCGAGCGATCAGAGCCCGGGCGGCAACATGGAAGGAAAAGAAGTGCGTTTCGGCGTCGCCCGCTCGGCGCTTTTCGCCGCCACGACCACGGCGACCTCGTGCGGGGCGGTCGATTCGATGCACGATTCGTTCACCCCGCTCGGCGGCCTCGTGCCGCTGTTCCTCATCCAGTTCAGCGAATCGATCCTCGGCGGCGTCGGCTCGGGGCTCTACGGCATGCTGATCTTCGTCATCGTCTCGGTGTTCATCGCCGGCCTCATGGTCGGCCGAACGCCGGAATACCTGGGGAAGAAGATCGAGTCGTATGAGATGAAAATGGCCTCGCTCATCGTGCTCATCATGCCGCTCGTGGTGCTCCTCTGTACCGCCGTGGCGGTGGTGATCGAGCCGGGCACGAAAGCGATCGCCAACCCCGGCGCGCACGGCTTCAGCGAGATCCTCTACGCCTTCACCTCGATGGGCAACAACAACGGCAGCGCCTTCGGCGGTCTCTCCGCCAATACGCCTTTCTACAACATCACCGGCAGTCTGGCGATGCTCTTCTCACGTTTCTGGCTGGCCGTTCCGACCCTGGCCATCGCCGGGTCCCTCGCGCGCAAGAAGCTGGTGCCGCCGGGTCCGGGAACGCTGCCCACGCATACGCCCCTCTTCGTCGTCTTCCTGATCGGAGTCGTCATTCTGGTCGGCGCGTTGACCTTCTTCCCTGCGCTGGCGCTCGGCCCCATCGTCGAGCACCTGCAGATGCTGGCGAGGCCGTGATCATGTCCAAAAAAAAGATGTCGCTGTTCGATCCCAAGATCCTCGGCCCGGCGGTGATCGATTCGTTCCGCAAGCTCGATCCGCGGCTGATGATCCGCAATCCCGTGATGTTCGTCGTCTACGTGGGAAGTTTCTTGACCACGGGTCTCTGGGTGCAGGCGCTCGCCGGCAGAGGCGAAGCCCCGGCCGGATTCATCCTCGCGGTGGCGCTCTGGCTCTGGTTCACCGTGCTCTTCGCGAACTTCGCCGAAGCGATGGCGGAAGGGCGGGGCAAGGCGCAGGCCGCGGCGCTCCGCCAGACGCGCCGCACCACGGCGGCCAAGAAGCTGCTGGAGGCTCGGTTTGATGCTCCCCGCACCGAGGTCCCGTCGACCGATCTGCGGAGAGGCGACCTGGTGCTCGTCGAGGCCGGGGACACGATCCCCGGCGACGGCGAGGTCGTCGAAGGGGCGGCGTCGGTGAACGAAAGCGCGGTCACCGGCGAGAGCGCGCCGGTAATTCGTGAGAGCGGAGGCGACCGCAGCTCGGTCACCGGCGGCACGGAGGTGCTGTCGGACTGGCTGGTGATCCGCATCACCGCCAATCCGGGAGAGACCTTCCTCGACCGCATGATCTCCCTGGTCGAAGGGGCGAAACGGCAGAAGACGCCGAACGAGATCGCCCTTTCGATCCTGCTCGCCGCTTTGACCCTGGTCTTCCTGATGGCGACCGTGACGCTGCTGCCGTTCTCGCTCTATAGCGTGCACTCGGCCGGGCAGGGGACTCCGATCACAGTCACCGTTCTCGTGGCGCTTCTCGTCTGCCTGATCCCGACGACCATCGGCGGCCTGCTGTCCGCGATCGGCATCGCCGGCATGGACCGTATGATCCAGGCAAACGTGATCGCGATGTCCGGCCGCGCGGTCGAAGCGGCGGGCGACGTCGACGTCCTGCTGCTCGACAAGACCGGCACGATCACGCTGGGCAACCGGCAGGCCACCGAATTCATCCCCGCCGAGGGAGTTGGCGAGGCGCACTTCGCCGACGCGGCCCAGCTCTCCTCGCTGGCCGACGAAACCCCCGAGGGGCGCAGCATCGTGGTGCTCGCCAAGGAGAAGTACAAGATCCGCGGACGCGACATTCACGCCCTCAACGCCCAGTTCGTGGCCTTCACCGCGCAGACGCGGATGAGCGGGGTCGACGTGGATGGCAAGCAGTTCCGCAAGGGTGCGGCCGATGCCGTCGAGGCGTTCGTCGTCGCGCAAGGAGGCACATACCCGGCCGACGTGCGCACCAAGGTGGACACCATCGCCAAGGGGGGCGGCACGCCGCTCGTCGTGGCGGAGGGACCGCAGGTGCTGGGCGTGATCCACCTCAAGGACATCGTCAAGGGCGGCATCCGCGAGCGCTTCGCCGAGCTGCGCAGGATGGGGATCAAGACGGTGATGATCACCGGCGACAACCCGCTCACCGCCGCCGCGATCGCCGCCGAAGCCGGTGTCGACGATTTCCTCGCCCAGGCCACGCCGGAGACCAAGCTCAAGCTGATCCGCGATTATCAAGCGGGTGGGCGGCTGGTGGCGATGACCGGCGACGGCACCAACGACGCGCCGGCGCTCGCCCAGGCCGACGTCGCGGTGGCGATGAACTCGGGCACGCAAGCCGCCAAGGAGGCCGCGAATCTGGTCGACCTCGACTCCAATCCGACGAAGTTGATCGAAACGGTGGAGATCGGCAAGCAGCTCCTGATCACGCGCGGCACGCTGACCACGTTTTCGATCGCCAACGACGTCGCCAAGTATTTCGCCATCATCCCGGCGGCGTTCGCCACCACCTACCCGGTGCTCCGGCGGCTCGATCTGATGCATCTCGCGAGCCCGCAGAGCGCCATCCTGTCGGCGGTCATCTTCAACGCATTGATCATCATCGCGCTCATCCCGCTGGCGCTCAAAGGGGTGAAATTCCGCCACGCCACGGCATCGCGCCTATTGCGTGACAACCTTTTCATCTACGGTTTCGGAGGAGTGGTCATCCCCTTCGCCGGCATCAAGCTGATCGACCTCCTCCTGCGGGGTCTGGGGCTCGTCTGATCATGAGACATCTTCGCGTCGCCATCCTGCTCTTCTTCGTCTTCACCGTCCTCACCGGTCTGGTCTACCCTCTGCTGGTGACCGGCATCGCCCAAGTGGTCTTTCCGCACCAGGCGAACGGCAGCCTGGCCATGCAGGGAGACAAGGCCGTGGGCTCCGCTCTGATCGGCCAGCCGTTCTCCGATCCGCGCTATTTCTGGGGCCGGCCCTCCGCGACCTCGCCGTTCCCCTACAACGCCGCCAATTCCAGCGGCTCGAATCTCGGACCCACCAATCCCGATCTCGTGAAGCGGGTGTCGGCGGACGTCGCCCGCCTGCGCGCCGGTCATCCGGCGAACGAAAAGGTGCCGGTCGACCTCGTCACCACCTCCGGAAGCGGTCTCGATCCGCACATCAGCCCGGCCGCCGCGTACTGGCAGGTCGACCGCGTCGCCGCCGCCCGCCAGCTCGATCCGGGCGCCGTGAAGCGTTTGGTGGATGAGCACGTCGAAGGGCGACAGCTCGGCGTGCTGGGCGAGCCACGGGTGAATGTGCTGCTGCTGAACATCGATCTGGAGAAAGGAGGGCATGGCCGGTGAAAGACGCCCGCCCTGATCCCGATGCCCTGCTGGCTCTCGCCCGTGACGAGGAGGAGCGCGCGAAGCGGGGCCGGCTCAAGATCTTCTTCGGCGCCACGGCCGGAGTGGGGAAGACGTTCGCCATGCTGCAGAGCGCGCAGGAGCTGCGGCGGCGCGGCGGCGACGTCGTGGTGGGATGGGCCGAGACGCATGGCCGCAAGGAGACCGAAGCGCTGCTGCCGGGTCTCGAAATCTTGCCGGCTTCCAGTATGGAGCACCGTGGCATCACGCTGCGCGAATTCGACCTCGACGGCGCTGTGAAGCGCCGTCCGTCCGTCCTCCTGGTCGACGAGCTCGCTCACACCAACGCGCCCGGCTCTCGACACGCCAAGCGCTGGCAGGACATCGAGGAGGTTCTGGCCGCCGGCATCGAGGTGTGGACCACGGTCAACGTCCAGCACCTGGAAAGCCTGAACGATCTGGTCGGCAAGATCACCGGCGTCGCCGTCCGCGAAACCGTTCCCGACTCCTTCTTCGATCGCGCGGACCAGGTCGAGCTGGTGGACCTGCCGGCGGAGGAGCTGATCAAACGGCTGGAAGAAGGAAAGGTTTATCTTCCCGAACAGGCGGAACGGGCGGTGGAGAAGTTCTTCCGTCCGGGCAATCTGATCGCTCTCCGCGAGCTCGCGCTGCGCAAGACCGCCGAGCGGGTCGATGCGCAGATGCAGCGCTACCGCGCCCTGCACGGCATCGCCGAAACCTGGCCGGTCGCCGAGCGCATCCTGGTGGCGGTTTCGTCCGGACCGACCGCGGCGCGGCTGGTGCGCGCGGCGCGGCGCATGGCCGAGCTGCTGCGCGCCGAGTGGCTGGTGGTCTATGTCGAGACGCCGGCCGAGACCCGCCAGCCCGAGGCAGACCGCAACCGCGTCTGGCAGACCCTCCGCCTCGCCGAATCGTTGGGAGCGGAGACCGCGGTGCTCTCCGGCGAGCGGCCGGCCGAGGAGATTCTCGACTACGCCCGCCGCCGCAACGTCTCGAAGCTCGTGGTCGGCAAGCCCGTCCATTCGCGCTGGAGAGACGTCCTCCTCGGCTCCGTGCGCGATGAGCTGGTGCGCGGCAGCGGCGGTATCGACGTCTATGTCCTCTCCGGCGATCCGGACGAAGGCATCGCCGTCCCTCCACCCCGCCGCCGCGAGTCGCCAGCTCTTTCCTACCTTCTCGCCGCCGGGGTGATCGGCCTCTGCTCCGCCATCTGCGCCTTCATGCAGCCGCATTTCGCGCAGACCAACCTCGTCATGGTCTACCTGCTGGGCGTCGTCGCCACCGCAGCCCGCCTCGGCCGCGGACCGTCCGCGCTGGCGTCCGTCCTGTCCGTGGCGGCCTTCGACTACTTCTTCGTTCGCCCCTACTACAACTTTGCCGTCTCCGACACCGAGTATCTGTTCACCTTCGCCGTCATGCTGATCACCGGCCTGGTGATTTCCAACCTCACCGTCCGTCTCCGTCGCCAGGCTGCCGTGGCGCGCGAGAGAGAAGCGCGCACCGCGTCGCTCTACGCCATGAGCCGCGACCTCGCGGCAGCTCCGGACGAAGCGGCAATCCTCGAAGCCGCGACCCGTCACATCAGCACCGTCTTCCTGAGCCAGACCCTCCTCCTCCTGCCGGACGACCGCGGTGCCATCGTCGAGCGGGCCGGCCAGAGCGTCACCTACCTTCTGGACACCCGCGAGCAGGCGGTCGCGCAATGGGTCTTCGACCACGGCCGCCGCGCCGGCAAGACGACCGACACGCTTCCGGCCGCGAAGGGTCTCTACATCCCGCTGAAAACCTCGCGCGGCATCGTCGGCGTTCTCGGCGTCCACCCGGCGGATCCGCAGCTCCTGGTATCCCCGGAGCGGATGCATCTGCTGGAGGCGTTTGCGGATCAGATCGCGCTGGCGGTGGAGTGATCAGACGCTGAGACGAGGGGCTCGGTGGCGACGGGCAGCAGCAGTCTGAACGCGACACCGCCGTCGTCTGCCCGAGCCCCTGAGAGATCGCCACCATGCAGGTTGGCGATCCGGCGCCCGCGGGCGATCCGAGGCCCCATGATGCCGAACTGCCCCAGGATGCTTTTCCTCGGGATCGCAACAGTCTCCGTTCCGAGGTTTTTCAGCTCGAGCATGAAGTACAGGCCGTCGTCTTCTGCGATCTGATGGAGAGCCGCGACCGCTCGCGGCTCGGTGCACGAGGGGAAGGCAATCAGAGTATCCATGAGCGCATCGAGGAGCAGCTCCAACTCGCGGGCATCGCCCCACACCATGGTCCATTGCGGCTCGGCGTTGGCCAGGAAGTTGACCTGCAGCGGATTCCGAGAGCCATTCCTTTCGAATCGGGCCAGGCGTCGTGCGACTGTGCCGGGCCAATTGACCAGGGAAGCCGCCTGGAGAGTGTGCTCAAGGCTGAGATAGGCCAGGTCGCGCAAAATCAAGGCCCCCTGCAGGAGCCGATCGATCGATTGGGGTCGCGCGCTCCCCTCAAAGGGGCTGAAAAAGCCATGACGGTGCGGGATGGGTTGTGCATGGTTCATGAGAGGATCTCCTGCAGACCAGTCTAGCGAGACTCCGCGGTCGCAAACACCAGAGAAACAAAGGTTTTCATGTCAGCGCGACCCCCATCTCATGTCCGTCTCGGTCCTACACCACTAGCCCGCACAGTAGCTCCTGGCACGCAAGTTGCCTCTGCTCTTTGGAATGCAGATCGGCAACGCCTGGAACCTCCTGACCAGCAAGCTCATCGGATGGGCGCGTGCGCTCATCCTTCAGCTTCCCAACCTGGCCGTGGCGGTGGCGGTGGTCGTCGGCTTCTGGCTGGTGGCGCGGCTGGCGCGCAATCTGGCGAAACGCCTCCTGCGCCGGGTCTCCCATAGCGAGCAGGTCAACTGGCTCGTCTCGCAAGCCGTCTTCCTGGCGTTGATGTCCACCGGCGCGTTCATGGCCCTGGGCATCCTCGGCCTCCAGAAGACGGTCGCCTCTCTGCTCGCCGGCGCCGGCATCCTGGGCCTCGCGCTCGGATTTGCGTTCCAGGACATCGCGACGAACTTCATGGCCGGCATCTATCTGTCGGTGGAGCACCCGTTCCGGCGCGGTCACATGATCAAGACGAAGGACTGGCTCGGCGTCGTGCAGCACGTATCTCTGCGCTTCACCGAGATCCTGACCCAGCAGGGCGAGGTCGTGCTGGTCCCCAACAAGCATGTGTTCGAGAACCCCATCGTGAACTACTCGATCCGGGGGACTCGCCGGGTGGACCTCAACATCGGCGTGTCCTACGAAGACGACCTGGAACAGGTGAGGCAGGTGGCGCTCGCTGCGGTCGAGGGGATTCCCGGGCGTGTGGCGGACAAGCCGGCGGAGCTGTTCTACGACCAGATCGGCGACAGCTCCATCACGTTCAACCTGCGTTTCTGGATCGAGTTCAAGACGCAGAGCGACTATCTGAAAGCGCGCAGCGAAGCCATCGAGCGCATCAAGCGCGCTTTCGACGACCACGGCATCACGATTCCGTTCCCCACCCAGACGCTCGATCTCGGAGAGAAGGCCAGCGCGGCGATCGCCCGGGAGCTGACGGCGGCCGGCAAGACGTCCGAGCAGCGCGGGCGGTGATGCCAGATCGAAGGTGCCTGCTCGGGATTCAATCCTCCCTGCTCGGGATTCAATCCGCCCCGCTCGGGCCTGGATCTGCCCTCGTCTGGATTGAGGATTCCCCGGGGTAAGTCGGCAATCGGCCGGGGTGAGTCGGCGATCGTCCGGGGTAAGTCGGCGATCGCCCGGGGTGAGTCGGCGATCGTCTGGGGTAAGTCGGCAATCGCCCGGGGTGAGTCGACAATCATCCGGGGTGAGCCGGCAATCGTCCGGGGTGAGCCGGCAATCGCCCGGGGTAGACGCCCCTCCGAACACTCCTTACCGCGCCGGCCCTCCGCTCACAGCCGTTCGAGCTGCTCGACCGTCCGCTCGTTGCGGACGTTCCCGGGAAGCTGAAGGGTGACGGCTCTGGCGCTCATGGGTGTAGCCCGAGAGGCGCGAGTGGCGGCAGGATAGTACCATTCAAGCGAGCATTCTGGCTTGCCAGAGAGGTCGAATCGATGCACAACGAGCTCACAGCCATCATCGAACGCGACGGAGATTGGTTCGTGGCCTATTCGCCTGAGATCCCCGGCGCCAACGGACTGGGACACTCGAAGAACGAGTGCCTGGAGAGCTTGGCGGAGGCGATCTCCCTCATCCTGGAGGACCGTCGCGCCGAAGTGGGGCGCTGACCAAGCGCCGGCCCGCCGCTCAGAGCCGTTCGAGTTGCTCGACCGTCCGCTCGTTGCGGACGTTCCCGGTGTTGAGGGTCGTGGAGGGCTCGAAGAGGAGGATGTGGGTCTCTACCTCGGCCGACGGCCGGTGCTCGACGCCGCGCGGCACGACGAGCATCTCTCCCTCGTCGAGGACGATGTCGCCGTCGCGCAGCTCCATCCGCAGGCGCCCCTTGATCACCAGGAACAGCTCGTCCTCGTCATCGTGGTGGTGCCAGACGAAGGAGCCCTTGAGCTTGACCAGCTTGACGGCCTGGCCGTTCAGCTCGGCCACCAGCTTGGGGGTGTAGTGCTCCTGGAACAGCGAAAGCTTCTGGGCGATGTTGACTTTCTCCATGGCGAGAGCATATCTCCCTGGGACTCCCTGGGTGGAGTCCGCAACACATTGGCGAGCCCTGGTTTATACTTCGACGAGGGACGATGACGATGACCTTGACTCTGGAAATCCCCCAAGAGCTGGAAGCCGTGCTCGCCGCCGAGGCGGCAATCCTGGGACTGCCTCTTTCCGAGTATGCGCAGCGCCTGCTCGCGGTCGGAAGAGTACCGGATGCGGCTCCGAAGACCGGCGCCGAGGTGTTGGCCTATTGGCGGCGCGAAGGGGTGATCGGCTCCCGGTCCGATGTCACCGACAGCCTGGAGCATGCACGCGCGATCCGGCGCAAGGCCGAGAAGCGGTCGCGCGTCCAATAGTCGATGCTCCTGCTGGACACCGATGTCCTGATCGATCTTCAACGGGGCCTTCTCCCGGCCCTGGACTGGTTCTCCAGCCTTGCGGAGCTTCCCTCGGTTCCCGGACTGGTGGTCATGGAGCTGGTCCAAGACGCCAAGAACACACAACAGATGCAGCAATCGCTGAAGCTGGTTTCATTTCTTCCTATCGTGTGGCCGACCCAGGCAGATTGCAGCCGCGCGTTGGCCGATTTCAAGGCCTACCATTTGTCTCACAGGTTGGGCCTCATCGACTCTCTGATCGCTGCCTGTGCGGTCGGCCTCTCCGCGGACCTCTGCACCTTCAATCTCAAGCACTACCGTGTCGTTCCTGGCCTCACCACAAAACAGCCTTACCAGCGCTGAGCCAGCGTAGCCTTGACCAGATCCCGAGTTTCCGCCTCCTGAAACAGGGCCGGGGGCTCCGGCGTATTGACCAGCGAGACGGGAGATCATGAAGAGCATGACGAGCACGCGAAGGATGATTCTGACCGGGGCCCTCCTCCTGATGGCGGTGCTGGCCCTCGGTCTTTCGAGAGCGGCCCGGGCGGCCGGAGCGGCGTCGGCGGGATATGACGCGAAGCGCGATCCGGCGGCGGATGTGCGGGCGGCGGTGCAGGTGGCGCGGACGAGTGGTCAGCGGATCCTTCTGGAGGTGGGCGGCGAGTGGTGCGGCTGGTGCCACGTCCTCCAGGACCTGGTGACGGGCGACAAGGAGGTCGGGAGCCGGTTGCGCGAGGGGTTCATCCTGGTCAAGGTCAACTGGAGCCCCGAGAACGAGAACACCCGGTTTCTGAGCGCCTATCCGCAGATTCCGGCCTATCCCCACTTCTTTGTGCTGGACAGCAACGGGACCTATCTGTGGTCCCAGCCCGGCGCCGATTTCGTGAAGGGGACGGGCTACGACCGCATCAAATTCCTCGCGTTCCTCAAGAAGTGGTCTCCGGCGTCTCTCCCAAAGAAGAAGTAGCCACGGATCGGAGGGCGTTGTCATGGAGCTGGTCATCGAAGGCGTGGGCAAGCGGTACAAGGGCGATTTCTGGGGATTGCGCGGCTTCAGCCTGCGTCTGAAGCCTGGAGTTCTGGGCCTGCTCGGCCCCAACGGCGCGGGGAAGTCGACGCTCATGCGCATCCTCGCCACGATCACCAAACCGACCGAGGGGCAGGTGCTGTGGAACGGCGAGGACATCGCCCGCAAGCCGGACAGCCTCCGTTCGGTGCTCGGCTATCTGCCGCAGGACTTCGGCGTCTATCCGAATCTGACAGCGGAGGAGTTCCTGGAGTACCTGGCGGCGGTCAAGGGGCTCGACGGCGGTGTCGCGCGGCGGCGGATCAGCGAGCTGCTCGCCGTCGTCAATCTGACCGAGGCACGCAAGAAGCCGCTCGGCGGATACTCGGGCGGCATGAAGCAGCGCATCGGCATCGCGCAGGCGCTGCTCAACGATCCGCGGCTCTTGATCGTCGACGAGCCGACCGTCGGTCTCGATCCCGAGGAGAGGGTGCGCTTCCGGAATCTCCTCTCCGAGCTGTCCGGCGAGCGGATCGTCATCCTGTCGACCCACATCGTGTCGGACGTCGAGGCGACGGCGAACGAGATCGCCATCGTCGATCACGGCCGGCTGTTGACCCAGGCCGAGCCGGAGGCGTTGCTGCGCAGCGTCGAAGGGACGGTGTGGAACTGGGTCCTGTCCAGCGCTGAATTGCCGGGTGCCCGGGAACGCTGGAAGATCGGCAGCACCATCCGCCGGGCCGACGGCGTCCACTGCCGGGTGGTGTCCCCGGTGCCGCCGGCGGCGAGCGCGACGCCGCTCGTGCCGACGCTGGAAGACGCCTATCTCGCCGTGCTGGAAGGGAGCCGCGGTCCGGCGGCGGTGCCTGGGGCCTCGGGGATGCGGGAGGTGGCGTGATGAACGCCACTCGCGTCCTCTGGCACATGCTGCGCGCCGACTTCCTGGAGCGGGTGCGGCGCTATAGCTTTCTCGTCACCCTCGCGGCCACCGTATGGCTGGGCTATGTCGTCGGCACCGGCAAGCTGGGATTGTGGATCGGCGGCGCCCGCGGCGTCTTCAACTCGGCCTGGATCGGCACCGCCATGGCGCTGGTGATCAACGCCTTCCTCGGACTTTTCGGCTTCTACATCATCAAGGGCTCGGTGGAGCGCGACCGCGAGACCGGGGTGGGGCAGATCCTGGCCACGACACCGCTGTCGAAGCCTCTCTACACACTGGGAAAAGCGGCGAGCAACCTCGCCGTCCTGGCGAGCATGGTCAGCGTGCTGGCGGCGGCCGCGGTGGTCATCCAGCTCACGGCGGGGGAGGACACCCACGTCCACCTCGGCGCGCTCCTGATGCCGTTCGTCTTCCTGTCCCTGCCGCTCATGGCGCTGGTGGCGGCGACCGCCGTGCTTTTCGAGACAGCGCCCGGCCTGCGTAGCCGGGCCGGCAACATCATCTGGTTCTTCCTCTGGGTCGCCGGGCTGGCGAGCGCGATCGGCAGGCCCGACGTCAACGACCTGCTCGGCATGGGGCCGGTCTATGGCAACCTGATCCGCGCCTTCCAGGCGAAGTTCGGGGTGGCGCCCCAAGGCTTCATGCTCGGCGGCATGGAGCACAAGGAGCCGGTCAAGACCTTCCTCTGGAACGGCATGGACTGGACGGCGAGCGTACTGGCCGGCCGTCTGGTCTGGGCCGTGCTGGCGGTGGGGGTCGCCTTCCTGGCGGCCGTCTTCTTCGATCGGTTCGACCCGGCGCGTGGCGGACTGCGACGGAAGACCACGACCGCAGGCACGAACGGCGAGCTTCTGGATGGGAAGCTGCCCGTCGCGGTCCGTCCGGAGCCCGCCGTTCTGACCCCCATCTCATGGGGAGGAGCAAACTTCCGCTTCCTGGCGGTCCTCTGGGCCGAGCTCAAGCTCACCCTGAAGGGCCAGCGCTGGTGGTGGTTTGCCGGAGCGGCCGGTCTCTTCATCGCCGGCCTGGTCAATCAGCCGCAAGCCGTCAAGGAGATCGTCCTGCCGATCACCTGGATCTGGCCGATCCTCGTCTGGTCTCCCTTGGGCACGCGGGAGTCGAGCTTTAATACCGGCGGGCTGCTGTTTTCATCCGCCCGGCCGCTCCTGCGCCAGCTCCCGGCCACATGGCTCGCCGGAGTGCTCCTGGCGATGGCGACCGGCTCCGGCGCGGCGGTCCGCTTCCTGGTTGCGGGCGATCACATCGCCTTGGGCGCCTGGCTGGTGGGAGCTCTGTTCATCCCGACTCTGGCCCTGGCCCTGGGAATCTGGAGCCGCACGAGCAAGCTTTTCGAGGTGCTCTACCTGGTGATCTGGTACGTCGGCGCGTTGAATCACCGCCCCATCTTCGACTATCTGGGATCGTCGAAGGAGGGTATGCCGTTGATCTATCTCGGGCTCACCGCGGTGCTGGCCGTGGCGGCGGTTGCGGGCCGGCGGCGGCAGTTGGCGGGGTAGGGGCCCTCACCCCCGCCCCTCTCCCGGCTCCCCCCGCCCAGCCCCGGGAGAGGGGAGACCAGCAAAAGCAACGGCTTGTCTTGCCGCTGACAGTGTTGTCAACCGTCCCTGAAAGACGAGCTGAAGCTGCCGCTCGCGTGTTTCTTTTCCGGCTTGTCTCCCCTCTCCCGGGGTTGGGTGGGGGGAGCTGGGAGAGGGGCGGGGGTGAGGGCCCCCCTACACGATCCGCGGGAACGGCTGCGCCGCCATCTTGCGGGAGATCAGCATCGCGACCTCCAGGGCCTGCTCGTAATTCAGGCGCGGGTCGACCTGGGTGTGGTAGGAGCGCTGGAGATCTTCTTCGGCGAGGCCGCGGGCGCCGCCGACGCATTCGGTGACGTTCTCGCCGGTCAGCTCCAGATGGACGCCGCCGAGGTGGGTGCCGGCCTCCTTGTGCAGGTCGATGGCCTGGTCGAGCTCGCTCAGGATGGCGTCGAAGCGCCGTGTCTTGAAGCCGCTCGCGGTCGATTCGGTGTTGCCGTGCATCGGATCGCAGACCCAGAGGACTTTCCGCCCCGCCTGCTGCACCGCACGGAGGAGCGGTGGCAGGCCGTCGGCGATCTTCTTCTGGCCGAAGCGGTGGATGAGCGTGAGACGGCCGGGCATCCGGTCGGGATCGAGGATGTCGATCAGCTCCATCAGCTTCTCCGACGTCGTCGCCGGACCAACTTTCACCCCGATGGGATTCGCGATGCCGCGGAAGTACTCGACGTGCGCGCCGTCCGCCTGGGCGGTCCGCATGCCGATCCACGGGAAGTGGGTCGACAGGTTGTACCAGCCCGGCCGCCGCGGCACCTTGCGGGTCTGCGCCTGCTCGTAATAGAGGTGGAGCCCCTCGTGGCTGCTGAAATAGTCGACACGGCTCATCGTGGCGACCGGCCGGTCAGCCAGGGTCTCCAGGAAGAGGAGCGAGTGGCTGATCGCCGCCACCAGCCGCTGATACTCCTCGGCGTGCGGCGAGTGCTTCACCCAGTCGAGGTCCCAGTACTCCGGATGGTGGAGGTCCGCGAAGCCGCCGTCGATCAGGCCGCGGATGAAGTTGAGCGTCAGCCCGGCGCGCTCGTAGCCGCGCAGCAGACGCTCGGGGTCCGGCGTGCGGTCGGCGAGCGTGTAGGGCGGACTGTTGATCAGCTCGCCTCGGTACGACGGCAGCGAGGTGTCCCCCCGCTTCTCCATGTCCTCACTGCGCGGCTTCGCGTACTGGCCGGCGAAGCGCCCGACGCGGACCACCCGGCGCTGCGTGCCGTGGATGAGGACGAGGCTCATCTGCAGCAGGATCTTGAGCTTGTTGGCGATGACGTCCGACGTGCAGTCGGCGAAGCTCTCGGCGCAGTCGCCCCCCTGAAGGAGGAACATTTTACCGTCCGCCGCCTCGGCGAGTTGGGACTTCAGGTGCTCGATCTCCCAGGACGTCACCAGCGGTGGCAGGCGCGACAGGTCCTGCATCACCTGCTCGAGACGGGCGGTGTCCGGGTACGTGGGCTGCTGCAAAGCAGTCTTCTGCTGCCAGGAAGTCGGGCTCCAATCAAGGCTCATGGTGACCAAGAACTGTACACCAGAAGACCTCCTGTAAGATCCCCCTTCATGACTGACGAAGAACCGCTCCTCCCATCGATTTCCGACTTGATCGACCGTGCCCTCGAACGCGTCCCCGACGCTCACCGCGGGCCGGTCATGGAGTCTGTCCGCGCGCTCAAGGAGATGCTGATGGAATCGCGTCCGCCGAAGCTGATGATCGTGGGCCGCCGCGGCGCCGGAAAATCCTCGCTGATCAACGCCATCTGCGGCGGACCGGTGGCCGCCGTCGGCTCCGTGCTCTCCACCACCGGCCAGCCGACCTGGTACACGGCGCGCAGCCCGCGCGGCGACCTGTGGGTGCTCGATACCCGCGGCCTCGGCGACAGCACGCAGCCGGAGTCCGCGAACTTCCGCAACGCCCTGGACGAGATCCGCACCGCGCTGACCAAGGACTACCCGGACGCCATCCTCTTCCTGGTCAAGGCGAAAGAGGTGGACTCGCACATCGCGCAGGACATCGCGAACGTGCGCGAGATCCGCCAGTTCCTGCACAGCAAGCACCGCTACGACGCACCCGTGGTGGCCGTCGTCACCCAGGTCGACGAGCTGGACCCGAAGCGGATCGAGCCGCCGTACGAGAACGAGGCCAAGAAGCAGAACATCCGCACCGCCGTGGAAGCCGTAGAAAAAGCGCTCCGCGACCAGGGAATCGCGCTCGCGCGGGTCATCCCGGTCTCCGCCTACGCCGAATACGGAGAGGACGGCCGGCGCACCTACGACAACTACTGGAACCTCGAAGACCTGGTCGAATACCTGGTCGAGGTCCTGCCGCAGAGCGCCCAGATGCAGATGGCGCGTCTCTCGCACCTCAAGAGCGCGCAGGCCAAAGCCGCCCGCAGGATGTCCGGAGCCGCCGCCACCATCGCGGCCGGCATCGCGGCGACGCCCATTCCGGTGGCCGACATCTTTCCCATCACCGCCCTCCAGATCGGTCTCATCACCGGCATCGCCTATCTCTCGGGCCGCGAGATCTCGCGCAAAGCCGCGAAGGAGTTCCTGGTCGCCCTGGGAGCCAATCTGAGCGCCGCCTTCGCCCTCCGCGAGCTCGCCCGCGCGGTCGTCAAGTTCGCGTTCCCGGGAGGGGGAGAAGTCATCTCCGCCGGAGTCGCCTTCGCCGGCACCTGGGCCCTCGGAGAGGCCGCGATCGCCTACTTTGTGGAGAACCGCACGATTGAAGAGGCGAAGGCGCGGTTCAAGCGGAAGCGGCAGGATACGGTGACGCAAGGGAGCGAGCCATGAAGCCCAAGAACATACCCGTCACCTTCGCCCTGGCCCTGCTCGGCCTGGTCATGGCGTTCTCTCGCCCGGCAGGGGCCGACCAGGTCGATGACTTCGTCAAGGCCGAGCTCGAGCGGCAGAAGATTCCCGGTCTCTCGATTGCGGTCGTCCGCAACGGCGAGGTCGTCAAGGCGCAGGGCTATGGGTTGGCGAACGTCGAGCTCAACGTCGCCGCCACGGCGGACACGATCTATCAGTCCGGCTCGGTCGGCAAGCAGTTCACGGCGACTCTGGTGATGATGCTGGTCGAAGAGGGCAAGCTGAGTCTGGACGATCACATCAGCAAGTACATCCCGGACGCGCCGGCAATCTGGAAGGACATCACGCTGCGCCACATGCTGACGCATACCTCGGGGCTTTCGAACCGCCTCTACGATCACATCAACATGCGCCAGGACTATAGCGAAGACGAGCTGATCAAGCAGCTCGCGGCGCTTCCGCTCGACTTCCAGCCCGGCGACGACTGGACCTACAGTAACGCCGCATTTGTCACGCTCGGGGTCATCATCCACAAGGCGACAGGCAAGTTCTACGGCGACCTTCTGCACGAGAAGATTTTCGAGCCACTCGGAATGAAGACCGCGCGCATCATCGACGAGGCCGACATCGTGCCGAACCGTGCCGCCGGCTATCGGCTCGTGGACGGTGTGCTCAAGAACCAGGAGTGGGTGGCGCCCAAGCTCAACACGACCGCCGACGGCAGCCTGTATCTCACCGTGTTCGACATGGCCAAGTGGGACGCGGTGTTGTACACGGAGAAACTGCTCAAGCGGTCATCGTTCGATTTGATGTGGACGCCGGTGAAGCTCAACAGCGGCAAGATCAAGCCGTACGGCTTTGGCTGGTTTCTCGGCGAGGCGCGCGGACACCGCCTCATCGAGCACGGCGGAGCCTGGCAAGGGTTCAACGCGCATATCTCGCGCTATGTGGACGACAAGCTGACGGTCATCGTGCTGACAAACCGTGCGGGGGCGGACTCCGGGAAGATTGGAGCCGGCATTGCCGGGCTCTATGACGCTGAGCTGGCGCCCGTCAAGCACACCGCCATCCGAATCGATCCGAAAATCTTCGACGCCTACGTCGGCGAGTATGAGCTCCAACCCGGCTTCGTGTTGAAGATCTTCCGGGAAGGGGACAAATTCTGGGGCCAGGCGACAGGGCAGTCGAGGGCGGAGATCTTTCCGGAATCGGAGACGACGTTTTTCCTCGAAGTCGTGGACGCGCAGCTCACGTTCGTCAAGAACGAAAGCGGAGCGGTGACCCATCTGATCTTGCATCAAGGCGGCGACGCCGAAGCGAAGAAGATCAAATGAAAGCCGCGGAAGAGTCTCTCCCGCCTGCCGAGCCATCCATGCCAAGTGACAGCGGTCCCCTGAAGACGAGCGTCAACTCGCTGCCAGTCGCCGCCGCTTCGCTGCAAGCCGGCGCCGATCAGTGGCCGTTCGGAACCAATCGGCTGCAAGCTGTCACCGGTCCGCTGCCGGTCGGCGCCGCTCGGCTGCAAGTTGGCACCGATCCGCTGCTGGTTGACATCGCTTCGCTGTAAGCCAATCTCGATTCGCTTTCGGTCAAGATCGCTCCGCCGCAATCTGACATCGCCCCGCTGTCAGTCGACATCGCCCCGCTGCAAGCTGGCACCGGTCTGCTGCGGCTCGACACCGCTTCGTTGCAATCTGGCATCGATCCGATGTCGTTCAACATCGATTCGTTGCAAGCTGACATCGATCCGGTGCCGATCGACATCATATCGCTGCAAACTGACATCGATTCGTTGCCGGTTGACCCAGCTCGTTGCAAGCTGACATCGATCCGATGCCAATCGAAACCCTTTCGCTGCCACCTGACAGCGACCCCAATGCAGGTCGACATCGAACCGTTGCAAGTTGACATCAGCCCGCTGCTGATCGACATCACTTCGCTGCCAACCGGAATAGACCCGATGTGCAATGACGCCGGTCGCGTGCAGGCTGATATTTTTCCGGCGTCAGATGATTCCGGCTGGCGGTGAGCCGGCAGCGAGGAGGCGGTCCACTTCGCTGCCGTGTTCTTGCGGTGGTCACCGAGGGCGTACACGAGCATGAAGTAGGCGCCGCGCTCAGAGTCTTACGAGCCGGAGCCGCGCAGCCAATAGAGCAGAAGGCGAAAGAGGAACGAGGACGTCGTCGCCGCGACCATTGCGAGCGCGTACTGGCCGACTCCGAGGTGCTTCTTGCGGTTGGTCAGGTAGAAGGCGAAAGCGACCGACACGCCAGTTGCCAGTGCGTTCACTACCTCGTCCTGAAGGTTCAAGACCATGGGAGAGATGATACAGCAGGAAGGCCCGACAGGCACAGGCTTCGCTCCGGCATCCCGCACCGTTTTCAAGACCCGATCGCAGGCACTGAAAGTCGCGGGCGCTATCTCCTCACCCTCTCGTCAGCCTGCCTTCGGCCCCCACTTCTCCACGAATGCCAGCATCAGGTCGGCCACATACTTGTCGTTCTTCAGGAAGTCGTCCGGTGTCTGCGAGAGCAGGAGCTTCCCGTCTTCATCCAAGACGAAGAGATGAGGATAGGAGGGGATCTTGGGGTAGCGGGAGAGAAAGGCCTCATTCTTCACTTCGTCGCTGAAGTTGACTTTGAGGACGATGAAGTTGCTCTCCAGCCGGCTCAGGAGCTGCTGGTTCTCGTGGATGGTCTTGTTGAGCAGGCGGCAGTAGACGCACCACTCGCCGCCGACCTCCAGGAGGATGCGCTTGTGCTCTTTCTGAGCCTGGGAGATCGCCGCCTTGAGGTCGGCCGCGGGGTCGCGGGACGGATCGTAGCCCGCCGGGGGAAGGCGGGACGGAGCGGCGGCAGTGAGCAGGACCCACAGGACGGCAGAGAACGTCAGCGGTGCTTTTCTCCGGCTCATCGCCTCTCTCCTTGCGGCTCAAAGCCAGATTCTGTGCTGTCCAGGGGGCGGCGGTCAATCCCGGGGAAGGAAGTGTCGCTCCAAGGGCCAAAGGTTTGATAGCTTGCGCACCATGAAGAGCCTGTGGAACGACGAAGAGGCCGCCCGGTTCGCCGCGGACGGCGGTGAGCTGGGACTGCGCGTCTATACCTCGCGCCTGCTTGGGCTGGACAAGTCGCTGGTCCTGCACGGCGGCGGCAACACGTCGGTCAAGATCCGCGAGCGCAACCTGCTCGGCGATGAGGAGGACATCCTCTATGTGAAGGGGAGCGGGTGGGACCTGGAGACGATCGAGGCGGCCGGGTTTTCTCCGGTGCGGTTGGATCACATGGTCCGCCTCGCCGGATTGGAGGAGCTGTCCGATCCGCGGATGGTCAACGAGATGGTCACCCACATGACGCGCAGCTCCGCGCCGTCGCCGTCGGTCGAGACGATCCTGCACGCGATCCTGCCGTATCGCTATGTCGATCACACACACGCCGACGCGGTGGTGATGATCACGAATGCAGCCGGCGGCGGGCCCGGTGGCGAGGCGCGGGTCCGGGAGGTCTGGGGCGATTCGGTGGTGGTGATTCCCTATGTAATGCCAGGCTTCGATCTTGCGCGGCTGTGTGCTCAGATTTTTCCGGCCCAGGCTGGGCCGAAAACCCTGGGCATGGTCCTTTTGCAGCACGGTATCTTTTCATTCGGGGCGACGGCGCGCGAGTCGTATGAGCGGATGATCGATCTGGTCCGTCTCGCGGAGGACTACCTGGCGCGGAAGAACGTCTGGTCGCTGCCGGCGCCGCCTGCGCTCTCGGACGGACCGCCGGAACCGGCCATCATCGCAACGATCGCAACGATCGCAACATTGCGGCGGGATCTGTCGCGCACGGCAGGTTTTCCAATGATCGTTTCATCGCGGCGCGATGCGCGGAGCCTTGCGTTTGCGCGGCGGCCGGATCTCGGTGTGATCGCTCAGCAGGGGCCGGCGACGCCGGACCATGTGATCCGCACCAAGCGGTTTCCAATGCTGGGGCGCGACGCGGCGGCCTGGGCGGAGGGGTATCGGCGGTATTTCGCGGAGCATGCGCCGCAGGCCAAGCAGCCGAAGTCGATCCTCGATCCGGCGCCGCGGCTGGTCCTCGATCCAGAGCTCGGGCTGCTCGCGGCCGGCCGGCGGGCCACGGATGCGGCTATCGCGGCCGAGATCTATGAGCACACCATGGACATCATCGAGCGTGCCGTCCTTCTCGGCGGCTGGCAGGCGTTGCCGGCGCGCGATCTGTTCGACATGGAGTATTGGGACCTGGAGCAGGCGAAGCTCAAGAAGGCCGGCAAGCCGCCGGTCTTCGCCGGCGAGGTCGCCCTGGTCACCGGCGCCGCGTCGGGGATCGGCAAGGCGTGCGCCGCGTCGCTCCTCGCCCGCGGCGCGGCGGTGGTGGGACTCGATCTCAATCCGTCCGTGGTCTCCCTCCACGACCGGAAGGACTATCTGGGGATCGCGGGCGACATCACGGACGAGGACGGCGTCCGGCGCGCCCTGGCCGCCGCCGTGGATGCGTTCGGCGGCCTGGACATGCTGATCCTGAACGCGGGGATTTTTCCTGAGGGCCGCAAGATCCATGAGCTCGCTTCGGACGAGTGGCGGCGGGTGTTCCAGATCAATCTGGATTCGAATCTGTCGCTGTTCCGCGACGCCCATCCGCTCCTGGCGCTGGCTCCTAACGGCGGGCGCGTAGTCGTCATCGGCTCGAAAAACGTGCCGGCGCCCGGCCCCGGCGTTGCGGCCTATTCGGCGTCCAAGGCGGCGCTCAACCAGCTCGCGCGGGTGGCGGCGCTGGAGTGGGGGAGGGACGGCATCCGGGTCAATGTCCTCCATCCCAACGCCGTCTTCGACACCGGCATCTGGAGTGAGGACCTGATCGCCTCGCGCGCCGCCGCCTATGGACTGGACACCGACAGCTACCGCCGCAACAACGTCCTCGGCGTCGAGGTCACCAGCCGCGACGTCGCCGAGCTGGCGGCGGAGATGTGCGGTCCCCTGTTTGCCAAGACCACCGGCGCGCAGGTGCCGGTGGATGGAGGCAACGAGCGGGTGATCTGAAAGCCTATCCTCGCGCTTCGACCTGTTTCTGGATGAGGTCGCGCAGAGCGATGAGATCGCTGTCGAGCCCCAGGACGTTGCCTTTCGAGAGGATGACCGGCGGGCCGGTCGCAGGCCACGCCTTGAGGGTGACCGTGTGTCTGAAGTAACGGGTCCTGGTCCTCGAATACTTGAACCTTTGGATGTCGGCGAAGAGGAGCTCCCGGTGGCCCCAGGGGGTGCTCATCGACAGCCCGTGCTCGTGGCGGCGGCTGGTCCGAGCCCATCTCTGTATGTCATAGATCGTGCTGAACAGACTCAGAATGCCGAACAGTGCGAAAGCGATCTGGTCGTTGAGCTTGCCGTCGGTCGCCGCGAGCCAGAAGCCGAGGACGGCGGCCAGAGCAAAGGCGGTGGCTTGGAAAGGAGCCATGGGAGATCTGGTCTCGAACAGGACGCGGCCGAGCTCTCCGGGCCGCGCCGGCTCGGGTCTGAACGGCAAGGCGCGCTTCACCACGCGCCGCAGGACGAGCGCGTTCGGCGTGTTCGCCGCGACGGAGAAGAAAGCCTTCTCCTCGCCTTGGCGCCAGAGAGAGACGCGCCGCTGGAAGAGGCCGGCGTCAGCGAGAGACGAGAGAGCCACGCGAGGCTCGTTGGGCCGCCAGAGAAGGCCGTGGGGGCCGAGGCTCCATCCAGTGCCGTCGAGCGAGCCGCCGGCCCGCAGCCGCGCCTCGGCCGCGTCGGCCAGCCGCTCCTGGAGCTTGTCGAGGAAGCCGCGGACCGCGTCCGCCTTGCCGGTTGAGAAGTGCCGGAAGCGGATGGTTCCCGCGGCGCTCCGGATCGTCGCCCGTTGCGCGAGCCCGGTCGGGTCTCGCTCCAGATCATTGCGCAGAGTCAGGGACTCGATCTCCTCGAAGAGAAGCGCGGTCCGCTCTCCGGCGGGAGCCGTGAAGCTGAATCCCTGTTGGTAGAGCGTCAGGGTGCCGCGCGAAGGAGGAGACCAGCGGGCCAGGAGGACGAGGCTCACGGCGGCACAGAGGGCGCTCAGGCTCACGGGCAGCACGGTCATGAGCACAGCGCCGCCCGGAGCGAAGCCTTTCACGTTCACAGCCGCGAGCGCGAAGCACACCGCGCCGGCCAGGATGATGACGGCGACCGGGGTCACCGTGCGGCTCAGCGGGGCGGAGGCCAGGGGGATGGGAGACCCCAGGGGGGCGCCGAGACGGGTGTCGAGCATGTCCTACATCGTAGCGCCGACGCCGTCCAGCAGTCCGGAGCAGTGGCGGCGTTCGAGGAGGACGAGGCCGGGCAGGAAGTTCCAGGCCGCCGTGTCGAGCACCAGGGAGGGCTTGGTCCGGCCGGTGCGATAGAGACGCCAGGAGTCCTTGGACATTCCGAAGCGGAGCTTCTCGGCGAAAGGCGCGAGCTCCGGCTCGACGCGGCCGTGCCAGCGGCGGCGCGGGTAGACGACTCCATCGGCGGTGATCCGGACGCCGCCGATCCAGGCGATCCCATGGTCGGTGGCGCCGGCGGCGAGCTTGTCCGCGACGGCGGCGGCGGCCCGGCCGAGGAGCAGGCGGTGGTTCTCCTGGGTCGCGGGGAAGCGCACCGTGATCCGGTCCGGGGGACCGCCACGGACGTGGCCTTCGTAGGTCGCCTTCCGTCGCCGCGGCGAAGCACTGCGCAGGCGCATCCGCCGCACGTCGGCGAAGAGCATCTCCCGGCGTCCTCTGCCGCCCCAGAGCGTGGCGAGACCGTTCTCATGCACCTCGATCCGTCGCAGCCAGAGCGTGGCGGGGTCGCGGAGAGAAAAGAGGAAGCGGCCGAGGATGGACCCAGCCCGGGGCTCCGGATCCGCGGCGAGAAGCTCGAGGTCGGCGAGACGGCGGGCGAGCAGCTCGAGGAGCAGATGAGCATTCGGCGAGCCGGCGGCGGTGGCGAAGAACGGGCGGCTCTCCCCCTTCTTCCAGATGCGCACCTGGCCCTGGACGATCTCGACCCGCAACAGCGCGGCCATGCGGACGACGGGAGCTCCGAAGCCGGGCCGGAATCCGTCGGGATTCAGGCTCCAGCCCAGGCCGGAGACCGGCTCGCCGTTCTGCAGGCGCTGCTCGCAGGCGTCGGCGAGGCGCAGCAGGAGGTCGCGCAGGGCCGGTGTGACGCGGTCGGGCCGGCCGTCGAACGCCTCGTGGCCGAAGCGTAATGTCGCCGCGGCCGACCGTACCGTGATCCGGCGCTGCACTGCCCCGGCGAGCATGGTGTGGAACGACTCCCGTTCGAGCAGCGAGAGCGACCGGATGTCCGCGAACAGCATGGCGCGCTCGCGTCCCGGCCAGCCGACGGTGAGACCGCGCTCATGCAGGGTCAGCAGGCCGCGGCGGACGGTGCGGAAGAAGAAACAGGCTCCGGTCACCTCGACCGCGAGGGCCGCGGAGAGAAAGAGGAGAGCGGCGACGAGACGTGGAGGGTCGCGCAGCACCCAGGCCGCGACCCCCGCCACCTCGCCGGTGAGCAGAAGGGCGGCGACTCCCAGGACCTTCCGCGGCAGGGGAGGCGGAGCGAGCGGCACGGGCTCACCGATCGGCGCACCGAGCGCGGACCGCGGGACATCCGGGGTGGTCTCGAACGCGATGGGCCAGGCTTTTCTCAACGGCAACGTCCTCCCGCTTGGGGAAGGACCATTGTAACGCTGTCTTCGCGGCTGTGAAGCCTCAGCTATTGCCGGGCTGCTTGCCGAACTTCTCGCGGATGATCTCGACGGGATCGCGGCCTTCGCGCTTGACGAACCTTTCGACGCGGCGGACTCGGTCTCCCATGTCCTGGTAGGTCTGGCGAATTGTGATTCCCATCTCGTCCAGCTTCCGGGCGACCTCCTCCCGAAGGGTCACGATCTTTTCGTCGTTGCTCATCACGCCCTCGGCAACCATACGGAGGTCGCCGCGCAGGCTCTCGACCGCGATCTGCGTCTGATGAACCCGGTCGTCGACCTTCTCGATCCGCTCCTCGACATGCCCCAGCCGAGCCTCGACGTTTTCCATCCGCTCCTCGATCTGGTCGAGCCGGATCTCAACCCTGACGAAGCGGGCGTCGACCTGTTCGAAGCGGGCGTCGACCTGCTCGAAGCGACGGTTCATCTCGCCGCGGAGGTCCTTGATCTCCTGCCGCGTCTCGCGGTGCTGCGCCTCGTTCTGGAGGGACATCTCGCGGAAACGCTGGTCGAAGTAAGAAATCGTCTCTTGATCCATCTGCCGATCCTCGCATGCCGTTACGACGGAGAGCAACAGCCTACCACAAACCCGGCCGGTTACTTTTTTGGCGCATCCCCTGTCTAAGGAGTGTGGAGGCCTCAAGAGAGGGGCCTTCCTGACCAATCCCGGAGGAGGTCCTCCATGTCTCGAACCACTGCTCTTTTCAGCCTGCTGGCCGCCGCGGCAGGCTTGACCGCCAGCCTCACGGTGAACCCGGCGAAGCCCGGCAGCCCGGTGGTCCGGCAGAGCCTGGCCGCGCCGGCGTCCGCCTCGGCGCCATCGTCTCCATCCTCCAGATCGTTCCGTTTCGAGAAGACCGCGGCCGACCGGCCGGCGGAGGCCGACGCCGCGCCGATCCGCCTCACCGCCTCCGACGGCACCGGTCTCGCCCTGGTGGCCCTGGAGGCCGACGGCGTCCTCGAGCCGCCGCTCGCGTTCACCGAGCTCCACCTGACGTTCGAAAACCCGCGGGATCAGACCATGGAGGGCCGCTTCAGCATCTCCCTGCCGCCCGGCGCCGCGCTCTCCCGCTTCGCGCTCAAGGTCGCCGGCGGCTGGCAGGAGGGCGAGGTGGTGGAGCGCCAGCGCGCCCGCCAGACCTATGAGGACTTCCTGCATCGCAAGCAGGACCCGGCCCTCCTCGAGCAGGAGGCCGGCAACGAGTTCTCGGCCCGCGTCTTCCCGATTCCGCCGCGGGCGCGCAAGGAGATCATCGTCTCCTACTCGCACACCATGCCGCGGGCGGACGAGCCCTATGTCCTCCCGCTCCACGGGTTGTCCGAGATCGGCCGGCTCGACATCCGCGTCCTCCTGGGCGGCCGTCCGGCGGCCGGCGCTCCGGCGAGCAACCTCGGCGGCGAGGTGAGCGACCGCCGCGTCGTCGAGCTGCACAAGCGGGACTGGACCCCGGACCGCGACTTCGAGATCGGCCAGGAGAAGATCGCCGGACGCTCCGGCCTGCGGAGCGGCAACCTGGCCGTCGTGCGTGTCGCGGCCCCCGTCGAGAGCGTGCCGGAAGAGATCTCCGGTCTCTACGTGCTCCTCGATTCGAGCGCCTCGCGCGCCCTGGGATACGCCACCCAGGTGCGCCGCCTGGGCGAGCTGATCGCCGGCCTGCGCGCCGGCGCCGGCGGTGCGACCCCGGTCGCGGTCGCCGCGTTCGACCAGGAGGTCGTGCCGCTCTATGAAGGGCGGGCGGACGGCTTCGGACCCGCCGACGTGCAGCGCCTCCTGCAGCGCCGGCCGCTCGGCGCCTCCGATCTCGGGCGCGCCCTCACCTGGCTCGGCGGGCGGCTGGACGGTGCGAAGTATCCGCGCGTCCTCCTCATCACCGACGGCGTCGCCACGGCGGGCGACACCGAGGCGCACGCTCTCAAGGAGGCCGTGCACGCCCTCGGCGCGCACGGCGTCGAGCGGCTCGACGTGCTCGCCGTCGGCGGCCTGCGCGACGAAGCCGTGCTGCGCGAGCTGACCACCGGCAACCTGGCGCACGACGGCCAGCACATCGACGGCAGCGCACCGCTCGCCGACATCGCCCGCCGGCTCACCCTCGTCTGCCGCTCCGGCATCAAGGTCGCGGTCGGCGGCGCCACCTGGATCTGGCCCGAGACGCTCGACGGCGTCCAGCCCGGCGATGAGGCGCTTGTCTACGCCGACCTGCCGGCGGGCAAGGCGCTGCGTGTCACCCTGGACGGCAAACCCTACGCGCTCACCGGCGAGCCGGCGGCGACCGAGCGACCCCTGCTCGAACGGGCCTGGGCGCAGGCGCGCATCGACCGGCTGCTCCACCTGCGCGAGACGGCTCTCTCAGGAGACGACGACCTGCGCAAGGCGCTCGGGCTCCAGATCACCGAGCTGAGCGTCAAGCACCGCATCCTCTCGCCGTTCACCGCCCTGCTCGTGCTGGAAACCGAATACGACTACGCGCGCTTCGGAATCGACCGTCGCTCGCTCGCCGACATCCTCACCGTCGGCGCGGGCGGCCTCGAAGTTCTCGCGCGGCGCGGGAGCACTCCGCCGCCGCAGGAGACCCGCGTCGCGGAGGCCCCGAAGCGCGCGCAGCCCCCGGCGGATCTCCCCGTCGAGACTCTGCGGAGGCAGAGGGACGCGGACCAGGGCGCCGTGGAAGGCGATGCCGAAGCTGGCGTCGAGGGGGGCGTCGAGGGCGGCGTTCCAGGAGGTGTCGCCGGCGGTGTTGTTGGCGGCATTGTTGGCGGCGTTGTTGGCGGTGTGCCCGGTGGCGCTCCTGGTGGCGCCGTCAGTGGTGTTCCGTCCGCGCCGAGCGCCATGGCGGCGCCAGCTCCAGAACCCGAGATGCAGGCCCCGATGCGGGAGAGCGTTGCGGTCAACGAAGCTCCCCGCCAGGACGCCCGGGCGCCGCAACTCAGCGTCAGCCTGCCGCCTCCACCTCCACCGCCTCCACCGGCCCCCGAGGTCGACAAGGAGAAGAAGGTCGCGCCCTACAGCGGCCGCTTCGCCGAGGTGATGGATCATCTCGCCGCCGGCCGTGTCCGCCAGGCGCGTACGCTCGCCGAGACCTGGAACACCGAGTCGCCGGGCGACGTGCTGGCCCTCCTCGCGCTCGGTGAGGCCTGGGAAGCCGCCGGGGAGAAGACCGGCGCCGCGCGGGCCTACGGCTCGCTCATCGACCTCTTCCCGAGCCGCGCCGACCTGCGCCGGCTGGCGGGCGAGCGCCTCGAACGACTGGGCGACGCCGGCCTCGACCTTGCCATCGACACCTACAGGAAAGCCGTCCTGGAGCGGCCCGATCATCCGTCCGGCCATCGCCTGCTCGCCTGGGCCCTGCTCCGTGCCGGCCACACCCAGCAAGCCTTCGAAGCGATGGAGAAGGGGATCGAGCAGCACTATCCGGGCGGCCGCTTCCTCGGCGTCGACCGGGTTCTCCGGGAGGACCTGGGGCTCCTCGCGGCGGACTGGCTGCGCGCCGAGCCCAAGCGCCGCACCGAGGTGCTCGACCGCCTGCGAGACCACGGCGCGGCCCTCGAAACCGAGCCTACCCTGCGCTTCGTCCTCACCTGGGAGACCGACGCCAACGACGTCGACCTCCACGTCTACGACCGCCGCGGCGGCCACGCCTACTACGAGCACAAGGATCTGCCGTCCGGCGGCGTCCTCTACGCCGACGTCACCACCGGCTACGGTCCCGAGTGCTTCACCATCCCCGACCCCGGCCACCGCGACGCGGCGCCCTACCGTCTGGGAGCCCACTACTACAGCCGCGGCCCCATGGGCTACGGCATGGGAACGATCCAGATCATCGCCCACGACGGCACCGGCAGGCTCAAGATCGAGCCCCGCCCGTTCGTCGTGATGACCGACCACGCCATGGTCGACCTGGGCTCGTTCGGAGGCGGGAAGGCGGAGGGTAAAGCGGGTCGATAGGGGCGGGAGGGGGCTGGCTTCGAGCTTCCCTTGGAGCTTGCCCCCTGGCCTCTCAGAGACCAGGGAGTCCCGCGGCCCAGGTTGCGACCGCGGTACCGATGTCGCGGGTCACCGTGACTTCATCGGGACGAAGCGGCGATTTTCGATATGACCTGGAATCCGAGTCCCGTCAGGCAGCACTTGGATGATCAGACCGGGGTGCTCAGGGTCCGTCGCATAGAGCGCTTTTCCTGCGTCGCGAAGAGCAGCCTTCGTCACTTCGCGATCCGTGCTCGAAGCGATTTCGGTCAGTAACTCGTGCACTTCGCGCCTTCGAGCCGCTGAAGGATACAAGGGCGCCAGGAGCTCGCCAGCCTGCTTGAGAGTCAGCAACTCCTGATGGGCAAGAACCGCTTCGACAGCGCGCCCGAGCCGCGCCCAGTGCTCGACCTGACCCGTAATGGAGCGTTGGGTGGCCTGCGCCTCCTCCTTGGCTACGGCAAACAAGCTGTCAGAGACTTTGAGGGGTGTGCCCATCGCGACCTCCAATTCGAGGTAGTAGTCTACTACCTCCCGGCAGAATCGTCATCGCCGCTTCCGGACGCTACATGGACTGGAGCCCCGGTGGACGCCCCGGCTGCCTCGGGCGAGGCGGCCGGGGGACTCCGTTCGGGCACCTAATGCGTGTCGTGCGGATCCAACCCGTGCGATTTGCCGTGCGTCGTGGGGCAGACGCTGTCTTCCGACCATCCACCGGCGGCTCCGCCGGCCACCTTGCGCAGGTCCGGGCGGTTCAGTGGGAAAAGAGTCTCCTTCGACAGGGTGAGCTTCTTCGTCTCATTCTTCTTCATGGGCCGTCTCCTCTCGGGGGCCGTTTGCCTGCTTACGTTGGTTAATTCCTATTATACGCGGCGGGAGACTTTTTGTTGCGGTGCCGGCGCCGATCGGCGCCGATTGTCCGTCCGATGCAGTGCTAAGTTTCAAGAATGCGGATGACCGACTTCGCGCAGGCGACGATCATCTTCTTTTCGCCGCCTTCCCCTTCTTTCCGTTCGCCCGCACGGAGAGCACCGGGCAACGGACCATGTGGCGCAGGGCGGAGACGGTGGCTCCGAAGACGAGGTCGCCGAGCCAGCGATGGCCGTGGGCGCCGGTGATGAGGAGATCGACTCCGGAGTCGTTGACCATCCGGGCGAGCTCGGACTTCACTTCGCCGTAGCCGAGGAGGACGGTGGTCTTGAGGCCGCGCGCCCGGAGCTCGGCGGCGAGAGCTTCGAGAGCGATCTGGTCTTCTCTCGCTTCCTTGTCCCGCGATTCCGATCCGAGATAGCGGCTCGCCGCGCTCTCGGCCACGTGGAGGAGGAAGACCTCCGCCGCCGCCGGCAGCGGCATGGTGCGCACCTCGTTGAGCACGGCCTGGTCCGCGCCGCCGAGCTCCAACGCCAGGGCCACCTTCTTGTAGGGCGCGTTCTCCGCCACGACGCGCCGGGCGGAGGCCGGCCACTCGCCGGTCACCGCAATCGGCTCCGTGCGGCGGGCGGCCGGGCGCAGGCGCTTGATGAACGGCTCGAGGATGCAATAGAGAAGGATGAGGCCGAGGACGGCGGCGACCGGCACGGCGAGCGCCCAGACCCACCAGGACACCGGACCGCCGGTCGCCCGCCAGGTGACGAAGGAGTCCACCACCAGTTTGGCATTGAGCGCCACGATCGCCACCGCGGTCAGGCAGGCGAGAGCGATCACCCAGCGCGGGCTGACGAATTCGCCCATCTTCTTCCGGTCGCTGGTGAAGGTGATCAGCGGAATGACCGCGTAGGCGAGCTGCACGCTGAGCACGACCTGGGAAAAGATCAGCAGGTCATCGACCGCGCCCTCGCCGCGGTAGGCGATGAAGAGGACGGCCGGGATGACCGCCAGGCTCCGGCTGATCAGCCGCCGCAGCCAGGGACGGATGCGGATGTGGAGGAAGCCCTCCATGACGATCTGCCCCGCCAGGGTGCCGGTCACCGTGCTCGCCTGCCCGGAGGCGAGGAGGGCGACGGCGAAGAGGGTGGCCGCGAAGCTGGTGCCGAGGAGGGGCGTCAGAAGCTGGTAGGCGTCCTCCAGCTTCGCCACGTCGTGGTGGCCGCTCGAATGGAAGACGGCCGCGGCGAGGACCAGGATGGCGCCGTTGACGAACAGGGCGGCGTTGAGCGCCACGATCGTGTCCACCAGGTTCATCTTCATGGCCTGCCGTTTCCCCTCCACCGAGTGGGAGACGGCGCGGCTCTGCACCAGAGAGCTGTGGAGATAGAGATTGTGCGGCATCACGGTGGCGCCGATGATGCCCATGGCGATGTACAGCGATTCGCCGCGCAGGCCGAGGACGGACACTCCGCCATGGCGGCTGAACAGGCTCACCGCGCCGTCCGGCCCGCGCGGAATGAAGTGGGTGAAGATCGCCGCGATGTCCGGCCGCGAGAGAAACATCTCGACCGCGAAGCAGGCGCCGATGGTCGCCACCAGGGAGAGGATGAACGCCTCCAGCCGGCGCATCCCGAGGCGCGACATGGCGAGCAGGAGCAGCACGTCGAGAGCGGTGAGCAGCACGCCGGCCAGGAGCGGCACGCCGAAGAGGAGCTTCAGGCCGATCGCCGCGCCCAGCACCTCCGCCAGGTCGCAGGCGATGATCGCCACCTCGCAGAGCAGCCAGAGAGGGACGACCAACTGCCGCGGATACCAGTCGCGGCACGCCTGCGCCAGGTCCTTGCCGGTCGCGACGCCGAGCCGGGCCGCCAGGGTCTGGAGGAGCATCGCCATCAGGTTGCTCATCAACAGTACCCAGACGAGCTGGTAGCCGAAGCGCGCGCCGCCCGCGAGGTCGGTGGCCCAGTTGCCCGGATCCATGTACCCGACGCTCACCAGGTAGGCCGGACCGGCGAAGGCGAACAGCCGGCGCAGCCAGTTGCCGGCCTGCGGGATGGGCACGCTGCGGTGGACTTCCGGAAGCGAGGGGGTGAGGTCGGGGGGCTTCATGGGGCTGCGGCGAGTTCGGATCGCCAGACTCCTTTTTTTGATTAGCCGAAATTATGGCTGCGAGCGAGAAAAGAGTCAAGTGCTCCGGCTGACTGCGCTCCATGCCTGCTCAAGCCTGTCCGGCGCGTCCGGGCTCGCGAGCTCCTCCAGGCGCAGGGTCGCCAGAGAAGCGATGCGAAGGGCCTTCTCCCTGCTGCTCGACGGGGCGGGATGTTGACCGTCGAAACGCTCGAGGCTCTCCGCGGCGGCTGCCACGAGGGCTTGGAGGACGCGAAAAGCGCCGTCCGAGAGCGGCGGCTTCCCGCGGTAGATGTCCAGCCGGGCGGAGAGGAAACGCATGCACCAGCCGGCGCGGAACGACCCGGCGGCGGCGGTGATTCCTGCGTAGTCGGCGATCAGCTCATCGAGGAGGTTGTTGCGCATCGAGCCGAACAGCCGGCGGGTGAAGTAATGGGTGCATTCGTGCTCCCGCCGGATGACGAGCGACATCTCCTTCCAGGCCGCTGTGTCCAGCCCGAGATCGGCGGCCGGTACGGCGCTGTAGGGACCATCGGAGAGCAGGATGAAGCGGTCCTGGTAGAGCTCGCGGTGCGGCGTGATGCGGGCGAATTCTTCGCTCCAGGTCGCCGTCTCCCGTCGGGTGGCCTCGCGGGCTTCCCAGGCGCGCCGCAGCTCCCGGATGCGGGACCAGTTGTTGTAGCCCGAGACCATCAGCGCTCCCTGCGAGGCGGGGATGGGCACCGGCTCGTTCTTCTTCGTCAGCGCTTGGACGAGGGTGACGAACACGCCGCGGCTTCGCGCGATCAGCAGGGGGATGCGGCCCGCCGCGCTCGGATGGAGGACGAGCTCGATCGCGTCCGGCTCCTCCAGGTCGAGACCGGTCGCTTCCGGAAGCGTCTCGACCGGCACGCCGTTGCGCGTCGCCGCCCGGTAGCCTGCCGTCGCGCTGATCCCCTCGCGGATCGGAAAGGAGAGCTGCGGCAGGCTCTCGCGCAGCACCGCGAAGGCTCCGCGCTCGCGCGCCGCGTCCGCGAGCGGCCACCAGAAGTCGACGAAGGGCTCATCGGGCAGCGGGAACCGGGTCTCCGGCCGGAGAGACCCGATGTCGAAGACGTTCTCGTTGTAGGCCAGCAACTCGCCGATCTCGCCCTCCGAAGCCCCAAAGGCCCGGAGGACCGACGCTTGAAGCTCTCTCTCCATGCTGGTAGCCTAAACGACGTTGATCAAGATGCGCAGCTTCCTGAGGTGTTGCGCCGTCTCTCTCGCATTCTGGGGGACCGGTGCCCTGGCCGAGGAAGTCCCTGCCGATGCCGGGCTGGGTCTCCTGGAGGCGGTGCGGATGACGTTGGCGCACGACCCGAACATCTCGATCCAGGAATCCCGCCTCCAGTCGTCGCGCGGCGCGCTGGCGTTTGCGGCCGGGGCGTTCGATCCGGTCGTCGGCTCGACGTTGACCCAGGAGGACTCCAGGACCCCAGAGTCCCCCACCTCCAACGATGAAAGCCGCACGCTCCACAATACGCTGAGCGTCAGCAAGCAGTTCCGCTCCGGCCTGTCCATCCAACCGCAGCTCGACCTCCTGCGTTCCGACGACGTCACCGCCGGAACGGGTGCGGTGAATACCGGATCGATCAAATTCGTCATCCGCCAGCCGCTGCTGCGAGGGCGTGGGCGGACCTCGGCGGACGCCGAGGAGCTGGCGGCCGAACGGGAGGTGGCGGCGAGCGGTCTCGACCTCCGCTTCACGGTCGCGCAGCGCATCCAGACCGTGGCGGCCCAGTACTGGGCGGTCGAATCGGCGGCGCGGAATCTCGAGGTTTTGCGCCAGACCGAGGAGAGCTCGCGAACCCTCATGGAGAACACACGCAAGCTGATCGAGGCGGACCAGGTGCCGGCGGCGGACCTGGTGCAATTGGAGGCCAACCTGGCCTTCACCGAGTCGGCGCGGATCGGCGGCGAGCGCCAGCTCTTTCTGGCCCGCCAGGAGCTCGGGCGGGAGATCGGGCTCGACGCGGCGGAGATCGAACGCCTGCCGCTGCCGGCCGATCCGTTCCCGGCCATCCGCTTCGAGGCGGTTCCGCCGCCTGCGGAGGCCGGGCCCTTCATCGCGGAGGCGGTGCGCCTGCGAGCCGACCTGCGGGCCGCGCGGGAGCGCCAGGCGGGCGTTGAGATCCGGCGGACGGCGGCGGTCAACGCCTTGAAGCCGCAGCTCGATCTCCTGCTGACGCCGAGCTATTCCGGGCTTTCCTCGGGAGCGGATGCGCTCAACTTCTTTTCCCCGCTCTACCGCAACGTTCCCGGCGCCAGCGCTTCGGTAGGACTGAGCTTGTCGTTGCCGCTCTGGAACCATAAGGCCGAAGGAGCGCTGGCGCAGGTCGAGGCCTCCCTGCGGCAGAGCGCCTTGGCGGTGGACCTTCTGGTCAAGGGCGCCGGGGCCAACGTTCCCTCGGCGCTCGACGCCGTGCGGCGCAATGCGCTGCAGCTTGAGAAGTCGCGCGACGCCGTGCGCCTGTTCGAGCGGGCGGTCGCCAACGAGGAGAAGAAGCTCAAGGGGGGGAGCTCGACTCTCCTCGACGTCATCAACCAGCGGGACCGGTTGACCTCCGCGCGGCAGGCGGAGGTCTCGTCGCAGCTTGCCCTGGCGCTGTCTCTTCTCGACCTGCGGTTCACGACCGGGACGTTGGTCGGCGAAGAGGGCGACGCGGACTCGCTTCAGATGGCGCGACTGACCACCTTGCCGGTCCCGGAGGAGGGCACGCAATGATCTTCCGCAAAGTGGCGCTGGAGAGGCTGTCCTCGCCGGAGCAGCTCGATCAACTGGTCCAGGTCACCGATCCGCGCGGCTGGCTGGCGTTGGCCGGCCTGGGTGCCCTGCTCCTCGCAGCCGTCGGCTGGGGCGTCTGGGGCTCGATCCCCACCGAGTCCCAGGGCGAAGGGATCCTGCTCCGCCAGGGCGGTGTCTCCTCCCTCGTCTCGGCCGGCAACGGGCAGGTGGAAGAGATCCTGGTCGCGGTCGGCGACGTGATCGCGAAGGGGCAACCGGTGGCGAAGATCCGCCAGGACTCTCAGCTCCGCCAGATCCATGACAACACCTCCAAGCTGGCGGTCCTGCGGACGGAATACGCCGCCGCGGTCCGCTCCGCCGACGAGCAGAAGCGGCTGCGCGCCCGCGACCTCGCCCAGCAGCGGGCCAATCTGGAGCGGAGCATCGAAGCTGCCGAGAAGGACGTCGCGTTGCTGCGCGAGCGGGTGGATGCCGAGCAGAGTCTGCTCAACGACGGGCTGATCACCAAACAGGCGTTCGTCACCACCCAGCAGGCGCTCAACGCAAAGCGGGACGAGCTGGCCGGCCATCGGCTGGACCTGAACGGCCTCGACCTCAAGCGCCTGGAGGCGGACCAGCAGCTCGACCAGCAACTCGAGGCCAGGCAGACCGCGATCCGCGATCTCGATCTCGCCACGCGTGAGCTCAGCGTGCAGCTCGGCGAAAACGTCAACGTCCTCTCTCCCTACGCCGGCCGCGTGCTGGAGATCCTGGCCGACCGCGGTGCCGTGGTCAGCCCCGGCGCTCAGTTGCTCAACGTCGAGGTTCTCTCCCAGAACCTGCAGGCGGTGCTCTTCGTGCCCGCTTCGGAGGGGAAGAAGGTGCAGAAAGGGATGCCGGTGCGCATCGCGCCGAGCACCGTCAAGCGGGAAGAGTTCGGCACCATCCTGGGCAGGGTCCTCTGGGTGGCGGAGTTCCCCTCGACCTCGCGCGGCATGACGCGCCTGCTGAACAATGAAGCGCTGGTCACCAAGCTCATGGAGCAGGGGCCGCCGATCCAGGTCAACGTTTCCCTGGAGCCCGACCCCGCAACCCCCACCGGCTACAAGTGGTCCTCCTCTCACGGGCCGAGCCTCAAGATCAGCAGCGGTACCCTGGCCTCCGGCGACATCATCATCAAGGCCGATCCTCCCATGTCCCTCGTCATCCCCACGGTGCGGGCACGGCTGGGCCTCTGATGTCCTCTCGGGAGAAAGCTCCGCCGCGGGTCCGCACGCCGACCGTGCTGCAGATGGAGGCCGTCGAGTGCGGTGCCGCGGCGCTCGCCATCGTCCTCGCCCATTTCGGCCGCTGGGTGCCGCTCGAAGAGCTGCGGGTGGCGTGCGGTGTCTCCCGCGACGGCAGCAAGGCGAGCAACATCGTCAAGGCGGCGCGGCAGTATGGCCTGGAAGCCAAGGGCTACAAGAAGGAGCCGCAAAGCCTGCGCGCCACGCAGCCGCCGATGATCCTGCACTGGAACTTCAACCACTTCCTTGTCCTGGAAGGCTTCCGCAAGGGGAAGGTCCACCTCAACGATCCCGCCGCCGGGCCGCGGGTGGTCAGCGAGGAAGAGCTGGACCAGGCGTTCACCGGCGTCGTGATGACCTTCGCGCCCGGCCCCAATTTTGAACGGCTGGGCTCCCCGCCGCGGCTTCTTCCGGCGCTCAAGAGCCGTCTCGCCGGAACCCGCGCCGCGCTCGCCTTCGTGCTGCTGGCCGGCCTGGCCCTGGTGATCCCGGGAATGGTCGTGCCGGTCTTTTCCAAGGTCTTCCTCGATAGCGTTCTGCTCGAAGGGCGGCGCGACTGGCTGCCGCTTCTCCTCGTCGCGATGGGGCTCGCCGCTCTCCTGATGGGCGCGCTCACCTGGCTCCAGCAGAGCTATCTCCTGCGCCTCGAAACCCGCATGGCGGTGGGCGGCTCCAGCCGGTTCCTCTGGCACGTCCTGCGCCTGCCGTCGGAGTTTTTCAGCCAGCGCTTCGCCGGCGACATCAGCTCCCGCGTCGGCATCAACGACCGCGTCGCCCAGCTTCTCTCCCGCGACCTGGCGACCAATGCGCTCGGCGCCGTCATGATCATTTTTTTCGCGGCGCTGCTCTTCCAGTACGACGCGGTGTTGACGCTGGTCGGGATCGCCGTCGTGTCGCTCAACATGGCGGCCCTGCGCTACGTGTCGCGCCGGCGGGTGGACGGCAACCGCCGGCTCGTCCAGGACCAGGGCAAGCTGATGGGCACGGCCATCGGCGGCCTGCAGACGATCGAGACGCTCAAGGCGACGGGAGGCGAGTCCGATCTCTTCACCCGCTGGGCCGGGTACCAGGCCAAGGTGGTGAACGGCCGGCAGGACATGGAGCGCTTCACGCAGATCCTCGACGCCGTGCCGTCCCTCCTTGCGGCGGTCAACACGGCGCTGATCCTGGGGATCGGCGGCCTCCGCGTGATGAACGGCTCGCTCTCGATCGGCGGCCTGCTGGCCTTCCAGCTCCTCATGGCCGCCTTCATCGCGCCGGTGAACCGCCTGGTCAGCCTGGGCGGCCGGTTGCAGATGGTCGAGGGGGACATGAACCGGCTCGACGACGTCCTGCGCTACCGCCTGGACGCCTCGGCGGTGGATTTCGCGGGAGCGTCCGAGATCTCCGCCGGCATGCCGCCGGAAGGCACAGCGGTGAAGCTCGCCGGGACCCTGGAGCTGCGCAACGTCTCCTTCGGCTACAGCCGGCTCGATCCGCCGCTCATCGATGGGCTCAACCTGGTGCTGCGGCCCGGCTCGCGGGTCGCCCTGGTCGGCGGCTCGGGAAGCGGCAAGTCGACCATCTCCAAGATCGTCACCGGCCTCTACCAGCCGTGGGAGGGCGAGGTCCTCTTCGACGGCCGGCCGCGGCGCGAGATCCCGCCGCGGGTGATGACCGGCTCGCTGGCGACGGTCGATCAGAGCGTCTTCCTCTTCGAGGGGACGGTGCGGGAGAACCTGACGCTCTGGGATTCCACCGTGCCCCTGCCCGAGGTGGTGGCCGCGGCGCGCGACGCCTCCATCCATGAAGACGTCGCGGCGCGGCCGGGTGGCTACGACAGTCCGGTCGAGGAGGGCGGGGCCAACTGGAGCGGCGGCCAGCGCCAGCGCCTGGAGATCGCCCGCGTGCTGGTGGGGAGGCCCTCGATCCTCGTCCTCGACGAGGCGACGAGCGCGCTCGATCCCACCACCGAGAGCTGTATCGACGAAAACCTCCGCCGCCGCGGCTGCACCTGCCTGCTGGTCGCGCACCGGCTGAGCACCATCCGTGACGCCGACGAGATCCTCGTCCTGGAGCGCGGCAAGGTCGTCCAGCGCGGCACGCACGACGAGCTCAAGGCGGTCGAGGGCCCCTACTCCCGGCTGATCAGCAGCGAATAGCCCATGGCCGCCCAACCCGAACCGCCGCGCCCGCCGCACCCGCAGCATCTGGAGAGCACCGAGCCTGGCGAGGTCCGGCTGGCCGGCAACTCTCCCCTCGCCCTCGACTCCGCCGCGGACGTCTGGCTGGTGGAGTCGGGAACGGTCGAAGTGTTCGCCGTGCCGCGCGGCGACTTCGGTCCGCGGACTCACCTGGTGACCGTGCCGATGGGCGGACTGCTCTGCGGGTTCGATCCTGGAGACGAGGAGAGCGACCACGGTCTGGGACTCCTCGCCGTGGGGACCTCAGGCACACGCTTGCTGCTGCGGCCGGCGCTCCGGGTTTGGGACGCGGGCCGCGATCCTGCCGGAGAGGATCTGGCCGGGCGGATCGACGCCTGGCTCGACGGGCTGTGCGGTGGTCTTCCCCATGCGGCGCCGCCGCGCCTGTTCGAGGAGCTGCGTCCCGGGGTGGAAACCCATCTGGCGGCAGCCGGCCGGCCGGTCCGCTCGCGGCAGGGAGTCGCCTGGGTACGGCACCTCGAAGGACAGACGAGCCTGCTGGGCGAGGAACGGCTGGCCCTGGGAATGGAAGGCACCGGCGGCGGCCTTTTTCCGGTTCCCGAGCCGCTGTGGCTCACCGCCGCCGGCGAAGCCCGGCTCGCCGTCGCCAGCACCGCCGAAGCACTGCGTGACGGTGAAATGTGGCCCGCCCTTGTCCGCTTCCACGACCTCTTTCTCACGGCGGTCGCCTTGCAGCGTGCGAAGGGCGACCAGCTCGATCGCGAGCGCCTGGGACGCAAGCAGGACTTGGATCGCTCCGCGTTGCGCGGCGCCTATGCCCGGCTCACTTCGATTCTTCCGGGGGCGGTACGCGACGGCACCGGACTGGAGGAGGAGCATGACTTTCTCCTGGCCGCCTGCCGGCTGGTCGGTGCGGCGCAAGGGATCGCCGTGCGCGATCGCCCGGAGGGGCAGCCCGCCGGCAAGCAGGGCGACAAGCTGGGGCAGATCTGCGCCGCCTCGCGCATCCGCTCCCGCCGCGTCATCCTGCGGGACGACTGGTGGCGCTGCGACAACGGCCCCCTGGTGGCGTTCCGCGCTCCGGAAGGCGATCCCAAGGCCCGGCTTCCGGTCGCGCTGCTGCCGATCTCGCCCCGCAGCTACGTCATGGTCGATCCGCAGGAAGGGGCGCGGACACCGGTCGACGCCGCCGTCGCCGAAACCTTGAGCGGCGACGCCCACATGCTCTATCCGCCCCTGCCGGAGCGGCCGGTGGGCATCCGGGACCTCCTGCGCATGGCCTTCACGGGCCGGCGGCGCGATCTGCTGACCATCGTGCTGATGGGCTTTGCCGGCGGTCTGCTGGGAATGCTGGTCCCCATCCTCACCGGCCAGCTCTTCGGGAGCGTCATCCCGGCGGCGGAACGCAGCCAACTGTTCCAGATCATGGCCGCGCTGCTGGTGAGCGCGCTGGCCGGCGGGATCTTCCAGGTGATGCGGAGCCTCGCCGTGCTGCGCCTCGGCGGCAAGGTCGACGGCACCGTCCAGGCGGCCGTCTGGGACCGCCTGATGGCGTTGCCGGTTACCTTCTTCCGCCGCTACACCGTGGGCGACCTGGCCAACCGTGCTCTGGGGATTAACGCCATCCGGGACCTGCTCACGGGGGACGTCCTCACCCTGGCCCTGGCGGCGGTCTTCTCGGTCTTCAACTTCGTGCTGCTCTTCTACTACAGTTGGCCTCTCGCCCTGTGGGCCACCGGCCTGGTGCTGTTGCTGATGGCGGTGACGGCTGGCCTGGTCTGGCTCCAGATCCGCCACCAGCGCGCCACTCTCGATCTCCAGGGACGCATCGCCAGCCTCCTCTTCGGTCTCATCCACGGCATCGGCAAGCTGCGGGTCGCCGGCGCCGAGCCGCGGGCCTACGCGCGCTGGGCCGAGCGCTTCGCCGCGCAACGGAAACACACCCTCTCCGCGCAACGCGCCGCCAACGCCCAGACGGCCTTCAACGCGGTCTACGGCGTGCTCACCTCACTCGGCATCTTCGCCGTCGTGGGGCTGACCTCGGAGAAGACTCTGCCGGTCGGCCAGTTCCTCGCCTTCAACGCCGCTTTCGGCCAGTTCCTGTCCGCCGCGCTGTCCGCGGTCTCGATCTTCTCCGGCGTTCTCGGCGCGGTTCCCTCCTACGAGCGCCTGCGCCCGATTCTCGAAACCGTGCCCGAGGTGGACGGCTCCAAGGCCGAGCCGGGCGAGCTGACCGGCGAGATCGAGATCAGCCACGTTTCCTTCCGCTATCACGATCAGAGCGCTCTCGTTCTCGACGACGTCACCGTCCGTGCCGGCCCCGGCGAATTCGTCGCCCTGGTCGGTCCCTCGGGATCGGGGAAGTCCACCTGCCTCCGGCTGATCCTCGGCTTCGAAAAACCGACCGCGGGCTCCATCTACTTCGATGGACAGGACGTCGCCGGTCTCGCCCTCCAGTCCGTCCGCCGCCAGATCGGCGTCGTCCTGCAAAGCGGCCGGCCGATGGCCGGGAGCATCTTCTCGAACATTGTAGGGAGTGCTAACCTCGGCATCGACGACGCCTGGGAAGCGGCCCGGGCGGCGGGTCTGGAGGACGACATCAAAGCGATGCCGATGGGCATGCACACCGTCGTGAGCGAAGGCGCCGAGACCTTCTCCGGCGGCCAGAAGCAGCGCATCCTGATCGCCCGTGCCATGGTCCACCGGCCGCGCATCCTCCTCTTCGACGAAGCCACCAGCGCGCTCGACAACCGCACCCAGGAGATCGTCAGCCGCAGCCTGGAGCGCCTGAAGGCAACCCGCATCGTCATCGCCCACCGCTTGAGCACCATCCAGAACGCCGACCGCATCTACGTCATCGACGGCGGCCGGGTGGTGGAGGAGGGCTCCTTCCAGGACCTCCTCCAGCGCGGCGGTCCCTTCGCCCGCCTCGCCGCGCGGCAGCTCACCTGACCCGACCGCCCGACGGAGCCAACCACCATGCGCAAAGTCCTCTTCCTCTTCGGCCAGCTCAACGACGACGACGTCGAGTGGATGCTCACCGCCGGAGCCAGGCGCTTTGTGCCGGCCGGAGCCGTCATCATCAAGCAGGGAGTCCCGGTCGACTCCGTCTTCATCCTCCTCGAAGGCCGCCTCGCCGTCTGGCTCGCCCCCCGGAGAGGCCCCGAGAAAGAGATCGCCCGCCTGAACGCCGGAGAGATCGTCGGCGAGATGTCGTTCGTGGACGCGAGGCCACCGTCGGCAACCGTCAAGGCGCTCGAAGACTCGACCGTGTTTGCGATCTCCAAGACCGCCCTGAACGCCAAGCTGGCTGCCGACCAGGGCTTCGGAGCCCGCTTCTACCGGGCATTGGCGATCTACCTCTCGACGACGGTTCGCGAGCGCCACCGAGCGCTGGGCGTTGGTGTCGGTACTGGCGTGCCGGACGGCGCAGAAGAGGAAGAGGACGATGCCGACGAGCTCGATGCCAACGTGCTCGATGGGGTGTATCTGGCGGGGGAGCGGTTCGACCGGATGGTGAAGCGGGTGTTGGTGACGTGAGGAAGGGTCGTGTGCCTTCTTGGATCTTCCTCGTGGTGGCGCGGCCACCAATGGTGGTTGTTGAGCCCCTTTGATGAAGTAAGATCAGAGCAACAGGTGACAAGTGCCTAAACGTTGTGTAAGATCACGAAGCTATGGAGCGTCTTGAAGCTGAGTCCCTCGCGAGAGGGGTAGACTTGGGAGCTTTGGTCCTTAGCCGGTCGCGTTTTCAGGCCGAAGCCATAGCGCTTGCCCATCGGATTTGCGACTCTAGAATCACTGGCGAGGACGGGTGCCCTGCTTGGCGTGCTCCCCGGCGTCAGTCCATGGATGAGCCGTATCGAATGGTGGCGCTGGATCCCCACCTATACGGCGGGACCTCCGGAATCGCCATCTTCCTCGCTGCTTGCGAACGGATTTTCGGCGGTGGCCTCTATCGAGAGTTTGCGCTAGAGGCTCTCGCTTCGGTGCGCCGCAAACTACGTAGCATCCTCACTGATCCTGAGCGCACAAAGCAGGTGAAATTCAAACTCGGAGGCGTTTTTGGGATTGGTTCTCTCCTCTACTCCTTACTTCGGGTCGGGCTCCTCTTGGACAAGGGAGAACTGATTGGAGAGGCTCACGAACTCTCTGCTCTAATTACTCAAGGGAGAATACGCGGTGACGAATTTCTGGACTTGACCCTTGGCAGCGCTGGGACTCTGTTGGCGCTACTCTTGCTCGACCGTGTGGCACCCGAGCCAAATCGTAACGGCGTGCGACCCCTAGAACTTGCCAATGCCTGCGCTCATCACCTTTTGGATCGGCGCGTGTCATTCGAAGGTAGGCCCAGGAGCTGGGAAACCATGAAGGGATTTCCTCCTCTTACAGGTCTATCCCATGGCGCGGCCGGTATCGCCTATGCCCTACTGCGACTCTACGAGAGTACGGGAGAGCCAGCATTGCGAGAGACGGCACATGAGGCTTTCGCCTTTGAGAAGACCTATCTCAGCTCGGAGAAGGGAAATTGGCGAGATACGCGGTCGTCCACGCCGGTTTTTCTGACAAGTTGGTGCCACGGAGCCCCTGGAATCGCTCTGGGACGGCTGGGAGTCTTTGAGCTCGCGGGCGCCGAGTCTGGAGGCGAAGTCAGAATGGCCCTTGAAACTACATCTTCTTGTGCGCTAACTGATCTCGATCATGTCTGTTGCGGCAATATGGGGCGTGTCGAGGTGCTCCTATACGCTCACCAAATACTGGGCGATCCAGAGTTGCTGCTCGAAGCTCACCAACTCGCCCACGCCGCCCTCGACCGTGCGGTGGAAAGAAGCGGCTACGGATGGCTTCCGAATACCGCCGGCCGTCTCTTCGATCCTGCCTACTTCTCCGGTGCTGCGGGAGTAGGTTACGCATTCCTCCGCCTTGCGGAACCTGACAAACTCCCTTGCATATTGCTGCTGGAGTGATCTTGTCGATTCTCCCCAAAAGCGCCGTACTATTGAGTGAACCCCTCGGAGGAGGTTCACTCCCGAAGTCTCTGTTGGCTGCAGATCCGGTCTCAACAGCTAATATCTATTGCTTTGGCCGCCTCGACGAGGTCATCCAGGCGGTGTTGCATCCCGTTTGGCTTGATTTCCGGAAACGTCACGCCGATTTCGGATGCAGGATCTGGCTCGTGCGTTACGGCCGGGGCGGTGAGCACCTCAAAGTGCGCCTTCATGCCCCTGAATCAGTGCGGTCGCTGTTCGAAGAGCTTCTGGGACGCTCCGCTCAAACCTACTTCGCCGGCTTGGGGGCACCCGTGGATCGGCTCTCCCGGGCGAAGTGGAGAAGTGCTCCGCCTATCGACGAAGAGGATCTGGCGCCTGAAGACCATCCTGATCGCACGCTGCTTTGGACCACCTACCATCGCAGCCCTGTCTGCTTGGGAGATGGAATTTTCCTGGAGGATGATCTCTATATCGCTAATATGACCGTGGCTTTGGCCTGTGCCTGCGAAACCATGTTGTCTACTCTTGATGCTGCCTCAGGCGTTGGGCTTACAGCTCCCGTCCGTCGTAGCGCGATGATGAGTTGCTTGCTCGCCGGGACTGGCGGGCTAGGTCTAAAGGAGAATGAACAGACCGCGTACCTCGCCTATCACCGCGATTGGTTGTTGCGTAGCGCTTCTCTCCAGAGCCGTGAAAGGCCGGTGGGGCTGTTGAACCGTCTCGATCAACAAATCGACGAAAGCGGAGCCTGCCTGGAGCCGTTGAGAGCGGAGGCTTTACAGCATTGGCTCGGAGAGCATGTGCAATGTACCAGATCGGAGCTTCCACTCATGGCTTTGCGGCAATCAGTTACGGATCTGGTTTGCCACGTCCGCCTCTTCCACGGCCACCATCAAATGGATCCATTCTCACGGGATCCGGTCTTTTCCGCGGGCTTCAAGGTTTTGCATGGGGCTGCCAATCAGTTCGGCCTGGATCTGCTGAATGAAGCTCTGATCTATCAACTTGTACTCCGCGCCACGGCTGCTGACGATCATCCCGCTTTATCCAATGTCGAGCTTATGCCTCCACCGGCCGAGGGAGGAACCGTTCGATGACCTCTGGGCATGCCCTCGGCGTAGCGCCTACCATTGTGCGGGGTCCTGAGCTAGGTTGCCGAGAGATGAGTTCCGCACTCCAGGGTCGACGCAGCGATGCGCCGCCTGTGATAGCTCGGGTGGCCGGTCTTCCTGCGGCTTCGATGGAAGAGTTCTCAAGCGGCCCGCTGTTCGAGTTGGTCCGGGAGCGATTGAGCCTCCACGCCTCCTTGCAGGTGAATCGTGGTGCTCTAGTCGATCACCTCTACTCGGTCATCAATGGAGCGTCGGCCGAGTTGCGGCGCTTCATGCTCTCCGTCAAGCGAGACTGCTTCAACGGTCGTGCGCTTGGCAAGTACCAAGGCTCACCCCATTGGCCGGAACTGCTTGACCGGACCGGAGACCTCGCGGTCGCCGTTCTTGCGCTTGAAGAGCGTCTGGCGGTGACACAGGAAGAACTCCGCACAGTCTACCGTGTAGAGAAGGAACGAGAACTCGGTCATTTAGTCGCGCTCCTTGGAGAGACAGCTTTAATGCGAGGAATTGCCTTGGCGAGCCCACTCCTCGTGGGAGCCGCCGAGCGCCTTCGCAAGCCGACCGAAGACTACGGCCGGCGGGAGCGTAAAGCGGAGATCAGTTTGCTGCGCTATTTGAGCAGGGCGGCCTTCAAGACATCTCCGTTTTCGACTCTCACCCGGCTGGGGCTCGCGACTATCCAGAGCCAAGTGGACGTCGGTCGCGGTTTTCACTTCACCGGGCCTTTGCGTGAGCGCTCGCTGGTGCGCCTGAAGCGCTATCTTCTCACGCAATATCGTCAGCTACTGCTGCGATATCCACCGTTCCTCGAGAGTCTTGAGATTCGGCTCAACGACTCCATAACTGAAGTAGCTTCCGGCCGGTTCCGCTTCTTCCGTCCTGCGACCCGCGACTTCGATGAGGCAAGCGGTGCCATGAAGTACATGCCTGCCTCGGTGGTTCGGCTCAATCTACGCGCCCCAGTTGCCGGATGGTTGAGGGCCCATCTTGCCGAGGGCGGGGGCTTGGCCTACGGCGTCCTGTTAAGGACCTTGGAGAACGAAAGCTTTGGCGAACCGAAAGAGTTGGTGGATCATCTATTGGCGCTAGGCTTCCTTCATGCTTGTCTGCCTTGGTCGAGCAACGAGATTCATCTTGAGCACGAGATGCTCAGATACCTAAGATCTCTTCCGGAGGACGAACGGCTTGAAAATTTCATCACGCCGTTTGCCCGCCTGATCGCGATCCAGGACTCTTATGCGATCACGCTCACTCCCGAGGTTGCTGTTGCGGAGGTCGATCAACTTCTTCATGATATGTGGGAGGCTGGACGTCCCCTTTTCAATTTGGGGGCGGCGGCGGAATATGTCAGCGCCGACAAATGCGACCTTTTCGAAGACGTCCTCCTGATGCCGAAAGAAGGAGTCGGCCGAGATATTCTGCGGATCTCCCACACAACTGCTTTCGGTTTGGTGCAAACTGTCGCTCCATTGATATCTTTTCTGAATTTGTATAACAATCGTTATGACTTCCTTCATAGCCTTGCGGCTTTCGCCGTTGAGCACTGGCCAGGCGAGCACGAGATCGGACTTCTAGAGGTATTCGACGCCGTACAGCCGCTTTGGCGGGGATACCAGCAGTTTGGGATTGCGATGCGTCGAAGCGGCGAATGGCGTGACACCTTCGATCCTCTGGGTTTAAATGAGCTTGATGCTCTTAGGCGCATGCGCGAGGCGGTTTGGGAAGAACTCCTCCGACGAGTAGAAGTTGGAGAGGAGGGCTGCCGGCTTACTCCTGAGAATCTAGCGGATATCCTGTCCGGCCTTCCCTTGTGCTATGCGCCGATTACAGGGGGCTGTTTGTTCCTGCAGCCCATCTCCATCAAGGGCAACACCTGGGTACTCAATCGTCTCTTTGACGGTACGGGTCGTTATGGCAGCCGTTACACAACCATAATGGACGAGGAGATGCGCCGCGACTATACCGATCACCTACTTGCCTGCTCTCAGATTGAGCAAGGAGGGCAGCAGTTCGAGTTACTTGACCTGATGTGTTCTCAAGGGGACACTCTCAATATCCACGCAGCGCAGACTCCTCGACTCGTCGTGGTTCCGGGAGAGGATTCCGATCTACCGGCGGCACGACAAGTGAGCTTGCGCGATCTTCGAGTTCGGTTTCGAGGTGGAGAACTACCGGCCCTGGTTGATAGCGGCGGCCGGCACTACCTGCCCGTCCATCTCGGAGGAACAAATTTGACATATATGCCAGTCCTCCTCAAGTTCCTCTCGGTCTTCGGGCCGGGAGAACACAAGAACGTGCAACTTCCTCGGAAGCAGCGCTTGTTGGGGGACGTGAGTGTCTACGAGCCGCTATGGTTGGGTGGAGTTTTATTGTCCCGGCGGCGCTGGGTGGTTTCCCCTCGATATCTGAAAGAAAAGCTTGAAATGTTGGACGAGTCGGGAGCTTTCGAGGCCGTTAACCGGTGGCGTTTAGAGATTGGCATTCCTGATCGTGTGTTCATTATAGAGCGGCTCACTAAGAAATTTGCCGACGAGTTCTACAAACCTCAGTACATCGATTTCACCTCGCCCTCTTTTGGAGAGATCATTCAGTCTTCTCTGCAGGTAGATGCGGAGTCTTTCACGATCGAGGAAATGGTTCCGACGCCCGATGCGTACCCCGCAGATATTGAGGGTCGGCGTTGGGCTGTAGAGCTGCAACTCGACACTCTGGTGCTAAACCACGGTCATACTTTCGCTATCGAGTTCGGCGCCAGAGAGGCGCCTGCTTCTCCAGCAGGTACTGGAGAAGTTTCATTAAACCGAGCCGTTGCTGGCTCAGAACGCAAGGAGTGAATGCCATGGCTGATGAGATCATGAAGGATGGCTTAGAAATCTCCAACATCGAGATCGAGCCTCTCTCTGACGAGGATCTGGACTCTGTGGCGGGCGGTGTAGCTGCCGACAGTTACTGTTGCTGCACGACCAACAACGGCACCTGCACGACGATAACTCCGCCGAAGCAGGAAGAGATCTAGGAGGGGGCTTTCGATGGACGGTCTCCCAGCCGGGCTCGCGATGGCCGGCTGGGTTTTATCTGAGGGGCGCATCCGCCGTCTTGCCGGCGGTGTGGAGGATTCAACTCTTGAGTCAGGCGCCAGCGCGGTCCACCTATAGTCTGTTCCATTTCATCGCCCTCAGTGGAGATGAAGGGGCTCGATGCGTCGAGGCCCTGGAAGCCGATGGCAAAGAGGAGCTGGTTCGTCTCAATAGTCTGGCCCTCGAACATCTGCGGCGGCGAGAGGTCAGAGAGGGAGTCGACTTTCTTGCCGCAATCAGCGAGCGCATTGACTCTTTGTCTGAGCTGCCTGAGCACCGGCGCCACGTCCTTCGTGGCTGTTGGTATCATGGAGCTTTGGCTTACTACTATTACTGTATCGGAGATTTCGGCAGGGCAACTTGGGAGCTCGATACCTCCTATGAGGCTCTGGTCAGCGCCATTGCTACAGCCCCATTCCTCTTGCCGCTAGTTGAACACCTCCTCGACTTTTGCATGCAGCGTAGTCGTGTTGCTCGCGTGCGAGATGGGTGGGGTGAAATGCGGCGTCACCTGGATTTCTTGCGGCAGCTCATTGAGAGCCGCCTTTCTCTATTCATCCTAGACGATGGCCAGCCTGTGTTCTTGTCATCCCTCGTGGCCTACTACAGGTTGCTGCCGCTAGACGATTCCGAGAAGAATTTTGTCGATCAGCAACTACTTAACACGGAGGGGCGCTTGCGGAACCTCGATCTCTCGACTATTTCCCTTTGTCACCAACCAGGCTTCGTAATTCCCTATACTTGATCAGCTATGGGACACCTCGGGATCAACGTTTATCTCTGGGCCGAACGGGACCGTGACCTGTTTATTGTGGATTGTTTAGGTCCAGTGGCTCGTGTCTTACTCCAAGAAGGGGCCGCCGATTGGTTCTGGTTCGATCGCTTCGATACCCGTGGCCCTCACGTTTTTGCTCTCTTCGGTATTCGTTCTGATCGAATAGTCGAACATCTGCGGAATACCTTGATAGGTTATCTTGCAGCCCGGCCCAGCACGAGCCAGTTGGAGCCTGAGGATCTCGCGCGGCGGCACGAAGGCTGCAGGGGAATTGCTTTGTGCGCCGCCGATCGCCTCCCTGGAATGGCCGAAAATAACACCTTCGAGATTTTTGATCACAACGCCACGGCGTACCCATTTTTCCTGGGCAGTTGCCGGACTGAGGTGGAGGAGCTGTGGCGTATTCTTAACGATTCAGCTTTCTGGGTAATCGACCAACTGGCGGCCTATCCTGACGCTGCGGTGCGAACCGCTGTTGCTTGGATCGCGTCCATTGATCACCAGCTTCGCCTAGCCGGAGCAGATGCCGAAGATTACTGGCATTACCATTTAATTACTCTGGTCCATTCATTCAAATCACGATTGAACGCTTCTGACGCTTTGGTTGTTTCCGGTGTGGAAAAAGCAATTGGCGAAAGAAATCGACGCCTCTTCTCTGCGGCGTGGGGCAAGGTGGAGGAGATTGGCCCGTGCTGGAAAACTCTTCCCCGCTTGGTCGAAATCGCTCTCGCCGGAAGGGACGCGGACCCACGGGGGCCATGGATGCTGCAGCGTGAAATCGATCATTTCACGTTGAAACAACTTGGCTTGTCCCATCAACTCCACATTCCTTTGATCCTATTCGCATGGCACCGAAGCCTATCGCTGCAGAGCTGACGCCTCTCCTGGAACCGGCGACCGCTTATCCTCCTTGGACAGGAGAATTGGTGTGGATGTCGTTCCATATTTACTACTATGGCGACACCAATCTGGCCCTGCTGGGCTTGGTGGCCCCGCTAGTCCGTAGCCTTCTGTCCGCAGGAAGGATAGAGAGATTCTTCTTTATCCGCTACTCTCTCGGAGGGCCACATATACGACTGCGGCTGCGCACTTACCCAGAACTAGCCGTTGAGGTGAATGAATCCGTGCGCAAAGGCGCTCTGGATTTCTTCGCCCGCTGGCCTTCGAATGAAGAGCTCGGCCCAAACTTAGCACTTTACGGTCCGGTTCTCCAGCCGAACAATAGTTTGGAGAGCGCGCTGTTCGATCCCGAGGTGGAGCGCTATGGTGGCTCGGCGCGAATCATTGATTCTTTTGATTTCTTTTCGGTCTCAAGTGTCGAAGTTCTTGATGCCTTGGCTAAGTCGCATCGGGAGCCTTGGTCGCGCCAACTTCCGTTGATTTTCTGCATGCTCCTTTCGCAGGCATTGGGGTTTTCGCGCAGCGAAGTAGAGTTTTTGGAAACTCTAGATTATATGTCTGCTTTCCAGTCTGATTTGGGTGGGCGCATCGCGCAACGGGCTGAGGATGCCTTGTCTGGACGTCGAGAGTCGCTTTTCAAGCTTTTTCGAGACGAGACCGCCCGGAATCTGGCGGCTGGCGCGCTGGGAACGGTGCTCGCCGAGGCTGCACGGCGCTTGTCAGATCGAAACAAGTCGTTAAATGGCCCCGCGCGGCGGCTCATTCACGCCAGCCAGATGCACATGACTGCAAACCGTCTCGGCCTCAAGAATGGTGAAGAGGTTTACCTCGGTCTTCTTCTAAAGAGGACGGGACAAGAACTGTCGGGGGCTGATCCGTCTTTTCGTGATCTTCTGCGTCGCTTCATGGCATTTTCGGGGGTTGAGGAATCTGATGGTATTGGTCTTGGAAATCTAATGACGGTTTGTCTAAGCTCATTTGCCTCAAGCCGGAGGGTTTGTGACTTTTGCTAGAGAGGATGCTGGCGCGATCTCCCAGACTCAGGCCAACTGGTTCTACTTTATCGCGCTGAGCGGAGAAGAGGCGCGAGAGTGGGTGGTTCAGTACTATCGTTTGGTTTCAGCGGAGTTTAGGCAGGATTTGGCTTTCGCTCTCGCCGAATTGCGCGCGAAGAGGATTCAGGAGGGGCGGCGGATAGTCCTGAGAGCGAGTCGCCGACTCGAGTCTCTGGGTGATATCTCTCTGTCTTTCTGCCTAGTGGCTCAGAGGCTGTACTATCCTGTTCTTGCCTATCTTCAGTATTGCGAGGTGAATTTTGATGCCGCCGAGTTGTCGCTCTCTTTGGCCGACGACGCAGTTAGGGAAGCAATTGAAGTTCACGATTTCCTCATTCCGCTTGCCGATAGTGGTGTCGACTTTAGTATCCAGCGAATTCGCATGGCCCGGCGTCGACGCCGCTGGAGCGAGATGCGGCGAGAGATCGAGATCCTCCAGGACAAGATAGATGATCGGATGCCGCTGTACGCTTTGGAAAGCGGCAAGGGAATCTACTTCTCTGTTCTGAATGATTTTTACCGGTCTCTTCCTGCTTCGACCGAAGATCTGGAGGCCCTGCGGCACCTTCTCGACGGCGGCCGGCGCGCTGGCTACGCCGACCAGATCGTCCAGAGCCTCTATGCAATACCTGGATTTGTTATTCCCTACTGATCGACCTCGACCTACTGTCCGGCGGCCAGCGCGATTTTATGGAGATCAAACCTTGAGAGACCAGGAAAATGTCACCTTTTCCGATTTGATTTCACCGATGTCGCTTCAGTCTTTCGCAGATGAGGTTTGGGATCGTCGCCAGTTGCTCATTTCCAGAAGCGATGGCGCCTTCTATGAGTCACTTTTTACTTTCGCTGATGTCGATCGTTTGATATTCCTGGCCCGGGAGCGACCGCAAGAGCTTCTTACTATTGTTCCCAAGGTAAAGACGGCCGGGGCGGAAAGCCGTTTCCGGCTCAATCAAGTGCCCGTCCGGGAACTTTATCGCCGATTCCAATCGGGTGACACCATCCGCATCTCCGATATTCAGGCCTCGTGGCCACCGCTCATGCGACTGGCCCAAGACATCGTCCGGACACTTACTGTCCGAGTCGATGTCAACCTATATATGACTCCCGCTAACTCTCAGGGGTTCCCTACTCATGTCGACTACGAGGATGTCTTCATCCTGCAGGTAGGGGGGGCAAAAGAATGGTTCGTTTACGAGGCCGACTATCCGTGGCCGGTCGAAGGTCTCAGTTATCTATCCGAGCAGGGTGGGCATTCAACGCCGCGGCGGGACGAAAACCTCCTGCGGCAAGCTGAAAATGTAGTACTTGAAGCTGGAGATTTTCTCTACATTCCTCGGGGCTATCCCCATAGGGCGGTTACTTCTGGCCGCCCCTCCTTGCACCTTACGATCGGCCTTCATCCCCTCTATTGGCTTGACCTCGTTCAAGCGGCCTTGGAAATTGTTTGCGCTCAGGAGCCGGACTTGCGGCGTGCCCTCCCGCCGAGTTTCGCTCGGAATCAAAAAGTCCGTGAAGCAATGGCAACGAGATTTGAGGCGACTCTGAGCAGTGCTCATGAGAAGGTGTCTTTCGAGAAGGCTGTCGATGCCGTCGTGGCGACCCGTGTACCTTCTCCGGGGTTTCCCCCAGATGGGCATTTCGCGTCACTGTCGAGCCTGGGGTCCCTAGATCTCTCTACTACGCTGGAGCGCCGGATGGGGCTGGATTGCGTCGTCGAACGTTCTGGCAGCGAAGCGTTCGTTCGATTTGGTCGGGAATGCATCCGCGGACCGCTCTCCATTGCGCCCGCTCTCGGTTACGTTCGCGATCACCAGAACTTCCAAATCTCTCAGCTACCGAATCTGGATGATAACGGAAAGATTGTTCTTTCCCGGCGATTGATTGTTGAGGGATTGCTGCGGATAGTGTCCCTGAACGCATCATCTATGTGATGATCTGGTTGTCATCTGACGAGCGCAGGATGGTCTTCGGCGCCTGATGAGTATACCGGTGTAAGCTCAGCGAGAGCATCGGCTAACCCCATGAACTGCCCCCACTGCCACTTCGACAGCCCCCCCGGCATGAAGTTCTGCGGCCAGTGCGGCGCGAAGCTGGCGCCGCTCTGCCCGAGTTGCGGCACCGAGAACCCGCCCGGCTTCAAGTTCTGCGGTGAGTGCGGCTCCCCTCTGGGATCTCCGCCGAGCGCGCCGAAGCCGGAAGCTCCACCCCCCGCGCCGGCCCCCGCCCCCGAATCGCCCCGCTCTCCCGCCCCGGCCCAGAGCTACACCCCGTCGCATCTGGCGGCGCAGGTCTTCCAGTCCAAGTCCGCCCTGGAGGGCGAGCGCAAGCAGGTCACCGTCCTCTTCTGCGACCTCGTCGGCTCGACCTCCCTCGCCGAGCGGTTGGGGCCGGAGACGATGCATCTGCTGCTCAACCGGTTCTTCGAGCTGGCTCTCTCCGAGGTCCACCGCTACGAGGGGACGATCAACCAGTTCCTGGGCGACGGCTTCATGGCTCTGTTCGGGGCTCCCATCGCTCACGAGGACCACGCCCGTCGGGCGGCGCTGGCGGCGATGGGGCTGCAGAAGGTTCTCGCCGAGCACCACGACGAGTTGGGTGGCCGAGGAGGAGTGGAGCTGAAGGTTCGCATGGGGATCAACACCGGCTGGGTGGTGGTCGGGGGGATTGGCGACCAGCTCCGGCGCGACTATACGGCGATCGGCGATACGACCAATCTGGCAGCCCGGTTGCAGCAGCTCGCGGAGCCGGGGACCGTCCTGGTCAGCGAGGACACCAGCCGCTTCCTGCAAGGGTCCGCCCGGCTTGAGCCGCTGCCGGCGGCGCTTCACGTCAAAGGAAAGGAAGCTCTCGTCCGCGCGTTCCGGCTTCTCGGAGTGGGGCTCCTGCAGCCCGAGGGGACGGTGTTCGCGGGCGTCGACCGCTCGCCTCTCGTGGGACGGCAGCGCGAGATGGCGGTGCTGGAGGACTTGGGGGCTCGCGCGGCGGCGGGGGAGGGGCAGGTGGTGGGGATCGCGGCCGAGGCCGGGTCGGGCAAGTCCCGCCTGGTGTATGAGCTGCACCAGCGACTGTGGGAGCAGCCGGTGCTCTATCTGTCCGGACGCTGTCTCTCCTATGCCGGCGGCGTTCCCTATCTGCCCATCCTCTCCATGCTGCGCAATGCGTGGGAGATCGGCGACACCGACGAGCCGGCGGAGGTCGCGGCCAAGATCGCCCAGGGCCTCGCGCAGGCGGAGATGGAGCCGGCGGAGGCGCTGCCCTATCTTCTTCATCTGTTCGGAATGCGGCAGGGGACGGAGAAGCTCGCCGACCTGAGCGCCCAGGCGATCCAGGTCCGGACGTTCCGCCTGCTGCGGCAGATGATCCTCAACGCCGCGCGGCGCCAGCTCGTGGTGGTCGAGATCGAGGACCTGCAATGGGGAGACCGCACGTCGGAGGAGTTCCTTTCGCTTCTGGCCGAGGGATTGTTCGCGGCCCGCATCCTGTTCCTCGCGACCTACCGCTCCGGCTACCAGCCGCCCTGGCTGCAGAAGTCCTATGCCACCCAGATCGCCCTCGCCCGGCTGACCGACGCGGAGAGCCGGGAGGTCGTGCGTTCGCTGCTGGCGGCCGCCGCTCCGCCGGAGGAGCTGGTGAGCGCCATCCTCGCCAAGGCCGAGGGGAACCCCTTCTTCCTGGAGGAGCTGTCGCGCTCGCTGCTGGAGCATCCCGGCGTCGCCGTCCCCGACACGATCCAGGGGGTGATCATGGCGCGCGTCGACCGGCTGCCGGAGGAGCACAAGCGGCTGCTCCAGACCGCGTCGGTGCTCGGCCGGGAGCTGCCGCTCAATCTGCTGACCGCGATCTGCGGCCAGGCGGATGAGGCGGAGGGGCTGACGCGGCTCCTGGCCGACCTCAAACGCTGGGAGTTCCTCTACGAGGAGCCCACCGCCGAGGAGCCGCGCTATCTCTTCAAGCACGCCCTGACCCAGGAGGCGATCTACCAGACTCTTCTCACCAGCCGCCGGCGCGCCCTGCACGGGGCGGCCGGGCGCGCCTTTGAATCTCTCTTCTCCAGTCGTCCGGAAGATGTTTTCGATAGTTTGGCTTATCATTATTCCGAAGCTGCTGAAGAGGAGAAGGCAATCCGCTACCTGGTTCTCTCTGCCGAGCAGGCCGCACGTCGATATGCCCACGCGGAGGCCGCGCAGGCTCTCCGCGAAGCTCTCGGGCACTGCGAGCGTTTGCCGGAGCCGGAGGTGGCGCAGCGCCGCATGGAGGTGATCCTGCGGCTGGCCGAATCGCTCTTCCCCCTGGCGCACTTCCCCGAGACGCTGGAGCTGTTCCTCGCGGAGCGGCCCCTCCTCGACCGCCTGGACGACTCGTCGCTGTCCGGCCGCTTCTATTTCTGGCTGTCCCATACCTACAGCTACCTGGGAGACCAGGAGGCGGCGGCGGGCAATGCGCAGCTCGCCATCGAGGCGGCGCGGCGGAGCGGCGACGCCGTGACCGAGGGGAGAGCCTGGTATGTGCTCTGCCGCGACAACTTCTGGGCCGGCCGGTTTTCGGAAGGGATCGCGCAGGGACGCGAGGCCGTGTCTCTTCTGGAGACCAGCGCGGACGCCTGGTGGCAGGGGCAGGCGTACTGGGTGACCGGCTTCCATCATTATGTGCTGGGGCAGTTCCGCGAGGCGTTCGACATGATGGCCAAGGCCGAGGCGCTCTGGCGCGCGCTCCAGGATCCCCGCCTCGATCCGTCCTGGAGCACCGGATATTTCCACGCCTCCCTGGGGGATTGGGAGCTGGGGATCGAAGAGTGCAAGGGCGGTCTCGAACGGGCGCAGGACCCTCTCAACACCGCCGCCGCCCTGGGCTTCCTCGGCTATGACTACCTCGCGCAGGGAGACCTGCCGCGCGCCGGGGAGGCGTTGGAGGAGTCGGTCCGCCGGCTGCGGCAGGCCGGCATGCAGCAGCTCCTGGGATGGTTCTCCGCTTTCCTGGCCGAGGCCCGCCTTCTCGCCGGCAGTCTGGAGGAGGCCCGCGATCTCGCCCGCGAGGCGCTCGCCGTCACCGAGGAGGTGCGGTTCCGCTATGGCAGCGGCATGGTGCAGCGAGCCTTGGGGCGCATCGCCCGCGAGGCCGGTGATCCGGCTGAGGCGGACGGTTGGTTCCACCAGGCGCTGGAGAGCTTCCAGGCGATCCAGGCTCCCTTCGAGGTGGCGCGGACGCAGATCGACGTCGCCCGTCTGGCGGGGGCCGGGTCGGCGGAAGCGGCCCGCCAGCTCGGCGAGGCGCGCCGGACGTTCGCGGACCTCGGGGTCCCGCACTATGTCCGGGAGGCGGAGCGGCTGGCCGAGGAGATGGCGGCCCCGGTGCTGCCGGAAGGCGCGAGCGGACCGAGCATCAGGTAGACCTTGGCCTCCGGCTCGCGGTCGGGCCGGCAGACCACCTTGACATGGCTCAGGCTGCGGACGCAGTGGGACGCAACGGCTTGCGGCGCCGCCGGCCAGCGGTCCGGAGCGGTCCAGAAGCTGTCATATCCCGCCCAGGCGAGCGCGGCGTCGCGTTTCTCCGCGGTACAGAGCCCCCGGTCCACCAGCCGGTCGAAGAGTTGCCGCCAGCCCGGCTCGCGGTGGGGGAGACGCGCGAACGAGCCCTCGATGCCGATCCGCGGCAGGATATTGTCTCCAATATCGAAGGAGAGATGGAGTCGCTCGGCACCGGCGAGGAGCGCGGTTCCTTCGCTCGCCCAGGGAAGGGTCTCGGGAGCGACCGTGCGCAGGTAGCCGAGAATCCCTCCAGAATCCAGGCCGGCGATCTCCAGGCGCAGGGTGTCGCCGCTCCCCCGGGAGAGCAGGCTGAAGGCGTAGAGAAGCGTCGCGGAAGGAGGGATCGCCGCGAGACAGCGCGCGACGCACCCCCGCTCGGCGGAGCCCAGAGGTCGCCCGTGGAGCGCGGGCAACAGGCAATCGAGGATCCACTCCGCCGCGGTTTCAGGCAGCAGCTTGGCACAGACGGTGGGGACCGGAAGGCCCTGCGGCTCGCTGTCGAGATCGAATTCCAGCCAGACCGCGGACAGGGGGCGGAAAGGTCCACCGGGCTCCGCCCAGAGCCGGAGGAAATCTCGGAGATGCGAGGGCTGCATGTGCTCCGCCAAGCCCCCGGCTTGCGAGGGCTCCAGGAGGCGCACGGAGAAGTCGACCACACTGGAGCCGGGGCTCAGGCGAGCCTCCAGAACCCCCGCGCAGTCGCCCGGCAGGTGAGGTGCCAGGAACTCGATCCGTGACACAGCGACCGGCTGGAACAGCGGTTCGGTCAAGCGCGGTCCGGCGACCGCCAGCCAGTCGCTGCAGCTCAAAGCCAGGTCAGGGCTTGGGCACCCAAGCGTCATCGCCTCCCGCCGCATCCTCGAGCTCGTCGTCCGACAGCTCCCGATCGCTCTCGGAGAGCCTTCTCAGCTCCTCGCTGCCGAGAATGTAGCCCTTCTTGAGCGCCCACTCGACGGTCATCTTGCTGTGTTGAACCCAGCGCCGAAGGTCGTCCATCAGCTCGGGGTCCTTCCGAAGGTCCTCCAGCAAACGTTCGAGATCAGACATTTCAGCTCTCCTTGGTCATGCCTGAATCATGCGGGAATCCGCCGGCCAAATCAAGGGACTTCTAAGAGACGCCGGGAACAACGTTCCCCTTCCGCCGCGTTTACAATGGCGCCATGTCAGGTTTCGAGCTCCTCTCCAAATTCACCCCCCAGGGCGATCAGCCCGCCGCCATCGAGCAGCTCACCGAGGGAGTCCTCCGCGGTGACAAGGAGCAGGTGCTCCTCGGCGTCACCGGCTCGGGCAAGACGTACTCCATCGCCAAGCTGATCGAGGCGGTCAACCGGCCGACGCTGATCCTCTCCCATAACAAGACGCTCGCGGCGCAGCTCTTCCAGGAGTTCCGCAGCTTTTTTCCCAACAACGCGGTGGAGTACTTCGTCTCCTACTACGACTACTACCAGCCCGAAGCCTACGTGCCGGCCACCGACACCTATATCGAGAAGGAGACCAGCATCAACGAGGAGATCGACCGCCTCCGCCTGCGCGCCACCAAGGCGCTGTTCGAACGGCGGGACGTGGTGATCGTCGCCTCGGTCTCCTGCATCTACGGCCTCGGCTCGCCGGAAGCGTTCTTCGGCATGTTGCAGTTCTTCAACAAGGGCGACTCAGAAGGGATGGATCCGGTCCTCAAGCGGCTGGTGGACATGCAGTACCAGCGCACCCAGCTCGACCTCTACCACGGCGCCTTCCGGGTGCGCGGCGACGTGCTGGAGATCCTGCCCGCCTATGAAGAGGTCGGCATCCGCGTCGAATACTTCGGCGACGAGATCGAGCGCATCACCCGCTTCGATCCGCTGCGCGGCAACGTGCTCCTGGAAGTCGACCGCATCGCGGTCTATCCGAAGACGCACTACGTCACCCCGAAAGAGCGCCTGGAAAAGGCGGTCGAGGGGATCAAGGCCGAGCTCGAAGAGCGCCTGCCGCTGCTCGAAGCCGAAGGGAAGCTCCTCGAGCGCCAGCGATTGGAGCAGCGCACCCGCTTCGACCTCGAGATGCTCAAGGAGATCGGCTACTGCCACGGCATCGAGAACTACTCCCGCCATCTGTCCGGCCGTGCGCCCGGGGAGCCGCCGCCGACCCTCTTCGACTACTTCCCGTCCGACTTCCTGCTGGTGATGGACGAGAGCCATCAGACCATTCCGCAGGTGCGCGGCATGTACCACGGCGACCGCTCGCGCAAGCAGACGCTGGTCGACTTCGGCTTCCGCCTCCCCTCGGCGCTCGACAACCGGCCGCTGACCTTCGACGAGTTCGACGCCCGCATGGGCCAGCGCATCTACGTCTCCGCCACCCCGGCGCCCTGGGAGCTGCAACGCACCGGCGGTGTGGTGGTGGAGCAGGTGATCCGCCCGACCGGCCTGCTCGATCCGGTGATCGAGGTGCGGCCGGCCAAGGGGCAGGTGGACGATCTGGTCGGCGAGGTGCGCAAGGTCATCGCGCAGAAGGAACGGGTGCTGGTGACCACGCTCACCAAAAGGATGGCGGAGGAGCTGACGCAGTACCTCCAGGAGCTGGGGATGCGCGTGCGCTACATGCACAGCGACGTCGAGACCCTGGAACGGGTGGAGATCATCACCGCCCTGCGCCGCGGCGAGTTCGACATCCTGGTCGGCATCAACCTGCTGCGCGAGGGTCTCGACCTCCCCGAGGTCTCGCTGGTCGCCGTGCTGGACGCCGACAAGGAGGGCTTCCTGCGCAGCACCACCTCGCTCATCCAGACCTCCGGCCGCGCCGCGCGCAACCTGAACGGCCGCGTCATCTTCTACGCCGACCACATGACGGATTCGATGAAGCGCGCGATGGACGAGACCGCGCGCCGCCGCATCAAGCAGCACACCTACAACCAGGAGAACGGGATCGAGCCGACGACGATCCTCAAGGACATCCACAACCCCCTGGTGCAGATGCAGAACCTCGACCTCTGGTCCGCCGGTCCGACCCGTCTCACCGACGAAGCCGCGGAAGGGATCGATCTCCCACTCTCCGAGCGCATCTCCCGTCTGGAGAAGGACATGCGAGCCGCCGCCAAGCGCCTGGAGTTCGAGGAGGCGGCCAGCCTGCGGGACAAGATCAAGGAGTTGCGGGAGCTGCAGATCTACGCAGCGTAGACGGCTCCTCCGCGAGATCCGAAGGACTCGGCTCTCTGCGGAGGAGTGGAAGGAAAACCATGCGGAGAGGTGGCCCCAGGTCCCCTCCGCACGGCTGTTCGATTGTCAAGGAACACTCCCGCCCGCCCCACCTGAATCCGGCAATACCTCTGCCATAACCGTCAATCTCCTCGGAGAGCTGCCGGTCTGGTCGCCCTGACCAGAGATTATTGATCGGCCTAGGTTGCCATCAAGGCGATGCTTTGTCAATCGTGATTCTTGATTTCCGTTCAGATTTATGGTCATATACAGCGTAATGACAGCTTGAATAGCTGTATTCTTGGTCATAAAAAGCGGATTACGATCTGGATAAATCTATTACGGTTCATCATGGGTCGATTCTGCTTTGAGTGGAACCATTCCAGGTCATCAGAAGGTCATTCTGCTTTGACCAGCGGCATTCCGGACCGTCAGAAGTCTCTGACGGCTTGAGCCGGGCGATTCTGGAGGATCAGAAGCTTCCGGCGGCTTGGCGAGCGCCATTCCGCCGTGCTCCGCGCGAGGTCAGCTCGGAAGACGGGGATCTGAAGCAGCGCAGGACTCTGCAACGCGGCAGAGCGGTGGCCAACGCGGAATGGGCCTGGGCAAGACGCCCTCCGTCCATTTCAAGCCGGCCGAAGCCTGAGCGAGGCAGAATGATGTTCTTTGACAACTGAATCTTGAGAGATGGGCAGACCGCCGGCCCTTGGCGCCGGTCCGCGGTCTGCCCAGGGGAGAGTCGCGCCATTCCGGCGCGCCCTCACCCCCCGGCAGCTCTTCTTCGAGTGATTCCGAGGAAGAGGTGCGGGGCGTGGGGGTGCGTGGGCGAGATTGCACTCCCTCGACTCCGAGACCCGGGTTGGCTCCTGGCGCTCGCAGAGGAGGGATGAGTCCCTGGCCCTGGAACTCGTCGAGTTCTCTCCGCCCTGGGGTTGAAACCCCAGGCTCTTCAAGTTTCGCCCTGCGGGCGGCCCCCGCCCGACCGAATCCGAGGAGCCAGCGCCCGCAGGGCGGAACTCTTCCAGCCTGGGGTTTCAACCCCAGGCGCTTGTGGGATCGCCGCGGGCCCGCTCTTGCCCCACCCGCGCACCATCTCTTATTGAAGAGCAGGAATATCCGAACCCATGGAGGTAAGAGCCATGAAACGAGCGTTCCGTCTGTGTGCCGCGCTGGCCGTCCTGACCTGTTCCCTGACCGTCGTCCGGCCGGCTGCGGCCTACTCCGCCTGTGGCAGTACATCCGATACATACTGCAACCAGTTCTGCCTGCAATCCGTGGGTGCCCCCGGATTCTGCTACAAAGGCTCCTGCGTCTGCTACTAGGATGCGGTTCGGTGTACCGTTGCCGGGCGGCCACACAGGGTGCCTGACGGCATCCTGTGGACCGCCCCTACGAAAACCGGACGCCCTGAATGAGCGCCTATAGGGATGCGGGGAGGTTCCCCCGCCCGCCCGGGAGGGGGCAAGCCCCTCCCCTACTTTGGGTTAGCGCCTGTAGGGGCCGAAAGTGAGCGCCTCCCTGGATTTCCCGCCCCGCTTCCGCTGTTAAGATCCCAGCGGCCATGCATGACAACGACCACGACCATCTCGCTGAACGGATCCGGGAGCTTCCGGACCGGCCGGGCATCTATATCTTCAAGGACGCCGAGGGGAAGATCCTCTACGTCGGCAAGGCGACGTCGCTGCGCAAACGGGCGTCGTCGTACCTGTCGCGCGACCATGAGCCTCGCCTGGCGGCGATGGTGTCCGAGGCGGTCGACATCGACTTCGTGGCCACGGACTCGGCGTCCGAGGCGCTGCTGATCGAGAACAACTGGATCAAGCAGAAGAAGCCGCGCTACAACATCCTGCTGCGGGACGACAAGACCTATCCCTATCTCAAGCTGACGTTGCGGGACGACTATCCGCGCATCGCGTTCACCCGGCGGGTGCGCGAGGACGGCGGCGACTACTTTGGACCATTCTTGCCCGGCGGCCTGGCTCGCAAGGCGATCAAGCTGGTGCAGAAGCTGTTTCAGGTGCGGGTGTGCCGGATCGAGATCGACGGCGGCCTGGCGCGGCCGTGCCTGTACTACGACATGCACCGGTGCCTGGGACCGTGCGTCGCCGGATTGACCACCAAGGCGGCGTATGACGAGGCGATCCAGCAGGCGCGGCTGTTCCTCTCCGGGCGCAATGAGCAGCTCGTGCGGCGGCTCAAGAAGGAGATGTGGGAGGCGTCCGAGGAGATGGACTACGAGCGGGCGGCGCAGGTGCGCGACACGATGGCGGAGATCGAGGCGATCAGCCAGCGGCGCAAGCTGTCGTCGGTGGAGGACGAGGACCTCGATGTCTATGGCGTCCACATCGGCGGGGGCAATGCGGCGGTCGCTATCCTCATCATGCGCGGCGGCCAGGTGCTCGACCGGCGGGAGCTGTTCTGGGAGGGCGTCGGCGCGGTGACTCCAGAGGCGTTGCTCTCCGAGATCCTGCCCCAGATCTACGATCGCACGACGTTCATTCCCAAGGAGATCCATCTGCCGGTGGCGATCGAGGGCGAGGAGGCTCTCCTCGAATGGCTGTCGGAGAAGAAGGACGAGAAGGTCTATCTCCGCATGCCGTCCCGCGGTCCCAAGGCAGAGCGGGTGGCGCTCGCGATGCACAACGCCGACCTTGCCCACAAGCGGCGGTTCCGGGCCGGCGGGGTGGAGTCGCCGGGGGCTTTGGCGCTGGAGAAGCACCTCGACCTCTCCGAGCCGCCGCGGCGCATCGAAGGTTTCGACATCTCCCATTTCCAGGGCGGCGAGACGGTCGCGTCGATGGTCGTCTGGGAGGAGGGGAAGATGCGCAAGGGGGAGTACCGGAGCTTCAACATCCGCGACCTCACACAGCCGGACGACTTCAAGTCGATGAACCAGGCGGTGGAGCGCCGCTACAAGCGGCGGCTGGAGGAGGTCGGGGCCATGCCGGACCTGATCCTGATCGACGGTGGCCGCGGCCAGCTCAACTCGGCTCTGGACGCTCTCGCCGTGCTCGGTGTCGAGGACACGCCGATCTGCGGTCTGGCCAAGCGCGAGGAGGAGATCTACCGCGTGGATCTGCCCGAGCCGCTCAAGCTGCCGCGCGACGACCACGGTCTCCGACTGCTGCAGCAGATCCGCGACGAGGCGCATCGTTTCGCCGTCTCGCGGCACCGGGCCCGGCGCTCGGCGCGCACTCTGCACAGCCGGCTGGACGATCTCTCCGGCATCGGTCCGCGCCGCCGCAAGCTGCTGATCCAGACGTTCGGCAGCGTCGAAGGGGTCCGCCAGGCGACGCTCGACGATCTCCAGGGCGCTCTCGGCCAGGTCATGGGACGGAAGATCTTCGACCAGCTCCACACCGAGCCAACCAATCCAACGCCTCCTGAGGCAGCTCTGTAACTTTTTTTGTAACCTTGAGCTGATAGGCTGTGGCCTCGCCGGGGCGGCGGGCGCGCTGCCCGATCCGAGTCCCCCCGGAAATTTCCCATCTCAACAAGGAGGAGCTGACCATGGGTCTGATTGATTTCGCGAAGAGTGTGGGCAGGAAGCTGGGCCTTGGACACGACGAGCCGGCTCCGGCGGCGGCAGCCGCAGCGGGTGGACCGACTCCCGAGCAGGTGAAGGACGTGATGGACCGCCGGCGCTCCGGCGCGCTGGCCAAGCTGGTCGCCGACATGGGCTTCCAGGTCGACGAGCTCGGCGTCTTGGTCGACGGTGACAAGGTGACGGTCTCGGGCAGCGTCGACACCCAGGCGAACAAGGAGAAGGTCGTCCTCCTGGTCGGCAACGTCGAGGGCGTCGGCAGTGTCGACGATCAGCTCAGCGTGGCCACTCCGGAGCCGGAATCCGTCTTCTATGAGGTGAAGTCCGGCGACACGCTCTCCAAGATCGCCAAGCACTACTACGGCGACGCCAACAAGTACCCCAAGATCTTCGAGGCCAACAAGCCGATGTTGAAGGACGCCGACGAGATCTATCCGGGCCAGCGGTTGCGGATTCCTGACGCGACGCAGGGGTAGGGGCGGGGGAAGGGCAAAAAGGACATCAAGGACAGCAAGGACAGCAAGGACAAAAAGGACCCGAGGACGAGGGTGTCCTTTGTCCTTGAGGTCCTTGATGTCCTTTGGGTCCTTGTCTTTTATTTCACCGCCTTGAACGCCACAAACCGCGGCGCCGAAACCTCTTTGCCGTCGAAGCTGCGCAGCACGAGGCCCGAGCCGTCGGCCGTGGCGGCGCAGCCGGAGAGCAGGATCCACTGATTCCCCTTGGGCAGCAGCACCTGGGTGACCGGCATGGATTCGCCGCTCCGGGTCTTCACTTCAGTGGGTACGTCGGCGAGGTTGACGCCGCCGCTCGGCCGCAGCTCGCTCAGCACCACGCGTTCTTCGGACGGGCGGCGGCGGTCGAACCAGACCATGCGCAGGGTCCCGTGATGATCGCCGGCGGGGAGGTCGATCCAGTAGTCGGTGCCCTGGCGCCAATTGCCGACCACCTCGGCGGAGCCCCAGGGGGTCCAGGTCGAGCGCCGCCACTTCTTGCCCCCGTCCTCGGAAAGGTAGGCCACGCCGTCGCTCGCCACGTACGCGGCGTTGGTGGCGGTCACTGCCACGACCGCGCCGCGCCGCGCCGGCGGGACGTCGGGCAGACCGGCCACCCAGCCTTCGGGCGGGCCGGAGGCGGAGAAGAGGCCGGTGCCGGAGACGACGCCGTCCTTGCGCTGCGGCGCCGGCAGGGCCGAGGGCTGGCCGACTCCGGTGACCAGCATCGAGCCGCGGCTCTTCCACTCGCGCCCTTCCAGATGGTAGGCCCAGACCTTGAACAGGCCGTCCTGGGCCGCCGCTCCCTGGAGCAGGAGCCAGGGGGAGCCGTCCGCATCGTAGGCGGGTGACAGGTTGGTCGCGGCAGGCGTCGTCAGCGGCTCGCCGAGCGGTGTCCAGCTCCCCTTGTCCCAACGCACCGGCTGCACGCAGTCCTTGCCGCACGGCAGGGCGGCGACCACCGGTCCCGGTCCGACAGAGCCGGAGTAGAGACCCTGGGGAGGATCGGAAAAAGCGTGCGCCGTGGAGCCGGTGGCGTCGAGCTCCACGATCCACGGCCGGTCTTTACCGGTGAGCGCCGGGATGGAGAAGAGCATCTGGCCGCTCGCCGTGTCGATGCCGATGAGGGTGACGGCGGTCGAGCCGTCACAGATCGTGGGATTCTGGGCGCACACGGCGGCCGGAGCGAGGACGCAGAGGGCGAGGAGCAGTCGGGCGGCACGGGTCACAGGCATCACCTCCGGATTGGAAAAAGACTCAGCGCGGATCACGGATCACACGGGCGGGTACGCCGGCGACGGCGGCTCCGGCCGGCACGTCGTGCAGGACCACCGCGCCGGCACCGATCACGGCGTCGTCGCCGATCGTGATGCCGCCGAGGACGATGGCGCCGGTGCCGATGGTGACACGGTCGCCGACGCGCGGGCAGACCAACTCGTCGAATCGGACCTCTCCCAGGGTCACGCCGTGGAGGAGGGTGCAATCTTCGCCGATCACCGTGCGTCCGCCGATCACCAGCCCGATCCCATGGGCGATGATGCAGCCGCCGCCGATATCCGCCCGCGGCAGGATGTCGATGGCGCACGCGGCGATCGCCCAGCGGCGGCAAACGGCCGGAAGGACCGGAATCCGCCAGCGGATCAGGGTATGCGCCATGCGATGGGCGAGGAGCGCCTGGAAGCCGGAGTCGAAGAGCACGGCATCCAGGAATGCCATCAGCGTGCCACGTCCCTTCACGTCGCGCAGTCGGCGGATGTCGCGGCGCAGGCGCGGGAAGATCATGGCGTCCCTCTCTTCCGCAATCCACCCAATCCTTTCAGCAATCCGAGCCGGGGGAGACGGCTCCAGAGAGGATAGAGACCGCTCGCCTTCAGCCGCCGCTCGAAGCGGCTCTCGCCGGGATTGACGATCATCCGCGGCAGCGCCCAGGGATCACCGGGCCGGGCTCCCGGATGGCGATGGATGCTCACGGCGGCGAGGTAGCCGGCGGCGCGGGCCTCCTGGGCGGCGCGGGCGGTCAGTCGGCCGTAGGGATAGCAGAAAGTGCGCACCGGCGTGCCGAGAACCGTTTCGAGGTCGGCCTTCGAGCCGGCGATCTCATCGTGCAGGTCGGCCTCGTTGCAGGTCGACAGATCGCGGTGATGCCGGCTGTGCGAGCCGATCTCGATCCCGGCGGCGGCGCACGCGCGGAGACCGGCGGCGTCGAGCAGGTCCTCGCAGCGTTCGCCGTCCTCCTGATCCCAGACATTCGTGCCGCCGAGCGCGCCGCTCACCGCGAAGAGCGTAGCGGTCATCCCACGGGCGGCCAGCTCGGGCAGGGCATGGTCGCGGAAACAGCGGCAGCCGTCGTCGAACGTCAGCACCACGGTCTTCCGCGGAAGATGGGCCCGTTCGGCCGCTTCCGCCAGGGTCACCGTCCGGTAGCGCCGCGCCGCGAGGTCGTCGAGCAGCGCCGCGAAGTCGTCTCGCGAGAGATAGCTGTTCGGGTGGAGGGTCGGCGGAGCGAGAGGGGGCGGCTCGACGTGGTGGAGCATGAGGACGGTGGCGTTCATCAGTTCTATCGATGGGTTTGGAGCGCGGCACGACGAACCGTAGAGACGCCCCAGTCCGTTACCACGATTCTACCGGGGCCACCGCCATCGGGGCGTCTCAACCTTCAAAGGCCACCGCCGACCCGATCTCCGCGACACGGGATCTGCCTCGCTACCGAACCGTTGAGACGCCCCGACGGCGGTGGACTCGGATTGGTCATCGCAGAGGACTGGGGCGTCTCTACGCACCGCCTTGCCTTCCTCGGGGTGCCAGCTCCCGGAACAACTCCGCATATGCATCGACCGTCGCCGTCACCGGGAACCGTTCCGCATGGCGGCGGGGAATCGTCCCCCAATCCCGCTCGAGAGCTGCGGTGAGGGCGCCCGAGTACGTTCCGGGATTGGTGACGTCACAGCAGATCCCGGCCTCTCCGATCACCTTGCGGCGGACCTCGTCGTCCGGTCCGACGCAGGCGAGGCCGCAGGCCATGGCTTCGAGATAGGTCAGACCGAACGACTCCGTCTTCGAGGGTAGCGTAAAGCAATCGGCGGCGGTGTACCAACCGGGCATCTCGGCGCGCGCCACCACACGGCGCAGGGAGCGGCCCGGACCGAGACGTTGGGCCGCCAGGCGATCGACGGCTTCCGCTTCCGGTCCCTCGCCCAGGATCACCAGACTGCCGGCGGCGAGCCGTGCCACGGCTTCGATCGCCAGGTCCATTCGCTTGTGCGCGTCCACGGCGCCGGCGGTGAGGACGATCGGCCGTTGCAGGTCGAGCGGGACCGGCGGCGCGTCCGGCCGGAAGAGAGCGAGATCGACGCCGTGCGGGATCACCGTCACCGTGGCTTGTGGCGCGCGCTCCTGGATCATCTGTTTCGCGGCCTCGGTGAAGACCACCACCCGGTCCGGCTTCTGCCGCGCGAACGCGCCTTCCCATTTCTGGTCCTGGCCGTGCGCGATGTCCACGAACGGCACACCGCGGAAGCGCCGCAGGAGCCGGCAGCACCAGGCGCCGACCAGGCCGCCTTCCATGACCACGACGTCGTAGCCGCCGCGCCAGAGCGACGGCAGGGCGGAGAGCGCCGCCGTATACCATTCGAGGCTCAGCGGATCGAGGAAGAAGGTATCGAAGACCTTGCGGCCCAGGCGCGTCGCGGAATAGAGCGCGTTCACCCAGCGCGTGTCGCGGGGGAGCGCGCGGACGCGCCGGTGCGGCACCGGCGCGTCGCCGCGGCAGTAGAGCATGACCTCGAAGCCGTGACGCTCCTGGAGCGCCGCGCAGAGCTCCACGACAAACGCTTCGGCGCCGCGCCCGACGATGCCGACGCCGGGCATCACGAAGGCGATCTTCATGCCGTCTTCGCCAGGAAGAAGTCGCGGAACGGACGCCAGAAGCGGAGCAGATAGGCGCCGCCGGCGAGCGCCGCGGCGGCGAGGGAGGCGGCGAAACGGGGCCAGGAGTCGGCGGGGAAGAGCCAGGCGATCGCCAGGAACAGCGGCAGCGGCAAGAGATAGAGGAAGAGCAGATCGGCGGTCAGCCGCCAGAATTCCTTGCCGATGATCCGGCCGACCCGCCAGGCCATCAGCCAGTTGCCGAGCAGCAGATAGTTGGCCCAGGCCATGCCGGCCGGCCCGTGCAGCAGATGGGTGAGCAGCACGCCGAAGCCGACCAGCGAGGCGAAGTTGAGCACCACCACCGCCAGCCAGCCGCGGTCCTGCCCTTCGACCTTGAGGATCTCGCCGCCGAGCCGCGAGTAGGCGTCGGTCAGCGGCACGAAGCAGAGGATGCGGAGGAGCGGCACCGCGGCTTCCCACTGCGGACCGATCAGGATGCTGACCAGGACGATCCGCGCATTGAAGAACAGGAAGTAGGCGGCGAGCGTCTCCAGCGCCAGGATCGACAGCGTGCCGATGTGATAGGCGCCGAAGAAGCGGTCGCGCTCGTCGCGGTAGCCCACCAGCGCCGGATAGAGCACCCGCGCCACCGCCGGCTGCACCAGCTCCTGGAGGCGGAATCCCCAGTCGCGCGCCTTGCCGTAGAACGCCACCAGGGCGACGCTGCCCAGCGTGCCGCCGATGACGAAGCGGGCGATGTACGGCATCGGCAGCGCGGCGAGGGCGATGAAGAAGAGGTAGAGGCTGCGGCGGACCAGGTCCGGGATCAACCGCGCGTCGAAATCGAGCGGCATCCGTCCGCGGGCGCGCAGCCAGAGGAGAGCCGCGAACACCGCGGCGGCGGCGAGCTGCCCGCCGACCAGGCTCCAGACTCCCATGTGCAACGCAGCCAGACTGATCGAGACGCCGGCCATCACCGTGCCGCGCACGATCTCCGGCATCACGAGCCGGGTCACCTCGAGCTCGCGCTCGAAGAACACCCGCGGCACGACGGAGAGGCCGTCGAGGAAGACCCAGACGGCGTAGACGCGGAGCACCGCCGGCAGCCCGACGTCGAGGCCGGAGAAGAGCGGCGCGCCGAGGGCCAGCACGACCGAGAGCGCCGCGCCGGCGCCGGCGATCCACAGGAACACCGCGCCGTACGGCTTCCGCTCGTCGCGGACGAGCTGATAGGGGAGGCCGAGATCGCGGAAGATGCCGGTGATGAGGACGATGCCGTAGGCGAGATCGAACGTGCCGTGCGCGCCCGGCAGAAGCATCCGCGCCAGCAGCAGATCGCCCGCGGCGCGGATGAGCACGCGGGCGATCTGGCTGCCGTAGGCCGCCAGCGTCGAATGGAGGAAGCGGCGCTCGGAGGCTCTCACCGTATGGGTTGGCCCCTAATGGGCGATCCCCTTGTAACGGTCGCGCAGCTCGAGCTGGCGGTCGGTCATCGGCACCTCGGCGCCGCGGATGAAGACGTGGTCCGCGTAGGTCGTCACTTCCAGCGGATCGCCGTCCCAGACCACCACGTCCGCATCCTTGCCCGGCTCCAGGGTGCCGTAATGGTCGGCGATCCCCCAGATTTTGGCGGGCACGGTGGTCATCGCTTCCAGGGCGGTCTGCCAGGGGAGGCCGTAGGCGACGGCGTTGCCAGCCGCCTGCTTGAGGTCGCGGGAGTTGCGCGATTCGCCGCTCTTCAGGGCGACGGTCACCCCGGCGGCGTGCAGGCGCGCCGCGTTTTCGAGCGTCGCTCCCACGCGGTCGAAGGTGTCGGGCAGGTTCTTGGTGACGTCGAGGAGCACCGGCACCTTGGCCGCGGCAATCTGCTTCGCCACCATCCACCCTTCACCGGCGTCGGAGAGGATCAGGTCGAGCTTGAATTCTCTCGCCAGCTTCAGCGCGGCTTCGATGTCCGCCGCCCGGTTGACCTCGATGACCAGCGGGATCTCGTGGCGCACCACCGGCAGCAGCGCTTCGAGGTCGAGGCGCGACAGGGCGTACGGCCGGCGGTTGCCCTGGTCGAAGGCGATGTGGTTGGTGTTGTAGTCGAGCGCGTCCTGGAGCGCTTCGCGCAGGAAGAGGAGCGCGCCGGCTCGCGAGCCGCCGGAGAGCTTCGCGGCCGGCAGACCCAGCTCGGCGAACATCGCCACCCGCGGCCGGATCAGGAGATCCGGCTCGGTGCCGAGGTGGATCACCGCGCCGCGGCCGGCGAGCAGGTTCTTGCCCGGGCGCGGCGCGACGACGGCGCGGGTGATGCCGTCGACGCGGTTGATGGCGATCACCGGCGACCAGGCGTTGAGCACGTCCGCGACGTCGTTGGCGGCGCTGATCCGGTCGTCGGTCACCGTCGTGTCGTTGGATTCCACGTCGCCGATGGTGAGCCGGCTCTCGGAGTCGAAGAGACCCGGGGTCACCACCTTGCCGGCCGCGTCGATCCGCTTCGCGTCGGCCGGGATGGCGACGTCTTTGCCGACCGCGCGGATGCGGCCGTTCTCGATCAGCACGGTAGCGTTTTCGATCGTCCCCGCGGCGCCGAGGGTGTGCACCGTGCCGCCGGTGATGGCGACGGTTTCAGCACGCGCGGCCGTGCCGGCGCAGGCGAGGAGAGCCAGGGCAAATCCGATCTGGAAGCGGCTCATCGCACACCTCCCGCCGTGGCCGGCAGCGGCGCCGCGGGCGTTTCGCGCACCGTGCCCAGCTCGAAGTCCGTGCGCCAGGCGTGCGCCGGATCGTCCGCGTCGAGCAGCAGGACGCCGTCGACGTAGACCTTCTCCGCCCGGCTGTAGACGCTGAACGGATTGCCGGTCCAGATCACCACGTCGGCCATCTTCCCCTCCTCCAGGGAGCCGGTCTGCTTGTCGACCCCGATCGCCTTCGCCGGATTGATCGTCACCCAGCGGATGGCGTCCTCGGGGCGGAGCTTGAAGCCGAGCCGGTTGCCAGCGGCCATCGCCTTGCCGGCTTCCTGATTGAGCCGTTGGATCGTTTCGGCGGAATCGGAGTGCACCACGGCGCAGCCGTTCTTCGCGTGATCCACCAGCGCGACGTTCTCGCGGATGCCGTCGAGCGCCTCCATCTTGAAGCCCCAGTTGTCGGCCCACATGGCGGCGCAGATGTTGTTCTCCGCCAGCACGTCGGCGATTTTGTAGGCCTCGACGGCGTGATGGAAGGCGGCGACCTTGTAGCCGAACTCCTTCGCCATGGCGATCATGTTGAGCATCTCGTCGGCGCGGTAGCAATGGTTCTCGACCAGGATCTCGCCATGCAGCACGCCGACCAGCGACTCCAGCTCGAGATCGCGGTCCGGCTCGGTGGCGTCCTTGCCGGCGTTGAGCTTCCCCTGGTAGGCGTTCCACTTCTTTTCATAGTCGCGCGCCTTGATCCACGCCTCGCGGGTGACCGCGATGTTGCCCATGCGGGTGGCTGGCGAACGCCCCTTGGCGCCGTAGACCCGCTTCGGGTTTTCGCCGCAGGCCATCTTGAGCACCCAGGGGGCGCCGGGGAAGCGCATGTCCATGGCCGAGCGGCCGGGTACCGTCTTCACCGTCACGCCGCGGCCGCCGATCAGATTGGCGGAGCCGGGGAGGATGAGCTGCGAGGTCACGCCGCCGGCGAGGGCGAGCGGGAACTGCGGATCCTGCGGCCAGATCGAGTGGAGGGACCACATGTCGGCGGTGATCGGATCGGTGATTTCGTTGCCGTCCGAGTTGCCCGGCACCTCCGGCGACGGGTAGACGCCGAGATGGGAGTGCGCGTCGATCAGGCCCGGCGTCACCCATTTGCCCTTGGCGTCGACAGTGAGCGTATCGGCCGGCACCGGGAGGGCGTGGCCGACGCCCGCGATCTTGCCGTCGCGGAGCAGAACCGAGCCGTCCTCGATGCGGTCGCCGACGGCGGTGAGGACGGTGGCGTGGGTGATCAGCACCGGCCGCGCGGGACGCGGCTTGTAGGTGGACGGGTAGGGGTCTGCCGGTGACCCTGCCGCGGTGTTGGCGGCATTTGCGCTGTTTGCGGCAGGGGCGGCAAGGGTCGAGACGAGCACGAGCAGCAGAGGTGCGACGTGACGTGGGAGCCTCATGGTGGGCGGATTCCTCCGGGGAGAAAGAAAACCGGGGGATCGTAGCACGGGCTTACCGGTGCGAGATGGGATCGGTGGCGGTGCGGCGGGAGGCGCGGCGCTCATACATCGCGGCGTCGGCGAGGGCGATCGCCTCCTGGATGGTGGTCCCGCCGCCGAACTCGGCGATCCCCCAGGAGAGCCGGAGGGTGAGCTCTTTCCGCTCCGGCAGCATGCAGAAGGAGACGCCGCGTTCGAGAGAGCAGAAGCGGGCTTCCGCTTTCGCCCGCTCCAGCGCCGGCAGGAGCACCAGGAACTCGTCTCCACCCCAGCGGAAGAGGAGGTCCTCGGCACGGATGAGGCCGCGGATCGCCTTCGCCGCCGCCTGGATGGCGGCGTCGCCCAGCGGATGGCCGCCGCTGTCATTGATCGCCTTGAGATGATCGAGGTCGACCATGATCACCGTGCCGCGCCCGCGCCGCATGGTGGGGTCCATCCCTTCGCCCTTGAGAATCGAGTGGAAGGCGTGGCGGTTCAGCGTCTCGGTGAGCGGATCGAGCCGCGCCTGCCGTTCGATCTGGTCGCGCGCCCGCCGCACCTCGGTCAACGCCTCGGTCAGCTCGCGCCGGGCCTCCTCGGAGATGACGAAGACCATGCCGAAAGCGAGGAGGAGCTGGCCGAAGAGATCGGCGAGCGAGGAGTAGCTGAGCCAGGAGAACCGGTAGGGATGCTCGATCAGATAGTAGAGCGGCACATAGGCGACGAACAGCAGGGAGAGGAAGACGAGCGCCGCCTGCATCAGCCGGAAGCCGACCGTGCGGTGCGGCGCGGAGACCGGCCGCAGCAGCGAGAGCGCAAGGACGAAGCCGACCGCCATGATCGCCGCCTGGACGGCGAAGAGGCGGTTGAAGCTGGCGAAGAACGGCACCACCGAAGCGGCGATCAGCAGCGATCCGGGCAGCGCGGGGAGGAAGCGGCGCAGTGGCACGGTGTGGCCGGTGGCGAGCTCGCGGCAGCCGGCGAGGAGGAAGAAGAGGAACACCCATTCCGCCGCCATGTAGACGCACCACAGGCCGTGCGCCGGCCAGGAGATCGACAGGCGCACCGCGCCGACCGCCAGGAGGAGCGACCACCAGGCCACCGACCAGTGTTTCAGATAGACCCACGGAAACAACCGGGCGAGATAGGTGAACGTCAAGGCGAGCAGCAGGAGGCAGACGACATGAGCCGTCACGGCAACCTGGGAGACGAGAAGAGAGGCGACGTCCACGATCGGATCTTAGCCCGCGCTGGTCATCCCGGATCGGCCACATCGGCACATCGGCCGCGCCGGGAGCTTGTGGGTGGGGGAGCGGGAGTCTCCCATGCTAGCATTCCTCTTTGAGGTTCAGCCCGAGCCGTCTGTGGAGGTTTGCAGAATGACTTTTTCTTTGATGGACCGGGGCCCCCTGCCGGCCGACCGGTCCGGTGCCAGCCCTGAGCAGTTCACCAAGGAGAGCATTCTCCGCGACTACCGCATTGCGTTCGAGAGCCGCGAGGCGAGTCTGCTGGGCGAAAAGCAGGTTTTCACGGGGAAAGCCAAGTTCGGCATCTTCGGCAGCGGCAAGGAGGTGCCCCAGGTCGCCCTGGCCCGCGCCTTCCGCGCCGGCGACTTCCGCTCCGGCTACTACCGCGACCAGACCCTGATGTTCGCCCTCGGTCTGCTGACGCTCGACGAGTTCTTCGCGCAACTCTACGCGACCCCCGACCCGGCGCTCGATCCGTCGTCGGCCGGGCGGTCGATGACGGCCCACTTCTCGACCACCCTGGTCAATCCCGACGGCAGCTTCCGCGCGCTGGTCGATCTGGTCAACTCGTCGTCCGACGTGTCGCCGACCGGCGCCCAGATGCCGCGGCTGGTGGGGCTGGCCTACGCTTCGCGCCTCTACCGCGAGCTTCCGGAGCTGCGTGCGGCGGCGGAGCTGGCCCAGTTCTCCCAGTTCTCCCACAATGGCGACGAGATCGCTTTCGGCACGATCGGCAACGCGAGCTGCGCCGAGGGGATGTTCTGGGAGGCGGTCAACGCGGCGGGTGTCCTGCAATCTCCCATGCTCCTCTCGATCTGGGACGACGGCTACGGCATCTCGGTACCGAACGAGCTGCAGATCACCAAGGGCGATCTCTCCGCCGTGCTCGCCGGCTTCCGCCGCGCGCCGGGGAGCCGCCAGGGGTATGACCTGTATACGGTGCAGGGTTGGGACTACGCCGGCCTCTGCGAGACCTACCTCAGCGCGGCGCAGACCGTGCGCCGGGAGCACGTGCCGGCGATCGTCCACGTCACCGAGCTGACCCAGCCGCAGGGGCACTCCACCTCCGGCAGCCACCGGCGCTACAAGTCGGCCGAGCGGCTCGCCTGGGAAGAGGAGTTCGACGGGCTGCGCAAGATGCGGCAGTGGCTGCTGGAGCAGGGGATCGCCACCGCGGCCGAGGTGGATGCGCTGGAGAAGGAAGCCGCGCCGCGCGTCCGCGAGGCGCAGGAGCGCGCCTGGCGCGCCTTCTGCGGTCCGGTCGAAGCGGAGCGGTCGTTCGTCCTCGCGGTCACCGAAGATCTCGCCACCGCCGCCCGTCCTGAGCAGCGCGCCGAGGTGGAGGCGGTGCGCCAGGAGCTCAAGAAGGTGCAGGCGCCGCAGCGCCGCGACGTGATGGCGGCTCTCCACAGCGCCCTGGCGGCGACCGCCGGAAACTCCGGCGAGGAGCTGCCCGCCGCGCGCCGCCTCATCGACTGGAAGCGGGAGCAGGACCGGCTGAACGCCGACCGCTACAGCTCCGATCTCTACAGCGCGACCTCCGAAGCGGCGCTCCGCATCCCCGAGGTGAAGGCGGTCTACGCCGCCGACACGCCGGAGAAGAACGGCTTCGAGATCCTCAACCTCTGCTTCGATCAGGCGCTGCGCCGGCATCCCAACCTCATCGCCCTGGGCGAGGACGTCGGCCGGATCGGCGACGTCAACCAGGGGTTCTCCGGCCTCCAGGCCAAGTATGGGCCGCTGCGGGTCAGCGACACCGGCATCCGCGAGGCCACGATCATGGGGCAGGCCATCGGCATGGCCCTCCGCGGGCTCCGCCCGATCGCCGAGATCCAGTATCTGGACTACATCCTCTACGCATTGCAGATCCTTTCCGACGACCTGGCGAGCCTGCGGTACCGCACCAAGGGGAACCAGAAGGCGCCGGTCATCGTGCGCACCCGCGGTCACCGGCTGGAGGGGATCTGGCACTCCGGCTCGCCGATGGCGGGCATCATCCACTTGGTGCGCGGAATGTACGTTTGCGTGCCGCGGAACATGACCCAGGCGGCGGGCTTCTACAACCTGCTGCTGCAAGCCGACGATCCGGCGATCGTGGTGGAGGTGCTGAACGGCTACCGGCTGAAGGAGAAGCTGCCGGCGAACCTCGGCGATTTCACCGTGCCGCTCGGCGTGCCGGAGCTGTTGCGCGAGGGGAAGGACGTCACCGTGGTGACCTACGGCGCCTGCTGCCGCATCGCCCTCGAAGCCGCCGAACGGCTGGCCCGCTTCGGTATCGAGACCGAGATCATCGACGTGCAGACCCTGCTGCCATTCGATCTGCCCGCCCGCATCGCTGAGTCCCTCCAGAAGACCAGCCGCATCCTCTTCCTCGACGAGGACGTCCCCGGCGGCGCCAGTGCCTACATGATGCAGCAGGTCCTCGAAGCCCAGGGCGGCTACGCCTGGCTCGACTGCGCGCCGCGCACCCTCACCGGCAACGAGCACCGCCCCGCCTACGGCTCCGACGGCGACTACTGGTCCAAGCCGAACCGCGAGACGGTCTTCGAAGCCGTCTACGAGATGATGCACGACGCGCGGCCGGGGAAGTTTCCGATCTTCTGGCGGTAGAGCGCATCGTGCCAGCCATCGCGTTGCTTCTGGACTTTGACGGCGTCCTCCGCCGCTGGAACACCGACTATGCGGCAATCGAGAGCCACTGCGGCTTGCCGGCTGGCGCGCTACGCCGCGTCGCCTTCTCTCCTGAGCTCCTGACACCGGCGATCAGCGGCATGGTCTCCGATGATGTCTGGCGAGAGCGAGTTGCCGCGGAATTGCAGCGCCAATATTCCCGATCTTCAGCGCGCGAAGCTGTTGCGCGATGGTCCGCGTCAGGCGGCGAGGTCGATCCGACTGTGCTCGCCGTTCTGTCGCGTTGCCGGCTCGAGCTGCGACTGGTTCTTGCAACGAATGCTACGTCTCGCCTTTCTGCCGATCTTCGCAGTCTCGGGCTCGCCGGTCGCTTCTATGCGGTCGCCAACTCAAGCGAACTCGGCGCCACGAAGCCGTCCGTAGAGTACTTCGAAGCTGCGCTTCTCCGAGCGAAGGTTCGAGCGTCCGATGCGCTCTTTGTGGACGACTCGCCCGCGAACGTCGAGGGGGCCTCGGCCGTTGGTATCCTCGCCCATCACTTCACGGACCACAAAGCCATGTCCGCGTTTCTGCACGAGGCGGGTGCCCTCACGGAGAATGCGCTGTAACCCTCAGAAACCCCTCAGCCAAGAGGCGTCACTATGGCCACTCGCGAGATCTCAAAGCTGCTCTTCACGAGCGTCTATCCGTTGTACGTGCAAAAGGCAGAGCGCAAGAATCGGACACAGGAAGAGGTCGACACAATCATCTGCTGGTTGACGGGTTACAGCAGGGAAGAGCTGCGTCATCACGCGGCTGTCAAGATCGATTTCCAGGATTTCTTTGATCAAGCTCCAGGAATCCATCCCAACGCTTCCAAGATCACGGGTGTCGTTTGCGGCATTCGCGTCGAAGACATTCAGGATCCCATCACTCAAAAGATCCGATACCTTGACAAGCTCATCGACGAGCTCGCAAAGGGTAAACCTCTCGGCAAAATTTTGCGATGATTTTGGCGGGCGGGTCTAATACCTCCGCGCTGGCCGGTCGTCTATCTCCTTGAAGCCCGCTTTAGGGCATCAATGGACCGAGGAGAAACGAACGTGACCAAGAAGAAGCTCAGCAAGCTGACCCTTCGCCGTGAGACTCTGACTGTGCTCGATATGAAAGCCGCGACCGGTGGCGCCGCCGTCGGCGGCATCGGCGTGATCAACACCGTGCATTCTGTCTGCGCGCTCTGCATTCCCTACCCGGTGATCCCGCCCCAGGAATGGCCGCAGACCGGCGGCTAGTCGCGAAAAAGTAGGGAGCGCTCCCAGCAGGGCCATCTTGCTGGGAGCGTCGCCATCCTGGCAGCCCGGTTTATTCGGGCTGCGGCGCCGGCGCCTTGCCGCCACCGCCGCCGCGCCGCCGCCGTCTGCGGCGCCCCCGCCGGACCGGTCCTGATCCGCCCCCGGCCGCCGGCTCCGCACCGCCCTCGGCCGGCTCGAAGTCGTCATCGTCATCATCAGCGCCTTCGGGCTCACCGAAAGGCAGCGGCGCGAAGGTCTCGTCCCCGGCGGCCTCGGCGGTGAAGTCGTCGTGCTCGAAATGATCGCCGTGAGCCGGAGCGTGTTCGTCGTCCTCAGAGTGCGCGGCATGAGCGGCTTGGGCATCGCCTCCATCGCCTCCAGCGGCTGCGCCCGCTCCGGCTCCGCCCTTCTTCCTTTTCCGCCCACCGCGGCGGCGTTTGCGGCGCCGCGCCTCGGCGGACGTTTCGCCCGGAGGACCGGCGTCGGCCGCGTGATCGTCGGCCGCCTCTTCCTCGTCCTCCTCCTCCACAAAATCGGGCTCGGGCATGGCCAGGTCCCAGGGGCGCAGCGTCGGCAGCACACCCTTCTGGGCTTTCTGGGCCCGCGGCTTGGGAGGCGGACCTTCACGGCGGACCCATTCGATCTCCTCCTCCGGACGGTGGAGACCCGGGGCCGCGATGATCTTGATACAGATGCTGAACTCTTCCTCCAGCGCGGCCAGCTCACGCCGCCGGCTGTTCTGCATCGCGTCGGCGAGCTCAGGATGGAGGCCGATCTTGACCCCCTGGATCGAGCCGCCCGCGGCGCGCGCCTCGATGCGGCGGAGGAGGTTCAGCGTCACCATCTCTTCGCTGGCCAGGCGGCCGGTGCCGGCGCAAGTGGGGCAGGGGCGGTGGGTGCGGAGCTGGATCGCCTGCTGGATGCGCTGACGGTTGATCTCCAGGAGGCCGTTCGGACTGATGCGGCCCACCGTCGCCCGCGCCTTGTCGACCTTGAGGGCGTCCTTGAGCGTCTTCTCGACCTTGCGCTGGCTCTTCGAGGCGCGCATGTCGATGAAGTCCACCACCACCAGGCCGCCGATGTCGCGCAGGCGGAGCTGGCGGGCGACCTCGTCGGCCGCTTCGAGATTGGTGTGCAGCGCCGTCTCCTCCTGCGTTGCGGCGCGGGTCGAACGTCCCGAGTTCACGTCGATCGCGGTCAGCGCCTCGGTGGCGTCGATGACGATCGAGCCGCCGCTCGCCAGCTCGACGCGGCGGTCGAAGATGTTCTCGACCTGCGGCTCGATGTCGTAACGGCTGAACAGGGGAATGCGCTCGGCGTAGCGGATGAGGCGCGTCTTCGAGCGGGGCATGAAGGCCTGCATGTAGGCCTCGGCCTTCTGGAACGCCTCGTCGTCGTCGATCAGGACCTCCTCGATGCTGGTGTCGAGGTAGTCGCGCAGCGCCTGGAGGATCAGGTCCTGGTCGGTGTACAGGAGGCGGCTCCCCTTGCCGGTGACAGCGGCCGTCTGGACACGTTTCCAGAGGCGGAGGAGGGCGGAAAGATCTTTGGCCAGGGTCGCCTTGGTCTGCTCGAGCGCGTTGGTGCGGAGGATGACACCGCAACCCTCCGGCAGCTCGAAGCTGTGGGCGATCACCTTGAGCTTCTTGCGCGTGTCCTCGTCCTCGACCTTGCGCGACACCCCGCGGGTGTTGTCGAAGGGCGTGAGGACCAGGTAGCGGCCGGCGAGGCTCAGGCCGGTGGTGAGGGCGGCGCCTTTTTGTCCGATGGCGTCCTTGGCGACCTGCACCACGATGGGCTTGCCCTTCTCGAGCACGTCATCGATGCGGGGGTGCCCGCCCTTGGGCTCCCGGTAGTAGGCTTCCGGAACGACGTCCTGGATCGCCAGGAAGCCGTGGCGCTCCGCGCCGTAGTCGATGAACGCGGCGTTCAGGCTGGGCTGGATGTTGGCGATGTTGCCACGGTAGATGTTGCCGCGGGTGACGCCCGATTCGGCGACGTCCACCTTGTAGCTTTCCAGCGTCTTGCCGTGGATGATGGCGATGCGCAGCTCTTCCGGACGCTGTGCGTTGATCAGCATTCTGCGAGTCATTGTGCTCCGTTTCTGGATGCTCTAGGGTCGGATAGGGGTCTGCTGGTAGGCGGGAGTAGGGCGGAGGAGGAGTGGTGAGGGCGGCGCCATGGTCCGCAGCGTATTGTGCCCATCTGAGGGAGTTTGCGCAACCCCAGGGGCTCCGAGGGGGCTCGGGGACGCTCCGGCGGAGGGACCCGTCGACAAGGTGGGGCCGCCGCGGAAGGGGATTCTCCCTGCCGCAGCGGTCTGAAGCTGCAGACTTTATGACGCCGTTGGCTTCCCCGCTGACAACCTTCTTCCCTCGGGCCATCTCGACAGTGGTGGTCGAGAAGGATCAGCAATGAATCGCGGAGACATCAAACCGACAAACCAACAAAAGAACAGACCATCAACCCTCAAAAACCGCGAACCGCTTGCCTTTCCTCCCTCCCCACCCGATCTGGCTCACCCGGCTGAAGCACACTATGCGCGCGAAAGGTTACGGATGAGATGACGGAATTCTATGAGATTCCTGTTCTTCACCAGGTCCGCCACAGCAGGTGCGCCTCGGTGTTGAAGACGGCATGCTTCAGATCCAGCCCCTTGTCCGGTGCGAAGAGGAGATACAGGTACTTGAGCGTCTCGGCCAGGAAGAAGCTGGGCATGAGATCCCCTTTCTCCTTGGTGACGACGTCTTTGAGCACCGTGTAGCCCGCGTCGGTCCGGCAGTGGGCCATCAGCCCGTCGAGGTAGGTGCGGCCCATGTCGAGGTAGCGCGGGTCGTGGGTTGCCTGATAGAGATACCAGGCGGACTCGATGATTTCCGGGCGGAGCGGGTAGCCGGGGCTGGTGACCTGCATCGTGGCGTAGTTGATCACCTCGGGCTCGATGCCCTGGACCTGCCACATCGCATGGCTCGACTCCTGGAGACGGCGGGCGCGGCGGAGGTCGCCGTCGAGCACCAGGACGGCGGGGAAGAAGGCGTTGAGGCTGCCGAACTCGGTGGCGGTGCGCTTGCCGGTCACCATGTCGACCTGCCCGTACCAGAGCCCGCTGGGCGCCTCGTCGGCCAGATACTTGTCGAGCGCGCGGCGGCTCTCTTTCCACATCCTGGCGCAGTCGCGGTCGCCGAACAGGATCGCGCACTTCAGGAGGTATTCGTAGTAGGAGTCGATCGCGCCGCCGACGTGGCTCGCCCGGCTGGTCCAGGCGCCGGTCTCGACGTTGATCTCCTCGCCGACGAGCCCGATGGACGAGCGCCGCTTGTAGAGCTGGACGACGGCGTTCTTGGCCTTGTCGTAGAAGACCGGCTTGTGGGTGAGCTTCGCCAGCGTGCCGAATTCGAGCAGGAGCGTGCCGATCTCGGCCGGGTTCGACTTGGCGCCCGAGGTCTTGCCCGTCTTGAGGTTGACGTACATGTACGGCATGCCGGTGGGGGAGTCGAAGACGGGCAAGAGGCGGGTGCCGAGATCCTCGGCGAGCTTGAGCAGGCGCGCGTCGCCGGTCATCTGGAAGCCCGAGAGCAGTCCGCCGAGCAGCCGGATGGTGACCTCGAAGTTCTTCACCGGCACGTCGTGGTCGAACGACAGCTTGGTGACGATCAGGCTCTTCGCCTTCTCCGCTTCGTCCGTCAGCCCCATCAGCAGCAGCGTGTCCAGCGCATCGACCGGCGTCATCAGCAGCGGCTCGCCATACCAGTCGCGGCTCGTCTTGCTGAGCGGCTTCAGCTCGTCGTGGCCCCAGGAGGTCTGCTCATAGGCGTGCCACGCGAAGAGAAACTCCTCTCTCACCTTGGCGGCCTCGGCGGCGCGGTCGATGGGGATGATGGGGACGGCGGGGACGATGGGGGCGGCGGCGGGCTCGGTTCCGGCGCTGGCCGGCAGGCCGGAGAGGAGAAGGAGGACGAGAAGAGAGAGACTGAGGCCGGTCTTCATGACCCGGAACTCTAATGCCGCTCCGGTTTCAGATGTAAGCGTTGTGAAAAATCCCCCGCCTGCGCCTCCCGGTCCCTGTAGAATCTCGATGCCCACTCCTGGAGATTCAGCGGTATAAAGCCATGATGAAGAAGACTCTGACCTCGGCGACGATCGCCCTCAGCCTTGTCCTCAGCTCTCCTGCCCTCTCACAGACGGCTCCCAAGCCCCCTTCCGCCGCGGAGGAGCCGCCGCTCTTCGGCGAGGAGATCGACGTCCGCGTCATCAACGTCGAGGCGGTGGTGACCGATAAGAACGGTCAACGGGTCGGCGGTCTGACGCCGGGCGATTTCCGCCTGAAGGTCGACGGCAAGGAGATTCCGGTCAGCTTCTTCACCGAGGTCCGGGAGGGACGTGCGGCCCCCGCTCCCGAGACCCCCGAGACTGGGGGAACGCCCACCGCGGGTCCGGCGAGCGTGAGCGCCGGCGAGCCGGTGGGCACCAGCTACCTGGTGTTCATCGACGACTACTTCTCGATGACACCGCGCCGCAACGAGGTCTTGAAAGCCGTCAAGAAGGACCTGGGGCGACTCGGACCCGGCGACAGGATGGCCATCGTCGCGTTCGACGGCGCGCGCCTGAAGCGGCTGTCCGGCTGGACCGGCTCCGCGGCCGAGCTCGCCACGGCCCTCGACCAGGCGGCCGAGCGGCCGACGCACGGTCTCAACCGTGCCGCCGAGCTGCGCAGCTTTCTGGGCTCCGAGAACCTCAGCGAGCTGGCGACCCAGGACGGCGATCCCCAGGGCCTGCTCACCAGCCATGTGACCAATACGGGTCTCTCGATCACCCAGAGGGCGTACGGCGACGCGTTGCTGGGGCAGGTCCGGACGGCGGTGTCCGGAGTGGTCAGCGCCATGCGCGGCGCCGGCGCGCCGAGCGGGCGCAAGGTGATGCTTCTGCTCTCGGGAGGCTGGCCCTTCTCGGTCCAGAGCTTCCTGCAGGCCGAGGGCAGCTCGGGGCTGCTGTCCCACGAACTGAAAGACGGGGAAGATCTCTACCTGCCGCTCACCAGCACGGCCAACCGCCTTGGCTTCACCATCTATCCGGTGGACGTGCCGGGGATCGAGACCGGTGCGGCGGACGCCACGGTCTTCAATTCTCCCACCTCCGCCGACGCGTCAACCGCGACCTTCAGCGCCACGGAGTCCGGCGCCAACACGCGCGAGCAGGAGAGCGAGGGCTCCCTTTCGTTCATCGCCACGGAGACCGGGGGGCGGGCGCTGCTCAACTCCGCCCGCGGCGCGGCGCTGACCGTTGCGGCCGACGATATCCGCTCGTACTACTGGCTCGGTTTCACCCCGACCTGGCAGCGCAACGACCACCGCCACAAAGTCGAGGTCACGGTTGTGAAGCCCGGTCTCAAGGTGCGTTCCCGCAACAGCTTCCTCGATCTGTCGAGCAAGGCGGAGGTCTCGATGCGCCTGGAGAGCGCGCTGCTCTTCGGCGGCCTGCCGGACGCGGTGGCGATGCCGATCCGTCTCGGCGCGCCGGTCAAGGCCAGGGCGGGCACAGAGGTTCCAGTCACTCTGGGCCTGCCGGTGTCCATCCTCACGGTCATCCAGCAGGGTGGCAAGTTCCGCTCCCACCTGGAGCTTCGCGCCATCGCGGCGGACCCGGACGGCAACCGCTCCGAAGTCCCGGTGACGCCGATCGATCTGAGCTCCGATAAAGCGCCGAAGCCAGGTGGCTTCGTGAAATATGAGACGCGTATCACGATCAAAGGCAAGGCCTCGCATCTCGTGGTGGCGATCTACGACGTCGCGAGTGGCAAGCTCGCGACTGCCGAAACCGATATCACGATGCCTTGATCCTCAGCCCAGCAGCGTTCCGTGGAGGATCATGAACGCGACGGAGAAGTAGATGATGAGGCCGGTCACGTCGACCAGGGTGGCGACGAAGGGGGCCGAGGCGACGGCGGGGTCGAAGCCGAGGCGGCGCAGGAGGAAGGGGAGCATCGAGCCGGCGAGCGAGCCGAAGGTGACGACGCCGACCAGCGCGACTCCGATCGTCAAGGCGACGAGCAGCCAGTGCTTGCCGTAGTCGTAGAAGTGGAGATGCTGCCAGAGGTAGATCCGCACGATGCCGATCACCCCGAGGATGCCGCCCAGGCAGAGTCCGGCGGGCAGCTCGCGGAGCGCCACCTTCCACCAGTCGCCGAGCCGCACCTCGCGGAGAGCCAGAGCGCGCACGATGAGCGACGTCGCCTGCGAGCCCGAGTTGCCGCCCGAGCTCATGATCAGTGGAATGAAGAGGGTGAGGACGATCGCCTTGGCCAGCTCCCCTTCGTAATATTGCATCGCGGTCGCGGTGAGCATCTCGCTCAGGAACAGCGCGCACAGCCATCCGGCGCGCTTCTTGATCATCGAGCCGAAGCTGATCTGGGTGTAAGGCTTGTCGAGGGCCTCCATGCCGCCGAAGCGCTGCGCGTCCCGGGTCTGCTCGTCGACGATGGCGTCGATCACGTCGTCCACCGTGACAATGCCGAGGATGCGTCCGGCCTTGTCGACCACCGGCGCGGCGAGCAGGTTGTACTTCGAGATCAGGACGGTGACGTCCTCGCGCTTGTCGTCGGCGCGGACGGTCAGCGGCGGGCGCCGTTTGCCGACGTCCAGGATTCTGGCTCCCGGCTCGGCGAGGAGCAGATCGCGCAGCGACACCACGTGCACGAGATGCTCATCCTTGGGATCGATCACGTAGATGGCGTAGACGGTCTCCTTGTCGCGTGCCACCTTGCGGATATGGGCGAGCGCGTGCTCCACCGTGCAATCCGCCGGAATGCTGACGAATTCGGTCGTCATGATGCCGCCGGCAGTGGTCGGCGGATAGGTGAGCAGAACGTTGAGCGCCTCGCGGGTCGACGGCTGCACGGCGGCGAGCGTGCGCTTCTGCTCGGCTTCCGGAAGCCCGCGGACGAGGTCTGCCTGGCGGTCGGCCGACAGCGCTTCGAGAAGCGGAGCCGCCTTGTCGACTGGCAGACGCGCGAAGGCGAGATGATGGCGGGTGAATTCCGGCTCGTCGAACAACTGCACGGCGAGGTCGAACGGCAGCGCGGCGAGAGCTTTCGCGGCGGACGCCTCGGGGAGCTGGTCGAGGCTCTCGGCCAGGTCGGCGGTGCGCATCCCGCCGACCGCCTCGAGGAATGCCTGGGGATCGCCGTCGACCAGGGCACGGAATGTCGGGGGCTTCAGTGCGGCAGTGGGCATCCCGGTATTCATTCACAAGGGGGAGCCGCTTGCAACCGCTCCGCACTGCCTATTGATCCTCCAGCGGCTCGTCGCCGGGCGACTGCACGGCCGGGAGCGCCGCGAGATAGCGGGCCACGCCGAAGCTCGCCGCCGCCGCCGGGTCGAGAGAGAAGACGTGACCCGCCGCGACGATCCTGCCGTTTGCCTGGACTGCCATCGACGTGCAGCGCGATCCCTTGCTGCCGAGCTGGGTGGTGATCTTTCCCGCCGTGCCGAACGTCGTGTCGAGTTGGCCGTTGGCGGTGTAGCGCGCGAGCCCGAACTGACCGTCCCCCGAGCCGGTCGTCGTGGCTTTCACTTCTCCGGCGGCGAGGATCTTGCCGTTCGTCAAGACGGCGATCGAGGCGATGTCGTCGGTGTTGCTGACAGCGCCCCCGAAGTCGGTGACCACCTTGCCGGCGGTGCCGAACGTCTTGTCCAGCGTGCCGGTGGGATTGAGACGCACCAGGAGGAAGTCGTTCCCATGGCCGTTCGCCTGGAAGATGCCGCCGCCGACCAGGATCTTTCCACCCGCGAGAACCGCGACCGCGGTGGCTCCGCTCCGAATGCCCAGCGTGAGCAGCAGCTTGCCGCCGGTGCCAAATGTCGTGTCGAGCTTGCCGGCCGGCGTGTAGCGCACCAGCGCGATCTGCGACGGGCTGGTGGGAGCCGACGTCGTGGCCGAGAGGCCGGCGATCAGGATTTTGCCGTCGCCCTGCACCGCGATCGCGCCGGGGCGGTCGTCGTGGCCCGAGAAGTCGGTGACGATCTTGCCGCCCGTCCCGAACTTGGTGTCCAGCGTGCCGTTCGCGTTGTAGCGCACCAGGGCGAAGTCGTGGCTGCCCAGGCTTCCGGTCCAGCCGGCCGCCAGGATCTTGCCGTCCGACTGCACCTTGAGCGCCAGGATCCAGTCGTCGCCGCCGAGGTCCGTCTGCACCATGCCGCCGCTTCCGAACGTCGGATCGGGAGTGCCGTCCGTGCGCAGACGGACGAGCGCGAACGCCGCCGAGCCGCCCAGCGACGCGCTGGTGAAACCGCCGATCAGGATCTTGCCGTCCGCCTGGCGGGCCGCCGCGAACGCCTCGTCCAGGGAGAGGAAGCCGAAGCCCACCCGGGCGAACCCGTGATTGCCGAACGTCTGATCGATCGTGCCGTTCGGGTTGTAGCGTACCGCCCCCATGTCGGCCGGATCGGCGATGTCCAGAATCCACCCCACCACGACGATCTTCTGGTCGGCCTGCACCAGGGTTTTGAACGCCAGATCAGCGTTGATCGGGCTTCCGGGATTGAACACCGTGCTCAATTTGCCGGAGCCGTTGAAGCTGGGATCGAGAGCGCCGTCCGCGGCGAGCAGCGGTCCGGTGAGAGCTGAGCAGATCAACAGGAGAGCGGAAGCACGAGTCGACATGAGAGCCTCCCGGGAAGATTGGGCAGCAGGCCCAAGTATATAGACAACTGGCTCTGAGAACGGGAGGATGTTACCTCTGCCTTGTCAGACCGCAGCCCTCCCAGCCTCGTCACCTCGTCGCAAAGAATCGATGGGTTGCGACAAGGGAGCGTTTGCGGCGCTGGGGGAGAGTTGCTCTCGTAGCAGGTCTGGCATCATCTGCGACTTTCTATCTCCTCCGAGGCATCCGCCAAGCCCGGACGCTCTGCTCGCAGAGAGACTCTGCGACATGCAACCCGTTCCCGTGGAACGGGAAGCCCTTTCCGGGCTCCTCTCCCCGCTGCTTTGCGACAAGGAGGGCTAACAACGTCGCAAGATCGCCTTTATTTGCGACATGCTGCGCCTAAAGGGAGACAAGGTAGGGAGGCGTCAAGGTCGAGAGCGCTCTATATGTCGCAACTCATCGGTAAGTCCCGCCATGGAAGCGGTGTCTGTCGAGATCTTTCTGTGACCTTGTCGCCTCTGTTCCAAGAATTGCGCGTTGGCCAGCGATCATCGCGACGAGGAAGGCTCTCCATGTCGCAAGGAATGGTCTCTTGTTGACGAGGAAACCATTCGTTGCGACATGGTCTCCGTCGCTCGTCGCGACCTGAGGAAGACGATAGCGGGGCAGCGTGGTCTGGCAAAAGTAGAATTACGAGGACATCAGCTTTTTCCATCCCTTCAGTCCGAGGCGCCGCAGAGTCGCGATATTCTTTTCGTAAATCTCCGCGGTATCGGGAAACGCCTCGACCGCCCGCTCAACGCTCGCCTCACGCAGGAGGTGGAGCATGGGATAGGGAGAGCGGTTCGTGTAGTTCTCGATATCGTTCGGCTCTGTGCCCGCGAACCGGTAGCGTGGATGAAAGCTGGCGATCTGGAGGATGCCGCTGAGTCCGAGGTCCTCGACCGCCGCCTCGGCGGTGGCGAGGAAATCGTTATACTCCAGGAAATCGGTAAGCACGATAGGATGGATAAGCAGCGTCGTCTCGGTTACTGAAGGATCGGCTGTCGCGAGGCCCTGCATCTCGCTGATCAACTCGCCAAGCAGAGCCTCCGGAGTGTCGGCTTGGCTGACAGCGTAGCGGATCAGCTCCTTCGTGTAGACCGGCTTGGCGAACGGGCAGAGGTTGAGTCCGATCACCGCCGCTTCGAGCCAATGGCGGGTCTTGGCGATGATCTCGTCAGGCGATGTCGTCGTCATGGCTCACGGCTTTCTTCAGCTCTCTGCACTTTATCAGGAGCAGCTTGTTGTCTAACCCCAGGAGGATCTGTATGCGACGACTGCCCTTGCGTCCTGGCCTTTGCGCCAACGTTGTGTTCATGACCTGGACCCTCACCGTGCTCCCGGCAGCGCTCTCTGCCACCCAACTCTGCTCGTCGACGGTTGGGATGGGCGGTCCAGGTTTCGCCGTGGCTGCGGCGGCGAATCAGAGTGCCGGCAACCCCAGCCCGTCGCCGGTTCCGGTGGAGATTCCACCGACGCCCAACCAGGCCGCGATCGACACTGCGGTCGACAACTACTTGGCCTCGGGGCTTCTCTCCGCGGGGCCGGTTGCGGTGGACTATCCTGCGGACCAGGGGGGCGGTGGTCCGGGAGGGATGTCGAGCAGCGATGCCGGCGCCGTGACCGAGTATGTCTACCGCCATCGGCTCCTCGACTCCAACGACACGTTGCAGGCCCTCATGGCTCGCGACAGCGAGGTCTCACAGGCCTATCAGACCTTGCTTGCGAGCGGACAGCTCTCCACGTCCGCAGACAGCGACCTCACGGCCACCCTGCATCATCTGAGCCTGTTGCGCAACAACGGCACCACGGGCGGTTTCAGCATCGGGGGCAATCAGGTCGTCTCGTCCGGCGCGCGGCCCTTGCCGCCGGGCGCCTCGTGCCTGCAGAACCCGGGCGGTTTCATCACCTGGCCGAACGGCAAGGTCTTCGACCAATGTGCGGCGAACAGTTATGACGAGGCCATCGTCACTCTGACCGTCCAGCAGCCGGGCGGCCAGATCTACCGCGCTCGCACGACCTCCACGAGTTGCGGCAGCAACTCGGCCTACGGTTTCCGCAACGTCCCCAATGGGGCAGGCCAGATCATCGCCCGGCCGCTCTGGCGCTGCTGCGAGCAAGCCAGCCTCAACGTTCTGATCAGTTGCCCACCCGGGCCGGTGATTCTGCTGAGCTGTCTGCCGGTGGGAACGAACCGGCTGTTCAACCTCACCATGGGCCCATGGACACCACCCGGCTATTTCGGAACCACCGCGAAAGGTGCGCAAGTCTGGATTGCCACCAAGGACGACTCCTGCTTCAACAGCGGCCAAACCACCGCCAATTCATCCACGGGTAATTTCACGGTAACCGGCTGTCTTCCGGCAGGTGATGTCTATGTCTATGCGCAGCTCGGGGACCTGATCGGACGGGTGAACGTCCCGGACAGCCCGGCATGCGGCCAAGGCTTCGGTCCCAATTCAATCACTCTTCAGCCTCAGCCCACGGTGTCGGGAAACATCCTCAATTGGCAGCCATCCTGGTACCCGAATGCCGGAGCCATGGCAAAGGGGTGTTTCATGGCCGGCTGCAACGGAGGAGGGACGCTGACGGTCAGTGAGCCCGCAGACCAGGCGACCGGGAGCTATCATCTCCAGCTCAAGCCGGGCCATTGGGACTTGTTCTCCTACCACGACCTCGGTACCTGCACGAATTCGAGCGGCCAGACCGTCGGATGGCTCTGCCTCACGTCCTACGGCGGGATCGACGTAGGACCCGGCCAGCAGCTCACGATCAACCTCCCCTTGCCGCCGGCGTCTTGCTCCTGTCCTGGCTGATCAGTCATCATGCCCCCCGGGTCTCCCGGGGGGCTTCGCAAGACGGATGAGCGCTCAGCTCGCAACGCCCAGCATCGAGATGGAACGCCGCGCCGACGGCGTGCTCCTGCTGCGTTCGCGCGCCGCCTTGGAGGAGTACCCGGCGCATCTCGGCCTTGTTCTGCGCGACTGGGCGGAGGAGGCGCCGGATAGGGTCTTCCTGGCGGAACGGCGCGGTGACGGCATCCGGAGGGTGACCTACAGCGAAGCGTGCCGGACCGCCCGGTCGCTCGCCTCGCGGATGCTCGCGGACGGCCTCGGCGTCGATCGTCCGTTGATGATCCTGTCGGACAACTCGGTCGATCATGCTCTGCTGACGCTCGGCGCGCTGGTCGCCGGCGTGCCGGTCTCCCCGGTGTCGCCGGCCTATTCGCTGCTGTCGCAGGACCACGTCAAGCTCCGGACCCTCCACGACATGTTGCGGCCGGGGTGGATCTACGCCGAGGATGCCTCTGCCTACGCGAAGGCGCTGGCGGCGCTGCCCCTCGATCCGGCGACGCGGCTCGTCACCGGCGGGCTCGCCGAGCTGGCCGCGGGGCCTGCGGACCCGGCGCTGGTCGACGCCGCGTTCGACCGCCTCGGTCCGGACAGCCTCGCCAAGATCCTCTTCACCTCCGGCTCGACCGGCGCGCCGAAGGGCGTCCTCAACACCCACCGCATGCTCTGCTCCAACCAGCAGGCGATGACCCAGGGGTGGCCGTTCCTGCGCGAGCGGCCGCCGGTGCTGGTCGACTGGCTGCCGTGGAGCCACACCTTCGGCGGCAACCACAACTTCAATCTCGTCCTCTGGCATGGTGGCACCCTCTGGGTCGACCGCGGCAAGCCGGCGCCGGGGCGGATCGAGGAGACAGTCGCGACCCTGCGCCTCGTGTCGGCGACCCTTCACTTCAACGTGCCGCGCGGCTTCGACGCTCTGCTGCCGTTTCTCGAAAGCGATGAGGCCTTCGCCGAAGGATTCTTCCGTGACCTCGACCTGCTTTTCTATGCCGCCGCCGCGCTGCCCCGGCCGACCTGGGACCGGCTGGTCCGCGTGGCGCGGCGCGTGCGCAGCCGGCCGGTGCCGTTCGTGTCGGCCTGGGGCGCTACGGAGACGTCGCCGCTGGTGACCCAGGTGCAGGCCACGCTCGACGAGCCGGGCAACATCGGTGTGCCGGTGCCGGGCGCCGAGCTGAAGCTCGTCCCCAACGGCTGGAAGCTCGAAGTCCGCGTCAAGGGGCCGCAGGTCACGCCCGGTTACTTCAAGGACAGCGAGCGGTTTCGCGAGATGCTCGACGAGGAGGGCTTCTACGCGCCGGGTGACGCCGTGCTCCTCGCCGATCCGGAAGATCCAAACCAGGGGCTCGTCTTCAACGGTCGGGTGAGCGAGGACTTCAAGCTGACCACCGGCACCTGGGTGCACGTCGGCGCGCTTCGCCTAAAGCTGATCGCCGCGCTCGCGCCGCTGGTGCAGGACGTCGTCATCGCCGGCCACGACCGCGACGCCGTTGGCGTCCTCCTCTTTCCGGACATCGCGGCCTGCGCCCGGGAGACCGGTGACCGGGACGCGTTGCGGGCGAGGATCGCAGCCGCGCTCGACGCCCACAACCGTGAGCAAGGAGGAGCGAGCAGCCGCACGGTGACCAGCGCTCTGCTGCTGACCGAACCGCCGTCGATCGACGCCGGGGAGATCACCGACAAGGGGTACATCAATCAGCGCGCCGTCCTCACCGTCCGCGCGCCGCTCGTCGAGGCGCTGTTCTCTGAGGCCGCTCCCGATTTGATCAGACCGGATTCGGCACGTCGATGAACTCGGCCTCGATGCCGAACCGTTCCGCTACGTGCTCGCCGAGCGCGCGGATGCCGAGCCGCTCGGTGGCGTAGTGGCCGGCGGCGAGGTAGTGCACCTTCGCCTCCCGCGCCACGTTCATCACCCATTCGCTCACCTCGCCGGTGATGTAGGCGTCGAGACCATCGTGGATCGCGGCGTAGAAGTCGCGCTGGGCGCCGCCGCTGATGATGCCGAGCGTGCGCACCGGGTCCGGCCCCTCCAGGAAGGCGAGCGGCTCCTGCGCGTAGACCTGTGCGCAGCGCGCCTTCAGCTCCGCCGCGGAGACCGGCTCCGCGAAGCGGCCCTGGAAGCCGATCGGCAACCCTTCGTGGAGACCGAACGGCTCCAGATCGACCAGCCCGAAAGCGTGGCCGGCGAGCGCGTTGTTGCCGAGATCGGCGTGGCGGTCGAGCGGCAGGTGGTAGGCAATCAGGCTCATCTCGCCCTGGATCAGCGAGGCGACACGGCGATATTGCAGGCCGGTCAGGACGCGCGGCATCCCATCCCAGAAGATGCCGTGATGGACGAGCACGGCGTCAGCTCCGGCCGCGCGGGCGCGGGTGAACAGCTCCTGGCAGGCCGAGACGCCGGTGACGATCTTGCGGATCTCCGCCTTCCCTTCGACCTGGAGGCCGTTCGGACCGTAGTCACGACCGCGGCCGGCGTCGAGGAGCTGGTCGAGATAGGTGACGAGGGTCTGGCGGTCGACGGTGGTGCTCATGGGCGCGAGTCTATCAGGGGAGACGCAAAGGCCGTCTCGAACGTATAAAGGGGCATGGACATGGCTATCGCTGTGATCGCCACCCTTGCCCTCGCAACACCATCTCCTACGGCACAACCTCTTCCACCCACTCCCACTCCGATCGAGATCCGGATCAACCCCCTCGCCGACATGCACTTCTGGGTGCGCCATCTCGGGGCGACGAAAGAGGAGTTGCCGGTGCTTTCCGGCCTCCCTGAAGCGGTCGAGGCTGCACAGGCCCTCGATACCGAGCTCAGCGGGCTTTGGAACTATGTCGACGAGCCTCTGGCCCATTCTGCGAACGCCGACGAGTTTGCTCAGCGGGCCGCGACCTTCTCGACGAGAGTGACACGCCCCGGTGGCACGGAGGTGCATCTGCGCGAAGGCTCTGTTCGACTCGCCGCGGCGTACCGGGTGCTCGAGAAGCCGTTCCTGGAAACCGTCTGGCCGCGCCACCGTGAAACGGTGGAGCGCGCGGCTGCGGTCCTCCGGCGCGAGCTCCTGCCGCACGCTCCCGCGGTGTTCGAGGATCTCCAGAGGACTCTCGGCTTGCCTGTGCCGAGCCGTCCGATTCCCTTCTACGTGGTCGCCGAAGGGCCGTTTCCGAGAGCCCTGAGCTACTCATCCCTGGCCACGCCGCATCCTGATGAATCGATCTGCATCCTGACCGAGGCTGGGACCAAGGGACCGCAAAGGCTGGAGACGTACGTCCAGCGTGCGATTTACGCGATCGACAATCCGGCTGACGAGGGGACCGTGCTGACCGATCTGCGGCACCGCCTGAGGCGACGCGCTTCGTCCAGAGAGTTGCTGGAAATCCAAGGCTTCTTGAGTGTGCTGAGAGCAGTCCAGGCGGCGGGAACGGTGCGGCTGGTGCTCGATCCGGCGTACCAGGGTGATGGCGACTTGGACGTCGCCTCCCAGAGGGCGCCACGGGCTGCGGCCATCGTCGTGCCGGCGTGGCGCGCCTATCTGAGCGGCGAGATCACGCGCGAGGCGGCGCTGACCCGGATCGTCGACGGCTTCGCCGAGGAGCGGAAGAGCGTCGAGGAAAAAGGCGGCCGGCAGGCGGCCTCACCTCCGGCGGCACCGCCTCCCTCCACCCCTCCAGCCCTGATCGAGCTCCATCTCAATCCTTTCGCGGACATGCACGCCTGGGTGCGCCGTCTGGTCGAGAAGAAGACCGCGCTCCCGGCGGTCCCCGGCCTTTCCGAGGCGGCCGAGACCGTGCGGGCTCTCGACGCCGAGCTGGGCGGTGGGCTGGCCTGGGGGATCGTCGACGGTCCGGTGGCGCAGGCGGCGAACGCGGAACGCTTCGCCACGCTGGCCGCGGACCTCCCGGAGACCAAGGAGCTGTTCGGCGGCAAGACGGTGCGGCTCCGCGCAGGCGCCGTCCGGCTCGCGGCGGCGTACCGGACGCTGGAGAAACCGTTTCTGGAGACCGCCTGGCCGCGTCACCGGGAAGCCGTCGAGGCGGCGGCGGCGGCGCTCCGCCGCGATCTGCTGCCGCATGCACCGGCAGTGTATGAGGATCTCCAGAAGAGGCTCGGGCTCCCCGTTCCAGTCCATCCGATTCCGGTCTACCTGGTCGCCGAGGCGCCGTTTCCGGGCGCCGTGACCCATCCGGTCCCCGGCGGAGCGGTCTGTATCGTGGCCGCGGATGCGGCGGAGGGAACCCAAAAGCTGGAGACTGTCATCCACGAGACGATCCACGCCCTGGACGTGGTGACCGAGGGGAGCGTGCTGGACGATCTGCGGCACCGGCTGGAGAAGCTCGATCCACCCCCTTCACCGCGCGAGGAGCACGACTTCGTCCACACCCTGATGTTCGTCCAGGCGGCGGGGACGGTGCGGCGGGTGATCGATCCGGCGCACCAGGACTACGGCGATGTGAAGGGCTACTACCCAAAGGTGCCGCGGGCGGCGGCCGTGGTCGTGCCGGCCTGGCGCGCCTATCTGAGAGGCGAGATCTCGCGTGAAGCGGCGTTGGTCCGGATCGTCGACGGCTTTGCTGTCGGGAGGGTGGGAAACGAAAAGGGCGGCCCGAAGGCCGCCCCGCAGAAACCTCCCGGAGGACCCGGAGGAGAGTAGAGAAGAGAGCGAGGTCTTTTAGCGACCGCCGCGTCCGCCGCGGTCGCCGCCCCGCCCGCCACCACCGCCGCGTCCGCCCCGGTCGCCGCCCCGCCCGCCACCACCGCCGCGTCCGCCGCGATCACCGCCACGCCCGCCACGGTCACCGCCGCGCTCGCCGCCACCCTCGCCGCCGGTGGACGCCATGGCCATCTCCATCCCTTCATACTGCGCGGGATCGTAATCCGGAGCTTCCATGATGACCGCCTTGCGCGACAGCCGCACCCGGCCGGTCTCGTCGATGCTGATGACCTTGACCGCCAACTCGTCGCCTTCCTTGACGATGTCCGTGACCTCACGGACGCGGAACGGAGCGAGCTCGCTGATGTGCACCAGACCGTCGGTGCCCGGCATGATCTCGACGAAGGCGCCGTAGGCTTCGATGCGCCGCACCTGGCCGGTGTAGACCTTGCCGACCTCGGGCACCTCGGTCAGGCGCTCCACCATCTGGATGGCGCGCTTGGCCGCCGGCTCGTCGGGCGAGGCGATGACCACCTTGCCGTCGTCCTGGATCTCGATGTCGCAGCCGGTCTCCTCGATGATCGAGCGGATCGTCTTGCCACCGGGTCCGATGACGTCGCGGATCTTCTCCTTGTTGATCTGCAAGGTGTAGAGGCGCGGTGCGAACTTCGAGATGTCGATCCGCGGCTTGGCGATCGCCGCCTCCATGATGTCCAGGATGTGCATGCGGCCGGCCTTCGCCTGCGCCAGTGCCTGCTGCATGATCTCCCGCGTCACGCCGGTGATCTTGATGTCCATCTGGAGGGCGGTGACGCCCTCGCGGGTGCCGGCGACCTTGAAGTCCATGTCGCCGTAGTGGTCTTCCTGACCGGCGATGTCGGAGAGGACGGCGAAGTTGTCGTCGCCCTTGATCAGGCCCATCGCGACGCCGGCCACCGGCGCCAGAAGGGGCACGCCGGCGTCGAACATGGCGAGCGAGCCGCCGCAGATGGTGGCCATGGACGAGGAGCCGTTCGACTCCAGGATGTCCGAGACCACGCGGACGGTGTAGGGGAACTCGTCCTCGTGCGGCAGCACCGGCATCAGAGCGCGGCGTGCCAGCACGCCGTGACCGATCTCGCGCCGGCCCGGACCGCGGAGGAACTTGACCTCGCCGACCGAGAAGGGCGGGAAGTTGTAGTGCAGCAGGAACTTCTGCACACTCTCGCCCTCGTACTCCTCGATCACCTGCGCGTCGCGGCTGGTGCCCAGGGTCGAGGTGACCAGGGCCTGCGTCTCGCCGCGGGTGAAGAGAGCCGAACCGTGGGTGCGCGGCAGCAGGCCGACCTCGATGTCGATCTGCCGGATCTCGTCGAGCTTCCGGTTGTCGAACCGGGTCCGCTCGTTGAGCACCACGTCGCGCAGGGTCTCCTCTTCGAGGCGGCTGATGATCTTCTTCACCTGGCCGCGCTTGGCCGATTCCTCGGCCGGGATCTGCTCGATGTACGGCTTGACGACGGCGCTGACCGCGTCCTTGCGCTCGAACTTCTTTTTGGTGAAGAGCGCCGCCTTGAGGGTCGCGCCGAGGTCGCCGCGCACCTGCTGGTAGAGCTCCTCAGGGTACAGCTCGGGCGCCGTCCATGACGGCTTCTGGTAGCCGCTGCCGCGGTAGAGCTCGTGCTGGAGCTTGACGATCTTCTGGATTTCGGCGTGGGCGCGGAAGATGGCTTCGAGGAGGATCTCCTCGGAGACCTGGTTGGCGCCCGCCTCGACCATCACCACCGCCTCCTCGGTGCCCACGACCATCAGGTCGAGGTCCGAGACGTCGCGCTGGCTGTTGGTCGGGTTGAGGATGATCTCGCCTTCGATCAGGCCGACGCGCACGGCGCCCACCGGATGGTAGAAGGGGATGTTGGAGAGCACCAGCGCGATCGAGGCGCCGTTGATGGCCAGCACGTCCGGATCGTTCTCGCCGTCGGCCGAGAGGCAGAAGGCAATGATCTGGGTGTCGGCGATGTAGCCCTCCGGGAACAGGGGGCGCAGGGGGCGGTCGATCTGGCGAGAGGTGATGATCTCCTTCTCCGTCGGCCGGCCTTCGCGCTTGAAGAAGCCGCCCGGGATCTTGCCGGCGGCCGAGGTGTACTCACGGTAGTCGACCGTCAGGGGGAGGAAGTCGCGCTCGACGCCGGCTTTCAGGTCCATACAGGCGGTGGCGAGCACCACGGTGTCGCCGTAGCGCACGGTGCAGGAGCCATTTGCCTGTTTGGCCAGATAGCCGTTTTCGATGATCAGGGTCCCCTCCCCGATCTGGATCTCTTTACGCTGCCTCATAGATTTTCTTTTTCTTTCTTTCGCTTGTCTCTCGTAAGCCCGGATAGGGAAGATCATCCCGGCCAGCCGCGGTTGGGGGCCGCTCGGCGTGCCGGGACTACTCCTGCCGTCCGGGTGGAGGCCTGATCGGAGGGGAAAACTACTTGCGGAGCCCGAGACGCTCGATGGTGGTCCGGTAGCGCTCCACGTCCTTCCCCTTCAGATAGTCGAGCAGGCGGCGGCGGCGGCCCACCAGCTTGAGGAGGCCGCGGCGGCTGTGGTGATCCTTGGTGTGGGTCTTGAAGTGGTCGGTGAGCTCCGAGATACGGCTGGTCAGGAGAGCCACCTGGACTTCCGGGGATCCCGAATCGGTCTCATGGACCCGGTACTCTTCGACGATTCGACTTTTGATTTCCGTGGTTTGCGCCAAAGCAAACTCCTCCTTACATTCTTCTCCGCGCGGTAGTGTAGCACAGCGGCGCCGCGGCGTGTTTGGTGTTTTGAGCGTCAGCGAAAGACAACTCGGGGTTGAACGATGCCGACGCCGGCGGTACCGATCCGCTCGACGACGGTGCCGACGGCGATCATCTCGCGTCGCCGGTTGATCAGCTTGACCCAATCCCCCTCTTCGCCGGAGAGCTCGCGGACCAGCACGGTCTGGCCGTGGCTGATGCGCGTCTCCTGCTGCGGATCGGCGGTCACCTCGCCGAAGGGGAGGGGGATCTGGTCGAAGGGAATCCACGCCTGGCTGGGAGCTTCTCCCGCCGCCACCGCCGCCTCCAGGCCGGCGAGGGTGAGGGCCGCGTCGACGGAGAAGGAGCCGATCTTGGTGCGCCGCAGCGCCGCCAGGTGGCCGCCCACGCCGAGGGCCGCACCCAGGTCGTGGGCGAGGCCGCGCGCGTAGGTGCCCGACGAGCAGGCGAGACGGAAGCCGATGCGGCCGTCTTCGAGACCCTCCGGATGATCCAGGGGGGCCAGCTCGTAGACGGTGACCTCCTTGGGCTCGTCCGGAACCTCCTCGCCGCGCCGCGCCAGCTCATAGAACTTGACGCCGTTGACCTTCTTGGCGGAGTAGGGAGGCGGCTTCTGCTCGATCTCCCCCTCGAAGGCGTGCATGGCCGCGGCCACCGCCTCCCGGGTGAGCGCTGCCATCGCTTCGGGCGGCGCCTCGAACACCGTCTGCCCGGAGGCGTCGTAGGTGTCGGTGGCGCTGCCCAGCCGGAAGACGCCCTCGTAGACCTTCGGCGCGCGGATCAGGAAGCGGGTCAGGCGCGTCGCCGTCCCCAGGGTCAGCAGGAGCAGACCGGTGGCATCCGGATCGAGCGTGCCGCAGTGTCCGATTTTCTTCTGTTTGAGGAGGCGCCGCACCTTCTGCACCACATCGTGCGAGGTGAGGCCCGCCTCCTTGTCGACCAGCAGCAGTCCGTCCTTCATGCCTCTGCCGCCGCCCCCTTGTCCGCCAGGGCGGCGGCGAGCGCCGCCACGGCCTGCTGCTGGATCTCGCCGATCGCCGTCACTTCGCCGTCCACGGAGTAGCCGGCGGCATTGCGGTGCCCGCCGCCGCCGTGGTGGCGGGCGACCTTCTCCACGTCCACCTCGCCGCGGCTGCGCAGCGACACCTTGTGCGTCCCGTCCTCGCGCTGGCGGATCAGGGCCACCGCCTCGACGCCGGCGATGGTGCGCGGGTAGTCGATCAGCCCTTCGGAGTCGCCCGTCGCGGCTCCGGCCCTGGCGAACATCTCGGAGGTCAGGCGCACGGTGGCGATCCGGCCTTCCTCGTGCAGCTCCAGGGTCTGCAACATCTCGCCCACCAGGCGCAGCACCGGCAGCGGCTGGCTCTCGTAGAGCCACTGCGACACCTGCTCCGGATGCGCGCCGTCGCGCACCAGGGCGGCGGCGGCCTCGAAGGCCACCGGGGTGGCGTTCGAGAAGCGGAAGCCGCCGGTGTCGGTGACCAGGGTCAGGTAGAGGCAGTCCGCGGTCTCCGGCTCGAGGGTCACCTTGAGCCCCTGCGCCAGCCGGTAGACCATCTCGCCCACCGCCGGCGCCGCCGTGTCCACCCAGTTGATGGCGCCGTAGTGCTGGTTGCCCAGGTGGTGGTCGATGTTGACCACCGGCAGCGCCGAGAGGTGCTGCTCCAGACCGGTGCGGTCCGGGCTCGGGCATTCGAGCACGATGATGGCGTCGAAGACGTCGGGAAAGCCGGCCGGCGGCTCGGTGCCGGTGTGTATCCGCTCGCTGCCGGGCAGCGGCCGGTAGATGGTCGGCGTTTCGTCGCGGTTCCACACCACCGCGCCCTTCCCCATACGGCGCAACAAGCGGGCCAGACCGAGCTCGGAGCCGATGGCGTCGCCATCGGGGTTGACGTGGCTGGTCAGCAGGAACCGGTTACCTTGCCGGATCCGTCGCAGAAGATCTTCAGGAGCTTTCATCCCGACCATCATGCAGGCTCTCCAAGAGGTCTGAAATTTTCTGGCTGTGCTCGGCGCCACGGTCGAGCTCGAAAACAAGCTCCGGGGTCACCCGGGTGGTCAGACGGCGCGAAAGCTCGGTGCGCAGAAAGCCGCGGGCGTGCCGCAAAGCCTCCAGGGCACCCAGCCTCTGCGCCTCGTCGCCCAATGCCGAGACGCGAACGATCGCCCGGCGCATGTCCGGGGTGACCTCGACAGAGGTCAGGCTCACCAACTTGATGCGCGGGTCCTGGACTTCCCGTAACAGGAGGTCCGACAGCTCGGCCCGCACCAGGTCACCCATTCTGTTGGTGCGCCGTTTCATCGCAATCCCTCCAGGATCTGTGGATCCCAGCGGGTCAAATAGGCCTCGGGCTCACGGTCCACGAGGCTGTGGATCTCTTCCATCAACGTCTCCATCTCCCCTTCGCTGTTGGTCACCACCGCCAACGAGATCTCCGCCCGTTGGAGCAGGTCGTGAAAGTCCGTCTCGGCGACCGAGACCCGGCAGCGCTGGTGGATGCGATCCACCAGCGACTTCACGACGCGCCGTTTGTCTTTGAGGCTGCGGCTCGACGGGAGGTGGAGCTCAAAGCTGGAAATTCCGACGATCATCGGACCTCCTCGCCGGCCGGAAACCTCCGCGGTCCCCCTCCCCGGGTGGGGGAGGGGAGCCGAGATCAGAGGACCGGCGCCACCTCTTCGCGCTGGTAGGCTTCGATGATGTCGCCCGGCTTGAGGTCCTGGAACCGCTCGAGGCCGATGCCGCAGTCGAATCCGGCTCGCACTTCCGAGGCGTCGTCCTTGAACCGGCGCAGCGAAGCGATCTTGCCTTCGAAGATGACCCGGTTGTCGCGCAGCAGCCGGATCGACGCGGTGCGCGGAATGACTCCGTCGAGGACGTGACAGCCGGCGATCGTGCCCACCTTCGGCACCTTGAACGTGCTGCGCACCTCGGCCCGGCCGGTCGACACCTCGCGGAAGGTCGGATCGAGGAGGCCGGTCATCGCCTTGCGCAGCTCATCGAGCAGCTCGTAGATCACCGTGTGCAGGCGGATCTCGATCTCTTCCTTCTCGGCCAGCTCGACGGCGCTCCTCTCCGGCCGCACGTTGAAGCCGACGATGATCGCCTTCGACGCCGAGGCGAGGAGGACGTCGTTGGTGGAGATCGCGCCGACTCCGGCGTGCAGCACCTGCACCTTGACCTTGTCGGTGGAGAGCTTGGTCAACGCGTCGCGCAGCACTTCGAGAGAGCCCTGCACGTCGGCCTTGAGGACCACCGCCAGCTCCTTGACATCACCCACCTGGATGCGGTCGAAGAGCTGGGCGAGCGACATGCGGGCCGGAGCCGCGGTCGTCAGATCGCGCTGCCGGGTCTCCTGCGCACGGAAGCCCGCGATCCCGCGCGCCTGCGCCTCGTCGCTCACCACCTGGAGCAGGTCGCCGGCGTTCGGCAGGTCGTTGAAGCCGGTGACTTCCACCGGGGTCGACGGGCCCGCTTCCTGTGCCCTCTGGCCGAGGTCGTCGCTCATCGAGCGCACCCGGCCCCAGGCGGCGCCGGAAACGAAGACGTCCCCGACACGCAGTGTGCCGTTCTGCACCAGGACGGTGGACACGATGCCGCGGCCGACCTCCTTGCGCGCTTCGAGAACGGCACCCTGGGCGGAGATGTCGGGGTTGGCCTTCAGGTCCAGGATGTCGGCGGTGAGGAGGATCATCTCGAGCAGCTCTTTGATCCCCTCGCGCTTGAGCGCCGACAGCGGCACCATCACCGTGTCGCCACCCCAGTCCTCGGGTTGCAGACCCTGCTCGGAGAGCTCGCGCTTCACCCGGTCGGGGTTGGCGTTTGCCTTGTCGATCTTGTTGATCGCCACCACGATCGGCACCTTGGCGGCGCGCGCGTGGGCGATCGCCTCGATCGTCTGCGGCATGACGCCGTCGTCGGCCCCGACCACCAGCACCACGATGTCGGTCACCTTGGCGCCACGGGCACGCATCATGGTGAACGCCTCGTGGCCCGGGGTGTCGAGGAAGACGACCTGCCGGCCGTGGACCTCGACGTGATAGGCGCCGATGTGCTGGGTGATGCCACCGAACTCGCCCTCGGTGATCTTGGAGGAGCGGATGGCGTCGAGGAGCGAGGTCTTGCCGTGGTCGACGTGGCCCATGATGGTGACCACCGGCGCCCGCGTCACCCGCCCCTTGACCTCCGGCTGGTCGCCGGTGACGGCCTTGCCGGCCGCCTCCTGCTCCTCGCGGAGCTGCACCTCTTCTTCGAACGACACCACCATGGCGTCGACGCCGAGGTCCTTGGCGAGCTGCTCGGCGAGCGCCGGCTCCAGCACGTGGTTGATGTTGGCCAGGATGCCGCGGTCGAAGAGCGCCTTCATCAGGTCGCGCGCCTTGACGCCCAGCTTCTCGGCGAACTCGCGCAGCGTCATGCCCTCGCGGATCATCACCGGGCCTTGCGGCGGCGCCTTCTTGAAGGTGAGGAGCTTGCCGCCCTCTTCCTTCTCTTCTTCCTTGCGCTGGGCGGCGCGGCGGCCACGGCGGCTTGCCGGATCGGCATCCTCTTCGTCGTCGAGGCCGCTCAGCGCGCCCTTGTAGGCGGTGAGATCCTCGTCCTCGGCGGTGCGCAGGCCGGGCTTCTTGGTGCCCTTCTTCTTCTTCTTGTCGCGCTCGATCTGTTCCTGCGTGCGCTGCTCGGCGCGGCGCTTCAGCTCCTCGGTGCTGGGACCCCCGGACGGCTGGGACTGTCCCGCGCCGGAGCCGAGAGGCGGACGCCCGGGCGCCGGGCCGCGGCGGTCACCGCCGCCGCCCTGCGGCATGCTGCTGGGGCCGCGACGGTCGCCCATGCCACCGCCACCCTGCGGCATGCCCGGCCGGTTGCGGTCGCCGGGACTCTGCGGCATGCCCGGCCGGCTGGTGCCGGTACGGTCGCCTGTGCCTTGGGGCCGGCGGTCGGCGCCGCCACCCTGCGGCGCCGGTCCGCGGCGGTTCGGGTCGCTGCTCCCCGGGGCGCCGGGGCGCCGGGCGTCGCCGCCTCCGAGAGCCTGGGCGCGGCGCGCCTGGATCTCGGCGGGCGTCAATGGGGGCGGCAGCGGTCCGCGCCGGGAGGGGTGGATATAGCCACTCTCCTGGGGCAGCGGAGCGCGTCGGGACGGATGGAGATCGCCGCCGTGCGGCGTCTGGATCGGCTCGCGTCGCCCCGGCTGGCCCTCGCGGGTCGAGGGCGCCGCCGGCGGAGCCGTCGCCGCGGGTGGTGCGGCCGCCGGTGCGGTGCCGGGGGCACTCGCGGCGCTTGCCGCGGCAACCTCGACGAGGCCCGGCGCCGGCGCTTCGGTGGCCGTTGGAGTCATGGTGGCGTCCTGCTCGCCGTCCTGTTCCGGCTCCGCGGCCAGCGCCGCCGCCATCATCTCGGCATCGACGTCCTGGAACTGCATCAGCTCCTCGTCGGAGAACGCGGAGGACAGCGGCCGTTCGGACGCCGGCAGCGTCTGGATACGCGGCTCCACCTTCTGGATCAGCGTCCGGGGGCGGTTGGGGCGCAGCGGGTTGGTGGCCGGCCTGCGGGTTGGGGGCGGCGGTGCCGCGGCACGCCGGCGGGCGGGCTCGACCGGAGTCGGCTCGTCCCGCAGGATCACCTCGCGCGGATGCGGGAGCTTCTTGCCCTGCAGGATCGCCTGGATGATGTCGGTGTCGATGGCCGCGTCGTCGCCCTCGACCCGGACTCCGATGGACTTCAGCTTGAACACGAGGTCCTGGTTGGAGATACCCATCATCCGCGCGAGGTCCTGGACTCGAATCTTTCCCATAATCTTTGTCTCTGACTCCTATAAATACCGTACCCGCCCCACCCGGCCGGCGGCCGGCGCGCCAAGGCCCGCGGCCCTGGCGTTTATTCGTTCTCTCGTGTGTCCGGCTCTTCGCCCTCGTCCGGCGGCGTTTCCCCGGCGGCGGCTTCGGGCTCTTCGCCCGGCCACTGCACGGAGGCGCGCTGGTGCTCGCTCTCCTGGAACGCGCGGCTCAGCGCTGCCATGAAGTCGTCGTCGCCCATGGAGGAGGACGCTTCGGGAGCGCGGAACGTCTTGCCGATGTCGGCCGTCGCCCGTGCCGCCTGCTCCTCGTTCCACGTCTCGGCCCAGGCCACGATGCCGTCGGCGAGGTCCGCGTCCACCCCTTCGACTCCCAGGAGCTCGCCTTCGCCCGCCTCGAGGATCGCCTCGGGCGTGCCCAGGCCGGCCTCGCGCAGCCGGTCGGCCACCTCGGTGGAGACCCCCGGCGCAAGCCCGACGTCGGCGGACGGCCGTGCCCCCGGCGCCGGACCACCGATGGCGGTCTGGAGCATGCGGGCCAGCGCGTCGGCCACCTCGTCCTTGACGTCGCTCTCGCTCTTGATGTCGATGCGGCAGCCGATCAGCTCCGAGGCCAGGCGCACGTTCTGGCCGCGTTTGCCGATGGCGAGCGAGAGCTGCTCGTCCTCGACGATCACGTCGAGATGCGGCACCTCGCCCTGATGGGTGACCGAAACGCGGGTGATCTTGGCCGGCGCGAGAGCGCTCTGGGCGAAGGTCACCAGGTCGTCGCTGTACTCGATGATGTCGATCTTCTCGCCGCGCAGCTCGCGGATGATCGACTGCACGCGGGAGCCCTTCATGCCGACGCAGGCGCCGACCGGATCGACGTCGCGCTCGCGGCTGAACACCGCCACCTTGGCGCGCTCACCGGGCGCCCGCACGGCGTTCTTGATCACCACCGTGCCGTCGTAGATCTCCGGCACCTCGGTCTCGAACAGCTTGACCAGCAGGCGGGGATCGGTGCGCGACAGCACGATCTGCGGCCCCTTGGGCTGCTTGTGCACGTCGACGATGACGGCGCGGATGCGCTCGCCCTGGCTGTAGCGTTCATGGCGCGCCTGCTCGGAGCGCGGCACCACCGCCTCGGTGCGTCCGAGGTCGATGATGATGTCGCCGCGCTCGAAGCGCTTGACGGTGCCGTTCAGCACTTCGCCGACGCGGTCGATGTATTCGTTGTAGATGTTCTCGCGCTCGGCTTCCCGCACGCGCTGGTAGAGCACCTGCTTGGCCGACTGCGCGGCGATGCGCCCCAGGCCGTCGGTGGGGATGGGGAGGTGGACCTCGTCGCCGACCTGGGCGTCCTTCTTGTGGTCCTGGGCCTCGTCGACGGTCCACTCGGCGAGCGGATCCTCGACCTCTTCCACCACCTTCTTGACGATGAAGGCCTCGAACTTGCCGGTCTCACGGTCGAGACGCGCCCGCACCGGTTCCTTGATGCGATGTTGCTTCTTGGCCGCCGACGCCATGGCATCCTCGAGAGCGCCGATCCAGCGCTCGAGGTCGATGTCCTTCTCCCGGGCCACCTGGCGCAGGATCTCGTTCAAGTTCAGCTCAGCAGTTTGCGCTTGAGGCATTTTCAGTTTCCGTCCTATCTCCGTCTCACTCTAAAGCTCGATCTCGAGTCGAGCCTGCCGTATGTCGCGTAAGCTCATCTCCTGCCGCTCACCTTTCGGATCTTCGAGGACGACGACTCGGGCGTCTCCCTCAGGAGCGCCCTCAGCGAGGTCGAACGCCTCCAGGCGGCCGACCACCGTCTTCTTCCGCCGCGTCTCCGGGTCCTCCATCGTCACCCGCACCTTGCGCCCGACGAAGCGCGCATAGTCCCGCGCTTTGACGAGCAGCCGGTCGAGCCCGGGGGAAGACACCTCCAACAGATATCGGCTCTTGCCGAAGTCCACGACGTCGAGCCACGCGGAAGCCAGCTTCGACACGTGCTCGCAGTCGGCCAACGTGACTCCATCCGGCTTGTCGATGAACAGGCGGAGAATCCCACCCTTGATCTCGACGTGGACCAGCTCACATCCGGCGGCATCCGCGATCTGCTCGAGCTCCGGCTGGATCTCGGCGATCCTGCCCCCGCCCTTGGTCGCTTCACTCATGATGCCCGCCCCTGGATCGAAAAGCCGTCCTTGCCCAAGAACAAAAAAAGTGGGCAGAACATGCCCACTCCTTACCGACCGTCACGGTCAGGGCAAGCTGGCGGCCTTAGTATAGAGGAGGTTGGCCCAAGGCTCAAGGACGGCCTCTGGGAGCTCCTGGGGAATCCGTCGGCGGGTGGCCGAGATCAGATCGGATCTCCGTCGTAATGTTGGCCGTAATCTTCGGCGTCCACAATGGGGATCAAGAAGGGGTGGACGGAAGGAGTCAGCAGCGTCTGACGACGTTCCTCCAACGTCCTCCCTCTTCCCTCCTAAAGGCCCGAGAGGGCCTCTTTTTTTGCCCCCGGCATACAATCCCGCCCGCGGAGGTTCGTTCTTCATGGCGATCAGCATCTTCGATCTCTTCACCATCGGCATCGGGCCGTCGAGCTCCCACACGGTGGGGCCGATGCGGGCGGCGCGGCGCTTTGCGGAGTCTTTGGCGACGGACGGGGTCCTCGCCGGGGTGGAGCGGGTGCGGGTGGAGCTGTTCGGCTCGCTCGCGATGACGGGCAAGGGGCACGGCACGGACCGCGCCGTGCTCATCGGTCTCGAAGGCGAGACGCCCGAGGAGGTCGATCCGGCGTGCATGCCGGCGCGGGTGGCGGAGATCCGCAAAGGTGGACGGATCGCTCTCGGCGGCCGGCACGAGATCCCGTTCGCCGAGAAGACCGATCTGGTGTTCAACCGCAAGGACCTCCTGCCGGTCCACTCGAACGGCATGCGCTTCACCGCGCTCGACGCCGCGGGCGCCGTTCTCGCCGAGCGGATCTACTACTCGGTCGGCGGCGGCTTCGTGGTCAACGAGGGAGCGACGGGGGAGGATCATCTGGTCGCCGATCAGACGGTGCAGCCGCATCCGTTCGGGTCCGCTGAAGAGCTGCTGGCGCGCTGCGAGGAGACCGGCAAGCCGATCTGGCGGCTGATGCTGGAGAACGAGCTGGCCTGGCGGAGCGAGGCCGAAATCCGCAACGGGCTGCTGCAGATCTGGGACGCCATGCGCCAGTGCGTCGCGCGCGGCTGCCGCGAGACTGGCGTGCTCCCCGGCGGCCTCAAGGTGCCTCGCCGCGCGCCGCAGCTTTTTGAAGAGCTGTCGTCCCGCCCGGAGGAAGGGTTCAAGGACCCGCTCACCGTGCTCGACTGGGTGAATCTCTACGCGCTGGCGGTGAACGAAGAGAACGCCGCCGGCGGCCGGGTGGTGACGGCGCCGACCAACGGCGCGGCCGGGATCGTGCCGGCGGTGCTCCACTACTACCGGCGCTTCATCCCCGGCGCCGACGACGAGGGGGTGATCCGCTTCCTGCTCACCGCGGCGGCGGTCGGCATCCTCTACAAGGAGAACGCCTCGATCTCCGGCGCCGAGGTGGGCTGCCAGGGAGAGGTCGGCGTCGCCTGCTCGATGGCTGCCGCCGGCCTCTGCGCGGTCCTCGGCGGCACCGACGCCCAGGTGGAGAACGCCGCCGAGATCGGCATGGAGCACAACCTCGGGCTGACCTGCGATCCGGTGGGCGGCCTGGTGCAGATCCCCTGCATCGAGCGCAACGCCATGGGCTCGGTGAAGGCGATCAACGCCTCGCGCATCGCTCTCCGCGGCGACGGCTCGCACAAGGTCTCCCTCGACCGGGTCATCAAGACGATGCGCGAGACCGGCGCCGACATGAAGACCAAGTACAAGGAGACCTCCCGCGGCGGCCTGGCGATCAACGTGATCGAGTGCTGAGGAAGGGGCGCCCTCAGTCGTTCTCGGCCAGCCCCAGAATCTCCTGCGAGGGATCCAGCCGGTCCCAGACCATGCCGCCCACGCGGGCGATCAGCAGCACCTTGGAGCCGAGGAGCGCGGCGGCGACGAGGGTGAAGAGGGGGAGCTCCCAGAGGTGGAGCGGCGCTCCGAGGAAGATGTGGAGCGCCACGGCGGCGGCCAGCACGAGCAGGGTCGGCAGCGTCGCGACCGTCATCGCCAGCAGGTAGCCGATCATCACCAGCATCCTCTGGCCCAGGACGGCCGTCCCCCGGCGGCTGGAGTGGCCGCCCAGCCCGATCCAGCTCGGCAGGACCAGGACGGCGAGATTCTGCAGGGCGATCGACAGGAGCGCGACCGCCATCCCGGTGACCAGGGCGCTGCCGAGGACCACCGGCAGGGCGAGGACCGGGGGCAGACCGCCGAAAATCGCTCGCGGGAGGACCTGAACGCGGTCCGCGCCGCGCCCCCAGGCATCGCCGACCACCGCGGAGGTCAGCAGGACGCAACCCATGAGGAGGGTGAAGAAGACGTTGACCGCCGGCGCCAGGATCTCGGCCAGCACCAGGCGCCGGCCGGCGAGCGGCCAGGTGCGTAACACTTCGACGTGCAGAAGGTCGTTGCGCAGATCGTTGCGCAGGATCATGCCGGCGAGGAGCGGGATGCCGGCCATCAGCGCGATGCCGGCCACCGTCAGCACGGCGGAGACGGCCTGGCCCAAGGCGGCGTCGGCGGCGGTCGCGGCGACCAGCGCGACGGCCAGAAAGGCGGCGACCCGGGAGAGCGGGGTGCGGCCGCGGAGCATGAGGTTCTTCCACAGGATGGCCACCTCGGGCCGCCCGGCTGGTGACAGGCGGAACGGCTCACGGTGCCGGCCGGCGCTGGCGCGGCCGCGCGCCCGGAGCACTTGCCGGGAGAGCCCCTTGCGCGCGCTCTCCCGGCGCGCCCGCTCCAGGGTCGCCTCCTCGAACGAGGCGCGCGAATGCACGACCCAGACGGTGTGCAGCGCCACGACCACGAGCAGGAGGGCGAAGCCGAGCGAGGATGGCACCATGACCCCCGGTGTCCCCGCCATGGGCCGCGTCAGCCAGGCCAACGGCGCCAGGAGCTTGCCGGCGAGGCCGCCCTCCACCGAACGCACCAGAGCGAGTGCGAAGGCTCCGGGATCGGCCTGGAAGGTGGACGGCCTGGCCGCCTGCCACGCCGCGCTCAGACCGATGAGGACGGGGACCCACCAGGCGGCGGCGAGGGTGACCGCGGCGGCGCGGCGCAGCCAGGCGGCCCGGGGAGGCAGCTCCTTGAGGCGTGCTTTCCACAGGCTGATCCCCTTGAGATGGAGATCGGCCAGGGTGAGCAGGGCCCACAGCCCGAAGGCGCCGGCCAGCGTCCCTCCGCCGGACCGGCCGCCGCGGACGAGGTAGATCACCAGCACACTGGTGATGATCCCGGGCTGCTGGCGCAACAGGGAGTAGAGGATGATCTGCCGGCGGGGCACTGGAGCCGGGAGGAGGAAGTCGATCTCCGTCTCGTTGAGGCGGAGCGCCGGCCGCGACGACGCCAGGATCCAGACGAAGGTCACGACAGTGGCGAGCACGAGCCCGAGGCCCAGATGGAAGGCGTCGTCGTACTGCACGGCAATCTGAGGGCCGTGCCGGGAGGAGGAGCCGCCGCCGAAGAGCCGGGGGGAGAGCACCAGGGCGAAATAGGCGAGGCCGGCGAGGAAGGCGATCAGGTAGCGGGGCTGGCGCAGCAGGCGCGCCCGGCGCAGCAGGCGGCCGCGCACGCTCAGCAGGATGAGGTCGAGCAGCCCGCGGTTCACCCGGCGCCTTCCGTGGCGCGCAGGAAGACCTCCTCGAGATCGGCGTCGGCGTCGAGGTCCGGCAGCGAGGCGCGGATCTCCGCCAGCGTCCCCTCGGCCACCTTGCGGCCGGTGCGCAGGATGGCGATGCGGCTGCAGATCTCCTGCACGAGGTGGAGGAGATGCGAGGAGACGATCACCGACGTTCCGGCTTCCGCCTGCTCGATGACAGTGCGCTTCATCCGCCGCATGGCGCCGGGGTCGAGACCGGTGAGCGGCTCGTCGAGGATCAGCGCCTGCGGCTGATGGAGGAGGGCCGCGGCGATCATCAGCTTCTGCTTCATGCCGCGGGACAGCTCGGACGGGAACGCGTCGCGCCGGTCGGCGAGCTCGAAGCGGGCGAGCAACTCGCTGCTGCGCTCGACGGCGTCGCCGACTCCATAAATACGCGCGACCACCCGCAGGTGGTCCATCACGGTCAGGTTCTCGAACAGCCGCGGCTCGTCCGAAACGAAGGCGAGCTGCCGGCGCGCCTCCTCGGGCGCGGTTTTGAGGTCATGGCCGGCGATTTCGATCCGGCCGGACGTGGGGGGGAGGATACCGGCGAGGCAGCGCAGGGTCGTCGTCTTGCCGGCACCGTTCGGCCCCACCAACCCAAGGATCTCGCCACGGCCCACGGTGAGGGACAGATCGTCCACCGCCGGCGTTGTACCGTAGACCTTGACCAGATTCTCAATGCGGATCATGGTGCCGCCTCACCCTGAGCCGCAAAGTACCCGCGGCCCTGAGCCCGGGCTCAGCTCTGACTCTCGTCCGGGGTCGGTGCCTCTTCGATCTTCTGCTCACGGACCGCGTCTCCCCAGTCGATCGTGGGGTCGTTCATCGGATCGTCGCCGACCTTTGGGCCCGTCTTCTTCTGCTCCCGCCGCTCCTCTCGCTTCGCCAACTTCTCTTGTGCCGCCTGCTTGCGCGCTCTTTCCCGTTGCCGGCGAGCCATGGCTGCCTGGTTCGACATCCGACCTCCTTCAATTTCTTCGTGGTGCAGGTCTCTACAGCGCCTATTCTAGCAGCCGGAGGCCCAGGACGCTGGCGCTGCCCTCCAAGCATACGATAGAGGCCAACCCAGGGTGGGTGAAACCTTCCAGGGACTTCCCTCGTTTCAGCGAGAGAAGCTGATAGTCTCACATCGCTCGACCGATTGACGACCGAGGAGAGAGATCCATGCATCCGCATGCCGAGCTGATCCAGACGTTCTACCAGGCTTTCCAGAAGCGCGACGCCGCGGGCATGGCGGCTTGCTACGCCCCCGACGTCCGCTTCTCTGATCCCGTTTTCCAGGACCTGCGCGGCTTCCGGGCCGGCGCCATGTGGCAGATGCTGTGCGAGCGCGGCAAGGACCTCGAGCTGGAGTGGAGCGGCATCGAGGCGAACGACCAAGTCGGCCGCGCCGCGTGGCAGGCCTGGTACACCTTCAGCGGCACCGGCCGCAGCGTCCACAACCAGATCACCGCCCGCTTCGAGTTCGCGGACGGCAAGATCCGGTCGCATCAGGACAACTTCAGTCTCTGGAGGTGGTCCGGCCAGGCGCTCGGCCTCAAGGGGCAACTGCTCGGCTGGGCGCCCCCGGTGCAGAACGCCATCCGCAAGCAGGCGATCAAGGGGCTCGACGACTTCATCGCCAAGCGCGGCCTGCACGCGTAGTCATCAACCGTTCAGCAGAAAATCGAGGGAGCTGCCGGGAGCGTGCTCCCGCGGCTCCTGGCCGCGGGCGAAGATGCGCGCCCCGGTCGTGCCGTCGAGCGTGAGCCGCTCCCCTTCGATCCGCAGCCAGCACCCCTCGCGCAGGCCGACGACCACGGAGGTGTTCTCCTCGTGGAACTGGCGGATGCGCTCCTCGCGGGTCTCGCCCTGATGGGTCGAGCCCGGATCCGGATCGATGTAGTGCGGGTTGATGTTGAAGGGCACGAGGGAGATGCCGGTGAAGCTCGGCGGCTCGACGATGGGCATGTCGTTGGTGGTCTTGATGCTGATGCACGCCACATTGGAGCCGGCGCTGCTGCCGACGTACGGCATGCCGTCCTCGGCCCGCTCGCGGAGCGCGGTGAGGAGGCCGGTGCGGTAGATCCAGTCGAGCAGGCGGAAGGTGTTGCCGCCGCCGATGAACACCGCGTCCGCCGCCCGCAGGGCCGCGACCGGGTCCGCCGCTTCGTGAACCGACGTGCAGTCATAGCCCAACTGGGACATGCGTTCCCGGGTGCGCCGGCTGTAGCCGTCATGGTCCGACATTGCATAAGGGACGAAAGCCACCCGCCGCGCGCCGCCCAGGAAGTCCTGGATCACCGCCGCGCAGTGGTCGAGATACCCGCTGCCATGCTGGGTCGAATTGCTGATCAAGAGGAGCCGTTTGGACATAGGTTGCGAAGGCTAACACGGCTCGGGCCGGACCGAGCCGTTCGTCCTCGTGGCTCCTCGTGTTTCCGCGTGCCTACGGCGCCAGCCGCACCCCGTCGATCTGGAAGCGGAAGGCTCCCAGATCCGGGCCGGCGCCGAGGAAGACGCCCATCAGGCCGTGCGGATCGATGCCGCCGAAGTCGGAAAGTGGGAAGGCGTAGCGCTTCCACTCCGGGCCGGCGACAAAAGTCTTCTGGACCGGCATCATTCCCACGTTGGTGGCGAAGAGCAGGATCTGATAAGTGCGGCCGTCGCCTTTGGCCCAGAAGACCAGCTCCTTGGCGGCGGAGAGGTCGGCCGGCGCCATGGGCCGCGCGCCGGGGTAGTACATCTGGCCGGCCCAGGGGAAGCTGAAGCCCGGCTTCACCTCACCGGAAATCTCCAGCGCCTTTGCGCTGCCGTCGGCGCCGCCGTCCACCACGGCCTTCTGCACCACCGAGGCGCCGCCGCGGATCGAGTCGGTCGAGTCCTGCCAGCCGGAGCCGAAGCGGGCCGCCAGGGAGCCGTCCTCGAAGTCGCTGATCAGGCCGTCCGGCCCCAGCTTCACGGCCGCGGCCGGCGCTTCCGGCGGAGCCACTGGTGCCAGCGGCCTCTCGACCGGCTTGCCGCCCTTCCAGATGCGGACGATGTTGCGCGTGTCCGTGATGTCTTTGCGGGGATCGCCGCCGACGAGGAGGAGGTCCGCCCGGAGGCCGGGCGCGATCCGTCCGCGGTCGTTCAGATGGAAGAGGCGGGCCGGCACGGAGGTGGCCGCGGCGAGCGCCTGCTCCGGCGTGAGCCCGGCCTTCACCAGCAACTCGAGCTCGCGGTGGATGCTGGCCCCGTGGGTCGTGCCCGGGTTCGGCGCATCGGTGCCGGCGAGGATCGGCACGCCGGCGGCCTGCAGTTGGCGGACGGCGTCGAGAGCGTACTGGAAGGTGCTGGCGTGGCGGGGGAACGTCTTCGAGAGATTGGCGATCTCGTCCGGGGCCAGGTACTCCTTGAGGCGGAGGTCCGTGGTCAGCGATTTGCCGCTGGCCGTGCCGGTGATGCTCTCGATCACGGTCAAGGTGGGAGCGACGAACGCTTTCTTCTGCGCCACGAGATGGATGAACGCCGGGTCCGGCGCCTCGTCGGCGAAGATGTGGACCAGACCGTCGGCGCCGGCCTCGATGTCCCGCCGGGCCGCCGCCTGGGTGCTGATGTGGACGACCGCCATCTTCCCCTGCTGGTGGGCCGCCTGCACCACGGCGGCGAGGGTCGGCGGGTCGAGGGTCGGGATCTTGCGGCCCACCGACGTGCCGTCCTCGTCCACGATCTTGATGTAGTCCGACCCTTCGGCGACGCGGGCGGCCACCCAAGCGGAAGCTTCCTCAGGCTTGGAGAGGGTGGGAATCGCCACGCCGTATTCCGTTCCATGCCCGCCGGGGGCGGTGGCGAGAACGCCGGCGCTGAACAGGTCTGCCCGGCCGGGTGCGCCGCCGGGAGCCGCCTGCTGGGCGCGCATGCTCTTGGCGAAGGTCGGGTCGCTGAACATGTCGAGCTCGGTGGTGACGCCGAACACCAGGGCGCGCTGCAGCGCCTCGCCCCAGGTGTGGGTGTGGCAGTCGATGAGGCCGGGCAGCAGCACGCCGCCGCCGCCGTCGACGATGGTGGCTCCCTCGGGGATCGCCGCCGTCGGTCCGACGGCTTCGATCTTGCCGCCGCGGACGACGACGATCGACTTGGGGAGGAAGCTCGTGCCGTCGAACAGGCGCACGTTGGTGATGGCGAAAACGTCCGGCGCCTTCGGACTTTCCGGCGCCGCCGCGGCGTGCGCGGCGAGCGGGAGGAGGGCGAAGGCGAAGAGAAGGAAGAGGACGGCGCGAAGTCGGTTCATGGATTCTGATCCTTTCACGGATGACTACGACGTGAGGGGATCATCGGATGGCCGGACGCCGCGTTCCAGTCACGGTGGTCACCTGATGGGCGTGACACTTGTCATCACTTGTCATGGGGCCATGCCGGTTTCCGTCATCCGCGGCCGCGCGACCGGTTTTCCGCCTTTCCAGATGCGGACGATGGCGCGTGTCGCCGTGATGTCCTTGAGCGGATCGCCGGTCACCAGCACGAGGTCGGCGCGCAGGCCGGGCGCGATGCGTCCGCGGTCCTTGAGACGGAAGGCGCGGGCCGGCACCGACGTGGCGGCGGCGAGCGCCTGCTGCGGTGTCATGCCGGCCTCGACCAGCAGCTCCATTTCGCGGTGGATGCTCACCCCGTGCGCCGTCCCCGGGTTCGGCGCGTCGGTGCCGGCGAGCACCGGCACTCCGGCGTCGCGCAGCCGGCGGACGGTCTCGAAGGCGTACTTCAGCTCGCCGTTCCCCTTGGCCCACTGGTGCAGATTCGCCACCTCCTCCGGCTCCAGGTAGTCCTTGAGGCGGGGATCGATGGCGAGACCCTTGCCGCTCGCCATCCCCGAGGCGGTGGTGCTCTGGAGGACGGTCAGGGTCGGGATGACGAACGCCTTGTGCTTCACCGCGGAGCGGATGAAGTCTTGATTCGGCGGCGTGTCGGCGAAGAGGTGGACGAGGCCGTCGGCGTCGGATTCGATCGCCCGCAACGCCGAAGCCTGGGAGCTGATGTGGACCACCGCCAGCTTGCCCCGCTTGTGCGCCGCGCGGATCAGCGCCGCGATGGTCGGCGGACTCAGAGTGGGGATCTTCATATTGAAGGTGGCGGCGGTCTCGTCGACGATCTTGATGTAGTCCGACCCCTCGGCGAGGCGGTCGTCCACCCAGCCCTGCGCCTCCTCGGGGCGGGTGAGGGTCGGAGCCGGCAGCCCATATTCCGTTCCATGCCCGTTGGGAACGGTCGCGAGGCTGCCGGCGCTGAACAGGTCCGCCCGGTCGGCCGCGCCGCCGGGAGCCGCCTGCTCGGCGCGCGCCGAGCGCGCGAAGCCCGGATCGGTGAACATGTCGAGCTCGGTCGTCACGCCGAACACCAGGGCGCGCCGCAGCGACTCGGTGAAGGCGTGCGTGTGGGCGTCGATGAACCCGGGCAGCAACGTCCCGCCGCCGCCGTCGACGACCTCCGCCCCCGGCGGCACCTTGAGCTGCGGACCGATCGCCTCGATCGTGCCGTCGCGCACCACCACGACCGCCTTGGGGATCAGCTCCGCGCCGTCGAAGACGCGCACGTTGGTGATGGCGAATGCGGTGGACGGGGCGGGAGCCCCCGGGACGGCGGCGGTCGGCAGGAGCAGCGCAGCCAGAGCGAGTGTGAGGAGAAGCAGGAAGAACGCATGGAACCGGTTCATGGGGCGCCATCCTATATCCTTGCGGCGTGATGACAATGCGTGCGGCGGTAATCGATGGATATGGGGGCAGCGACCGGCTGGAGGTGCGGGAGATCGAACGCCCGGCGCCCGGCGCCGGGCAGCTCCTGGTGCGGGTGCGCGCGGCGGGCGTCAATCCCCTGGACTGGAAGGTGCGGCGCGGGGATCTCCGCTTCGTCATGCCGCAGAAGTTTCCCTGGGTGCCCGGCTACGAGGCGGCCGGCATCGTCGAGGAGATCGGCGTCGAGGTCGACAGCTTCGCGCCCGGCGACGCGGTGCATGCCTTCGTGAAGGGTGCCGGGGCGTGCGCTGAATTCGCCGTCGTCGACGCCGATGCGGCGGCGATGGTGCCCGACGGACTCGCTTTCGAAGACGCGGCGGCGGTGCCGTTGGCGGCTCTGACGGCCTGGCAGGCGCTGGTCGACCGCGGCGAGCTGGCGGCGGGGGAGCGGGTGCTGGTCAACGGCGGAGCGGGCGGCGTCGGCCATTTCGCCGTCCAGATCGCCGCGGCGCTCGGCGCCCGGGTCACCGCGGTCGCCAGCGCGCGGAATCAGGACTTCCTCCGCGAGCTGGGAGCCGTGCGGACGATCGACTATGAGAGCGACGACTTCACCCGCGACGAGGAGACCTATGACGTGGTCTTCGACGCCGCGGGGACGAGCAACTTCCGGTGCTGCGACCTGATCCTCGGCGAGGGCGGCATCTATGTCACCACCAACGTCGGCCCGCTCGCCTTTCTCCACTCCCTCCGCACCAGCCTCGGAAGCCTCTTCGGCACCGCTCGCCGGGCGCGCTGGGTGAGCGTCCAGCCGAGCGGCAAGAACCTGGCGGAGATCGACGGTCTCATCCTGCGCGGCAGAGTGCGGCCGCACGTCGACCGGGTCTTTTCTCTGGAGGAGGTCCGCCAGGCGCACGACGCGAGCGAGGCGGGAGGCGGGCGGGGAAAGATCGTGGTGCGGGTGCAGTAAGAAGCCTGTTGTCGATCTCTGCACAAGCTGCATCGACGGCGCAGTCGGGCGGGGGACCGTCCGTCCGCCCAGGGAGCTACGCGGTCAGCAACTCGAATCCGTGGTCGGTAAAGTGCTTGTCGAAGGCGAAGGCCCGCTTGAGGTTTTGCCGACGCATGACTTCGAAGCTGGAACAATCGACGAGACTCAAGCTGCGCTTGGAGGCTGCCAGGAACGCGTCGAGGGCGGCTCGATGAGCCTCGGAGCTCAGCCAGTAGATATCGAGCAGCGGAACGATCTCGTTCTCGACAGCATGCACGGCCTCCATCCCGAGGCGGCGTTGGACCAGAGCGAACGTCTCAACCAGGATGTAGTTCGAGGAGGCCAGTTTCTCGTCGGATGCAAGCAGTTTCTGCCAGATGAAGTCCGCTTCCGCATGGCGCAGATCGTCGGCATCCAGGACCGCGAGAATGGCCGACGTGTCGAGGAAGATCATCAGCCGCGGAAGGAGTCTTCGAGATAGCGGTCGTGCTCTGTGGAGAGATCCGGGAGCCCGGACCGGTAGCGCCCGCTGAGGGCCGCAGCGCGATGTCTCAGATCGGGGCGGAGGTGGCCGCGCTCGTTTCGCAGGAGCTCATCGACCCCCGCGCGGACCAGCTCCGAGACCGATTTCCCTTCGTGGGAGGCGATCTCCTCGAGGAGCCTGTTCTGCTCGTCGGTCAGCTCGATGTGCCGGGTCACCATGAGGTCTGAGTTTAGCATTCCGAGAGGCGCGCGCGGGAGAGGGGGCGGGGGTGAGGGCCCGGGAGGGAGAAAGCCCCAGCTCACCCGCGAAGCGGCGCTGAAAGGCGCCGTCCCTTTTGGTGTTTTGTGGTAGACTCGCGAGATTCCAATTTGGAGGTGCAGTAATGTCTCTTCTTGACATCGAGGATGGGAAGAGGCGCAGGCTGTTGCCGGGAGAGGAGATCCGGCGCCAGGCTGTGCTTCCGGGGGGGGCAGGTGGCGACTCCTGCGATCCATTCGTCGGAGTGAGTGAAGCGATCCGCGCGCTGGCGGCGATGGCGCACCGGATCGCGACGACGGGCAGCTCGGTTCTTCTCCTGGGGGAGACGGGAACCGGGAAGGGAGTGCTGGCCTCCTGGCTGCACCGGCACAGCCGGCGCTCCGGCGAGCCGTTCGTCGATCTCAACTGCGCCGGGCTGTCCGCGGAGTTTCTGGAGAGCGAGCTCTTCGGACATGAGCGCGGCTCCTTCACCGGCGCCGTCGCCACCAAGCCGGGTCTGCTCGAGATGGCGGAGCAGGGGACCGCTTTTCTCGACGAGATCGGCGACCTCGAAACCGCGCTGCAGCCCAAGTTGCTGAAGGTTCTCGAGGAAAAGAGGTTTCGCCGCCTCGGCGGCGTGCAGGACCGGCGGGTCGACGTTTGGCTCATCGCGGCGACCCACCGCAACCTGTCACGCCTGGTGCAGCAGGAACGCTTCCGTGCTGATCTGTATTTTCGGATCAGCACTTTCCCCATGGTCCTGCCGCCTCTGCGCGAGCGCCGGGAGGACATCCTGCCGCTCGCCGCGTCTCTGCTCTCCGGGTTCCGCGGCGACAGCAGCCGCCCTCCGGAGCTGACCTCCGCGGCGGCGCAGGCCCTCCGGCGGTATCACTGGCCGGGCAACATCCGGGAGCTGCGCAACGTGCTGGAGCGCACCATCCTCTGCCGCGGCGGCGACGTGATCGACGAGGGGGACCTCTGTTTCGACGGGGCGTATGGCCCGCCCGCCGAAGAGGCGATGCAGGGCGGCTCTGCTCTCACTCTCGAAGAAGTGATGCGGCGCCACATCTTCCAGGTTCTCGGGGCGGAGGAAGGCGACGTGCAGCGAGCGGCGCAAGTGCTTGGAATTCCCAAGAGCTCTCTGTACCAGAAAATCAAGAAATATGGCTTCAGCCTTTGGGAGCTGAAGTCCGGGGAGTCGACATGCAACCGACCAAAGTCCTGGTGATCGACGATTCAAAATTGATTCATACGATGTTCTCGGCGATGTTCCCGAAAGTTCCGCTGGTGCACGCCATGGACGGGATGGATGCGTTGCGCAGGCTGGGCGAGCACCCCGAGGTCGACCTCATTTTTCTCGACATCAACATGCCGCGGATGAACGGGCTCGAATTGCTCGACCGGTTGAAGGCCGACGAGGTGCTGGCCCGCGTCCCGGTGGTGATCGTCAGCACGGAAGGGAAGGAGCAGGACACCGTGCGCGGATTGCAAAAGGGCGCTGCCGCCTATGTCAAGAAACCGTTCCGCAGTGAGGCCGTCCGCGAGCTCGTCGGCCGGCTGCCGGAGCCGGCACGGGAGATGTAGGCGCCGGCCGGCGCCGGACGGCGCTTCAACCGCCGCCGAGCAGGTCGCGCAGTCGCGGGCCGATTTGCGCCAGCGGCAGCTCCTCGCGGACGGCGCCCGCTTCGGCGGCGGCTTTGGGCATGCCGTAGACGGTGGAGGTGGCCCGGTCCTGGGCGATGGTGTACGCCCCTGCCTGGGAGAGCCGCACCATGCCGGCGGCGCCGTCCCGTCCCATCCCGGTGAGGAGCACGGCGAGCGTGCGCGCGCCGGCGGCGGCTTCGGCCGTGCTGAACAGGAGATCGACCGACGGGGCGCTCGGCAGATCCGGCCGGAGGCCCTCCAGCGCCGCCCGCAACCGCGCCCCGTGCCGCTCGATCCGCAGATGGTGGCCGCCGGGCGCGATGTAGACCGCCGCCGGCAGGAGAGGCTCGCCGTCCGCCGCTTCGCGGACGCGGAGCGGCAGGCAGCCGTCGAGCCGCTCGGCGAACGCACGGGTGAACCGCGCCGGCATGTGCTGCGCGATGACCGCAGGCACCGGGAGGTGCGGACCGAGATCGCGGAGGATCGTTTCCAGGGCCTGCGGACCGCCGGTCGATGCGCCGAGGACGAGGATTTCGACCGCGGTGCGCTTTCCTCCCCCCTGGGAGGGCGGCGGTCGGGACAGGAGGGAGGTCAGGGGGGCGCCGCCTTCAGATACCACCACCTGGCGGATCTTCTCGCACAGCGCACCGCGCAGGGCCTCGAAGTCCACCAGGGAGACGCTCTGCTTGTCGACGAAATCCACCGCCCCCCGGTACAGGGCTTCGAGGGTCAGCGGCGCGCCGCGGCCGGAGTGGGTGGAGAGGATGATCACCGGCGTCGGCCGGCGGGCCATGAGCGCTTCCAGGGTCGCCATCCCGCCGAGGCCGGGCATCGACAGATCGAGGATGACGGCGTCCGGAGCCCAGGCGTCCAGGTGCTCCAGGAGCTCTTCCCCCGCCCCCGCGGCGCCGACGAGGCACATGTCGTCTTCCGCCTCCAGCATGTGGGTGACGGCGCGGCGGATGAACGAGGAATCGTCGGCGATGGCGACGCGGATGGTTTTCACGGCTCTGCTCTCCGATAGATGAGCGAGTCGCCCAGGCGCACGCTGTGGAGCTGGGGATATTTGCCGATGATCGACTCGGAATGGCCGAGGAACAGCAGGCCGCCGGGCCGCAGGACCTGCGCGAAGTTGGCCACCGCACGCTGGCAGGCGGCCTCGGAGAAATAGATCAGCACATTGCGGCAGAAGACGCAGTCATAGGGAACGCCATCCCAGAACGAGGCGACCTGGAGCAGGTTGGCGACGCGGAAGCGGACGCCCTCACAGTAGGGCCGGCGCACCTGCCAACGGTCGACGCCGGCCGGGGTGAGCAGCCGCGCGGTCTGCTCGGCGTCGAGGGCGCGCAGCGAGTTGCGCCCGTATTCGGCCCGCCGGGCGCGTTCGATCTGCCGCGCGTCGACGTCGAAGGCCTCGATCTCGACGCGGGCGCGTGCCAGGGGCACCGAAGCCTGGTGGGCGGCCAGGCGCAACGAGTAGGCCTCTTCACCCGACGAGCAGCCGGCGCAGAGGATGCGGAGTGCGCCGGGCCGGGCCGTATGGAGCAGAAGCTCGTCGAAGCCGCGCCTGACGAGGGCTTCGAAATGGCGCGGCTCGCGCCAGAAGTAGGTCTCGTTGTTGGTGAGCAGCTCGGCCAGGCGGGGCACCTCGCGCTCCCGGTCGCACTTCAGGAGCAGGTAATAGTCCATGAAGCGTTGCAGGTGCAGCGCCTGGAGCCGCGGCCACAGGCGTGACTCCAGGATCTGCCGCTTGTGCTCCGCAAAGTGGAGCCCGAGCTCGTCGCCGATGACCTCGTTGAGGAGGAGGAGCTCTTCGAGGGAGAGGGTCGGCCGCGGCGCCCGGGAGGTCATCGGCTCACTCGGTGGTCGCAGGGAGATCGGGGAGCTCGGCGAGTGCGGTGATCGCGGTGAGGGCACGATGGGCGACGGCCGGCACCGGGTCCGCGGCGAGGAGGGCGAGCGCAGGCCGGTTCCCGGCTTGCGGACAGCGGACCAGGGCTTCCGCCGCGGCGAGGCGGATGTACCAGTCCGGGTGGCCGGCCACGGCGCGGAAGAGCGGCGCGTCCTCGGCCTCGGCGCAGAGCGACAGAGCCTTGTAGAGGAGGCGGGCGTCCGCCCCGTCGCGGCCCGGGATGCGGTCGCGCAGCTCGGCGCGGACCTGCGGGCCGCCGATCCTGCCCAGGCTGTCGAGGACCAGCGGCGCGAGGTCCTGCCGGGCCGCCAGCAGGTCGAGCAGCAGCGGCGTGCTCTCCCGGTCGCGCAGCTCGCCGAAGGCGCGCACCAGGGCGGGGGCGGGGTGCTCGCGCGCCACCCGGCGCAGCGACGGCAGAAGCTCGCGCAGGCCGGCGCGGCAGGCCACGCCGGCTGCCGGCGGCCCCATTTCAGCCGGCGCCTCGTGCAGCCACTTCTCCCACGGCAGGTGGCGCATGAGGGGGCGGAGGTCCGCCAACTGCTCCAGCATGACGGCACGGCTGGCCGGGGGCAGAGCCTGCAGCGCGGCCGTCGACCGCGCCGGCGGACCGCCCAGCAGAGCCGACACCACGAGCTGGTCGGTGGCGGTGAGGCCGCGCGTTGTCTCCAGCGCCGCGCGGACGGCGCCGGCGTGCTGCCGGAGCAGGCTCGTCGAACCGCGGCGCTGCTCCGGCGTGAGGCGCAGGAAATGGCGCAGCAGCACCGGTCCGATCTGGGGATGTTGCACGCGCGCGAGCGCCTGGGCGATGGGCACGGCGTAGGCGCCCGGATCCGCCAGGGACTGGATCGCGGCGAAGAGCTCGGCGGGGCTCACCGCGTGCGGCGTGCGGGCGGCGAGGAAGAATCCCCAGCCCTGGGCCGCTCCGCGCCGTGCCAGCAGCCGTGCGGTCAGATCCGGCCGCCGGCAGACGGCGGGCAGGGGAGACGAGCTTGTGGGATCCCCGGCGGCCAGGATGTCGAGCGCCGCGTCGTCGAGGGGACCGGGGCCCAGGGCGAGCAGACACCGTGCGGCGTCGCGGCGGACCTCCGCCGAGGGGTTGGACAGCTCCTCGCGGAGCCGGCCGGCGAGCGCCTGCGGGACGCCCGGATGCCGCGACAGTCCTTCCATGACATGGGCGAGAAGCCCGAGCATGGCCTCGGTGTCCAGCTCGTCCGACGGGCTGAGGCAGGCCGCGGCGAGAGCGCGGAAGGCCACCGCACCGCCGATCCGTGCCAGCGCTTCGGCGGCCATCGGCCCGAAGCCCGGCTCGTTCAGGAGGCGGGAGAGCGGGCGCACGGCGAGCCGCGACCGGAGATCCCCGAGGGCCTGGATGGCCGCGGCCTGCAACCAGGTGTCGGCGCGCAGGAACGGCAGCAGCTCGCGGACCCAGGACGCATCGCCGAGCCGGCCGACGGCGGTGATCGCGGCCTCCACCACATTGAGGTCCGGGTGCTGGAGCACCGCGCGCAGCGGCTCCAGCGCCCGCGGGTTGCGCAGATGGTCGAGGATGAGCACCGCCTGCAACACGACATCGGCGTCGGCGTCCTGGAGCAGGTGCACCGCGAGCGGATAGCTGCGCTCGCCCCGGGCCTTGAGGATCTCCAGGCCAGCGTTGCGGAGAGCTCCGTCGTCGTCGTTGCGCAGGTAGCCGGCGAGGTGGTCGTCGCTGAGCACTAGGGAGCCGATGTGGAGGACGCGGTTGCGGATCTCGGGGCTCGGATCATGAAACAGGGTTTCGAGGGCGGCGATCCGCCGGTCCACGGGAAGCGCCGGCAGGCGGGCCAACAGCTCCGCGCCGGTCTCCAGTGTTTCCGGGTGGTTGGCTTCCATGAGCTCGTCTCCAGGGCGCGCGCTCAGACGGTGAACACTTCGGAGAGCCCGCGCAGGCGCTCGGCTTCCACGGCGAGGCTGCCCGTCGCCGCCGAGAGCTGCTCGGAGGCGGCGAGATACTGCTGGGCGACCTGGGCGATCTCTTCGACCGCCTTGACAATCTGGTTGCCCCCTTCTTTCTGCTGCTGCGTGGCCTCGGCCACCTGCTGCGTCATGCGGTTCATGACGTCCACCGAGCGCACGATCTGGGCCGTCCCCTGGACCTGCTCGCGGGCCGCGCCGGCGAGCCCGTGGGTGACGTCCTGCATGGTCCGCGAGGTCTGGAGGATGCGGGCCGCGCCGGCGCTCTGGTCCTGGATGGAGATGTTGACGTCGCGCACCAGCTCGGTGGTGCGGCTCACCGCTTCGATGATCTGGCTCAGCACCCGCTCGGTGAGCGCGATGGCCTCGTCGGTGTCGTTCTGCACCGATCCGACGACCGTGACGATCTCGTCGGTGGACTTCAAGGAACGCTCGGCCAGGCGCTTGATCTCGTCCGCCACGACGGCGAAGCCGCGTCCCGCGTCCCCCGCCCGCGCCGCCTCGATCGCCGCGTTGAGCGCCAGCAGGCTGGTCTGGTCGGCGATCTCGCCGATGAGCTTGACGATCTTGCCGATGTCCTTGCCGGAGATACCGATCCCGCGCACCACGGTCGAGAGCCTTTCGCCTCCCTCCGTCGCGGCGCGCGCCGCCTCCCGCGAGACGGTGTCGACGACCTCCACCTTGGTCGCGATGGAGCGGATCGACGAGGTCATCTCCTCGATGGTCGACGAGGTGTTGCCGACCGCGGAGAGGAGGTCCTCGGTGTTGCGCGCCCCCGCTTCGATCGAGGCTCCCATCTCCTGGATCGACGACGAGGTCTCGTCCACGGTCTGGGCGAGCGCCTGGGTGGAGCGGTTGACGCTGTCGATCTGGCTCGCCATCTCCACCATCGTGGCCGAGGTCTCCTCGGTGGACGAGGACTGGGTTTCGGCGCCGCGGGTGATCTGGAGCGCCGAGGCCGAGATCTCGTCCGCCGTCGCCGCCACCTTCGCCGCCGAGCCCTTCACGTCGCCGATCATGCGGCGCAGGTTGGCGGTCATGCGCTGGAAGGCGGTGCCGAAGGCGTCCGAGCCGTCGCGCGGCGCCACCTCTCCCCGCAGGTCGCCGGCGGCGATGGCGTCCGCCACGCCGGACATCTCGCGCAGGTAGTCGACCATCTGCGACATCGCCCGGCACAGGGCGCCGAGCTCGTCGTTGGATTCCACCTCGATCCGCGCCGTCATGTCGCCGCGCGCCAGCCGGTCCGCCATCGCCACCGCCCGCGCCAACGGCCGGGTGAGGGAGCGGATCAGGAAGAAAGAGAGGGCCGCCAGCGCGGACAGGCTGACGGCCGTCACAACGGCGATCACAAGGTTCGAAAACGACTGGTTGTCGCGGGCGTGCGCGAAGGCCTGGATCATCTCGCGGTTGGACCGCGTGGTCAGCGTCTGCAGCGTGGCGCGGATGTCGTTGTAGGCGCGGCTCATGGTCCCCAGCGAGCCCACCAGCTCCTCGCCGGCCGCCGTGCCCGTCATCATGCGCCGGCTGGTCTCGCGGGCCAGGGTGTAGTAGGAGTCGAACGTGCGCCCGATGCGGTCGATCTCGGCGGCCTCGCCGGGGCGCGCCTGGCGCAACTGGCGCAGATGGCCGACGAACCCCTCGTGCAGCGTCTCCGTCTCCGCGAGCATGCCGGCGTCGTGCGCGGCCACCGCGTCCTGGAGGCCGCGCTGGAGAGCCGCCAGCTCCTCCTCCAGGTCCCGGCTTGCCGCGAGAGCCGCGAAATTGCTCTGCTCGATTCCGGTGAGCAGCCGGCTGTTGCTCGTCCCCACGACTCGGGAAACCAACAGGATGGCGAAAAAGCCGAGCGCCGCCAAGCCGGGCATCAGCGCGATCTTGACTGCGAATTTCAAATTTCTGAACATGGCGGGCTCATTTCACGGCCAGTGCCTTGACACCGCTGCCCAGCGGGGTGCCGGCCGCGACGTAAGCGATGGCGCCGGGGTTGCTGCGCACGAAGGCGAGAGCCTCCTCGCCGGAGGCCTTTTCGACCGGTGGCACGTCACGGCCGGAAAAGATCATCTTCTGCCAGTAAGCCTTGACGGCCGAAGTCGCCCGCCCGTGGATCTGCTGCGAGAAGCTTTCGCGGACCGGCGACGAGTCGCTCAGGTCGATCGCGACAATGCGCTCGCCGTTGGCCCAGTGGGGTGTCTTCTTGAAAAATATCTTGGAGACCTCGTCGGCGGACAGAGAGCTCGTGGGGTTCGCCGCGTTGACCACGACGACGAAGCCGCCCGCTCCCCCGGCTCCACCGGCGGTGATGAACAGAGCCGAGAGCGCCAGGAGCAGGCAGAGGGCGAGCTTGAGTCCGAGAGTGATCTGTCTTTGCATTGAAGATTCCTTTCAGGTGGCACGGCGGGCTCAGCGCATCCATCCGTCGCTCCCTTGGTTTTCAGGCTTGGCTTTTCTTTTCTGAGCAACCCCCGTGCCATACGCCCTGGCCGGGGCGAGCCGAGGGGACGGCCGCCGAAAAATCCTCCATTTCGTTCTGAAATCGAGACGAGTCTGAGAATCAGAATCGCCGGAGCGCCGGCTTCCGGAGGCATTCCGCGGGGAGAGCGCGGTCCCGGAGCCTGGCATCCGCGTTGCACTGATCAGCAGCTCATTCGGACAACGAATCATCTGTCGCCGCGGTTGGACATTGCGGCGCCGGAACGTTCCCGTCGCTGCACGAGCAGGAGAGGAGATCGATCAATGCAATGTTCACGAGGATGGGTCCCGAGCGTCTTCCTAATCACTTTGTCCCTGCTGGCCCTCGGGGTGGAGGCGGCGCGCGCCGAGGAGCCGCCGGCCGCCGCCGCCAGCCCGGCCGCCGACGCCTTCACGACCAAGATCACCGTCCACGGCTATCTCTCCCAGGCGTACGCGCGGACCGACGGCAACGAGATCAATGGCATCCCCGGCAGCGGTACGGCCGACTATCGCGCGGCGGCGGTCCAGATGCGGGCGGAGATCTCTCCGCAGGACACCTTCGCGGTTCAGCTCAGCCATGCGCGCCTGGGCAAGACCGGTCTCCAGGCGTTCGAAAAGGACGTCGCCCTCGACTGGATGTTCTATCAGCACCGGTTCAGTGACGGCACCACGGCCAAGGTCGGGAAGGTGCAGATTCCTTTCGGAATCTATAACGAAGTCCGCGACGTCGGCACGCTCCTCCCCTTCTTCCGGCCGTCAGTGAACTTCTACGGCGAAGGCTCCTTCACCAGTGAGACCGTCGACGGAGCCGTCCTTTCCCATACCTTCTCCCTGGGCGGCGACTGGCTGCTCGACGGCGACGTCCACTACGGCAACTGGAGCTTCGTCTCGCGGATCGGAAACACCTTCCGGCAGGACGAGGTGCGGGGCTCGCGGGGCGTCGAGCTCTGGCTGCAGACCCCGGTTCCGGGCCTGCGCATCGGCGCCGGCGGCATCCGCTACGACGTCCTCGAAGGCGGCGACCCGGCTCACTCGGTTCCTTGGAAGACCTATCACGTTTCCCTCGAGGGGGAGCTCGGCCGTTTGACGGCCCATGCCGAGTACAAGTACATCGACTTCGACAGCGGCGACTACAACGGGGGATATGTGCACGTCGGTCTCGCGGTCACCAAGGCCGTCGTGATCAACGCGCAATACGACTATGCCAAACTCAATATCGACTACTTCCGCCGCGGCGACTTCGACAACGACCGGGCGCTGGGAGTGAATTACCTCTTCCGTCCCGATCTCGTGCTCAAGGTGGAGCATCACTGGAACAAAGGGTTCACCGCCGAGGTTCCGGCGCAAAACTTCTTCGCTCCGGAGCCCAAGACCCGCTACTGGATCGCAAGCCTCTCCACGAGCTTCTGAGCATGAGGTCCGTCAGGACCTACGGCACGAAGACGATCCTCCGTCCATTCGCGTTGCGCTGCCAGGTGGCTTCGACCTCGGCGAGTGGCACGCGCTCGACGTCGAGGCGCAGCTCGCCGCGGGCGACCCGGGCCATGAGCTGGTGGTAGGCGTCCATCCAGGTCTCGAAGGCGGGAGCGCTGCCCGTGCCGGCGCCGAGGATCTCCAGGCGTGTGCTGCGGAGCGCGGCGGCGGGCAGGGTGATGGTCGGTCCGGAGCTCTCGCCGACTTCGACGAGGCGCACGCGGGAGGTGGCAGAGGACAGCTCCTTGCGGGTCAGCACGGAGAGCAGGACTTCGGTGGGATGGCCCCAGAGATAGTCGAGGATGACCTGGTATCCCGTGGAGCCGGCTTCGCGGGCGAAGGCCGCGGCGAGCTCCTCGTCCGCGCCGCCGAGACGGATGACCGCGTCGGCGCCGAGAGCGGGAAGGCGGTGCAGGACCTCCTCATTGCGGCCGGCGGCGACCACCCGGGCGGCGCCGAGGAGCTTGGCGGTCTGGATCGCGAGCTGGCCGGTGGCGCCGGTGGCGCCGAGGACCAACACCGTCTCGCCCGGCGCGAGCTGGGCGCGCCACGCCAGCGAGCCCCAGGCGGAGAGACCGGGATTGAACACCGCGGCGGCGGTGACGTCGTCGACGCCGTCGGGAATCGGCAGGCAGCGCGACCGCACCGCGACCGTGCGCTCGGCCATTCCGCCGAACGGCGCGCGGGGAAAGGCGAAGACCACCCGCGATCCGTCGTCGAGCCGGCCGGCCCCGTCGACGCCGGCGACGGCGGGGAGAGTGCCCATGCTGGTGTAGTGGGAGCCGTCCGCCCGCGCCTTGTCGAGCGGCTTCAGCGCGGCGGCGCGGACGTGCACCAGGACTTCCCCCTCCGCCGGAGTCGGCTCGGGGAAGGGCTCATAGCGGGGCGGTTGACCCAGGGTGTGCAGCACGGCGGCATTCATCGTCGTGGCTCCTTTCCCTCCGATCCTATCGCGGCGCTCGTCATCGCGAACCGAGGTCGACGACCAGCTCGGAGCCGGCGGGAGTCGGGACCTGCACGGGCAGCTCGAGAAGAAGATTGTTGCCGGTGTAAGCGCGCAGGGTGTAGGTGCCGGCGGCGAGGCGATCGAAGTGGAATTGGCTGTCCTTGTGCACGGAGGACCTCACTTTGACACCGCCCGGGCCGGCCAGATCGAACCACGCGGTCGCTCCGCAGGAGCAGTCATCGTCCGGGAGGACGAGCCGGAAGGTGCCGTCGGCCGCGGCCGTGGTTTGCTCGGAGCCGGTCGCGACAGTGGCGCCGCCGGCCGGCCCGCCGCCGGGCCGCAGCACCCGGCCGTGGATCACCCGTGGGTCGGTCAAGACCAGGTCCAGCCGGTTCTCCCCTGCCGCGAGCTCGATCGTGCGCTCGGCGGTTTTGTGCTTGCCGTCGCCGGCGCGGACTCTTCTCGGGCCGGGAGGCAACCAGGTGAGCCGGTAGCGGCCCGCCGCATCCGTCTCGGTGGAGAGTCTGTCCGAGGAAACCTTGGCTCCGGACAGCGGTGAGCCGTCCTGCGCGGTCACGCGGCCGGTGACCTGCGCGACGCGCTCGACGACGAGGCGCATCCCACCCAGCGCCTGGCCGGGCGCGGGGTGCACAGGCTTCGATTCCACGAGGCCTTCGTCATCACGGACGGTGTACCAGCCGGACTGGAGCGGCGCGAGGGTAAAGCGGCCCTCGCGGTCCGTGACGGAGGCGTCCGAGCCACCGCAGCGGCTGCTGAGGTCGACGAGGACCGCCACCGAGCTGCCGGCGATCACGGGATGCAGCGACAGACCGGAGACCGGTTCTCCAGCGGCATCGACCACCTGGCCGGAGATCCGGGCGCCCGGATGGATTTCCGCGGTGAGCTCTCCAGACGTCTGGCCGACCTCAACGCTCTCGACGAGCGAGCCGGGGGCACAAACCTCGATCGACTCACTATCGTCGGGCAGACTCACCGTGAAGCGGCCGTCCGCGCCGGTGACGGCCGCGGGGGTGTCTTGATCGCTGAAGATGTCCAGCCACACCGTCGCCCCGGCGACCGGCCGTCCTTCCGGATCGACGGCGATGCCGGTCACCGTCCGGCCCGGCGGCGCAATGGCGAGGACGGGGAGAACGGGGAGGGCGAGAAGGGTGGCGAGCGCGGTGCACAGTGCTCTCCTCATGGCCTTTTCTCCGGGTCACGGGCAAGGAACGTGAGATCGGCGTCGATCCGCGCTGCGCCGTCCGGGACGTGCAGGCGTCGCGTCGCCGTCCTCCGGTCGAGGTGGGCCGTGATCTCCCAATCGCCCGGCAGGATCTCCAGGCGGTAGCCGCCGTCCTGGTCGGTGGTGCCGTAGGAATTTTTGAGGACGTAGGGCTCACCGATCCGCTCGGCGCGGATGGAGTCGGGGACCTCGGCCGGCGCGAGGCCGAGGAGGCGGCCGGTCACCGTGACCGGGGTGAGAAGGCGGACCTCCACCCGCTCGACCGGCGCGCCGGCCACCTCGACCGTCAACGGCTCATGGAACCGGTTGCGGCCCCCGGCGCCGACCCAGGGATCGTAGCGTCCGTCCTCGGCTTCGGCGGCGAAGGTCCCGCCGGTGCCGCACGGCGCGGTGACCCGGAACCCCTGCCGGGAGAGCACGACCGCGTCGCAGGCCGCGGGCCGGCCGTCTGCGTCGACGACCCGGCCGCTGACCCGATGGGTCGGCGGGAAGGCGATGTCGAGAGCGCTCTCCGCGCCTGGTGCGACAGCGACGTTGGCGACCTTGCTCCGCCCCTCCTGAGCCGCGGTGAGCACCCAGGTGCCCGGCGCCAGCGCCGGCAGGCGGAAGCGGCCTGCGGCGTCGGCGACCGCCTCGACTTGCAGGGGCTGCCGGGTGAAGAGGAACGACTCGGCGGTGATCCGGGTGCCGGCCGGCGCCTGAAGACCGGCGATATGGCCGGCGATCGAGCCGGGGCGGACGAGGTGGATGACCGGGAGGTCGAGCGGGCCGGGCTGGTCGTGGATCGCGACTTCCAGGGGAGCGAGCCCGGCGGCGTGGACGGTGAGGGTCTCGCCGCCGTTCCCGCTCGGGATGCGGAGCCGGAAGCTGCCGTCAGCGGCGGTCGCCGTGTGGACGGAGCGGACCGCGACCGTGGCGCCGGCGGCGGGGCCGCCGTCGGGCCGCAGCGCCCGGCCGCGGATCACCGCCGGGTCCGGCAGCACCAGGTCGAGACGGTTCTCGCCTGCGGTGATCTCGGCCTGGCTGTAGAGAGTGCCGTGCTCGCTGTCGGACGCCATCACGCTGATCGAGCCGGGGGGCACGCCGGTGAGCCGGTAGAGTCCCGCCGCATCGGTGGTGGTGAAGGCGGCGCCGACCGAGACCTTGGCGCGCGGCAACGGCGAGCCGTTCCGCGCGGTCACCCGGCCGGCGACCTGTGCGCCGTGCTCGATGGCGAGACGCAGTCCCAGAGCTTGACCGGGCGCGAGCCGCACCGGCGCCGACTCGACGGCGTAGCCCGCCCGGACCGTGTACCAGCCGGGCTCCAGCGGCTCCAGGGTGAAGCGCCCCTCGGTGTCGCTCACCGTGCCGGCCTCGATGCCCGAGTGGTTGCAGGGGCTCGATTGCATGATCAGGTCCGAGGGTGAGCTGCCGGCGAGCGTGGTGCCGACGAAGACACCGGCGACGGGATCTCCGGCCGCATCGACCACCCGGCCGAAGATCCGGGCGCCCGGGCGGACCACCACGGTGAGCGGTCCGGCCGCGGCCAGGCTGCCGGCCAGCCGTGAGACCCCGGGATCGATCTGCCCGGTGAGCGAGCCGGGGGTGCAGACGTCGATCTCGATCTCCGGCGCGTCCTCCGGCTGGCTCACCGTGAAACGGCCGTCCGCGCCGGTCACCGCGGCGGGACCGGCGTGCAGGTAGGCCGCATACGCCTCGTCCGTGGCGGCGTCCGGCGGCAGCCAGACCGCGGCCCCGGCGACCGGCTGCCCCTGGGGATCGACGGCGATGCCGGTCACCGTGCGGCCCGGCGCTGGAGCGGCGGGGGCGGGAAGTGCCGTCAGGGTGGCGAGGACACAAGCGACCGCGGCATACAGGGGTTTCTTCATGGTTGTTATTCTCCAGGTTCTGGCGCAGGAAGGTCCACGATCAGCTCGGAGCCGGCCGCCTGCACGTTCAGGGTCGCTCCGCAGTCGCAGTCCTCGCTGGAGAGGCTGATCCGGAAGGTGCCGTCGGCGGCGACCGCGACTTGTGGGCGCCGAAGGTGGTGACCGTCGCGCCGGCAGCCGGCCGGCCGTCGGGCCGCAGAACCCGGCCGCGGATCTCCTTCGGTTCCCGCAGAGCCAGGTCCAGCCGGTTCTCCCCCGCGGCGAGCTCGACGTCGCGGAACACGCCGCTGTGCTTGCCGTCGCTGGCGGACACCCGGCGCGAGCCGGGAGCGACGCCGGTGAGCCGATAGCGGCCCGCCGCATCGGTTTCGGTGGAGACCGAGCCGCAGGAGACCTTGGCGCGGAGCACCGGAGAGCCGTCCGGCGCGGTGACGCGGCCGGCGACCTGCGCGCTGTGCTCGGCGATGAGATGCAGTCCGCGCAGCACCTGCCCGGAGGCGACACGCACCGGCGCCGACTCGACGAGGCCGTCGTCTTCCCGCACGGTGTGCCAACCGGGCTCGAGCGGCGTCAGGGTAAAGAGCCCCTTCTCGTCGGTAGAGATGCGGGTTTTGCCGCTCTGGTGGAAACAGGGGCTGCTGAACAGGATGACGTTCTCCTCCGGGCTGCCGGCGAGGTCGGTCTCCAGAGAGATCCCGGCGAGCGGCGCTCCCGCCGCATCGACCACCTGGCCGGAGATCGAAGCGCCCGGCTGGATGACCACGGTGACCGGGCCCACCGCTGCCATATCGGTCTCCACCAGGGCAGTGAGCGAGCCGGGACCGCAGACTTCGAGCCCGTCCACCCCATTCGGCACCGCCACCGCGAAGTGGCCGTCCGCACCGGTGACCGCCGCGGGACCGGCCTTCAGGTAGGCCTGATGCGCCTCCTCGCTGGAATCTTCCACCGGCAGCCAGACCTCGGCTCCAGCGACCGGCTGTCCCTGCGGATCGACGGCGATGCCGGTCACCGTCCGGCCCGCCGGCGGAGCGGCTGCGAAAGCGGCGAGCAACAGAGCGAGAAGCAGGGATCTCATCGGGGCTCCGGGTCTGTCCTCCAGCAAGGACGGTTCTACCTCGATACGCTGAGGAAACATGCTTTGTCGAGCGAGATGTGCAATCCCGGTGCCGCTGGCGGCTCAGAGGGTGTTTCGAAAGCCGCACCGTAGCAGCCTCACCCCCTAACCCCCTCTCCCATCCCCTCCCAACCTCCGGGAGAGGGGGAAATTGCGAGACTGATTGGCCGCAAGAGGGTGGTGGCGCCCCTCTCCCGGCCGGCGGGAGGGGATGGGAGAGGGGACGGGGGTGAGGCACACGGCGACTTTTGAGATCGTGAAGCTGTGGCGGGCTTCGGGGCGGACAGTGGGGGAGGCGTTGCTGGGGACGACGGCGGATTGAGGGAGTCCCGGCATTGTAACGAATGGTTTCGGGTCGGAGCCAATACTCTGGTGTGGATCTCCACGCTTCACCAAGGAGGTTGACCATGGGCATTCATCGTGCTTCGATCGTCCATTTCAAGGTTTTTGGGGCCAGGGTTGCCGCCGTCCTGGCCGTCTTGCTCGGGTTGGCTGGGTGTTGCACGCCGCCGACCCAGGCACTTCTCCCGGTTCCGCTGCACGGCCAGCATCAATCCAACTGGTGCTGGGCCGCAAGCGGCCAGATGATCACGGAATACTTTGGCCACGGCGTCAGCCAGTGTACGCAGGTCAACGACCAGGCCGGCATGTCGAACTGCTGCAACAACCCGACGCCTGCCGCCTGCAACGTCGGTGGTACCACACGCATTGACAACTATGGGTTCACGCGCACGGTGGTCACGAGTCCGATCCTCTACAAGAGCCTGCAGTGCGAGCTGTCCTCCAGCCAGAGGGCGATGATTTTCGATCTTCGATGGGACGGCGGCGGCGGGCATACGATCACGCTGATCGGCTACGACGCGACCAACAACCAGCAATGGCTGTGGGTCAACAATCCGCTGCCGGTGGATGCGGGGAACAGCTATCTGCTCAGTTATGACGATTATGTGAACGGGCCGGGCTATTCGTACGGCCGAACGGAATGGGGCATCTCGTACACGGGAGGACACTGACATGAGCTCCGCGCCGATCTCAATGCTCGCGTTGAGTTGTTTCCTCGCATTGTCCGTTGCCTCCCAGGCCGCGCCGGCGCAGCCCCCGGGAGACCGGCAGGGCTCTCCACGGCAGGCGGCCGAGTCGGCGCTTCCGACTCTCCGCCGCGCAGCGACCGGCGAAGGCGCTCGGCTCCTCGGTTTCCGCTCGGCGGCCGAGGCCGCGCAGGCGACGCTGGGTGAGCCGCTGCCGATCAGCGTCGTCCGGCTGGATGCCCTTCAGGCCTACAGCGCCTCCACCGATCCAGCATCGATCATCGTCGCTTCGCAACGGATTCTGTTCCCCGTGTTGAGCGGCCCGGATGTTCGGACCGGCGTCGAAGTGCGCGAAAAGGGAGGCGTGTGGGGGACGGGTGCCATCGGCGGCGCCAGGATCGCTGTCCTGCTCGACGCAGCCCGCGCAACGCATCGGGCCTCGGCGGGCGCCGGCACCACCTATTTCGTGGTCCAGGTGCCGGCCCTCAATCTCTATCTTCTCGGGGCGGAGGCGTCGAGTGGACGCATGTTGATCCCGCTGGCGGACGATCCCCGCTTCCCAACTCTGCGGGCCGGCCAGGCGGTCAGCCAGGCCGACGCCCTCGCGGCTCTCGCTCCGATCGCCAAGGCGCTCGATCCGAAAGGGTCGAGCTGAGGCGAGGTGCCTTGCTCCCTGTCGACTGCGGCTTGCTCCCGCCGGCGGCTCAGCGAGCCGAGGAGGCCGCGAGCGCCGTTCCGACTCCGGCGACATACGCGACCAACGACAGCAGGATGCCCGTGAAGGGCACACGGAACCAATACACCTTTCCAAGCACGGCGTAGCTGAGCAGGGCGCAGAACCCTACGGAGAGCAGGAACGCCGACTGGAACAGAACGGTGGCCTGGGCGATCGCCAGATATCCGTAGATGAGGCCGAAGAGGATACCGCCGAGGGAGTGGCTCGCGTTGAAACCGATCCATGTTTTCCACATGGTCGTTTGGCGGCTGATCACCGGGGAGACTTCGCGCATCCGGGCCTGCAGCGCGGGGTCGCGCGGAGTGAGCTTCGATCCCCAGAATGTGTAGATGACATGAAGCGATCCGAGCGCAAAGAGAATCATCGCGCTCAGGGTGACCAGAGCTCTGGCAATCAGCATAGGACGTCCGCCCTCCCCGGGCTGTACTCTACGCTATTCGAACGTCCCTTTCTGGACCGTCAGCTCCTTTTCATTCGAGGCGAAGCCCACGAGCTTGCCGGTCCGGTAGTCGAGCACCGTCGTGAGGGTGTAGCCGGACGAGCCGAGATAGGACACCGCGTAGACGTCGTCGCCGACGGTGGCCACTTCACACTTCGTCGCATGGCTCGGCTTGCTCTTCGCGTCACCATTGAGCTCTCGAAAGCTGACCCCTCCCTCTTTGTCGAAGCTGTGCTCGAAGGTCTTGTTCGCCATCGGACCGTCGATGAAGGTCCATCGCATCGTCTTGCCTTGAAGTGCGTTTGCGCTCATTGGACTACCTCCACACGGACGACAGTGCAATGGCGGTGCCACTCGGGGTGGGAAGTGATCAGATTTCAGGATCGTTGTCGCCGCTGAGCGAAAGCTGTCCGGCCGGATCGCTGGCGAGCGACAGTTGGCCTGTCTCTGTTTGCGCCAATGACAACTGACCGGCTTCGGCAGGGGCCAGCGAGAGTTGGCCGGGGGAGGCTCCGGGAAGCCTGGATTGGATCTCGCCGATCGCCTGGCGGGTCGCCTTGCGGACACCGGGGAGGTGGGAAGAGCGCTCGGCCGCTTGCTTCAGCGGCAGAACGGCCGCCGTCGAGCCGATCCGGGCCAGTGCGTTGGCCGCAGCGACCAGGACGCCATGGTCTTCACGCAGGAGAGCGAGGATCAGCGGCGGTTCGGCAGCCGGGTTGCCGGTCGTGCCCAGGGCGGTGGCCGCGGCGACGGCGAGCTCGGCCTCTTCACGCTTCAGGATCTTCGCGAGAACGCGGACCGCCCCGGCACCTCCGCTGCGGCCGAGGGCCTCCAGGCAGGCGCGGGCCGTGAGGATGCGGCGCCTGCGCAGGGCGACGTTCAGGATGGTGGTCGCGTGGTCGGGCGCCAGCTTCCGGCCCAGGAGCGAGAGGGCCTGGGCATTCGTGGCATCATCCGTCGCGCTCTCGGCGAGATCGATGAGGACGCCGTGGCCTTCGGCGCCCAGCTCCTCGGCCGCCCGCAGCCGGACCTGGGGGCTCGGGTCCGCGCAGGCGGTGCGGAGGGCCTCGACGGTCCCCGGAGTGCCGGGGTGCTCACGGATCAGATGGAGCAGGTTGCGCAGCCGCACCCCGGCGTCCGGATCCTGGCGGGCGTTCTCGGTCAGCCGTCGCGCGGCGTCCAGGGGCTGCGCGAAGCGCCGGCCGATGGCGAGGAGGAGCGGCAGCAGACCGGCGACCCGGTTGTCGAACGTTCCCGCCCACAACTCGCCGTTGGCAATCTCCAGCAGCGGGGTCTGGGAGCCCGCGCCGATCAGCAGATGGCGCGTCTCCCCGTCCAGGAGAGCGGAGAGGAGCCGCGCCGGCCCGGCGACGTCGAACGCCTTGTCGAAAGGCACTTCGCCAATTTCGATCTCGTGCTCCCCTTGGGGCTTGGACGCCGCGCGGCAGATCCTGATGCCGGAGGAATCCAGCGGCCCCTGAGCCACGATCACGATCAGGCAGCCGTATTCCTTCCTCTCGGATTGCTCGATCCGCACCTCCACGGGTCCTGCCCGCGCGTTGAGGCGCAGGCGGAAAGCCCAGGCGCTGGAGACTTTCTCGATCTGCAGACCGCAAGAGCGCGCGGCAGCTTTCCAGACCCGCAGGCGTTTGCGATTGAGCCGGATTTTTCGCCAGGTCACGTATGCCGCGGGCAGACCGAAGATCAGCTCCCACATCAGCCTTCCTCGCCACCGCTGAGCGAAAGCTCGCCGGCCGGATCGTTGGCGAGCGACAGTTGGCCGGCCTCGGTCTGCGCCAAGGACAATCGGCCCTCTTCGGTGCTGGTCAGTGAGAGCTGGCCGGGGGAGGCTCCGGGGAGGCGGGATTGGATCTCGGCGATCGCCTGGCGGGCAACTCGGCGGAGCTCGGAATAGGGGAGGGAGTCGTCGACCGTTTTTTTGAGCGGCATCACGGCTGCGCCGGTGCCGATGCGGCGCAGCGAATCCGCCGCGGCCAGCCGAAGGTCCTTGTCGTTCCGCCGGAGGGCCAGGACCAATGGCGGTTCTGCGTCCGTGCTGCCGGTCGTGCCCAGGGCAGTGGCTGCAGCGACGGCGAGTGCGCCCTTTTCGCGTGCCAGCACTGCTGCCAGGGTGTCGACGTCCTCGGCGGAGATCCTGTCGCCGAGCAGCTTCAGGCAAGCGCCGGCCGTCTGGACGCGACGTTGGCGTAAGGCCTGGGCGAGGATGGCTCGCGTGCGCTCGACCGGCAGGTCTTGATTCAGAGTCGAGACGGCCGCCGCGCTCGTCGCGTCGTCGACCGGGCTCTCGGCCAGCTCCAGGAGGACCGGGCGGCCTTCGGCGCCCAGCTTCTTGGCGGCTTCCAGACGGATCGGAAACCGTCCGTCCGAGCAAGCGGCGCGGAGCGCAGCCAAGGTTTCCGGCGCGCCGGGGAATTCCTGGACCAGGAGCAGCAGATTGCGCAGCCGCACTCCAGGCTCGAGATCGTACTGAGCGTTCTCGGCCAGGCACTGCGCAATGTCCTCGTTCTCCGCGAAGCTCTGTTCAATCTCAAGAAGGAGAGGCAGGCGGTGGCGCAACTGGTCGGCTGGCATCTCCGCCACCAGTGAGCCGTCGCCGATCACAAATCGATTGTCAGCGCTCGCTTTGGTCAAAAGGCGGCGCATTTTCCCATTGAGCCGCGCGGCGAGGAGCAGGCTCGATCCGTCGAGGGAGAACTTCCTGTCGAAGGACTCGTCGCCGGTCGAGCTCGCCGAAGATGGCTTGTAAAGCTCGCGGCGGATCGTCACCAAATGGAAACCCTTCCCTCTCGGGAGCATCACCGTGATGTTGGACTTGCGACCCTGGGAGCCTTCGATCCTGATCTCGTCCATCGCGTTCGTTCGTGCCTTGACGCGCAAGCCTCCAAACCAGGAGCCCTGCTCGACCCGCAAACCACATTCTTCCATCGCGTCACGGCAATCCTGCATGCGTTGATAGCGGCTCCAGGTCGCGGCACCAAATGCCAGAGCCGGAAGGGACCAGAAGCCGACAAGCCAAAGCCCCATAGGAGTCGATTCCTCAGCCTTCCTCGCCATCGCTGAGCGAAAGCTCGCCGGCCGGATCGTTGGCGAGCGACAGTTGGCCGGCCTCGGTTTGCGCCAACGACAACTGACCGGCTTCGGCGACGGCCAGTGAGAGCTGGCCAGGGGAGGCTCCGGGGAGGCGGGATTGGATTTCGGCGATCGCCTGGCGCGTCGCCTTGCGGACTTCTGGGTCGTGGAAAGAGCGCCACTCGGCCAGCTCCTTGAGCGGGAGCACCGCCGCCGTCGTGCCGACGCGGGCCAGTGCGTTCGCCGCGGCCAGCCGGAGATCCTTTTGCTCATCCCGCTGCAGAGCCAGGAGCAGCGGTGGCTCGGCGGCGCTGTTCCCGGTCGTCCCCAGGGCCGTCGCCGCGGCGGCGGCGAGCTCGCTCTGTTCGCGCGTCAGGACCTTCGCCAGGGTGTCGACGTCCTCGGCGGCCGTGCTGTGACCGAGCGTCTCGATGCACGCGCGGGCCGTCCGGTGCAGGCGCTTGCGCAGGGCTTGGAGGAGGATGGCTCGCGTCCGCTCGATCGGCAGATCCGTGCCGAGGAGCGAGACCGCCTCGGCACTGTGAAGATCGTCCGTCGTCGTCTCCGCCATCTCCAGCAGGACCTCGCGCCCTTCGGCGCCCAGCTCCTTGGCGGCCCGCAGCCGGATTCGCAGGCTCGCGTCCGTACAGGCGGTGCGGAGCGCTTCGAGGGTCGCCGGCTCGCCGGGGAATTCGCGGGTCAGGAGGAGCAGATTGCGCAGCCGGACCTCGACGTCGGGATCCCGGCGGGCGTTTTCGGCCAGGCGTTGCGCGATGTCCAGGGGCTGCGCGAAGCGCCGGGCGATGTCGAGGACGATCGGCAGCAGGCCGGATAACCGGTAGTCGTGCGTTCTCACTCCCAGCTCGCCCTTGGCGAGCTCCAGCCTCGGGCTCTCGGCGTTCAGACTGATCAGCAGAAAGCGCGTCTCCACGTCCAGGAGAGCGAAGAGGAGCCGCGCCGGTCCGACGAGGTAGAACGCCTTGTCGAACGGCTCGTCGCCGATTTCGATCTCGCGCGCCCCGGCGGGCCTGAGCTCCTCGCGGCGGATCCAGAGGCCGGAGAAACCGGGCGGTCCCGGAACCGCGATGAAGATCAGGCAGCCATAGTCTCTCCTCATGGTTTGCTCGATCCGCACTTCCAACGCTTCCGCCGTCCGTGCCTTGAGCTGCAGATGCCGGGACCGGGGGCTGGAGATCTCCTCGACCTGCAGCCCGCAGGACTCCGCGGTCTTCCGCCACGAGCGCAGTCTCCGGCCGTTGGTCCAGGCGAAGTTCGCGCGGATGGCGGCGCCGGACAGGGTCAGCAGGCTGGCGACCAGGAGGGCTTCCCACATCACCTTTCCTCGCCGCCGCTGAGCGAAAGCCCGCCGGCCGGATCGGTGGCGAGAGACAATGCGCCCGCTTCGGTTTGCGCCAACGACAACTGACCGGCCTCGGCGACCGCCAGCGAGAGCTGGCCGGGGGAGGCTCCGGGGAGACGGGATTGGATCGCGGCGATTGCCTGGTGGGCGGCTTGGCGAAGCTCGGGGTGGTGGGAAGTGCGCTCGGCCAATTCCTTCAGCGGCAGCACCGCCGCTGTCGAGCCGGCGCGCGCCAAGGCGTTCGCCGCCGCCATCTGGAGATCCGCCTGATCGGCCCTCTGGAGCGTCTCGATCAATGGCTCCTCGGCGGCCGGGCTTCCGGTCGATCCCAGGGCCGTGGCCGCGGCGGCGGCAAGCTCGCCGTGCTCGCGCGCCATCACCTTCGCCAGCAGCTCGACGTCCTCCGCGGCGCCGCTGCCGGGGAGCGCACCCAGGCAGGCGCGGGCCGTCTGGATCAGGCGCCTGCGCAGGGCGTGGACGAGGATCTCCCGGGCGCGCTCGATGGGCAGATCGCGACCGAGAGCGGCGACAGCTTGTGCGCTCACGGCGTCATCGGTAGGGCTCTCCGCCAGCTCGACGAGAACCTCGCGGCCTTTGGCGCCCAGCTCCTTGGCCACCCCTAGCCGGAACTGCGGGCTCTCGTCCGGGGCGTGGAGCAGCTTGAGCAACCGTGTTTCGGCGCTGAGGGTCGCGTCCTGGGGATGAGCGAATCGCCGGCCGATGTCGAGGAGGAGCGGCAGCAGGCCGGACACCCGGTAGTCGAACGTCCCCGCCCACAGCTCGCCATGGGAGACCCTGAAACCGTGTTCGGCGTTCACTTTGAGCAGCAGGCGGCGTGTCTCCGCGTCCAGCAGACCGAAGAGGATTCGCATCGGTCCGGTGATATAGAACGCCTTGTCGAAAGGCTCGTCTCCGGTTTCGATCGGCGCCCGGAATGTCCACTCCTCACGGCGGATCCTGACGTCATAGAAACCCGGCGGCCCTTGGGCTCTGACCGCGATCTGGCAGCGACCTTCCTTGCCCGGGAAGTCCTCGATCCTCACTTTCAACGGTCCTTCTCGCGCCTTCATCTGCAGGCTCTGGACCCAGGAGCTGTCTTCGACCAGCAGGCCGCAGGATTTCGCGGCGTTCAGCCAGACTTGCAAGCGCTGTTTGAGCCGGAAGAAGTTCCAGGCCACGCCGGCGGCCCCCAGGACAGGCAGGGCGATGAGGAGCTCCCACATCATCCGTCCTCGCCACCGCTGAGCGAAAGCCCTCCGGCCGGATCGGTGGCGAGCGAGAGTTGGCCCGCCTCGGCCGGTGCCAGCGACAACTGGCCTGCTTCGGTCACGGCGAGCGAGAGCTGGCCGGGGGAGGCGCCCTGGAGGCGGGACTGGATCTCCGCGATCGCCCGCCGCGCCGCCTTACGAATCGTGGGGCGGGCGGTTCGTTCGGCCAGCTCTTTGAGCGGCAGCACGGCCACCGCTGTACCGATGCGCGCCAGCGCGTTGGCCGCCGCGACCTGGAGATCCGCCGGCTCGGCCCGCGGCAGAGCCAGGATCAACAGCTCCTCGGCGGCCGGGCTTCCGGTCGATCCCAGGGCCGTGGCCGCGACGGCGGCGAGCTCGCTCTTTTCGTGGGCCATCACTTCCGACAGCCGGAAGATGTCCTCGCCGGCCGTGCTGCCGCCGAGCGCCTCCAGGCAGGCGCGGGCTGTCTGGACACGCTGGTTGTGCAGGGCTCGGCCGAGGATGGCCCGCGTCCGCTCAATGGGCAGGTCGCGGCCGAGGAGGGAGACCGCCTCCGCGCTCGCCGCGTCGTCCGTGGGGGCCTCCGCAAGCTCGCGGAGGACCTCGCGGCCTTCGGCGCCCAGCTCCCTGGCCGCCAGGATCCGGACCGCGGGGCTCTCGTCCGCGCAGGCGATGCGGAGCGCCTCGGCCGTCTCGGCTTCGCGCGCGTGGCTCAGGGCCAGCAGGCGCAGGTTCTGGAGCCGCACTCCGGGCTCGGGATCCAGATGGGCGTTTTCGGCGAGACGCCGCAGGATGTCCACGGGCTGTGCCAGGAGCCGGCCGGCTTGGAGAAAGCTGGGCAGCATGCCGGTGAGCTGGGTCTCGGGCATCTCCGACCGCAGCTCGCCGCCGTCGATCTCCAGACGGCTTTCAGCGTTGAGGCGGAGCAGCAGGCTGCGGACCTCGGCATTGAACAAAGCGCGGATGAGCCAGAGCGGCCCCGAGGCCTGGAAGGTGCGATCGAAGAGCTCGTCTCCGACCTCGATCCTGGATGTATCCGCTGGCTTGGCTTGTGCGCGGCGGATCCTCACGACGGCGAAACCCGGCGGACCCGGAACGGTGACCACGAGCCGGGTGCTGTCGCGGGAAGTCTCCTCGAACCGTACCCAGGTCGTGCCTGCCCACACCCAGAGCGCCGGCCGCGACTCCGGCGAGGTGCAGGTCTCCCCGGCGCGCAGACCATGGGCCGCGACGACCTCCTGCCACGCTCTCTGGCGCCAGGGATTTGGGAGAAAGCGGTCCATGGCAGTGAAAGATTATAGATGGCTTTCGCTGCGGGCTCGGGCGCCCCAGGGCCGCTCGGGAAGACCGGCGGCCTTTACTCGTCGACGCGCACGGTGTCTGCCGGGGTGACTGGAGGGATGGCATCCGGCTCGGTGCTGGCGAGCCAGAGGACGCCGATCATGCCCACGGTGATGGCGACGTCGGCGAAGTTGAAGATGCCGGTGCGCAGGGGGCCGATGCCGAGGCTCATGAAGTCGACGACGGCACCGTGGGAGACGCGGTCGATGAGGTTGCCCAGGCCACCTCCGACAGCGAGAGCGAGCACCGCTTTCTGCCGCAGGCTCATGCGTTTGGAGAAGATGGCCACGCCGACTCCGAGGACGAGGAGGACGGCGACGACGACCACCAGGAAGAAGAAGCGGGTGCCGGAAGGGAGGGCGGAGCCGAGGCTCAGGAAGGCGCCGGCGTTCTCGGCGTACTCGAAGCGCAGGACGCCGTTGAGCATCGAGATCGGCGCGGACTTCGCCAATTTCGCCTCGGCAAGGATCTTCGTCGCCTGGTCGCAGCCGACACAGGTGGCGAGGAGAAGGAGCAGGACGGCGAGTTGGGCGGCGCGGCTTAGACGGCTCATCTCAATACTCTAGGTGCTTCAACCCGGCAAAGAGGGGCAATCTTCCAAGAATTGACACAAAGCCGTGATCTCCGCATACTCACCTAGCCAGCTAGGGATAGGAGTCTGAGGGAACATGCCGAAAGCCAAGCACGATGTCTTGCAAGGGACGTTGACCCTTCTGGTCCTCAAAACCCTGTCGCGCGGCCCCGTCCACGGGTACGCGATCACGCAGCACATCCAGACCGTCTCCGAGGACACCCTGCGGGTGGAGGAGGGCTCTCTCTACCCCGCGCTCCACCGCATGGAGCAGGAGGGGTGGATCCAGTCGGAGTGGGCGGTCACCGAGAGCAAGCGGCGGGCGCGTTTCTACTCGCTCACCGAGGCCGGGTTGCGGCAACTGGCGGATGAAGAAGAGAGCTGGCAGCGGCTGACCCACGGCGTCGGCCGCGTGCTCGGCTTCGCGTGAAGGGAACGGTCATGGCCTGGCTCGATCGCCTCGGCAACACCCTGTGGAACCGCACGTCGAATCACGACCTGATCGCGGAGGAGATGGAGTTCCACATCGAAGAACGGACGCGCGAGGGGATCGCCCGTGGCCTGTCTCCCGGCGCGGCGCGGGCCGAGGCGCTCCGCCGGTTCGGCAATCCGGGCCTGCTGCGCGAGAAGACCATGGCCGCCGACCGGCTCGCCTGGCTCGACGCCCTGGCGCGCGACCTGCGGCTCGCGGTGCGCAGCCTGGCGCGTCGGCGCGGGCTGGCGCTCACCGCGATCGCCTCGCTCGCGCTCGGCATCGGCGCCAACAGTGCCATCTTCAGCGTCGTCGACGCCGTCCTCCTCCGGCCATTGCCGTTGCCGCACCCGGAGCGCCTGGTGACGATCGCGGAGTCGAAGAACGGAGAACAGAGCGGCAGCAACCCGGCGCGCCTGGCCGATTGGGGGAGCCAGGTGGAGGGGATCGCGGCGGCGGCCGGCTTCTACGGCGAGGGGCTCGTGCTCACCGGGCACGGCGATCCGGTCCGCCTGCGCGCGGTGCGCACCCTCGGCCGGCCGTTCGCGGTGCTCGGCGTCCAGCCGCTCCTCGGCCGCGGCTTCACGTCCGAGGAAGAAGCGGGACTGGGAGACCGCGTCGCCCTGGTGGGGGAGGGGCTCTGGCGGCGCGATCCGCTCGCCGGGCTCGGCAAGGTGCTCACGCTGAGCGGCGAGCCGTTCACGGTCATCGGCGTGGTGCCGGACCGGCTCGGCTATCCGGAGGACTTCGATCTGCTGATTCCGGCGCCGCGCGACGTGCAGCAGGCGTCGCGCAAGGCGGGATTCCTGAAAGTCGTGGTCCGGCTGCGCCCGCAGGTGACGCCGGCCGGGTTGCAAGCGCAGCTCACGACCGTGGCCGGGCGGCTGGCACGGCAGTATCCGGATTCGGACGCCGGCCGGAGCGCACGGGCGATCCCGCTGCAAGAGGATCAGACCGGAAGCGCGCGGCTGCCTCTTCTCGTCCTTCTGGGCACCGTCGCGCTCGTCCTCGGCATCACCTGCGTCAACATCGCGAGCCTGCTGCTGGCGCGGGTGGCGGAGCGGCAGCGGGAAGCGGCCATTCGCGTCGCTCTGGGAGCCGGGCGCGGTGGTCTGATGCGGCTGTATCTGGCCGAGAGTCTGGTCCTCGCGCTGGCCGGCGGCGCGCTCGGTCTGGCTCTGGCGGCCGCGTCGCTGGCCACGCTCAAGAGCCTGCCGCCGGAGGACACGCCGCGTCTGGCGTCGGCGCATCTCGATCTGCGCGTCGCTGGCTTCGGCCTCGCTCTCTCCGTGCTCTGCGGCCTGGCGTTCGGTCTCGCGCCGGCTCTCTACGCCGCGCGCAGCCGGCCGTCGGGCGCCCTGCGCGAGGGAGGCCGTGCCGGCACGTCGGCCGGCAGCCTGCGGGTGCGCCGCCTGCTCGTCGGCGCGCAGGTGATGCTGTCGGTCATCGTGCTCGCCGGTGTCGGTCTCCTCGGGAGGAGCCTCCTCCTCTTGCAGAGCGCGCCGCTCGGTGTGAAGACCGGCCATGTGCTGACGATGAAGATCGATCTTCCGTGGGATACCGACAAGGCGAAGCTCGACCGCTTCCAGGCGGAGACGCTGGAGGCGCTCGCGGCGATCCCCGGCGTGCGCGCGGTGGGTGTCGCGGACCGCCTGCCGCTCGAAGGCGGCTCGCAGTCCGGTCCCATCGCGGTCGACGGGCTTACGCTGCCGCCGGATCTGGTCGAGAAGGCGGTCTCCCGCCGCGCCGCAAGCCCGGGCTTCTTCACGGCCCTGGAGATTCCGTTGGCGGCAGGCCGGCTGGTGCGCGAGCGGGCCGGCCCGATCGGTCCGCGCGAGGCGGTGATCAACCAGACCCTCGCGCGGCTCTACTTTCCGGACGGTCCAGAGGGCCGCGCGCTCGGCCGGCAGCTCACCTTCGACGTCAAGCCGGACACGGGGAAGCCGCCGCGCTGGTTCGAGATCGTCGGCATCGTGGGCGACGTGCGGATGACCGCGGCGCAGACCGCGCAGATGCCCGAGGTCTTCATCCTGCCGCGCGACACCTACTGGCCGCTCGCCCGCTTCGCCGTGCGCACGGAAGGCGATCCCCGCGCGTCGATCGCCGCCGTGCGGGCCGCCGTCCGCCGGATCGAGCCGAACCTGGTGATCGGCGGTATCGCCACCATGGATGAAGAAGCCGGCTTGGCCGCGGCGGAGCCGCGGACGCGCGTCCGCCTGCTCGGCGCCTTCGCCGTCCTCGCGCTCTGGCTGGCCGCGCTCGGCCTCTATGGTGTGCTGGCGAGCGACGTCACCCGGCGCACGCACGAGATCGGCCTGCGTCTCGCCCTCGGCGCCGACCGGCGCAGGGTGCTCGCCGCGGTCCTCCGCCAAGGCACCACGGTCGCGCTCGCCGGCCTCGTCCTTGGCCTCGCCGCCGCCGTGCTCCTCGGCCGCTGGCTCGGCGCGCTCCTGTTCGGCGTGCAGCCGCTCGATCCGCCGGTGCTGATGGGAGTGAGCGTGATCATTCTAGGTATCGCCGCCGTGGCGAGCTGGCTGCCGGCGCGGCGCGCGGCAGGGGTCGATCCGGCGGTGGCGCTGCGGCACGAGTGAAAAGCGCCCTCGGCGAAACCTCGGGGCTCCCTCGGCCCGAAGCCCCGGGGGAGAGACGCATGCTGGAGCCAAAGGAGGGGCTCCAGTGAAACGAACGGCGGCAACGGCAAAGACGGCAGCACGGGCGGTGACCCGGGGAGAGTTTCTGCGTTTTCTCGGTCTGGCGGCGGGAGTGGGGGCGGCGGTGGCGCGGGTCTCAGTGAACGGAACGGCGGAGGCGGCGGCCCGGCATTCTGCGACACCTGCGACACCCGCGGCATCCCCCACGGCAGGGCCCGCGGCAGGGCTTATCGACTCCCAGCGCTTCCGGCGGGCGGTCGTCGACGGCGACACGGCGGCGGTGCGCCGGTATCTGGAGAGCGATCCGGCGCTGGCGTACAGCAAGGATGAGCGGGGCCGGTCGGTCTTCCTGCTCGCCTGTCTGGCGGAGAAGGGCGAGATCGCCGAGCTGATCCGGCCGCATCGCGACGGGCTCGATCTGGTCGAGGCGATGTTCGGCGGCCGCCCGGAGGACGCGCAGCGGGTGGCCGAATTGATCGAGAAGTATCCGCGGCTGATCAATGAAATCCACCCCTGGGGCGGTACCGCCGTCCATGCCGCTGTCCGCCGCGGGCGGACCGATCTCCTCTTCGCGACCCTGCGCTCCGGTCCGGACTTCAACCTGCCGTCGGCGGCGCCCGAGTCGCTCACCGCCTGCCGCATGGCAGTCGACCATCCGGACCCCGCGGTCGCCGAGGAGCTGGTGGACGCGCTGGCCGGCAACGGCGGCGATCCGAACGCCAAACAGGGGGACGGATGGTCGACTCTCCATGCCGCCACTCGCGCCGGCAATCTGGAAGTGATCCGGATGCTGCTCTTCGACGGCGCTGATCCGGACGCCCGCACGCCAGACGGCCAAACAGCTCTCGACATCGCCGTCCATCTGGGGCACACCGAAGCCGCCGCGCTGTTGCGCCAGCAGAAGAGTCTGCCGCGCAAGCACCGCACTTCGCGTTTCCTCTACACCGCGGACGGCGGACACTATGAGCCGAAACCGCAACCGCCGCTCCCCTGGCCGGTGATCAACGAATACGTCGCCGTCGCGCACGGCAACCTGGCGCGGATGCGTGAGCTGCTCGTCCTCTATCCCACGGTGATCCATGCCTGCGCTTCCTGGGACGAGCTGGCGGTCGAAGCCGGAGCCCACGTCGGCTTCAAGGACGGTGTCCGCCTCGTCCTCGACCAGGGAGCCCCCTGCGCGCTTCCCACCGCCGCGATGCTCGGCATGACCGCCCAGGTGAGGAAGCTCCTGGCGGAAGATCCCCAGCGCATCTGGGACTGCGGCGCCCACAACATGCCGCCGATGTGGTTCCCGGCGATCGGCGGCGGCACGGCGGACAATCTGGAGATCGCCAGGCTCCTGCTCGACGCCGGAGCCGATCCCAACGCCCACAAGAGAGGTCAGACCGCTCTCCACTGGGCCGCCCGTGGAGGCCAGATGGAGATGGTCGACCTCCTCCTCGGCCGCGGCGCCGACCCCAACGCCAAGGCGAAGACGCCGCAGGGCGATGTGACGCCGCTCGCGATGGCGGTGAAGGCGGAGAAGAAGGATGTGGCGGAGAGATTGAAGCGGGGTGGAGGGGCGTAGGAGGGCAGAGGTGCCCTCACCGGCCGCCCTCCCGGCCCTCTCCCCCGACCCCTCTCCCGCGCGTGCCTTCCACCCCCCGCCCCGAGCGGGAGAGGGGCGCCGCCACCCATCCCAAAAAACAGCAGCAGCGTGGGGGCGCGCCGTGCACACATTTGCAAGAGCTCCCCCTCTCCCGTTCCTGACCGTGTCCCATAACTAGGGGCGCTGGACACTGGCGCCTCGCTATGGCAAGCTTTCGGGCGTGGAACCAGTGGTGGTCGGTGGGCGCGAGTTTCCGGCGGCTGTTCTTGAGCGCA